>BNJS01003545.1_pt1:605000-1102449 | contig 1102449 bp, 1354 predicted proteins | sample 8540461 | NCBI WGS metagenome assembly BNJS01 (sample SAMD00202454, study PRJDB9452) | human saliva metagenome | isolation source: human saliva | place: Japan
CATAAGAGGACACCACCTTACGTTAGTATCCTCTTTTTTTATTTTTCTTCTATATATTGTAAAAATCAAATACCGTAACAGGTAAATTTCTTTTTGTGCTCTGAACGCAGATAATGTGCTTCTATTTTTTTCTCTTACCTCATCAGTAACTTTTTTTCCTTCTAAATAGTCGTCTATATTATCATATGTTACACCCAACGCTACTTCATCTTCTAATGCAGGTCTATCTTCTTCTAGATCAGCAGTTGGTTTTTTCATATATAGATGTTCTGGACAACCTAACGATTTCAATAATTCTTTACCTTGACGTTTATTCAATCTAAATAAAGGCATGATATCTGCACCACCATCTCCATACTTTGTAAAGAATCCAGTTATCGCTTCTGCAGCGTGATCAGTACCAACTACAATTCCTTTATTCATTGTCGCTATTGAGTACTGAGCTTTCATTCTTTCTCGGGCTTTTTCATTACCTTTAGCAAAATCTGTAATTTCTACGCCTGCTAATTTTAACGATTTTACGCTCGAATCCACCGCTTCTTTTATATTCACAGTAAAGACTTTATCTGGATTAATAAATTCTAATGCATCATTGCAATCCGCTTCATCAAACTGCTTCCCATAAGGTAATCTTACAGCAATGAACTTATAATCTTCTTTCGTTTCAGACTTCAATTCATCAATAGCCATTTGGCATAACTTTCCGCACAACGTAGAATCTTGTCCTCCTGATATTCCTAATACTAAACTTTTTAATGAAATCATTTTTTTCTGATATAATCTTTTTAAAAAGTTTATTGTCAAACGAATTTCTTCATCAACGTTTATCTCAGCTTTACATCTTAATTTTTTTATTACTTCTTGTTGTAATGTCATATATTCACCTATTTAATTCGATTTTTTTCGTTACTCTTTTTCAATATAGAATTCCTATTTTTCCCAACATTTCGAACTTAAATCTACAGGATAAAAATTCAGGATTTAATAAGCGTAAATATTCATTCCATAGCAACTTTTTATTTTCCTTAAAATATCGAGCACTTTCTTGAACAGTAGGAACTTCATACACCTGCACCCCGTTTACGAATATATCTGTATGCAAGTCACGAGCCTCAAAATTCCTAACTTCTTTTTCTAAATAAGTATGAGTTGGGTGGAATAATTTTATACTAACTTCAGCACTTACATCCTCATTTTCTAAGGCTATATAATCACCAGCAGCCATTCCTGTATCCTTATTTATTATTCTATATACTCTTTTTATCCCAGGAATAGTTAGTTTTGCAGGATTTTCAGAGACCTTCAATCTATCTACCATATTTCCATTATCATCTTCTAAACATGCTAACTTGTATACCGCTCCTAGCGCCGGATTATCATAGGCTGTAATCAATTTAGTCCCAACACCCCACGCATCAATTTTCGCACCTTGTTGTTTCAAGTGAGTAATCGTATCTTCATCTAAGTCGTTAGAAGCTACTATCTTAGCATCCGGATACCCTGCAGCATCCAACATTTTTCTAGCTTCCTTTGAAAGATATGCTATATCTCCCGAATCCAATCTAATTCCTAAAAAGTTAATTTCATCTTTCAGTTCATTTGCCACTTCTATAGCTGTAGGAATACCCGAACGTAATGTATCATATGTATCAACTAAAAAGTAACAATCCTTATGTGCAGCTGCATATTTTTTAAATGCAATTTTCTCATCCTCATAAGCCTGAACAAATGAATGAGCATGTGTTCCACTACACGGAATATCAAATAGTTTTGCTGCTTTCACATTACTTGTTGCATTAAATCCACCTATAATAGAAGCGCGAGTTCCCCATATTGCCGCATCAAATTCATGAGCACGACGAGTACCAAATTCCATACAAACTTCATCTGGGCATAAGTGTTTAATTCGTGCTGCTTTTGTAGCTATTAAAATTTGATAATTTACAACATTCAAAATTGCTGTTTCCATTATTTGAGCTTGTATAAGAGGCGCTTCGATTCTTAATAAAGGTTCATTCCCAAAAACAATTTCACCCTCTTTAACAGACCTTATATTTCCTGTAAATTTCATACTACTTAAATAGTTTAAATAATCTTCTTCATATCCTAATTGACGTAAAAAGTTTATATCAGATTCAGTAAATCTAAATGAATTTACATAATCTATAATTTTAGCTAGTCCAGCGAATACAGCATACCCACCTCCAAAAGGGATTTTTTTCTAAAAATAAACATCAAAAATACGACTTTCTTTCGTGTATTCCATCCTTAAAAGTAAGCATATCCCATATTTATTTGGTAAAGATCGGTATGCAGTGCATCACCTAGATAGTTATTCATAATTTCCTCCGAGTTATATCTACGATAAATTTATTACTTACTATATTAACATTTTACAATCTTTTTTTAACAAATATTTATACTTAAATTTAATGTTAAAAAAATTATAATTCATACAATATAAATTTATACAAGCACTGTTAAATCAACTATTCCGTGAATTAACCACCAAAAAGTATTTTTTTATAATACCTTTATTACAACACTACTTAGGAGATTTTTATCGATTAGAAGTTAACATACAAAAAAAGAAGTAACCTAGGACTATCCTCTGTTACTTCTTTGATTATTAGTGTTTGAATTTGTATTATCAGTTACTCTTTGAGTTTTATTATCATCTTGCTTATTATCTTCATCTTTTTCTGAAGTATTATCACTAGTTTTTTTATCGCTAGCTTTTTTTATCTGTCGATGCATCTTTAGTTTTATCAGATTCTTTTTTTAGAAGTTGATTTTTTTATTATCTTTTTTTCGCCAATTCAGGTATCTTACTATCGTCAATTCTACCATTATTATCATCTGATTTCTCTAATTTACCTTCCATAATTGATTTTTATGGTAGTTTGAAGAAAAATTCTCTTGTAATGGTATATTGAAAATCACCTCTCCCTGATAGCTCAGTCCATATTCTTGCCTTACTAAATCAGTGATAAAATACGGATCTCTAAAGCTTTATCTATAACTAGTTCATTAACTTTATTTTTCCTTATCCAAATTCTCAATCATTTGATTTTTGTTCTGCCAATTGTGCATTAATTTGTTTTTTTATCTCGAATATATAAAAATGTTTTGCAACAATGTAATAGTTAATGCGAAAGTCATAATTGCCAAGATAATAAATTTACGACGTTTTCTATATTTTGCTTTTTGCTTTTTAAAACGTCTTTTTTTAAATTGACTGTTCTGTTCTCTCATTTTCTACTTCTCTTATTTTTTTCCGATAAAATCTTGAACATTTTTTTGTTGCATCTTCTTTTTTTCGTGCTATCTTTAAGTTCTAAAACTTCATATACTACTTCTTTTTTTGCAAAATAAATAGTAATTTTATCTCCCACTTTTTAGAGCACTTGAGGGTTTTGCTTTTTTCCATTAATTGCAATATGCCCTTCAGATGATACTTCATTCGCAACTGTTCTTCTTTTTTATAATTCTTGAAACTTTTTAAAAAAATTTATCCAAACGCATTTAATCACCTCTAAATGTTAGTACAATCTATTATCACATATTTATTTATTTTTCGCAAATAATAGCCATGTATTTTTAAAAAATACCCCTAGAAACATTAGAAAAATGGAAGTGATACAGCAAAATCGATTTTCCGAAATCAAGATTTTGAATCACTTCCTTACTAACTAAAAATTATCTTTAAGCCCAATTTCCATCTTTAAAAATTGCCACTTCTTTTCCATCGACTGTATATCCAGTGATATTTGTTGTTGCTTCACCAATCATAAAATCAACATGAACTAAACTATCATTAGCCCCAACTTCAGCTAATTGTTCATCGCTCATCTCCGGTCCACCTTTTACACATGTTGGATATGCTTTTCCAAGAGCAATATGACATGCTGCATTTTCATCAAATAGTGTTTCTAAGAATAAGATTTTCGTATTAGAAATTGGCGAATCAAATGGTACTAATGCCATTTCTCCTATTTTTCTAGAACCTTCATCTGTCTCTAGCAGATTTTTTAGAACATCATACCCACGTTCCGCTCCAAAATCAACCACCTTACCATTTTCAAATTTTAGCCAGAAGTTATCTATTAACACTCCACTATAATTTAAAGGTTTAGCATTGTAAACTATACCATTAGTTTCATCTTTGTGAGGCATTGTAAAAACTTCCTCAGTTGGAATATTAGCCACAAAACGACCTGCTTTTTTCGCATAACTACCCGCACTTTGCCATATATGATCTTTTGGTAAACCAACATATAAATCAGTTCCAAGATCATTTGTAATATGAAGTTTTACTAGCTCATTTTTATGTAAGAATTTAGCTTTTTCATCTAATACTTTTATATGTTCTTCCCACTCAGCAATAGGATCATCTCCGGTAGAGCGGCAAGCACTTAGTATATGATTCCAAAGTTTTAAATATGCTTCTTCATCACTTAGTTCAGGGAATAGTCTTTTCGCCCAACCTACTGTAGAAGCACTAACTACGCACCACGGACATTCATCGCTCATTATCGATTTCATATAATTACGCATCGCTTTTGAGCGCCCAACCATCGATGCTTTTAATTTTGTACTATCAACACCTGCTAAACCATCTGGATCATCTCCAATTATAGATAAGAATGCAGCACCTTCATCTAATTCTGCTTGATATTGATCAATATACCACTGCCCAACTGTACTTAGATTTTCTTCTGTTTGATAATTCAAATTCAACTTCGTAAGTTCTTGATCTCTCCATTCTACAGTTACTCTTTTCGCTCCTAATTCATAACACGCTTCTACAACTTTCACTACAAATTCTCGTGTTTCAGTACTCGCACTGAACTAGTACCGGTTGATCTTTTTGAACATTTAATCCTACTTTTGCTATAAGTTGTGCATATTTTTTTAATTGTGTATTTAAATCCATATGATTCTCCTCAATTTTTTTCCATTAATCTACGACATAAAAAAATTATTAGTTCACTTAATTAAATCGTGTACCTTTTTATTATATCATTTTTTTAAAAAGATTATTAGTAAAAGGGAGCGACTCAGAAATCATGATTTCAAAGAAATCGATTCTGTAGAATCACTCCCTTAAAGTTTATTAAATATCTAAAAAGCTTTTTATAAAGAGAATTTAGACATCAATATAACACCAGGTCAAACCTTTTTTTAAAATTTAGACCATTTGCAAAAACCGCTTCTCTATAAATTATACTTCTCTAGTAGCTTGTTTTTAACCACTCTAGTTCTTCCCCTTCAAAGTGTGGTGCTAATACTTCAAAAACTTTTTTATGGTAGTTATTTAACTCATATTTATCTTCACTTGTAAGAAGAGATACATCTATCGCTTCTAAATCCCAAGGTACAAAAGTCATAACTTCAAATTCCATAAATTGACCATATTCATTTTTTACAGTATTTCTAATGATAAGCTCATTTTCCAGACGAATACCATGTGACCCTGAAATATATAATCCCGGCTCATTAGTCATTGTCATACCATCTTTAAATGGTTCAGCAGCACGATAAATCCCCCAGTGAATACCTTGAGGTCCTTCATGAATGTTACCTAAATAACCCACTCCATGTCCTGTTCCGTGATTAAAGTTTTCATAATTATACATTAACGGAGCACGAGCAAATAAGTCGACATTTGCACCAGACATTCCTTCTAAGAATTTTAATCTTGATAGACGTAAATGACATTGAAGCACTCTAGTATAGTCACGTTTCAACTTGTCACTAACTTCACCCATAGCTGTAGTACGAGTGATGTCAGTTGATCCTTCCTCATAATGTGCACCTGTATCAGTTAAGAAAAATGTTCCTGTACGTAATGGAATAGATGTTTCTTTAGAAGAAGAATAGTGAATAATTGCACCATTTTCGGCATGTCCACAAATAGGAGCAAAACTTGGACAAATGTAGCCACCTTGTTCTTTTCTAAATTCCACTAGTTTATCAGATGCAGAAAGTTCATCCTCTTGTTCACTTATACCTTGTTTTAACTAATTGTTTTAACCAATAAATAAATTTAGTATGAGCAATACCATCTTTGACATGAGCATGAATTGTATGTTTAAGCTCGACTTCGTTTTTTATTGCTTTCATAAGAATTGTAGGATTTCTTCGTTCTACAAGTGTAATTTCTTTTGGAATATTGTTAAATACTGCATAGTTTAGACAACCTGGGTCAACTAAAACTACATCATTTCCAGAAAAATTTTTTTCACATCTGCATATACATCATTATAAGGTTTAATAGTTACATGATTTTTCTGCTAAGTGTTGTTTTATTTCATCAGAGAATTTTCTTTCATCAACATATAAATCCACTTTATCTTCATAAACAACAGCATAGCTAAGTAGTAATGGGAAGAAATCCACATCCATACCACGAATATTTAGCAACCAACCAATATCATCAAGAGTCGTAATGACATGAATGTTAGCACCTACTTCATGCATTTCTTTACGCACCCTTTCTAGTTTACTAGCAACAGATTCTCCTGCTCTTTCTAGATTTAAGTAAAATGCAGGCGCTTCAGATAGAGATGGACGATCTGTCCAAATCTCATCTACTAAATCCACTTCATATTTTACCGTAGCATTTTTACGTTTTAATCTAGTTGCTAAATCTTTTCCTTCACCAAAAGTTACAACACGCCCATCAAAACCTAAAACTCCATTTTCTGGCGTATTTTCAACAATAAACTCCGCAATAGTCGGAACTCCCGGTTCTCTCATTTTCTGTAATTCAATACCAGATCCTTCTAGCTGTTGAGCTCCTTGCAAGAAGTATCTACCATCAGTCCATAAACCAGCAAAATCTTTAGTAACAACTAAAGTTCCTGCAGAACCTGTAAATCCACTCATAAACGCACGAGCTTTAAAATGTTCTCCTACATATTCACTATTATGAAAGTCAGCAGTTGGAACCATGTATACATCGATATCATTTTTTTCCATTAACACTCTTAATTGAGCAATTCTTTCTTTTACTGTCATCTTCCTTACTCCTTTATAATTTATTTTCTAAATCTACTTTCTTTTTACAATTAAGCGGAAAAAAATTCTTTGTTAATTTACAGTTAATTAATAAAAGTTAGTACACTTACTATTTTTAACACATAACACTATGCTTTTCAGCAATATGACAAAATATATAAAAATTTTTTTCAAAAATACTAAAAAAATAACGTTATTATAAAGACAAAGACTACAGCAACAATATCGCTATAGCCTTTCTTCTAAATATTACTTATTTTTAATAGTTCTTTGAAATAATCAGTTGATTTTACTAAAGAATCAATAATTGCAGGCTCACCTGAAGAGTGACCAGCCACAACAATATCTAATTTACAGTTATTTAATTTTTTTACTTAATTCGTAAGCACCTATTGCTCGACAGTCAACATCGAAACGACCATGAGCAATAGTAGTAGGGATATCCTTAATTACATCTATATTACTTAAAATCCAATCATCATCGTCCCAAAACATATTATTCATCCAGAAGTGGCATTCAATTGTCGCCATAGAGATTGCATAATTAATCTCACCAAAGCTTTGCTCTAAGTTAGGATCCGGATATAATGTCACAAGACTACCTTCCCACATACTCCATTCTTTAGCAGCAACTTCTCTCGTTTGTCTATCTTCACTTGTAAGACGTTTATAATATGCTCTAATCATATCATGACGTTCTTCTTTTGGAATAATACTCTCATATCTTTCAAACGATTCAGGATGGATATTGCTAGCTCCTCCTTTTTCATAGATCCATAAAATATCCTCTCTACGTCCTAGGAATATACCACGTAAAACTAATCCAAGAACACGTTCAGGATGTTTAATGGCGTAACAAAGAGATAAAGTAGAACCCCAACTTCCACCGAATACTAACCATTTTTCAATGTTTAGATCTTCTCTTATTTTTTCCATGTCCTCTATGATATGCCAAGTATCATTATTTTCTAAACATGCATGTGGAGTAGATTTTCCACTTCCTCGTTGATCAAATAGAATTATACGATAGAATTCAGGATCGAAATATTGTCTACAACTTGGAGCTGTTCCGCATCCAGGACCCCCATGTAAAAATACTACCGGTACCCCTTGAGGATTCCCACTTTCCTCATAATAAATCGTATGAGTATCATCAACCTTTAACATTTTAGAGAAATTCTCTTTAATAGCAGGATATAACGTTCTTAGCTCTGCCATACTAGCACCTCCTATTGTGCATTTTTTTATTACACTTTAATTTTTATCATAAAATCAATATTTTTTTCATTATTAATAAAAAAATAAAAATTTTTATATTTTATGTATTATAAAAAAATAAGATATTTTTTTACATATATACTACTGCTATTTATAATTAAAATATTTCACATAATATTATAAAAAAACTCAATATTATCATTATATTTTTAACAACTGCTTATTTGTTTTTATACAAAAAAATAATAAGTGAGGGTTTACATCCCCACTTATTATTTAATATTTTTTTATTCTTCTACTAGTGTTTCACCTTCACGTAATTCAACAAGCGAAGCAAGTTTTTTCTCGAAAATAAATACTAATGCTGCTACTACTACACAGACAACACCAATCCCTATAGATAATGTAATGATTGGAACTTCTGCTACTGCTGCATATAGAAGACCATATCCTTTAGCAGCACCGAATGTTGCAACAATCCAAACAGCCATCATGATTGATAAGATGTGTTTTGGCGCATATTTAGATACGAATGATGGTCCAAGTGGAGAGAAGAACATCTCAGCTACACTCAGAACAATAAAGAATAATACAACCCAAAGAATACTAGCTTTTTGAGTTTCAGGTGCTCCTACACCACGACTTACTTCTGTTAATGCTAGAACACCAAACGTTGCTCCAAGAAGGAATAACGCGATTGATGCTTTTTTGTATAAACTCCAATCTCCTTGCGGACGGTTAGCAAGTTTATACCATAAAGCCCCTAAGATAGGACCTAAAATAATACATCCTAAACCATTAAGAGAATCTAACCAAGAAGTTGGAACTGTAAATGTACCTAATTTATCGTCAACAAATTTTGGCATGTAATCATATAAGATTACGTAAGTTAAATACCAGAACGTCCAGAAGATAACTGATAGTAATGAAATGATTACTATAGAATATACACGACGAACTTCATATTTTTCTAATGAACGATTTACTTTAACTTTAGTTTCGTGTTTTTCTTCACCTTCAGCAAATGGACGTTTACCTACTTCTCCTAAAGACTTATAACCTAAAACAAACCAAATAGCCCCAAAGATACAAAGCAATCCAGCTATTTTGAAACATTGCAGATATCCGTTTGAACTTGCTGTAGCAAGTTTAACATATAAAAGCCCAACTGCTGTAGTACCAACGAAAGATCCCATGTTAATAAATGAATACATTGTTGAGAAAGCATCGTCTTTACGTTTTTGATCCCCCTCAAAAATTCGCCCTACTACCGCTTGAAGGTTTCCTTTGAAAAATCCAGTTCCGATTGAAACTAAAATAATCATTACCCACAATGAAGTATATGAACCTACAAAACCTGCATAACCATAACCTAATCCCATTAATGTAAGACCTACTGGAATCAGATATCTGGCCCCCATCAACTTATCTGCGATAAAACCTAATAATACTGGCGCAAGATAAGTGAATGCTACTAAGTTCGACTGCATCGCAGCACCTTCAACTTTCCCTAGTCCAAGACCACTTTCGCCCATTCCTCCAGAAATCACAGCTGCTGTAACATAAATGATAATCAGCCATTTAGAAGAATAATAAGCACAACGCTCTATCCCGAACGTGATTGAACTCATATAAAAACCCCACGGTTTATGTTTAACCGTTTCTGACATAAAAACCCCTTCTTTCTTTAGTGGATAACCACTTTTTTTCTTTATTATATCACAACATATTTTATCATTCAACTATTTTTCTCGAAAACGATATAAGTATTTATTTATCACTATTGAAAATACTTATTCTAAATGTTATAATTATATTAAAGTTCATAATATTTTTTTAAAGGAGTTGTACAATATGAAACTTTCAAGAACTAATAAAATTTTATCTAAAATGAAAGAACAAGGTATCAATCAAGCTCTTATTAGCGATCCTTATTCAATCTTCTATTTAACAGGACACCTAGAACATCCAGGTGAAAGATTTTACGCAGTACTCCTTGATGAAAATGGTAATCACAAACTATTCATCAACGCTTTATTCCCACTAGAAAAAGATCTTGGATTAGAAAAAGTTGTGTACTCTGATACTGATAAACCATTAGAAACTCTAGCTAAAGCAATCCCTAACGGTTCTGTAGTTGGTATTGACAAAGTTCTTCCTGCAAGATTCTTATTACCTCTTATGGGATACCTACCAGAAAGCAAATTCGTTGATGTATCTCAAATAGTTGACCGTGTTCGTATGATTAAAGACGAAGAAGAACGTGAACTTATGCGCCGTGCTTCTCTTCTAAACGATGAAGCTTGTCAACGAGTTATCAACAGTATTGCTGCTGAAAAATCTGAAAAAGATATTGTTAAAGGCTTACTAGCTATCCACGAAGATTTAGGAGTTGAAGGTCTATCATTTGATCCAATCATCGGATACGGAGCAAATGGAGCTAATCCTCACGGAACAGTAGGAGACAGATATCTAAAACCAGGCGATTCTATCATTATCGATATGGGTGGAATTAAAGACAATTACTGTTCTGATATGACTCGTACAGTATTTTGGAAACAACCAAGTGAAAAAGCTCGCGAAGTATTTGAAACAGTATTAGAAGCTCAAAAACGCGGTGTAGCTCTTGTTAAACCAGGTGTTAGATTCTGCGATATCGATGCAGCTTGTCGTGACTACATTACAGAAAAAGGATATGGTGAATTCTTTACTCACCGTACAGGTCACCACATCGGACTTGAATGCCACGAATACGGGGATATTTCTAGTGTAAATGAAACTAAATGTGAACCAGGTATGATTTTCTCAATTGAACCAGGTATCTATCTTCCAGGTGAATTCGGTGTTCGTATTGAAGATCTTGTTCTTGTGACAGAAGACGGATGTGAAGTTCTAAACAAACTTAACAAAGAATTAGTTGTTGTAGGGGAATAACTAATAGTAATCTAATAGTCATAAATAAATCTCAAAAAAATTATTTAAATTGAGTATTTCATAAAAAGAAAAAAAGACGATTGACATTTATTTCAATCGTCTTCTCCTTTATTATTCAAAATTTTTTTCTTTAAAAAAATTCACCTACAATATTCCAATATTGATCTCTGAATTTTCTTTCAGCTTGAACGTGTTTCATACCTGGAAAACTGTGAAATTCTTTTTTAGAATTTATTAAATCATAAGCAGCTTTCCCATGTTCAATCGGTACAAAACCATCTTCTTCCCCGTGTAATACTAATGCAGGAAGTTTAGTTTCTTTTAAAGCCTTTGTTGCATCAACATCACCGAAAAAGTATCCTGCACGGATTTTTGTTACAGTATTTGCTGCAGGAATTACAGGGAAACTTGGTAAATTAAATAATTTTTTCAGTTGATATGTAAATTCTACATTTAAATTCACATATCCACTATCTTCTATAAATGTTTTTACATTAGACGGTAAATCCTTACCTACTGCATTCATCACTGTGGCAGCTCCCATACTAATGCCGAATAAAGCAGTATCAGCTCCATTATTTTCTGCTGATATTTTCTTAACCCAATTTACCAAATCATCAGAATCATAACCACCCATAGAAATAAAATTACCTTCACTATTACCATGTGCAATCAAATCTGGCGCAAATACACTATAACCCATATCATAGAATTTCTTAATATAATTTGCCATTTTCTTAGCATCACTAGTATATCCATGAACAACAAAAACCCATTTTTTTCGCATTAGGGTTAACAAATTTATAACCAACTAATTTATTTTTTTAGTAACAGATTCCATTTCTGTAACTTGCTTTTGTTTCATCAAACCACTTGTTTACTGCTGTTTTATCTTCTTTACTACCGTCGCTATCCTGGTTAACTATAGCGCTCTTATCAACTTTTTGGATTCAATCCAAAATTATAGAAATAATTCCCAATAAAGCCGAACGCAATAACTAGAACAATTAATAACGTCGCTAATATTTTTTAAAATGTTTTTTTCACTTTTCTTTACCTTTCATATTCAGTTTAATAAAACTATTATACTATTCCTTTTGACAAAAAGTAAACAAAAAAATAACACTAATAGAGATTTTTGTATATCCCTTTTAGTGCTATCCTTCTTATTCTATTCCATATTTTTTTCTTTTATAGCGTCAGCTACTAACCATACCTGTAAACCATGCAACCATTAAATTATAGCCGCCAATTTCTCCATGTAAGTCTAAAATCTCTCCTGCAAAGTACAAATTCTCTATTTTTTTATGACTACATGTTTTTTTGGACTTACTACCTTAAGATCTACTCCACCAGCAGTAGTAAATGCATATTCTAGCGGCATAGTTTTTTTACATTTGTTAATTCATAACGTTTAATTTTCGTTACAAACTTCCTCAATTCTTTTTTTACTTACATTTTTCCGGGAAATGATTTTCTATCATAAAATTATAAAAAGCTTTTTTTGGTAACTTCCCATTTAAAAAAATTTATTATCTTCCCATAGTTTAGAAAATAACTCCTCTTCATTCAATTCAGGATAGAAATCTAGATAAAATTTATCTTCTGGATAACGTGCTACAAATTCTCCCATAGATATTGATAATGGTCCACTTAATCCCTTATGTGTGAATAGTAGATCTCCACTTCTTTCATTTTTCTTATGAAACATTCTAACATTTTGTAAAGCTACACCTGATAGCTCTCTGAAGTCCTCAAAAACTAGCGCAACTTCACTAGGATATATTTTAGTAATTTTTACTCCATGCTTCTTTAGAATCTTATGTAACGAACCGTCACTCCCACTTTGCGGATATGTCTTTCCACCTGCACAGACTACAATATTTCTTCCATAGTAAGTATCTACATTTGTTTTTTTACCCCTACTAACTTTTTTCATCTTCAAATATCAAGTCTTCTACTTTTTCTTTATAGTTTATCTTTGCATGATCTATTTTTAAATGCATTTACTACATCTCTAGCTTTTTTTCACTAGCAGGATATAGCCTTCTATTTTTCTTGTTTTTAATTTTAAATTATGCTTATCAAAAATTTCTTAACATTATATTTGTGATAAGCAGTTCTCAAAAATCTTCCATTGTGAACCGCTGCTACAAAATCTTCAGCGTTATCACTACTCATAACATTACAACGACCATTACCTGTTAAAAGTAATTTTATTCCTGCTCTTCTATTTTGCTCGAGAACCAGAACTTTTAAACCACTGTCATTCAGTCTATCAGCTATCATAAGCCCTGCACTACCAAGACCTATTACAATTACATCATATTTCATTTCAAGTCTCAACTTTCTCTTATTTTTAATCAAATATCACTTAATTATACCATTTTATCTATTACTTTCAAATTTTTTTGAATGTTCTTCAATATTTTTTTGAAAAATGTATCTACTTCTTATTGGAATTTTTTTCCTTATTTTTGTAATATACTAGAAAGTATATGTTTTAAGTTAAATCTTTTATAAATTTATAATAATGAAAGATTCTAACTTGAACAACTTCGAAATAAAAGGATTTTTAAATAATGAAACTAAAAAAATTAGTATTTTTGATTTTACTTCTTATATTTCTAATTCCAAACTTTTTCAAAAAGCTGATGATACATTTTTAGATAACAATGCAGTTACAAACTTCAGCGATGTTAATGCTCATCTTGTTGTTTCGGAATTAAATACAGGTAAAATCATTTCTAAACGCGGAGAAAATAAAAAAAGTATCTGTAGGCAAACTACCAAACTATCTTGCACTTTACCTACTTGCTGATAATTTAAAAAAATAATAAAAATAACATTAGAAACACAACTTACAATTGCATCTAATGATGAAATCTTATCAAAATACAAATATGAGTCATCAATCACTGTCAAAGATGCAATATTCTTATTAGAAAATGAGAATTCTAATAGTTTAAATCAGACTGTTTTTCAACCATTTTTAATGTAAACCTTGAAAAAGCTAAAGACATACTAGGGGCTATGTCTCTTCATGATACACAATTAGAATCATTGGATAATAGCGAAAAAAATACTAGTACTGCGAAAAATATTTCTTTCCTTACTAGTTTAATACTAAAAAAAGTTATCCTAAGATTACAGAAATAACAAAAAAATCCAGAATTTACTCTATCTACTGGAGAATTAATCAAGAATACTGTTGAATTTAAGGAGTCTGATAAATTTAGAGTTCTTGGACTCGATTATTCTGATAAGAATAGTATAACTTACGCATATAGTGGTAATACAAAATTAATCATCACTGTGTTAAATCAAAACGACGATAAGACATCATATTTTTGAAAAAAACTTCAAAAAAACTTATGATTACTTATTTACAAACTATAATTATAAACTTGCACTTAAAGCGGGGACTTATACAATCAACAGCGAACGTATCACTTTTTGAAAATGATATTTACGATTTATTTTATGAAAAAAACACTCAATAAGAGATGTAACGTACTTGCTTATGAATAAAAAAATTCTTCTTTTCCAAAAAAATATGAAACAATATCTGCTAATGAAGGGACTGTCTTTTGCCGACTTTTAAATCTAATGATTCAGCAGGAAAACTTGCAAAAGTTAAAGCAACTTTCATTAATGACGATAACTTTAACAATAAAAGGAAATCTAGAAAAAAACAACTATCATAATAGACCGCACCAAGTTCTTTGCTACTGGTGTATTAGCTATATATACTCTTGTTTTTTTGCTGCATTATACGTAATGAAACAAGCTATTAGAAAGGATTAACTATGGATCAAAAATAATTTAGTCTTCGAAGTTGATGGTGCAATATATGAGCTTGTCTACAATTTCAAAGATGCATTTCAAAAAGAAACATTTGAAGAAAAAAATTAGTAGATGTACTAAAAAAATAAACCCTACATAGTTGGAGATATTTCTCATGATAAACTGCGACTAAGTGGATTTATTTTAACTAAAAGATAACAATAACCCCAAAAAAATATCAACAACCTAGAAGATTATATACTAGAATATTGTAATTTTTGGAGCACCATTTTTTTGTTGTAAAAAAAGAAATTCATAAAATTGAAACCTAAGATGAGATAAAACTCACCTTAGGTTTCTTCTTATTCTAAACTTAGTAAAAACACCTATTTAAATAAATTTAGCACAAACCGCCTCAGGTACAACTACCTCAGAAGCAACAACAGTTAACTCTCCTGTTTTTCTTATTAACAATGTAAACAGTAATTGTTCCACTATTTTTCATTTGTTGCTATAGCTAAACTATTATCTTTAGAAAGATCAAAAATCTCTAGGTCCATTACCAAAAGTACTAATTGTTTGAATTATCTCTAATCCTTTTTCAGTATTTTTAAAAACAACTATAGCATCTTGACCTCTATTTGAAGCGTAGATGAATCTATTGTCATTTGAAATTTTTATCGCACTTCCTTTATTTTTCTTGTGAAAAAAATCCACAGGCAATGTAGGATAATATGCTGGATTTGTTAGGTTCCCTTCTCCATCATAATCAAAAGCGATAATTTCACTAGTAAGCTCCGTCATAACAAAAGCTTGTTTCTCATCACTACTAAAAACTATATGACGAACTCCACTTCCCTCTTTAACCTTAATAGCAGTAACCTTTTCTAAAACACCTTCATTAAGCTTATACGTAGTAATCTCATCGGTCCCTAAATCACATGAGAATACATACTTTTCACTTGGTGTAAATCCTGAAAAATGCACATGCGGTTTTTCTTGTCTTTCGTGTACTCCTCTTCCCTTATGATGATCTGTTGATAAAAGTTTTACTAGTTTGCCATTTTCAACAGAGTAACTATCAATGGTACCTAAATGATAGTTCGCTGATAATAAAGTGTTTTTATCCGAGTTTAACTCTACGTAACAAGGAGGATTTCCTTCTTGGGCAACCGATGTTAATTCTTTCAAATCACCATTTTCTTGAACTTCAAAGCTTGTAACAGCACCTTTTCCATCTACTCTTGATACACTATATAAATATTTATTATCATTAGACAATGCTAAATACGTTGGATTGTCAACCTTAGCTACATTTCTAACGTCTAGTACTTTTCCTTCTTCAGATAACTCAACTAAGTATATTCCTTCACTATCTTGTTTTGTGTATGTTCCAATATATGCTCTTACCATTATTTTTTTCCTCCTACTTTCTATAAACTTATTATAACATTTTCCAAAAAAATTTTATAAAATTTTTCTCGCCTATAATTCGTATAAACCAAAAATTATCGTTTTTTTGAAAAGTTAAAATCTCATTTCACGAATTTTTCTATCCCTTTCATAAAGTTAAAATTCGTTTTTTTAAGTGTTTTTTTAGTTAAAAAAATCAATATTTCACCAGAAAAAAATTCACAAAAAAATTCTAACATTTAAGATTTTTACATATCTTCGACTTCTTGATATAATAGTTTATATTAATAAAAGTATATTTTAGGAGGAAAACCGTGAAACACGAATTTATATTAGTTCTTGACTTCGGTAGTCAATATAACCAACTTATCACTCGTCGTGTACGTGAACTTGGTATTTATTCTGAGCTACATGACAATGAAATTTCTATTGAAGAAATTAAAAAAATGAACCCTAAAGGAATTATCCTTTCAGGTGGACCTAACTCAGTATATGAAGAAAACTCTCTTACAATTGATGACGAGATTTTTCAACCTAGGTATTCCTGTATTAGGAATTTGTTACGGAATGCAGCTTATGCAACACAAACTAGGAGGAAAAGTTGAATCTGCTACAAGTAGAGAATACGGTGCTCACAATGTTGACGTAACTCCAGGAGCTAAACTATTCGAAGGTACTCCTGCTTCTCAACAAGTATTAATGAGTCACTCTGATAAAGTTGTTGAACTTGCTGATGGATTTGAAGTTGTAGCAACAAGTGACAACTGTCCTATCGCAGCTGCTGAAAACGTAGAAAAAGACTTCTACTGCTTCCAATTCCACCCAGAAGTACGTCACTCAGAATACGGTTATGACTTAATTAAAAACTTTATCCGCAACGTATGTAAATGTACTGAAAACTGGACTATCCAAAACTTTATCGATGAGAAAATTGAAGAAATTCGTGCGGAAGTTGGAGATCAAAAAGTTCTTTGTGCTCTTTCTGGTGGTGTAGATTCATCAGTTGTTGCAGCCCTACTAGATAAAGCAATTGGGGATCAACTAATCTGTATGTTTATCGACCACGGTTTACTTCGTAAAGGGGAAGCTGAAGCTGTAATGAACACATTCAGTAAAGAAATCGAAGGTGGTTTCAACATGAATCTAATCAAAGTCGATGCTAAAGACAAATTCCTTGGAAAACTTAAAGGTGTAAGTGATCCTGAGAAAAAACGTAAAATCATCGGAAATGAATTCGTTTATGTATTCGATGAAGAATGCGCTAAACTTCACGACGTGCCATTCTTAGCTCAAGGTACTCTTTATACTGACGTTATTGAATCTGGAACTAAGAATGCACAGACAATTAAATCACACCACAACGTAGGTGGATTACCAGAAGATATGCGTTTTTCTCTAATCGAACCACTTAACACTCTATTCAAAGATGAAGTTCGTGCATTAGGAGAAGCACTTGGTCTACCTCACGAAATCGTTTGGCGTCAACCATTCCCAGGACCAGGACTTGGTATTCGTGTTCTTGGAGAAGTAACAGAAGAAAAACTTCAAATCGTTCGTGATAGTGACTTCATCTTACGTGATGTTATTGCTAAACGTGGATTAGAAGGAGAAATCTGGCAATACTTCACATGTCTTCCTGATATTCGCTCAGTAGGGGTTATGGGAGATGTTCGTACTTACGATTACACTGTTGCAGTCCGTGCTGTAACAAGTATTGACGGTATGACAGCAAGCTGGGCTCATATTCCATTTGAAATACTTGAAGAAATCTCAGCTCGCATCGTAAACGAAGTTGCTCACGTTAACCGCGTAGTTTACGACATTACTAGTAAGCCACCAGCAACTATTGAGTGGGAGTAATGCGGTGTACATTTAAATTATTAGAAGTTTAACGACGACATAATTCTTAGGTACAGCGTATGCAACAAGAACTTTAATCTTAACGAACAAAGTGAGGAAAAGATTATTAGTTCTTGTTGCCCATATGTTAAAATATAAATATAAAAAAATAGGTAATCAAAAATAATACATTCAACACCTTATCTGTGTTATAATTAAATGAAATTATAATTTTTAAGAGAAAAAAATAATATGGATTTAATAATTAAAAAAATAATAGACAAGAAAGAAAAAAAGAAATAATATCAAAAGAGGTCCTTTACGACCTTCCTGAATGGTTTGGTCTACCTGAAAGTACAAAAGAGTATATTAAAGATTCACAAGATAAACCGTTTTTTTGGCTTGCTATGCAGATGATGAAGTTGCAGGTTTTATCGTATTAAACGCAACAAGTAAGGATACTGCAGATATTTTTTTGTAATGGGTATAAAGAAAAAAATTTCATAGAATGGGAATTGGAACAAAAACTAAATACAGAATTTGAAAATATGGCAAAAAAATCTTGGATATTCCTACTCACAGGTAAAAAAACTGTAAAAATGGGACACTACAAAGAATATGATATTACTAATGAATTCTATATCGCAATGGGATATAAAGAATTAGAATGTTTTTCCTACCTTATGGGACGAATGGAATCCATGTCAAATATATATTAAATATTTAGGGGAATAATACTTCAATAATATTTTATTTATAAATAAAATATTTTAGTATCTAAAAGCTCGATGAGTAAAAAAATAAAAAGTAGTATATTCACAAAGAAACTTGATATAGTTTACTTTTTAAAAAAACTAAATACAAGATAAATACAAATTTATATCCTGACATTTTTCCCCACCAATAATTTTTCGATGGGGGATTTTTATTAAAAATCTTTGATTTCTTACCTTATATATGCTAAAAATATAAATATATAAAGAGAGAGCCGTTTTAAAGACGGTGGCTCTGGTTTAGTTATTAACCTGCCAAAGTATAAAGATGGTTATTTTTTTATTGTCTTTTTTTAACGCTACAATACATGCACTAACTACTGAAACAATCAATAGATTTATTCCAATAATCGTCTGTACAATTACAATCTGACAAAATTATTGCAATTAAATTATGTTTATGATAAAAATAAAATTATGAAAAAGAGAGCCGTTTTTAAAGACGGTGGCTCGTGAAATAGTTTTATATAACCATCTTACCTAGCCAAAGTATAAAGATGGTTATTTTTTTATTGTCTTTTTTAATGCTACAATACATGCACTAACTACTGAAACAATCAATAGATTTATTCCAATAATCGTCTGTACAATTTCGTAAGCTGACAACTTGCTACTCCTTTCTTCAAGATTTTAGTGTATGCGAGCATAGCACCATCCCCTTTCATATAGAAGTAGCCACCATCTTTATCGGAAGTTTTACACTCCCTAACTTCTCTCTCCAGTTTTGATTATATCAAATTAAACTATCATAATCAACTATTTATAAATACTAATATATCAACACTTTTTACTAAATAATTATACTTTTTATACCCTGCCATTTCCCCTGCCAATATAAAAAAATAAAGTCGATACTCCCTATGATATCAACTACTCAGGATAGATTCTTCCCCTATTGAGTGGGAATAATACGGTGTACATTTGAATTATTAGGAGTATAACGACGACATAATTCTTAGGTACAGCGTATGCAACAAGAACTTTAATCTTAATGAACGAAGTGAGGAAAAGATTATTATTTCTAACTGCTATTATAAATATAATTTGAATGGAAAATCCTAGTTTAACTGCGTTTTTAAGTTATCATAAATGTTGCAAATCTATTTAATTAAATTAGGTTCCCCACCAAAAACCCCACCAAAATATTTCGGCGGGGTCTTATTTTACATATTAATTTTTCTGAGCAGTCACTTTTTCCTTTACTAAATTTTTATAAATATTGACTAATTATTAGTAGTGTTCTATAATTTATAAAGTAATAAATTAATAAGGAGAATTTTTATGAATAAAGGAAATAATAAAAAAATATAATTTCAATTATTTCGATTATCGTTGTTCTTGTTATTTGTTTCTTTGGATACAATTTTTATCAAAAGAAACAAGCAGAAATTATTTCTGCTGAAAAAAATTAACAGCATTGCATGAACTAACAAAAAAATTTAATGATGAAAATGATAGAAATAAGAAATTTAACTTGCTTAAAGATACACTTGATGAACAGTCAAAATATAATTTAGACTCATACAAAGTTTCTAAGGTGCAAGATGAATTTAAAAAAACAGCATAAAACAATATGAGAACATACTTCCATAATGATTATGACAATACTATAAAAAGAAAATAATATAACTGATATTAATAATACTTCTGATGAAAGTAGAATTACTGATAAAAAAATCAAAAATTAGATAATTTAATAAAAAAACTATTGGAAAAAGAACAAGATATTACTTTCGAAACAGAACAACAAGCTCAAGAGAAAAAAATCTGAAGTAGAAAAAAACTTTTAAAAAAATATGAAGATCGTATTAGTGAATTAAAGAAAGAAACTGACGAGAAAAAGAAAGAAAAAACTAAGAGTTCATCTGATGATATAGGGTGAACAACCTGTTAATATGACTTCCACTCATTACGAAAATGAATACTTTATCGTTGATGTTCCTGCTAAATGGTCTGGAAAAATGGTATATTAGTAAAATTACAGATACAAAGAATCTTGGAACCCCTTCTCAACCAGCTATAATGTATTCATTTAGTCGCAGAGGAGATAATCCTATGTTCGGTAACGGTGGGCAAACCGTACATGTATATCCTAATGGACTACCAAATAAAGCAAACTATGTTAAAGACTGGACAAAATTCGGTTCTAATATCTATGTAGGAGCTGGAGCTAGCAGTGGTTTCTTTTAACGAAAAAAATGAATCATATAGAAATGAAATGGCTAAAATCCGTGCCAAATAATACAAAAAAATGGGGCTGACCCAAAAAGTATAAAGAAAAACCAAGAAAAGATTGATAAAAATTCTTTTCTTGGTTTTTTGAATAATTTTTGATGGAAATTCTAAAAAATGAAAAATATTTCCCAATAAAATCAGCTAACCCTCCCTGTTCTATCAGGTATTTTTGCTAATTTTTATTAAATTATGGGAAATAGCGTGCAGGGCAAATTCGACCCTCACATTTTCAATTCCTCGAAGGGAAAAATCTTGTGAACGCCAAGTTCTGTTTTAAATTACCGAAGAAGCTTTCGATTTCTATCTTTCTTTTTGAGTATATATTTTTAGTTTCTTCGTTTTCTAAAAAGTAAATGTCTTTGTTTCGCTTTCAACTCTTCATACGTTGGATTATATAGTATTGTTCTATTACCTTTTTGCTTTTTGTACATAGGTGTTTTTATTGGACAATCACTACAGTCTTCACATTTGTATTGTTTGAAATCTCTTTTATATCCGTATTTATCAGTTCTACTTATATTTTTTTCAAAATCTACATATCTATTATTTGCGCATATAAAACTATCACTAAATACATCATATTTCCAGTTTGATGAGTTTTTTTATGTCTTTTTTTGTATTTGTTCATCTGTTCTTTTTCTCATCATATTATATGGTATTAGTGCCTGATAATTATTTTTCTTCACAGTAAATATAGTTTTCTTCACTTCCGTATCCTGCATCAGCTACTATTGTTTTTTTGGTTCTATTATTCCTTGTTCTTTAATATTTTCTATATGTGATTGTAATGTTCTTACATCTGTTGGATTTTGATGTATTGTAAAACCTAATACATATTGATTGTGTGTGCCTACTTGTATATTGTACCCTGCTTTTTAATTGCCCATTTTTTTCATATGGTCTTCTTTTCATTCTCATGAATGTTGCGTCTTTATCTGTTTTTTTGAATAACTATTTCTGTCTTTTAATATTTCTAGCTGATTTTTCGTATTTTTCGTAGCCTTGGCAGATAGTCTTCTTTTTATTTTTCTTTGTTATCTTATTGATTACTCGCTTTCTATTTTTTTGGGGATTTCTTGTATTTCTTGTTCTTCTTTTATCTCTTCTAATACTTCTACTATTTGCTCAACTTCTTTAGATCCTAGATTGTCTATATCTTGTAGTATTTCTCGTGATAACTCTTTTTAAGTCTGATAATCCTTTTACTGTTTCTTCTTGTTTTAATTCTTCTTCACTCAAGTTGCTTGCTTCTTCTAGAAATTCTGTTATTTTTTTCTGTTATTTTTTTCTTTGTATCTTTGTGTTGATTTTTTTCCATACAAATGTGTATTTATTCGCATTTGCTTCTATTTTTTTGTTCCATCTAGATAATATATACTAGGGTCTATAAGTTCTGCATCTATCAATCTCAGTACTATCGCTTTAAATACTTCTTCTATTAATTCTTTTTTTCTACTCGAAATCTATTTATTGTACGAAAATCTGGTGTTTGTCTTGCGGCTAACCATATCATTGGAAGGTTTTTCCTTACATAGTTTTTTTCTATTTTTTTCTTCCGCTTGTTACTTTATTTATATATGCGTAGATTATTATTTTTCAACATCATTTTTTTGGATGATATGAACATCTGCCTCCACCCTTATATGATTGTCTTAGTATTTTTCTCATCTATTCCTTCTACTACTCGATTTATTAGTTTTTGATATGTGATTTTTCTTCTATCCAATCAGTTATATCCATTGGTATTTGTAGTTGATTCATGTTATAATTTTTTTATAGGTAACTTTGTTACTCATTTATATCATCTCCTTTGATTTTTTTGGTTTTTTGGTTATACTATTATTATATCATGGGGATGATTTTTTTATTTATTAATTTTTAAAAAGAAGTACCGAGTTTTTTTCTCGTTACTTCTTTTTTTACTGAGTCTTTTAGGGTCAGCCCCTGTTTATTTCTATACACTCTTCACTTCTGCAACATAATATTTAGACTTACTGTGTCCACCTGTATAATTTTTTTATTATTCAGTTTTTAATATTATTGTTGAAATTTTTAGTTTTCGTCATAGAATCAAGTACATTAATACTTATGCTGTCCCCTTCTGTTTTCCAGTTTTCTTTTTTTATCTAATTCCTGTGGATAATTATGTCCTCTTTCTACAGATACGAATACAAGCACGTTATCTTCTTTTATAATAATGTATCTCGCTATCCTTAGGGAATGTACTAGCTGCAGTAGATTTACCATTTATTTCGTTAAAAGCTGGACTTTGTAATAGTTCTAATGCTTCTTCTTTAGAATATGTTTTTATCTGAAAATTCATTAACTACATCAACAAAATCCTGGATAGAAACCTTAACCAATGGTATTCCTGCTGGTGACTTAAATTTTGTAGATTTATCTTGAGTAATCCAAGCTAGTAAGTTAGTTTGTTCATTTAATCTTTTTTTAGATCATTACCTGAAATAGCTACTAAATGCGCTAATTTTTTTCAGCCGCTGCTAAATCATGTTTTATCTCTACATTTTTCTTTTTGATTTAAATCCATTATCATCTTTTTTTGCTATCATTTTTGTTCTGATTTATTTTTTTGCTCTGAAGATTTTTGTACTTTCATTTCCAGTACAACCTGTCAGAACTAACGCTCCCGCTGCAAGTAAAACTAATAACTTCTTATTCATATGTCCATCTCCTTTTATTTACTTATCTATATTATACCATATTTTTTTCAACAAAAAAAGTAGCCTTTGAAACTCAGATATTTCAAAGACTACCTTATACATCTTTTATATTATCTTAAACCTTTATCGTATGGAATACCAAGTGCTTCTGGAGTAGCAGTTTTCTTAGAAAATACGATAAGTGCAACGATTGTAGCTACGAATGGGAACATATTCCAGAAAGATACAGGAATCGGTAAATCTGGTGCTAAGATAGAAACTTTCTCAGCAAATACCTTAGTTCCTCCAAAGAATAACGAAGCTAAAGTAATTGTAATTGGATTATATTTACCAAAGATTAATGCTGCTAATGCTAAATATCCGAATCCGTATACTGTGATCGCTGCATTAAACCCTTGTGAGAATGTAGTAGCAATAATAGCTCCCGCTAATCCTGCTAAACATCCTGAAATAAACACCCCAATATAACGATATTTAAATACGTTTAATCCAAGTGAATCACTCGCCTGAGGATTTTCCCCTACAGAACGTAAACGTAATCCAAATGGACGTTTATAGATTACATAATATGTTACAACCACTAATACTATAGCAATTAATACTGTTGGATAAACAGTAAATTTACCAAATACCGTGTACCTTGGGAAACCACTTGCTAATAACAATTCATATGTACCATTAAAGTGGTTAACTAAGAATAATGCTATAGCTGGTGTAATTAAGTTGATAGCTGTACCCGAGATAACTTGGTCAGCTTTCAAATTAATACTAATAAACGCGTGAATCAACGACATTAAACCACCACACAATGTAGCAACGATTAAACAAATTATTAATTCAGGCACTGTTGGTGCTCCACCGAATACTGATAAAGCTAATAATGATGCGATAAATGATCCGAAGATTACGAAACCATCAAGGGCAATGTTAACAACCCCACTTTTCTCTGAATAGAAACCACCAATGGCAGCTATAAGAATTGGTGCAGTATATTGTAACATTGAGTCTAATAGTGATAATACTGTATCCATCTATTTATCTCCTTTCTGTTTCTTACTACTGAATAATTTGTCAAGCAGCTTATTATCGAAGATAGCTTTAGCTGCAACGAATAACACGATTAATCCGATTAAAATATTTGCAATATCTTTAGGAATACCGATGAATGATAATTGTGGAGTTAGTACACCTAGGAATCCAAATAGTAAAGCTCCTAATAATGATCCAACAGCAGTATTAGCTCCGATTAAAGCAACTGCAATACCCATGTATCCATAACCTTGGAATGTTGAACCTGCTACTACTTGTCCTACAGGTCCCATGTTATAAAGAGCACCACCTAGACCAGCAAAAGCCCCTGAAATAGCCATAGATAACACTGTATTTCTGTTGACTTTCATACCTACGAATTTTGATGCACTAGAATTAAATCCTACAGAACGTAATTCATAACCGAATACTGTTTTTTTCCATGATAACATAGAAAAATAATAACACTAAAAATTGCTAAGAATAAATCAGTCCCTAAACGGTAGTTATTGAAAATACCTTCGATTAAGCTATTTTGTAAATATCCTGTTCCATCCGCTGAAACGATTGGTTTAGAAATAATATCATTAGTTCCTTTAATATATTTAGGTACAGCAAACTGTACAAAATATAACGCTGTGTAGTTTAACATAATTGTTACAACTACTTCACTAATATTAAATCTAGCTTTTAAATACCCTGCAATAGCAGCCCAAAGGCTACCTACTACAACCCCTACTAAAATACTAGTAATTAACACTAAATAGAAGTTCATTCCTTCCATTTTAATCGCAACAAGTCCTGCAAAAAGTCCTCCCATTATGAATTGACCTTCTGCCCCAATGTTGAATAAACCTGTTCTAAATGCAAATGCAACAGATAATCCAGTACAAATAAGCGGAATTGTTGATACAAAAATTTCAGCTATACTGTTTGAATCTGAGAAAATATCCCCAATTACACCAAACACATCTCCCGGTGCTGCCCCTATTGCTGAAATAAGAATTGCTCCAATAATAAATGAAGCTAATATCGGTAGCACCGCATTAGTTAAAACTTTCTTTAACATACGTTCTCCTCTCTACTTCTTAACCCCTGCCATAAGCAGACCAAGTTGTTCTTTTGTAACATTTTCATCATTATCCACAACATCAATAATATTACCATTATGAATAACTGCAATTCTATCAGATAATGTTAAAATTTCATCTAAGTCAAATGAAATTAAAAGTACTCCATTCCCTTTATCACGATAATCGATTAACATTTTGTGAATACCATTAATAGCTCCAACATCAAGACCACGAGTAGGCTGAGTTGTTACCAATAACTTCGGATCTAATTCTAAAGCACGCCCGATAATAAGTTTTTGTTGGTTACCACCACTCATACTACGTGCAGAGATTGTCTCATCTCCCGCTTTACGAACATCATATTTTTCACAGATTTCTTTCGCAAATTTTGAAATAATATTTTTCTTCAAGAATCCACGTTTAGAGAATTTCTCTGTATAATAATTTTCTAAAACTGAATTTTCCTCGATACTGAAATCTAATACAAGACCATCTTTATGTCTATCTTCTGCAATAATTTCAAGCCCTAACTCTTTACGTTTTGCAGTAGATAATGAGTTGATTTCTTTTCCATCGAAAGTAATTTTCCCTTTTGTTTCTTTAAGTAAAGCATTAAGTACTTCTACAAATTGTTGTTGACCATTTCCATCAACACCTGCAATACCTAGTATTTCACGCTCTCGTACATTTAAGTTGAAATCATGAAGAATATCTTTTTTCTCTGCAGTATCAGCATATACTCCTGAAACTTCTAGAATATTTTTCTTACCATCTCTTGAACGCTCATATTTAATTATCTCTAAATCTTTACCAATCATAAGACTAGCTAATTTCTCTTTAGTAGTTTCTGCTATCTCAACAGTTCCAAAATATTCACCTCGACGAATAATACTGCATCGATCTGCAACCGCCATTATTTCGTTAAGCTTATGAGTAATTAACAAGATAGTTTTCCCTTCCGCTTGAAGATTTTTAAGAATTGATAAAAACTCTTTAATTTCAGCAGGAGTTAAAACTGCAGTAGGTTCATCAAAAATTAAAATGTTAGCATCTCTATATAACATTTTCAAAATTTCAACCCTTTGTTGCATACCTACACTGATATCTCCAACTAATGCTCTTGGATCTACCTCTAAACCATATTTTTTAGATAAATCACTGATCTTTTCAGCAGCGCTATCTAAATCAATTTTTCCACCTTTTACTTCTTCCATTCCAAGAATGATATTTTCTGCAACAGTAAAATTCTTAATAAGTTTAAAGTGCTGATGCACCATACCTATCCCTAACTTATTAGCATGCTTAGGATCTTTAATATCAACTTCCTTACCATCTAACTTGATAACACCGGCTTCTTGATGGTACATACCAAAAAGAACCGACATCAACGTAGATTTTCCAGCACCATTTTCACCTAGTAAAGCATGAACTTCATTTTTCTTTACTTGAATAGTGATATCCTTATTTGCGTAGAAGTCGCCAAACTTTTTAGTTATGTTTAGCATTTCTATAGCGTACATATCTTTACCTCTCTTTTTATAAATTCTTACATATATACATTATAATATATTTCATCAAAAGTAGTATAGCTTTTTTTAGGCATTTTTTTATATATATTTAATATTATTTTTTTAACACAATAAATTTATTAATAGCTGTAGTGTATTCGTTTTTATATTTATATAATATCATATTATTTTTTTATTCAAATAGCACAGTAATTATTATACAAATTTTTTTAATACTAATAACAAAAATACAAAAAAATTTGTAAAAAAATAAAGACCTAGTTTACACTAGGTACTTTTATATATAAAACTTATAAAATTAAAGTTCTCCGTCGATATTAGCTTTGTCAGCTACACCAGCTGCATCAGCTGCAACTGTTGCTTTACCAGATTTTTAAATCTTCAACAGCTGTTTTAACTTTAGCTTTGATATCGGCGCTTAAGTTAGGGTTTTTCTGCTGGAAGTCCAACACCATCTTCTTTGATTGTGAAGACTTTAGCTTTTCCACCTTCAAATTTGTTAGCTTTGATAGCGTCTAAGATGTTAGCTACTGCTACGTCGATACGTTTAACAGCTGAAGTTAAGATAACTGATTTTTTTCAACATCTTTTTCCATCTTTATCTTTTAGCTTTGAATACACCTTCAGAATATTGGTCTTTATCTACACCAACGATCCAGTGTTTAACTTCTCCGCTTTCTTTAAGATCTTTAGTTGCTCTTTCTTGAGCTTCTTTAATAGATCCACTTCCAGTACCACCAGCTGCTACGAAAATAACATCAGCACCAGCATCAAACATAGTTGCTGCTAAAGTTTTACCTTTATTTGTATCACTGAATGAACCACTGTAGTTGTAAACAACTTTGATGTCTTTTTTAGCTGCTTTTTGCACCTTGAACGAATCCAACACCAAATTTAACTACTGCTGGGATTTTTCGCTCCACCGATAAATCCAACTTTACCTGTTTTTTTGATTGTAAAAGCTGCTGCATATCCAGCTAGGTATCCAGCTTCGTGTTCTGAGAATGTTACAGAAGCAACATTTTTGTTTTGAACTACACCATCGATGAAAATGAATTTTTTATCTGCAAATGAATCTGCAACTTTTGGTAATTCTTTTTCAAAGTAGAAACCAGCTAATGAAATAACATCAGAAGCTTTTTGCTGCGTTTTTGTAAGTTTGCTGCAATATCACTTTTGGTTTTTTTAGTTTCGATTGGATTTAGTGCTTTACCACCATTTTTTTCTGTCCAAGCTTTTTACTGTTTCAACGTTACTTTGGTTGAAACTTTTTATCTTTTTGCTCCACCTTCGTCAGTTACAACACCTATTTTTTTAATCCAGAGTTGTTAGAAGATGAATTTCCGTTAGATGACTTAGAAGAACATCCAACGATAATTAATGCTGCTGATAAAACAACTGCGATTAATGAAAATATCTTTTTCATAAGAATAAAGTCTCCTTTGTTTGTATTTGTATAATGTTTATATCTAAATAATACCACATTATCTTGAAAACATCAATAATTTATTTATTAAATGTTAAGATTTTTTTATAACGTTCGTTTTTAGATTATAAAAAAAGTAATTTAATTAATCGTTTCAAAAAGTAATTTTCTTATTCTACACTCTTTTTGATTAAATCCCCTCAAATAATATGCTATTTCAAAAAAACTATTACACCGTTTTCAATATTTTTACGTACTTTTTATAAATTCCTTATTCTTACACATTAATTAACACCCTTTATTAATATTGTTAAATTAACATTTATATCAATATTTAATATCCGAACATTTTATTATTATATACCTAAAAAAATTTAATTTAAATCAACGAGATATTGAACACTATCATCAGTATATTTTTTCAAAATAAATATTTTTTTAAATTTTTATTACAATATGGATATTAGTTATAGTATTTTTAAAAAAACTCTAGAAAAAAAGTGATTTATTAAAACCACCCTTTCTAGAGTCATTCTTCTTTAGTAATTAAACAATAATTCTATAGTTATATATGTTATTCTAAAAACTTAACACGACTATTATTGCTCTTTTTTTAGAAATTATAACCTATAGTTCACCTTCTATATTAGTAGCTGAACCTTTTTGCTTTTTAATTCATCTCCAGTAGCTACTACTTGAACTTTTTCCTGATTTTAGCTCTTCAATAGCACTAGCAATTTTTAGTTTTAATTTCATCACTTAAGTTAGGATTTTTCTTTTTGGAATACCTACTCCATTTTCTTTAATACCAAAGACATGTTCACCTTTTGTAAATTTACCTTCTTTGATTTCATTTAATATTTTTAGTAACTGCTACTTCAATATTTTTTTAACAGCTGATGTTAAGACTGCAGATTTTTTGGTATTCTTTTTCCATCTTTATCTTTTCCTTTAAAAATACCTTCTTCATATTGATCTTTATCTACACCCACAACCCAGTGTTTAATCTCTCCACTTTTAGACATATCGATTATACCGCGTTCTTTAGCTTCAGCGATTACACCATTACCAGTATTACCTGCAGCAACAAAGATTACATCTGCACCTGAATCATACATAGTAGCCGCTAATGTTTTCCCTTTATTTGTATCAGAGAATGTACCGCTATAGTTATACATCACTTTAATATCACTTTTTGCTGCTTTAGCACCTTGAACAAATCCAATTCCAAATCTTTCTACTGGTGGAATTTTAGTTCCTCCAATATATCCAACTTTTCCTGTTTTAGATTGTAAAGCTGCAATATATCCAGCTAAATAACCAGCTTCTTGTTCTTTGAAGATTAATGAAGCAATATTTGGTGCATCAACAAAAGTATCAACATACATAAATTTTTTGTCTTTATATTGCTCAGCTACTTTAGGAATTTCTTTTTCAAATTCATAACCAGCTAAAGAAATAATATCAGACACTTTTGCAGCGTTTTGTAGATTAGAAGTTAAATCTGATTGAGTTTTAGTTTCTAATACAACTGGATCTTTTGCCCCATTAGCCTTTGTCCAAGCTTGAATTGCTTCAACGTTAGCTTGGTTAAAACTTTTATCTTTTGCTCCACCTTCACCAGTTACTACACCAATTTTATACCCACTCTTACCGTCGGATTTAGTGTCATTCTTGGCATTTTTTGAAGAACAACCAACAACAATTAATGATAATGCAACTAAAATTGCAAAAATAGTACGTAATTTCTTCATAATATCCTCCTAAAATTATATGTACTAAGTACATAATATCACAATTCAAAAGCACTTTTTCAAAGAAAAAAATTTGTATATTTCTTACAATATAAAATTAATATTTAATATACTTTAATATAATCTTTCATAAGCAAATATAAATTTATACTAATATATATGTAAATGTCAATCTAAATATGTCAAAAAAATTCAAAAATAAAAATGTACATTTTATTCATCTGCCTTCTGGAAAAAAATCTTTTTAGTCTATAAGAATTTCCAGTTATTTTTAGCTACATGAGAATGGTGTAATAATCTGTCAACTATTGCACTAGCGATTAATGGATCGCCAAATACATCATCCCACTGTGAAAAAAATTTATATTAGTAGTTATTATAGTGCTATGTTTTTTTCATAACGTCTATCTATTAATTGGAAGAACAATTTAGATTCCTCTTTTGGTTATTGGAAGATATCCTAATTCATCTATTATTAATAATTTATAACCACAAAATTTCTTTAATCTTTCTTCTAATCTACCTTCTAACTGAGCTTTTTTTAATATTTCTATCAGACGTGCGCATTTAATAAAGTAGGTGGATTTCCTATTCTGAGCTGCGGTTACTCCTATAGAAATTGCTAAGTGTGTTTTCCCAACGCCGCTATTTCCATAGAATACTATGTTCTCTTTCTTATCTATGAATCTCAATGAATTGAAATCATATATTTGTTGTTTATTTATCGATTCTTGAAAGTCAAAGTCAAACTCCGATAAAGTTTTTTACACTAGGAAATCCTGCTACTTTCACAGAATGTTGAATAAGATTTTTGCTTTTTCTTTTCTACCTGCGCTTGTGTAAAGTATAGAAATCCGTCTATAAAGGTAAGATTATTTTTTTATTTACCTGTTCTAATGTTTGATCGAAGCACAGCTAATGATTCTTTACCCTTTAAAAAAAATTTAGGTTACTTATTATTCTCTCATATGTACTAGTTACTTTCATTTATATATACTCCTCCTATATTATTAAGATTTTTGTTTTGGCTATTTTTTCTCTATTTCTGTTTCTTCTTTATTTGAAAATTTATTTTTTTAAGCCTTCTTTATAATGTTCAGGATTATAGTTTATTTTTTTATATTACTTATCTCGTGCATTTCAATAAGTTTTGTGTTAGAGTATATGTATATATTTGAATCAATAACTTGATATTGTAATTTTTTTGTCCAATATATTTTTCGACCTACTGAATATTGCTTAGTATCTACTGTAATCATACCGGCACTATTCACTTTTGAGGTTTTAGTTTTGATTCTGTATTGATTCCTTATTTTTTCAGGTGGTAATGATAATAAGGAATCTTTTTCTTTTTCAAATTCAAAAATGGGTATTTTCCCTATTGCTTGAGATAGTTTATTATTTTTCTCTTGTATTTATCCTTTCCACTAATTGAACCAATTCGCTAAGTGTTAATGTTCCACTATATGCTCGTATTTCATCTAATATTTTCATTTGGGATTCTACTTTACCTTTTGTTTGAGGGCTTTTAGCCTTACAAGGTATTACTTTGAATCCAAAATCTTTAGAAAATTCCTCGAATTGACTATTAACTTCTCCCTTGAAATATCTAGTTCTTGGTTTATTCATTACTGGTTTCATATTATCTGTGATAATTGTTTTAGGTACTCCTTTTATGTTTTCAAAAAAATCTCTGTTAATAAGGACATTAATACTGTTCTTGTTTTTTTAGAAGTGAAACTTTATACATTTTATATCTTGAGTATCCTAACACTCCAACAAGTATATTAATTTCTATTATTTCCCCTGTATCTGATAATATAAATGGGATAGATTCTTTCCAATCAATTTGCATTTGCTCTCCTGGTGGAGTTTCAAATCTAATAATGGTATTATTTGTATCAGAATTCAGACATTTCCCTTTTTTTAAAGTATTCATAGAATTCCGGTGTGTTTCTTATATAGTTATAAAAAGTTGAGTATTGAATATTAATCTCATAGTTATCTTCCAAGTATTGTCTTAATACTCTTATATAACTAAAAGTTTGAGTTGATGAACTTAATAGGGTTTTTTTATTAAGTCATAATATTTGTCTAGTTTTTGATGTTTTGTTTTTTTCGTCTTCTTTTTTTCGAAACCGTTAAGATATTTATTTATAGTTCTTCTGTCTACTTTATACTTTCTAGATAAAGGCAGCTATATTTATTTTTTTAAATTATTATCGTCCATAAATTTCTTGTACTCCTTTAAATCTTCTAACGAATCCAACTTAATTTTTAGTTGGTGTTTTTTTATTTCTAATATCATAGATATCTCCCTTTTTTTAGATATCTACATTATATTTTTTTGTACATTTTTTATCTTGAAATTTATTTACACTTTTTATTCTAACATTTACAATATATGTATAAATTAACTTAAACATTATTATTTTTATACATAGTTTCCTAAATTTTTACTCTATCAGCTCACTATATTATTTTTATTTAAATATAAATTACCAATATTTATTATAAACATTCATAAATAAATAATTTAAAAATTATATATTTTTCTAATTTATTTATGCTATAATGATTTTGATAAAAGCATTTTTCAGGAGGATTTATATTATGACTTATTACGAAAATATTGTAGAAACTGCAAAATATATAAAGAAATATTTTAATGAACCAATAGACTATGCAGTAGTCTTAGGAAGTGGTATTACTTTAGAACTTGAAGACCAACAAGAACTTGGTTATGAAGCTATTCCTCTTTTCCCAGGAAATAAACATGCAAATCGTGTAAAAGGACACGCAAACAAGTTAACATTTGGTAAAATATCCGGAAAGAATGTTCTTGTACTAAATGGACGTCTTCACTTCTACGAAGGATATAGCATGAAAGATGTTGCTTTTATGACGTATGTTGTTAAACACCTTGGAGTAAAAGGACTATTTATTACTAATGCATGTGGTGCTATAAATACTGATTTTTCTGAAGGTGATATCGTTTGTCTTGATGACTTCATTTCACTTGTGAGCAAAAACCCTCTAATGGGAGAAAATGATCCTCGCCTTGGTGAAAGATTCGTGGATATGACAACTCCATTCGATCCATATTTAGTTGAAAACTTACATAATTCGGCTAAAAAATTAGATATTACTTTACATACTGGTGTTTACGGATTCTTCCAAGGTCCATATTTCGAAACACGTGCCGAGATTCGTGCATTCAAAACAATGGGATGTGATCTTGTCGGTATGTCTACAGTACCAGAAGTAATCGCCGCAAACCACGCTTCTCTGCCAGTTGCTGTATTAGCATGCGCTACAAACATGGCAACAGGCGTTCAAGAGAAAAAAACATGATCGCGAACACGTACTTAAAACTGCACAAAAAAATAAGTGTAAATCTAAAAAAAACTTTTTAATTGAAACATTAGAAAACTTAAAATAAAAGAGGAATTTAAATATGGAAAAAAACTATTTTTTTGAAAAAAATCATTGACGGAGAAATCCCAAGTTACAAAGTATACGAAGACGAATATGTCTACAGCTTTTTAGATGTGTTTCCTATAACAAAAGGACATACTCTTGTAATTCCAAAAAAACACAGCAGAAACATTTTTCGACTGTGATCCTGAAACTGCAGCAAACATTGGTCGTGTCCTACCAAAAAAATTGCTAATGCAGTAAAAAGATGCCTATGGTTGTGATGGAGTTAATATTTTCCAAAATAACGAAGAATATGCAGGACAAAGTGTTTTCCACCTACACTTCCATATCGTACCAAGATATAAAGATAAAGATGTAAACTTCGATAACTTAGAAGTTAAATGGTACTCCACAAAAAGTTGAGCCTTCTGAATTTGAAGAAATCAGAAAAAGCAATCTCTGATAGATTAAAATAAAACAAAAAAAGTAGCTAAGTAATACTTAAATTACCTAGCTACTTTTTGTTTTCTTATTTTTGAAGCGAATAAAGATACGATAGAATCTAAAGTTGTTTTTTTGGTTTTTTTCTTCTACAACTTCTTCAGTCTCTTCTTTTTACTTCTTCTGCTTTTTCAATTATTGGAGCTACTGTTTCATGAATTTCTTCGAAAGTTGGCTCAACTTTTTCTTCATAGTGTTCAGCAACCACTTCTTGTGTTTGTTCAACTGCTTCATCAACTTTTTCAACAACAGGTTCTACTACTGGAGCAGCAACTTCTTCTACTGTTTCTTTAGCTTCTTCCACTACTTCTACAACTGTTTCTTTAACTTCTTCAGTTTTTTCAACAACTTCAGCTACAACTTCTTCTTTTACTTCTTCAGCTTTAGCTCCTAACTCAACGAAGTTTTCTTCTACTTCTACTACTTCCTCTGCAGCCGTTAATTCTTCTAATTTTTCTTTAGCCACATCTTGTTGCTCTTGTGCTTTAGCTTCTAGTTCTTGAGTTCTCTCATTAACATATGCAGTTAATTTTTTTCAATTCCTATTTTAGTATTTTCTTTAAGTAACTCTTTGTGTTTTTCTAACTCTTTTGGATTTTTATAATAGTATGCTCCTACCGCACTTACTGCTCCTAAAAAGACTCCTTTAAAAAAATTTTACCCATGTATGAATTCCTCCTAATTTATTATCAGTATTGATTTTTATCAAAAAAATCAAATAATGTAAAAGGACTTACAGGTTATTTATTATTGCAAGAGCCAATCCAAAAAAACCCTAAATTTAAAAAAATGTATATGAGAACTCATAGATACAGTGTTTTTATTGACATCTAGATTCCCTTTATAAAAAGCTTTTTTTAGATATTTAATAACCTTTATGGGGGTGATTCTATAAAACCGCGATTTTTTTGAGTCGCTCTAATAAAAATATAGAAGTGACAACCAAAAAAATTATTATTCGATGTCACTTCTATCTAAAAAAATATTATTTTTAAATGTTTAACCCTTGCTACAATTTCTTTATGGCGTCCTTTAATCATTGGTCTCGCTTGAGGATTACCTAAATATCCACATGTTCTTTTTAACAACATCACAACTTTTTTTGGATCTCTATTTCCACACTCAGGACACTTAAATCCTTTTTTTAGTTGGCTCAAATTCTCCCTCATAGCCACACTTGTAACAACAGTCAATTGGCGTATTTGTCCCTAAATATCCTACCTTATCATATGCATAATCCCAAACCGCTTCTAATGCTTTTTGGATTTTGTTTTTAAAAACCGGATATTCACAATAATGAATAAATCCTCCGCTAGCATAATAAGGATAATCTTTTTTTCAAAATCTAATTTTTTTCAAATGGTGTTGGATTCTTTCTTACATCATAATGATAAGAGTTAGTATAATATTCTTTATCTGTGATATTCTCTACAATACCAAACTTCTCAGTATCCATTCGACAAAATCTATCAGTTAGAGACTCACTAGGTGTTGAATAAATACTATACCAATAATCACCTTCTGCTGTCCATTTGTCTACACATTCTTTCATATAACGCATAATATCTAATGTAAATTCTTTTGCCTCAGGATTTTTCTCCCATTCTCCTCCATAAAAGACACTAGCAACTTCATATAAACCTATGTATCCAAGCGACAACGTAGAACGTTTGTTATCAAAAAGCTGTTTTACTCTATCTTCAGGTTTAAGACGTTTCCCAAAAGCTCCATGCATATAAAGAATAGGAGCATTTTGAGGTTTAGCCTCACCACAACGTTTCGCTCTATAATCTAATGCATCTTTACAAATTTCTAATCTTTCCTTAAAAATTTCCCAGAACTCTTCTTTATTTCCTTTTGATTCAAGTGCAACTCTAGGCAGATTTAATGTCACTACCCCTAAATTCATACGTCCACTTTCTACATACTCTCCTTGTTCATTTTTCCATGCAGGTAAGAACGATCTACATCCCATAGGTGTCTTACAACTACCTGTAATCTTCGTAATAGTATCATACATAAGTACATCCGGATACATTCTTTGAGTTGCACATGATAGTGCAAGTTCTTTTACATCATAGTTTGGATCTGTTGATTTTAAATTCAATCCATCTTTAATTACAAAGATTAATTTAGGAAAAATCGCCGTTCTTCTCTCTTTCCCTAGCCCTTGAATTCTAACCTTAAGAATTGCTTTTTGAATTTCTTTTTCGAAATATCCTTTTCCTAATCCAAAACCTAATGATGTAAATGGCGTTTGGCCTTGTGATGAATATAAAGTATTAATTTCATATTCTAAAGACTGCATTGCATCAAAGATATCTTTTTTAGTCTTTTCATCCGCAAATTTCTTCTGCTTTTCTTCATCATCAATCCACTCTTTTGCCATTTTTAAGTTTTTCTTATAATTTAACTCTGCAAAAGGAGCTAACACTTCGTCTATTCTATCAGCACTGCATCCTCCATATTGACTTGAAGCAACATTTGCAATAATCTGAGCCATTTGAGCCGTAGCTGTTTGAATACTTTTTGGACTATCTACATCAGCGTTACCAATTTTGAATCCTTTTGTCAACATTTCTTTGAAATCAATTAAGCAACAATTAGTTAAAGGCTGATAAGGAGAATAATCTAGATCATGATAATGAATCTCTCCTTTTTGATGAGCATTAGCTACATGCTTTGGTAACATTTTAAGCCCAATTGCCTTAGCAACAATTCCACTTGTTAAATCACGGTGTGTATTAAACACTAAACTATCCTTGTTCGCATTTTCATTCACCACATTCTCATCACGATTAACTAATTTTTCAATCGCCACATTTATGTCTAAACTACGCTCACGTTCAATATCACGCATACTTCTATATCCAACATACTCTTCATAAATAGCTTCTTCACCTAAAGTAAGTAGTGTATGTTCTACAATATTTTTGTAACTCATAAATTTTTTTATATTATCTTTAAATCTATTTGCTATTTCTATAATAACATTATCTACAATACTATCGATATTAACACTATGCTTTGTTCCAAATACAGAGTGAACCGCTTTTTTTCTATTGCTTTATATATTTTTTTCAGCATCAAACCTGACTACTCGTCCATCCCTCTTTATTACAAGTAAATTATTTGTTAAATTATCTACCTTTGCTTTTAGTATATGAAAATAAATTGTTTTTTTATACATGCTATCCCCCATTTCGTTATTATTTTTTTCATTTATAAATACATTACAATACTATATTATCTTAAAATATCTCGACTGTCTACAGTTTATATTTCCGGGAAATCCAGAAACCTTATACCTTAGCCCTTTACCTTAATTGTGAATTTTTTTCTAGCATCGCTGTTTTTCTACTTCATCCTATAAAAAAATACCTATATATCAACGTTTATAGAGGTTTACATATGATTCTGTATTATTTTTTTACAGAGTAAATTTATGATACAGTTTTACGCATTGCAATATGTAGCTAATTAAAAAAATGATAATTAAAATGTTCACTCATAATTAAAAAAATTATATTTTTTTATTACTTAAACTATGTTTTTAATAATGGGATTTATGATAAAAATTATATTAAATAAAAAAAGAGAAATATATATGAAAAAAACGCAAATTGAGAAACTTACAGATCGAGTTATTTTTCAATAGAAAATAATAATTCACTTTTAATAAATGAATTAGAACCATATGTAGAATTATTTATGCACTATGAATGTGCAATGCTTGAGATTGAAACAAAACTTAATGTTTTTGACAAGGAGTTTTCTTTACACGGTGAAAGCAATCCTATAGAATCTGTCACAACAAGATTAAAAACACCAATAAGTTTAATGAATAAACTTAAACGATTAGACTTACCATTTGATATAGATGCAATTAAAGAAAATATCTATGATGTAGCTGGCGTTCGTGTTATATGCTCATTCAAAAACGATGTATATAAACTTGTAGATGCTTTAAAACAACAACACGACCTAACAGTTATAGCTGAAAAAGATTATATTAAAAATCACAAAGACAATGGTTATAGAAGTTATCACCTTATTGTTAAAGTACCCATCTTCTTATCAGATAAGGTGGAACACGTAGCCGTTGAAGTCCAATTCAGAACAATCGCCATGGATTTTTTTGGGCAAGTTTAGAACATAAACTTAGGTATAAAAAGAACCTTAGCGAGGAGAAAGAAAAAGAAATCGAACGTCGACTACTACTCTGTGCGGAGATAAGTGCCAAACTAGATAATCAAATGCAAAAAGTTAAAGAAATAATAGAAGACGATTCGCAATTTTTTTATAAATTTTTTTCTCAATAAATTCAAAAAGAAACTGATTCTAATTTTAAACCAATAAAATAATCCTCTTATACTAGCCTAAAACTAATATAAGAGGATTATTTTTATCACTATTTTTCTATACTATGTTTCATCGAGTAACTGAAATAAATTACTAAACCAACTAGAATCCAACATCCGAAAATTATCCACGTAGATAATTGAATACCATATAATAACACCAAGAATAATAAAATTGATAATATTGGTAAATACGGCATTCCTGGCATTGTGAATCCACGACTTGCGTTAGGATATTCTTTTCTTATCACAATAGCCGAATAACTAACTAATGCGAAAGCAATGATCCATGAAACATTAGCCAAATCAGCTAACTGTCCTAATGGTAAAAATCCTGTCAGTAATGCCATAAGTATACCTACTCCTATTGTTGTTGAACCAGGTACTCCATTTTTATTTAACTTAGTTAAGCTCTTTGGTAGCAATCCGTCTCTGCTCATCGTAAATAAAATTCTTGTTGAGGCAAACATAGTTGCTAATGGGCCAGCTAAAAGACCTATTACAGCTCCTAACGACACAATTCCCGCTACCCTATCTTGACCTACAACTTCTAATACATATGCTAACGCATCACCTTTTCCTAGCTGATAATAAGGAACCATACCTGTTAATACCAAGCAAACTGTAATATAAAAAAAGCTGTACAAATAAATAATGTAATTATTATAGCTCTCGGTAGTGATCTTTTGAGGGTTTATCGTCTCTTCTGCTGAAGTTGAAATTGTATCAAAACCTAAATACGCAAAAAATACAGTTGTAGCTCCCACCATAATTCCTGATAAACCTTGGGGAGCAAAGCTATCTGTCCAATTTGTTGGTTTTACATAAAATATTCCCACTAAAACAAATAAGACAATTACTCCAATCTTGATTACAACCATAAAATTATTAACAAATTTACTACTACTTGTCCCTTTAAATAGCACTATCATTATTAATAACACAACAGTAATTGCTAGTATATTTCCATAACCACCTTCACTTGGTAGTGAAGTAAACTCCTTAGGTATAGCAACACCAAAGCCTTCTAATAAATTTTTAAAATAGCTCGACCAACCATTGGCTATGGCAGCTCCTGCAATAATATAGCTCCCACCAAGAAGCCATCCCATAGAGTGAGCAACAATCTCACCTAATGTCATATAACTATACGTATAGACACTTCCACTCGACGGAATTGCCGATGATAATTCAGCATAACATAACGCTGTTAATCCACAAGCCAAACCAGCAATTAAAAATGAAAAAATTACAGATGGCTCCGCTTTAGAAGATGCTTCTCCCGTTAGAACAAGAATACCTGAACCTATAACCGAACCTACACCCAAAAGAATTAAGTCTATCGTTCTCATAGTTGGTTTTAATGTTTTTTTACCACTTTCACCAAGTATCCTTTCTAATGATTTTTTTCTAAATATCTGCATTGATAAAAAAATCTCCTTTCATATAAGTTATTCATTCCTTTATAACTTTCAATATTATTTTTTTAATCCTTTACTATTATAAATTAGATCGATTACCTTTTGTATTTTTTTCTTGAATTTTTAATCGTTTAAACCAGCATGCGCCTTCCCAATAACGGTTAAATTTCAATCTATATTATTATATACTATATTATCTCTATAATGATAATCCTCTTCTAATTCTTCTAAATTAATACAACCTATATTATAACTTCTGCAAGTAAATTATTCAAATTTTTTTCTATCAATCAATATCAATACAACTAGCACCTATTCATAAAAAAATATAGGAATAATATTCTATGCATATTATAAAAAAATCATAATTAACTGGCATTCCTACTTCAATATATATAACTATCTAAACGAAGACACCATTATCTCAAAAATCTTCCTAGTTCTCAAGTCGTTATAAAGAATCTTTTCTTCCTACAGCATAAAATTTATGTTAATTCCAAAATAATTACTCCATTTAGCTTTGCGGGAGTGATTCAACAAAAATCGATTTTGTCGAGTCACTCCCCCTTTAATTTATTATCTTCTCATGCAACTACTTAAAGTGATATTTTTCTATTTTTTTGTTAGAAATATATCCCGCTTCTTTAAGAATTTCTTTTTGCTTGAGGTTTCTTAGAAGAATTTACTAGAACTATTGGTCCTGTACATCCCATTCCACTTTCTGCATAAATACCATGTTTCCATAATACTTTAGCAGCATCTTCAAGATCCAAGATATCCACTCCTGAGATTTGAGAAGTAACCGCTTCTTTATCAGGAACTTTTACTTCTTCTATATTTGTTCCTTCTTTTTTTAACTTTTTAATTTAGAAAGTAGTTCTCCTAATTTTTGCAGAATTAGCTTTTTCGTACTCTAGTTTAGTTATTTCATTTACTTTTTCCTTTTTGCTATTTCATAAGCATATTTCAGCGCATTCGCTACAACTGGGGCACCTGAAGCTCTTGATAAAATTAATATTCTTCTGTCATATCCTTCACCAATACCAGGACCATATCCATAGCCACTAGCCTCATAATCTCCTCCAGTATTAAATGCTGAAAATACCTTCATAAACAAGTTCCCAGTCAATGAATCAACAACCATAACATCTGGTGTAGCCATCAACAAATCATTTCCTCGCATTACTGAACCACCATCTGCTCTTTGTGATGTTGTAAACTCAAAGTTATAGCCATTACCTTTAAGTTCCAATAATATTTTTTCAACTTGTCTAGCACCTTCTACGTTTGCTATTCCTACTGTAGGATTCTCTATCCCCAGTGATTTTGCCGTTGCAATACCATATAGAGTATTTCTAACCATAGCTTCTACTCTGTTAGTAGCAGATGTGCCTGTCGTTGTCGCAAGAAGCATTTCACGTCCTCTAGCCGGTGTAATAACCCTACCTACTGTAGATACTCCAATCGGAAAGTTGTAATGCATTGTAACGCAAGATGCTATTTCCTCTTTGTCTAATAAGTCTTCCATAATTTTATGAGCTTCTTCTTCATCTTTCGCTTCATATGATTCGAAATCCTTATGCCCTTTACCTATTAAAACTATATCGAATATAGGATTTTTCGCTAACAGTGCTCCCTGAATTAAATTTTCAAATCCATGTTCACTACCTAAAGTTGTTAAACCAACTTTTAATTTTTTACCAAAGTTGCCTGTTTCTATGGCATTAGCTACTTCTAGCAATACTTCTGATATAATTTTTTTACTCATAGTATCACCCCTATTCTTCTAACATTTCTTGGGAAATTTTTTTCTCATAGATTCTGCTATAATTTTTTTCTTATTTCATCTTTAGAAATTCCTGACACTTCTCCTTCTACAGTACCATTATTTCTCTCAATTACTATAGATACTCCATCAAATAGATTAGTCATTCTTCCTAAGAATAAACTTCCTTTACCTACTATCATAGCACGATTTTTATCACCTTTTGTAAGATCATCAATTAAAAATCCTACATATGGTACTCCCGAAGGAATATGCCCTTGTGTTGGGGCCCATCCAGGTAATCCTTTAGCTTCAATGAATGATTTCAATTCTTTTTTTCTCAATATCACCACGCATTGCTGCTAAAGCTGCTATCATTTTATAGTTAGCTTCAGGTACATTTCCTGCCCCTGCAGATTTTGTAATATCAGGGTTTTGCATTTCCACTGAGAATACATCAACATCTGTAATTTTTAAATTAGCTTTCTCTAATGGATTCGCTACTAAAGCACCCATTACTGCTTGTGGTGAAGATCCTGTTCCTACATTATGTTTACCTACCATATCAGTTCTAATAATAGGATTTACTCCATCGTTTTCACTAATTAATACCGCAAATCCTCCAATAACGTCTTCTAATACAGGTAAACCTTTTTTAACGTGATCTTTACCATTCATTCCTAGTTTAGCACTAGCTCCACCTGCTACTACTAAAACATTTTTATAAACGCCAGATTTTACTAAAGCTGAAGCATTTATTAACGCATGAGTTGGGGCTGCACAAAAACCTCTTAAATCTGAACCAGTAGCATTAACTAGTCCTGCTACTTCTGCTATAGATTTCGCAAAGTTACCACCACCACGTTGATTAATATCTCCACAGGCTTCTTCTGAGCATTCTACAACATAATCAATTTCTTCTGGATTAATATTATAATTACGAAGTAATTCTAAAGCAGAAATAACACCTGAAGCTTTAACAACTAGATTTTCAAATATAACATGAGCATTTAAATTCACATCTACATCGTGAGCTTTTTTTACATATCCCACTACTTTTCCTTCATGAACCAACGCTTCAAAATCATCTTCTTTATCGCTTATATCAGATCCTTCTAATTTTTCGAATAAAGGAGCTAGCTCTTTGAAGTTTTCCTCTATTTTAGGACGAACACTGGCTACAAACTCTTCCGACAGTTTTACTAAATCAAAAGCATCACATAGTTTCATTAGGGCTAAAAATTCATCTTGAGGTACAATTTGCCCAAATTTACCATGACGTTTACCTTGTTCATCTTTAATTTCATACCAAGGCATTGGATACTCTTTTAGCTCATCAGGAGTCTTATTTCCAATATAAACTTGGTTAGGTAAATAGTTAACTACTTCATCATACGAACGAATATGATTTTCTACTTCTTTTAAAAACTCAGAATCTGGATTAGTTACTCTCTCTATAGAACAAGTAGATCCATTTCTTACTATCATATCTGGTGTGTGAACAAGAATGTATCCTGCCCCCTTAAATACTGGATAATTCATAGCTATTGTGTGCTGAGGGTAAAATATATACCCTCAGCTCCCCTTTCTTTATTTTTTATTCGAATACTGTTTGACTATCAACTTCAACAGTTAAAGCATGTAACGCTTTTTCTACAAGTACACGTCTTAATTTTTTCTCTTCATCCGCGTCTAGTTTTGGATTTCCTAATGGATGAGGGATTGCTATAGTAGGTACAATTCTATTTGCTCCTACTGTTAGAGAAATCGGCACTACTGTACACATGTGAACCACAGGTATACCCGCTCTCTCTATTTCTTTTACCATCGTTGCACCGCAACGAGTACAAGTACCTCAAGTAGAAGTTAAGATTACAGCATCTACTCCATCAGCTACTAATTTTCGAGCATATTCTTTAGCAAATCCTACAGCACTAGCAACAGCCGTCCCATTACCTACAGTTGTGTAGAATTTCTCATGTAAACTTCCAACTTTACCTTCTTTAACAAAATCTCTCATTACATCAACTGGCAAAACTCTATCAGCATCCTCATTAGCATATACTGGGTCGTATCCACCGTGAGCTGTTTCATGTGTAGCGTCAGTTAAATCGTTAAATCCTTCTAGTGAATATTCTCCATACTTAGAAGCAGAAGAAGACTCGATATGGTCTGGGTTCCCTTTCGGTACAATTCCTCCAGACGTCACTAAAGCAATTTTAGCTTTACTTAAATCTTTAACCGCTGGATTTGGTTCTACTCTATCAAAGTTAGGCATTGGATATTCTGTTTCAAACTCTTCACCCTTAATTTTCTTAACAAGCATTTCAACAGCACGTTCAGAACCACGTTTTTCACTAAAGAAGTTTACACGAACTCCTCTTTCATGATATCCTTCTTCTTTCGGAGATAAGATTTCTTCTCCTTTAGCTAATTTCACTGCAAATTTTGCTAATTTTGGTAGAGCTTTTCTCATACCAGCTGCACTGTCAGATGTTTCAAGAATATAAATTTCTTTTCTAAACATATCAGTTCCAGGATTTTCTACATACATAGCTGTTACCGCTGGAATTCCTAACTCCTCTTGCACAGCTTTAGTAATAGTCCCTGCTGCAACACCATAACGTCCTGCATTAAAAGCTGGTCCCGCTATAAATAATTGAGGACTACATCCTTTAATCATATCAATAAGCTCAGCTTGAACTTTTTCTAAATTTTCATTGAAGTAACTATCACCACAAACTACTGCTGCTACTACTTCAAATTCTTCTCCCAACTTGCCTTGTAACTGAACACTTATTGGTGGTAATTCAGTTCTTAATTCTGGTGCAATGTGGGCTTTTTCTTCTCCACCTACACCGGCGAAGAATTGGTTTATATAATGTACTACTCTTATTTTAGACATTTTTATTTCCCCCTATACTCATTTAAGGATACTGATTACTCTCCACGAATATCTTTCATTTCGTTTGTGATTTCATCAACATCTAATACCATTTCCATCATTCCTACTTGATCTTCATAGATTGCTTCATCTATTTGTGATTTAATCTCTTCTTCAACAATATGATATACAGCTAGATTAAGTTCTACTCCAGCAAGTGGTCCTGCGAATGTTGGATCTCCCACTGTTACAGTTTCAGCTGCTAGACCAGCAGCTTCGGCTTCTGCAGCACCTAGTAAAACAACAACGTTTTCATTACCGAATTTTTCGGCAGCTTCTTTAATACGTTTTTGGTTTTCTAAGTCCATAGCCCCTGCAGCCGTTCAGACAAAACACTCAGTAGATGAAAATACTACTTCTAATCCCTCAATTGGTTTAACACATTCTTCAATAGCTAAGCCTGGAATACCATCACGGTCTCCGATGATAACTACTTTTTTTATTAATAAGACTTACCATTATCTTATTCCTCCTTGTTTAAATCTATAACATTTTTTTATATTTTTATTTCTTAGAAAGTTTTGGCACTTAAATATCCAAATCCTGTTTCGTTAGTAGCTCCTGTAATAGCTTGGATTTCTACTTCGATAGTCCCATCTTCTCTTAATGAATCTTGATTACCACCAGCAATTACATTTACTACATCAATGTGTCCGATAATTCTATCTAATTTCGGTAAAATAATCACTTGGTTAGCATTACCACCTGTAACTACAGCATTGGCAGCTACATCAGCATCAGCTAAGCTTTGGCTAGCTCCATCGCGACCTGCATATTCATCTGTTACGATAACTGTTTTAACTTGTTCCGCTTCGATTTTTTTACAGTTCATGATTAAGTCCGTATCTGGATTACCAAATCCTTCTTGAGATACAATTACCGCATCCAAATTCAAGTAACGACAAAGTTTTGCAGTCCAGTTAGATGAACGTTCTTTATCCATTAAGTACACATTTTCGTTAGTGATGATTACACCTAAGAAGTTAATTTCTTTACCATGTTTTTTGTATAAATCTTCAATAACTCCATTGTTTAAGTGTACATATGTTGGGTTTTTATCACAAGCTGATACACAGTTACCACTTACGATAGCACCGTCCATAATTTCAGTTGGATATAAAATTGTTGGTACTATTTGTTTTGCATCAACACCGTATACATAAGTATCATGTAATAAACCTTGTGTTTGAAGCATGTATACATATCCTACTTTTGGAAGATCAGGATACTCAGCAATTTGTTCTAATAAAGGTTTTGTTTCATACACTTCTACTTCTTCTGGCTCTAATGAACGAGCTAATTCTGCGATGTAGCGCGCAGCTTTAAATCCAATATAACGAACTGCTTTTTCATGTTCGTGTTGTTTAATTCCTGCTTTTGGCTCAGCAATAACGATTAAATTATTTGTTTTTGAAAATGGAGTATATTCTGCTCCAACACCTGTCATATCGATAATACCTTCTTGGAATCCTACTATTTTACCAGTAGTCACAACAGCCATACCTTTAAGAGCGATTGTTCGTCCTTCCCCTACAGTATCCACCTTTGATAAGATACCAGGGAATATACCACCACGTCCCTCAACTTTTACACGAGGTTCAATTACATCCTTAACTGGCGTAATACGAACACTTTCACCAGGACGAGCTATATCTAAATCAACAGATTCGATTGCATCATCCTCAAAAACAGCTTTTATAAGCTCTTCTTTATTTACATACAATACATTTGCTTCAATTTTTGATTCTGTAGCAAACTGTATATCTTTAATATGAATCTTTCCTAATTCAAGACGCATACCTACTACCTCCCTTTGAGTTAATTTTAATAATATTTTTTAATCATAGCTTCAATATTAGGAATAGTCGCATCATCTTTAGTTACTTCGTCGACTTTGCTACCATCTTTATATATGGCTAATGTTGGTAAACCTAAAACTTTTTGTTTAATCGCAAGTCTTCTTGCTTTTGTTGTATCTAGAGATGTAAATTTAACTTTATCTCCATATACTTCTGCCAACTTATGAACATCTGGCATAAGAGCTTTACATGGTTCACATCCTTGGCTCCAGAAGTCTACAAACACATATCCTTCTGCTTCCAATACCTCTTGGTCAAAGTTTTCTTTGTTTAGTTCTAACATTTTCTTTTTCTCCTTATGTTATTTTTATTTTTAAATTTTATTCAAATTTCTCAGCAATATATTTTTCCGCACGAATCGCTGCGACAGCTCCATCCGATACTGCAGTAACCACTTGACGAATATCTTTTTCGCGGCAATCACCAGCTACAAATACACCCTCTACATTTGTTCTAGTATCTTCACCAGCTTTTAATGTATCCATCTTCTGTCATCTCAACTTTTCCTTCGAATAGCTTAGTTTGAGGAATATATCCGATAAAGAAGAATAATCCCATTGTTCCATCTTCTTCATCAGCTTCAATTACATATTCTTCACCAGTTATTACATTTTTCAATCTAATTGCTTCTAAAATTCCATCCCCAATTGCTTCAGTAACTACAGTATTTCCTAAAATTTCAATTTTTGGATTGTTTTTAGCTTTTTCTGCAGTAACTTTTTCGCATCGAACATTTTCTTTACGATATACAATCGTTACTTTACGAGCAAATTTAGTTAAGAACAAAGCTTCTTCTACAGCACTATTAGCTCCTCCAACTACATAAACATCAAGTCCTTCGAAAAAGTCACCATCACAAGTAGCACAGTAAGAAATACCTTTACTTTCTAACTCTCTAATTCCTGGAGCATCTAATTTTCTTGGTGAAGCTCCTGTCGCAATAATTACTGTCTTAGCAGTATAATCACCACTTACACAAGTAACCACTTTTTCTTCTCCTTCAAGTTCAACATTAAGAACTTCATCTTGTTTTTATTTCAGCTCCGAAACTTTTAGCCTGCTCAACCATTCTTGCTGTTACACGAGGTCCTGTTGGATCTTCTACCGCTCCAGGATAGTTTTCAATTAAGTGCGTAATCGCAGCTTGTCCCCCATTTTTTGATTTTTCAAGAACCAAGGTACTTAATTTCGCACGTGAAGCATACAAAGCGGCAGATAAGCCAGCTGGTCCTGAACCTATAATAATTACATCATAATGTCTACTCATAATTATTCTCCTTTATTAATTTTTTTATAATATTCTATTTATGGCATTTAATATTAAGTCATAATCAATGACACTAAAATCATCTTTTACAACATCTGTCCACTGAGGAACTTTCTTATTATTTCTAAACTTTTCAAATGTTGCTACAGCTTCAGAAATTAAATTAATTGAGGCGATATCTAATCCTTCACTTTTTTTACAATAATACTTCTATATATCGTCTCATTAGGTTTAACACTACCATATAAAGGATGTGTTAAAATCTCATAATTTTTCATGAACGTAATCTCTAGCTTTCTTCAAAAATATCTACATAACTTATATCAAAATACTCTATCTCTATTCCTCTAAAATTGTTATTAATAAATCTCGGATTGTTAGTTATTAGTTTCATATCACTCCTCCTAAAAAAATAAAAAAACAGAAAGAAAGCTAGCTTTCTCTCTGTTGATTTACTTCAGAGTTCTGTCCTAGTGTGGTCTTTTTACCTGAGAATTTCATCAATATTTGCTAAATATCGACTTGTACCTTCGGTGCCTTGCGTCCTCTCCCACACTATTCTTACAGTATATTTCCTTATATTTTTTTATTTTTATACTATTTCTCAAATAAATAAAAACGTTTTTCTTAAGTGACATTAAAGGCTTCTTAAAATATGTTGCTATTTATTACATTATAAAATTATAAATTACTTTTAAAAAAATATTTAAATTATAAGCTTTTTAATTTTTTTAATATATAAAAAAATATATTTGTTTTTTTGATGTATTAATTTTATAAATCTAATCAACATTATCCTTGAAAATAAAATATAAGTAAATTATGTAAATATAAATACTATAGATAAAACTTGAAAATTATTTAAATATTTTTCGTGAAATATGAAAAAAATTTCCATTGAAAAAAATACACTTATTTTTCGTTATACTTAATTTACTACAAATGAAAATTAATATTTACAAGGAGGTATATCATGAACAATACTAAAAAAAGTTTAATCACAATCCTAATATGCTACTTTTCCTGGGGTCTTTTTTTCCAATATACTTTAAATTATTAAAAAGAAATCGGAGCATATGAAGTCTTAGCAATGCGAGTCTTATGTTCCTTCATCTTTATGGTATTAGTAGTAGCAATTGCACAAAATAGAAAAGATATTCTTAACGAAGTCACCAATCTTTGGAAAAAAATAAAAAAAGGATTTCTATTACTTGTTCTTACATCTTTCTTAATAACAGGAAACTGGCTTACTTACATTATCGCAGTTAATACTAACCATGTATTGGAGGCTAGTTTTGGGTATTATTTAAGTCCAATCGTTACAATTATTCTAGCAGTTGTATTCTTAAAAGAAAAATTAACTCGCACACAAACTATTGCATGTTTATGTGTTGGGGGCTCACTACTTTATTTATTTATTTCACTAGGATCTTTACCTTGGATTTCTATCATGTTAGCATTAACATTTGGACTATATAGTCTATGTAAGAAGAAAATTTTACTTAGCCCAAAAGCGAGTCTATTTATCGAAACTGCAATAGTTTCTCCTATCGCCTTTATGTATATGAGTTACTTAGCTTCTAATGATTCCATAACATTTCATAAGTTCGGAACGACTACCTTAATATACTTATTATTATCTGGGGTAGTTACCGCTGTACCATTTATGTTATTCGCTAAAAGGAGCTACTGACATTCCCTTGTATATTCTTGGAATACTTCAATATCTACCTCCTACAATGCAATTTTTTTCATAGGAATTTTTTTGTCTATGGAGAAGTATTAAGTATTCAAAAACTAATATCATTCTCTATCATTTTTGGTTGCTGTAGCAGTATTTTGCTATTCAGCTATTATCTCTATGAAAAAAAACAGAGTTTGGTTAGCGAAAATCTTAAAAAAAATAACATTAACTTACTTAATATCCAGACTATAGAAAAGAAAAAAACGAAGTTCTATTGTTCAAACTTCGTTTTTTTACTTTTTAATTAGCTACTTTTTCTTGTACCTTGTCTAATCATAGAGATACCTGTTATAATGACAACACCTATGATTACCCACGTTAATACTGCAAGCGGCATGCTCTTAACTAATGTATAAGCAATAGTTACCCCAATCACACCACCAATAGTAATAACAATAGAACCAATTCTTGAATAGTTACCAGCTTTAATGAATTCTGGTGAACCGATAGCCATAAGCCCCGCACAAGATCCCATCATAATCGGGAATGCTACTAATGGGCTAAGTCCTAACATATAAACCATAGCCATACATGGTGCATATAATCCAACACCAGCCATCATAAGTGCCCCAAGAATAAAGTTACCAGCAACACCAATAATAAGTTTAATACCTGTTAAACCAACAGCTTCATTACCAGCTCCAAGAGCTTTTAACCAACCTAGTTGACCTGAAGCCATTAAGAATGCAGTCACTATTAAACACACACCCATAACAAGTTGAATTTTTTTCTCAGGAAGTTTATTTACAATTCTCGCTCCTACTAAAGCACCTGCAATAGCTGCAGCAATCATTGAGAATAAAGTAATCCCTTCAACTTTAACCCCTGTTAAGAATAATACTGCTTCCATAATAACTGGGATTGTGTGAGCTACGTTTAATGTACCTGGAATTTTTTTATCAGTGTCTAAATACTTAGTAACTTTGAATAATAATGTTGTTGGTGCGAAACTTCCGATACCTAAAGTATCGAAGAAGTCAGTCACTAATCCGATAAGAAATCCTACAACTGGACTTTCTTTACCTAAATCATCCTTGTGCTTTACAACATCTATAACGAAGGATGCAAGGAAGAATACCCCTCCAGCTCCTATAATAATTAATAATACTGTTAATAAATCCATATATTTCCACTCCTATCCTAATAAGAATCCGTATGTTAATGAATCATCTGGGTCGTAAACATAGTTACTGAATCCTAAGATGTAACCAGAACCAGTGATTTCTGGAATAATAGCATCGAATCCTGCTAATTTACGTTCTTCTACGATTCTACCTTTGAATAAAGTACCTAAGATACTTTCGTATACAAATGGTTCACCTGGTTTTAACTCACCTTTTGCATAAAGTGTAGCTAATTTAGCAGAAGTACCTGTTCCACATGGTGAACGGTCAATATTTCCATCTCCAAATACTACAACATTTTTATAAGTTGCTTCTGGATGAGATGGTTTATCATAAATCTCAACTAAGTCTACAGTTTTAATGTGTTCTAAAGTTGGATGTTGAATTTCAATATTCGCATTAATTGCATCACGAATTTTCAATCCAGCTTCTTTTAATTTAGACGCATTTTCAGGTTTAACTTCTAAACCAAGTTGATCTGCTGAAATAATACAGAAGAAACTTCCACCAAATGAAATATCAAATTTAATGTGTCCTACTCCTTCTACATCAAGTTCAACATCACGTTTATATAAGAATGATTCAACATTTCTAAATGAAACTTCTTTAACTTTTCCAGCATTATCTTTTAATTTTGCAGTCGCATAAATTAATCCAGCTGGAGTTTCTACTACTACTTCTTTTTCAGTTGCGCCTTCTTCAACATCTACCATACCAGTTTCAACTGCTGCTGTTACCGCTGCGATAGTATTGTGTCCACACATATTTAAGTAACCACCAGTATCCATAAATACTAATCCAAAATCAGCTTCTTCTTTTGTTGGTGGCAATAAGAATGCTCCAAACATATCTTGGTGACCACGAGGCTCAAACATTACTGATTTTCTAACATCATCTAAGTGATCGATAAAATATTGTTTTTTCTCAACCATATCTTTACCAGGAATTTTTGGAATCCCTGCAGTAACCAAGCGAGCAGCTTCTCCTGCTGTATGTGTATCAATAACTGAAATCATTTTATTTAGTTTCATAATAACTCACTCCTCAATTTTTATTTGTTGTTATTTGCATCTTGTCTCATTTTTAATTTTAATAATGCTAGTGCTTTTCTAGCATCAGTATAGTCAATATTGTTTTGACAAACTATTTCTGTCTCTACACCTTCTTCAGACTTATTAAAGTCTAAAACGAACCTTGTGTATTGATTTTCTACTACAAATTTATGTTTTCCCATAAATTTTAAACCTACAATAGAGATTCCACGTTCTCCTATTTCAAACATAGTATTCGCGTAATCAACATCACTATTTCCCCAACCGTCTGCTGAGATTATAGCTCCATCAGTTCTCATCGCTTCTAACCATGTTGCTGTTCGCCATCCTACTAGATGTTTTAAACGATTATCCTGTGGTGTTCCCACTACAATTACCCCTTGGAAATCAATATCAGGATCTTCTGCTAATGTATCTAGTAATGGATCTCTAAAGTGGTGTAAACTTGTTTCTTTTGTAGATGGTCCAATCCCCATAATAACACCTCTTCCTATACCATAGCTCTTATCGCACCATCGCGATATTCATTAGCTGTAAGTAGCACTGGCATATTATTCATATCTATAATTGAAATACCCTTATCTATTCCACTTGGCTCTACTGGAAATAGTTGATTATCATACATCATTCCTTGTCCAGCAACTTCTTTTACTAGAGCTACTTTAGGTTTACCAGGATTTTTAGGATTATAAAACTCATGAACTTCATCTGCATCGCGTCCACTAAGAACCTTCATTACTTCACGTATATTTTGTAAATACACATCCGATAACTCAAAAATAGAAAATGCTAAAGCCCTATCAAAATCCACATCTGGTTTAATAATAACATCTATATGTATTAAATAATCACTATCTGCCGGGGAACCCGCTTTATTCAATACAAGTTGCTCTTGTAAAATACCTTCAGATGAACCAAATTCATGCATTTGTTCTCCTTTAGTATTCGCTCCTGTTAAAAGCATATATACTCCGGTTAAAGTATGCGTTATACCCTCACCAAGTCTTCCTAATACTTTCGTAGATATTGGTACTATATCCATTATAGTATTTACATAAAAAAATTATGTTCACGAGGCTTTATTATTTTAACCTCCACACTTTCAAAAAAATATTTTTTTATCATATTCAATTTCAGTCGGAATAATAAGCTCATTATTTTTCAATCTTCACTTTTTCTTCCTAAAGCAACATTTTTTTCATATGGGAATGCTTTTAATTTGCAATCTCTCTTTTGACATAGCCATCAATCCCTTACTATTTATTATCTGCAATAATACAGTTGTAAGTTGTTTTACTAGTACAGATATTTTGTTAAAAAAGAAGAGGGACGCACCGTCCCTCTTCGAATATTCTCCTACACGTGAGCAATATACTCAAATGGAAGAGGAACTATTTTACCTGAACTTGGTATTTTTAATTAGTTGCTCTAATGTTGCTTTTAGAATTTGTGTTTGTTGCTCAACATTGTTTGGTTCCCCAGCGTTAGCACCCATTGGTACAAGTGGTGCAACAGCTCTAGGAGTACCGTTTTGACGCACTACTGGAGGTAGTGCTGCTATTAAGATTGTTGGAATACCTGCTTCCTCAATTGCTCTCTGCACGATCACGGCAGTTCTATGACAAGTACCTCAACCAGCAGTTAAAATAACTGCATCAACATTTTCTTCTTTTAATTTTTTAGCAATTGCTGGTCCTGTAGAGTTTGTGAAAGCCTCTTGGTCTCCACCACCACCCATGAAACCATAGTGGAATTCTGCTACGCTACCGATGAATCCTTCTTTTGCAAGTTCGTGTAATCTATCGATTGGGAACATACAGTTAATGTCTTTGTTAGCATCCGCGTTATCATATCCACCGTGAGATACCATAAGATCTGTACTGTGAGCAGTGTCTGGGATTTCACGGAATGTAGTGTCCCCTGCTAAGTTAAATCTTTTATCTGTTTTTAAGTGAACTCCTGCAGCTGTAGCTAATGCTACTTTCATATCTTTTTAACTCTTTAGTTACTGGAGCCCAAACTGGTTTTTGGTGTAATAGGTACAAAAAAATTTCTGATTGTAGACCTTCAAATATCGTTAATGACATTCTAAATTCTCCTTCCTACTATTCTTCATTTAGTCTGTTTTTTTACTTCTTCTTGTAATTTTTTTGTGTTTAATATTGCATTTTACATAATGTTCGTCAGGTTCTTCGTTAATAACTTCTGGATAACTTAGTAAAAAAATGCTACCTCTTGGTAGATTTTTTTACTGGATAATCAGAAATTAACATTCTCATAGGAATTTTTAAATTGCCCCAAGCGTCCTTTAATATCTATCGTAACGCTAGCATCGTTATGATCGACTATAATCCCTTCGAACACTCTTTCTGTAGATGCATATTTTTAATTTTTTTCAATCATAACTTACTTCCTATCCTCTTTAAAAAAATTAATCTTCTTTTTCGTAGATTTCTTGACGTTTTTTTAGATTTTGGTAATACTTGTTCGTTATCAAGTAATTCTACTTTTTTTGTCCTGTAGTTTTTTTCAATAACTTCTACGTTATTTAATTTAACGTTAGGATTCCATTTTTCTTTCAGCTTTTTTTAATTGTTCCGCCACCCATTTGTGTTTTTAAGCATTGCTAAAGCACGGATAGCATCTTCTTTACATAATGTATTGTTTGAAAGAATTTCGTTTTCAATACCTTGTTTAGATTTGTTGTTATCAACCATAGCTGTCATGTATTCGTTACCTACTACAAGAGCACCTTGTACTGCTGAGTAAGTCATACCAACTACTGATACTCCACGTTTACCGATTTCTTCAATGTGTGAAGCAAAGTCGATGTGGTTGTTACCAAATCCTTCAGTTGTTACGATAGCACCATCGATGTCCATTGCTTCGATAGTCATACCTACACGTTTAGATACATAGAATTTTTCTGAGTTAGCTTGAGGTGATCCAACTAATAATACCCCTACTAAGTCGATTTCTTCATCAGCCATAGCTTCAAGTACTAATGGTTCACGGTAGTAGTGACGAGAAGTTTCTTTAGAAGCTGGTCCAATACATGTTAATGCGTGGATACCACCGTCTAAGATTTCTGTTGGTGCAAGCATTACTGGTAGGTTACCAAGGTCAACGTTTGGTTTAGCACCAAGTGTACCAACTGGTTCTACTGGTAAGATTAAGTTATCGTGCATTGCACCTTGCCCCATGATTTCTTTAACGATTAATACTTTTTTGTTTCCTGGGTGACGATATTGTTCAATATTGATGTTTCCAACTACTAGGCTTTCATCGTCTAATTCTTTAAGAGCTTTACGAATTTCTTCTGTAATGTGGTCGAATGCTTTGTGAGCTGCTAATGGCCCTGGACGTTCCATATTAGCTCCTGCTTTAATTGTAACTTGACCTTTAATGAAGATTTCACCTTTATCTGGAGCTCCTGGACGACCCCACATAATGTTACGTTCTAATTCACCTTCAGAAGAACCAAATTCCCCGATTTGAACTCCGTTAGCATCAGTTCCTGTAAGAACCATTACTACACCTTTAAGTTCACGAGTAATACCATGTCCGATTTCTCCTTCTTCTTTAACAGCAATTGGTTGAACGTCCATGATTGTTTCACTGTAAGTATCGTATTTATCAGGAGTGATAATTTCTAATTTAACACTTTCTACTAAAGCTTCTGATTCAGCAGCTTCTTTACATAAATCTTCTGCTGTTCTTAAAACTAAAGTAGTTCCTTTAATTTCTGTTTTTTCACCAAATTCTACTTTATCAATTTTGTAGTGTTTAGTGTGTAGAGAACGGATAAATTTAGGTTCTCCTGCATGTTTTTCTTCCACTTTAGCCTCTGCTACTGGCTCAACTTTAGCTGCTTCAACAGCTTTAGCTTCCACTGCTTGAACTGGAGCTTGAGCTGCTGGTGCTACCGTTTGTCCAGCAATAGCTGATAATGGAATTTCAAGGTTAATATTCTCACCTTTTTCCGATTTGTAGTCTGAATACTCCTGCTGGAGCTTGTGTTTGTACTACCGGCGTAACCGGAGCAACAGGCGCGACTGGTGCGCTTACTTCAGCTACCACTTCTTCTACTACTTCTTGTTTTTCTTCTACTTTTTCTTCTCCACCTTGTACGGCATCAATGATACCTGGTGTAATTGGTATTAGAGCATCTGTTGTTTTTAATAATTTAGCTCCTAATACTTGTCCGATTGTTAATGCATCGTCTGGGAATGATAATAATCCTGAATCTACTAAATCATCGAATAATCCTGGATCTTCTAAGTTTTTCTGGACTAATTACGATACCTTCCTCAGCTCTGCAACAAAAATACCGCTTTATCATTTAAGTGCTCTTTTGCAGTTTCTACTGTAATTGACATTACTTCTAACCTCCAACTAATTATTTATTGTTATGTAATTCTAAGCTTTTATAGCTTCTGTATAAATGATGGTCAGTGGCACGAAGCACATGATCGGTACTATGATAAACTCTTACTCCTAACCTAGGAGCTACACCTGTCACGGTGTTAGTTCAATCTTGACAAGTACCAGTGATAACTGCTTTCGCACCATCTTTTTTCATTTTCAATACTTTTTCCGCTTGTCCTGGACAAATACCCGGTAATTCACAACGTAATCTTCCATTTTTTTATCAGGTTTCATACGTTTACACATTTGAACAGATACTACTTCTGCACCCATTCCATCAGCTATTTCTCTCAAGCGTTCTTCTTGTGCTCCACATTCACAAATAAGTATTCCTACTTTTTCTTTTTCTTGTGGATATGGCATAGCTACAAGTAAACCACCCGTTGTTTTGTTGATTGGGTCTGTTTCTAATGCAGGTCGACCTGTAAACGGTCCTCCTCGCACGATTTCTCCATGTGGGTGGATATAACCACCAGCTTTTTCTATAAAGACACTTATTGGCAATCCAATTGGAACATCTAAGAAGATATCCGGATTTTGTACACGTCCACCAACAGTAATATCTTTATCAATCAGTGGTTTATCTTCTTCAATCGCTTCTACTATGCGTTTGATAGTTTCCACGTTTGAAATAATTGCATTTGCTTCTAGTGGCAATTGACCTGGTTTTAAGATTACTCCAAGTGTTTCTCTTACGATAACTCTTTCATCACCAGCAGGATACATATTAGGCAAAATTTTAATGCTAATATTAGGTTCATCCTTACACGCTTTACCTAATGCTAGCATTGCTTTTCGATATTTCGTTTTAATAGCAATGTATCCCTCTTTCGCACCAGTTAATTCAACTATGTATTTCAAACCTCTAACTAAAACTTCTGGATGTTCTTCCATGAATTTTACGTTGTGACCTAAGATTGGTTCACATTCTGCTGCATTAGCAATAACGTATCCTCCAGGAATCTGTGCCGATAGCTTGATTCCTGTAGGGAATCCAGCTCCACCCACTCCAACGATACCAGCATCTTTAATCTTTTGGAGTTTATCATCAGTTTTCTCTAATTTTACATAATCATCAGTTTGTTCTTTATCCAATTTAACGACTATTTCCATATCGTTAACTTCTTCTACTACACCTGATAAACTAGCGTGAATATTTGCTCCTAACCCATTGGGGGTTGCAACAAGTTGACCACGTTTAATACGATCACCTACATTTACAATAGGTTGACAAGGTCCACCGACGTGTTGCTTAAGTGGAATATTGATTTTTTCAACATTAAACTCTAACATACCTTTTTCCTCCTTTCTTTAAAATTTATTTACAAGCAGTAGTTCTAAACTTCTACTACAATTATTATATAACAGTGTGTTGAATTTTTGTAAAGAAGAATATTATTAAGTATTTCACAATTTAATAAATTTTTTTATATTAATTCACCATTTTTTTAGTAATTGTTTATATTAACATATTCTATATCTAACTTTTTTTAAAAATTTTTTTATTTAATCAAATTATCTCCAATTGAAATGCATTATCGATTAGATTAATATTATATATTTAAAAAGCATTGTATACATTTACATAGTTTTTTTACAAGATATTTATTTAGAATATTTTTTTCTATTCATTTATTTATAAATTCCATTTTTACAAAATACCACAGATTAATTTATAGAAAAACAACTAAAATTACACATGTAATCAAATGTGAATATATATGTTGATTTTTATATTAAATACAGATTCCAATCTTCTCATATTACTGGTTTAATTGTCATTTGTATTATAAAAGATGAATATACAAATTTCAAAAAAATTATTATTACAGAGAAGATAAAAAAAACTTACCCATATTTCTACGGATAAGCTATTGTTATAATATTTCCCAATTTTTTTATATACTGCTTTTTTTCATATACAGTTTCATCATTACCGAGTTCTTGTTTCAATTTTAAAATGAGCGGAGATGCATTACTTATGTCCAATTCTTTCAAATCAATCCAATACAGTCCACTAGAATCATTTAATTCATCTTCTAATTTTTTTCTAATACTGCATCTTGCTCATTAAGATTAACATCAACATCATAAAATACCATAATATGATGTACTGTACGATTAGTTTCCTCTACAAAAGACATCAAAAAGCCCTGCAGTTGCTATAATCATATATCTGATAACCCGTTTCTTCTTGAAATTCTCGAACTAATGTTTCTGTAAGACTCTCATATTCTTTTTTTGACTACCTCCTGGCAAATCAAATCTATTTTTTTGTAAGGACCTCTTTCTTTTTCTTATACATAAAAGTTTATTATCTTTAATGTAAACCCCATAAACTCCAATGTGATTAACAATCATACTAACACCTACCTATAACCCTTAAAAAAAGGGAGTTAGTCGACAAAATCGCGATTTCAGAAAAAAATCAATTTTGTCGAGTCAACCCTCGTTTAATTTTATTATTCTAATTCTGCTAATTTTTTTGTTTTTAAATAAGGTACTAACTCATCTTTTAAGATCACTCTTAAGGGCAAAATCAATCGTTGTCTTAACAAAACCAATTGTCTCGCCTACATCATAACGTTTCCCTTGGAAATCATATGCATAAACATTTTCTTCTTCATTTAACATTTGAATAGCATCTGTTAATTGGACTTCTCCACCAACACCCACTTGTTTCTTAGCTAGGTGCTTGAAAATTCCTGGATTAAGAACGTATCTTCCCATAATTGCTTGGTTAGACGGCGCAGTTCCTGGCGCTGGTTTCTCCACAAATTTCTCTACTTCATATAAATGACCATCTTGTCCTTTAGGGGCGATAACACCGTATCTGTGAGTTTGACCTTCTGGAACAGTTTGCACTCCAATTACCGAACACCCTGTTTCCTCAGCTTTATCAATAAGCTGTTTTATCGCTGGATACTCATCATTAATTACAACATCATCCCCTAATAATACAGCAAATGGCTCATCACCGATAAAACTACGCGCAGTTAAAATCGCATCTCCTAACCCTGCCATCTCTTTTTGACGAACATAGTGAATATTAGCAAGTTGAGTAGGATATTTCACCTTCCTTAATAATTCTAACTTACCTTTAGTCTCTAATTCAACCTCTAATTCTACATTTCTATCGAAGTGATCCTCAATAGCTCTTTTTTGTTTACCAGTTACAATAATAATATCTTCAATTCCAGCCTTAACCGCTTCTTCTACTATGTATTGAATAGTAGGAGTATCGATAATCGGAAGCATTTCTTTTGGTAACGCCTTTGTCGCAGGTAAGAATCTTGTTCCATATCCTGCTGCTGGAATAATAGCTTTTTCTTACTTTTTTTCATATAATCACCTATTATTTCTTTTCTTGAATTTAACAACCTTATAATAACATATTTTTTTCATTATTTGGCAAATTTCCCTTGTTAATTCAAACTATATATATAACATTTTTTTATAGCAGAAATCTACAATATCTCCATTAAAAAGATGGATTTTTATGTTTTTTTATAATTTTTTTAACATTCATACATCTATGATTTTTCGCACAAATATCAAACACTACTTGAATTAAGACCCAGGATATTTTTTTTACCCTGAGTCTCGTATTCTTATCTAGTATTTATCGCTTGAACAACTACATTTGTTGTTTGCTCTTTACCATTTCTATAATATGTTACTTTCACAGTATCACCAATTTTAGATTTTTCAAATAGATACTTTCTAACCGCGGCAACGTCCTTAACATCCTCCCCATTCAATTTTAGTAATAATATCATATTTTTCTAAACCGGCTTGGGCAGCTGGCGTACCGTTCTCAACAGTTTTTACCACAACACCTTGTTTTCCATTAAAATTCAATTGTGATTTCAAAGCATCATTATCTACAGTATTTACAGAAACTAATTGTACCCCTAACGCAGGACGCAATACTTTACCAGATTGTTCAAGTTGTTCAGTAATTAACTTAACCTCATTTGAAGGAATACCAAATCCTATACCCTCAGCACTTACATTAGCAGTCGCTTGAGCAATTTTTGATTCATTAATTCCAATAAGTTTACCTTCATTATTAATCAACGCTCCACCACTATTCCCCGGGTTTATAGCCGCGTCCGTTTGAATAACAGTTTGATTCCAGTCATTTCTTCCATCTTTATCAATATCCATAGGAATTTGTCTATTTACAGCAGAAACAATACCTTTTGTAACAGTGTTAGATAAGTTAACATCTAAAGGTGAACCGATAGCAAATGCAGTTTCACCGACAGCGATCTTATCACTATCAGCAAAATCCATCGTTGTAGTTACATTTTCAGCACTTATTTTCAATACCGCAAGGTCAGTCCAAACATCAGTACCAACAAGCTCTGCATTAACGCTAGTTCCATCACTTAAAATAACAGCCAACTTCTTAGCCCCATTAATAACGTGATTATTAGTTACAATATACGCCGTATTTCCTGACTTTTTATAAATAACACCACTTCCGCTAGAAGCAGCTTTTAAATCACCAGAATCACCTAAGCCAGTTTTCTTAGAATTTCCGCCTAAAATTGATTCCAAGTTATTGCTTGAATTGCTTTGGTAGTTCACAATCGAAACAACAGCATCCTTAGCTTTTGATATAGCATTTACAGTAGTCTGTTGATTATCTTTATCCTCTTTTGTAACAGTCACTGTCGAATTTAACGCCTTTCCAGTCCCCATTACAGACTGCACACCAAAAACACTAGTAGCACCAAGAGCAAATGCTGCAAATACTGTTAGAAATAATTTTTCCATAATTTGGATCCGAAGTAACGACTCTACCCGTAGTCTCTCCTGGTAATTCTCAAAGTTATTAAACTGTGCATTATCTATATTATCATAATTTTGATAGTTATTATATTCATTATAGTTATGTTTACTATCAAAATTTTTGAAGTTCTCTATTTTTCCTGATTGTTTTTTTCTATTTTTCCATAAGTAAGAATCCTCCTTATTAATTCTTTTACTAAATATTTAAAAGTCTATCGACTCTGTCTAGTCATATTCTTATAATATCAACATCAACTTAAACGAAGTTTAAAAAAAATATAAATACAATTAACATTATTTACGAATCCATTAATTTAATTTACTATTAATCCCAAAAAAAGCGTAAAAAAATCTTATTAAATAAAACAATTGATAAAAAAATACTTTAATAATAGATTAAGTTTATATCCATCCAGCTTTCTAAAAAGAAACACAACTTAGATATTTTTAGTTATTAATAATACTTTTAAAAAAAATAATTTTCTAAACTTTATATCATTAATTATTTATAACCTTGTTTATAATTAATCTTAATGTTATAATCCTATATATAGATTATATGAAAAAAATAAGAAGGATGCAACATTTGTTGCTTAACATGAGGTTAATATGAAAACAAAAAAATATTTTACACTATTCAGTATACTAATATTAATTTTTTTACATTTCTGTACACTTTTTAATATAAATTTCGATCTCAACAAACAACTAAACCTAGCAAACCTTGCTATAACCTTTATCGTCCTGATATTATGGATACTGTCAGGGTACATATTACTAATTAAAGATATTTTCACAATAACAGAAAAAAAGAACGTAACGGTATAACATTGATTCTGGTGTTACTAGCGATTATATTTTTTTCTACTACAATCCATTTCCGAACCCTGAAAGTTACTTCGTTACTATACCTAGAACAACTTATTTTTATTTTTAACAATAATAATATTTATCTTGCTTTATTCTAGCATTTTTGGAAAGAACAGCTTGCACCTCTAATTTCAGCAATTTTTCATTCCATTCTCTGTCCAAAGTTATTTGGTTAATATTCAAGGTAATACTCAATACACAAGCTATACTCTTTATATAATAATAATCTTTATAGCTATAGTATATACGATAAAATATTTCAGAGAAAAATAGTAAAAGGGAGTGACTTGACAATCGTATTTCGAAAAAAATAAGATTTTTGTCGAGTCACTCCCTACACAGTTTATTAGATAGCCAAAAAAAGCTTATAAAAAAAGCGAATTTAGGTATCAATAAACCACTGTATCTATGAGTTTCATATACACTTTTTTTAGAATTTAAGCCTTTTTAGTTCCACCCCTATTTACATTAATACTATATATTTGCTACAAATATCTGCAAAGAAACTTTGAACATCCCCTGCTTTTAACATAGCTTCTTGTTCTTCATCTACAATATAGTTATCGCTAGCTTCCATAACTGCAAGAAGCCTCTTAAAAGTATCAGCAAATAGCGCTTCATCTTCATTAAGCAGATAATTAAAATTCTGTTCAGCAAAAAACGGAACAAATACCTCTCTAAAAGCACCTTGACGAATTCTTCCAATAAGCTTCTCGCCACTAGCAGTAACGAATAAATCCCCTTGCTTTTCTACAAATTCCTTCGCTTTTATAAAACTAGAAAATATTTGGAATCCTTCCGCTTCTTGATACTCTCGAAAAACAGGTATTTTAAGTCCTTGCTCTTCAAAAAGATTTTTATCAATTATTACAAAAACCTCTTCTAAATCCCAAAACTCCTTCGCTATATAATAAAATGCTACACGCCATCTACTATCACTCTTAGGCAACCTCTTAAATGTAGCTACTTGTTCAACTAATTTAACATCTTTTTTTCCAATATAATTTCCTCTATTCTCTATCAATTTAATCTAATTGAATTATCGTTCCTATACGCTTTGGAGTAGCATCATCCAATCTATATGAAAAAGAATTTATCATTATCTCTTACCGTACAGAAATCTATAATTTTAATATTATCTTCTAGTATACCACATTTTTTTCAATAATTCTTTATTCAATTGCCATAAATCTAAATAATATTTACCATCAACTTCTTTATAATAATCTTGTACTTCTAAAAGCAGAAAAATTTCTCTATAAGATCATAAGAAACTTCATAGTTATCAACACTAACCGATGGACCTATAATTATCTTAACATCCTCTAGCTTACAATTATACTTATCTATCATTATATTTACCATTTCTCCGGCTATATTGCCATATGTTCCACGCCAGCCAGCATGAGCTAAGGCAACAACACCTTGCTTCTTATCATAAAAATACTATAGGCACACAATCAGCAGTAAAAATCAACAGAGGTGTCGCCTGTAAACTAGTAATTAGCCCATCAGCCTCCTTCCCATTATCATTAATATAAGCTTCCGATTCGACAATACGAACATCAGCACCGTGAACTTGTGTGTTGAATACTATATTCTTATGGTTAAATCCATTTTCACCAGAGAATCTTTTCATATCCTCACTGTTTTTCGCATCAACATTTCTATTAGTAAATGCTATTTTTATATTGTCATCACTAATTAAATATCCATCAACTGTCTCTCTCATGGGACCTCCTTTTTAAATATTCTTTATACATACAGCATTTCAAAATCAGAATAGATTTATTTTAATTTTTTTCAATTCCTGTAATGCTTTTTTTGATTATTTTTTTATTAATATATTTTGTTGATCTATTGCAATTTCATTTAATTTTTTTGTAATCTAATTTCAGACGATATCCCTGATTTTTAGCATATCTGCATTTAATATTTGTAAATTGTTCATTATCATTAACTGCTCAATAGTTGAATTATCTCTTAAATTTCCTTCTTTTTCAGGATATTTGTTTTTAAATTCTTTTGCAGTCATTCCATACAAAAGCCATATTTAAAATATCAGCTTCGCTTGCATACTTATGTCTTATTTGTGTAGTAGTAAGTGTAGGTGTAATTAAGTTATTTTTTTATTGCATCTGTATGAATAGTATAGTTTAATTTTTGAAATATATCTATTAGTTTGCCATTCTAATTTATTTTTTTATATGATTCTTCCTGCTTTAATCTTTGATAATCTTGAATAATATATAATTTAAACTCTGGAGAAATCCAAGAAGCAAATTCAAACGCAATGTCCGAGTGCGCGTAAGTGCCCCCATATCTTCCCGCTGTTGACTTAATTCCCACTGCATTTGTAGTTTGTATCCATTTTTGAGGAGTTAAAACAAAACTATTAGCCCCCGCTTCATTTTTTTAACCGCGTCGAATTCGACACGGTTAAAATTGCTATTATTCATTTGTTCCCAAACACCTAAAAACTCTATTGTTGATTTATTTCTTAGCCAATTTTGTATGATATATCTTGGATTTTCCGAGTCTTTATATTTTTGCAATGTCAGTTAAGCTGATATAATCAGTATCTGAAGTTAATAATGCTATTTCATTGCCATTAGCTTTAATTTTTCACCATTTTATATCCCTTCCTTCATATTTAATATTTTTTTCTTATCATATAAAACTTACAATATAACTATATTCTTCTATCACTCATTTTTTTATAAATAAATTCTCCTCTCAACTAATTATACTATATCCATTTTTAAAAATTTAAATAAATTGCAGTCCATACCACACTGACTAAACTTTCATTCTACCAAACTAAATAGGAATCTGAAAACATATATCTTTCAGATTCCTATTAAACATTTATCTTATTCTTCTACTAAATCTAAGTAAACTTTTTTTACTAAATGTTGTTGAATTTAATACAGTACGAATTGCGTTAATTACTGTACCCTTCTTCCCTATAATGCGCCCACAATCTTCTGGGTGCACTGTTAAAATGTAGTGCTCACGTGCATTTTTTACGAATTTTTCGATTTTAATCTCATCTTTATGCTCAACAATTTCACTAACAATACTATAAATTAATTCTTCCATGTCTCTCTCCTTATTTAGCTACGATATTAACTAATCTTCCAGGAACAACAATTACTTTCATAACTTGTTTTCCTTCAATTAATTCTTTTACTTCTTCATTAGCTAGAACGATTTGTTCCAACTCAGCCGGCGTTAAATCTTTCTTAACGTCTAATTTAGTTTTAACTTTACCCATAAGTTGAACTACGATTTCCACAGTATCACTTACAAGCTTACTTCCATCAAATGTTGGCCATGGTACGTATGAGATTGACTCGGTATTACCATAGATTTCCCACATTTCTTCTGCAAGGTGCGGTGCAAATGGTGCAAGAAGTTGAATAAATCCTAGTGCATATTTACGAGGGATATATTCAGCTTTATAACAATCATTTACGAACACCATAAGTTGTGAAATAGCTGTGTTAAATCCAAGAATTTCAATATCTTCTGACACTTTCTTAATAGTGTAATTATAGCTTACTTCTAATTCTTCATTATCTTTATCTTGAACCTTGTCATTTACTTTTCCAGTTTCTTCATCAACGAATAGACGATATACCCTATCTAAGAAACGACGAGATCCATCAAGTCCATTTTCACTCCATGCGATTGAAGCGTCTAATGGTCCCATAAACATTTCATAAACACGTAATGTATCAGCACCATGAGATACGATAATATCATCAGGATTAACTACATTACCTTTAGATTTAGACATTTTCTCAGGGCGACCATCTTTACCTTCAGCAAGAATCATACCTTGGTTGAATAGTTTTTGGAATGGCTCACGACTCGGTACTAAACCTAAATCGTAAAGTACTTTATGCCAGAAACGAGCATATAATAAGTGAAGAACTGCGTGTTCAGCTCCACCGATATATACATCTACAGGTAACCAGTATTTTAATTTTTCTGGATCTGCGAACATTTCGTCATTGTGTGGATCGATGTAACGTAGATAGTACCAACAAGAACCAGCCCATTGTGGCATTGTGTTAGTTTCACGTTTACCTTTTTTACCAGTTTCAGGATCTACAACATTTAGCCACTCTTCGATATTAGCAAGCGGAGATTCCCCTGTTCCTGATGGTTTAATATTATCAGTTTCTGGAAGTAATAGCGGCAGTTCACTATCAGGTACAGTAGTCATAGTACCATCTTCCCAGTGAATAATTGGAATTGGTTCTCCCCAATAACGTTGTCTTGAGAATAACCAGTCACGTAGTTTGTATGTAACCTTACTACGTCCAACTTTATTCTCTTCTAAGAATTCAATAACTTTTGAGATAGCTTCTTCGTTATTTAATCCATTGATGAAATCAGAATTAATGTGTTTACCATCACCAAAGAATGGTACAACAACCTCACCATTTTCTTCAATAACAGCTTTGATTGGTAAATTAAACTTAGTCGCAAATTCATAATCACGTTCATCGTGTGCAGGAACAGCCATAACAGCTCCAGTCCCATAGCTTGCTAGAACGTAATCTGCAATCCAAAGTTCTACTTTTTCACCATTTACAGGGTTAATCGCGTAAGCTCCTGTGAATACTCCTGTTTTATCTTTGTTAAGGTCTGTTCTTTCAAGATCAGACTTACGTTTAACGATATCAAGATACTCCTCAACAGCAGCTCTTTGTCCTTCTGTAACGATTTCTTCTACAAGTTTGTGTTCAGGCGCAAGTACACAGTAAGATACTCCAAACACAGTGTCAGCACGTGTAGTAAATACTGTGAATACTTTATCAGTTCCTTCGATTTTGAAGTCAATCTCAGCACCAACAGATTTTCCAATCCAGTTACGTTGCATAGCTTTAAGACTTTCTGGCCAATCAAGAATATCTAAATCATCTATAAGTTGCTCTGCATACTCAGTGATTTTAAGCACCCATTGACGCATTGGACGACGTTCTACAGGGTGTCCTCCACGCTCAGATTTACCATCAATAACCTCTTCATTAGAAAGTACTGTTCCTAATGCTGGACACCAGTTTACAGGTACTTCATCAACATAAGCAAGTCCTTTTTCATAAAGTTTTTTGAAAATCCATTGTGTCCATTTGTAGTAGTTAGGATCTGTAGTATTTACTTCACGATCCCAATCATAAGAAAATCCTAACTCTTTAATTTGGCGACGGAACGTGTCGATATTAGTTTTTGTAAATTCTCTTGGGTCATTACCTGTATCTAATGCATATTGCTCAGCTGGTAATCCGAATGCATCCCATCCCATTGGGTGAAGTACATTGTACCCATTCGCTCTTTTATATCTACTTAAGATATCAGTAGCTGTATATCCTTCTGGGTGACCTACGTGAAGCCCAGCCCCTGATGGATAAGGGAACATATCTAATGCATAAAATTTTTTTCTTTTGTATGATCATCTAATGTTTTTGAATGTTTTTATTTTTCATCCCAATATTTTTTTGCCATTTTTTTCTATAACTCTGTGGTTATACACCATAATTTAAGCACACTCCTTCGCTTTCAAGTTCTCTAAGTTATAGTATACCAATTTTAACGATTTTTTTATCAACAACTGTAATAGCTTAATACAAAAAAATAATACAATATTTTTTCCCCCTATTTCATATCTCACAATAATTTTTCTATCAAAAATAAACTTATAAAACATCACCTTTCTAATAACAATATTTTTTCAATACCCAGCTCATTTTCATCTATTTTTTCATATCAGCACTTATAAAAATACAAAAAACACCTCAAGAATCTCGATTTTCATAAATCATGATTCCTGAAGCGTCTTCTTTAATATCTAATTATCCAATAGCTACAAATGATCCACCGATATTAGTATCATACGGATCTAAACTTCTTTGGTCCCAGATAGTATTGATATCATACCATCTTCCAGTAGTGTTGACATTATCTGGATCCATCGCCTTAGTCTTACCACCGCTATATCCACTTAAAATAATAGCGTGCGTTATTCTACCTTTAGCGAAAATACCATTACCTACAGTTGCAAATACAGGTTTCCCACTTTGTAAAGCAGCGATAAGTTGTTCTTTAGTAGTAATAACAGTGTGTTTATATCCATATGCATTAATCGCATAAACAGCACCTTTACCAGATGTTCCTAAGCCACCTACGTTCATCTCATTTGTGTTGTTATAAATAGTATCAGCAACAGCTGTAGGAAGAACTTTCTGTCCTAAACCATTGAATACCATAGCTAGTGATGTAGGTACACATCCACTTTGCGCCATAGTTCCAATACCATATTTTCTGCTACCCCAACGATAATCACCTTGGTAATATTGTGGCATATTTAGAGCTGGTGTATTCTTATCTTCCTTAGCATAGTTCGGCACCCATTTACCACTTGAATCTACATAATAACGTCCGTTATCTACCCATGCACTTTTAGCCATTCTTCCATCGGCACCTAACCAGTAGTTTCCTACCCATTTGTTACGAGCTAATGAACCATCTTTTTCGTAATAATACCATTCTCCACCATTACGTTTTTGCCATCCTAACTCATCGTTAAGAATAGCTTTCTTCTTAATTGATGGATCTTTTTTACCATTTTTATCAACATAGAAACGATTGTTATCTACCCAGTTTTCAGTTACCATCTTACCGTCTTTGTCTACCCAGTAAGTGTCCCCGATCCATTTATTACGAGCTAATGTACCATTTTGTTCATAATAATACCATGTATTATCTGATTTCACCCAACCATGTTTCTTCTCTCCTGGTTTTGGTGCTTCTTGTTTCTTAGCATCTTTATCCCATAGTCCAGTACTTCCTACGTAGTAACGTCCGTTATCTACCCATGCGTTAGTTGCCATTTTTCCATCTGCACCTAACCAGTAGTTGCCTGCCCATTTATTTCGTGCTAATGTTCCATTTTCATAGTAATACCAGTCATTTCCTGATTTCACCCAACCTTGTTTCTTCTCTTCTTGTTTCTTAGCGTTTTTATCCCATAGTCCAGTACTTCCTACGTAGTAACGTCCGTTGTCTACCCATGCGTTAGTTGCCATTTTCCCATCTGCACCTAACCAATAGTTTCCTGCCCATTTATTTCGCACTAATGTTCCATTTTGATCAAAGTAATACCAGTCGCTTCCTGATTTCACCCAACCTTGTTTCTTCTCTTCTTGTTTCTTAGCTCCTTGTACCCATAGCCCATTACTTCCTACATAGTAACGTCCGTTGTCTACCCATGAGCTTGTCGCCATACGTCCATCTGTCCCTAGCCAGTAGTTTCCTATCCAAGCATTTCTTACAACACGTCCGTTAGCGTCTAAATAGTACCATGAAGCACCACTTTGTACCCAACCTTGTTTAGCTGTGTTCGTAGTTGTAGCAGCTGGTTTTTGAGCATTTTTTACCCACTCTCCATTGCTTCCTACATAGTAACGTCCGTTATCTACCCAAGCGTTCGTTACCATTTTTCCATCTGCTCCTAGCCAGTAATTTCCTGCCCAAGCATTTCTTGCTAATGTTCCATTTTGATTGTAGAAGTACCAAGTATTCCCACTCTTAACCCATCCTTGAGCTGCCAAAGCATCATTGCTTACTACAGCATTAACCGCAATCGGTGTAGTCAATACCGTTAATACTCCTAATCCTAATTTAACTTTATTTTTTTCTCAAAGAAAATCTTTGCTTTTTGCTCCATAAATATATCTTCTCCTATAAAATTTTTAGTTATAAATTTTTTTAAAATTTATGTTAGTTTAATCGCTTCTTATTACTATTTTTATCATCAACATTATTCACATCAAAAATAAAGGTACTATTTAAGAAAAAAATATTTAATAATAAATGTATTATTTTTTTAATATTATTTTTCTCAAAAATAACTTCCTGTTAAATTGCTTACTAAAACTTGCTTTTAGGAATTTACTTTTTTAATATTATCCTCATATTTATTGACACTCTACCTTACTTCCTATAAAATGAATATATAAAATTATGGGAAGGACTCGCTTTGGCGAGAAAATTACACTATGACTAAAAAAATATTAGTAACAGGTGGAGCAGGATTCATCGGATCACACACTTGTATCGAATTATTAAACAATGGAAATGAAGTAGTTGTCGTTGACAACTTATATAATGCAAACAAAAAAAGTTTAGAAGTAGTAGAAAGAGTTACAGGAAAAAAAGTAACATTCTACGAAGCTGATATTCGTGATGAAGCTAAACTAGACGAAATCTTCGAAAAAGAAGGAAATATCTATGGAGTTATCCACTTCGCTGGTTTAAAAGCAGTTGGTGAATCTTGTCAATTACCATTAAAATACTATGATAATAACGTGGCAGGAACTACTACACTATGTCGTATTATGGAAAAACACAACTGTAAGAACATTATCTTCAGCTCTTCAGCTACAGTATACGGAGATCCTCACGCATTACCTATAAAAGAAGATTTCCCATTATCTGTAACTAACCCATATGGACGCACTAAACTAATACTAGAAGAGATTTTAGGAGATGTTTATGCCGCTGATAAAGAATGGAACGTCGTATTACTTCGTTACTTCAATCCTATCGGAGCACACGAATGTGGAGATATCGGAGAAGATCCAACAGGAATTCCAAACAACCTACTTCCATACGTAATGCAAGTAGCTGTAGGAAAATTAGAGAAAGTTAACGTCTTCGGAAATGACTTCGACACACATGATGGTACTGGGGTACGTGACTATATTCACGTAGTAGACCTAGCTCGCGGTCACGTGGCAGCCCTTAAAAAATTAGAAAAAGGTAGTGGTCTAACTAAGTATAACCTAGGAACAGGAGTAGGATACTCTGTATTAGATATTATTAAGAGTGCTTCTGCCGCTGTCGGACGTGACTTACCATATGTTATCGCTCCACGTCGTGCAGGAGATATCGCAGCGTGTTACGCTGATGCTACAAAAGCTAAAGAAGAACTTGGCTGGGAAGCAAAATACGATGTGAAACGCATGTGCGAAGACTCTTGGAGATGGCAAAGCAAACATCCAAATGGATTTGCTGATTAATATATAAAGATTATAAAAACATTCGGAGCTGGACTTTTTCCCGCTCCGAATTTTATTTTATTTATAAATTACCATAAAAGGTCCACCTGCTGAATTATCTTCAAGCTCCATACTTCGCTGATCCCAAATATCATCAATACTATACCACTTATTAGTTCTCTCAGGATTATCAGGATCAACCGCATGAGTATTTCCATTCTGATACCCGCTAAGAATAATCGCATGTGTACTATACCCTTTAACAAAAATACCATGCCCTACTGCACCAAATACAATATTACCATTTTTTTAATGCATTTTTTTAAGTCATCTTTAGAATTAATAATACGATAGTTAAATCCCCAATGCTCTAATGCAGCAATTGCTCCAAGACTAGAAGTTCCAGAAAATAATGTATTCATCTCCATAGAAGTATCATAAATATAATCAGCAACTTGAACAGGAGTAACATCTTGCTTAAGCCCCGAAATAACCATTGATAGCGAAGTAGGAACACAACCAGATATCTTCATATTAGACATCCCATACCTCTTAAAAACCCCATCTAGGATCAGCTTGATAATATTGAGGAAGCCTCACAGGTTTTACAAATTCTGTAGTCTTTTCACTATAAAAAAATTATGTATAATATCATCAGATGAAAAATACTCCCATTTTCCTTGTTGATCTTTAATCCATTCAGCCTTAGCATCAGCTATCCCTGTTAATAATAAACTAGCAACCATAATCATACTAGTAACTTTCTTCATAAACCTGTCACCTCCAATATCATTCTTATAAAATCACTTATAATTATACTATTTTCATACAATAAAAACAAATAGAACCTACTCAAATTACTACAATTAATTCGAACTTGGGCTGACCCAAAAAGCCCTAAATTTTAACAAGGTTTATATGAAAACTCATAGACGCAGTGGTTTATTGATATCTAAATTCGCTTTATAAAAGCTTTTTAGATATCTAATAAACTGTGCGGGGGTGACTCGACAAAATCGATTTCTACGAAATCACGATTTTTGAGTCACTCCCATTACATAGAACAGCTCTAAATTAAAAATCACCCCTACATTTCTAATATGATTTTTCCCCATGAGCCAAATTTGAACAAAGAACCAAAAAAACCACTGAAACAAGGATTGAAATCCCCAATTCAGTGGTTTAAATTAACTAGAAAATTCTATTATATTTATATTAGTACTCTGGTCTTGCATAACCTTTAATATAGCTAGAATTCCAATCATATGTTTTTCTCTTAACAGAAGTATTCTCACCACTACCAGCATAAGCTATAGAGTTACCTTCAATTGTTGTAATTACTCCATTGTTTACAGATTCAACAATACCGATGTGGTCAGCAAATCCTCCACCATCCCAGTCGAATGTAACAATATCTCCTACCTTAGGTTGTGTTTTACCTTTCCAAATACCCTTTTTCTCCATGATACCGATATGACGTTGAACTCCGCACTCTCTTCCGATAAGATCGCTTAATCCTGCTTGTTGGAATACATTAGTTACAAAAATATCACACCAGTCATCCTCATATTTAGCAGTATAACCTACAGGTTTTGGATCAACAGAGTTATACTCATCAACAATCTTCTTATGTTCAGCAGAACCAGTTTCTACACCCATATAATTACGAGCGATATCAAGAATTTTATTTAAATTTGTAGTATTAGCAGGATCTTTAACCCACGCTCCATTACTTCCTACATAATAACGATTATTATCAACCCATGCATTAGTAGCCATCTTACCATCTGCACCTAACCAATAGTTTCCAGCCCATGCATTTCTAACTAATTTCCCTTGTGCATTGAAGTAATACCATGTAGTTCCACTCTTAACCCAACCGACATGATCACCCGTTGGAACTGGATCTTCTTTTTTCTTATCTTTATCCCAAGCTCCATTGCTTCCTACATAGTAACGACCTCCGTCTACCCACGCATTAGTTACCATTTTTCCATCTGAGCCTAACCAATAATTTCCAGCCCACTTGTTACGCACTGGAGTACCTTCATCATCATAATAGTACCATACATTATTAGCTTTTACCCATCCGATTTTTTTCTCTTCTTGTTTCTTAGCATCCTTATCCCAAGAACCATCACTTCCTACGTAATAGCGGTCATTATCTACCCATGAGTTAGTCACCATCTTACCGTCTGAGCCTAACCAATAGTTACCTTGCCATGCATTTCTTACCATTATCCCTTGATTAAAGTAATACCATGATGAGCCTGATTTTACCCAACCATTTCTTTTTTCTTCTTGTTTTTGTGCATCACGAACCCAAACTCCGTCGCTTCCTACATAATAACGACCTCCGTCTACCCATGAGCTAGTCGCCATCTTACCGTCTGCCCCTAGCCAGTAGTTACCGATCCAGGCACTTCTTACTAGACTCCCTTCAGAGCTAATATAATACCATGATGAACCACTTTGCACCCAACCTTGTTTCTTAGTTTCTGCCGGTTTTTGAACATCTTTAACCCACGATCCATCACTTCCTACATAATAACGACCTCCGTCTACCCATGAGCTAGTCGCCATCTTACCGTCTGCTCCTAGCCAGTAGTTACCGATCCAAGCACTTCTTACTAGACTCCCTTCAGAGCTAATATAATACCATGATGAACCACTTTGTACCCAACCTTGTTTCTTAGCTTCTGCCGGTTTTTGAGCACCTTTAACCCACGATCCATCACTTCCTACATAATAACGACCTCCATCAACCCAAGAGTTAGTCGCCATCTTACCATCTGCTCCTAGCCAGTAATTACCTTGCCATGCATTTCTTACAACACTTCCTTGACTATTTAAAAAGTACCATGACGATCCACTTTGCACCCAGCCTTGAGCCGCATGAGCATCATTACTAACAACTTCATTAACAGCAAACGGTGTTGCTAATACAGTTAGTAGTCCCAATCCTAATTTTAATTTATTTTTTCTCATAATTATTAATTTTAACTCCTTAGTTCTAATTCACACACTTATGCATTTACTATTATACCACCAACATATATATAATGATATTACAAGTTAGTTACAAATGTGGTTGACTTTTCCTACATTTATATAAATAATAAAGGGAGTGACTCAAAAAAATCGTGATTTCGTAGAAATCGGTTTTTGTCGAATCACCCCCTTACAGTTTATTAGATATCAATAAACCTCTGCATCTATGAATTCCCATATGAACTTTGTTAAATTTCAGGACTTTTTAGGTCATCCCTCTTAGTTAATTATTATAGTATTCCTTTTTCCACTTAAATCCTTTAATTAATCCTACCACTGTTCCCAATCCATAACTAAAATGTACTAAGAACAATAATATTGGAATTAATAATAACGTTATATTGAATTTATTATTAAGGACTGTCATTAATGTCACTAGAATTGTAAATAGCACATAAGATACACCAAGAAGTACTGCGAATATTTTCGTAAATGGCAGCATTAACAAGCTAAAAAAACAATACCTAAAACAAAGACAAACGGTACAAAAATGGAAGATAGAAAAAGCCTTAGGATATACATGGCTTACTTTTTCCTATCCAATAACCATTTGAATACTTTTTGTTTTAACATCCTTTTTATCGTTGGTCTTGTATATTGATACGATAATATATCATTGCTATAGCGAATTTTTATAACCATTTTTTTCTAATTCTATAATGTAGTTCATTATCTTCAACACGCCCTACTTTTTTTCATCAAGAAGTCCAAACTTATCAAAAATTTCTTTTTCTATACATTCCTTGAAAAAAACAGAATTCACATATTGTTTTGAAGTCTCTTTTCTATAGTTTGCTATACCACTTCCAAACATATTCTCTTCAACCAACAATAAAGTTTTACTTAAATCATCTTCATTTTCGATAATATTAGGACGTGGTATCACAAACATCCTCTCCACTCTCTATTACTTTCACATTATTTTCTATGAAATTCTCCGTTATATGAGAGTGACAATCCACCTTAAGAATACACTGCCCTCTTGCAGCTCTAATACCTACATTCATTCCTGCAGATAATATAACTTTAGGATTCTTCAATAATACTATATCAAAAATCATGATTACTGGCTTTAAAAATCTTCTAATATCACCCAACTTTTTATCCTTAGACATGCCATCTATGAATATCAACTCTATCTTTTCATGATTATATGTCTGATTCTTAAAATCCTCTATCAATTTTGGTAAAAATTTTTCTTCATTCAAAAGTCCGATTACTACCGAAACTAACATAATTATCTCCTTACCAAAAAGGAAGCTAGATTAAAATAACCTAGCCACATCCTTTTTTATCCATCTTTTCTTCCTAATTTCTCATTGGCATTAAACATTATACTCGCAATAGATTCTCCCCAATAAGGCGCTGTTGCATAGTTAACGTTCATTCCACCAGCTTTGTTCCCTAAATATGCTCCATTTGCAGGATATCCAGAATTATGTAAATATCTTTCCTTAATCCAACGTGCAGCTCCCATTATACCACCATCTACACTATCGTACTTCGTCGCAGAAGTATACGGTGTATCATCGTATGCTGCAATACCGAAGAAGTTATTTTTATCTTTAGCTATGTTACTTCTTCCCCATGCACTTTCAAGGGCACTATGAGCTACTAAGTATAACGCATTAACCCCATATTTTTGTTCAGCTGCTTTGAAAGTAGCACCTTTACCTGCTAATTTACTATCATTAGCTCCCATTAAACTGTATAGTCTATTGATGTCTGCTGCAGTGTAATTAGTTTTAGAATTTAAATTAGCAAATTGGAATGGATGATCTAATTTAAATGTTCCAAAGTTAATTCCATCCGCAGAGTAATAAGATTTACCTACTTGCATATTAGCATTATGATAAGCAACCATTACTTTAGTACTTGGTGAATATCTGTGATACACATACTTACCATCACTCACATAATCCGGAATAAATGAACTACTAGAATCAACCGCAGTTACTTGACTAGCATTCACATATCCAGTAAGTCCTGCCACTTGAACAGGGATTCTTCCATTCGATTCAGCTCTACCATCTCTAAATAAAACTGTATCTCTTGAAACATGTGATAGAATACGTCCATTAGCATCATAAACAGGGATATATAATGCTGTTACTTTATAGTATGCTGAGTATGTCACTCCTTGTCCAGCATTTTTTACCCAAGCTCCATTACTTCCTACATAGTAACGTCCGTTGTCTACCCATGAGTTAGTTGCCATTTTTCCATCTGTTCCTAACCAGTAGTTTCCTGCCCATTTATTTCGTGCTAATGTTCCATTATCATCATAGTAATACCAGTCACTTCCTGATTTTACCCAACCTTTCTTATTGTCAGTTGATTTTGATGTTTCTTGTTTCTTAGCGTTTTTATCCCATAGCCCATTACTTCCTACATAGTAACGTCCGTTATCTACCCATGAGCTTGTCGCCATACGTCCATCTGTTCCTAGCCAGTAGTTTCCTGCCCATTTATTTCGCACCATTGTCCCGTTTTGATCAAAGTAATACCAGTCACTTCCTGATTTCACCCAACCTTGTTTCTTCTCTGCTGGTTTTGGCGCTTCTTGTTTCTTAGCTCCTTGTACCCATAGCCCATTACTTCCTACGTAGTAACGTCCGTTGTCTACCCATGAGCTTGTTGCCATACGTCCATCTGTTCCTAGCCAGTAGTTACCTGCCCATTTATTTCGCACTAATGTTCCATTTTGATCAAAGTAATACCAGTCACTTCCTGATTTTACCCAACCTTGTTTCTTTTCTTCTTGTTTCTTAGCTCCTTGTACCCATAGCCCATTATTTCCTACATAGTAACGTCCGTTATCTACCCATGAGCTTGTTGCCATACGTCCATCTGTTCCTAGCCAGTAGTTTCCTATCCAAGCATTTCTTACAACACGTCCGTTAGCATCTAAATAATACCATGAAGCACCACTTTGTACCCAACCTTGTTTAGCTGTGTTCGTAGTTGTAGCAGCTGGTTTTTGAGCATTTTTTACCCACTCTCCATTGCTTCCTACATAGTAACGTCCGTTATTTACCCAAGCGTTCGTTACCATTTTTCCATCTGCTCCTAGCCAGTAATTTCCTGCCCAAGCATTTCTTGCTAATGTTCCATTTTTGTTATAGAAATACCATGTATTTCCACTTTTAACCCAACCTTGGGCTGCTAAAGCGTCATTGCTTGCTACTGCATTTACTGCGATTGGAGTTGCTAATACTGTTAGTACTCCTAATCCTAATTTTAATCTATTTTTTCTCATCGTTAATTTCCTTCTTAAATCATATTTATGCACTGATAATTATATCATATTTACACACCTATAAAGGTTACAAATAGGTTATTTTTTTATTACATATATATTACAAAATAGTACTAAAAATTGGAACTTAATACACAATAAAAAGGAGTGACCCAAAAATCGTAATTCCTAAGAAACAAGATTTTTATCGAGTCACCCTCACACAGTTTATTAGATATCTAGAAAACTTTTTATGAAGCAATTTAGATATCAGTAAATCACTGCGTCTATGAGTTATCATATACACTTTTTTTAAAATTTATGACCTTTCGGGTCAATCCCTTTTTAAAATTTCTTCTAACTTTTTATAGTCCTTAACACTATCAATTTCATATATACTGTTAGGGTTCTAACTCTTCAACATAAACATCCAGTTTTTTTCAATGTTATCCTTAACCATATTATCCCAGTATAAATTCATAAACTCATTACTAGCATAAGACTCATCTATAAAACTTACTATTTTTTTCAGCAGTTTTCTTATCCCAGAAAGACACCCCACTAAGGATTCTTCCCGCTTTACTATCCACAATAATATCTTGAACTTTATAATCATCTCCGTAGATCAAGAACCACTCATTCTCACAATCTTCACGATATACACTAAAAGTACGTAGAACGTGTGATATCCGTTCTAAACATATTATTAAATAAATAGTTATCAGCATCTATTACATAACTATCTGCCAAATATTCTTTAACTAAGTATAACGAATAAAAGTTATTGTATTCAGCATATTTTTCATTAAACACTAACTCCACATTATACTTTTCTTTTAAATAATCGAATTGTTCATGCAAATACCCCACAACAACGATTATTTCATCTATTCCTTTTTCTTTTAGAAACTCTACCTGATACTCCACAAGCGGCTTATCTTTAACCTTAATCAAAGCCTTAGGCGTATTATCTGTCATAGGTCTAAGGCGCGTTCCTAACCCTGCAGCTAATATAATTGCTCTCATTATTATGTCGCTACTCCTCTCTCACAATAACATAAACACCTAATATAATGATAATAGATGTAATCACCAATTGTAAATTCACCTCTAAACCTACAAAAAGCATAGAAAATACTATTGTCCAAACGACATAACTCACATTAAGTCCTGTTGCCTTCGCTGGTTCTAGCTTGTTAATAGCCATATAATATAAAAATATAAGATATCATATTACTAACAACAAAAATACAATAAATCCTCCGAATTTAATATCCATACTAGTCTCAATTCCTAGACCATTGAATGATATTATTACTAAATACGCTAAGAATGATGTCACCTGACGAATCAACAATGTTTCCAGCTCATTAAGATTATTTTTCATCGCATATGAACTTAAAACACTCTCACTACCCCAAGCAATCGCGCATATTAAAGCAAACATAAATCCAAGATAAAAAGATTCAACCTGTTCACTCTTATAACTTTGGATAAATATCCCTATAATTATTAGTGCTATCCCAATAATCGTTTTTGACGACACCTTATTTTTTAAGAATATAATTGCTAAAATGACTGACACGGCAGGATAAATAGCAGTTATTGAAGATGTTAACCCGCTCCCTATATACTTAACCGCGTATAAATTACATTGCATACCAATAGGCCCTGCAAGAAGTGCCCCTACAATAACACTAACACTTTTTAATATTTGTAAAAAAATTTTTGAAATTTATTTTTCTATACTTAACTAATATAATTGCCAAAAGAACAAAAAAATACTAATAAAATCATGAGTCACTGCGACTGCAAAAGGCGAGATATTATACAGTGAAAATATATACGCACTTATCGCAAGTCCTAAACCCCAAAACATACCAGACAAAAGCCCAGCTGAAATACCTACTTTATTTTTCATAACTTTCTACATACTCCTTTAAATTCGTTAACGCTCTTAGATATCTATCTTTTCCATATGTTCCAAAATCCGCTCCCTGCTCTTCTTTGTAAATCGTCCATAGACTCCAAAGAAAATCCTGAAGTATCTTATAAATCATAATCTTAGCAACACTAACCGGGGTTTCCTCACTAAAGTAATACTTAAAGAATTCTCCCTCTTCAACCTTTCTAAAATTAGACTCTAAAAATAATGCCGCTAAATCCCACATCGGGTCATTCATCGCAGAATACTCCCAGTCTATAAGATAAACGCGACCAGTCTCGTCTTCGATAAAATTCTCCGGTACAAGATCAATATGACAAGACTTCTTATCAACACCAATTTCTTCTAAATGACTTTGCAAAGAAAACACCTTTTCCCTTATTCTATCATAATACGGATAAGAAATGCTTCCCTCTATCAAGCTCTCATACTTTTTAATCTCATCAAAGATTCGAAACTCACCCTCAAGAACCTTCCCAGAGCTATGTACTTTTTTTAGAATTTTCGCAACTTCTTCTTTCTTTGCTTTTTAGATAATGTGCATCAAAAAGTCGTTGCATTCTCAATATATTCATTTACCTTTATTCCAGATTCAATATCAAAGATATAGTTTTTTACATCTAAACCTAAATCAGCAAGATTTACAAGATTATTTTCCTCCGCAACCCTATTGATCAGCTTATCAGTCCCTTTTACCAAAGAGCTTAACTATATACTTATTACTCGTAGTCTCCACCAGGTAATTACTATTCGTCATACCACCTAGCTTTTTCAACTTTTTACTATTTCCTCTGAATCAGTAAGTAGTTTTTCTATTTTTAGTTTTTTTATTAGTTGTTTCAATGTAAAGCCTCTTTTCTACACTACAATATTACTTATCATTATAACATAAAACACTATAACTAACAGTCTTTTTTTATTATATTTTTTTCATTCATAGTAAAATTAAGAGTGACTCCAAAATCATGATTTTTTTGAAAAAGCGATTTTGTTGAGTCACTCCCTAATCCTATTTCTAAAAATATATTAAACAGCTTTCATAATATTCTTTAAATCTTATTCATTTATTAACTTTTATCTCTTCTTCTAGTTTAATTTTTATTTTTTTCACTAGATATTTACATTCATATATTCTTCTATTGGGATAAATAATTAATAATCTTCTATAAGGACTAATTGAATCCCCCTCTAAAAAAATACTTGAATATCTTTTAGGTATTTCTTCTCTGTTTGTTATTAGTATTTCTGGATTTATTTTTATCTATAAACTTTTTACCTATTTGGAATTCATTTATAGTCTTAGGAATCTCAACATTGTCTAAATTTATATTTCCATAAACCTTACTATATATAAATCCTATTATACTATCTACATCCGCTTTGTATTTACTATTCTTAAAACTTCCCCAAATAACCCCCACTAAAGCTTATTACAAAAAAACTTGAATACTCCAGTATAAATTATTTTTAATAAATTCATTTAACCCTTTCCATTTTTTTATTATTAGAATCTAAATATGAAGCAACAAAGCTATTATATTTATAAATAATATTAGTTTCTTTCAAAAAAATAAATATAAAATATAATAACAATAAAAAAACATCATTAATTGAATTTTAATTTTAAAAAAATATTAATACTAAGTTGCATATTATTTTTTTCTGTAAAAAAATTCTCCCTTAATGGGATCTCTAGTCTTTATTATCTTCCAGATGTCTCCTGATAGCAACAATAATATAAACCCTAATAAAAATGAATTTCCAGTAATATTACTAAAGTCAAAAAAACTTCCCATTAAAAAAATAGCGATATAAATACAACTATAATATATGCCGATTTCATAACCATTTTAAAGACTTCAATAATTAAAAGAGCAAACATAGTAAAGATTAATAAAACATGAATAAATATCACTAACTTTGAGAGAAATCATTCAAACTAACTAGCAATAGCGACATATATAAAGTTATGTATAGCATCCTACCAAAGGCAACCCAATTGGTTTCTACAGGACTATAAATCGAATATCTTATCTTTTTCAACAATATTACTTCCCATCTCATATTCAACTTCATCTCTATTACTGTCTCCGTTGTATAATATAATATTACCCAAGACCAAAATCAAAGGTCCAATCTTAACCATATAATTACTATAATTCAAAAGTTGAATACTATAGATAAAATACAGAATCACTAACGAAATAAACACTGGATGAAGAAGTATGTTGCTTACTATATTAAATATATTTTTTTATCAGATTTTTTTATATCTAATTAAATCCACAAGATTTAATACTTTTTCTTTTTCATCAAAGTAACTTATTATACCAATCTTTTTCATCTCCTAAAAAAATTTCTCTTTCGAAATATTTTTCCATTTAGAGTCTTATATTTTTCTAGAATATTTAAATTTACATTTTTTTGACAAATTTTTTTAAATTTATTTCTTTCAGGTTTTTAATTTTTATTTTTATATAAACTATTAATCTCTTCTTTAATCTCTTCTGTTCTAGCTTCAAGTTTAGCTTCAAGTTCCTTGTCTAAATTGCTTATCTCCTTTATTAACTTAGCACTAATTTTTTTATACCTATCACTTTTTTTTATTTCAATAACCATCTATCTACTCCTCCCTATATCTCCCACTTAAACACCGTCTTAAAGGCTGTATTCAGGTCCGTTGCGAACACCCTATGAATGTCTTTAATATTTCTCACAGGTTGTTCAAGTTCAATAATGTTCTTGAATCTTCTTTCGAATTTCTTATTACTAAGCATCTCAATAGCTTTCTCAAAGTCGATTCTACCTGAACGCGATGAACCTATTAGCGTTAGTCCTTTTTCTAAGATATCACGTGTCTTGATATTTACCTTATATTCACTAACTCCCATTAGTACTAAGCTTCCTTGTGGTTTGATGTATTTAATTAAGTCGTTTATCGCATAACCACTACCATCTCCACCACAGCATTCTACGCCGTGGTCGAAAGTTAAGTCTTCAGGTATATCATCAGTGATGTATCTTTCTTTGGCGAAACTGAATAATTCTAACTTCTCCCAGTGACGACCTATTACGATTATCTCGCACTCTGGTAGAGTGTAGTTTATTATATTTGCCATAACATAAGCAAGGCTTCCATCACCAATTATCGCTATTCTATCTTTTCTACTATGTGAGTTTTTTAAAAATCTATCCATTGCATGCATACCAACACTTATGAACTCTGTAATAGCCGCAACAGAATCTTCCACACCATCATAAGCTACCACTCTATCTTTAGGTAAAGCTACGAATTCTCTCATAAAACCATCAAAACCACTTGAAAGGAAGTGTGTTCCTGGCATGTAGTTTTCATAGAATTCTTCGTCACTTTGTCTTGGTGGCTGGTTAGGTATCATTACTACCTTTTGTCCTACTTTATACATACCTGTTGAATCTGCGATTACTATTCCTGCACATTCATGAATAAGTGCCATAGGTAGTTTTTTAGCTAATACCTTTGGATCTCTTTTCCCTTGGTAGTATCTTTGGTCTGCATGACATAGTGCCATATAGTTTGGACGGATGATGATTTTATCTACATCGTTTGTGTTCTCTTCGTTGTACTTTACATTAATAAACTTCGGTTTAATTAATTGATATATTTGATTTATCATATTATTCGTCCTCTAGCATACTCTTAGCCATCTTAAGGTCAGTTACTGTAGTTATTTTAATATTAGAGTATTCTCCCTTAGCTAGTGCTACTTTTTTCCCCTTTTTATAACGAATATCTTACATGCATCTGTAAGTATTTGTTTTTCTTCTTTGTCTAGTGAGTTATATAGATTTAAGAAATCTAAACATTTGAAACTTTGAGGTGTTTGACCTTGGTAGTAGTGAGCTCTATTTGGAATGTTTGAAATATATTCTCCGTCAGTACTTTCTACAATCGTATCAACGGCTTCTACTACTGTGTCTACTGCATCACTTTCTTTAGCTAGATGTATGTTGTCTTTAATAATTCTAAGTGTAATGAATGGACGAACTGAATCGTGAGTTACGATAATATCTTTGTCAGTTAAAGGTTTGTATTCATCAATTCTATTAATGATGTTTTCAATCGTTGTATTTCTATCAACACCACCAGGTGTAATAATGATTCTATCAGCAAACGCTGAAACATATTTTTCCACTAAGTCTTCAGCATGAGATACCCAATCTTCATGAACACCGACTACGATTTTTTCGATTTCAGGCTCTAATAAGAACTTCTCAATTGTGTGAATAAGTATTGGTTTTTTACCTAATTCTAGGAATTGCTTTGGCATATTGCTTATTCCCATTCTAGTTCCTGTTCCACCAGCTAATATTCCTGCGTATATCATTTTTCTTCTCCTTTTTAAATACTATTTTTTTAATATATTATCTATTTTTATTATATCATAGAGAATCAATAAACTTCAAAAAAATCTTCTATCTTAAACTTATAATTTTTCAGCTAATAAATTAAAAAAATATGATATAATGTAAAATAGAATTTTTAGAAAAGGATTTCCTTTAAATGAAAAAAACATAAAAAAATCAATGCATTAGCGAGTTTAATGGTTAACATACTGAACATAGTTTTTCCCATTAATCACTAATCCTTATCTGACCAGGATACTTAGTAAATCAAACTATAGTTATTTCAACACAGCAAATACATGGGCTAGTTTTGTCGTTCCTATAGCAGCTTTCGGTATTTATAACTACGGAATTAGATCGATAAGTAAAGTTAAAGATGATAAAAAAATAAAATTAATTACGTATTTTTCAAAAATTATTTTTATATATCAGTAATTACTTCAATTACCGTAACGGCTTTATATTTTTATATTTATTAGCGTAGGGAATATGAAACTGAAAATCTAAAAAAACATTATATTATATACTTGGAATTCAAGCACTATTTCAATTTTTTTAAATATTGAATGGATGAATGAAGCATACGAAAAACTACACATTTATTCTTTACAAAAACTTTATTTATTAGAATCGCAATGTTAGTATCAATCTTCGCATTTATAAAAAAACAGAAGATGATATTATACCTTATGCAATCATAATGAGTGCTACTACAATCTTAAACTATCTACTAAGTTTCTTATGGATAAAAAGAGAAGTTTCATTTGTTAAAATAGAATTGAAAGAATTATTATCATCTAGTAAAGCACTTACTGTTATGCTATTATTAACTGATGCCAATATGCTTTTATACTCTACTTGATAGAATGTTTATTACGGAGAGCCCTGATACGAACTATATTTCATACTATACTATATCTTTCAACATAGTTATGCTTATAGCCAGTGTGCTTAGTGGAGCTCTAAGTGTTAGTTTACCAAGACTGGGATATTATTTAGGAAAAAAAGATTATAATTCATACGAAAACCTAATCAACCAAGGTTCTTCTCTTTTCTTTTTCCTAATGATGCCGACTAGTATAGGAATAATGATTCTAGGAACATATGCAACTGTTATCTATTCATCAGATAAATATTTAGAGGCAGGAATAGTAACAAGTATATTTGCGATTAGAACTATTATTTGGGCTATTGAGATGATACTAGGAAAGCAAATTATATTTATCAATGATTTCGAAAAATACATTGACTTCATTTTTACTTTATCGGTGGCGGATTAAATGTAGTGTTAAATTCAACATTATACTTCTGTAATATTTTTTTAAACCAGAATACTATATTGGAACAACAATACTTGCAGAAGGATTAGTAGTATTGTTAGAAATACAGTTCATTAAAAAAACATAAGCTAATAAACTTATCAGCTGTATTTTTCTTCGCTTTACAAATACCTTGTAGTATCACTTGGTTTTTATTCCAATATACTTTATTACAAAAATTTGTATTCCACGTTAATTCTTATGAAATCACATTAAACATGCTTATTATGGTCTGCACAGTTATAGCAATCTGTGGAATTTATTATCTAGCTATCCTAACAATACTAAAAGATTCAACAATGAACTATACGATAAATATAGTAAAGGTAAAATTAAAAAGAGTTAGAGATTTATTCTTCTAACTCTTTTTATAATTATTCTTCAATATATGTTTTTATCTCATTAGGTATTGTTCTTTCGCTCTCAGGTGGAAATTCCATATAATCTTCACCATAACTATTAACTAAAAAAACTCATGCCAACATTTTTGGTGCTTTAAAAAAACAACCACAAAACTCTAAATCAATAGTTTCATACAACCATTCTGTTTTTTTATAAACGGTTTAACCTTAGCATCATAAGTTGTTAATACTGCGTATTCACTGTCATATAGAGGATATTTTTTTAGCTAATTTCTCAATTTTATAATTCCAATCAAAAGTACTAGTAAATCTATATAAAAAAAGTTGCTATATATCTAGGAATATTTTTTTAATCCATGATTCTTATTTTTTTAATTCCACTATATTTATATGAGGATAGCTTTCTTTTTTTATTATACATATTTATAATATTTCTATCTTTCTCATTAGGTATATTACCATCATAAGCAAATACATCTACACACGTCCCTAATTGAACATCATTATATCTTATATGACTTTCTCTGAATGTTCTTTTATCATATACTCTAAAAATAAGGAAAAAGGATAGTTTTTTTATTCGTTTTTATAAGAAATCATCTTAAATCTTGGATGATCTTCTTTTTAATAAAACTTCATGAAGTTTATCATATTGATCCTCGCTAATGATATATCCATATCATCATCCCATGGAATAAATCCTTTGTGCCTAACAGCACCTAACAGCGTTCCAAAATCAATAAAATAAGTAATATTATTCTTTTTCACAAATATCATGAATATACTTAAGGATATCTAATTCTATATCCATTATTTCTTTAACTTCTAACACTCTCATATAGTATTTACATCTCCTATTCAGTAATTTTTCCATGCTTTAAAAACTATGATGTGTTATCCTTTGTTCTTCAGGAGGCAACTGCATATAATCTCCATAATCAGCTGTTAGGATTTCATGATAATTTTTTTGGAGCCTTAAATAATTTACCATTAAATTCTACATCTATACTTTCATTATACCATTCCCTCTTTATATTAGGCGATTTAATATCTTTTTAAAACAATATAATCAATATATCTACTCTCTGAAATTTTTCCTACTTTTTTTGCTAGTTCATCAATTTTTCTAATGTATCTATTAGTACTGCTAAAATAAAATAAATATATACAGACATACCTTATCAAGGTATTAATTAAATTATTTTTTTGTTAATTATACCTTTGAAAGTATAACAGCTCAACTGACGTTTTTTTATTAGTTTCGTCATCTTATTTCTAAATTCCTTATCTTCCTCATGTCCATCTAAAGGAAAGATATCAATATAAACTCCCATATTCTGTTCTAACCTAACATCTTCTTCTACTAGATATGTTTGCTTATCTATAACTTTCATAAAAAGGATACGTATAATTTTTTTATTACTAAGATAAGTCATAACCTCAAAATGTTCATCTCTATTTTTTTAGTAAATAATTTTGTAGTTTTTTTCATAATCATCTCTAGGCATAACAATATCTATATCGTCATCCCAAGGTATGAAAACCTTTATGTCTTATCGCTCCTATTAAAGTTCCATATGCTAAAAAAAGTATTTATACCCTTGTTTTTTTCGCAAATCTTATGAACATACTCAAGTATGTTTAATTCTATAACTTGTAACTCTGTAATTCCCTTAATCTCAGTATATTTTTTTCAAACTTACTTTCATCTATTTTAACTAACCCATACCCTACAATCATCCAAAAGAAAATATTTATAAAATTAGTTGAGTATAAAATTGTACTCTCAAATAACTGTCCTAAAAAGAATACCAAAAAAAGGTAATAATAAAAATTCTAGAGTACACATCGGTTTCTTTTTGTTACATGGAAAATAAATTTTCTTCCGATTATAAATAATACATAGCAAAAAAAGCAATTACCCCTAACTAATCCAGTAGAAACAAAAGATGTTATAAAAAAATATTATGAAAATTTCCACCTCTTAATGAATTACTTATTTCATACTCATCAAAATATTCCTCATATTTTTGAGGGAATATTTCTATTTCCTAATCCAAAAAAATAGGATTCTCCATTCCCATTTTTATAGCACCTTTCCATATAGATAATCTTCCACTACTACTTGTATCAAATGTCCTATTTTTCAAATTCATCTTCTTTTTTTCTTATTATTTTTCAATTGTGTTATTTGATAAATTTAGCACCCTTGTTTCTATATTAGAAGAATACATTGAAACCCCATAGTTTTTCTACTGCGGCTAATGAGAAGATTGATAAAACACAGACTATTGACAACAATATTCTTTTTTTAAAACTTCCTATATAAATAAACATAAAGTAAATTATAAACATAATTATTACTGATATTAAAGCTCCTCTACTTTGCTGTAATAGGAAATAAATACTTTGTAAAACTATGTTAATTTTCAGTAATATAGTATATTTTTCCTTTATTCAAAAATTAATAAGATCGCCAAAATCACACTTATATAGCATAATATTGCTGCAGCATTAGGATTTATTATCCCCCAGAATCTTCCATTTTCAATTCCATAATTATACATTGTTTCCCCTATAGAAAACTCTATATTGTATCTAAGTAACACCAATCCTATTCCAAAAAAATAGATACTAAAAAAATGAAACAAGCTGGATTATATATGATACTGTTACAAAAAAAGTTTTTTTAATTATATCCTTATCTCCCACTATCATTATCATTAAATACGAGCACATAAATACAATTTCAGAAATATTACCAATAAAATTCGATTTTTATATTAACTACAGTAGTTAATATATTAGCACCAATCAAAAACAATTGTAATAATTACTTCGTCACTGTAGTATTTTTCTCTTATAAATAAAGATAATAGAAATTAATATAAGTGCTAACGTTGCCAACTTATAAACCAACGATATTTTTTTGAGTATATCAAAGAACTCATACTTAAAATTGAAATAATAATATAAGAAAGTTTGATAAAAGTACTCACTTTTTTTAAAAAAATTCATCTTTTATCACTGTAATGACCCCTTAAAAATTTTTTTCCTAACTAGTAATAGTTTTTTTGTAAAAATGACTCTGATAGATATAAAATATATAATGAAATTTTTTTCTATTCATAGTAAACAACTGTTCCTTTAATATCTCTTTTTTTACTACTAAGTATTTCATTTCTTAAAAATCTTCCTATCTGCATCAAAAAAATCTCTTTATCAGATAAAACTAGCTTATCATAAACTTCAAAATTTGCCCAATTTTTTTACGTAATACTACATATCTTTTTAAATCCGGATATTTTTTTCTCTATTTTTTTGGTAAGATTATATCATAAACCTTTATAGTATCGAAAACAGTATCCCTATTTATTGAGGTTGTTGCGCTTTCACTTCTATGACAATACGCATATATATCTTTAAAAAGAATATACCGCTTTCACATCCCTATCTAATAATATTTCAGTTATAAACATGGCGTCTTCAGCCAATTTATATTTATTGTTGAATTCAAAAACCGGATAGTAAATCTCTTTTTAAAAAAAGTTTAGCGATAGGATAAAAAGAAGTTATTTTTAGCTTTTTAAAAAAATTCCTTTAGAGTTTGCTTATTATCCCACAATAAAAACTTCATTACTAGACTCGCTAAAGATTATATTATTAATATTATAACTATGTATAACATTACCTATAGAAATATCCACGCAATACTTTATAAGATTAGAATATAATTCTTCTAACATTTTTATCGATACTACATCATCACTATCTATAAAAGTTATGTACACTCCCTTTGATTCTCTAATACCTAAATTCCTAGCTTCTGATACTCCACCATTTTTCCTTATGAACTACTCTTATTCTAGCGTCTTTCTTAGCAAGCTCATCACATAATTCTCCACTACTGTCAGTTGATGCATCATTTACTAAAAATAATTTCTAAATTCTTATATGTTTGATTAATAATTGAGTCTACACAACGCTCTAAGTATTGTTCAACATTGTAGACTGGTACTATTACACTAATTTTTTTCGCCCATAATACTCCCCTTTATACTTAAGATAACTATTTTTCCATATCACTTATCACCGCGTCATGATGTGGTACTTGCTTTTCTTTTTGAAGGTGGTGTCATATAATCACCAAAAAGCAGTCTTCAGATAAATATCATATCCTACAGGTATAGGCATTTTTAGTATTTTCGAAATCTATAAAAATATTATCTTCGAATGCTTCAATTGGATATTTTTTCATCATATATCTAGGACCTGTACAAAGTTCTGTTATCCCATCACTTTCTTCAAACGTATATTTTGTCATTTCTTTTTCAGCTTTTTTCCAGATTTTATAACGTAATTTCCCTGGGATTAAACCTAAGAAAATCGTACTACCCCATTTCATAATTGCACCATGTTTTTCCGGAATAGTCTGTGCACAAAATAAAGAATAAATAAGCGCCCAACGAACTTGTTTTTTTCTATCCGCTTCATTCTTAGGATAATAATCTAAAGGTATAACATCTAAAGCTAAACCATGCGGCATATCTAAATCTTGTTGATATGGTTTTATACATGTTGTTTCTTTATCACGAATAGTAATGAAAAGATTTCTATCCACAAAATTACTATCACTTTTCGATAAGAAATATTGTTCCTTGGCATATTTTTTTCCAAAGCTCAGGAAGTTTCTCATAATCTTTTCTAGGCATGAAAAAATCTAAGTCATCATCCCAGGGGATAAATCCTTTATTACGAAGCCCACCAATGGCTCCACCACCACAAAGATAACAAAGTAAATCATGTTTTTTACAAAATTCTACAAAATACTCAGCCATTTCTAAGCTTTTTATTTTTGAATTTCTTTTTAAACTACTCACCTGCTACAACACCTCCGTTCTTATATTTTTTTATTCTATTTTTTTCATCATCAATCTCTTTTCTATTCAAATATTTACCAACAAATAATCCTAAATAGTACTTTTGCATCAACAGTATTAAAGTGACCACCATTCAGTTCATTTATGCTTAAGTTCTCATATATTTCATAAATATATTTCATATTATCACAAATGAATTTGGTACTTTTTCCTTATTAGTTTTCGAGTCTCTATCTTCCGTTGCATTCAATATTATAAATCGTAATATACCTATTAATAAATCTGTAAATTCAACACCTATTTCTATATTTTTTTCTTTACTAATTTACTTTTTAATTATCTTATACGACTTATTTCTATAAATAGAATGAATATTCAAATCTCTTTTTTTAATTTTGATGCTATCTTATTATTCTCATACTGAGATGAATATTCAGGATATAGCGTGACATTAATATTGGAATAACTTCCAAAAATATCTTAGAACCCCATATATTGCTCTTTCAGGTAATTTAGAGTATATCATACTATCCAAGTACCCAGCATAAAAGTGGGTGATTTTTGATAATTTGACATCTTATAAAGTATACAATTTAATCGAATATATTTTTGCATATTTCGATAACAAAACCAATAAGCCTGTATAATCTTCAGTATCTTTCTTATTAAACTTTGTAAAGTGAATCTTTAACTCATTACTTCTTAATTTCCCTGTTATCTCATTAAACTCTTCCAAATTGTATATATCATTCGGAATTGCCAAAGCACCCACTATTGAAACTTTATTTTTTTCATTTGTACCCGATTCATCTAGAAAGATATATAAATCATTTTTTTCATAAAAAGAAATCCCCCTTTTTATTTCTACTTATCGATTGACTATTCTAACATATTATGTTTTTAATTATAGATATAGCCAGGTAGTTTTTTTCTATGTAGGAATAACACCTAAAAAAATAATATTATAGTGAAAAATTCTAAGTTATCCATGTGGGTATTTAGAATTTTTTTATTATATCTATCTTTAACCTACTACCTCCTCGACTATTTCCTTAAAGTTCTCAATAATTATAGCCACATCTTCATCGCTTAGTCTAGTGTGTAAAAGGTAATGTTATTTCTTTTACATAATAATTATACGCATTAGGATAGTTCTCAATATCAAATCCTAAATTTTTGTACGCAGTTAGTAAAGGTAATGGTTTATAATGTACATTACAGCTAATTCCGCATTCAGCCATCTTAACAATTATCTCACCACGTTGTTTTAAATGTTGCACCTTCGATATGAGTTATATACAAATGTCCACAAGATTTATAATCTTCTGAACTATGACTTAAGGCTGTAATTCTTGTCCCTTCAAATCCTTTATTGTACTGATCTATAATGTCTTCACGACGTTCCAAAAGTTTAGGATAACGGTCTAGTTGAACTAATCCAATAGATGCCGCAATATCAGTTAAGTTACATTTATATCCAGGGATAACAATATCATATTCCCAAGATCCAGCTTTAGTTTTAGCTAAGGCATCTTTCGTTTGACCATGAAGAGAATATATTTGATATTCTCTATATAATTCTTCATTATCAAAGTTTGGATTTTCTTTCCAAGTTACACTTCCACCTTCAGCAGTAGTGAAGTTCTTAACAGCGTGGAATGAGAATGTAGTAAAGTCAGCTACAGAACCTATCTTTTCACCTTTATACTCACTTCCTAAAGCATGTGCTCCGTCAGCCACAACAGCCACTCTACCAAGTTTTTCTTGATATTCACTACGCGCTTTGAATAAGTGTTTCTTGCTCTCTACTACCTCAAAAATTTTGTCATAATCACATGGAATCCCTGCTAAATCAACAGGAATAACAGCTTTAGTGTTCTCAGTAATCGCATCGGCTAAAGCGTCATAGTCCATCTCATGATTATCTTCAGCAATATCAACAATAACAGCCTTCGCTCCAACATGATAAATCACACTACAAGATGCTGTATATGTCATCGCAGGTACGATAACTTCATCACCTTCACCAATACCTAGAACACGTAATGTTAGCTCTAGAGCTGCAGTTGCAGAATTAAGGCAAACAGTTTTCGGTGTGTTAGTAAATTCTGACAATCTTCTTTCTAATTCTTTCGTCTTCGGTCCTGTTGTAATCCAGCCTGATTTTTAAAGTATCTATTACTTCATTTATTTCTCCATCGCTAATATCTGGTGGAGAAAAATGGTATATTATATTTCTTCATCTAAAACTCCTAATTATTTTTTTAATTAATATTTAAATTCTATTTAACAACCGCTACAGCAGTTCTTATCATTATTCTTATATCATTTATAACACTGAATTCTTCAATGTACTTTTAAATTATATTTCATCTTGTCCGGAAGAATTTCCTCCACATAGATCTCATCCACACTTCTTCCACTTCCTTTGAATTTCTCAATAACTTCATCTTCATCTTTGTATTCGATACTCGCTGGAGAAGTTATCCCAGCAGGAAGAAGTAATGTTGCATTCATTTCATCAGTATATTTATCTACATACTTCGCAACTTCAGGTCTCACTCCTACAAAACTCATGTCACCAAGTAAAACATTTATAAGCTGTGGTAGCTCATCTAATCTAAGCTTACGAAGCTTATGTCCCACCTTACTAATACGAGGATCGTTTTGCTGAGTAACAGCTGTCCCCAGCTTATCCGCATTCTTAACCATAGTTCTAAACTTAAATATTCTAAAAGTTCTGCCGTATGTAGTTATACGTTCCTGCCTGTAAAATACAGGACCTTCACTATCAAGTTTTATCCAAATAGCTATTCCTAAAATTATCGGTGATAAAGGAATAAGCAAAACTAATGCCAATACCTTATCGAAAAGTAATTTTTAGAAACAGCGATATCTTCTTCTTTTCAATAGAAGCTCTATACTTTTTTTACCGCTTCTGTTTCAAATCTATTATCAATGTTCATCTTTCACCTAAACGCTAATCAACTATCTTTAATTAGCTTTATAAATTTATTTCTATCCTTTCATTATATCATATTTCGTAGTATAACAGAAGAAAAGGAAGTAAAAAAAGACAACCAAATTAGGTTGTCTTAAAACTGATTTTTCCTTACTATTGAATTTATTATCCACGCTAGGAAAACACTAGTGAATAAAACTAAAAATAGTGAATACAACATCATTTAATCTTGACGTTACAAAATACTTTCCAAAAAAATTGAAATTACCAAACCATGAACCATATACAATTCGAAAGATATCCTTCCTAAAAAAACAGTAAATACTTGTTTGAAAAAAATCTATTTTTTTCTTGCTACCAAAAATAAAGAAAAAGTGTAAAAAAATAATATTATCTAAATTAGCTGAAACTCCGTAACTAAACTCATCTACTAAGTGTAGTTTTTTTAGAATAAAACTGTATTGATGTGACATAAATAATAAACAAGTAGCTAAAATTATACCTACAAAATAATAATCATTTAACATCTTATCAATTTTTCTTATTGTATTTCGCCCATATTAATCCCAATGCAAAAGGAAAACTACTGTTGTACCACCAAAAAAACCATATCCTAATTTAATAGCTAAGATAATATATCCTCCTATTAGAAGTGTATTTACTAATATCGCTACAGTTCTATTACTAAATGTTTTTAAATGATATATAGAAAAAAACACATACATCAATATAATTATATCCACAAACCAACCATTATATATTACCGTACTTCCTTTTTTTAAATAGATTCATAAAAAAAGAAATAGTTAACTCTTGTCCATTTATACTTCTATAAATTAAATATATACTAGATATAACAATGAACGGTGTTAAAATTCTCGATAATCTTTTTCACTAAAAAAACTGTCTAAGTATCCTTCCTTTCTTTCATTTTTGGATATATAAACCATACCCAGATAAAAAGAAAAAAATACAGATACTATATATGTTCCCATATAACTAAAATTAGAAAACTCTGTTCCTGTAGTTATCCACTCTGATAAATGATGAAATACTATTCCTAATGCTAAAAAAACCTTTTTAGCCCATTAGTTGATTTCACACTTAAATAGTCATTATTCACAGGCAATAGATATATTAATGTGATAATTAGTAACAATATAAAAAAATATCCATAGCATCTCCTTAAAACTCACTATAAACATACTCTTGGACATTTGAAAAAAATCTGTTAAAAAAAACAGTATATAATTATTCCCATTATTAGAATATAAAAGAATATTGTCCATAAAAAAATAATTTTTAAGTTATCACTAATTTTGTTTTTGCAAATTTGTAAAAGCTCTCTTTCAACTTCCATCCATCCTTTCACACCTACATGCATTACATCAAATAGGAAATAATCATCATATTCACGATTACCATAGTTTAAAACTTTAACATTAGTATACTTTTTTTCGCTATTTCTTCAATTTTTTTATACGTTTGCTCTCGCATTTCCTTAGAGACACCGGTATAATCATTCCATTTTTCCATTAACAGGGAAAATTATTACCTCTACTTCCATCCCTAACTCTTTCGCAACATCAAGGAATATTTCATAATCAGTGTATTCTGGTGAATCTAAGTAACTTAATTCCTTATTATAATCTTTAAAAGATGAATAGTCTTTAGCTAAATACGTATCATAATATTTATTATCTACTGCATAATCATTATTATTTGTAGTTTTTTTAACTTTTTCTACAAACTCATCAGTGAGAATATCCCAATCATAGTTAGGCGTGTTCTGCCCAGAAAGAGGATAATCTGATTTCCCTTTATTTGAATAAAACTGAGTTTTTATTTTTTTAAAAGAATATATATAACTATCTATTTTCAACATTTCTCCATCTATAAAACTACCTTTGTTTTTCAATAAAGTACTCCTTATATTTCCTGTAGATATCATTTTGCCCTTTATTATTGCTAGTTAGTTCGATTATTCTATCTATCAGCTTCTCTTTAGTTTCTTTACTAATCTTATCATTAGTCATAGTATTATATATATGCTCTTGCGAAGCCTTATTTAAAAAGGCATCGTTTTGTAATCCGCCTTTAGCGAACCATTGCACAGATTCTACTATTGCAACTTTCCTATTTTTCATCGCACCTTCTATAGAACCTAACGTTGATGCTTGAACAATATTTTGCGAATAACTTGTTCCAATCTGCATAATATTGAAGTCTTCATAGTTAAATACCCTATTGGGATGATAATCTTGATTTGATGTCGCTACTAACTCCGAAGATCCTAATAATACCAGTGTGTTTGGTGTGATATTTTCTGTTATTATGTCTTTACTCTTGTACTTTTCAAATGATGTACTATATCTGACACTATTATCATTTACTTTATAATAGTCTTCTATCTTTTTTTATATACGTCTTGTCTAAAATTACAAGTGTAATTAATACCAGTATAATTGATATTAAAAAAATGCTTTTTAATCTTATCATCTTTATTTCCTATTTTCTATGTACGAAATTACTTTTATTCGGTGTATCTATTTCTTCATATGTCACTTCTGTTGGAGCTATACTTAGACCGAAGATTTCTTCGATTTTTCACTAACATTTCTACAAAAGCTAAAGAATCCATTAATCCTTCTTCTTTCATGTTTATATCTAAATCTTCTCTCACTACTTCGTCTTCACAGATTTCTTCTAACATTTCTAATACTTGCTCTTTTTATCATGCTTTTTTTCTCCTAACTAGATATTATTTTTTTAAGTACGTGACTTAATAGTTTATATGGTTCTCCTGAGAAGATATATAAACCTATTATTACTAAGTTGATTGTTATGAACCAACTAAGTACTTTTGTACCATGTTTCATTTTTATTCTTTTTTTATAAAATTTACTTTTTCTTCTGATAGTATTCAAATCCTGCCATTAATAAACCATGGTAGAATCCATATACTATATAGCTTATCGTTAAACCGTGCCAAAATCCCATAAGTACCATATTTACCATGTAGGCATACATCGCTGTTGTTAGTCGTTTTTTGAAGCGTTTTTTCTTTGTAGTTTCCATAAAGACTCTTGAGAATACGAAGTCTCTTAACCACGTTGATAATGTAATATGCCATCTATTCCAGAAGTCTTTTATATCAATACTTAGGAATGGTTTGTCGAAGTTCATCGGTGTTCTTATCCCTAAAATATTACTACTTCCTACAGCCATTAAACTGTATCCTGCAAAATCAAAAAATAAATACAGTGTGTATAAGTACATATATTTCACAGAGTACATAAATGATGTATGAGTCCCAAGACCTACTAAATAGTGGTAACTTAATGTTGAGAATACTACTTTATATAATAATCCCAGTATCAATCTATATATACCTTCCCCTGCTAATTCTAAGTACTCTGTCCTCGGCATTCTTTCTTTAATTTCACTCATAAAACGTCTACTTCTATCTATCGGACCTGCGCTTACGGTTGGGAAAAATAGTAAGAATTGTACATAATCTACTAAGTTGATTTTATCTTTTTATTAGTCCATCTGATATTTCTATCATAATTTGTATCGTTTTTAAATGACATATATGATATTCCAATAAAAGGCTAACAGATGCAAATGTGTTATTGCGAATACTTTGTTTATTATTAGTGGTAATATTGATAATACTACTAATATTTTTTTAGATATTTTTTTATTTTCTGTTTTTTTGTGCTATTTCTACTAATACATACTCATAGATAATAAAACCTAATAGATAAGATAACATCGTTGTATTTTTTTACCATATATAAAACCAGCGAATATTAACGACAGAGCCAATGTATAATATTCAATTCTTTTACCTAGGTAATTTATTATAAAACCTATCACCAGAGCTATAGCTAAGAAAAAGAAAAAAATTCATTCCCGTCAAAGTAGCTCATTTTTATACTAACTCCTTTAACTTCTTCTTGTCTATTTTACCATTATTGTTTAGTGGCATCTCTTCTATGAATACTATTTTTTTCGGTATCATATATTCTGGTACTAGTTTTTTTAACTCTTGTTTTTATTTGTTTCGTCACTTCGAAACGTTTTTTTCTATTTCTTCGTTGTATACTATAAATGATGTCAGTGTTTTTTTACTTTCCCGTCTTCATAACTTGGAACTGTCGCTGCTTGACGTATTTTTTTATTCTTAAGAAGATTATTATCTATATCTTCTAGCTCAATTCTGTGTCCGTGAAGTTTTACTTGGAAGTCTATACGTCCTTCACAAAAATAGCATACCGTCTTTAAAGTATCCTAAGTCTCCTGTTAGGTAACTTCTCTCTTCTTTCCCGTCTACTTCTCCTATACCAAATTTTTCACTTGTTATAGCGTCATTTTTGAAGTATCCTTTTGCGACTGTATTTCCTGTAATTACTATTTCACCTTTGTTTTCTTCATCAGGGTTTGCTAGGTGTACTTTCGTACCCCATTTTATTTCTCCAACCGGTAGATTCTCATAATATTTTTTTATTCACTTCTTTTGTTATTTCTACCCATGTGACCATTACTGTCGATTCTGTCGGTCCATAAGTATTTATAACTTGTGCATCTTCAAAGTTAGCATGAATTTTTTTCTACAGTTGTGCTAAATAGTTTTTTTCTCCACAAAAAAACAAATTGTTTTACTTTTTGGCATCAGACTTTTGATTGAAGTTTTTTTATCTACAAAACACATTTCTATAAATGATGGTGTTGAAATCCATATTGTTGCATTTGATTTATTTAACTCTTCAAACATTACTTTGAAGTTCTCTTGGTGTTTTTTTATCTATTTGTACTAAAGTGGCACCTAGATAAATACTTGGCTATAATGACATTACCGATAGATCAAATGAGAATGGTGGATGCCCTAAAAACACTAATTCTTCTTTTTCATCGTAGTATCCTGTATACCAGTGTAAGAAGTTATTTAGGTTATTGTATGTTATACATACTCCTTTAGGTTTTTCCAGTACTTCCCGATGTGAAAATTATGTAGAATATTTCTTCATCTCTCACATAATTTTTCTTTTTGGTATAACATTTCGAGTGCTCGTGATTATTTCTTTAGCTGACTCAACATCTAACATTTCTCTAGTTAGTTCTATTTCTTCTGTGATTAGTACTACTTTTTGAGTCTACTGTTTCTACTATCTCTTCTACTCTTTCTTTTGGTGTATTTATATCAACTGGACAAAATGCTCTTCCTGATTTTACACACGCTAAGAAGTACACTAACATAAATGGATGTTTATGCCCATAGACTACTATTGGATTCTTATCACTTCCTAATTTTTTTCTTCAAGATAAAACGCAAGCTTATCTGAATACTCTATTAAATTTTTTTGTATGTTAGATTTTTCATTTCGGTATATATTATTAATATATACTTCTTTAGAACTGTTTTTTTAAACTGTTCTAGTTTTTTTCAAAAAAAAGTTAATTTCACTTATTCTCTCCTTAAAGAATGTATTCATTCATTAGTATATCATATATCTACTTATTTTTCAGTTGATATAATAATTTCCGGCAAAAACAACTTAAAACAAAAAAACCTCGAATCCAGTTTTTCCTAGATTCAAGGTTCTGCTCAACATACACTTTTTAATGGGAGTGACTCAAAAATCGTGATTTCGGAGAAATTGATTTTTTGAGTCACCCCTACAGTTTATTAGATATCTAAAAAGCTTTTTATAAAGCGAACTTAGATATCAATAAACCACTGCGTCTATGAATTATCATATACATTTTGTTAAAAATTTAGGACTTTTTAGTCACTCCCTTGTTCTCTATTTTTTTATACTTCCTTAAACTCTATACCCGCTTCTTCTAACTTCGCAATAGTCTTCGGTCCAATACCATCTATGCTTAAAACTTCTTTCTTAGTATAGTTCTTGAAATTATCTTTAGTTCCAATTCCAAAATTTACAAGGTTCCACGCATAATCACTTCGGTTGATACCTAAACTTTGTAAAAATCTGTCCATTTCCATTTTTTTGGCTTTGTATCTTTTCTTTCTCTTCTTTGATTTTTTTCGTATATTCACTGGATTTTTTTCGCAAAATATTTAAGGACATGATAAATATGCTCACTCTGTAAATATTCTTTATATCTCATTAACATATTAAAAAAATTCGTCATTATTTTTTTAATGTTTTTTTGGAATAGTTCTTTTTTATATTATTCGTAAGGTGTAAGTCTTTTTCGAAAAATAGTGCTACGTCACGATGTTCTTCTCGTAATCTCTCGAAATAAACCCTCGCTTCTTCTTCATCTCCTTCCATAATAGCTGACAATGTTCCTGCCATTAGCAGCTCTATATCTGTAGTATCATGGAAATATTCCTCAAAAAAATAAAATGCCTACCTAACTCTACACATAGTTCTGCTATCTCATATTCTATTGACATCTTATTGCTTGAATTAGCCAAATAAATCAACAATAATAGTTCCAAACTATCTGTATATTTATGAGCCTCTTTAAATTTTTTTGCAGATATTGAAAAAAATATCTAATACCGCTCTCCCCCAGTCAATTTTTCTCTAAATTAACATTCATTTCAGATGCCAAGTTAAAAAAATAAATTTTTAAATTTTTTTGTAGCTTTATCTAAATAAATTACTTGTGTTAGTGCAGACTGTTTATCTGATTCATTATTTATTTCTTCATGATATTTTTAATATAATTTCTGATACCTTTTTCCCAATCTGGTCCTAATAACTCGATTGCCTGTTCATTTTTTTCATATTAACTTCTTACCTCCTTTTTAAACTCTACACCATTTTCTTTTTAATTGTTTTTATAGATTTCTTCCCTACATTATCAACTTCATTTTAATAAATATTTTTTTCTGTGACGTTTAAGAAGTCTTTCTTTGTTAACAATCCTTCTTTTTTTCAGAGCTTTCAGCACCTGAGTACTAAGGTTTTCAAAAATTGAATCGTTTTTTTCATTATTTCTACAGACATATTTCTTGCTTTTAATTTTTTTATTTAATTGTTTTTCCGGTTCTTATACGAGAATTAACCCACATTAAATACTCTATCACATAATCAACCATAATAAATTCAATTAATTGTTCTACCCTTGTCTCACTATGTATCAATCTAGTAAATTCATTTTCATTAAATAATTTTTTTCACTAGATACAAGATCTAGCAATCTCTCAATTTTTCGGATTAATGTATTTTTAGAGTCGCCATAGTTTCTACAACCTCTTCATCATTCAACCTTCTAATATCAAATATTATCTTAGCTAATTGAACAAATTCATCTAATTTTTGAGGTAGGTGATAATTCATTATACAACCTATAAAATCTATCTGCAGAATCAATTTTTTTAAATATGCTACAATAGTATCCATTAAAAATACCATCAAGTTTAAGCTCTTCTTTTTCAAGATTTATCCAAATAAGACTAGCGTTAGAATTGCACTATACATTTGATTATCAAGATAAATTGAAATCAAATGCTGAATTACAATCTTATTAAAATCATTCTTGAAATTAGGATTACCTACAATTGGATATTTTTACAGTTTTTAAATTTCAACTCATCAATATCCTCTATTATTTCAAGAGGAGATTTTTTTGTTGTTCAGATAGCATATACATATTAGCAAATATATTATAAGGTGATTTTTAGATGTGCTTTTTCAATAAATTTCTTATCTCCTGTCACCATAAAATTAGCAAAAAGTTTTAACGATTCATTAAAATCTAATTGATCTTCTTTGTCAATAAATTTGATATTCTTAAAAGTATTTTTCTTGTAGTTCTGTATATACCAGCTCTATTTCTCTATCCAAAACGAAATTATTATTCTTTTTTTATCGATGGAAATTTTTCTTATTTTTTTACCCATAGTACATCCTCTTAATTTTTTTATAACATTTTTAGTTATATTGTACCACGAATCATCATTTTTTTGTAATTTTAACGAAAGATTATATGGAAGCAACTCAAAAACCGTGATTCCTTAAGAAATCACGATTTCTGAGTTGCTCCCTATTTATTGACTGTTCATAATCTATTTTTAACAATCTATCATACTAATATACTTTTCAAGTTCTTCAACTTCATAATTCGCTATTAAGTCAGTGAGATAATCAGCATTACTATTTGTATGATACTCATCAAAACTAGTGTAGTATTTTTTCCCTATCTGTAAATTTAATATTTACTGGTAGCAATCCATGTTTTTATTAATTCAAAATTAAGAATTAATCTTCCTGTTCTTCCGTTTCCATCAATAAACGGGTGTATACTTTCAAATTCTAGATGTAACAATGCTATAGCTTTAATAATATGATGTTCTTGTTTCCACGCTTCATATTTAACTAATAACTTATCGATATTACTTTCTATTTCTTGCGGTTCACTAGTCTTATGAGTTGTATCTATTACATAAATATCAACACTCCTAAAAAAATACCCTTATTCTTTCTATCTATCATTAATATTAAGCTATGTATGTTTTTTTAATAACTTGTTTTTGTTAACGATTCATTAATAATCTCTAGAATGTAATAAAAAGCGTCCTTGTATCCTATTACCTCAATATGTTCACTAACTCTTTTACCTTGTACAGAAAAAAATCATGTTGTAAGATTAAAGCTACTTCTTTTTAAAGTAAGAGTATTTCCCTCAATAGCGTTAGAGTTATAGGTATTCTCTATAATAAAGTTTTTCTCTTAGCTTTTTCAAGTTCAGTCTTGTTTAAAGGTCTAAGCTTTACTATTTTTCTCCTGTAACTTATCAATCTTATCAAACATTGTTTCACTTCCTTTAAAAAAATCTGTAGTTAGTTTCACTTCATATTAATATAATTAAATAGTAATACCGCTTCTACTCCATTTTTCCCTAATATGGGAATTAGATCCATTGTTGGTCATGCGTCTTTATGTCGTACTTGTTCCATTTTCTTAACCCCTATAATTTTTAATATGAAACTTTATACTAAACCTTCTACTTATTTATCTTGCTTATCTTCATTATACTCTAAAATATATTTATTTTTCTAATGAAAAATACATCTAAATCAAACAAAATATTTTTACCTATACTCGAAAAAAAACTCGAACCCTAAGATTCCTCCTAGATTCGAGTTTTATTGTTTTTATTATTATTTGATCTACATATCCAAAAGAAGAGATACCTTCTTCCCGACATGATTAACTTGACACCTTTTTTTATCTTCTCTACTTAATATTAAAATTCTTCAACACAATACTAAATGTTGTTAGGTTGTGCAGTAAAGCTAATAAGTTTGATGGTAATACGTTTATTAATCCTAAGAATATTAATGAGCTATTAATAGATACCGTACTCTTAACGTTATTGCTCATTTGAGCTCGTAATGTTTTAGAAACATCTGACAGTAATAATAGCGAGTTTAGTGAATCCGATTTTAGTACGACATCACTTATTTGTTTCGAAAGATCAGCACTCTCGCTCATAACGATACTTACATCACTTTCTGATAATGCCGCTGAGTCATTTAAACCGTCACCTATCATTAGAACTCGGCGCCCCTGTTCTTTTTCACCCTTAATATACTCAAACTTTGTAACTGGTGTCATATTTGTATGAACCTCGTCAAAAGATACATCATTTAAGATTTTCTTCGTTCTAACTTCATTATCACCTGTCAATAAGACAACTTTTTTGCCTCTATTCTTAAGTTCAGTCAACACTGCGTTTGCTTCATCTCTTAATGGGATATCCACACAGAAAATTGAGATTAATTTTTCTTTATAGCCTAAGAATAGTAGGTTATATTGTTCTTGTTTTTCAGCTATGATTTGTTCTTGTTCCGCCGTAACAACTACATTCTCATCTTTTAATAATTGTCTACTTCCAATAACAACTTTCTCACCATCGATATGTGATATTATTCCTTTTGATGCTATGTGATATAGCTCTGTGTGCATTTCTTCATGTTCAATTCCATCTTCTTCCGCCTTACTTACAACAGCACTTGCGATTGGATGGTAAATATGTTCTTCTAAACATGCACCAATTTTAAGGACTTCTTCATAAGAATATTCATAAAATGGTAGTACTTCTTGAATATATGGTTTGGACACTGTAATTGTTCCTGTTTTATCAAAAAAACAAATGTATCGATATCCTCATATTTATCAAGAGTTACAGAATTTTTTTACGACAATTTTTTATCAATTAGATTTTTTTATAGTTGTTAGATATGCTACTGGTGTTGATAATTTCAATGCACATGAATAATCAACTAGCAAGAATGACATCGCCTTAGCAAATGATCTTGTAAATAGATACGTTAGTCCCATTGCTAGGAAGTTGTATTTTACAATACTATCGGCTAATTTGATATATTTGTAGTGATATGCGTCTTCTCTACTTTCTGAGTCTTTCATCAACTGAATTAAATGATGAATACGACCGTTAACCTGAGGGTTTTCAACTTTTAGTTTAACCTCACCGTTAACAACTATGGTATTAGAGTAAACTTTATCCCCGACATATTTAACTACCGGGAAACTCTCTCCTGTTAACGAACTCTCATCAACACTCGCACCTTCATTCATGACAATACCATCGAATAAAATTTCATTCCCTTCTGAAACAAGGATTATATCATCTTTTTTCACTTCTGAACAAGTTACTTTTCTATTTCCATCTTCTTCTACAAGCCATATTTCTTTATCCATAGATGTTAGACTTTGTTCTAATACTTTTACAGATTTCTTCTCTGACCAATTGTTTAGAGATTCACCTAGTTCTAAAATAAACATAATAGAACTTGCCGTCTCTCTTGCCCCTGTCACTAATGAAACAAGGATTGCTGCAGAATCAAGTGTCTCCATTGTAACTTGTTTACGTACTAATAATTTCAATGTATCTTTCAAATATCCAGATGCCTTCCACCAAGTATAAACGGCTCTTAGCGGTAGTGGTACAAATAATTTAGACATACCACGCCAAAACAAAGCATCCATTATTATTGAATAAGGTGTTTCCTCAGCTATTACAACTGGATTTTCATAGCAATTTCTTACTTTTTTTGTTTATCTACCAATTTAAAAAAATTGTTGTAGACAGTCTTTACTTCCCTTATTAAAAATAACAATAAAAAGTGTACTCATCTTGATAAAAGTCCACTTTTTTTATGTTTTTGAATTCTAGATGCTTGTTTTTTTAAAAATATTCTTTTACATCTGGTGTTATGCGAAAACTTGATTTAATTCTCGCTCTTTCACTAGAAAGATGTAATATTTTAAAGTTCATCTTATTTTTTTCCTCTAATTCTTGAAGATTGCTTTCTCTTTTTTTCTTTTTTTCGTATAAGTCTTTAGCATCTGCTACTACATCATCAGCGTGTTGTTTGATGTTTGAAACAGTTCCCTCTACTCCATCTTTTTGCTTTTATATAATTTTTGATAAAACAACAGAGTATCCTTTTTTTAGCGTCTTTGCTTGATAGTAACTTAAGACCGAAAGTCCCAAACGCTACTCCTCCTGCAAATACTCCTGGTGTTTTTTTAATGCTGCTTTAGCAACTTTTTAATGCTTTAATTGACATATTCAATTCCTCCTTATAAATATATTATTATAATTATATTATATCATTTCTAAAAGTATATGTAAATGCTAATATATCAAGGATAAAAGCTGTTTTTACTTTTTTTCTAAAGATAACTTTTTATTACGAAAATATTACTACTTTCTACCTCGCTTGTATAGACAAAAAAATTTAATGCTTTCATAGATTTGTGCTTACTTCGAAATCTTATATAATTTAAGGTTTACTTTAAATATTTACAGATTTATTGTAATAATTTAATGCTAAATTGGTATTTTTTTATATTATTTCCTTATACAACTTTTTCTTCCTTTTTGCATTTTTTTCTTCTCTTAACTGTAGTAAACACTGTAGTTTATTAATGTGGAATATATCATTATTTTTTTATATTTTAGATATTTTTTTGATAATACTTATGTTGTGTTACTAATATTTTTTTATTTCTCATCTTCTTTTATATATTTTTTTAATCAGAGAAAATGTTATTTATGGTATAATAGCTATGTTAGAAAATCTACTATACAAATGTTTTTATATTATTTTTTTATTAAAAAAATCATTTATTAAATATTAGAAAAAAAGGAGCATATTATGATTTATATTATAGGGCTTGGTCCTAATGACAGTTCAAATATTAAAGAGAATATTAAACAACTATTATTAAACAATACAAGTGCTGTAGTTATTGCTCGCACTAAAGAGCATCCAGCGATTTCTTTCTTAGCAGAGAATAATATTTCTTTTGAGACTTGCGATAGATTTTATACAGAAAACGAAAACTTTGAGAATACATATAACAGCATAGCGAACTACATCGTTGAGAAAGCTGAAAATAACGATGTGATGTATCTTGTTCCGGGTCATCCTATGGTTGCTGAGCTGACTACTCAACTACTTATAAATAGTGATAAAGATGTAAAAATCGTTGGTGGCGAGAGCTTTTTAGATTCTTGTTTTAACGTAGCACAGTTTGATCCTGTAGAAGGTTTTTCCCTTGTAGATGCTACTGCCCTTGAAACGTTAAGACAGGTTAATCCGCTTCAACATCTACTTATTACACAGTGTTATGATGATTTAACTGCAGCTAATGTCTCAGATGAACTTATGTCCTTTTATCCTTACGATTATGAGGTTACTGTAATTGAGCAAGCTGGTGCTGTAGATGAGAAGATTTACACATCACCTCTTCATGAGCTTTCTGCTGCTGTTGGTGAGGACGTAAATAATCTACGCGCTTTATATATTGCACCGCTAAAAGATGGACTTAGCTTCAATATCAAAGATTACACTAAAGATTTCGATGAAAATGATGATATTACAGAGGCCGATTTAGTAGATAAATTAGAAAACCTTGTCGCAGGTCTTAAAGCGAATTTAAACCGAGAAGAAGACTATACAAGTGATAATTCTACGTTGTTAGCAGAAATCATCACTACTTCACTTGATTTTACAATCGCAAGCGATAACTACTACGAACTAAACGATATACTTAACGAAATGAAAAAAACATAGAGAAAAAAATAATTTTATAAGGATAATAAGATGGATAAAGTTTTAACTTTTTAGTAAAAAAATTATTAAAAAGAAGTTATAGATAAAAAAATTCAGTCGTTGTTGATGCTACTGCTGGAAATGGTAATGATACGTTGTTCCTAGCAAAAAAACTTCAGCTAAAAAAAGTATATGCATTCGACATCCAAACTCTAGCAATAGATAATACTACGAAGCTAATTGAAGAAGCCGAACTAATGGATAAATGCGAAATTATTCTTGATTCACACTTTGAATTCGATAAATATATAAATGAAAAAATCCGCGCTGTTGTCTTTAATCTAGGATACTTACCAAATGCAGATCATGAGATTACTACACTAGCCGAGACGACAATTGCAACTATTAAAAAGTTTTTATTGCAACTAGAATTTGGTGGTAGAATTGTTATTGTTGTATATTGGGGTCATGAAAACGGCAAGGTGGAAAAAAAGAAGCTCTATTAGATGAACTTCAAAAATCTTAATCAAAAAGAAGCTGAAGTACTAGTTTATCAATTTATAAATCAGAAAAACAACGCCCCATTTATTATTGCTATTGAAAAAAAGAAAGGAAATTTCATGAGAGAAATAGAAATAGAATTTAAAAAAATTTACTGTCTGAAGAACAGTACTTAACCTTATTTAAAAAAATATGATTTGAAGAATTCTGAAGAAATAATTAATAAAAAAATTTCTATTATGATGATGCAGATGAAAGCTTTAAAAAAATTGGTGCAGCTCTTAGAATACGTTATACTAACAAGAAGACCGAGATGACTTTGAAGATAAAAGGAAAAACACAAAATGTCGAAATAAATATTCCTCTTGATGAAAAGTATCCTAAAGAACCCGCTGTCCTGCCAGTTTTACCAAATGAAATTATAACCGAGCTAGAGCGTATGAATGTAAAAAAATTAAAACACCTATGCTTATTCAAAAAAATCGAGACATTAAGACACGAGGTGAATTTAAATGAAAATTTATTGGTGCTTGATAAAACGACATTCATTAACGATATTGTCGACTATGAGTTAGAATTTGAGGCTAAAGATTATGAGTCAGGATTAGTTGCATTTGAGAAATTATTAGAAGAAAACAATATTGCTAAAAATCCTGCAAAACCTAAAATAGCTCGTGCTGTAGAATATTCAAAACGATAAACTAAAATATATCAAAATAACCTCTCTTTGTATTTTTATTCAAAAACACTAGTTTTATAAAGGTACAAAGGAGGTTTTTTATAGTAATCAGGATGTTATATTAAGCTAAACTTCTTTAACTAATCCCAAAATGGAAATTTCACCCGTTTTTTTCATTTTGAACTCATTTTTTTCTTCTCAAAATAGAAATTTTTTTCCTGTTTTTTTCCATTTTTGAACTCATTTTTTTCTTCTCAAATTGGAAATTTTACCTATTTTTTTCCATTTTGAACTCTCTTTTTATTTTTGATATTTTTAAAAAAAGTTTATATGAAAACTCATAGCCACAGTGATTTATTTATATAAAATTTTTCTTTAGGAAATCTTTTAAAATATCTAATAAACTTTGAGAGAGTGACCCAATAAAATCAATTTCTTAAAAAAATCATGATTTTTCGAGTTACTCCCTCTTAACAGAGTTTTTTTATCGTATTGTATATACAAGTTTTTATAATTTGACTTGAATCTTTTAACGCGACTAATCTTCTTTTAATTTAACACCATTATTTTTTTAATTTTTTTGAATGACTGTGGCTCCTATACCATCTAATTTTTCTCAATTCTTTTTTTCTGTATATTCCTCGATGATTTCTTTATTATACAATTCGACATTGATAAACTTATTCAGTTGTCTTTCCATCCCTGCGAAAAATAGGATCTTTTTTTCATCATTTCCTTGGAAATATTAAATCGACCTTCAACTATAAGATACTCCCTTCTTTCCATCTCTGATTCGTATAGTCTTTCTAATAATTCATAATGATATCTATTAAGCAAATACTCTTCAGCTATGGTAGCAGCATAATGAATCTCAAAAGTTTTTTCCTTATTAGCACCTTTCTCATTTTCCGGTATCCCTATTATGTAATTTGAAACCTTTTTAAATCCACCCTTAAAAATATTACCAGTATAAGCATTAAGTTTTTTAAGCTTCGTCATATAATAGTGAGCTTCATCAAACTTTTCTCGATTTATACCAAAAATACTTAGCAATAATAGTGTAACTTCTGACTTTTCATAATCAAAGCACTCGATATGATTCTGCATCAGACCTTCACTGTTTAAATGAACATATACTTTTGTCAATTCATCTATAACTTCGGAAAAATCAGATGGACTGGCTGCCAACATAAATTTATAAAGTTTCGCAGCTTCATTATACATTCCAGCCTCACTATAATACCTAGCAAGGACTTCCGCTAATATCATCTGTTCAGTATCTTCATCATTATCTGAATACAAGATATCCTCTTCAAGCTCAATAGCTCTTTCTAAAGCATCTTTATTTTCCTCATGAAGTTTACGTAGAGTATTTAGCTTATCGACAGCACTCATATCTCCTTCATCAATCGCATCAACAAAATCACTAAGAGGAGCATCTATACCATAACCTTCTTCAACCAAGTCATAAAGTCGCTCAAATACTTCAATAGCCTCTTCCTTACTAGAAAAATTCTTACCTTCCGTTCTCAAAAAATCTTTAAGCAGTATTTCAAATTCTCTATCACGTTTTACCATAAGTCATCCTCCATAAGTTCCATCTGGATATCAAACTCGCTATCATCAGCAAACATTACACCATTCAAATGCAAGTTTCGGATAGTTCCTTTGCCTAAGCCTTTTATTTTAAGAAATTCAGACTTTGTGATTTGCAAGAAATCTTCTTTTGTTAATAAAAAGTTCTCATGCATAATTTTTAATTCTGTATCTCGTATTGCCATAAATGATCTATCACGCTTCATATCATCAACTGTAATTTCCTTACGCTCTGCATACTTGTCCAAATTATCACCGATTACATATTCGCTTTCTCTTATATGCATAAAGAAATCAAAATAATATTCTTTACTAAAGAAATAATCGAATTTCATAACTATTCTAAGAGCCTCGACATACTTTTTCATCGCTATCCGTGCTAAATTTAGTCAAATTCGGATTAGCTATTCTATCTAAAACATCTAAAAATATATTTATTTTTTTCTTAATAGCTTTGTTATAGAATGCGACCGCTTCTTTTTTTCTTCTCCTTGCATTAAGTGGTAAAAAAACTTTTGATAGCAAAAATAACCTCATCATCATTTTTTTATCATGTCTATGAGCAATTTTTATAACAACGATTAGTCTCCTCAAAATCATTTAATATAAGACTAGAAAGTATGTAATTGTAATACATCGGCATTACAAACTCGTCATCCATCTCAAAAAAATATATACGGAGATAAATATATTTTTTTCTGATTTTTATTATAAAGTTTATTACTGAAATAAAAAAATCAGCTAAGTAATTACAAACTTTAAAATGTAAAAAAATTAATAGGGATTTTTACTAGTTTGAATGAACCCTTCTTCAAACCTATATGCATCATCTTTCAATTGTATTAGTGCATGCTCAACTTCAAACTCTGAGATATTTCTAGTAAATATTTCAAATACTCTAGCATCTACATTATATTTAGATAGCGCTATTGCTTTTTTTCAAGATAAGAAGCACATTCAGAGTTATCTATATTTTTTTAATACATTCACCAAAAACCCTCATCGATTCCGCAAAATTCTCTTCAATCTGTTTAGAAGAAAATTCAATTTCCATATAATTTTTTTGCCAATTTCATAATTTTTGATATCTTCTATCCTTTTCCGTTGAAAAACTCTTCTCTACCTACAGGAAATTTTTATAATTTTTTTGTTATCCATTGTTTCTCCCCCTTTTTATAATAATTGTTTAAAAAAATTACAGAGATTTTTTTACAATTATCTTATGTGAAAAGATTTTTTTATAAAATTCACTACTCTCTCAATTTAATTTTTACATCAAAATTAGATATAATACAAACTTTATAATTATATAAAGAAAATAATATAGATTATTAGTAATGTACATCATAAAAAAATTCTATATCTTTATCTAATAAAAATTTAAGAAACCATTATTATCGTATTTTTTTATCTAAAAATAATGACCACCCCTGAAAAGGGGTGGTTTTTCTCTGTAGGGTATAACCCTTTGTTACTAACACGCACCTCAAGGCGCTGGCTTTCACATTCGTTCAAGCCCTATTGTATTTTTGACGCCCGCTACCCGTTAAACGGGGTTATTTATTTTTTTCTTATTTCCAAATGGATTTGTATATTCTTTTTGTTGTCAATTTATCTATTGCAATATCATGCGATTCTTGTTCTCTGATATATTTTTCTTATTGTACTTTCATTTAATCCTACAGTATTTACATAATATCCTTCTGCCCAAAACTTTCTATTTCCATACTTATATTTCAAGTTTGAATGCATATCAAATATCATTAATGAACTTTTTCCTTTCAAATATCCCATAAACCTTGAAACACTGTATTTTTGGTGGTATTGATAATAGCAAATGTATATGGTCTGGCATTATATGTCCCTCTATTATTTCTACACCTTTATACTTGCATAATTTCTTTATTATACTTACTATATCTCGTTTATATTGATTAAATTCTATTTTTTTCGTCTATACTTAGGTGTAAATACAATATGGTATTTACAGATAGTGTATAATATTTTTGTGTAAACAGGAAAGTCAAGAGAAGTTTAAAAAAAGACATAGAAAAAAAAGAGACTCCTAGGTGTAAAATAAAGTTAACCACAACTCATTACGAAAGGAATCTCTCATGAATAATAATAACACAAAATTAGTAAATGCACTACTAAAAAGGAGAAGATATTTCAGAAATATTTAGAGCTGAAGTAGAAAAAGCTATAAACACAGTATTAGAAGCTGAACTTACAGGATTTTTTTAAATTACGAAAAAAACACTCTGTAGAAGGTTATAATACAGGAAATTCAAGGAATGGAAGTTATTCAAAAAAACAATATATAGTGAGTATGGGAAACTATCAATAAAAAGTCCCAAGAGATCGAAATAGTGAATTTACACCTCAAACTTTAGTACCATATAAAAAGAAACACGCAAAATTTAGAAGAAACAATAATATTACTGTATAAAAGAGGTATGACTACAAGAGAAATAGGTAAAATTGTAGAACAATTGTATGGACACTATTATTCACCACAAACAATAAGTGTTATAACTAAACAATTAGATGAAAAAAAGTTAAAGAATATCATTCAAGAAAAAAATAACAAAAGATTATGCGGTAGTATATGCAGACTCAACATATATTAGTGTGAAAAGAGGAACAGTAGGAAAAGAAGCGCTACATATATTAATAGGAATAACAATAAGCGGAGAAAAAGAAATCCTATCATATGAATTATTTCCAACAGAATCACCAGAAAACTACAAAGATATGTTAGAAGATCTCAAGAAAAGAGGTTTAAACAAAAGTACTATTGTTTGTCACAGATGGATTAAAAAGGAATGAAAGAAAAGCTTGAAGAAGCATTTCCTAAAGCGAAGTATCAAACATGTTGGACGCATGTAATAAGAAATGTTTTTACTAAAAAGTAAGATCGAAAAGATAAAGCAGAAATATCAGAAGATTTAAAAGCGGTGTATCAAGCATTGACGAAAGATGAGGCAGAAAAAAATCTAGCATTATTTATAGATAAATACAAAGGAAAATACCCAAAAGTAACAAATAGTCTATTAGATATTAGATATTATCTATTTACATATTATTTATTCCCAAAATCAATAAGAAGAAGTATTTATACAACAAATATAATAGAGAATTATAATAAACATTTAAAAAAAGGAATAAAGAAAAAAAGAACAATTCCCTAATGAACAATCTCTAAACAGATATATTTGTGTATCAGCATGTGAATATAACGTAAAATATGTAGATATATCGCACTATGGCTTTTAGTATGGCGAAAGAAGAATTAGAGAATATGATAGAAGAAAATATATAAACTAGCTTTTATTCCCTTCTAGAGTTTAGATTTTTTTCTATGATTTTTGTCAAGAACAAGGGCAAGCCTTCTTTGAATTCTTGACAAAATCTCTTGAAAAAAATCTTATTAAACTCTAAGGAATAAAAAGCCATAAGAACTAATAAAATTATAAATAGTTAACTTTATTTTAAAGCATCAGATTGTGTTTACACAAAAATCTTGACACTACCTATTTACACAGCCACTTTGTATGCGATAAACTATTATGTTTATTTGCCATTATAAAAAAATCATCCTTTCTTTATTTTTAGAGCTTGAACTACTCTTATTTTTATCAAGAAAGGATGATTTTTTTAATTGTTTAACTTTTATCTCGCACCCGCATAGCGGGTGGTTTTTTTTTCGGAGACTTCGCCTCCTCAACTGGCTAAAGCCTTTTAATATAAAAAAAGCCAATTGAATCCGAATTTCAATTGGCTTTCGTGAAATTTGATAGTCGTCTCTCATTCACTTATCTACATTCTATCACATATCTTCTTTTGTCGTCAATTGATTCGAAGAGGAAATTTTACACTTATGACGTAACTTACATCTCCTCCTCATTTAACAAAAAACATTCGGAGCTGGATTCTTTTTCCATACTCCGAATATAATTATACCTCTTACAACTATCAAATAATCAATGTAATTAGTTATTTTTTTAGTAGAATTTATTTAAAACTACACCGATACATTTTGAGCCAACTTTTTTTCAATTTGGGCTATGCTATGTTCTAATTCTTTTTTTCTTCACACGATTTGCTTCAGCAACCATTATGAATCCATCTGTACTTTTTGCTACTACCGCCGCATCAATTACATCCCCTACTGATGGAGTATCTATAATCACTATATCATAGTACTCTTTGAAAACCTCTATCATGATATTATAATTTTTTTATTTTGTAATATTTCAGTTGGATTTTTTTGCTTTTTACTCCTGCTGGAATAATGTTAAGATTTTTTTACATCAGACTCATATATAGCATCCTCAATAGGATCAGTTCCTGTTAAATAATTTGTAAGTCCACAAATATTGCTTTTGAATTTGAAGTATCCTGGCATACTTGAATTACGAGTATTCGCATCAACTAGCATAGTTTTTTTAATCCTAACTCAGCAAATGATACGGCTAAATTCACCGCAGTCATAGTTTTCCCTTCACCTTCTAAAACAGATGATACCATAATTACTTTTTTTATTGCCACTTAAAGCTTGAATGTTTGTACGTAGTACATTGAAATATTCTTCACTCTCATCATTTATAATAGTCTTATTTGTTAATAAATTTATCTGTGCCATTTCATCTTCCTATTTCTTTTCCTAAATTTATCTCTGGAATTACTCCTAAAAAGTACTACATCCATACCTTTTTCTACATCTTCTGGACTCTTAATTCTATCATCTAATAATTCAAATACTACAGCACCAATTAATGATAACACAAACCCTATCGCAGTCGCTAATAATGCATATAAAGGTATATTTGGAAAACTTGGTACTCTTGGAACTTCAGCATCTTCTAAAGTACTCACATCTTCTGATTTTGTCGTCTCTTTAATTTTTGTAACAGCTAATTCTCTTACAGAGTCGGCCAATTCACTAGCAACTTGTGGATCTTTATCTCTAACTGTAATAGAAACAACTCTCGTATTTTTTGGTCCTTCAACAGATACCTTATTCTTTAATTGCTTAGCTGTATAACCTGAATCACTTTTTTTCTGCCGCTTCTGCCAAAAGTTCATCATCTAAAACAATTTCTTTATAATCTTTTTCTAGTAATGTACTTTCTCCTTTTGAACTCGATACACTTATCTTCGCTGTTGAGTCGTATCTAGGGGTTACTACAAATATACTATAAGCTAACGATCCAGCCGTACATAAGAACGTAATTAATAAAAATTAATATTTTTTTCTCCCACGTTCTTTTTCAACAGTAGTGGACCTTTTGACTGTCTTACAACTTTTTTCCTTACCCTTCATCTTATCAATTTTCCTCTCGTTATAATTCTTATTTTTTTATTTTTTTCGCTTTATCTTCTGTTATATTTTTATCACAAATTATCCATTTGTGCTTTATTATTTTTAAAATAATTATTAGTACTATTTCTCTTCAGTACTTCTTTTTATATTATTTTTTTACTTGTTTTTAGACTTTGTTCATCAATTTGCATCATATATAAGTTTGCTCCTGGCATTGCATATGATGGTAATCCTAAGCTTCCTGTACCACTAAGTGCTTGTGATGAGATATTGTAATCTCTATTCGAGCTTAATTGTTCATTAGCAAGTCCCATCACTGTTTCTATCGGCATATTGGTCTGAATAGACTCACTTAGTTCTTTGATTATTGCTTTATAATTTTTCAAAGTATCCTTAGTAGTTATTTTCTTCACTATTGCAGCAATAACTTTTTCCTGATTTTTTCCACGGTCATTATCTCCTTCAAGAAGATTGTAACGTTCACGTACAAAACCTAAAGCCTTATCTGCATCTAAATGTACCATACCAGGTTCAAAACTATAACCACCATACTCTGATATAAAAGTCTGATCATTATATACATCGACCCCACCGACCAAATCTATTAATTTTAGAAATGATGTGAAGTTGAGCCTAGCATAGTAATCTAATTTAATACCATAAAGATTTTCAAGTGTATGAATAGAAGACTCTACACCATAAAGACCGGCATGAGTAAGCTTTATCATACTCATTATCGCCATCATCTGCTATCGGTACATAAGAATCTCTTGGAGTTGTCGTTAATAATATTTTTCCAGTTTTTTTGTTTATTGTCATAATAATATTAACATCCGAACGGCTTACACTCTCCACTTCTCCGAAGGTATCAATTCCACTCACATAAACATTGAAGGTATCTCCAATATTCGCACTTGTTTTTCAAATCTATCTTTTTTTAGTAATTTTGTATTCAAATATTTTTCTTTGTATTTTCTCTGAAATCAGCATATTTTTCCTCTTATTAATCCCTCAAACAAACTATTAAGAATCATAGCTCTACTTGTTCCAGAGATAAGTTGTTCATATGATGACATATAGTTTTTTTCGTCTCGGCAAGCTCCAATCCTTGGTATCCTTTATCACGAATTTCTTTCATAAGCTTGTTAATATTTTCATCATCTGATGATATCGGAGCAGATATTTCTTCATCCTTTAAATCCTCAATCTTTGAAGCCTCGTCATTATTCAATACTATTACACTCATAGTATATTCACTTATCGTTACCTTATCATTTATATCATCAAATAGACCAATTGCTGTTCTAAACTGCACATAAGAAAAAAACTAATGTAATATTAAGAATAACTAACATAATGACATTAAATATTTTTTTGCTTTTTTTCTTAATCACTAAGATTCCAGCTAAAAAAATATAGAAAAATAGTATAATTGCGAATATCACATAATTTATTCCCCTAAAATTCAGGAAATCATATTTCAGCATTGTCCAACTAACTAGACCTCCTAATATAACCAATAAAAATAGTCAATAATCTATTGACTATTTCAAATATTCCTATGTTTCTATCAACTACTCTTCTTCGCCTACGTAAATCCCTTCCCATTACTTATATCCTCTTTAACTTATAAAATTTACTTATGCTACTCAATTCTAAACTATCTCTATTTTTTTACCAATTCTCCATCAATCTGAAAGTATTCTTGATTCGTTGTGACTGTTAATCTATTCGTAGTTATCAAATCAACATTTTTTTAAATTATGATGTTTGTTTAAAAGCAGGCATAAATAATTATAAATAAATGTTACGATGCTCATATCTTTCATAATCATAACATGCAATTCATCGCTTTTACCTGTTGCGTTTGGAGCGAACTTTATCCCTCCTCCTTCATAAGGCTGAATCATTACATTTAATAAGTACAATTTTTCTGTAACTATCTGATTGTTATCCCAACATATCTCCGCTTTATATTTCCTAAGTTTTAGAATACCTAAAACTCCTTCCAGCAGATAGATTCTCTTACCTAAATATTTCTTAAACTTAGAACTGTTAGCGCTTTTTATAATATCAGCATTAAAACCTAAATCAAAACCCGAACAGAACTTCTTATCATTAACAACACCAACAGCATAGTCATCTATTTCTTTAGAATTCAACAATTTATCTATGTCTATACTATTTATATCAAACTTCAAAGATCTAGCAAGATCATTACCAGAACCATATGCTAAATAAACAAACTCCTTGTCATGATAGTTATTTATAACTTCATTAATCGTGCCATCACCACCGATTACAATAAGATTATCTCCTATCACTTCATCCATAAGATCACAGGCAGTTTTGTTTTTTGATGTTCTAAGTACTCTGTATGATAACTTCTTTTCACTTAACATTTCTTCAATCTTTTTTTAGTCCAATAAGGCTAGTCTTACTTCTAGAATTCACTATTATCTCAATCATATTTGGATCCTACACAAAAAAATACTTTTATCTTATTAATTATACAACAAAAACTATTTTTTTAAGCAAAAAAATTGACTATTCAATAAAAGCTACAAAAGATAATATTTTTCAAGCATTTTAAACATGTGAAAGATTGAGAGTAACTCAAAAAAATCGCGATTTCTTAAGAAACAAGATTTTGCCAAGTCATCCCCACAAAGTTCATTAAATATCTAAAAAAACTTTTTATAAAGCAAGTTTAGATATCAATAAACCGCTACGTCTATGAGTTCTCATATGAACTTTGTTGAATTATAGGACTTTTTGGTCCGTCTCTTTTAACTTGTACCTTGCAGCAATTATCTAAATATGATTCATAACTTTTTTTACATCATGAAGTGTATTTTTATATTTTTCTACAGATCATTTACAGATGAAAAAAATATCCTATTAGCACCTCATGTACCAATAGAATATTGATTTTTTTATTATAACATTCTCATCTTTATAGATTATAGATATTCGATTTTATCTACAACTGGTTTTTCTGTCGTAGTTGTAAAATCTGTAAAGTCTGCCTGTTTTGGAGCTTTTCTAACAAAAAGCATAATAGCTACTACAAAATGTAGTAAATATACAGGAATAAGAAACCCTACAGTCATTAACGCTACTATCCCTGCACTAATTAGGAATAAAATTCCTGATACGATTCTTGCTTTCATAACAAATGAAGCTATCAAAGCTAAAACTAGTGCCACAATCGCTGTAATAGCATATATTTTTACCACTAATACTAGAAATGTTGTTATTGACATACCAGATGTAGATAATAGCATAGCTACTTCTTGTTCCATTGCTAACGAACTAATAGCAAATGAAAATTGCGGTTGTTGCAATGCCACTTCTAATTGTCCTGAAAATGCCGTAAGAGATATTAACCCAGTTACTAATATCATAATTACATTAGCAATCCACGCTAATATTTTTTTCAATTTTTTTCTACTGAATGGTTTCATTCTATTCTCCTTTAATTAATGTTATGGTTAAATTATATCACAAAAATATAGTTAAGTAATACATATTTACATAAATAATAAATATTCCCATGCATTTCTATTTTTTTATTTAAAAAAATCAACTATTTTTTTGTGGAACTATTGTACTTCGTGTTATAATATCTGTAATGATTAAACTTGTTCTGGAGGATTTTTATGATTACTCACGATAATATTAATGAGGTTATTGAGATAATTAGAAATAATAATACAAGAGAATATATTCGCATATTCGCTGAGGCTAACGATAACACGGGGATTTTTTCTAGTAAATTTGGAGGGGTTCCGTATGTTGCTAATGATGATATCATTCCTGTAGATTCGGATAATAATCAGCTGGCTTTATTGGCTCAGATTAATTGCGATGAATTGCCTGAGAATGATCTTTTATCCTAAAAGTGGGCTTGCTTCAATTTTGGATTGCTAGAAGTAGTAATTTTGGCTTGGACAATAGGGATTCTTATTACGTTAAATATATTGCTAATATTGACGAGTCTGTATCTGAAAAAGGATATTCTTGAAAAGTATAAAATTTTAGATGAAAATAGTACCGAGGTACATTCTCCTTTTAAGAGTAAAAATACTTCTTTCTCTTTAACATTTGAAAAGGGAATGTCTACTATCACTTCGACTGATTGTCACTTTGAAGAAATTGCACTTAAAACAATTCAAGATTTGTTCCCTAATGAACAGATTAGCGATTTATATGATGATTTAGACAATGATGTTTACAGCACTCTTTTTAAATCTTTTGAAGGTGTTCAGCATGCTATCGGGGCTTATCCTACATTTACTCAATGGGATCCTAGAAACCCTGATGATACTGCTGCTTATGACGTTATGCTACTGCAAATAGAAAGCATGTGGAGTAACGATTCTAATGAAAATGAGATTATGTGGGGAGATTCTGGGGTAGCAAACTTCTTCATCGATAGTGAAAAATTAGAAAAACTAGATTTTACCGATGTTCTATTCAACTGGGATTCTTTTTAATATTTTTGTGTAAGTCTTAACTAGAAGATCTCTCGAACATCCATTAAGAAAAAAATAATTTAAAGAGATAAGTTTTTTTGATAGATGTAATAAGTTGGTGAACACTAGTACTTTGGGATGCAAATTAAATTGCATATAGATATTTATGTTGACTAAGTTTATGGGATATTCTCATAAGCTAATATTATACGGTGTTTATGTCAACTAAAGTTATGTAATGAGTTTGTGCTGGGTTTGTGTCGACTAAAAATAGCACCCTCAAATTGATTTTTAAGGATGCTATTTTTTTCAGATTTTTGACAGTTTTAGACATAAGAAAATCCTGATGAGAGGCGTAGCTATAGCTTTTCATCAGGATGAAATAGGTATAATTTCCCTATATACATTTTTTTCATTTCAAAAAAACATATCCTTTTATTCATTTTTGCAGAAGTATTTATATCAAGGTAGTCTTTTGATTCCACATCCTTTATATAATAATCTTCCGGTTTTTTTCTACTGAATGTCAATAAACCACTACGCCCATAACCCCTTATTTGAGTCTTCTAAAATTTCGAGATTTAAGGATACAATTCTATTCGCTTCACTTTTTCAAAATCATTAAATCTAGAAAAAAATACATTTTTTTACAATAGTAAATAATCATTTATATGTAGATTAGTTACGCTTAATTTCTTCAATAATAGAATATAAGGCATTAACCATATTGTACTTTTTCTAGATGTTGTTCAGTATCATTCAATTTATATACGTGTACTTTCCCTATTTTTTTGATGAAACAAGAATATTTTTTTCTTTTAAACTATTTAAATATTTAATTGTTGTCGTTTTCGAGATTTTTCAATTCTTTTTCTATCTCTGCCCTACTACAAAATTTATTTTTGTATAATTAGCTCAATAATTCCTTTTTTTCAACATCATTAGATATATTTAAATTTTTCTATAATTGACGTATCCCATATAGTAAGCTCAAATGAATCTATTTCCGCTTTAACTTCCGGTTTTTTTAATTGATATTCTTTAACAGCATTCATAATTTTTGGGAACCCCAGTACCTGCTTTTTTTCACATATGTTGATTAACCTGAAAATTTCTTGTATATAATGATTTCTTGGTGTAGAATGAGCACCTGTAAAATAATCTTCTTTACTGATTCTCAGGCTTCCTCCATTTATAAATATCATTCTATCTGGATATCTAATAATAAAAACTCCTTTATGATTTAAAAAAATCACAGTGGATTATTGAGTTAGCCAAGGCTTCTCTTATCGCTATTATCAATTTAGAATTGCCTTCTCTAGTCAAATAATCTGCTGAAATTTTTCGAATTATCGGAAATAGTTAATTTGAGTTTCTCAAATGCTGAGAACATGAAATTAAATAAGTTATCTTCTCCCCAATACCCATCGTATATTAACCTATCAGAATAAGAGGCATTTTCTATATTACTAGATTTTTCTAATGTATTCTACATTATAATGCGGTAAATATTCTTTTATCGATGCATGTTTACCAAATACTAAAAGTCCTGCTAATGTCAAACATTCCTCATTGTTTCTTCTATTTTTTTCTTTATCACATTTATTTTTTTAGAAATTCTATTGTAGATAAGTTGTTAAATGGATGATCGAGGATTATTTCTCATTAGAATATCTTTATACTTTTTGAATAGATAGGTTATCTAAATCATCAACATTATATCCATCCAATAACTTGTTATCATAACTATCTCGAGAGGCATCTCTTGTCATAGATTGTATAATTTCTTCAGTTGCTAAATAATCTCCTTCTCCTTGTCTAATATAGGTCTTGTTAGGATTATCTTTTTAAATATATTGGTTTGTTTTTTTATAATTCTCAGGAGCTACATGGATAACAATAATAGATTTATCTTGAATTTGGACAGAATAAACATTATCATTACTTAATACATTTCTACTAATCTCTCTTGGATTGTTCATATGGTTAAATAATTCTTTTTATTTGTTTTTTTGAGGATTTACAACACCGGAAATGGTATTCTTTTCCTTTTCACTCACACCCAAAAATAATTATTCCTCCATCTGTATTTGCAAACGCACTTATTGTCTCTAGAGCATTTATTGGAAACTTATTTTTCGGATTCTTTGAACTCTAAATTTTTGATTTTTCTCCTAATTCTAAATATTTTTTTATATTATTTTCATTAATCATAAGTAACTGTCCTTTCTATTTATTCGTTTATTCGACCGCCTACGGAAAAAAATAAGTTCACTTTTTCGGCTTTATTATAAGCTTTTTATTCGACCGCCTATTCGAACGCGTTCTGACTCTTTAGTGTATGTCTCTTTTAAAACTCTTAACAATTAGCTATTTATTTCAATCAGTTCTCTAATCTTATAAGTAACTACAATTATTAAATAGTTAATTGTCTCCAAATAATTTTAAGTAACATTATATATTTGAACCTACGTATAGCTAAACGCTAAAAAAATGTAATAAAAAAAATTGTTGTATAATAAACCTAGAGCTTAGTATATTGAAATTTATTTACACTTTAATTTTTAACATTTATAACTAACCTTTCTTACATAACTTCATTATAACAAAGCCTGGCTAGATATACAATAATGACCACACCTGAAAAGAAGGAATTTTCTCTTCGGGTATAACATTTTGTTACTAACACACCTCAAGGTCCCAACTTTCACATTCATTCAAGCCCTATTATATTTTTAACACCCACTATCCGTTAAAACATTTTTTTATCTATTTTTTTATTTTCAAATGGATTTATATATTACAGTAAATGTCAATATCAAATTAGACAAAAAAATTTTTTTCAGTAAAAAAATCTCGGGGAACGACCACAAATATCCCCATCCATTTTTTTAGAAATAAATCAGCTTAATAGGCACGTAGAAAAAAAACAGGCATCTTTGCCAAGGCTTTTAAACAAAGTGTCCCTTGACTAATATGATGGAGGTTTTTTTCTATACTTTGACTATGCTGATTGCGATAATGTATAATATTTTTGTGTAAACAGAAAAGTCAAGAGAAGTTGAAAAAAAGACATAGAAAAAAAAGAGACTCCTAGGTGTAAAATAAAGTTAACCACAACTCATTACGAAAGGAATCTCTCATGAATAATAATAACATAAAATTAGTAAATGCACTACTAAAAAGGAGAAGATATTTCAGAAATATTTAGAGCTGAAGTAGAAAAAAAGCTATAAATACAGTATTAGAAGCTGAACTTACAGGATTTTTTTAAATTACGAAAAAAACACTCTGTAGAAGGTTATAATACAGGAAATTCAAGGAATGGAAGTTATTCAAAAACAATATATAGTGAGTATGGGAAACTATCAATAAAAAGTTCCAAGAGATCGAAATAGTGAATTTACACCTCAAACTTTAGTACCATATAAAAAGAAACACAAAAATTTAGAAGAAACAATAATATTACTGTATAAAAGAGGTATGACCACAAGAGAAATAGGTAAAATTGTAGAACAATTGTATGGACACTATTATTCACCACAAACAATAAGTGTTATAACTAAACAATTAGATGAAAAAAAGTTAAAGAATATCATTCAAGAAAAAAATAACAAAAAGAATATGCGGTAGTATATGCAGACTCAACATATATTAGTGTGAAAAGAGGAACAGTAGGAAAAGAAGCGCTACATATATTAATAGGAATAACAATAAGCGGAGAAAAAGAAATCCTATCATATGAATTATTTCCAACAGAATCACCAGAAAAACTACAAAGATATGTTAGAAGATCTTAAGAAAAAGGGGTTTAAATAAAGTATTATTGTTCGTCACAGATGGATTAAAAAGGAATAAAAAGAAAAAAACTCGAAGAAGTATTTCCTAAAGCAAAGTATCAGACGTGTTGGACGCATGTAATAAGAAATGTTTTACTAAAAGTAAGATCAAAAGATAAAACAGAAATATCAGAAGATTTAAAAGTGGTGTATCAAGCATCGACAAAAGATGAGGCAGAAAAGAATCTAGCATTATTTATAGACAAATACAGGCTCTTTGTCAAGTTTGGGGCATGGGAAAAATTCACTCTAGAAATCTAGGCAGCATTTTTGCTGCTTAGATTTTTCTTGTTTTCTTTAAGTTTGATATTATTTTTTTATATTCAGAAACAAATAATCTAGACATAATTAAAATGCGTAATCTGAAATTACTAAAGCTAGAGTATCCATAAGAGACTCTCTTTAGTAGTTTTATTTTATTATTAAATCCTTCTAATAGACCATTAGAATACCCATATTTAACAGCGTTAAGCATATACTCTTTGTGCTTTTTTTCATAGTATTTATAGCCTTAGCTACACCTTTAGATAGTCCTTTAGTATCCATATCTATATACTTCTCTAATTCTACAGAATCTTTTAGCTTTAATAGCTTCTCTTATCTCATGTACTCTCTCATAGCTAGCTGTAAATTCAGCATCTATGGCTAATATATAATCTAATACTTCTTTTTCTAGTTACATAGCGTTTAAAAGCTTCTAGAATAGAATGTTTTTTTGTTGAATTTACTTTGTCTCTATCTTCTAATATTACTTTCCAGAAGTTCTTTAAAAATAGTGTAAGTATAGCCTTTTTTTATTCTTATATTGATTCATTAGTTTTACTCTAGCTTTATTTAATTCTCTATTAATATTTTTGAACTATGTGAAATCTATCTATTATTATCTCAGCGTTAGGGAACATCTCTTTAATCATACTCATATAAGGAGGGTAAATATCTATACAGATCGTTTTTACTTTCTTTCTTACTTTTCTTGGATATCTCATAAAGTATTGTTTTTAATATATGTTGTGTTCTACCATCTACAATATCTATAAAGTCATGTGTTCTAGCATCTAAGAATACGAAACTCATTCCATTTTTTACTATCTTTAGTTGATTTTTATTTCATCGAAACATAGGTGCTCTGGTAAGTTTGAATGAGTCTTAACTTCTACTGCTTCTCTACATGATTTCATTACTCTTACTACTGTAGATACTGATACATTACTTAATTCAGCTATATCTTTAAAAAGACAATGTTTTTAGATAGATTCTTCATTATGTAAAATATAAGATTTTTTTAGATATACTACAGTGCTTTTTGTACAAATGATGTTTCAGCACAAAACTTAGAATTACATTCTCTACATTTAAAGCGTTGTTTCTTTAGTTTAAGGTATGTAGGGCATTCTGACATCTTTAATAAAGCTATCTTTAATGGATCAGTGAATCCATTTATACATCCGCAGTTTGTACAACACTTTGGTTCATATGATAAGGTTCCATGAAATATAAATGTATCTTGACCATTCACATTAATTAAATCAAGTTTATCCTCCATAGTTATATTTTTGGTCTTTTATTAATAGTAAATTTGTGATAAAATTATTCATGACAAATATCCTTTCTTAGTTAATTATTTTTTTACACTTTAATTATATTGGATATTTGTTTTTTTGTATATAAAAATTGAAATCCGGGGATGGAATTTTTTTCCATGCCCCGGATTTAGTATACAACCCAAATACAAAGGAAAAATACCCAAAAAGTAACAAATAGTCTATTAGATATTAGAGATTGTCTGTTTACATATTATTTATTTCCAAAACCAATAAGAAGAAGTATTTATACAACAAATATAATAGAAAATTATAATAAACATCTAAAAAGGGATAAAGAAAAAGAACAATTCCCTAATGAACAATCTCTAAACAGATATGTTTGTGTATCAGCATGTGAATATAACGTAAAAATATGTAGGTATATCGCACTATGGCTTTAGTATGGCGAAAGAAGAATTAGAGAATATGATAGAAGAAATGTAAGCGTCTAATAACGAGGTATCTATCCTCCAAACATAAATTCCTCTATAATAAAAACATAAAAGAAGAAATGGAGGAAAATAAAATGTCAAAACAAATTGTACCATTAGATGTTGGCTATTCATCAAAAAAAGAAGGGAAATCCAATGCTATTCTATTAAAAATCCGTAAAGGGAGAATGGAATGGGTGCTTTACGATTCCCTTGATAAAGAACAATTAAAATTGATATTGGAACTAGTGATGCATCATGTCAATACCGTTAAATAAGTTAGGCGAAGTATTTATCGTATGTGGTAAAACAGATATGCGTCAAGGTATTGATTCTCTCGCTTATTGGATTCAACATCATTATCAATTAAATCCTTTTTCAGGGCAAGTATTTCTATTTTGTGGTGGAAAAAAAGATAGATTTAAAGCACTCTATTGGGATGGAGAAGGTTTCTGGCTACTCTACAAACGATTCGAAAATGGAAAGTTAAGTTGGCCTTCTAATGAAAAAGAAGTTAAAGCATTATCTGATGAACAAGTAGAATGGTTACTAAAAGGATTTTCCATTTATCCAAAAATAAAAGATACTAACCACCGACGTTTTTACTGAAAATATTACCCTTTTATAGTATAATAGAGTCAAATAAAAGAGGAGGTATTTTTTTATGATTTCTAATGAAACAGTGACACTTGAAAAAAAGTATTAAGTGAATTTAAAAAAATTTCAAATCAATACGAAGAAGATAAAAATAAAATTTAATAAAACTGTTGAACTGTTAGAACATGAAAATCACCTTCTTAAAGAACAGTTAGAATTTTTTTCAAGAAAAAAATTATTCGGTAAATCTTCAGAAAAAACAAAAGGAAACCCAAATCAAATAAGTTTGTTTGATGTTGAAGAAACACCTCAAGAAGAAACACCTGAAATGGCTGTTGAAGAAGAAATTATTACTTATACAAGAAGAAAACCAACAGGTAAACGTCAAGATATCTTCGAACAATTTACACCAGAATTGGTCCATCACGAATTGTTGGGCGAAGCTTGTGTATGTCCGGATTGTCAGCACACCTTAAAAGAAATTGGATTATGTCTAAAGCGAAAAGAGTTAGTATTTATACCAGCCCAATTAAAACGTGTGGATCATATTCAACATGCTTACAAATGTCCTCATTGTAGTGAAAACAGGACTAATGATAAAATCATTAAAGCGCCCGTTCCAAAATCTCCTTTAAATCATAGCTTAGGGTCAAGTACTATTATTGCACATACAATTTATCAGAAGTATCAATTAAAAGTGCCGAACTACCGACAAGAAGCTGATTGGAACAAGATGGGACTTCCAATTACGAGAAAAGAACTGACAAATTGGCATATAAAAGTCAGTGAGTATTATTTCAAACCATTATACAACTTACTTAGAGAAATATTATTAAAACAAACCTATATTCACGCAGACGAAACAAGTTATCGGGTGTTAGAAAATGATACTCCACTTACCTATTACTGGACATTCTTATCAGGAAAACAAGAAGAAGCAGGGATTACATTGTATCATCACGATAAAAGTCGAAGTGGTGAAGTAGTAAAAGAAGTCTTAGGGGATTATTCAGGCTACATTCATTGTGATATGTGGGGAGCTTATCGCCAAGCAAAAAATGCCAAGTTAGTAGGGTGTTGGGCACATGTACGAAGAAAATTTTTCGAAGCAAATCCTAAGAATAGTAAAACCTCTTTAAGTGCAGAAGGATTGAACTATTGTAACAAGCTCTTCCAATTTGAACAGGAATGGGACGAATTATCAGCAGAAGAGAGATATCAAAAACGAAAAGAAGAAATGAAACATATCATGGATGAATTTTTCGATTGGTGTCGTGAGTATTCTGTACTACCTGGTAGTAAATTAGGCAAAGCTATAGACTATAGTTTGAAATACGAAACAACATTTCGAACTATATTAGAAGATGGGAATCTTGTTCTTTCGAATAATTTAGCAGAACGCGCAGTAAAATCACTCGTAATGGGAAGAAAAAATTGGTTATTCTCCCAAAGTTTTGAAGGTGCGCAATCTAGTGCCATCATAATGACTTTACTCGAAACTGCCAAACGAAATGGATTAGATCCAGAAAAATACATCAACTATTTATTAACGAATTTACCTAATGTGTAAATGTCAATATAAAAATGTACAAAAGTGACAAAATAAAAAAATGTACAATTATTCAAAACTAATATGATTTTTTTAGTCGATAAGAATTACCTATAATAGGTACTACATGGGCATGATGAAGTAGCCTGTCAAGTATAGCTGAAGCTACTTTGTCATCACTAAATAATGTAGCCCATTCAGAAAAAGGAATATTAGATGTAGCTATTATGCTCTTCTTTTCATAACGTCGGTCTATTAGTTGGAATAATAACCGCTCATCACCTTTTTCTAAAGGTAAATAACCAATTTCATCTATTATCAGTAATCTATACTTTGAATAGTGTTTTTAATCGCTGTTCTAGCCTATTTTCGGCTAGAGCGGCTTTTAAATTCGCTATTAAATCATGACATTTTATAAAGTATGTTGAATATCTAGAACTAGCTGCCAATCTTCCAATTGCTGTTGCTAAATGAGTCTTTCCAACACCACTATTGCCAATAAATATTAAATTTTTTTATTGTTTTTCTATAAAAATTTAAACTAGCTAAGTTCCTTATTTCTAATTCATTTATATCAGAATTGAATGAAAAAAATCAAAAATCGTCTAATGATCTATTATAAGGAAAAATTAGCTACTTTAATCATAGATTCTTTTTACATTTTTGTTTTTTTCACATCTACTTCATAATCTGTTAGTTTTTAATAGAATATCTATTACCGACATTGTTCTATTTTTGAGTTAGTTCTATTATCTCATCTAGTCTATGGTTAAATTGCTTTTAAATTAAGATATTCTAAATTCTCTTTTAATCTAGTATAATTAGATCTATTTGTTATCATTGAATCGTTCTCCTATTATCGCTAGATTTCTTTTTAGTTTGTTCTTTTTAATCTTTTTTTCATCTATATCATTCCAAGTGTGTTTAACCAATTTTTTTCATAATGAGCTTCTTTATAATTTAATTTTTTTCTCACTTATTAAATGACTTACCACCAATTTCATGTCATCATATAGGTATAAATAATTATCTTCTACTTGTAGATTTAGTTTCTTACCTATATATTCAATTGGTACTGAATATTGATTGGACTTGTAAGAAATCATTGCTTGTTTATTTACTTTTTACTTGTAGGGGTTGTTATTTTATAGCGATTCCTTATTTTCTCATGTGGTAATGGTAGTAAGGAATCTTTTTTTCTTTTTGTAAACTTATTATTGGAATCTCTCTTGTTGTTTGATGAACTTGTAGGTTCCATCTCATCATTATTTTATTCACCAATTCTACTAATTCTGTATAATCTAACTTACCATTATAAGCGTATATTTCATCTAGTAATTTTACTATATTTTCTACTTTACCTTTTTGTTTTGTGGTCTGTATGCTACACATGGTTTCAATTCAAATCCCATCTCTTTTGCATATTCTTGAAACTTTATATTAATTACTCCAGATGTCTTAACAGTTCGCGCTTTTATCCATTGTAGTTTTCATATTATCACATACAATTACTTTTTGGAACTCCTTCAATATGTTCTAAGCATTCAGTTATACATGAAATTAAGACATCTTGACTTCTTGAAAGTGTTACATGAAATATTTTTATATCTTGAGTATGATAAAACCATACAAAATACATTTAAAGATAATTTTTTTCTCCATATTTAGTTGTGAATTTCACATCTTCTTTCCAATCTATTTGGGCTTGTTCTCCAGGCATGGTTTCTACTCTGAGTATAGCTTTAGAATTCTTATGTGATTTGTTTTTTTAAAGTACTCATTGTATTTTTGAATTCTTTAATAAATAGGCTCTAAATGCGGAATAGCTGATATTTAATTCTGTTTGGTCTACCAAATATTGCCAAAAGTATTCTTTTTGGATTTGAATATTTGTATAGATTCTTCTCCTAATAATTTATCTAATAGATCGAGTGTATTCATCAATTTTTTTGATGGCTTATTTCTTGTTTGTTTTGTTATTCCTTGGTAATAATGTCTTTTTTATTGTACGTCTATCTTTCTTTAAAACTCTAGCTAATTCACTAAAGTTAGGGTTTCAAGTTAAACACCTCCATTTGTTTTCTTAGATTTTCTAAATCTGATAGTTGAGTTATTTTTTTATATTTTTTTGTTTATTTTTTTAGATTTACGTACATATATTTCTCTCTTTCTTTTTTTATATGCACTATTATAACCTATTTGTACATTTTTTTATTTTTATCAAAACTGTACATTCTTATTTTATCATTTTCACCTAATGAAGACACTTTAGAAAAAAAATGAGATTCTAGAGGCTTATTTGCCATGGAATAAAAAAATATTCAAGAAACTTGTAGATAAATAAGGGCTCTTCGCACTAAGCGAAGGGCTCTTTTTTTCAATATACCTCGTTATTAGACGCTTACGAAGAAATATATATAAACTAGCTTTTTATTCCCTTCTAGAGTTTAGATTTTTTTCTATGATTTTTGTCAAGAACAAGGGCAAGCCTTCTTTGAATTCTTGACAAAATCTCTTGAAAAATCTTATTAAACTCTAAGGAATAAAAAGCCATAAGAACTAATAAAATTATAAATAGTTAACTTTATTTAAAGCATCAGATTGTGTTTACACAAAAATCTTGACACTGCCAAAAAGGAATCATGAGCTTAAAAGCTCATGACCCTTCTCATCAGTCCTAAATTTTTGGAGACCCCAAAATCAACCGAATTTGACAAAGAACCAACTAAAATAGCACCCTCAATAATTTTTGAGGATGCTATTTTTTATTTTATTAAAGCTTTACGCTTTTATTGAAATCTTTTATTATTTTTCTTTACGGCGTCTTGCTGCTGCAAGTAATCCACCTAAGATTCCTAATCCTAATCCTGCTAATCCAGTATTAGTTTCAGTTGCACCTGTATTTGCTAGGCGTTGTCCTGCTTTAACATTTACATCTTTATCTTTAGAATCTACATCTGTTGCTTTAGCACCTACATTTGCATTAGTTCCTGCATTGTTGTTAGCACCTTTAGCTACTACTAGGTTAGCTGCTGGGATTACTACTACTTTTCCATCTGAGTAAACGATTGTCGCTTCTCCTGTTGCTGAAATTGTAATGTTAGCATCTTTAAGTTTTGGATTTGCTTTAATCAATGCTTCTTTAACAGCTTCTTTTTCTTCATCTGTTAAGTTTGTTTTGTTAACCACTTCGACTTTTTCTGGTAATTTTGGTGTTTCTTTTTGTCTGAAAGCATCATCTCTTGGAATTGCTAATACTTTACCTTCTTTTGTAACGATAGTTACATTTCCGGCTTTATCAATATTAACAGCTAATTCTTTCTTACCATCTTTTTCGATTGTTGCATTACCATCTTTATCGATAGTAATTTTCACTTTACCATCTTTAGATGCGTAAACTGTATTTCCTTTATCATCAGTTGATTTCTCTAGAGTGCTAATGTCAAATTCTTTAACATCAGTAATAGCTCCTAGAATCATGAATTGGAATTTTGCTTTTTCTTCTGGAGTAATATTAGCAAGATTTGTTACTGTTACTTTACTTAAATCAAGTTCAAGATTATCTCCACGATGTTTACCTTTTGCATCTTCTTTATCTTTCACTAGTTGTTCTTTAGAAATTGTTGCTGTAGAACCGTCTGGTAATGTTACTGTTGCGTTTCCTTTGTCGTCTACTACTACAGTTGATCCTGGGTTTACTGCTTCAATTGCTTTCTTAACTGCTTCTTTTTCAGCGTCTGTTAAGTTTTCTTTATCTCCAACTAATGTACGGAAGGCAGGTGTTTTCACTTTAGCATTCTTAGCTTCGTCAGCTAGGTTATCCGCTGGAATTACTAAGTCTGTTGCTGGAATGTTAAGAACTGTTCCATCAGCTTTAGTTACTGTTGCATTTCCTTTGTCGTCTACTACTACAGTTGATCCTGGGTTTACTGCTTCTACTGCTTTCTTAACTTTTGCTTTTTCTTCATCTGTTAAGTTAGCTGGATCTTTTACTACAGTTTTAGCTGCTGGTGTGTTTGCGTCATTACCACCATTATCTTTCTTAGCATCATCTTCTACTTTAACTAAGTCTGATGCTGGGATGACTGATACATTACCATCTTTAACTACTGTTGCATTCCCTTTGTCATCTACAAATACTTCTGCTCCAGGGTTTGCTGCTTTAACTTTGTCTTCGATTGCTTTCTTCTCAGCATCAGTTAATTTTTCAGGGTTCGCTACTTTTGTCTTAGCTGCTGGAGTAACTGCGTTGTCTTTAGCTTTTCCATCATTCACATCTTTTTCAGATTTCGTTAAATCTGATGCTGGGATGACTGCTGTATTTCCGTTTGGAAGTGTTACTGTTGCATTCCCTTTGTCATCTACTACTACAGTTGAACCTGGGTTTACTGCTGACACTTTATCCGCAATTGCTTTCTTCTCTTCTGGAGTTAGAGCATCTGGATTTGCTACTTTTGTCTTAGAAGCTGGTTTAACAATGTCGTTTCCTGCTTTTGGTTTAGCTGCATCCGCTACACTCTTAGTTAAGTCTGATGCTGGAATTACTGCTGTCTTACCATTTGGAAGTGTTACTGTTGCATTTCCTTTATCATCTACTACAACTTCAGCATCTGGGTTTACTGCTTTAACTTTATCTGTGATTGCTTTTTTCTCTTCTGGAGTTAGAGCATCTGGATTCGCTACTACAGTCTTATCCGCTGGTTTTACAATATCGTTTCCTGCGTTTGGTTTAGCTGCATCCGCTGCACTCTTAGTTAAGTCTGATGCTGGAATTACTGCTGTCTTACCATTTTGGAAGTGTTACTGTTGCATTTCCTTTATCATCTACTACAACTTCAGCATCTGGGTTTACTGCTTTTAACTTTATCTTCGATTGCTTTTTTTCTCTTCTGGAGTTAGAGCATCTGGATTCGCTACTACAGTCTTATCTGCTGGTTTTTACGATGTCGTTTCCTGCGTTTGGTTTAGCTGCATCCGCTGCACTCTTAGTTAAGTCTGATGCTGGAATTACTGCTGTCTTACCTTCTGGTGTTGTTACTGTTGCGTTTCCTTTGTCGTCTACTACTACAGTCGCACCTGGGTTTACTGCTTTTAACTTTATCTTCGATTGCTTTTTTTCTCTTCTGGAGTTAGAGCATCTGGATTCGCTACTACAGTCTTATCTGCTGGTTTTACAATGTCATTTCCTGCATTTGGTTTAGCTGCATCCGCTGCACTCTTAGTTAAGTCTGATGCTGGAATTACTGCTGTCTTACCATTTGGAAGTGTTACTGTTGCGTTTCCTTTGTCGTCTACTACTACAGTCGCACCTGGATTTACTGCTTTAACTTTTTCTTCGATTGCTTTTTTCTCTTCTGGAGTTAGAGCATCTGGATTTGCTACTACAGTCTTATCCGCTGGTTTTACAATATCGTTTCCTGCGTTTGGTTTAGCTGCATCCGCTGCACTCTTAGTTAAGTCTGCCGCTGGAATTACTGCTGTCTTACCTTCTGGTGTTGTTACTGTTGCGTTTCCTTTGTCGTCTACTACTACAGTCGCACCTGGGTTTACTGCTTTAACTTTATCTTCGATTGCTTTTTTCTCTTCTGGAGTTAGAGCATCTGGATTCGCTACTACAGTCTTATCCGCTGGTTTTACAATATCGTTTCCTGCGTTTGGTTTAGCTGCATCCGCTGCACTCTTAGTTAAGTCTGCCGCTGGAATTACTGCTGTCTTACCTTCTGGTGTTGTTACTGTTGCGTTTCCTTTGTCGTCTACTACTACAGTCGCACCTGGGTTTACTGCTTTTAACTTTATCTTCGATTGCTTTTTCTCTTCTGGAGTTAGAGCATCTGGATTCGCTACTACAGTCTTATCTGCTGGTTTTACGATGTCGTTTCCTGCGTTTGGTTTAGCTGCATCCGCTGCTGATTTAGTTAAGTCCGTTGCTGGAATTACAACTGGTTTACCATCTTTAGGTGTTACTGTCGCGTTTCCTTTGTCGTCTACTACTACAGTCGCACCTGGGTTTACTGCTTTAACTTTATCTTCAATTGCTTTTTTCTCTTCTGGAGTTAGAGCATCTGGATTCGCTACTACAGTCTTATCTGCTGGTTTAACTACGTCATTTCCTGCGTTTGGCTCTTTAGCTGAATCTGCTGTCTTAGTTAAGTCTTTCGCTGGAATTACTGCTACTTTACCATCTTTAGTTACTGTTGCATTTCCTTTGTTGTCCACTACAACTTCAGCACCTGGATTTACTGCTTTAACTTTAGCTGTGATTGCATCTTTCTCATCTTGTGTTAATGAGTCTGGATTTGCTACTACAGTCTTATCTGCTGGTGTGTTTACATCGTTTCCTGCGTTCGGCTTAGCTGCGTCTTCTTTTGTTTTCACTAAATCTTTCGCTGGGATAACCACTGTCTTGCCATCTTTAGTTGTTACTGTTGCATTTCCTTTATCATCTACAACTACAGTTTTAGCTTCTGGATTTACTTCTGCTACTTTAGCTGCGATTGCATCTTTCTCATCTTGTGTTAATGATTCTGGATTTGCTACTACAGTCTTGTCTGCTGGTTTAACTACGTCGTTTCCTGCGTTTGGTTCTTTAGCTGAATCTGCTGTCTTAGTTAATGCCGCCGCTGGAATTACCGCTGTCTTACCATCTTTAGTTGTTACTGTTGCGTTTCCTTTGTCGTCTATCGCTATAGTAGCTCCTGGATTTACTTCTGCTACTTTAGCTGCGATTGCATCTTTTTCATCTTGTGTTAATGGTTTAGAAGAATCAACCGCTACTTTATCAGCTGGTGTGTTAACGTTGTTTCCTGCGTTTGGTTTAGCTGCTTCTTCTTTTGTTTTCACTAAATCAGCTGCTGGAATTGTTGCAATATCACCATCTTTAGTTGTTACCGTTGCATTTCCTTTATCGTCAAATACCACGTTAGCTTCTGGATTTACCGCTTTGATTGCATCTGTAATCTTAGCTTTATCCGCATCTGTTAATGTATCTGGATTGCTTACAACCACTTTATCAGCTGGTGTGTTTACTTTGTTTCCAGCATTTGGTTGTTTAGCTTCTTCTTGAGTTGTTACTAAATCTTTTGCTGGAATTGTTGCTGTTTCCGTATTACCATCTTTATCTTCTATAGTTACCGTTGCATTTCCTTTATCATCTACAAATATCGCTTTTGCATCTGGATTAACTTCTTTAATCTTAGCTTCAATCGCTTTTTTCTCTTCTTGAGATAATGGTTTAGTTGGATCTGTTACCGCTACTTTATCCGCTGGTTTGTTAATGTTATTTCCAGCTTTTGCATTTTTAGCTTCTTCTGCTGTTTTCACTAAATCTTTTGCTGGAATTACAAAGCTTCTACCATCTTCTGTAGTTATCGTTGTATTTCCTTTATCATCCACTACTACAGTTGCTCCTGGGTTAACTTCCTCAACAGCTTTCTTAATAGCCTCTTTATCCACGTTAGCTGGATCTGTTACTAATACCTTATCAACAGGTTTCTTAATTAAATCTTGTTTCTCAGGTTTTAATAGATCTGCTTTTGGTTTCGCTAAGGCTTCTACAGGGATTGTTGCGATATCTCCATTTGCATTCTTAACAGTCGCATTTCCTTTTGCGTCAAATACTACTGTTGCTCCTGGGTTAACTTCTAAGATGTTTTTCTCAATTTCTTTAATATCTTCCGCTGTTAATTTATCTCTATCTTTCACTAATACTCTGTCTGCTGGCGAATTGATTTTGTTTCCTGCATTCACTTTAGCTTTATCAGCGTCGATCTTCGTTAAATCAGCTACTGGAATTGTTGCTGTTTTACCTTCTGGTGTTGTTACTGTCGCATTTCCATTTTCATCTACGTACACTGTTGAACCTGGATTTACTCGTTGAACTTTAGCAGTAATTTTTGCTTTAACACCTTCTGTAATTTGTCCATCTTTAACAAATACGCCATCTGCTGGTTTGTTGATTACATTACCTGCTTTTGGATCGCTTAATACTTCATCATCAGTTTTCACTAAATCATTCGCTGCGATTACTAATGTCTTACCATCTGTAGTTGTTACAGTTGCATTTCCTTTAGCATCAACTACTACTGATGAGCCTGGGTTAACTTCTTTAACTTTAGCTACGATTTTTTCTTTTTCTATTGGTGTTAGAGAATCTTTATTTTTCAACTACTGTTTGATCTATAGGTTTCTTAACTGGATTTTTGTTTAGCTGGATCCAATAAATCTTTTTTTATCATTTGATTTCACTAAATCACTTACAGGAATTGTCGCTGTAGCTGTAGTTCCGTCTTGGTTTGGCACTGTTACTGTTGCGTTTCCTGCTTCGTCAAATACAACTTTAGTTCCTACTGGGTTTACCGCTTGAATTGCCGCAGTAATCTTAGCTTTTTCAGCATCAGTTAATTCTGCTGGATTTGCTACTACTGTTCTTTCAGCTGGAGTATTTACTTTGTTTCCTGCTGATGGAGTTTCTTTAGCTGCTGGGTCTTTCAGTAAGTCTTCAACTGTGATTGTTGCTGTCTTACCGTCTGGTGTTGTTACTGTTGCGTTTCCTTTATCGTCTACGAATACAGTCGCACCTGGGTTTACTGCTTTAACAGCTGCTTTAATTTTTATCTTTAACTTCGTCTTTCTTATCTCCAGTTAAATCTGATGGTGTTGCTGAAACTTTATCTGCTGATTTGTTGATATTGTTTCCTGCGTTTACACCTTCAGCTTCTTTTGCAGTTTTTACTAAATCTGATGCTGGAATTACTTCAGTTTTTTTCCGTCTGGTGTTGTTACTGTTGCGTTTCCTTTGTCATCTACTACTACTGTAGTATTTTCTGGATTTACTTTTGCTACAGCTGCTTTAATTTCTTCTTTTTCTTCTTGACTTAATTTATCTGGGTTCTTAACAAGTGTTTTATCTGCTGGTTTCTTAACTGCATCTTGTTTAGCTGGATCTTTTAAGTCATTATTCGTTTTCACTAAGTCAGCTACTGGAATTGTTGCTACAGATCCGTCTTTCGTTGTTACTGTTGCATTTCCTTTTTCGTCAAATACTACTTTTTCATCTGGATTTACTGCTTTAATTTTTTCAGCAATTTTATCCTTATCTTCAGTTGTTAATTCAGCTGGATTTGCTACTACTACTTTATCTGCTGGTGTATTTACTTTGTTTCCACCATTTACTTCATCTTTAGCAGTTGGAGCTTTTACTAAATCTTCAACTGGAATTGTTGCTGTTTTACCATCTGGAGTAGATACTGTTGCATTTCCTTTGTCATCAACAAATACTTTTGTTCCTTCTGGATTTACTTTAAGAATTGCTTCTTTAATTTTGTCTTTATCAGCTTGTTGTAAGTTATCTTTGTTAGCAGTTACTTTGTCAGCTGGTTTATTGACATTATTACCTGCTTTAGTATTTTCTGCATCAGCTGCTGTTTTTACTAAATCAGCTACTGGGATTGTTGCTGTTTTACCGTCTGGTGTTGTTACTGTAGCATTTCCTTTAGCATCAACTACTACTGTTGCATCTGGATTTACTGCTTTAACTTTTTCTTCAATAGCTTTCTTAGCAGCTTCATCAATATTCGTTGGATCTGTTACTAATACTCTATCCGCTGGTTTATTAATGTTGTTTCCTGCTTTTGTAGTTTCTTTATCTGCTTCTTTTCTTACTAAGTCTGCTTTTGGAATAACTACAGTTTTACCTTCTGGTGTTGTTACTGTTGCATTTCCTTTATCATCAACTACTACAGTAGAATCTGGGTTAACTGCTTCAACTGCTGCTTTAATCGCATCTTTAGCCTTTTGAGATAATGTTGCGTCTGCATTATCTACCAACTCTGGATCAACTACGACTTTGTCTGCTGGTTTGTTTACAGCATCTTGTTTCGTTGGATCTGCTAATTCAGTTTTAGCTTTCACTAAATCTGTTGCTGGAATTGTTGCTACAACGCCATCTTTATTTGTTACTGTAGCATTTCCATTAGTATCAAATACTACTTCAGCACCTGGGTTTACTTTAAGGATTTCAGCTTTAATCTTTTCTTTATCTGTATCGTTTAATGCAGCTGGGTTTTCTACCACTACTCTATCTGCTGGAGTATTTACTTGGTTTCCACCACTTACATTTTCTTTATCAGATGAAGTCTTCACTAAATCAGCTACTGGAATTGTTGCTGTTTTTCCTTCTGGCGTTGTTACAGTCGCATTCCCCTTATCATCAACGACAACTGTTGCACCTGGGTTTACTGCTTCAACTGCTACTTTAATTCTAGCAAGTTCAGGGTCTGTTAATTCAGTTTTATCTGCTACTTGTACTCTATCTGCTGGGTTATTGATATTATTACCAGCTTTTGCAGTAGATGTTTCGTTAGGTTTTTTAATTAAATCATCTGCATCAATTACTGCAGTTTTTCCTTCTGGTGTTGTTACAATTGCATTTCCTTTGTCATCTACAACTACTACTGCACCTGGGTTTACTGCTTCAACTTTTGCCTTAATCGCGTCTTTTACTTTAGTACGTTCTTCTGGAGTTAATGTCGCCATATTCTCTACAACAGTTTGAGCATTCGGTTTATTGATATCATCTCCACCGTTTACTTTGCTTGCATCTTCTGGTGTTTTAAATAAGTCTGCAGCTGGAATTGTAGCAATTGTACCATCTTTAAGAACTACTGTTGCATTTCCTTCAGTATCATATTTAACTATAGCATCTGCACCATTTAATTTTTTCAGTTTTGCAGTTGCTTTTTCTTGATCAGCTGGATTTGTTGCATTACCCACTACTTTATCTGCTGGTTTAAGAATTCCTGCATTACCCGAACCATCTTTTCCTGCATCAGCTAATGTACGTACTAATTCTTTAGCTGGGAAACCTGCTGTATGCCCATCTGGTGTTGAAACTGTTACTGTTCCTGCAGCATCAATTGTTACTACAGCATTAGGGTTAACATCACGAACTGCTTTTTTGATTTTTTCTTTATCTTCAGGAGTTAACTGATCAGGGTTATTAACAATTACTTTATCTGTTGGACGGTTAATATTATTTCCTCCACCAGTTGTTTCTAAAGCACTCGCATCTTTTGTTAAGTCAACTTGTTTTAATGTTTCTGTTTTACCATTTGGTAATGTAACACTAGCACTTCCATCTTGATTTACAGTTACAGTTGCGCCTGGGTTTACTGCTTCAATAGCTTTTTTAAGTTTTTCTTGTTCGTCAGAATCTAGATTTGTTGGATTTTTCGCAACTAATTTATTTCCTGGTAAACGTGCAGAGTTAATAGCAGCAATTGCTGTTTCAGCTGCTTTTTAGCTTTATCAACATCAGCATTTTTTTCTTAGCACCATTAATTGCTTCTTCTGATGCTTTTTTAATTTCATCTACTTCATCTTGAAGTTTTTTCTTAGCTTCTGGCGATAATGCAGTATCGTTTTGGATTGATTGCTTTTTAGCTTCTGCAGCATTTGTCACAGCTGTATTAGCTTCTGGTTTTTTCGCTGGATCTTTTGCTAAAGCTGTAATAGCATCTGCTCCCTCAGTACCTGCTGTATTGATTTCGCCTTGAATTGTTCCAGCTTCTGCTTCTGTATCTCCATTTTTTCTTACCATTGATTACTGCTTTTTTTAGTATTCGCAATTTCCTTAGCTTTATCTTTAACTTCTTTTTTCTCTTCATCAGTTAAGTCAGTACGAGCATCGATTTCTTTTTCTTTTGCTTTTAATGCTTCATCGATTTTATCTAATGCTGCCTGTTTACCAATTGGATTAATTTTAGCGATTGCAGCTGTACCATCAGTTTTTCCAGTATCAACTGCTGTTTGTGCTGTTGTTGCTTCTGCTGGTGTTGGGGCAGTATCTGGTTGTTCATTGATTTTAGCAATTGCTTTATCTGCTTCTACTTTAGCAGCTGCTTTTGCATCTTCTTTTTCTTTTTGAGTTAAATCTTCGCGCGCATCAAGTGCATCATTTTTAGCTTTTAATGCATCTGCAACAGCTTGTTTAGCTGCTTCTTTAGCTACTGGGTTTACTTTACCTACAGCTGTAATTCCATCATTTTTAGCAGTTTCAATTGCTCCATTGTTTGTAGCTTCATCAATTTTACCTAATGCTGCTGTTTTATCTTCGTTTACTTTAGCAATAGCTTTTTCTTTCTCAGCTGGCGTTAATGCAGCGTTATTATTAATCGCTGTGATTTGGTCTGTTGCTTTGTTATTTACTGCATCAATAGCTGGTTGTTTATCTAATTTCACAACTTTATCTACTGGGATTGTATCTTTAGAACCATCTTTATAAGTTACTTCTAAGTTATCTCCTTTTTGAACAAGTGTATCAACTACTTTTGCAGCAGCAGCCTTGTCTACTACTGTTCCTTTTTTTATCTTCTAAGTTTTTTTATCTTCATTTTTTTCTTAGAGTATTCTAATGGAATGTTTTTCTTTTAATTTTAGCTAATTCAGCTTCTGGAATATTAACTGTATCAGTTACTACAATTTTGTTAGCTTCATCTAATTCTTTAATATCATATTTTTTTCGTTTGAGATTTTAATACGATAGTGAATGAGCCTGGGTCTGTTGCATATGAAGAACCAGTAGCATTATTTACAATTGCTCGACCATCTGTATCTGTAGCTGTTGCATAACGAGTAACTAAGCGATATTCATCATTATCTCCTTTAGGGAATCTCTCCGCTTTAAGTCCTGGTGTCTCTTTCGTTACTAATCCACGAATTTTAACAATTGCAGGATTTTTCCGCTGTAGCTGGAGTCTCAGCAGAAATTTTTTCTTCTGTCATATCATACTCATTATTTAAAAGATTTGGATTAGCCTCGTTTATTACTTTTAACGGTTGGTTTCCTCCACCATTAACAACAGCTGAGGCAATTTTTCCTGAATCATCTGTATATTTAATATCAATATTGACATCTTCATTTGCATATACATATACATCTTTCTTACCATCTACTGAATAAGGGATCTTCACTTCTGGTGCATTATTTTTACGAACGATTACTTTATATGTGTAGTCAGCAGATTCTTTACCTTGACTATCTACAGCTTTGTAAATAACAGTGTGCTCTCCCGCTTCTGAAGTATCAATTCCAGTAACATTTGTATTTCCATCAACTGAAACTACTCGAACATGACCTTTGTTACCAAGTGTCGCATTTAAATCGTCTTCATGGTCTGTTACTTTTACAAGAGCTAATAAATCAGCTTTAGTAATAGTTGTTTCCGTTGGAACTGTTTTTTCATTTTGGTTTTCGATTACAGGTGCAACTACTGGTGCTTCATTCGTAACAGGATAAGATGTTTTTCCTAAGTATGTTCCTTTTGTTGCTCCACCATTGTGAGGAATAACTTTTAAGTTTACCCCTTCTTTAACAGGTTCTGTTAATGTTAACGTAACTGTATCGTAGAAAGGTCCTTTTACAGTCTCTTTAACCGTTGCTTTACCTGCATTTCCACCAGCCATCACTAAACTTCCGTCGTCTTCACGTTTAATATCAAGCTGAATTTCTCTGTTAGTTTCTTTATTTGTATAGAAGAAGTATGTGAATCCTGCGTCATGAGGTACAGTAAACGTTACTTCTTTAGCTCCTGCTACAACGCTCTTACCGTCTTTTGCTGCCGCTGATGGTAGAATTGTTGAAGGTCCGATAGATACAACTACATCCGTCTTTTCACTTAATATGCCATTAACAGTCTGTGTAACTTCAACATTGTTCTTAGGGGCATAGAATGTTCTGGCTCTTTCACTTGCTCCAAATAATGCTTCGTTACTGTTAAGTCCTTTATCTAAAGGTAGTTTCCAAGTTCCATCAGCTCCAACTTGTGTTGTTTTTTCTGAGATAACTTCTGTTCCTTCTGGATTTTTTATAGTTACTTTAACAGTTGCTCCAGCCGTACCAGTTCCTGATAATTCTTCATCAGTTGATAAAACTGTATTTCTAGCTTTAGGATTTCCAGTTACTACAGGTGCTGGTACACTAATTAACTTCCCTTTAGAAATTGTATCTGTAGAACCATCTTTATAAGTTACTACAATATTATTTTTCAGAATTAGTAATAGAAGCTATACGATCTGATTGATTTTTCTACTTCTGTTCCTTTTTTTATCAGCTAAATTAGCGTCATCATTGTTATTAGAGTACTCAATTTTTAATTTTTCTTTGATTTTTCGCTAATTCATCTTCTGTTACGTTAGTTAGATCTGTTACAGCAACTTTTTTTCAGTTGGTGTCTTGATATCATACTTATCTGTTTGAGATTTAACGATGAATTCAACATACCCAGGTTTTTTCTGGCGAAGTTCATAGTTTTCAACACTATAGGTTTCATTTGCTGGATAGATTTAACACCGTTATTATCTTTAGCCTCGATAAAACTTGTCCACTTGTTCGGAGCTTTCAGTTTTGTTACTCCAACCATCTTGATAGTAGCTATTTTCTTATCATCAGATACAGTTCCTTCCCCAGATGCTACAGCACTATTAGTTATCTTTCCTATGGTAAAACCATAAACACTAGCGTTATCACTTTCATCTTTACCTTTATTTCGTAGATATAAATCTTTTACTATTGTCTCATCTTTACCGGTAAATGTTAAGTCAGTTTTTTCTCCTGTATAAATATAGATCTGACGTCTATCAACATTTGAGTATGGAAGTTCTACTGTTGGTGCTTGGTTTCCTTCTGTTCTAAACGCATTCTCTTTATCCATCTCTTTACCGTTACGTGGATCTTTTGAACCTGTGTTTTCGATTGAGTTAGTTCCAGCTTTTGGTTCTGTGTTTTCTGCTTTTTTACCTACAGTTTCTTTTCCGTTAGTAGTGTCTACTTCTGGAGTTTCTTTTTTCTCTACAGCTTTAGCTTTTAATTTAGTGCTAGCTGTAGTTACTAATTTACTGTAAGCTCTTGTGATTTCATCTTGAGTTTTAGCGTTTCTTAATGTTGTTTTTGCAGCTTCTAAGTCTGCTTTTTAATACCGCAACAGATTCTTCTGTTTTATTAGCATATGTTCCATCAGCAAGTTTCGCTTCGATTTCTGCGATGTAGTTTTCTAATTTCGTTGTATCTAGCGCTACTTTTTCTTCCGCTTTAGCCGCTACCGCTGCTGCTATATCTTCTTTAGTGGTGTCTTTCACTACTGGTTTAGCTGTTGCTACTGGTGCAGTTGGAACATTTTCTTTTGATCCAGCGTTTGTTGTGTTATCTGCTGTTGTGTTATTTGATACTTCTTCACTCGCCTGCGCTACTGCTCCAGCACCAAAGAAGATACTCGCACCGATTACTACTGATGCTGTACCTACTTTAAATTTCTTAATAGAGTACGTTTCAACTTTTTGTACCCTCTTTCCTAATTTTTTTAGATAATTATTATTTTTACCTATCAATTTATTTATTCCTCCTTTATTGCATATAACCGTGTACTTAAATGTACCTATAACATAAAATATTGACGACTTTTGAAACATGGTGAGAATCATTCCTAAATCTAAATTACTCAGAACAATATCTCCTCCATTAAAATTTGAACTTTAGTTCTCTTTTTGTTACCATAATAATATATCTTTAAATTATTTTCAAATGATAAGATTAGTAAAATACAACTATTTTTTTCTTAAATTATTAAGTATACTTCTTATGCTTATTTTATTGTTATTTACCTTATTACTAAATAATTGATTATTTTTATCAAATTCATATACCAAAATTACTGTAATAAAATATTTTTTTAAAAACATATAAAATTGTAAACCTGTATTTCCCTATCTAAAAATGTAAAATACAATTAAAATAGTTAGTTGAAACTTCTTAAAGAAAAACAATAATTCTCTAATATTACTTTTTATCTATATAAGTTAATCTACAAAGTTGTTTATTATGATTTTTTTATCTTATATTTTTTTCGCTAAACTTAGCATCTTAATTCAATAAAATTATTGACATTCTTGTTTTTTTCACTTTAAACTATTATACGAACGCCGTCCTTTACGATAACTATAAATACGTATATACAAATTGTTATAACTCTTATTAAATCAAGTCATATATAATCATTCAATAAAAATATACATTTATATATCACAACAATTAAAAAAATAGTCAATAATATAAACACTCATAACTATCTAGAAACACTAAAGTTCCACTTTATCTAATTTTTCCAACTTCTCTTTCTTTCAATAATTCGCCAAAAAAACTTTTTACCTTCCAACGCTTGACCCTATTAAATATAGTATCAATTTAAGTATCCATTTTTCAGCATATTCAACTTGTTATACATTTACCTTTTTTTCAAAAGAAATACAATATACTCTCTTTTTATTCTCAATATTTATAAATATTAGTTGTTTTTTTATTCGTCATATTCATCCTCCTAATAATTGATAACCTTTAAAGTTATTGTTTGTCAATTTCCCTCTAAAAATGTACTTTTTTTCGTAAATTAACTAAAAAAATACATCTTCAAGTAACGAATATAATTTTTAACAAATATTTTTTTGTACAGATAATATCAATATTCTTAATACAGCTGCAAAACAAAAAGATATAACAGGGATTAAAACCTTATTATAATGATGTTTCGAAGTTTATATTTCCTGAATAACCAAGTTATTACAGAAAAAAATAATATTAATTATAGTTCCCTAACTTTAAACATACTTAAAAAAACAACTTAAATTATAATATATTTTTTTATAATATGACTATTAAATATCTCTTATTATATATTTAAATATACTTCCTAACCTAACTATTATTCTTTTTTTCAGTAAATTGATATTGGTTGCTATAAATTCCAATACCCTCATACTTTTCTTAAAAAAATACTATCACCTCAACTTATAACACTAAAATATAGGCACACTATTTAATATAAAAATATAAATATCTATATAAATATGTTCAAAACAATATAAAAAAACAACTCCCTACATTTTTATACTCACTTACGAAATAAAAAAATATCACTTACAGATTATACAAATGAACTAATAAAGTTTGAGTAAAATTATTATTAAATATTTAATTAAAAAAACACACCTCTATCTATACTCCTATAATTTCTAATTATTTATCGTTAAACTATTCTTATTAAAAATATTGCACCTATACAAAAACTCAAACCTAAGATTTCATCTAGATTCGAGTTTTTTTGGTTGTATACTAAATCCGGGGCATGGAAAAAAATTCCATCCCTGGATTTCAATTTTTATATACAAAAAAACAAATATCCAATATAATTAAGGTGTACAAAAAAATAATTAACTAAGAAAGGATATTTGTCATGAATAATTTTATCACAAATTTACTATTAATAAAAAGACCAAAAATATAACTATGGAGGACAAACTTGATCTAATCAATGTAGATGGTCAAGATACATTCGTATTTCATGGAACTTTATCATATGAACCAAAGTGTTGTACAAACTGTGGTTGTATAAAAGAAGGAAATAATATAGTTAAAAATGGATTTGGAGACCCATTAAAAAAATAGCTCTATTAAAAAAATGTCAGAATGCCCTACATACCTTAGACTAAAGAAACAACGCTTCAAATGTAGAGAATGTAATTCTAAGTTTTGTGCTGAAACATCATTTGTACAAAAGCACTGTAGTATATCTAAAAATCTTATATTTTTACATAATGAAGAATCTATCTAAAACATTGTCTTTTTAAAGATATAGCTGAATTAAGTAATGTATCAGTATCTACAGTAGTAAGAGTAATGAAATCATGTAGAGAAGCTGTAGAAGTTAAGACTCATTCAAACTTACCAGAGCACCTATGTTTTCGATGAAATAAAAATCAACTAAAGATAGTAAAAATGGAATGAGTTTCGTATTCTTAGATGCTAGAACACATGACTTTATAGATATTGTAGATGGTAGAACACAACATATATTAAAAACAATACTTTATGAGATATCCAAGAAAAGTAAGAAAGAAAGTAAAAAAACGATCTGTATAGATATTTACCCTCCTTATATGAGTATGATTAAAGAGATGTTCCCTAACGCTGAGATAATAATAGATAGATTTCACATAGTTCAAAAATATTAATAGAGAATTAAATAAAGCTAGAGTGAAACTAATGAATCAATATAAGAATAAAAAAAGGCTCTACTTACACTATTTTTAAAGAACTTCTGGAAGGTAATATTGGAAGATAGAGATAAAGTAAATTCAACAAAAACATTCTATTCTAGAAGCTTTTAAACGCTATGTAACTAGAAAAGAAGTATTAGATTATATATTAGCCATAGATACTGAATTTACAGCTAGTTATGAGAGAGTACATGAGATTAGAGAAGCTATTAAAGCTAAAGATTCTGTAGAATTAGAGAAGTATATAGACATGGATGTTAAAGGACTATCTAAAGGTGTAGCTAAAGCTATAAATACTATGAAAAAGCACAAAGAGTATATGCTTAACGCTGTTAAATATGAGTATTCAAATGGTCCATTAGAAGGATTTAATAATAAAAATAAAACTACTAAAGAGAGTGTCTTATGGATATTCTAGCTTTAGTAATTTCAGATTACGCATTTTAATTATGTCTAGATTATTTGTTTCTGAATATAAAAAAATAATGTTAAACTTAAAGAAAGTAAGAAAAATCTAAGCAGCAAAATGCTGCCTAGATTTCTAGAGTGAATTTTTTTCCCATGCCCCGAACTTGACAAAGAGCCAGTTTTTTTAAACTGTCTTCATTCTTGAGAGCGATCCAAAAATCACGATTTCACAGAAATCGATTTTTATCGAGCCACTTCCCACAGTAATTTCTCTTATATACTTTTTTTAAAATTCAGGGCTTTTTGAGAAATTTAAAACTTACATTATACCTAATCAGTCTTACATCATAAGTTCCCTTTTTTTCTCTAATATTTCGGTAATTATTCCCCTATTTCTTGTTTTTTTCATTAATCTACAATTTTTCACATTTTCTTTAAAAAAAATATCTCCGCTTTTTTTAACATTTCATATATTCTTGCGACTTTTATATCTTGTTTGAAATACATACTATTTTTTTACTGTTTAACAGCGGGTTTAATGTGATTTTTTTCCTTCTTTATTTATCTCACGTATCAATGGTGCTGACGCTTTTTTTCACCGCTAGCACCCTGTAGTTTTTTTGTTGGAAAATAGTTCTTAAAAATCTTCTTTAGTCGTATGTATGAGAATGTGTAAAAAGTATCCTTTGTATTTTTTTGGTACTATATCTTTTGGTGCTTATAGTTTTTACTAAATCGCTATAATTTTTCAACCTTAAGTGCCGCTTCAAAAATTCTATTTTTCCAAACCTTCACTTACATCATAAATTTTTTTCTATCCCATCTTTTCCGAGAGATAATATTTTTATATTTTTATAAAAGGGAACAAGTTATCTTCCGTTATTATTTCATCTATTTTTTTAAATCTATTAACATTTCTTTTTGTAAGATACTTTTCGACTTTTTTTGTCATTAATATTTTTTTCTTATAGCTGTTGCACTAAGGTGTGCAAACTCACTTAATCCTGTACTATTTAGCCCCTGTCCTTCTCTTTTTCACAGGTAACAGTTCTATATCTAAACCAGCATCTTTAATAGCTTTTGTAATAACTGTATGCTAAACTAAAAATTCGGACTATTTTTTTCCAGACCGTATAATTCACTATTTATTTTTTTGCATAGTTATAACCTTTTTTTATCAGCTGTTTATATTCTTCTTGAGTGGTATTTTTTTGTTTTTTTATATTTCCTGGAAAATATTTATATCTTCGTTTTCAGTTCCAAAGATAAGATGTGTTATCCCTGCCCCAGCCAAAATTTCGATACTTTTTTTGGCAAAATCATCGCCATATGCCACACTCCCTAAATATGGTAGAGCAATCACTAAATCACAACCGCATCTTACAGCCTCTTTGGCTCTAGCATAACCATTGACAATAGCAACTTCACCTCTTTGTGTGAAAAATTCACTCATTACACAAATGACCTTACCATTATTTTTATCAGCTATCTTTCTTGCACATTCTATCAAATATCTATGACCACTATGCAAGGGATTAAATTCCGCAACTATACCTATTCTCATCTTTTCACCTCTCTTTTCACATTTTCTACTTAACTTAATTTTATACAAAAGCAAGCGAGTTAGACCACTCAATATATTAGATACCATTATTATATACTAAGCAACCTCCTCGCTATATTTCTTTTATTCTTTTGATTTCTTTTCGTCAGTAGCATCCTTCGAATCTACATCTACTTTTTCTACACTATTATCTTCAAAAATATCAACAGTCCACCCTACCAGACTTCCATCATCCGCAGCTACTTTACTTATCGAAAATTGTCTTTTTTTCTTGTCGTTATCAGTTAGCCTTTTTATCTCTGCTTTACCAAAGTCTAAAGCTTCTTTTTGAGATTTGAATACTTTTCCTGTAGTACCAACACCTTCTGATTCTGATAGTTTTTTACCTTTATAGATTTCTGTCACAGCAGATCTTTGGGTATTTTCACTAGCAGCGACTTTATTTTGAGTATTACCTTCTGTCTCCTGTCCTTTTTTCTACTGTTGTTGAAATCTTGTTTTCATTCTCTGTTTCTTTTTTTCATTTTCTTTTACTTTTTACTTTATTTTCTTCTTTTTTTCTTTTTTTGCGATCTACTTGCTCTTGTTTCTTATCCTTTTTGAGACGAGTCTGTTTTTTTAACTTCCTCTTCTCTTCCAAAAATAACTAAATATTAAAAAGTATAACCCCTGCCAAAAACAAGTGAAATCACACTATATACCAAAAATCTTAATAAATTTATTTTTTTCATGATTCCTTTTCCTTTTTTTATACTTATATAATATTATACCACTTATCTGTATATTTTGCTAAGATTTAAAGATTTTTTTATCATCACTTTTTACATTGTGGATTTTCTTTATGAATTTAATTTTTTTACATCTTAGATAAATAAAAATATTTTTTTAATACGAAAAAAACTCATAGAATCTTTTTCAAACAATAACCCTTCATAATTTAAAGATTATTTCCTTACGACTCTATGAGCTTTCTATTTTATCCTTGTGTTATTTTTAACAACAACTTCACCTTTGTTATTACTTTCTAATGTATAACTGTAACTTTTTTTATTTTCTTTTACTAAGCGGTTGATTTCTTCATTTGCATATGCTTTTTGCTGCATCAGCATTGCTAAATGTTCCTGGTGCTGTTGCCCCACTATTTGCTTCAGTAACTTCTTTTTATCATCTTTATTTGAAGTATTCGCCTTGTTGTTTGTTGTGTTATTGTTAGAGTTTTGTGCATTGTTTACAGCAGTGTTGCTGTTAGCTGGTTTGTTATTTTTCTGATCTAGTGTTGTTAGAAGATGATGAAGTATTTCCATTTTCTTTATTTTTCTCTATATTTTTCTTCATCACTTTTTTTCTTTTTGTTTTAGATTTTTGAGTTGTTTTTCTCTTTATCTTTATCTTTTTCTTTGTCTTTTGATTTAGATGTTGATGTTGTTTCTTCGTCTTTTTTTCTTACTAGAGCTGTCACCACCAGTGAAATAACTAATTCCTACGAATAACGCACTACATAAAAAAATATAGCTAATACTATTCCCCATAATACTTTCAGTAATCTATTGTCTTTCATGGTATTTCCCTCCTTTGTTTCTAATATATTATAATACTATTTCAGTTTTATTTCCACTACTTTTTTTAATTATTATTTATATTTTTTTATCATACCCTTGATAAGTCCTGATAAAATAACTTTTCAAAAAAATTTTTTTAATTTTTTTCGTTTTTATGAAAAAAATCCTCTATATTTTTTTCGATATATATAGTGTCAGAGTACAAAGACGAAAAATTTTTTTAAAAAAATAAAGGAGATTCATAAAATGAAATTACTAAAAAAAGGTATTACACTTAAACTACAGTGAGGCTAAAGGTCAAAAAAACAGGTTATTAAAAAGTTATAATTTCGATGTTAACCCAACTGCTAACGATGATACGTTAAAAGAGGTTGGAGAGGAATTAAAAAAATTAGTTTCTAAAACTATCGACACTGTGACTATCAACATTAAAGAACTTGTCTAATTTAGAAGGAGATTATATTATGGAAAAAAAATTAAACATTTACTTCACAACTGAAAATAAAAAAACTTATCACATCGCGATTTCACATCCCTAAAGATGATTTAAGTAAAGCTACTGTGGAGGCTGTTGCTCAAAAGATTGTTGAGACAAAAGTTTTTAAACAATGAAAAAAACGTGTTTTAACAGCTTTTTAAAAAAAGCTACTTACGTTACTCGTGAAGTTAGCGAACTTCAATAATAGAAGGGAGGGAGGTGCGGTTTATGCCGCACCTTTTTTTATGGATATACTAAATTTTTATTAATACTGTAGGTTTTTCCTATTTTTTTGTTGCGGTATTTTTTTCTTATTAAAATTGGATAATACTCTTCAAAGTATAGGTAAAAAGTTTAAATGATCTCACACGTATTATAGAAACAAAGTTAAACCTAGATATTAAAGAATAGAATGATATAGGGAGTAAATATTATGACAAGTCAACAAACAATGGTAAACTGGGCAAAAGATAATGTGTATAAATGGATCGATATGGATGGTATGTACGGTGCACAATGCGTCGATCTTACTATGGCGTATGTGAAGAATTTCGCAGATTTTCAAATATACGGCAACGCCATCGATTATTTAACTAATCCTATTCCTCCAGGCTGGAGAAGATACTTTAAAGGTGACACTGAGATTGCCCCTGGAGATATAGCAATATGGCATTGGGGAGATTGGGATAGTTATGGTCATGTCGGTATTGTTATCGAGGTCAACAACGGACTTATAACTTCTGTAGAACAGAATGTTGATGGAACACCTGAACGTGGAGGTATAGCTCGTATTATGAGCAGGAATGATACTTATCTTGCAGGATTTATTAGACCTAGCTATGATTCTAGCGAGGAGTGGACTCGCGTACCTGAGAATGGACGTTTTACTGTAAATGTACCGTCTATCAATGTTAGAAATAAACCTAGCAAACTCGGAAAGGTGCTCAACACCTACTATAAGGGAGAAAAGGTATTTTATGATAGCTATGTTATCAAAGAAGGATTCGTTTGAATTAGTTATGTTTCCTATTCAAATGAGCGCCACTATATGGCAATAGGGACTCACGACGGTACACAAAGAACTAGCTGCTGGGGAGATTTCGATTAGTTTCAAATAATTATATAGAAGGGAGTGCCTCAAAAATCTTGATTTCGAAGAAACAAGATTTTGTCGAGCCACTCCTTCATAGTTTATTAGATATCTAAAAGATTTCCATAAAAGCATATTTAGATATCGATAATCTACTACATCTATAAATTCTTATATAAACTTTTTTTAGATTTTTTTAGTCAGATTCCGGACTGAATCTTCTCCTTACTCCGAACTTGACAAAGAGCCTAATTTTATTATCCCCAACAAAAAAAGCAACTGGAAATCCAGTTGCTTTTTATTTATTTTCTAATTATTTAACACGGATGTAAACTGCTCCGCTACCTACATTTGCAGTGTTAAGAGCTGTTTGGTTACCATTCCATCCACCGTGGATAGCTTGTCCGTTTCCAGCGTAAACTGCGATATGAGCTAATCCCATTCCACCGTTTGCATAGTAGATTAAGTCTCCTGGTTGAGCTTGAGATGCTGGAACTACAGTTCCTAAGCTCATGTATCCTGCTGGCCAGTCGTGGAAGTTGATTCCTACTGCTTTAAGAGCGTTTGTTACTAGCAGTGTACAATCTTGGAAAACTCCTAATTGAGATAATGCTGCTTGGTAGATCACTGCTCCTTTGTTTGAAGATGCAACTTGAGTTGTTGCTGCTGCAGCTGGTGCTGCTGCTTGAGCTGTTACAGTTGGAGCTGCTGTTGCAACTGCTGGTGTAGCTACTGGTTTATCTGCAGCTTTTGCAACTGCTGGAGTAGTAGCTGGTTTTGTTTCAGCTTTAACTTCTGCTTTGGGTGCTGCTACTTCTTTTTTAGCTTCTGCAACTGGTGCTGCTGGTGTAGCTGCTTTTTCTTCAACTTTCGCTGGGGCTGGTGCCACTACTGGAGCTGGAGTAGCCGCTGGCGCTACTGTTGGTGTAACTGTAGCTTTTGGAGCTACTGTTTGAACTGGGTCAACTTTTACTACTGTTTTTTCTGCAGTGTTTTCTACAACAGTTGCTTTTGGAACTGTTACTTCTGCAGTTTTCGCTGCACCTGCATCAACTTTTAATACTGTTCCCACATAAATTAGGTTAGGGTTAGAAAGATTGTTTAATTTAACAAGCTCGTCTACTGAAACTCCAAATCTATCAGCAACTTTTCCTAAAGTGTCTCCTAATACTACTGTGTAGTATCCTTGTTCTTTAGCTTGAGCCACTTGAGCTACTGTTGTATTGTAAGTTAATTTATCTCCAGGGAAGATTAATGCACTTGTTAAGTTGTTATCTTGCATAAGTTGCTCAACAGTTGTACCGTTGTTTACTGCGATATCCCAAAGAGTATCACCTTTTTTTACTGTATATGTATCAGCGTCAGCGATTTGAGATAATCCAACACCTACTGTCGAAACGATTGCCGTTGCGGCTACTAATTTTTTGTAATTTACTCATAATTTTTCGATCTCCTTAAATTAGGTTCGAGTCAAGCGACTCATTCATCTATTTATAAATACTGTTTTATTTTTCTATTCTTTAATTTCTTTTACTATTTCCTAAACTATAAACGTCATAGATCTCGTTCAAGCTATGCTGAACTTCTATATAATCTTGACATACTACCATTATATGAGCAATAGATAGTTTTTTTCAAGGTTTGTAACAGTTTTTGTAATAATAACGATAACTCTCTGTTACATTAGGTTAATTCTGTAATCTTTAGGTTATTTTATAAGCAGTTTAATTGCATTTGAAACGTTTTTTTATAATATAGTAATTCTGTAATTTTTTTATTTTTTTATCTAGGAGGTTTTATGACAGATTTTAATACAGCTAGTTCTGCGTTAAAGATGATTCTTATCTTTTTAGAGGACTTCTTTCTTTTCTTTCTCCGTGCGTAATACCAATATTACCAATTTATATCGGTATTCTTGCAGGGAAAAAAAGAGATGAACGAGCATGGAGAGCTAACTTTTAATAAACGTAATACTATTACAAATACTCTTTCTTTTTGTTTTTGGGTATTTGTTCTACATTTTTTTATCCTAGCATTTGCAACTAGTTTTATTAGTATTTTTCTTAAATGAGAATATCAAAACTTTACAAATCGTTAGTGGTGTTTTTAATTGTCTTTATGGGATTATTACAACTTGGGGTATTTAAAATTGGATTTTTTTAAAACAGGAATTTTCAATAAAGAATAAGGTGAAGAGAAAAGGAAATAAAACTACTCCGATTCTTGCATTTTTTTAATGGGATTCACTTTTTAGCTTTTCTTGGACACCGTGTATCGGACCTATCTTGGCGAGTGTTTTCTTATATGCTTCTAGCCACACAGGGGTCATGAGTTTCTTATTGATTTTTGCGTACTGCTTAGGATTTATTTTACCATTTATCCTTGTTGCATTCTTCGCTTCAAAAATTATTGAATCTATTCAAAAAAACATACTAATATACTTAAATATACACAAATCATCTCTGGTATTATCCTTATTTTTAATCGGTATTTTTAATACTAAGTGGCTCATTTGTAACATTAACTCGTTATTTTTTTCATAAACTTGTTATTTAATTGGAGGAATTTAATATGAAAAAAATTATCTATACTTAGCACAACTCTTCTTAGCAGTGCTTTAATCTTGAGCGCATGTTCTAGTTCTACTGAGAAAAAAGAAGAAACTAACAAGCAAACTTCGACTGCTTCATCTAGTGAAACTAAGCCTACCCAAGCATTTGATTTTACTGCGATGGATAAAGATGGAAAAAAACTGTAAAACTTAGTGATTTTAAAGGTAAGAAAGTCTATATAAATATGTGGGCTAGCTGGTGCGGTCCTTGCATGAGAGAAATCCCTGAGTTAGAAAAAGTTTATCAAAAATTAAAAGATAAGAATGATATCGTCTTTCTATCTATGACTTCTCCTAACGATGCAGAATTCAAAAACCAAAGTCCTCAAGATAAAAGTAAAGATGTAATTCTAAAAAAAGCGAAAGAACTTGGTTCAACTTATCCTGTTCTTTTCGATGTCAATGATCGCTTCATTATAAACTATGCAATTCGTTCGTTCCCAACACATATTTTTAATTAATAGTGACGGTACATTCGAGACTAGAATCGCTGGAGCTGTGAATGAAGAAACTCTTACTAAAGAATTAGAAAAACTTAAATAATAAAAAAATATCCGAGTCTTATAGTTATACAGTCATCATAGCTAACCTTATGGTAGTTTATATACTATAAATAACTAGACTCGGATTTTATTGTTCACCTACTATTTATACTCTTTTGGTGCGCTTTTCATCAGCCACAGTTCTAATATTTTCTCATGAAGATCCTCCTCTTCACTTTCGAAAATTGTAACATTCTTTTTCTCAAATAAACTAATTAGCTTTTTGTTAGTAACAACGTTCTTCTCATTTCCTAATGTCGAATAGCCAAAGTTAATCTCCGCTTCTACATCTTCAATGTAATTTAACACGTCTATTTCTTCTAATCTTTCTAGTAAATACTCTTCTTTTTCTGGATAGTTGCGAATATATTCTCGCAGGCTATCATATACTCCGATATCAAGATTTTCATCAAGAATGTATTTAAAATCAACATTTTGGACATTTGAGATAAATAACCTAGCTATTTTTTTAGAAACTGCTGAGGCTACTAGAGCTATCGCAGCTCCTTGTCCCTTAGCAACGATATTGATTTCTAAATCTGGGAATTCTTTTACTAAAATATTTACTAAATCAACCGCATCTTGATAGGCATAGTTATAATATAGCTCCTCTTGCTGGTTGCTTGTTAGGAAAGGAAAATATATAGATGCTGGTTGTTTGTTTTCGCTTCTCCCTCTATCTCCTCTAACATGAAGTGTCGCCCTACTATAACCTAAAGCACAATATTTCATAAGTTTAATAGTGTTATTCGGCACTTTTTTTCATAATCTGGTATCTCTAAAATTATTCCTCTGTTTTTTTATTTTTTTCACGATAATTTCAGCATAGATTTTTTTGAATTGTCTATTGCATTATATTCTATTGTTAAATTTTTGCAACTCAGGATAGTCTTTTTTTAATACTAACTTTATAATTTAATTTTTCTTTTCTTTTTTTCTAATCTCATTTTTCTCGCCTTCTTAGAGCATATCTACGTCAATTACATCGTATTTTTTTATCGATATTCTCCTAACTTTCTTAAAACAAATTCATCGAAGAAATGTTCTTGGAGTACTTCGTGTTCAAATTTTTCTATAGTGAATAATTTCTTTGTTCGTTAATAAAGCCAATAATTTATCCTGGCATTTTTTTCAGGTGTTCTCACATTCAAATGGGAATAACCGTAATAAACTTTTGCTTCTACTTCTTTTTGCATAATTCAGTATATCTATTTCGTTTAAACGACTCATCATATAATCTTCTTTTTTCAGGGTAATTACGATTATAATCTCGAATAGCTTCATAAACTCCCTACATCTGCATTTTCTTTAAAAATAATTGAGAAATCAATATTCTGAGCATTTGATATAAATAAGTTCGCTATATCTTTTGTTACTGCCGCCGCAACTAAGCCCGCACTTGCTCCTTGACCTATTGCTAGAACGTTAACTTCTAACTCTGGGAATTCTTTTTTTCAATACTGCGATTAAGTCTATTACATCTTGATAGACAAAATTATAATATAACTCTTCATTTTGATTGTTTAAAAATGGGAAATATATCGAAGCTGCTTGTCTGTTTTCACTTTGTCCTGCTTGCCCTCTCACGTGTAATGAAGCTACCGCATAGTCTAGTATTGCATATCGTCCTAGGTTCAGATAATCTTTTTGGGAACACCTTATAATCTGGTATTTCTACAAATATTCCTCTAGTTTCTCCTTTTGGAACCATCACCTCTGTATAAATTCTTGAATTATCTACTGCTGTGTATGTTAATTCGTAGTAATCCAACCGTGGGTGTTTGTAAGGAATTTTGTTTAGATTGTATTCAAATTGTCTGTTTTTTTATCTAATTTCATCTCTTTTTTTCCTCCTAACAGATTTTTCTATATTTTTAGTTTAATACTCACTTCTTCTTTTTAATCTTCTAATAAGAATCTTGCTGTTTTAGTGTTAAAATCTGGTATATTTTTCGTGACCATACTTTTTTTGTATAAAATCATCTCTTTTTCACAAGACAAATTATTATACACTGCAAACTGAGTTTCTATCGGACATATAACATCAATATTACTAGCTCCAAATAACACTTTTGCCTTTATTCTTTGAGCGAAGTTTTTTGCGTCTATATAGGATAATCTATCGAATAATCTCTCGTCATTTTCCCCTGTTGTACTAAACCAACGCGAATAATAACGAATTCCTTCATAAGCTACTAGATCCAAATCAAGATCGTATACTTTTTTCATATCTGATAAAAACGGGTAGAGAATTACACATTTTTTTATATCGTTCAACCCTGCACAAATTGTTGCGAAACCACCGCCTTGCGAACCACCTGCACAGTTTATGTTATTCTCATCTATTCCTTCAATATCCTTTGCAATACGAATAAGTAAGCACATATCAAGAATATTTTTAACAAAAAGCATATTATCTAACTCATCATCAATACCTGCGACGATATGACCAGCAACAGTTGTTCCTTGAATACCTCCTATATCCCGACTTCTTCCACCTTGACCTCGAAAATCCATCGCAAATACCGCATACCCTAACGAGGCATATGCTGTTTTTTCAAACCAATTTCTATTACACCCTGGATAACCATGAAAATAAAACAAGGCTGGCACTTCTTTATCATTCATAGGTTTTATGAATTTCGCGTAGATACGTGCTCCATCATAACTTTTAAAATATAAATCGTAGTATTTCACTCCATCAAAATTAGAAAATTCCGTCTCTATTAATTCATAATCCAAAGGTACATTATTAATAAATTCCAACTTCTTATCCCAATATGAATCGAAATCTAACGGTCTTTCCCAAGTCCCCAAGTATTTGGTAATATCCATAGAATATCCTCCTGTTATTTTTCATAATTAATTTCTTCAGTTAAATTATAACCTCTTAATAAAAAGTATCTCAATAACTACTTATAATTTTTTTATAATATTTATTTTTTTAGTAGCCTTTTTTTAATAGCCCCAACCTAGAAAAAAAGCAGCCCCTTATGTTTTAGGGCTGCTTTTTTTGTTATATTTATACTTTAAGGGCTTAATTTATTATTTCACTTCTTTTACGTATTCTTGATCTTTAGTGTGAATAGTAAGTCCAGTGATATTTTTAGTAGATTTGAAGAAGAAACTACAGATATAACCGAATACTAATGCACTTAAGAATGAGAATCCTGAGAAGATGAATGGACTTTGTTTAGCATAAGTTGTGAAGTCTTGGATGTACCAACATACAATACCTGCTACTAATAATCCTAATAATGCTCCAGCTCCGTTTGCACGTTTAGTGAAGATACCAAGTGCAAATGTACCAGCTAAAGGCACTCCTAGAAGTCCGATATATTTAAGGAATAAATCCCAAGTTTCTTTTTGGTTAGTATTTACGAAGTATAATGCTGCGATTGTTCCTAATACCCCTGCTACAATGATGATAACACGAGCTAATAGAACATCTTGTTTAGCATCTTTACTTAATCCAAAGAAACGTTGTTTAATGTCAACTGTGATACAAGCTGAAATTGAGTTTAAGCTTGATGCGATAGTTGATTGAGCAGCTGCTAAGATAGCTGCGATTACTAATCCTGCGATACCTGCTGGTAATGCTGTTAAGATGAAGTAAGGTACTAAAGCTGTTGTGTTTGCTGCTTTACCTACTACTTCAGCGTTCATGAAGTCTGGTAATTTAGTTACAGCGTGGCTACCTTTGTAGAAGCTGTAAAGAACTGTTCCCATTCCGTAGAAGATTGGAATAGAGATGAATGCTAATAATCCGTTTGTCCAAAGTGATTTATTAGTTTCTTCAACTGATTCTGTTGTGCTGTAACGTTGTACTACGTCTTGAGAAGCAGTATATTGTTGTAAACTGTTAAATACTGATCCAATGAAGATAATTGGAATAGTAGATGCAGTTAATGACCAGTTAAATTTCTCAGCAGTTATAATTTTACCGTTAGCTAAAGCATCTTGAGTAATGTGTCCGAACCCACCTACTTCGTATGCTCCTAAGATGATTACTAAAACAGCTCCTCCAAGTAAAATAATACCTTGGATAACGTCTGTCCAGATAACCCCTTCAACCCCTCCTAAGAATGAGTAAACTACGCAAAGTAATCCGATTACCGCACACACTAAGAATGGGTTAAGTGTTGATACTGATGTAATGGCAACTGTTGGTAAATAAATAACGATAGCTACACGTCCGATGTGGAATAGTGAGAATAACACACTTCCTACTACACGAACACTAGGATTGAAACGTTCTTCTAAATATTCATACGCTGTAGTTACATTTAATTTTCTAAAGAATGGAACATAGTAGTGGATTAAGATAGGAATAATTGCGATAATTGAAAAGTTCCCAGCTGCATATGTCCAGTCTCCGTTGAATGCTTTTTCCGGTGTAGCCATAAATGTAATGGCCGATAATGTTGTTGCATAAATCGAGAATCCTACTGCCCAAGATGGAATGTTCCCTCCGGCTTTGAAGAATTCGTCCGTGCTTTCACCTGCTTTTTTAGTGAAATACACACCTATTGCTAGCATAGCTATTAAGTAAATTCCTAATACTATACTGTTAAGTGTACCAAATCCTATTTTGTCCATGGTACTTCCCTCCTATTTCGTTGTTTTATTTAATAATACTTTTTTATTATGGAAAAATTTTTCCATTTAGGGAAGAGGAGGGTGCTCCTCTTCCTATTCCCCTGATTTTTTTAGTCCGTAGTTATTCGTTTTTTTACTCTGTTATTGTTTTAAAAATTATAGGTCGTAATCTTTAACAAGTTTTTTTCAACTTCTGCTAATTTAGCTGGATCGAATGATTTCATAGGTTTTTTACATGTTCCTGCATCAATACCTTTAACTTTTAAGATTTCTTTAAGAGTTTGGTATAATCCTAGTTCTAATACTTTTTCAATTACGTCATTTGCTTTGTGTTGAAGTTCGTAAGCTTCTGCAACTTTTCCTTCTTTAGCAAGTCTGAAGATTTCTTTACTTCTTTGTCCGTTAACGTTGTATGTTGAACCGATAGCTCCGTCTACTCCAGTAATAGCAGCTTGAACTAACATTTCATCGAATCCAGACCAGATTAATTTGTCAGGGAAACGTTTTCTGAATCTTTCTAATTGATAGAAGTCAGCTGCAGTGTATTTAACACCGATAACTTTTTCATCTTCGAATAATTCAGCGAATTGATCTAAACTAATTTTAACTCCTGTTAAGAATGGGATGTAGTAAAGAATCATGCTGTTATCTGTAGCATCGATAATTGTTTTGTAGTAGTGTTTGATTTCGTTGAATGATAGCGGATAGTAGAATGGTGTAACTGCTGATAATGAGTCATATCCTAATTCTGTAGCATATTTAGCTAATTCTACTGCTTCGTTTAAGTCTAATGACCCTACTTGAGCAATAAGTTTAACTCTATCTCCAACTACATCTTTTACTAATTTAAAGATTTGTTTCTTTTGAGTAGTGTTTAATAAGAAGTTCTCCCCACTACTTCCGTTTACGTATAGACCATCAACTTTACTTACGTTGATATTGTGTTCTATAACTTGTTTTAACCCCTCTTCTTTAACTTCACCATTTTTCGTCAAATGGAATAAGTAAAAGCCGAATAAATTCCTTTTTAAATCTTTCATTGTAATAACCTCCGTTATTTGTTTTTTATTTTTTTAAATTTCGTGTATTTATTTAACACATTAAATTTTAATACACTTATATTGTAAAAACGTTTTTCTGTTGTTTGTCAATAGAAAAAAATAATTTTTTTATTTTTTTGAAAACCTTTTAAATCATATAGTTGTTAATGTGTTTATTAATATTTTTACAACTTACCTCTTCTCCTTTATACTATCACGATTTTTAAAAGCTATTTGTCTAGACCGCCTTTTTCCTATTTAATACATTAAAAGTATCTAATTAAATAAAAAAATAAGCAGATTGACATAATCTTACAATCTACTTATTTATCGTTATTTTTATCTATCGTAACTTCCTATTAAAAAAACATATTTCCTTCTAGTGTATAGCTATCACACTTAGTTGTTAGTATAAAACTATCTCCTTTTTTTAACATTGTGTTTAATCCCATCTATTACAACACTTCCAGCACCTTCAAGGACTGTAAATAGGTTCCCTGTTTTTATTTTTTTCTATAACAATCTGTTCTATTACATTTATTTTTGAAGACTGAAAAATACTTCTCATCTGCTAGGTAAGTTATAGTTGATTTTTCCTACTTTTTTTCTTCTTTTTGGATTAGTCGCTACTTTTTTTCAAATGGAACTTTTGTTACATCTTTTGTTTTCTCTATATGTAATTCTCTCTTATTTCCATCTTTATCTACACGATCATAATCATAAACTCTATATGTCGTGTCTGAATTTTGTTGGACTTCGTATATAAGAATACCCTCTCCTATAGCGTGAAGCGTTCCTGCTGGTATGTAGAAGAAATCTCCCGCTTTTTACTTTTTTCTTCGATGAACAACTCATTCCACTCTTCATTATCTATTCTACTATTAAACTCTTCATGTGTTTTTGCACTATGACCATATACTAATTTCGCATCTTCTTTAGCATCTAGTACGTACCAACATTCTGTTTTTCCTAGTTCTCCATTTTCATTCACCTTTGCATAGTCATCTTCTGGATGAACTTGAACAGATAAGTTATCACTTGCATCCAAAATTTTTATTAATAATGGAAACTTGTCATAAACTTTTTCGGTAAATAATGTAGGATGTTTTTCGTATGCATCTTTTAGTGTTAATCCTGCTAGCGAACCATTTGTAATTTTTGAGCTACCATTATCATGAGCTGCAATAACCCACACTTCTCCTATATCTCCTTGTGGAATTGAAAAATTAAATTTTTCTAAATTACGACCTCCCCATATTCTTTCGCAAAAATACAGGTTCTAAAAATACTATTTTTATCCATTTTTCCCTCCGTAAATTTTAATAACTACATGTTCATTATACACCAATTAGTATTCTTTATATAGTAAATAAGTTGTAATTTTTTTCAGGAAACTGTTTTTCAAAAAAAATTAATTTTATGGTAATATATCGTTGTATAGAAATTTTTGAAATAACAAAATTAAAGATTATTAAATCTTAATTTAGAAAGTAGGTATATTATGTTATTAGGTATTGATATTGGTGGTACAAGTATAAAATTTGCTATTTTTGATGACAATCATAAGATTGTACATTACGAAACTTGTAAAACACCTGACAATGTTACTGTAAAAATCACTGACGAGATGTTTAGAATCGCTAGCAAGATTCGTGAAACTTACAACTTCACTGCTGCTGGTATCTCTGCAGCTGGTGTAATCGACAATGTTCACATGGAAGTAATCCGTTCTGCTCCAACTATTAAAAACTATCTTGGGACTAACTTCAAACGTGATTTTGGGGATAGATTAGGTATTCCTGTATATGCTGATAACGATGTGAACTGTGCTTTACTTGGTGAACAATGGCTTGGTGGAGCTAAAGGGTTAGACGAAGTATTCTGTATGGCTTTAGGAACTGGAATCGGTGGTGCTTACTATCTAAACAGTCTACCTTTCGGATCAAACTTTGGTGTAGGGGAAATTGGACAATCTGTTTATGATTTCGATACTAAAACTACTTATGAACAACGTGCTTCTACTATCGCATTAGATAGAAAAATTAAGGCTGAGATGTATGAAGGGTTAAGTGTTATCGAATTCTTCGATCTTTGCAAACGTGAAGATGCTAGTGCCTTAAAAGTGCTAGATGCGTGGTTATTCGAGCTTGCTCGTGGTATTGTTAACTTACTATGTATCTTAGATCCTAAATACATCGTAATTGGAGGTGCTGTTTCTGCTCAAGGTGATTATTTATTAAACAAACTTGAGGCTAAAGTTCGTGAACTTCACCCTATCGAAAATAACCAAACTAAATTCCTAGCAGCTAAACTTGGAAATGATGCTGCTCTTTATGGTGCTATTAGCCCATTTGTGCAAAAATAGAATGTTAAAATTTTAATCCCTCTTGGTGATAGCTCCCAAAATTTGTCAAAATTTGGGGGCTATCACCCTTTACTTGACGTAAGGAGGGATATTTTCAATAATATATATTATAAATCTGTGGTTCAGATTGTATTCCTCCCATATATAATAGGCTTCTTTTTACCGATATCATAGTTAATCCCTTCATTCTATTGTAATCGTTTAATTTTTTTACAAATTTCTAATTTTTTTCTTTACAAAGTCCTGCTTTTAATGATAATATAAATTTAAATTAACACATTAAATTTTTAATAAACATATTTTATAAATTATTAGTCAGGGAGGGATCAACTTGAAAAAAATACGAAAAGATTATTAACGACATCATCTTAAAGATACAAACCGGTATTTTTTTAAAGAAGGTGAACAACTCTATACAGAAAAAAAGAGATAAAAGAAATATATAATGTTAGTAGTACTACTGCCGTACGTGTGCTTAACGAACTTGAAACTGCAGGATATTTTTTTAGAATTCAAGGTAAAGGGAAGTTTCGTAAATAAAACTTTTAGTTAATAAGAAAGTTTTAGTCACAGAAAATAACAACTTCCATAAACACTTTAAAGAATCAGTATCTGAACACGCTGAAGTTATCGAAGCTGAAATTATTCAAGATAAAGAACTTTGTAATAAATTAAAATTAAAAAAATCAAAAACTTCTGAAAGTTGCTCGTATTAAGTATATCGGTAATATTGTTTGGGCTCATCAAACTAACTATATCCCACTTAAATATTTACCTGATGTTAATATTAACGACATCGACAGTTTTAAAGAACTTGCTACTATGATTAGAAAAAAATATCGTATCGATATTCACCAAGAAAAAAATCTGAAAAAAACTATGCAAGTTATAGTTGATACTCCTGAAGAAATTGCTAAGTACATCTCAGACGAACCGTGTTTTGAGTTTGATAGGTACACTTACTTTGCAGATGGTAAAAATTTTTTTGAATATGTAAAAAAATATATAAATTACAAATACTATAGCTTAACTATTAAAGATTAAGCTCTGATTGGAGTTAACTATGAATAAAAAAGAAAAAATCTTAAACCAAATTAAAGGCGGAATTATCGTTTCTTGTCAGGCTTTACTAGGTGAACCACTATATGTTGAAGAAGGTGGTGTCATGAAACTTATGGCTCTTGCAGCTAAACAAGCTGGAGCTGTTGGTATTCGTGCACAAGGAGTTACTGATATAGTTCAAATCAAAGAAACAGTTGACCTACCTGTTATCGGAATTATTAAACAAAGTTATGAAGGTATGTCACAATTCATCACAGCAACTATGAAAGAAGTAGATGCTCTTGTAGAAACAGGTTGTGAAATAATCGCCTTAGACTGTACTTTACGCCCGCGTTTTGATGGTACAACAATCAATGATTTTATCGCAGAAATCAAAGCTAAGTACCCTGACATTCTTTTAATGGCAGATATTGCTACATTCGAAGAAGGTGTAAATGCGGCTAACATCGGTCTTGATTTTGTCGGAACTACATTGAGTGGTTATACAGAAAATACAAAAGATAGACCGAACGAAGTAGATCTAGGTCTTATCAAAAAGCTATCTGAAACTATTTCTGTACCAATAATCGCAGAAGGTCGTATCCACTACCCTGATCAAGCAAAAGCAGCTTATGACGCAGGGGCATTCAGCGTAGTAGTTGGCGGAGCTATCACTCGTCCAAAAAGAAATCGCAGCTAGATTTATTAATGCAGTGAAATAAGAAAAAAACCAACTCTGAAAAACATTTATTCAGAGTTGGTTTTTATTTTTCTAGCTATAATTGATGATCTATTATCCAAGTTGATAAATCTTCAATCGTTGCTTGACTTGAAGCAATCTTTAAAATAATAGTATATAATTCTTCTTGCGAGTATTCTAATTCTATTCTATTTAGAGCCAAAAAGACTAACATAGCGTGGACTCCTATCCGTTTATTCCCATCAATAAATGGATGATTTTTTTACCAATCCATAGCATAATCTCGCTGCTTTTTTTGTTGAATTGTTGGATACATATCCTGATAATTAAATGTCTGAAATGGAGCATTAATTGCAGATTCTAACATTCCTAAATCTTTTTACACCATCTAACCCTCCAAACTCAGAAATCAAATCTTTATGAAGTAAAAAGTATTTGATTAGTTGATAATTTTATCATTTTGCCAACACCTCATAAGCCTTTTTTTATTTTTTTCATTAAACTTTTTAGAAAGTGCTAATACATCTTCATCCGAGGCTTGTTGAGTTTTTTTCAAATTCATTAAATTCTACTAAAAACATATCGTGGTGCATTATTTTTTTCAATATAACAACTGATCCATTTTCATCTACCATTCTTGCTATCTTAGAGAAGTTCTGATTTGCTTCTGTTATTGAAACCAAATTATTTGTGTCTATATTCATACATAACACCTCCTTCTCATATTATTATAATAAAAAAATAGGATTAATTCAACCTATTTTAGTGCGACTAAAAAAAGTTCTAATTGACAGTTGATCAATTAGAACTTTTTCTTTATATTACTTTTTCCCAAGCACGTCCATCGATGTAACTTGATTTTTCTGTAATTTTTCTTTCATCGGTTTTTACCGGCATTATTATAGATAACAGTATATACACCAATATTGGACTACCGAATGAGAAAAATACTCGCTAATAAGAATAGTACTCGTAAAAAAACTAGCACTTATTCCAAATCTTTTACTTAAACCACTACATACCCCAGAGATTAAAAGCTCCTTCGTATGATTTATAAATTTTTTTATCTTCTAAAAAAATTAAGAAATTTATTCCATAATTTATTTAATCCATCTATCATAATAAATTCCTCCTGACTTTATTGTTGATATTTTTATTATTCTGACTTTATAAATATTATATCACATTTCTATGATATATATTAACTATTGTACTCAAGTTACTTTAAACTAAGTTTAGATTATGAGATATTTAATAAATATCTTAAAAATGACATTAACAGTGAAATTCTTATCGAGCATAAAAAAACAAATCGTTTGCGTATATATGAATCCACTAAAGATTTCATCAATATTTTTTTCGCCAAGAGCACCAAAAATTATTCTTATGATTCAATTATTCTAAAAAAATTTCAATTGCCATTTTTTTGTGCTTCTAGAGCTGTTTTTATTTAAATCCGTACACCAAGGTGGATAAAATCTCATAGCCATTTTTTTCCTTTGCTGTCTTTTTATCGAGAGAATTTTTTTACGGATAGCCTCATCATTTGGAATAATAAAAAGTCCTCTTTTATCGTTATCAATCACAACAATAACGAGTTCATTCCCTAGATCTTCATTAGTATATGGAATATTTTTTTATTTCTTGAGTCTTTTTTTCCAAAAGACTGTAAAATATCCTTCTTTTTTTGGTGTTTTTTTGCCAAGCGACATCTTTTATAGCCTTGCTCTTCCTTTATTTTTGATAAGGATACCTTCGTATTTTTTTCATTCCACTTTTCTTTAATGAATTCAAAATCACCATAAAACTCATTTAGAACCTCAAGTATTTTTCATTATGACGTATGTCCCCCTTTACAAAAATTTTTTTCACTTGAATTACTACATACCCCAGGTATAATAACCCCCTCGTATGATTTATTATCTTTTTATCTTCTAAAAAAACTTGATTCATATTTTTATTATTCTGATTTTTATAAATATTATATCATATTTATATGCTATATGTTACTTCTTGTACTAAGGTGACTCTAATATAAGTTTATATTATAAGATTTTTTTAATAAATATCTCCAAAACCATATTATCTGTGAAATACTTATCTTAAAAAAAATAAAAGAACACTCCGAAGAATGTTCTTTTTACTTTTTGACAGGAGTCTTAAAGGATGGACGGCGTACCCATCATCTCAGATACTCTATAAAAAGAGTGTGTAGAGAGCCTTTTCTACTTCAATAAGACTTTTTCTATTTTTTTATGTTATAACAAATATTTTGGTTTGTCAAAATACTTGCCATTTATCCCCCTTTTTTATAACTTTTTAAAAATTTCCTTCTTGACAAGTGAGTGATTACTCACTATAATATTAAATATAAGGTGAGCAACTACTCACTAGAGATTTAAAATCTAATTTCTCATGGGATATCTCTTTCCACCTATCGTGAACGATACCTTAATAATCACAGTGCTAAAAAAACATTAGGTGAACTAATATCTCTCAAATAATCTCAGCTATATTTTTTTAATTATAAAGTGAGTGTTTACTCACTCTAAAAATGAAAGGTGATTCTTATGAAAAAATTAATACAAATTACTTCATTATCAAAAAGTTTTGGCGATCAAACAGTCCTTGACAATATTGATTTCAACCTAGAAAAAGGTGAAATTGTCGGTCTTATTGGACCTTCAGGAGCCGGGAAATCAACATTAATAAAAAAACAATGCTCGGTATGGAAAAAGCGGATAAAGGTGAAGCACTTGTTCTAGATAACAAAATGCCAAAAAGAGAAATTCTTTCTAATATTGGATATATGGCACAAAGCGATGCCCTTTATGAGATGCTTACCGGCTATGAAAACTTAGAATTTTTCGGGAAAATGAAAGGTATTCCTTCAAAACAACTAAAAGAAGAGATAGCTTATGTGGCAAAAATAGTTGACCTAACCGACCACTTGAAAAAATTAGTATCGAATTATTCTGGTGGGATGAAACGCAGACTTTCACTCGCTATTGCGCTAATAGGTAGCCCCGAGTTACTTATACTCGATGAGCCTACTGTCGGTATAGATCCTAGCTTACGTCGTAACATTTGGAAAGAATTATTCAAGCAGAGAGATAATGGTGTTGGCATACTAGTAACAACTCACGTAATGGACGAAGCAGAACTTACAGAAAAAGTAGGTCTTCTTCTTCGTGGTGATATTATAGATTTTTGACACACCAAAAAAATCTAAAAGAAAAAAATAATGTTACTACTATCGAAGAAGTATTCTTAAAAAGTGGAGGATAAATAAAATGAGAATTTTAACTATTTCAAAAAGAGTATTTAAAGAATTTTTTTAGAGATAAAAAGAACTTTTAGCAATGATGTTTGTCGCACCAATTTTTCATAATGTGGTTAATCAGCATAGTCTTTTCAGCAAATACAAATTCTGAAATTACCGTCGCTTCTGTGAACACCCCTCAAAGTGTCGTTTCAGTAATGAAAGATATCGACAATGTTCATATAGAGGAATATCAATCAAAAGAAGCTGCTGAAGAAAAAAATTGAAAAAAATAACGAGATTGATACCGTAATTTTTTATGATAACAATACTTATACGATAACTCACGCTAATATAGACACTACAAAAACTATGCAAGCTCAACAAGTTTTAAAAAATTCTATAAAAGCGTCTGAAGAGAAAAACTTAGTGGAAGTTGTTAAAAAAAGTGAATCCTAAATTAGTTGATAATAAACAAGAACCTGAAGTTAAAGAATATTATAATTATGGTAATGCAGATTCAACATTTTTTTCAATAAAGTTGCACCTACTTTAATTGCTTATATCATATTCTTCTACGTGTTTCTAATCTCTGGTATGGCACTATTAAAAGAACGTAATAGCGGAACTTTAGATAGACTTTTAGCAACTCCAGTAAAAAGAAGCGAAGTCGTCCTAGGATATGTACTATCTTATAGCTCATTAGCCGTAATTCAAACTATTATCGTCACTCTTTCATCTATATATTTATTAAATATTGAAGTTGCTGGAAATCCATTTTATGTTATAATAGTTAATGTATTACTAGCAATGGTTGCCTTAACATTAGGTTTACTAATCTCAACGGTTGCAAAATCAGAATTTCAAATGATGCAGTTCGTTCCGGTAATAGTCATTCCACAAATGTTTTTTTCAGGAATAGTATCTGTTGAAAGTATGGGAAAAATCGCCGTCTATATTAGTAAAATCCTACCTGTTACCTATGCTAGTGACGGTTTAAGCAAAATAATTTTAGAAGGTAAAAATCTTCTTGCGATTAAAACTGATATCATTGTTCTACTTGCACTTTGCATCCTTCTAATAATCCTTAATATTCTGGGCTTAAAACGATATAGAAAAGTATAAAAAACAATAGGAGACTCTTATGACTGAAAACATCTTAGAATCTTACTTTAGCATATCTCATGACGAAACCTTCCCACCTGGTAAGAAAAAAACAATAGAAGCTGCGATTAAATTATTCGCAAAACAAGGATACCACGGAACATCTACGCTTCAAATCGCTAAAGAAGCAGGCGTTAGTCAGGCAACAGTATTCAAATACTTTAAAAACTAAAGAAGATTTATTATATTCAATAATAGTCCCTGTTATTCCTAAATTGTTTTTTTAAATTTTTCTAAAAAGAACTCAAAAATACCAACTCCCTTGAAGAATTAATCAGTTACGTTGTCGAAGATCGCATGGTTTTTCCTAAAAGAAAATAAGGATACTATAAAAAAATAGTATACTCAGAAATATTAACAAATGAAAAATTTTTAAAACACAACTTATTGATTCTATAAAAATAACATTTGAAAAAAATAAACTTCAAAAGCTATATTAAAAAAATATAGAGAAACTAATCCTGAAATTAACGAGAACTTATCGCCAGCAGAAATTATTCGTTCATTCGCAGGTACTATCAGTACCTACTCAGTCCAAAGATTTATTCTTTTTGAAGACGTTCCTTGTCCTACTGAGGAGCATGATTTGCAATTTATTAAACAACAAATTTATAAAAAAATTTAACAAAATAGCAAAAAAAGAGGAGCTTGGTATTTTTCCAAGTTCCTCTCACTTTTTATTCACCTAATCTAATCACCTTATCACAGATTGATAATGTTGATTTATTGTGTGAAATTATTATTGTTATCTTATCTTTTTTACTTTCTTCTAAAGCTTTTAGTACTTCGATCTCGCTGAAGATATCTATATTCGCAGTTGCCTCATCAAGAATCAGAAGCTTACTGTCATTGTAGAATGAACGCGCTACTGATAAGCGTTGTTTTTTTGCCCTGAACTTATGTTTGAACTTCTCTCACCAACGATTTCATTTTCACGACGTTTCAAACTATCTACAAAAGTTCTTAAGTTAGTTTTTCTTAGTGATGCATCCAACTCTTCTTTATCTAAATCTTCTTCGAAGAATGTAATATTATCTTTAATTTTTGCATTGAATAAGTAACTATCTTGTAGTATTATCGAGCTATTTTCTCTAAAGTAACGATTATCTATGTTTCTAAGGTCAACACCGTCAATAGTAATATTACCTTCCATATTTTCTTCTGAGATGAATTTCATAATAAGTTTCGCTATTGTAGATTTACCACACCCACTAGGTCCACTTAATCCGATAATCTCACCTTTTTTCACATCAAAGCTTAAATTATCCACTACAGTATTATCAGCGTAGCGATATGTTAAGTTCTCAACTTTAAGTTCGTTAAAATCAACAACTACTCCACTATTCTCCGCTTCTTCTGGCGTATTCATAAGCTCTAAAAATCTCTTTCCGCTCGCCATTGTCTGACTTAACGTTGAAGCAAGATTTCCCATGTATAAAATAGGAATGAACGATACGATAAACATCGCAACTAATGAAACAGTTACGAACTGACTATCAAGTGAAGCTGCAACGTAGATAAATGCCAACACTCCGATATTGTAAGTTACAACATTTAGAACATTTAAATCTACTAAGAATTTATTTTTTTAAGATATGAACTTCTTGTCAGTTCTTCAGTTTCCATATCGATATTACGTTTTGCTTCGTCGATTTTTTTCCATATTGCAATGTTTCAAAAAAATTCCGTATGCTTCTTCTGATGAGTTGTTGTTTACTTGAGTCAGTTTACGACGATAATTTTCACCAACATCTTGCCCAACATTTCTAAAACTTAGTGGATACACAAATCCGATTACGATATAGATTATTAAAGCTACTAACGCTAGTTTCACACTAAAGAATAGCAAGAAGAAACTAACTACTAAACTTTGTACGATATAAATCATAAATGGTGTTATCGTATGAGCGTAGAAAAACTTCTAATAATTCAATATCAGTCGTAATCATTGTCATATAATCACCTGAAGTATTTTTTTGTAAAACTATCTACAGATATACGTTTGAATTTTTTTCTAAAACTTTAACACGTAAAGCATGTAATACTTTGAACGCAACATAATGGTTTTAAAAGTTGCTCAGTATAACTAAATAATCCTTTTAATACAGCTAAAGCAAAGATTATTACGAATAAAATTACAGCTATTGTCGTTATTTTTGTTAAAAAGAATAACGAGATGAAGTAGGTAAATACGACAAGTGTTAAGTGACCTAGACTTCCGAATAAAGTCGCTCTAAGCAATGGACGTTTGAACTCTTGAGCTATAGCTAACAGTTGTTTTAATTCTCTTAATGATGTCATTACTCTACCTCCTTAGCTAAAAATTTTGATTTCAGTTGTTGTTGATCTGTAAACAATCTTCTATATAACGAATTTTCTTCAATCAGCTCAACGTGTGTTCCTTCTTCGATAATTTTCTTATCTTTTAGAACATAGATATTATCTGCATTTGTTACCGTTTCTAAATCATGAGAGATAACGATAATAATTTTTCCTTCTTTAATTGAATCAAAGGCGTTAAGCACGATTTCTTTACTGTAATCGTCAATATTTGATACAGCTTCATCAAGTATATACAAGTAAGAATCTTTTAGTATCGCTTTTGCTGCAAGTAGTCTTTGTTTTTGTCCACCAGAAAGGTTCGCAGCACCTATCGCAAGCTCATAATCTAGACCGCCGTGTTCTTCCACGAAATCTCTAAGATTAACTTTTTCTAAAAGCATTGTACATTTCTTCTTCAGTTATATTTTTACGAACACTTAAATGTTCTCTTACTGTACCTTTAACTAGGTAACTATCGTTAGTAATAAGTGTCGTAATTTTAGCCATCTCTCTAGTAGGAATACTATCAATATTGAAGTTGTCGTATTTTATATTTCCACTATAGTTAGAATTTAAACCTAATATTAGTTTGATAATAGTAGACTTACCACTTCCACTTTCTCCCACTAATGCTGTTTTCGTACCAGGTTTAAATAGCATATTGATATTTTCTAAAGTCGTCTCTTCTCCATAAGAGAAGCTCACATTGTTCAGAACAATATTTTTTTCCCAGCTTCTACCTCGATAGTTTCATCTTTTTCTTGTTCCGGATGATCAAGAAGTTTATAAATATTATCTAACTCAACATTCCCTTTCATCGAAATGTGGAACAATCCTCCTAAAGCACGTAATGGCTTAAAACATTCTAATGTGGCAACAATAACGAAAACGATAAGCTTCTGATCTTTCACCACAAATATAGCGATAATTGATAAAATAAAAATAGAAACATAAGTAATAGCATCCATCACATTAATAGAATTAAGTTGGTGACGAAGTAATGCCATCGTAGATTTTTCTATATTTAGCACTACGAGTATCAACATCCCCCGCTACACTATCTTCTTTACCGTATATTTTTGCCGTTGTGAAACCTGATAATCTATCGTAAAACACCTCTGATAAACTTAAGAAATCGCTGAAGTTCTTTTTATTAGCCTTTTTCGACTTCTTAATAATAATCATAATAGACACAGGAATAAGCGGATATAATAACAACATCGCTATAAACAGTAAGATATGAATCTTCCCATAAATCACAAACGAGCTAAGCACTATAAATAGTGTCGCAAACATCTGTGGTACAAACTTATTGAAATAAAATTCAATATTCACAATCGATGAAGAATTCATCACAAGAAGACCACCAGTGTTTACTGCTTCTGTGTAATTTAGTGAAAGTTTTTTTCTACTTTATTGTAGATTTCTTTTCTTAATGTATTTCTAACCTGTTTAGAAATTTTTGTGACTGAAGTAATTATCCCCTGTTGTAGCTGCGTAATAAACTACTAATCCTATTACCGTCTTTAGGACAAACCCTAATACAGCACCGCTTCTACTCTCTTCACTTAGTGAATAAAATAGAAAATCTACAAAGTTGAAGATGAAAAATAGCGAGCACCAAAAGGCAACAAGTTTTAGAATCGCTACGAGATATACTTCTTTTTTGATATTAAAGAGAGCCATCGCTCTACCATCTATCTTCATAATATCTCCTTATTTAATTTCATATTTAGATTTATTTTTACATAAAAATGAGTAAAATTATAATATCAGATTTAGGTTGTTTTTTTATAAAAATCCAACATTCACTCTTTTTTTATGCAAAAAGGCTCTAGCTACCTTTTATTGATATTTATTATCAATTATTATTATACTATATAGCTAAATTAAAAGATAGCTTTAAAAGCTTATTGTTACGAAAATGTTCAAAAAAATATAGAGAATGTTCGGGAAGTGGAGTTTTAGACTCGATCCTAGTTATTTAGAATTTTATATAAATGTATCTTTGAAGAAGACAGAGGTTATAATTTCTCTCTTCGGGTTGTCTTTGTTGAGTGAACATCTTGTTCGTAATTTACTTACTCTGTGTCCACCAGAAAAAGACAACAACTCAGTTTTATCATTCTGCTGAATTGCTGCCTTTATATTTACATACTAAATTCTTCTTTTAACGCTTCTTGTAATAATTGGCTGACGTTTATGTTATTTCTTTTTGCTAACTCATTTAGATAACTAGGTATCGATACATTTCTTCTTACTGTTTTTACTTCTGATTTTCTTGCATATTCCAGCATATCAACACCAACTAAACTCACAAAACTATCCTCTTTTACTGAAAACTCATCCACTTCAACTTCTAAATCTCTTATATCTCTCGCTATCGGAAACTCTTTTCCGTCAATATAATACTCATACAACCAAGCACCTAAATAATCACTAGCCATAAAAAATGAATCTTTTAAATCTTCTCCTTCAGTAGCACCAAAATCTAAATCAGGAAAAACTACTGTATAACCTTCATTATCTATATTTTTATAAAATATAGCAGGATGAGACTACATTCATAATAATACCTCCTATTATTAAATAAGGAGCGGGAACTATTTCAATCCCGCCTGTTTCAAGATCCTATGCTCTAGACCTTTTCCTAAAGCACGATTATGAAACGGAACTTGTGTTACCCTACCAGTCTTAGGATTCCTAAACTTTCTATGCGAACCATCACCACTTTTTACATAGATGAAGCCATTCGCTTCTAAAAGCTTAATCATCTCTTTAGATGTCATTGGCATTGTATTGTCCTCCTTATCTCTATTATACACACTTATACACATTAATTCAAGGAGAATCTGTATTCACTATTAATTTTCATTCTTACCTCTCCCATTTTGTAAGAACAAAAGTTCAAATTTACACAATAAAAAAAGAAGGTTCAAGATTGTTTTAAATCTTACCCTCTTTTTTTCATCTAACTACCTAATGTTATTACTTTATCTGCTAAGTTTTCGATTTTTTTCACTATTTCTATGAGTTATCATAATAACTGTAGATTCTTTGTCTTTTAATATTATTTCCTCTATATCATCCGCCAACTTGCTATCTAAGTTCGCTGTACCTTCATCGATTATGAATACATCTTTTTTTATGATATAAACTTCTAGCTAATCCTAATCTCTGCAACTGTCCACCCGATAAAGCTAAGTTTTTTTATTGTCTAGTATTGTATTTTTCTTTTTTTCTTCTAAATTATCGATTACATCAACTAACTTACAATTTTTCCAAAACTTCTCTAAACAACTCATCGTTATATTCTTTGTTTAAAATAATATTATCCTTGATCGATAAATTTAATAATTGCACTTTTTTTGATTCATCGTAGAAATCGCCGATTTAATATCAAATTGTTTTTAATTCTCTATTATCCCATTCTACACTACCTTCATAGTTCTTCAAATCACCATTTAAAAATATTTATTAATGTTGATTTACCACTACCACTTTTACCTTTTTATTAAATACTTCTTGTTTTTTTCTCAAAAGTTAAATTAGGAAATTCTACCGTCTTATCTGGATAGTTATATTTAACATTAGAAACTGCAATCTCCTTATCTAATTTTTTTGACTCTCGGTAATCTTTTTCTCTTCTTTAATTTCTGGGTACTTATTCAACAACTCATTTGCAGAAGCGAAATTCGGATATAGTTCGATTACTTTTGTCAATCCTCCAAAGAATTCTCCTGTATAACCTGATATCGCAAATATCATCGCAAATTCAATATACCCCTTATATGCGAAATATCCCGCTATGAAAATCAATGCGATTTGGTTACCTGCATTTAATGTCACATTTAGCCCTTGTAAAGTCATAATAGATTTTTTTCTATTAACTTTCGCATTTTTTATATTTTTTGAACCAACATTTACAATTCTATCTAATAAATTCAACGCTGAGAAATTGTTTAGCATTTCTGAACTAGCCAGTGCATTTTTCTAAATCCTTGTTGAAATCTTCTGTGGCTTTTTGAAATGTCTTTTTGTCGTTGTTTTTTTATCGCTTTGTTGAAATACTTAGGTAGAACCATCATTAATAAAGACAATGCAAGTGAAATAATAAATAACGTAATATTCACCTTAAGTAACGCAACCGTTGAAATAACAACTAAAGATATACTGTAAATCGTAAATAAACAATTAGCAGCATATTGTTCAAACTGCTGGATATCAGTAGTATTTAAAGCTATACATTCTGCACCATTATTATGTTTCTCATTATAGACTAACTTTTTCTTGAAATCTGCAATTGCTGTTTTTCTAAGACTTGTCGAAAAATTTTGAATCAATTTTTCAACGTATATCGCTCTGAAATAACCCAATGTATTTAAAACAACATATATCAACATAACCGCAATAGTTGCCGAAACCATGAATCTTAAGTTTTTATCTACCGTCGCCTGGATAATCAAGCTAAATCCGTAGGAAGTCGCAACCTGTGCTGCTGCGCATAATACCGTAATAATAAATACTAATACACTATATTTTTGTTTAAATATTAACTTAAACACACTCTTCACCCCTAACACTATAGTTTAAAGTCTTTTGTTCCGACTTTTAAAAAGTATATTTATTATATAAATTTTTATCAGAGATAACAAAGATAATCAACACTATATTTATATTTTTTTAACATTATTGTGTTTTTAATTATGCTTATATCTTTCTAGTTTATTGATTTACAAGTAGATTTATAGTATTATTATAGTAATATTTGATTAATTCTCAGGAGCGGATAAACTTTGAAACTTAAATTAGCTGACTTAATAAAAAAACTAAAAAGAAAATCACTAAATATGTCTCAAAAAAATTAGCTGAAGGTATTTGTACTCAAACTATTATCAGTAGGTTAGAAAAAGGAGAAGTTACTCCTTCTATAGATATTTTTTTCAAAAATCATAAAAAAATTAAATATTCCAACTAGTGAAATAGAAGACTTGTTTGATATCGATACTAAAGAATATCAACCTTCTAACTTCAAAGTTAATGAACTTATGGAATTACTTTATAAACGAGATTATACGACACTAGACTTTGTTTTATCTTCCATTGATAAGAATACTCTCGATTCAAAAAAAGTATTTTTATATTTTGAATGGTTTCAAACTATTACAACATACCATATAAAAAAAATCAGCTGGATCTCTCGATTAAAAAAACCTAAAGACATTAATAGAAAAAAAGTAGAAGTTGGTTGTCTTTTTATATTGCGATATATGTAATACTTTGGGAAATTTTTTTATTCAGAAAAAGAATTATTTGAAGATGCTCTTCTTTGGTATGAAAAGATTTTTACCATACATAAAAATTATTCAAAAATACAAGTTCTGAACAACCATTCTATTATTCTATTGCACGTATCTATGGAATTTTTAAATAAATTAAATGATGCAACGTATTGGAACTCTATCGCTATTACTAAAGCTCTAGAAAATAAATCTTTTTATCTTCTAGGGGACAACTATTATTTACAAGCACGATTATTTGAAGAGCAAAGGCTTATTGAATATGCTATTAACTCTTGTAACAAAGCTACCAGCATATTCTCATTAGAAAATAATGAAACTATGAGAGCTTTAACATTATCTTATTTAAACTATTTAAAGGAGAAAAAAACATGAAGAAATATAATAAATTTATCCTATATACATTTTTTTCTTTACTTTACTAATATTCTGGTATTGCCTCCTATAATTAAATAAATATTCTTTGTCTTATTATAAAAATAAACTATAAACTCCAGAGGAAATATCTGGAGTTTATAGTTTATTTTCTTTCGATATATTTCTAATAACCCCTTTTATTTGTTCTGCTGTCTTCATAATAATACCTCCGTATAAGGTTTCAGCTGTTCTTCCATATTCATATACATGGCATATTTAGATAATTTTTAATAAATCTTTATCTTCACCTCCAAAATATAATTTCATAGCTTCACTAAATACGCCAGAATCAACTCTATCTTTATCTCTTATAAGATCAGTATAGTTTTTTTCTTTATCATACACGCTAACTTCTCTACCGAATGGGCTGATTATTCTTTCCTTACCTAAATCATAATATTCTTTTTTTACTATATTTAAAGGAAATATCATCCCTGTTTTTTTCTTAATTCTACTTACATTATCACCCTTCATTACCATCATAACATAGTTGAGTGGCATTCTTGTGGATAAACCTTGCAAGTAGGCTGCAGTTTCATGAGAGAATACTCCCTTTGGTATTCTATAAGAAAAAAATAAAGATACTTGTCTATTTCTTCATTAGTTAAGACGTATAATCCGTTCGCTACTTTTACTATTTCTTCATCATGCGTAAGTTTTTTTAACGTATCCTTATGGATTCCCAATGATAATGCATCTTTTGTTGTAATAATTCCATTATTTTTCCTTCATTTTATTTAGTAGTAATTCTTTTTTTACTCATCATTCCCACCGCCTTTTTTTGTTCTTACATTTTTCTATTTTTATAAGAACAAAAGTCCAAATGCAAATAAAAAGAAATAAACTCCAGATTTTTTTCCTCTGGAGTTTATTTTTTTGTCTATTCTTTTATAATTCTATAGTAAATTTTTTTGATGTTATTGCATAAACTATTAGATAGAAGATTGCGAAGACTACAATTGTCACAGCAAGCGCCTGTAAGAATATGCTGCTATCCGTTATTAAGAATAATCTTAAGATTTTCTCGATAAATGGATATGCTACTATCGTGTGTAATGTCGCTATAATTAGCGGTGAGAAGAAGATTAACAATACTTGTGATCTTATTGATTGTTTAATCTGTTTATCTGTAATACCTACTTTTCTCATGATTTCAAAGTTTCCTTTATCTTCATATCCTTCTGAGATTTGTTTGTAGTACATGATTACTACTTGAGATGTTACAAATATTAAACTTATGAACACTCCGATGAATAAGAATGATGCAAAGACTCCTCTAAATGTAAGTTTATTTTCATCTTTCCCTTCTATTTCAATTCCCACTTGTTTTTCTAATTTTTTAAAACTTTCGATTACCTTAGCTTCTTTAGTAGTGTCTTTTAATATTAAATGCAACATAGTTTTTGAACTGTAGTTGATCCAGTTACTATACCTATTCCTTTACTATCTGGATTTTTGTTTTTCTAAGTTCGTCTATTCTCGCAGCTAATTGTGTTTCTATTTTTTTCCGCTTCTTTATCATCTTTTACAACAACGTAGTAAGTATCAATAACATTCGCTGCTGCTGAACCTATTGCTCCTGGAAACTCTGATAGTTTTTCTTTAATTTTATACTCGCTACCATTTAGTGAAATAGTATTATTATTGTACTCACCTTTTTTTATCAATATGTAAGAAAAATTTCGTTACTTTCTAATGTTTTATTTTTTTATTAGCGAATTTATTATAATCTTTTTAATTCAAGAACAACTATCATTTTAACATTACTTAGATCTATACCTACATTTGATTCAAAATTGAACTTATCTTCAACTAATCTTCCTACCATAGGTAATGAATTATATGAGACCATGTCTTCCACTTCAGTTCCCGCTTCTTTAGCTGATAATTTTGCATTATTTTCAATTTCTTTTAGTTTAGAGCTAGTAGAATGATAACCTGCGATCATTAATTGTCTTGGGAATCTCTCATTATAAGATTTTTCCATACCTGCATATAACGCCGATGTTGTTCCCATAGTTACTAGAACCATAGAAGATAATATACAGATATTCGCTAATCCTACTGCATTTCTCTTCATTCTGTATAATAAACCAGAAACGCTGATGAAGTTTTTAGGTTTATAGTAGAAATTTTTATTATTTTTCATAATTTTTTTAGTACTGTGATACTAACTGCCATGAACACTAAATATGTACCTATAATTACTGCAATTACCGCAAAGAAGAATACTGTTATTGCTTTTTATAGGATTTTTGTACAGTTTGGGCTGTGTAATAACCATAACCAATTAATGCTAAACCAATTATCGCTAAAATCCATCTAGCTTTTTGGTTCTTTTTTTCACCTTTGTTCCCATCTTTTTAATAAGGCTACAATTCTAAGTCTAGCTATTTTTTTATAACAGTATAAAGTAATAATAAGAAGTATACTCCTCCGAATAATAATACTGAGAATACTATAGCTATCGGTGTAATGCTAAAGCCGAAAGTAACCGTTGCCGAGAATAATTTCAATAGTATTAAAAGCATAAGTTTATCGAATAAAATACCTAATCCAATACCCACTACTAAGGTAATTATCGCAATAAAAATCGTTTCTAGCACTAAAATTTTCGCTATTTGTTTTTTTGTCATACCTAACACGGCATACAGTCCAAATTCTTTCACTCTACGTTTTACTAGAAAACTGTAAGTATAGAATAGGAAAACTACAGAGAACAGCGCAATTACAATAATCCCGAAACTTAATACCTGTTTTGTCGCCTCAATACCATTTGGAAGTTTGTTTAAGTTATCCCCAAAGGCTAAAGATGAAAGTATATAAAACGACATTATTGTGAAAATTGTAGATAATACATAAGGTATTATAAATCGTTTGTTTTTTACAAGGTTGTTTAAAGCAAATTTGCTATAAAAGAAGCTCATCTTACTCACCTGCCTGCATTAAAGTTAGCGTATCATTAATTTTTTGGAACATTTCACTCGTAGTCGCATTCCCTTTTCTAAGTTCATGGAAAACTACCCCGTCTTTAATAAATAATACACGTTTAGCACGAGCTGCTGTTTTCACAGAGTGCGTAACCATAATTATTGTTTGTCCTGCATTATTAAGTTTTTCAAAAACTTCTAACAGTTGATCTGTTGATTTTGAATCTAGTGCACCTGTCGGTTCGTCCGCTAAGATTAGTGCTGGATTCGTAATAATCGCACGAGCTACAGCAACCCTTTGACGTTGACCACCAGATACTTCATATGGGAACTTATTGATTAACTTATCAATTCCTAAAGGTTTAGTTACTTTCTCTAATCTTTGTTCCATATCTTTATATTTTTTATTAGCTAGCACTAACGGTAATAAGATATTATCTTTTATAGAGAAATTATCAAGTAGGTTGAAATCTTGGAAGACAAATCCTAGATTGTCACGACGGAAATTCGCTAGGTCTTTATCTTTCAACTTGCTTAAATCTAAATTGTTTAAATTCACATTTCCTGATGTTGCTTTATCGAATGTTGCGATAATATTTAATAAAGTAGTTTTACCACTTCCGCTCTCACCCATAATCGCTACATATTCACCATTATCCACTGCGAAATTTACGTTTTTTAACGCTTCTGTACTTTGAGTACTTAATCTTGTTGTATAAACTTTTCTTACATTATTGACTTCTAATAACATTTTTTTATCACTCCTAAATTCTTTTTATCTAATTTCCTAGTTCGAACTTTTCTACAACTTCCTCGTTGTTTATATTTATATTCTACCTTACTTTTCTTACAGATTCTATCGATTTTTCCTTACAAAAAGCTCCCAACCTTACACTTTTTGTAAGATTGGGATATTTATTGCTTTTTATTTGATTTCAAGAATGTCTAGCGACTTTATTTCCTGGGAAATTATAATCTCAATATATCTGTAAATCTTTGTTCAGAGTTGCTATCTAGTCTGTGTGTTATTAGAATTACCGTTAATTCTGGATTAGTTAATAGAAGTTCTTCTATTTTCTCTGCATTATCCTTATCTAAATTAGAAGTTATCTCATCTAACAGCACTACTCTTTTCTCCCTAATACTTCCACGAGCTAAGACTATTCTTTGTTTTTGACCACCTGATAAATTCTTACCACCTTCTACAAGTTCAGTATCTAATCCATCCTCAAGACTTGCCAGAAACTCACCTAGTCCTACACTTTCCAACACGTCTTTAACTTTTTCATCAGCATAATCATCACCTAGCGTTATATTAAATCTTAGACTTTCTGTGAAAATATACGGCTCTTGTGGGATATATAGCATCTTATCATACAGGCTATGCTTATTAAGACCCTCTAGTTCTTCACCATTAAATTTAATTGCACCTTCGTAATTTTCTATTCTTCCAGTCAATAATTTTAACAATGTAGATTTCCCACTGCCACTTTCTCCGACAATAGCGTATTTACCATATTTATTAAATGCATACGAAATATTTTTTAATACACTCTTCTCTTCATATTTATAAGAAACATTCTCTAATTCTATAGTTTCAATTTCTTCATTTAATAATTTCTTGCCAGTATCTTTTGTCATTAATTGCCTTAGCCTCTTCTTTGAATTTCTCGAATTTCTCAAAGATTGGCACTACGATATTTAACTCTACCGTAATATTCATAATATTTCCTACTGAATTAAAAAAATCGTAGATGTTAGTGACTCTACGGTTAAAATAGATCCAAAGCCTACAATATTTTTTAGAGCCAGTATTCCTGTTAGTAATACTACACCAACTTGCCCTACTAAATTCCCTAAACCACCTAGAACTCCGGCTAATCCGACACTTTTTCTTAGAGACACAGATTCTTTTAATACTTCATTAGAAGAAGTCGCTACAATTTTTTTCAAAATTCCTAATTTATTGAAAGATAGTAAACTATCGAATCCCTGTAAGTAATTTGTGTTTTTACTTATTAATTTTTCTAATGACCCTGAATATCTCTGAGCTTTATTCTGGATAGATTTTTGCGCAAGAGCTGGTAAAACTAATGTAAGAACACTCATTACTATAGAAAAGACGATAATCGACCAGTGGAATGCAAGCAGGCCGACTATAGCTAAAAGCGTCTCTATAATTGCTGTAATACTTTGATAAAAATTACCAAATCCTTTTTCCTCAACAATCATCAAATCATTACTAAGCCATGATATGTAATCACCGCTATTTTTTTCTTATTAAAATTAGCATAGTTATTTTTTTAGAAATTGCATCAACGACATCACATCTAATATCAGTTATCATTTTTTTGCACTACATAGTTTTTCATACGGAATTTTTTTATATAAATAGAAACTAAATATAATAAAAAAACACTATACCTGCATAGGCTATATTATAGAAAAAAACATCGGTATTCGATTTAATTAATTCGTTAAATCCATCCCCTATAAAAATACGCAGCGACAACCTTACATGCTCCTCCAAAAAAATAATTAGTAAAAAGTAACAAACTATTTTTCTAAATATCTTTTTCTTTAAATACTGCTTCATCTTTTTTTCCTCCTTATACCTTACTAATATTCTATCAAATAAAATAAACTTAAACAAGATAGTTTTTCAGATAATTTATTCTATTAGTTAGAAAATAATTTTGTTTACATTATAATATATATATATCAAGTGGCTTTTTTTAGGTTTTTATAAATTTTACATCTAATAAACTTTGAGGGGCATCTTGACAAAAATTGATTTCTCCGAAATCTCGATTTTTTTAAGTTGCTCCATCAAGTTACTTTTTGTGATTTTAGCGAATTATTTCTTCTAGTGATTTATTAGATATCTAAAAGTTTTCATAAAGCGAATTTAGATATCAATAACCCCCTGCGTCTATGATTTATAATATACACTTTTTTTAAAATTTAAGACTTTTTAGTTCAATTCCCTCAAGTAAATTTTGTCGATTTTATAGCTAACTTACTTTTGGGAGTTTATCAATTTATATCCAGTCTCACTTGTTAAATTAAAAAAATCCTCTTAAAAGTTAAATTCATAATCTAACTCTCAAGAGGATTCTTTATTGATTTGTTTTTATCTAATCCCTTAAAGTATCTTCTTTCGGGAATGTTATTTCTACTCTAGTTCCTTCACCTACTTTTTGAAGAAATTTCAATATGATGTCCTAGCTTATCTAGAGTTTTTTTACATAAATACAAACCTAAACCACTAGATTTTTTTCATATCTTCCATTAAAACCTGTAAAACCTTTTTTTCGAAAAATTCGAGGTAAATCTTCTTCTTTGATTCCTATCCCTTTATCTTCTATAACAAGTCTATTTTTCATAGGTTTCTATAGTAATTTCTCCACCAGTGCTAGAGTACTTCACACTATTACCTAGTATTTGTTCAAAAGCGAAACTCAACCATTTTTTTATCACTAATTACCTTTTGTTTCATGTGAAACATAGTTTAATTTTTATTTTTTTGTTAATGAATATAGTCGCATATTTTTTTCACACTATCTTTCACAACTTCATCAAGATTAATCTTAGTTATAACGTAATCTGATGACGTGCTATCTAATCTTATATACGTCAGAACCATCTCAACATAACGTTCTATTTTTAAACAATTCTTGCTGTAAGTTTTTTTGATCTACTTCTTCATTATCTAATAGAAAACTCATCGCAGCAATCGGCGTTTTTTTATCTGATGAACCCACATACTATAATAATCAACCATATCTGTGTTTTTTTGTTTATTCTTTTTGAGTTTCGTTCTCTAACTCTCTATATAATTTCTCTATAATTTTATGGTAATAATCAATCCTAATATCCAAACTCTTCGGTAAATCTTCACGATCATTAATTATGTTTTTCTCTAGAAATTTTTAATTTTTTTATAACTCTTTCTGTAATTAATAAAATCCATCGCGTTCCCAATAAGACCCGCTAAAAAAACATAGACTTCCTGTATAAATTAGAGCTTCTAGTGGCAAATTATATAAATAAAACATAAAGAAAAAAATATGGCAATAAAAAAACTACAAATAAAACATAAATTTTTCGTGTTTTTTTCTTTAAATAACTTTTTTTAATATTTCCATTAGACGATATATCCTTTACCTTTTTTTAGTAGTAATAAATTCATCTATTCCGATACTTTTTTTAATTTTTGCACGAAGTCGATTTATATTAACAGACAAAAGTATTTTTCATCGATAAAGTTATCACTTTGCCACAAGGCGGTAATTATTTCTTCTCTTGTTACTATTTTTTTCTCTGTTTTTCTAATAATACTGTAAGAATTTTTACTCTCATTTTTTTAGTTAATTCTACGTGATTATCTTGGAATTTCACCTCATCACGGCTCATATCAAAAATTACATCCTTATACACTACAAGATTCGAAGATCCACTAAAATTATAAACACGGCGGAGTAGTGCTTCTATTTTTGCCTTCAAAACAACTAGCTTAAATGGTTTTTCTATAAAATCATCCGCACCGATATTCATAGCCATAACAATATTCATATCGTCATTCGCAGATGAAATAAAAATTATCGGCACTTTCGACAATTTCCTAATCTCTTCACAAAAATAATAACCATCAAAGTAAGGTAGGTTGATATCCATTAAAACCAAATCAGGTGATTGCTCCACAAATTCCTTAACCACATTTTGAAAATCTACAACTTCGTGTGTAGCATACTGCCACTTTTGTAAATATCCTGCTATAGAATTAGAAATTATCTCATCGTCTTCTACTATCATCACTTTATACATATGCTCACCCCTTAGCTACTATTATTACTAAAATTATATCATAAAGATATTTTTATTTGATATATATCTACAAAAAAATTAATATTATCTTTAAAAATTCCTATCTTCAATAAAAAAAATAGAGATCACGCAGAAGTAGTATTATGCAATATTCACACTGTTTTGCTTCTATTTCAAACTTCTAAGTAATCTCTATTCAAAAAGAGAAAAATTGTGGATTAAGATATTTTTTTAAGTATTAGTATTAAAAATAAATGGCTGTCAAGGGTGTTAAAAAAATTCTGTCTTAATCCACAAAATTTGATAAAATATTAATTATTTTATTCAAATGTTTCTTGTGAAACTTTTCTCTATTAAATATTTTTCTAATGCTAAACGTAAATCTTCAATTAAATCATCCGCATTTTTCTAATCCGATTGATAATCTAATTTGCTCTGGAGTAATTCCAGTGTATAGTAATTCCTCTGGACTTAATTGACCGTGAGTCGTTGTCGCTGGGTGAATAGCTAAACTTTTCGCATCTGCTACATTTGCTAAATTTGAGAAGATTTCTAAACTATCAATAACTTTACGCGCAGCTTCTTCTCCTCCTACTACATCAAATGAGAAGATTGATCCACTACCTTTAGGCAGGTATTTTTTAGATAGTTCATAGTATTTATTTCCTTCTAATCCTGGGTAGTTTATTGAAGCTACTTTAGGGTGTTTCGCTAGGAAGTCTATAACTTTTTGAGTATTTTCGATATGACGTTCTACTCTTAAAGATAATGTTTCTAAACCTTGTAATAATAAAAATGCGTTAAACGGTGACAATGCTGCCCCTGTGTCTCGTAATAACTGTGTTCTTACATTTGTAATGAACGCCGCAGCTCCTACATCTCTTGTATAACTTAAGTTGTGATAACTTGGATCTTCATCAACTAATTGTGGGAATTTTCCACTACCTTCCCAATCAAACTTACCACTATCAACTATAACACCACCGATTGATGTACCGTGTCCCCCTATGAATTTAGTTGCAGAGTGAATAATAATATCTACACCATGGCTAAATGCATTGATTAAGTATGGGCTAGCAAATGTGTTGTCAACCACTAATGGGATTTTATGTTTATGAGCAATTTCAGCCCATTTTTCTAAGTCTGCAACGTTTGCTAATGGATTTCCTAACGTTTCTACGAATAAAGCTTTAGTTTTATCAGTAATTGCTTGCTCAATTTCTTCAAAGTTATCTGGAGCAACAAAAGTTGATTCTACACCATAACGAGGTAGTGTAAGTTTTAATAGGTTGTATGTTCCACCATATATATTTTTAGAAGATACGATGTGATCTCCAGCATGAGCTAATGTTAAAAATACATATGTAATTGCAGCCATCCCCGAAGCTACAGCTAATGCTCCAACTCCACCTTCTAATGCGTTAATCCTATCCTCGAACACAGAAGTAGTAGGATTAGTAATACGTGTATAGATGTTACTTGCTTTTCTTAATGCGAATGCATCTGCTGCATCTTGAGTATCATCAAAAACGAATGATGTTGTTTGATAAATAGGGACAGCTCTTGCTTTTGTATCTCCTACTGTTTGTCCTGCGTGTAATTGTAATGTTTCAAAACTAAATTTTCTTGTCATAATATATTTCCTCTTTTCTACGTTTATATAAGTTCTGTGTTTTTAGGTAATAAAAAACACCTCTATTGCGTATGCAATAGAGGCGATTATCTTAATTCGCGTTACCACTCTAATTTATACTAACCTTACGATTAGTACCTTATTCAGTACATGTTTATACTGTGTGCTATATCGTGCAACCCACGTGTTCACCTATTAGATAAACAAAACTCTAAGACCATTTTCAAATAATCTTCACCATGTTGCTTCACACCACCCAACAACTCTCTGTTTTTAGCTACGTATTAATCTACTTATCTTTTTCAACGTTTGTGTTATTAAATTTAAAAACTATTGTACACCTGTTCTCTACATTTGTCAACAACTTTTTTTCTGAAAAATTTAAACATTTTATTTTTTTCTTCTATAAGATGTATTTTTTTAAAAAAAACATTTAAAAAAATATCTTAAGTTATTTATTATTTTATAAATGAAAAATTCAGTAGAATTATTTATTTTTAATTTAAGAAATTATGATTTTTTTGTAATTTTTTTCAGATTAAAATTATAAAATAAAATAGAAAGGTAAAAAAACAAAGAAAAAAAGGAAGATAGAAAAAAATATAAAACTAGGGAGAAGAAAAAAATACGAAAAAAATCAAGTAGAATAAAAAAAGAGGACTAAAAACAGAAATAAGCAGGGGGCTTTTGATAGAAAAAAAGGACTATAACTTTTTAAATAAAAACTAAAACATAATATACTTTAATAGTTGTTTCTCTTATAACTTTAATAAGCTATCTATATTTTTACACTCTCTTCTTCAATATCTTCTTCCTTTTTTTCTATCCTCTCATCTATCTTAATTCAATTTCTCATACTTTCCTCTTTTTTTATGATATAATAACAGTAATAACACTCATATTACAATATGATTATCCCAGGAGGTTTATATGGAATTTACTAAAAACAAATAACGGTTTTGTTAAATATGATGAAAATGGTAGAGTTATAGCTGAAATCACCTATGCTACTACTAGTAACCCTAATGTAGTTCTCGCTGATCGCACATTTGTTGATTCTTCTCTTCGTGGTCAGGGGTTGCTGGCAAATTATTAGATGTTCTTGTTAAAGATATGGCAGTTCAAAACAAAAAAATTAAAGCTTCTTGCTCTTATATCGTTAAAAAAAATTTCAAGAAGATTCTTCTTTCGATTTTATTAACGCCGATAAATAGTATTTAAAAAGCAGAAAATTGGAAATCAATTTTCTGCTTTCTTTTTAATAATATTAAGTTGTATTACTATTTTTTTATTTTTCATCATTCTATATTATCTTCTGTAATTTCTTTATTCTTGTTTAATAATATTATTATTTTTAATATTCTATTATGTGTAGTTGACCTTTGTCGTACTCCGCTAAGAATATTTTTAGATGTATCTTCGTATCCTAATTCCAATAAAGTTTCTTTTTAACCATTCTTCTGTTTTTATTCATAGACTCTAATGAATTCACTAGAATGTTACCATCTGTTATTACTGGATATTTAGGATTTTTCATCTCCTTCTAATACTACGATTAATTGTCCGTTTTTGCTCTAAAAACAGCTCTTTTTTTACTTTTTTTAATACTATAGATTCCTTGATTTCTTAGTTTAAAAGCTAAATCATTCGCAGATAAGCCACTTTTTTCTCGTAGCTTCTACATCTATTTTTTTCCATTTTTTTATTACTGTAGTAGGTTGACCGTCTACTATTTTTTTGAAAAAAACATATTATTTGTTTTTTTAACCACTTTTTGTGTAAGTACTAAAATCACCCAAATTAATAGAATGTTTATATATTGTAAAAATCGAAATTGCTTGGTTATAAATTACTCCACCAATTATTCCCCCGAGTACGTAGTTTTTGCACCTGATCACTCGCCGACGCTGGTGCTAAGTTACCTTTACCTGATACATTTATAACAAATACTAATGATAGTAATCCTAACGCTAATTTTATTGCTATATCTATATATGAAAGTTGCATTATTTATTTACCTCCACTTTCTCAACAACTGGATCTACCAGTTCAATTTTTTTCTAATAAGTATTCATCTTTTTTTACCGCTGTTTATTACTCTATAATAAGAATTATCTATTTTTCACAAATGCATTTTCTATAGATACCTCACTATTGATGTAAATACGTGTTTTTTTCAACATTTAAATGTTCTGCTATTTTTTTCAATGAATTGAACAGAGCTTCTATATTGATTAGAAGAAACAGATTTATCTTTGTAGTTTCCTATACCTATAGTTATCGCTAATACCGTTCCTAATACTAATATAATTGATAACTCTCTATATTTTTATATCTTGTCTATTTTTTTATAATATTTAAATAAACTGAATAATAACACTAAAAAGTAGCACACCTGCAACAACTATCCCTACAACGTTGTTTTTGCGCTATTTTTACTTTGTAAGTATTCATAAGAATAAAATTTCATTGTTTTTTTCCTCCTGTTTTTTTGTTTCACGTGAAACTATCAATTTTTTTATTATCTAGTGAATGTTTTTATGTGGAACTTCCTTTATTATTTCACTTTTTAATTCATACGCCAACCTTTCTTTGTCATCCAAAAATATTTTTTTCATAGTTAATTTTTATAACACCTTTTTTTCTTTAAATCCAAATCTACTTAAAAAAATTTTTCTCATTATTTTGTTGTCTATATGAGTATCTATTCTTAAAAAAATTTTTATATTTTGAGATTTAGCAAAAAAAATAAATAGATTCCATAAATTCACGAGCAATTCCCTGATTACGTAATTTTTTTGATGTAGCTAAACGATGAACAGCCAAATAACTACTGTTTTTCTAACCAAACTGAAGAATAATTTTCATAATCTTCATCGTATGAAGTTAACATGGCTGTTGCAACAATCACACCAGATTTTTTTGTAGACATAAGAAGTCTTTTTTTATTTATATCATTAATAATCGTTTCTCTACAAAGCGAGCCATATTGCCATTGATTTATACCTTGTTGTCTCAGAAATTCTCTACCGTCTTCTATAATCTCTAAAACACACTCCAACTCTTCTATTTTTTTGTTTTTTCTTAGCATATTTTTTTCACCTATTTAATTCTGATTAGATTTTCTTGATATCTATGTTTTTTTATCTCGTAATAAGGTTCTTATTACCTGCAGAGTACTTTCAAGGGCATCTATAGCAGAAAAATTCCCAAATCAAGGTTGCTTCCATAAGAAGTTCAAAGGTGTTTTTTTAAAACCCGTAGCTCTTTTCAGCACCTCTAGCATCCCCTATAAATAGTGCATTATTTAAAGATATTTCATCCATTATTATTAATTCTGGTTTATACCCCTCAAATAAATGCAAACCTTCTGCTAAATGTGAATCTATTATGTCTTCTTTTTTTCCAAGTAATCTATATACTCTCTTTCTGTTTCAAAAAAATTGGTAACTGTATATCTCTTTCTACTAAATAATTTCGCCCATATGTCTCTCTAACAATATCTATTTTTCCCTAATTCGTCGAATTTTTATATAATCAATAGAATATTCTGAGTCACAATCGTTTACATCTTCTATATAGAATTTTGGTCCCATAAATTACCTCTTTTCTTAAAAATTAATAACGGATGCTACTTAAACTTATAATTTATTTTTGATTAAGTCGCCTCCGTTTATTTTTATTATGATTTTTTTAGATTACATCACACTTATAATCAGACTTAAGTCTAATGTATTAAAAAAATATACGCTATGGATTTTTTTCCACAACGTATATTATATTTTTACAACAAATTGTTTTTTTAATACAAGCTCTATAGGACAGTGATCACTACCAAATATTTCATTGTGAATAGCAGCACTTTCTAAATATTCTTCCATGTCTTTACTTACTAAAAAGTAATCTATTCTCCATCCTGCGTTGTTTTTACGTGCATTAAAACGGTAACTCCACCATGAATAAGCGCCTGTTAGATCAGGATTATAATATCTGAATGTATCGATAAATCCTGCATCTAATAACTTCGTAAATTTATCTCTTTCTTCTTGTGTGAAACCTGCATTTTTAGTATTTGATTTTTGGATTTTTTAAATCTATTTCCGTGTGAGCTACATTTAAATCTCCACAAACAACTACCCCTTTTATTTTGTTTAATTCTAATAGATAGTTTTTAAAATCTTCTTCCCAACTCATACGGTATTCTAATCTCTTAAGCTCACTACCTGAGTTCGGTGTGTATACTGTAATAAAGAAAAATCTCTCATATTCTAGCGTGATGACACGACCTTCTGTATCATGTTCTTCTATTCCTATTCCATACGTTACATTTAATGGCTTATGTTTAGTATATATCGCAGTTCCCGAATATCCTTTTCGTTCTGCATAGTTGAAATAACTATAATAGCCATCGAATTGCAAATCTAATTGACCTGCTTGCATTTTTGTCTCTTGTAAACAGAAGAAATCCGCATCTAATTGTTTAAAATCTTCTTCAAAATTTTTACCAACGATTGCTCTTAAACCATTGACATTAAAACTTATACATTTCATTTCTTTCTCCTTTTTGTTTCATGTGAAACATTTTTTCTAACTAGTGCTGTTTCATATGAAACATTTTAGTTTTTCTTTTGTGTTTTTCTAATTTACTTATTTTCCTAAACAGAATCTACTGAATAATTCATTTATCAGCTCATCACCAGAATTTTCCCCGATAACTTCTCCTAATAGGTTGAATGTATTCGTATAGTCTATTAAGACCATATCTACTTCTAATCCTAATTCAGCAGCTCCGATAGCATCGTTTAAGCTAGCTAAAAGCACGTTGAATAAGGTTGATTTGACGTGTATTTGATAAATATGTCGCATCCTTTGGACGAGCAGCTCCACCGAAGAATAAGTCTCTTATATTTTTTTCTCTAACTCATCTATTCCTTTATATGTTGTCATAGATGTTTTTTTATAATAGGATGGTTGTATGCTAATTTTTCCAACTTCTTCTATATCAATTTTTCGTCTCTAAATCTAATTTGTTTAATATTACAATAGTTGTTTTTACCTTCTGTTAGTTTTAATAATTCTTTATCGTCTTCAGTTAGTTCTTCACTACTATTTAATAAAAAAATAATACTAAATCAGCTTTTTCTAGTGCTTCTTTACTACGTTTAACCCCTATTTGTTCCACGATATCGTCTGTTTCACGAATACCCGCCGTATCGATTAATTTAATCGGTACTCCTTTAATATTTACATACTCCTCCAATACGTCACGTGTTGTTCCTGCTATATCAGTTACTATAGCTTTATTTTCTTGTAATAGGTTATTTAACAACGAACTCTTACCTACATTAGGACGTCCGATAATCGCTGTATTTATCCCTTCTTTTATGATTTTCCCTTGTTTTGATGTTTCTAATAGGCCTTCTAAACTATTTCTAATACTTGTTGATTTTTCAAGAATAGTTTTTGTTGTTTCAATTTCTAAATCGTCGTATTCAGGATAGTCTATATTTACCTCAACGACAGTTAGTATATCCAAAATTTCAGCACGTAGACGTTTAATAAGCGTCGATAAGCGCCCTTGCATTTGGTTATTGGCTATTTGACTTGCCTCATCTGTTTTACTCTTAATAAAGTCTATTACAGCCTCTGCTTGTGTTAAGTCTATACGCCCATTTAAAAAGGCACGTTTAGTAAATTCACCTGGTTCAGCCATTCTTGCCCCATGTTCTAAACAAAGTGCAAGTACTTTTTGAATCGTTACAATACCACCATGACAGTTAATTTCTATAACATCTTCTGTAGTATAAGTACGTGGTCCTACCATTTTTACAAGCATGATTTCTTCTATTTTTTCATTCGTAGTTGGATCAACTACATTTCCATAATTTATAGTGTGACTTTCTAAACTCCCTACAGTTTTTCCTTTTGGTAGTCTTACTATTTTTTCAGCAATACTAAATGCTTCATCACCACTAAGTCTAACAATACCTATAGCTCCTTCTCCAAGAGCAGTCGATATAGCGCAAATTGTTTCACTCATTATTCAAACTCCTTTAAAATCTTATATTAATTAAAAAAATTCATATCTTATTTATTATACACTATTCCTTTAAATTTTTTTCTCTATATACGACCAAGCTACATTTTTATATACTTTTTTTAATAATGGGCTAGGGTAGAACAAAAAAATAAGCAGCTAGATTAATCTCCGAACTACTTATTTTTTTGTTATTTTTATTAAAAAAAGGTGTTAATAAGATATTAGTTAGTCTTCTATTTCATAAGTTCTATTTCTGAAATAGCGAATTCTAAATCATCTAAATCATATTCTTTTGGTAGTACACCGCATGCCCCATTAGCAAATGCTTGTCTTTTATACACTGGTACATGACCAACACTACTGCAGATAAGTACTTTCGCTCCAGGAAATTTCATACAAATTTCCTTTGTTGCTTCTAAACCATCCATGATTGGCATACAAATATCCATTGTAACAAAATATGGTTTTATTCTTCTATACATTCTAACAGCTTGTTCACCATTTTCAGCAAAGTAATATTCATATCCTGCACGGCTTACAACTTCTGCACCTCTACTTCTATAATAAGAACTATCATCAACTATTAATACTGACTTCATTAGACCTCCTATTTAGCTGTAATAACTAAATATCTATGCGGTTCTTCTCCGCGTGATTCTGTTTCTACATTTTTAATTCCTGTCAAAGCATTATGGATAATTTTTCTTTCAACACTTGTCATAGGTTCTAATTCTACAGGTTTTCCTATTTTTTTAGATTTTTTAGCTAGGTTTAACGCTAAGTCTTCTAATGTTTTTTTACGATTTTTCTCTGTAGTCATCACAATCAATTTCTATTCTGAAATAGTGTGAACTGAATTTTTTTAGCATAATTATTAACTAAAAAAATTGTAGACTATTTAAAGTAATTCCACGTTTACCTATTATTAGACTAGTATTATCTTCTGTTTTTAATATTTAAAGTAAAATGACGATTTCCATTTTCTATAAAAATCAACAGTAGCATCAGGATATCCCATAGCAACAACGATATTTTTGTAAATAATTTACAATACGTTCTTTATTTTTTTACGATGTAATCTTCTCTTTTTGCTTTTTTTAACAGGTTCTTCGTGTTCTTCTACTTCTACAATAGATTCTTCCACAGTAGTTATTATTTTTTTCTTTTTTTAACTTTTTTTGTTCATTTACTTTTTTTCTACAACAACTTCTTCTTTTTTTGTACTACTTTCTCTTCTTTAACTTCTTCTTCAATGATTTTTTTGTTAATTCTACAGCTTGTTCTTTACTGTATTCTTCATCTAATGGAATTAATTTTACTTTTGCTTCTTTTTTGAATAAACCAAAAATACCTGCACTTCCACCTTCGATTACTTCAATTTTTACTGCATCTTCTGATAAGGCTAAATCTCTTAATCCTTTTTGTATAGCTTCATCTACAGTAACTCCAACATAATAATACTCTTTTTCCATTTTTTTAACTCCTCTTCGCTTTCATAAGTTTTGATCTTTTTTTAAAACATGATCGATGCTACTTCCAAATTCTAAAAATGGCATCTCTTTAGCAGCAGCTCTAGCAATTACTATTATATCATAGTTTTTTTACAAATTCTTTTTCTTGTTTTTAAAAAGTTTCTCGTATATATCTTTTTTTATTTTATTGCGTTCAAAGGCTTTTTCCTAATTTTTTTACTAACAGAAATTCCTAAACGCATATGGTCTAAATTATTTTTTTGATAATAAATAACAAACTGTCTATTCGCAAAAGATTGTTTTTTTCTTATTATATTATCAAAATCTTGACTTCTTTTTACTCTATATTCTTTTTTTCATTTTTAAAAACCTTTCTCAACACTAATATTTTTAACAGCTTATTCAAATTTTTTTACAACTATCTTTATTATTTTTTTAGGGTTATCTAATAAAAAAAGAGTACCACTTTCGTGATACCCTTTTGGCATACATTAAGCTGAAAGAACTTTTTCTTCCTTTAGCTCTACGTCTTGCTAATACATTTCTTCCGTTTTTTTAGTGCTCATTCTAGCTCTAAATCCGTGTACTTTTGAATGTTTTTCTTTTTATTTGGTTGATACGTACGTTTCATTTTTGTCCTCCTCGAGTTTTTCTTTTTCTTTACTTAGATAGATGTAATAACTGAATTAGTTTAACATATCTAAAAATAATTAATCAAGCAAAAACCTCTTTTTTTATAAAAAAAATATATATTAACCTGAAATTCTTAATTTTTCCTATTTATATATATATCTATTTATAACAAATATTTTTTTCTTTATATTGAGTTAATGATGTATAAGTTTTTCCATATATAAATAAACAGTTGTTAATTTCTTCTGAAAATAAAACAAAAATTCATAAGAAAAATATTTAAGTAAAAAAATTACTCTAAGTTTTTTTCACAGTTTTTTTCTAATTATTAACATGTTATTGTTAATAATAAGTTTTTTTATAAAATAAAACTGATCCTTTTTCAATCTGTTATTCACAGAAATTTCAAGTTATTCACAATTTCAATCATTAAAAGTTTTTTTCACAGGTGTGAAATGTGTGAAAAAAACTTAAAAAAACTATTTATAAATATACTTTTTTTAACCTGTTAAAAAAACTTTTGAATAATACTATCGTTACTACTTTTTTTATCCAATATTTAACAAATTCATAAATTATTCTTTATATTTTTATTAACATGTTAATACTGTTCTGTTAACAACTTGTTAATAACTATCATTTTATTTTTATTATCTTTTTTTATGTTATAATTATTTATATATTTTTTTAAGGAGGTATTTCATTGAGTAATTCTAATTTCTTATGGGAAATTATTCTTCGTGAACTAAAAAAAGTACCGTCGATCCTCATGTTTTTCGATACATGGTTTTCTAGTGCTTCTATCGATAATGTAGATTTTATGAAAAAAATCTATCGTTATTACTAGTAAGGAAGCTTTAATTTCTCAATTTATTCAAGGTGCTTATGATCAAAAATTAAAAAGAAATACTAAAGAAAAAAATACTGGATTTGACTTTAATATTGAATATACTTCCCTTGATACTGATTTTTCCTATAATTACACCTCATATTGTAGATGAAAAAAACCTGCAGCTGAAAAATTTAATTAGACAGAATTTTTCTTCAAGGGGATAAACCTTCTGGAGCACAGCACTTTTTATCAAAAACAAACATTTCCTCTAGAAGACTATAAACAACCTATTCCTAACAAAAAAATATTACGGCAAGTAAAACAAATCCTACTCTTAATAAAAAAACTATACTTTTGAAAATTTTTGTTGTAGGTGAAGGAAATGCTTTTTACTCATAATATAGCATGGAATGTAGCAGTCTCTCCTGGTGGAATCTATAACCCTCTATTTATCTATGGCGGTGTTGGACTTGGTAAAACTCATTTACTTCACGCTATTGGAAATGAAATGGAAGCTAATTTTTCCTGATTTTAAAATTGAATGTATTTCCTCTGAGAAGTTTTTTTAAATGAATTTCTTGCTTCTATTAAACCGATGAAAGATAAAAAAATAATTACACTAATGCGGATGAAGATTTTTAGAAGAAAATATCGTGATGTCGATGCTCTTTTAATAGATGATATCCAATTTTTTTATCTGGTAAAAACAGAAACGCAAAATGCTTTTTTTCCATACATTTAATGAGCTTCAGATGAATCAAAAACAAATCGTTCTTATAAGTGATCGCTCTCCATCTCAACTTAATGATTTGGAAGATAGATTAGTTACTAGATTCAGTCAAGGGATTACTGCGGATATTACTCCACCTGACTTCGAAACTCGTATGGCTATTATAAAATTTAAATGTGAACAATTCGATATTAAACTAGATGAAGAAACTCTTACTTATATTTCTAGCAATGTATCTTCTAATATAAGAGAGCTTGAAGGTGTTCTTAAACGTATTAAGTTTACAGCATCTTCTAAACATGAACACCCTTCTCTTAGTATTGCCGAGGAAATATTAAAAAGTGCTAAAAACTTCACCTAGAAAAAAAATATTTCACCTGAAAAATATTATTAATGTTTGTGCTGATTTCTATAAAATCAAAATTGATGATATATTATCATCTTCTCGTAAAAAAAGGAAGTCGTTCAGGTTAGAAATATTGCTATCTATTTATGTAGGGAACTTACTACGTTATCATTCCCTTCTATAGGAGATTGTTTTTAATAAAGATCATACTTCTATTCTTTATTCATTCAATAAAATTGCAAAAACTTAGCAAAGATGAAAAATCCTGAAATTTTTCGAAGATATAGAAGTTATAAAAAGAACGTTTAGGAAAAAAATTTAATAGGCTGTTAAAAATATACTAAAAGATATTAAGTTATTTTTTTCACAAGTTTTTAAACAAAGGAAAATTCATTATTTTTTTAAGTTATCTTTAGTTTTTCCACAGTTTTTACAGCCCTTATTATTATTATTTTATTAAATATATATTATATATAAGGAGATCAAATGAAATTTACTATAACTAAATCTAATTTTTCTTGATGGTTTTGAATCATGTATCAAGAGTTATTGCTCCTAATTCTCTTTTTGAAATTTTTAAAAAGGTATAAAAAAATTGAATTAGAAAAAGATAAACTTATACTAAAAAGCGAGTGATTCTTTAGTATCTGTTGAATTTTTTTGTTAATAGTTATGAAGATGATAAAGAAATTATAACTATAGAAGAAGAAGGACAAGTTGTTCTTCCTTCTCGTAATTTTATAGAAATAATTAGAAAAAGCACCAACTGATTTAATAGAAATAGAAACTATAGGTAATAATATTTTTAGTAAAATCAGGAAAAAAAGTGAATTTAATGTAAAAGGTTACGATGCGAATGATTATCCTGAATTTCCTGTTATTTCTAAAGAAAATAGTTTAAAGTTAGATGCTAATATTTTTAAATGATATTATAAAAAGAAACAGTATTCTGTACAGCACCCTAATGATCAAAGACCTATTTTTAGAAGGAGTGAATTTTTTTCATTAAGTAATAAAGTTTTAACAGCTACAGCTACAGACTCTTATCGTCTTAGTAGAAGACAAGTTACACTTAATGATGAAGACAGTAACAAGGAATTTAACTTAATTATTCCTAGAAAAGCTTTTGACTTATTTCCAAAGAATGATAGAAAATGGAAAAGATCAGTGGAAATTTTCTATGAAAAATAATAGAATAGTTCTTTACTATCAAAATGTAATTTATACAGTGCTATTAATTAGCGGAAATTATCCTAATACTAATAAACTTATTCCTACTGTATTTGAATGTACATTTGTGGCAAACAGTAGAGAATTTTTCAATGCTGTAGATAGAGTAGCGTTAATGAGTAGAGAAGATAAAGATGATATTATTAAATTAGTAGTTACTGATAATTTATTAGAAGTTTCTTCTCAATCTAAAGATTTAGGAAGTGCTGTAGAAGAATTAAAAGTTTCATCTACATTAGAAGAAGAAAAAAATTTGAAATTTCTGTATCTGGTAAGTACTTAAAAGATGCTGTAGCAGCCGTTGCCTCAGAAGAAATTATCGTTAAATTTTCGGGTGAACTAACTGCATTTATTATTCAACCAAGTGATTATCATAGAGAAATTATTGAGTTAATTTTACCGGTAAGAACATATTAATAATAAAATTAATTAAAAAAAGTTAAAAAAATTATAATTTAAAGTAGTTATTTATTAGATATTCAATGAGTTTTTATAAAGACTTTTTTTGGATATCTAATGAATTGTGTAGGCGAGATTTTACATAAAAAAAGATAAGAAAAAAATTGATAAAAAAATATCAAAATTTTCAAGATATCTTTACTGTAAAGTCGCTCCTTTTTTTGGATATATAAGGAGGAACAAATGATAAAGAAATCAAGTAGTATATTAATTATACTCGGTGTTATCTTTTTAAGTCTTATATTGAGAACACCTATTACTTCAGTAGGGGCAATATTAGGCCCGTTAAAATCAATATTAGATATTAACAATACAGTAGCTGGCTTTATTACGACAATTCCACTAATAGCTTTCGCGATTTTTAGTCCTATGGTGGCAAAAAAATTTCAAATAAAGCAGGATTAGAAAAAAACATTATTATTAGCGGCTATAATAATAAGTATAGGATTAGCACTGAGATTTCACATTAATACATATGTATTCTTTATTACGACATTTATAATTGGAGTAGGGATAACAATAGGTAACGTATTATTACCAGGATTAGTTAAAAAATATTATCCTGAAAAAATAGGTCTTATGACAGGATTTTATGCAGTAGTGATGAATGTAGGAGCAGCAATTGCAGCGGGAATAAGTTATCCAATTCTTAGTTCTAGTATCGGTGGAGAAAAATTCTCAACTGCTCTTGCGGTAAACGGTTGGATTATTATAGCTGTAATTAATATTATTATTTATACTAGAATATCTAAAAAAATAGCAATGTAAGTGAAGTAAAAAGATAATCACGAAAAAAAGTACATGGTTATTTTTAAATATACAAAAAAATGTGGACAATCATGTTAAGTATGGGACTGCAATCAGCTTTTATTCTATTGTAGTGTTTCTTGGTTCGCTGAAATAATGATTAGTAAGGATTTTTTTCACCAGAAACAGCTGGACTTTTTATTATCTATAAGTCAATTTGCACAGTTTCCATCAACTTTTTATAGTTCCAATAATAGCTGATAAATTAAATAATAAAATAATAATACCTGTTGTAATTACTGTTGGATATTTAATATCATTAGTGGGAATGCTTTTATACTAGTGGAAATTTTTGTATTAATGCTAACATTTATTATTATTTTTTTGCGTTAGCTGGTGGAGGTTCATTCTCATATGTGATGTATTTATTCTCTGTTAAATCGAGAAATGAAAATGAGGCAGCGGATATTTCAGGATTAGCACAATCAGGAGGATATTTACTAGCAGCAATATTTCCTCCATTATTAGGGTATATTAGAGATATCTCAGATTGGAATAAAGCTTTTATATGTATTAATTTTTAACAGCTACTGCATTATTAATAACATTAGTGCACTGTAGTTCAAAAGGTAATATTATTGAAAAAAATAAAAATAAATGAGCACTCAAAAATTAGTGCTCAAGTATAGTTAATTTAATTATTTGGATGTCGATCTGTAATGTATAGGAGGCATCCATTTTTCTAGTTATTGAATGTTATAGTTAGTGTATTAATAAATATTTAGAGGAAAAATCAAAAAAAGTCCAAAAATTTTTAAAAAAAATATAAAAAAAAAGATAACTGTAATAATACAAGAAATAAAAAGTATCGATGAAATCATAGAACAGAGAGTTAAAAAAATAAATACAGAAATTAAGAGTTAACTAATACAACTATTATAAAAAATAAAAAAATATCAGACATTAAAATAAAACCAAAAAAATTATTTTTATACGATAAGTATAAGCAAAAAGTAAGACAACAAAAGGAAAAACGCTTTTAATTAATATTTAAATAATCCTTCATAAAATGCAAAAAAATATGAAAAATTTCTTTAGATAACTAACAAGAAGTGATATTTTTTTCAAGAATAAAAAAACACTTTTCTTTTTTTACAATAATATGATATAATTCTAAGGGAAATGAGATATTTATACTTTAATAAGGACTTTTATAGTGTTTATCTCATATAAATAAAATAGTAAAAATAATTACTTAAAAATATCTAAAAATATATACATTATTATGGAGGTTTTCTTATGAAAGCGAAAAATAGAAAAGTTGTTTTAATAGGAGCAGGAATGGTAGGGATGAGCTTTGCTTATCAATTATATTCAAGCGGACTTTGTGAAGAGTTAGGATTAATCGACTTCTTTGCTGAAAAAGCTGAAGGAGAAGCAATGGACCTTAACCACGGTGGAGCTTTAGTACCACCTATTAAAGTAACTTCAGGTGGATACGAGCAATGTGCTGATGCAGACGTAATCGTAATTGCTGGAGGTCTTCCACAAAAACCAGGTGAAACTCGTCTTGACCTAGTTGATAAAAACATTAAAGTTGTTAAAGATATGTCTGAGCAAATCGTAGCTTCTGGATTTGATGGAGTAATCGTAATTGCATCTAACCCAGTAGATGTATTAACTAACGCATTACAAAAATTCACTGGATTCCCAAGAAACAGAATCGTTGGATCAGGAACTACTCTTGACTCTTCAAGATTCCGTTACATCTTAGGAGATAAATTAGGATTAGCACCAAGCAGTGTTCGTGGATATATTATTGGGGAACACGGAGACACTCAACTTGCTGCATGGAGTAACGTAAATGTTTACGGAAAACAATTTGATAAATTCTTAGAAACATCTAAATACACTAAAGAAGATTTCGCTGATGTTGAAGAAAAAGTTATGCGTGCTGCTTACGAAGTAATTAACCGTAAACGTGCTACTTACTACGCTATCGGACTTGCATTATTCACAATCGTTAAAGCAATCTTACGTGACGAAAATGTAGAATTAGCTGTAAGTGGATATTGTGAAGGTCACTACGGAATTGATGGATTATACATCGGTACTCCAGCTATCGTAGGACGTGAAGGTGTTCGTGAAGTTGTTGAATTACAATTAACTGAAGAAGAAACAGCTAAAATGCAACACTCAGCTAAAGTATTAAAAGAAACTTTAGAAAAAGCTTACGCATCTTTAGAAGCATAATTTAATGAAAAAAATTATAGAAGAATTATATTTAAACCTTAAATTTAAGGGAGAATTTAATTCTTCTTTTTTTACATACTTAAAAAGTATATAAATCTTATATTAATAATAAAGTAAACGTTTTTTTGAAAAATAAAATAATATAAGGAAATTTGTTTTTCAAATACTAGACTTATAGTAAAAAAATTTGGTACAATATATTAGGATGAAAAAGGTTTTTAAAAGTTATCAAATAAATTTAAAGAAAAAAAGTAGAGGAGAAAGACTATGACAATAACGATATATGACGTAGCTAAAGAAGCAAAAAGTATCGATGGCAACTGTATCTAGGGTTGTTAATAATAATCCTAATGTAAAAAGAAGATACGAGACTTCGTGTCCAAGAGGTTATAAAAAAATTAAGATATACGCCTAACGCTGTTGCCAGAGGACTTGCTAGTAAAAAAACAACAACTATAGGTATTGTATTACCAGATATAGCAGATTTATCTTCTGCAGAAATAGTAAGTGGTATAGAGTCAGTAGCTAATATGTATAAATACAACATAATATTAGCAAACTCATGTGACGATCAAGAAATTGAAAAAAATATTTTTTTGCATCATTCGTAAGTAAACAAGTAGATGGTATCATTTATTTAGTACCATTCTCTATCAGATAGTTCAAAAAAATTATTTACAAGATATTCAGATACCTGTAGTATTAGCTGGAAATTTGGGGACAGATTCTGATTTTTTTATTCAGTAAATATTGATTATGAAAAAAAGCAGCATATGATGTTACTAAAGAATTTTTTTAGCGAAAGGAACTAAAAAAATATTTCTTTTAGTTATAGATAAATATGAAAGTCAAAAAAACTCAAAAGAATAATTAAAGGATATAAAGATGCCTTAGCTTCTGAAAAAAATAGATTTTTAAATCTCAAAAATATTATAGATGGCTATAGAACATATAAAGAAAGCAGCAAATTATACAAAGCTCTAAGTAATATAGGTACACAAGCAGTTATCACAATGTTTGATGAAGTTGCCTTTAGCTACAATGCAACAAGCATTAGATTTAGGATTAAGTATACCTACTGATTTAGAAATTATTTCATTAGAAAATACAAAATTAATAAATATGACAAGACCAAAAATTTCATCTGTATTCCAACCAATATTTGATATTGGAGCAGTTTCAATGCGTGTATTAACAAAAATTATAGATATTGAAAAAGCAAAACGCAAAGGTGAAGAAATTGATGAAGAAGAACTATCAGAGTTAAATACTCAAACAAATGAAATGAATCTTCCATATAGAATAGTTCACAGACAAACAACAAAAATAATAACATAATATAGAAGAAAAAAAGTTTAGAATAAAGAAAAAAAGAATATTTCTAAACTTTTTTTATTTTCTATTGACATTATGTAAAAGTGGTGATAAAATTGTAAAAAGTCTTCTGATAGAGAAGACGAACAATACAGCTTTTTTTAAAAAAATAAATGTTAAGGAATTTATGAAAAACTCTTGACAAAGAATAGTAAAGATGATAAACTTAATAAGTCTTAAAGAAGTTAAAGAAACTTCAAAAAAATAAATTTTGAAAAAAAATAAAAAAAGTTATTGACAAAAACAACTCATTATGATAAACTTATTTAAGTGTTGAATAAACACTAAAAAGTAAAAATTTAATAATGCGGGTGTAGTTTAGTGGTAAAACCTCAGTCTTCCAAACTGATGTTGTGAGTTCGATTCTCATCACCCGCTCCATTATTTTTGAACATTGAAAAACTAAACGAATTAAGTCAACGTTAATTCCAAAAAAAGGACAGTTTTAAAAAAAGAAACTATAAAACTTTTTTTAATGAGCTAATCAAGCTAACAAATTTATTTGGAGAGTTTGATCCCTGGCTCAGGACGAACGCTGGCGGCGTGCCTAATACATGCAAGTCGAGCGAAGTTTTTTTCTGGTGCTTGCACCGGAAAAAAACTTAGCGGCGAACGGGTGAGTAACACGTAAAGAACCTGCCTCATAGACTGGGACAACTATTGGAAACGATAGCTAATACCGGATAACAGCATTAACTGCATGGTTGATGTTTAAAAGTTGGTTATGCTAACACTATGAGATGGCTTTGCGGTGCATTAGCTAGTTGGTGGGGTAAAAGTACTACCAAGGCGACGATGCATAGCCGACCTGAGAGGGCGATCGACCACACTGGGACTGAGACACGTACCCAGACTCCTACGGGAGGCAGCAGTAGGGAATCTTCCGCAATGGGCGAAAGCCTGACGGAGCAACGCCGCGTGAGTGAAGAAGGATTTCGGTTCGTAAAGCTCTGTTGTTAGGGAAGAATGATTATGTAGTAACTATACATAGTAGAGACGGTACCTAACCAGAAAGCCACGGCTAACTACGTGCCAGCAGCCGCGGTAATACGTAGGTGGCAAGCGTTGTCCGGAATTATTGGGCGTAAAGCGCGCGCAGGTGGTTTAATAAGTCTGATGTGAAAGCCCACGGCTCAACCGTGGAGGGTCATTGGAAACTGTTAAACTTGAGTGCAGGAGAGAAAAGTGGAATTCCTAGTGTAGCGGTGAAATGCGTAGAGATTAGGAGGAACACCAGTGGCGAAGGCGGCTTTTTTTACCTGTAACTGACACTGAGGCGCGAAAGCGTGGGGAGCAAACAGGATTAGATACCCTGGTAGTCCACGCCGTAAACGATGAGTGCTAAGTGTTGGTCTCATAAGAGATCAGTGCTGCAGCTAACGCATTAAGCACTCCGCCTGGGGAGTACGACCGCAAGGTTGAAACTCAAAGGAATTGACGGGGACCCGCACAAGCGGTGGAGCATGTGGTTTAATTCGAAGCAACGCGAAGAACCTTACCAAGTCTTGACATACTGTGAGGACACAAGAGATTGTGTTGTTCTGACCTTTGGTTAGACACAGATACAGGTGGTGCATGGTTGTCGTCAGCTCGTGTCGTGAGATGTTGGGTTAAGTCCCGCAACGAGCGCAACCCTTATATCTAGTTGCCAGCAGTAAGATGGGGACTCTAGATAGACTGCCAGTGATAAACTGGAGGAAGGTGGGGATGACGTCAAATCATCATGCCCCTTATGACTTGGGCTACACACGTGCTACAATGGATAGGAACAAAGAGAAGCGAGCTCGCGAGAGTAAGCAAACCTCACAAAACTATTCTCAGTTCGGATTGTAGTCTGCAACTCGACTACATGAAGCTGGAATCGCTAGTAATCGCGAATCAGAATGTCGCGGTGAATACGTTCCCGGGTCTTGTACACACCGCCCGTCACACCACGAGAGTTTGTAACACCCGAAGTCGGTGCTATAACCTTTAAGGAGGGAGCCGGTCACGGTGGGACAGATGATTGGGGTGAAGTCGTAACTAAAGGTAGCCGTATCGGAAGGTGCGGCTGGATCACCTCCTTTCTAAGGATAAGGAATACGTTGATAATTCGTTTAGTTTTTGAGTGTTCAAAACATTCAAAAAGAATAAATTCCAATAAGGTATATAGCTCAGCTGGTTAGAGCGCACGCCTGATAAGCGTGAGGTCGATGGTTCAAGTCCATTTATACTACCATTTATTCTTAATTCAATAAAAATACATTATGGGTACCTTTAGCTCAGCTGGGAGAGCGCCTGCTTTGCACGCAGGAGGTCAGCGGTTCGATCCCGCTAGGCTCCACCATTTTTTGAACAATGAAAACTGAATATATATATTAGATCAAAGATAATTTTCTATAAGTAAAGAAACAGATTTACAAAACCGAGAAAAAAGTAAGTAAGTTGTAAAAACTTATTCACAAAGAGTTCAAGGAAGAAGAACGAAGCGTAAAAGCTACACACGATTAAGTAGTAAAGGGCGCACGGAGGATGCCTTGGCACTAGGAGCCGAAGAAGGACGTGACAAACGACGAAATGCTACGGGGAGCTGTAAGTAAGCAAAGAGCCGTAGATATCCGAATGGGGGAACCCACCGCTTTTTAAAAAGGGCGGTACGCGAAAGCGAGGTAACGCAGGGAACTGAAACATCTAAGTACCTGTAGGAAGAGAAAGAAAAATCGATTTCCTAAGTAGCGGCGAGCGAAAGGGAAAGAGCCCAAACCAATATGCTTGCATATTGGGGTTGTAGGACTCTCAACAAAGCGTATGACAAAGTATAGTAGAACGAGCTGGAAAGTTAGACCGTAGAAGGTAAAAGTCCTGTATACGAAATGCTAAGTTGGCGTGAGAGAGCACCTGAGTACGGCGGAACACGAGGAATTCCGTCGGAATCTACCAGGACCATCTGGTAAGGCTAAATACTACCTAGTGACCGATAGTGAACCAGTACCGTGAGGGAAAGGTGAAAAGAACCCCGGGAGGGGAGTGAAAGAGAACCTGAAACCGTGTGCTTACAAGTAGTCAGAGCCCTTTAGGGGGTGATGGCGTGCCTTTTGTAGAATGAACCGGCGAGTTACTTTATCATGCGAGGTTAAGTGGAAGACATGGAGCCGAAGCGAAAGCGAGTCTTAATAGGGCGAAATAGTATGATGGAGTAGACCCGAAACCAAGTGATCTACCCATGCTAGGTTGAAGTTTAGGTAACACTGAATGGAGGACCGAACCAGGACACGTTGAAAAGTGTTTGGATGAGCTGTGGGTAGCGGAGAAATTCCAATCGAACTTGGAAATAGCTGGTTCTCTCCGAAATAGCTTTTAGGGCTAGCCTCGTTGTGAGTTTACTGGAGGTAGAGCACTGTTTGGACTAGGTACCCATCCCGGGTTACCGAATTCAGACAAACTCCGAATGCCAGATAAATATCAACGGGAGTCAGACTGCGGGTGATAAGGTTCGTAGTCGAAAGGGAAACAGCCCAGACCGCCAGCTAAGGTCCCAAATTGTATGTTAAGTGGAAAAGGATGTGATGATGCACAGACAACCAGGATGTTGGCTTAGAAGCAGCCACCATTTAAAGAGTGCGTAATAGCTCACTGGTCGAGTGACATCGCGCCGAAAATGTACCGGGGCTAAACATACAACCGAAGCTGCGGATATAACTAATGTTATATGGTAGGAGAGCGTTCTAACATCATAGAAGCTGAGCTGGAAGGCGAGGTGGAGAGGTTAGAAGTGAGAATGCCGGTGTGAGTAGCGAAAGATAGGTGAGAATCCTATCCACCGAAAGACTAAGGTTTCCAGAGGAAGGCTCGTCCGCTCTGGGTAAGTCGGGACCTAAGGTGAAGCCGAATGGTGAAGCCGATGGACAACAGGTAGAAATTCCTGTACCACCGAATATCGATTGAGAGAAGTGGGGACAGAGGAGGCTAATTGATCGTCCTGATGGAATAGGACGTCTAAGCACAAAGGTTGAGTAGTAGGCAAATCCGCTGCTCGTAAGACTGAAGTGTGATGGGGAGCGAAATTTAGTAGCGAAGTCAATGAAGCCAAACTCTCAAGAAAAGCCGCTATCGAGATAAGAGGTGCCCGTACCGCAAACCGACACAGGTAGTTGGGAAGAGAATTCTAAGGTGAGCGAGAGAACCATCGTTAAGGAACTCGGCAAAATGACCCCGTAACTTCGGGAGAAGGGGTGCCTACGAGAGAGTACTGCAGTGAATAAGTACCAAGCGACTGTTTAACAAAAAAACACAGGTCTCTGCAAAACCGTAAGGTGAAGTATAGGGGCTGACGCCTGCCCGGTGCTGGAAGGTTAAGAGGAGTGCTTAGCGTAAGCGAAGGTATGAATTGAAGCCCCAGTAAACGGCGGCCGTAACTATAACGGTCCTAAGGTAGCGAAATTCCTTGTCGGGTAAGTTCCGACCCGCACGAAAGGCGTAACGATTTGGGCACTGTCTCAACGATGGACTCGGTGAAATCATAGTACCTGTGAAGATGCAGGTTACCCGCGACAGGACGGAAAGACCCCATGGAGCTTTACTGTAGCTTGATATTGAATTTTGATGCAGTATGTACAGGATAGGTAGGAGCCAGAGAATCATGCACGCCAGTGTATGAGGAGGCGCTGTTGGGATACTACCCTTGCTGTATTGAAATTCTAACCCTCGGCGTAGAAGACCGGGAGACAGTGTCAGGTGGGCAGTTTGACTGGGGCGGTCGCCTCCCAAAGAGTAACGGAGGCGTTCAAAGGTTCCCTCAGAATGGTTGGAAATCATTTGCAGAGTGTAAAGGCACAAGGGAGCTTGACTGTGAGACTTACAAGTCGAGCAGGTGCGAAAGCAGGACTTAGTGATCCGGTGGTTCCGCATGGAAGTACCATCGCTCAACGGATAAAAAGCTACCCTGGGGATAACAGGCTTATCTCCCCCAAGAGTCCACATCGACGGGGAGGTTTGGCACCTCGATGTCGGCTCATCGCATCCTGGGGCTGTAGTCGGTCCCAAGGGTTGGGCTGTTCGCCCATTAAAGCGGTACGCGAGCTGGGTTCAGAACGTCGTGAGACAGTTCGGTCCCCTATCCGTCGTGGGCGTAGGAAATTTGAGAGGAGCTGTCCTTAGTACGAGAGGACCGGGATGGACGTATCAATGGTGTACCAGTTGTCACGCCAGTGGCATAGCTGGGTAGCTAAATACGGAAGGGATAAGAGCTGAAAGCATCTAAGCATGAAGCCCCCCTCGAGATGAGATTTCCCACGGATATTAAGACCCCTTGAAGACGACAAGGAGAATAGGTTAGGAGTGTAAGCACGGTAACGTGTTCAGCTGACTAATACTAATAGGTCGAGGACTTAATCAAGTGAAAGTTCTTTAGAGAAGTAACTGTTGACAAAAAAAGAAAAAAAGATGATATAATATGTATATGAAGTTTTTCGTCTGGTGGCGATAGCGAAGAGGACACACCTGTACCCATACCGAACACAGAAGTTAAGCTCTTTAGCGTCGAATGTAGTTGGGCTTACGCCCTGTGAGACTAGAACGTTGCCAGGCAACAGTGAGAGCCTTCCTTTTGGAAGGTCCTTTTTTTATTTATAATAAATTGACTAAAAAAGAAAAACAGTGTATAAAGTAATAGCCCCCAAAAATTTGGACAAATTTTTGGAGGGCTATTTATTATGAAAATTAACAGATGAAAAATAAGATAGAAATGTATAGACTTAAGAAAGAAGGATACTCATATAAAGAACTATCTAAAAAGTTTAAAAATTAATACTAATACTGTAAAAGTATATGGTCAGATTAGCTGATTTATATGGTGAAACAGTACTAATTAAAAAGGAAAAAAATACTTACTATCCACCGAGATTAAAACTAGATATAATCAATGAAGTTTTTAATATTAGGAAATTCTATATTAGCTACTTCATTAAAGTACGCATTACCTAATCATGGTTTACTATGTAATTGGATTTCAAAATTTAAAGAAAAACGGGTATAATATACTAGAGAAACCGAAAGGAAGACCTAGTAAGATGAAAAAAATAATAAAAAAATATTGAAAATAAAGAATTATCAAAAAGTTGAACAACTAGAGAAAGAACTTGAGTACTTACGCGCAGAAAAATGCAGTTTTAAAAAAAGTTGAGAGAGATAAGGTTAAAACAATCTCAAACGAAGAGAAAACAAAAAAATAGTAGAAGAATTAAAAAGAAACACATAAATTAAATATACTATTAAGAATTTTAGGCTTATCTCGTTCATCATATTATTATACAAAAAAATAAAGAAGATAAAGATAAAAAAATAGAAGTATAGAAGAAGCTATTAAATCTATTCAGGAAAAGAACAAACTAAGATATGGTTATAGAAGAGTAACATCCGAACTTAGAAATATGGGATTTTTTTAGTAAATCATAAAAAAAGTTTTTGAGATTAATGAGAAAAACTAGATGTGCTATCATTTGTAAGGTACTACTAGAAAGTACAATTCTTATAAAGGAGAGACAGGAAAAATCGCAGATAATATAATAGATAGAGATTTCTTCGCTTCAGAACCATTAAAGAAATGTTATACAGATGTAACTGAATTTAAGGTTGAGAAGATAAGGTATATTTAGCACCTATAATTGATGGATACAATGCAGAGATAATAGCATATAGTGTTTCATTTTCACCTAACTTGGCACAACAGTATGAAATGTTATCGCAACTTCAAAATGAAAGATACGATGGTATGATACTACATAGTGATCAAGGTTGGCAATATCAACATATTGAATATAGACAATTCCTTAAAGTAAAAGGAATTACACAATCAATGTCTAGAAAAAGGAACATCGGCAGATAATGCATTTATGGAATCCTTCTTTGGAGTTTTAAAATCTGAGATGTATTACGGATTCGAAGATACTTTTAAGAATAAATATGAATTAAAAAGAAGCCATTATAGATTATATAAAGTATTATAATGAAGAGAGAATAAAATTGAACTTAGGTGGACTAAGTCCTGTAAACTATAGAAAAAAATTAATAGAAGTTAATATAAATAAAAAGAAACTTTCATTCCCTTTTTACAGTTTAGATTTTTCCTCCTATTTAATCAAGGACAAGGGCTACGCCTTTAAAAAAATCCTTGACTAAATAGTTTGGAAAAATCTAAAATAACTGTAAGGAATGAAAGTCACTAAAAAGTAATAAAATTTACTGACTTTAAAGTTTAAAATACTAAACAAAAATAACTTAATATTTTTGTCCAACTTTTTTTGGGTGCAGTACCAAATGATATACACTGATTTTTTTCTTTTTGTTGTATATGAAAAAAATATACACCTTTTTTTATATATTTATTAGTCTTATGTTCTATGCGATTTTTAGTTTTTTTGGCACATATACATAGACTATCTACTCCATGAGGATAAATTTCATGGAGTATCTCCGCCATGAGAATAAAACTCATGGCTTTTTTTATAGATTTTTTAATTTCAATTTTTTTAAGCAATCAATAAAGTTTTTTTAAAATTGGTAATTTAAAAAAATAAATTATTAGACTACCCAACTTAAATTGTAGGGTAGTCTAAATTATTATTATTTTTTTAGTTCTATGGATATATGGTTTTCTTTCTGCTGGTTTAATTTCACCCATAATTGAATAAATATTAGTTTCTGTAGTTAACAGAGCATGTCCACAAGGTGCTTCAAAAGGAATTTCTCCTAATTGGTACCAGCGGTTTTCTTTCAAGTTGTATACTAATTCTTTTTTATTCCATCTGTACTCACTTACAGGACGTCTGAAGTATGCGTCACGATATTTTGCGTGATCTTCACCTTGTAATGTTGTTAAGTTGAAAACTGCATCTTTCCATACATCTTTATTGAAACCACCGATTACTAGAAGTTCATGGTCGTTTAATGGAACCCAATCAGCACCTAGTAGAGATACTTCTTCATTATCGATAACTACATCAGCAAGTTGAGTCCATTCTTTTGTTTCTAAGTCAACTTTATATCCATCACTGTATGTTTCAGCAGCTCCACCGCCGAACACATACAGTTCATTATTATATACATAACTTACTGCTTGATTACGCAACTTTCCAGGAAATTCTGAAAATACTTCAAATTTCTTAGTAGCTAAATCATATACGTAAAGTTCATTGTTATTAGATCCATTAATTGATCCGATACCGAAGTATAATTTATTTTCGTGAACTTTAGCAATAATATTTTCAACTGTAAATGGAAGTGTATCAACAACTTCTACTTTTAATTTATTTTCAACCACAGTGAATGCTAAAAGGTCCGATGAAGTTTCATTTTTTGATGCGATATAATATAGTGCCTCATTATATACAGCACTTGGTCCATATGCTAATGGATAATCAAATTGAATTTGATCAAGTAATCTAACACCGTCTGCTGTTTCTTCATAAAGATATACATCTTTGTGATTTACTTTTACGCCACCATCTACTGGAAGACCACCAGGGAAGTTAGCACCACCACCGAAAATTAGTTTGTTTCCGATAACACCTTTAACTAATCCTGCTGTCCCTATATTTTTTTCGTAGCCTTTTTGCGGTGCTACAGTGGCTATATTAGCCCATTTTAATTCAGTACTCATTTTATAGTACCTCCCTATTAATTATTTTAAAATCAAACGTTTACATCGATATCATTTTAATAGTGGAAGGGATAAACTTCAGATGAAATCTTTAGTTTTATCCACTTCCACATAATATTAATTATTGAAAGTCTGCATCTTTGTCTACTAATACAAATACGCTTGGGTGATTTTTAAGAATGGTACAAGGTATATTCTCAGTTATTTCATCACCTTCTACTAAACTTCTAATAGCATCTTGTTTAGCTTTTCCGAATGCTAATAGAATAATGTGTTTCGCACGCATAATATCTTTAATACCCATAGTCATTGCTTGTTTAGGAACAAGGTTTATATCACCATCGAAAAATCTAGAGTTAGCTTGAATAGTTTCTTCTTTTAAATCTACAACATGAACTCCAGCATCAAATGGTGTTCCCGGCTCATTAAATCCGATATGCCCATTTCCGCCTATACCAAGAATTTGCACATCAATTTGCGCTTTATTAAGTTCCTCTTGATAAGATTTAACCGCTAGTTCTAAATCTGAAGCTGATGCATCAGGAACATGTGTATTTGCTTTATCAATATCAACATGATCAAATAAATTTGTTTCCATGAATTTGTGGTAACTTTCTGGATGATCGTAGCTAATACCCACATATTCATCTAAGTTGTATGATTTAATATTTTTATAACTGAAATTTCCAGCTTTATAATCAGCTATCATTTCTACATATAAGTCGGTAGGTGTTGAACCAGTCGCAAGACCTAATGTCGAATTTTCATTGATTAAACTTTTTTTAAAATTTTTATATGCTTCTTGAGAAGCTTCTTTTTGAATTAAAAACTAAATATTTCATATAATGACTCCTTATAAATTAATTTTCTTTTTTATATACTTCTTTACCACGAGCAAATGTAGTTAACACTTCGTATGAAGGACTAATAACTACAAAGTCAGCATCATAACCAACTTTAAGTCTTCCTTTTCTATCTCCGAAACCTAACATTTCAGCAGGGTTTTTAGTACAAGAGTTAATCGCTGCATCAACAGGAACTAAAGCATCTTCTATTAAGACACGTAATCCATCTATAACTCTAAGTGTAGAACCTGCTAAACGACCATCATCACGGTGAGCACTACCATCTTCATAAATTTCCATGTTTTCTCCACCAAAGATATAAGAACCACGACCGCAACCTTTAGCACAAAGAGAGTCGGTAATCATAATTCCGTGATCACGTCCTTTTGCAGTGAAGTAGGTATTTAGTGCGTCTGTAGTAGAGTGGATTCCATCGCAAATGATTTCGCCATAAGCATCACGTGCACGAAGAGCAAACCCTACTTGACCACCATCACGGTGATGGAAACCAACCATACCGTTATAAACGTGAGTTTGAGATGTTGCACCGTTAGCGAACGCTAAATAACTTTCTTTATAGTTACAAGCAGAGTGACCTAAACTTACACGGATACCTTGACTTACTAAATATTTAGTAAGTTTATAATCAATATCTTTTTCACACGCGATAGTAATAAGTCTAATTAGATTTTTACTAGCTTCTTGGAATTTTTTAAATTGTTCTACACTAGGTGTTTGGATACAATTTTTAGGTTGAGCTCCACGTTTTTCTACATCAAGATAAGGGCCTTCAAAGTGAATACCTAAAATTTCAGCTCCTTCATAACCTTCTTCATATACTTTTGCTACGTTAGCTACAGCTTTTAGTAGAACTTCTTCAGTTTGAGTGATTGTTGTAGGTAAGAATGAGGTTACCCCTTCGGAAACAACATTTTTAGTCCAATTACGAAGTCCTTCTTCATTAACATCATTAGTATCGTAACCATAAGCACCGTGAGTATGAACATCTATAAATCCAGGTAATACACGATTAGTCCCAAAATCATAGTCAACTGTATCGAATGCATCATAGTCATGAACAGCTGTAATTTTTTTATCCTCCACTTCTAAAATTAGAGGAAGAAATTGGCTACTTGACCAAACTTTTTTACTTTTTATTAACATAATAACACCCCTTTTTTTATAAAAAAAATATTTGTTTTAAATTTAATGTGTTAAATCTTTGTTAATTTAATTTTAACACTTTTTTTAAATAGGTTTGTAAAGTAGAAAAGTAAAAAGTTTTTCAAAAATTAATTTAAAGGTATTTTTTTATAAATTTATATAACAGTTAAAAAAATAGGGGTTTTTTTACTGAGATAATTTAAGGTGTTATATTAGAAAATAAAGTAAAAACACAGTAGTAATATGGCGAGGGTTATTTTTCTAATAACTTTTTTTATTATTTGTAAGGTTTTTATACAAAAAGAGAAGTGATAATATAGAATAAAGAGTTTATAGTTTTTTTGTGATAGTGTATAATATTTTTGTGTAAACAGAAAAAGTCAAGAGAAGTTGAAAAAAAGACATAGAAAAAAAGAGACTCCTAGGTGTAAAATAAAGTTAACGACAACTCATTACGAAAGGAATCTCTCATGAATAATAATAACACAAAAATTAGTAAATGCACTACTAAAAAGGAGAAGATATTTCAGAAATATTTAGAGCTGAAGTAGAAAAAAAGCTATAAATACAGTATTAGAAGCTGAACTTACAGGATTTCTAAATTACGAAAAAAACACTCTGTAGAAGGCTATAATACAGGAAATTCAAGAAATGGAAGTTATTCAAAAAAACAATATACAGTGAGTATGGGAAACTATCAATAAAAAGTACCAAGAGATCGAAATAGTGAATTTACACCTCAAACTTTAGTACCATATAAAAGAAACACACAAAATTTAGAAGAAACAATAATATTACTGTATAAAAGAGGTATGACTACAAGAGAAATAGGTAAAATTGTAGAACAATTGTATGGACACTACTATTCACCACAAACAATAAGTGTTATAACTAAACAATTAGATGAAAAAAAGTTAAAGAATATCATTCAAGAAAAAAATAACAAAAAGAATATGAGGTAGTATATGCAGACTCAACATATATTAGTGTAAAAAGAGGAACAGTAGGAAAAAGAAGCACTACATATATTAATGGGAATAACAATAAGCGGGGAAAAAGAAATCCTATCATATGAATTATTTCCAACAGAATCACCAGAAAACTACAAAGATATGTTAGAAGATCTTAAGAAAAAGAGGTTTAAATAGAGTATTATTGTTTGTCACAGATGGATTAAAAAGGAATAAAAGAAAAAAACTCGAAGAAGCATTTCCTAAAAGCAAAGTATCAGACGTGTTGGACGCATGTAATAAGAAATGTTTTACTAAAAAGTAAAGATCAAAAGATAAAACAGAAATATCAGAAGATTTAAAAAGCAGTGTATCAAGCATCGACAAAAAGATGAGGCAGAAAAAGAATCTAGCATTATTTATAGATAAATATAAAGAAAAAAATATCCTAAAGTAACAAATAGTCTATTAGATATTAGAGATTGTCTGTTTACATATTATTTATTTCCAAAACCAATAAGAAGAAGTATTTATACAACAAATATAATAGAAAATTATAATAAACATCTAAAAAAAAGGAATAAAGAAAAAAAGAACAATTCCCTAAAGAACAATCTCTAAACAGATATGTTTGTGTATCAGCATGTGAATATAACGTAAAAATATGTAGGTATATCGCACTATGGCTTTTAGTATGGCGAAAGAAGAATTAGAGAATATGATAGAGGAAATATATATAAACTAGCTTTTTATTCCCTTCTAGAGTTTAGATTTTTTCTATGATTTTTGTCAAGAACAAGGGCAAGCCTTCTTTGAATTCTTGACAAAATCTCTTGAAAAAAATCTTATTAAACTCTAAGGAATAAAAAGCCATAAGAACTAATAAAAATTATAAATAGTTAACTTTATTTAAAGCATCAGATTGTGTTTACACAAAAAAATCTTGACACTTCCTTTTTTTGTAGAAATAGTTTATATTTGATAAGAATAAAAAAATGAGGTAATGTAAAAATTGAGTATTAAACATCAAATTTTAAGTTACCTCATTATTATTATTATTATTATTTTAGATATTTTTCCTAATTCATCAACACTTATTTTTTTAGTTCTTCTGCAGCTAAGTCTCTGTTGATATAACCTCTTTTTTAGTAAAAGAAATAATTGTATTTATCTTTTTCCTCAGCGCGTCCTTCAGCACGACCTTCAGCAAGCCCAGTTGCTCTTGCTTCTTCTTGAGCATAAGCTAATGAAGCCCAGTAATGGTCTTGTTGCCTTGTTATTTCATCATACATAAGTTTTTTTCCTCCTTACTCCAATTTCTAAGATTTAATAAATTATCAGCTTGAATAAGAATATCATCCGGTTTGCTTGTGTACTGTTTATTTCCGAAAAAAATTCTAGCCATCTAATTTTTCTTATAATCGTTGTTCAAACCTTCTTTATATTTTTTTAATTCTAAAAATACTATTTTTCAATAGTGGCATTTCTTTAGTATCACTATCTACATACATTTTTAATTCGGTGTTTCTTGTTTCTTCTTTGATTAAAAAAGTACTTATGGCTTCATCGCCATCAAAATAATTTTGATCGACGATAGCTGCTACATAAACTGGCGGTAATTTTTTATAAATAGCCAACTTTTCTTCTTCGTTTTTGTTTTTAATTTTTTTCGATATTTTCATTAACCTGTTTACACAGATATGCCCCAAATACGATTAACGAAAAATACCTGCTTAGCTAGTTGAACTTCGATAATCACCTGTGCATGGTTATCTAGTTCAACAAGAATATCTACCGCTATATTAAAATCCGATGAGACATTACTATTTGCAGTAAAGATTTGATTTCCTTCAATAAGTTTTGCTCTTTTGGCAGGTAAATCGAATATATCCTTTACAAACTGTAACGCTACTTCTTCGTTACGAAATACTTTTTTAACTACAAGATCATAAATTGGTTTTATATTTTTATGTCTGTCCCCCATTTTATTCACTCCCTTGGTTTGTTACTTAAAGTATATCATATATATATAATTAATGCGAATGTTAAATGAATAAGGTATTTATAGCAATTATTAAAATTTAAAAAAATTTGATTTTTATAAAATATGATAAAATTTTTAAAAATAGAAAAAAAAGTGTTAATTAGAATATATTATACAAACTCACAAAAAAAGAAAAATAATGAAAAAAAATAAATAAATTAAAAAAATATAGTTTTTCTAGAATATATAAAGTATAAAGATTATCATATAATAATAAATATACAATATACTTACTATTGACTTTAAGTACAAGAAGACTATAATTATATGTGAGAATAAGATTACTGCTTTATAAAGGTAATTCTAATTTAACTTAATTTATAAGAGGATAAAAAAATATGGATAAATCAAGATTAACTTTTTTCTTGGTGTAATAATAACGGTAGGAATAATATTTGGTGATATAGGAACTTCGGTTTTATATGTTATGAAATCATTTGTTCATAATACTGATGCGATGATGAGCGAAAGTCTCGTATTAGGATTTGTTAGTTTAATATTTTGGGTGATGACATTACAGACAACTACAAAGTATGTTTTTAATAGCGCTTAAAGCTGATAACCATGGAGAGGGAGGTGTATTTTTCACTATTTGCATTAATAAAAAATAGAACAAGAAAAAGTGTAGCACTCTTAGCTATGATAGGAGGAGCAACACTACTAGCTGACGGAATAATAACCCCTGCAATAACAGTAACGTCAGCTGTAGAAGGTTTGCATGATATAATACCATCAATAAATACAAATGATGTAATAATACTTGTTCTTATAATATTTATATTTATTTTTTTCATTTCAACGTTTTTGGAACAAAAAAATAGGATCACTTTTTTTGGACCTATAATGAGTTTATGGTTTTTTTATCACTATTTTTTTCTGGGGAATAAAATCAATAATAACAAGACCAGAAGTCTTAAAAAGCTATTAATCCAAAAATACGCACTACAATTATTAATAAATTATCCAGGTGTATTTGTTTTATTAGGAGCAGTATTCTTATGTGTATCAGGAGCGGAAGATTTATATGTGGACTTAGGGCATTGTGGAAGACAAAATGTAAGAATGGCGTGGTTTTCGGTGAAAATTTGTTTACTTGCGAACTATTTTGGGCAGGCAGCATATTTGTTATCAACAAATTATAGCGCTGAAAAAAATCCATTTTTTTGCTATAGTACCAGATAGTTTTTATAGTATTTCAAGTAATATTAGCGACATTAGCAGCGATAATTGCAAGTCAAAGTTTAATCACAGGATCATTCACGCTAGTATCAGAAGCGATAAAATTAAATCTATTCCCGAAATTAATAATAAAATATCCGACAGAATTAAAAGGGCAAGTATACGTATCTGCGGTTAATATAATATTATTTATTTGCAGTAGTTGTGTAGTGTTATTCTTTAGAACAAGTAGTAATATGGAAGCGGCATATGGATTAAGTATTAGTATAACGATGTTTGTAACGACATTGTTACTAAGTGTATATTTATACAAAGTAAAAAAAGATAAAGTTTTCGCCACTATATTTTTTTAATATTTTTTTGGAATAGAGGAGCTTTTTATTTTTTTATATGCGAATAGTTTGAAATTTGTAAATGGTGGGTATATAACTGTTATTATAGCTTTATTAATCTTTATAATTATGTTTATTTGGTATAAAGGAACTGAGATAAAAAGAACGTGAAAGTCAATATTTAACAGTGAAAAAAATTATACAAAAACAACTATTACAACTTAGTGCAGATAAAAGTATAGCAAAAATACGCTACAAACTTAGTATATTTAACGGGTGCGAAACAAGAAGAGGATGTCGATTATGCAGTACTATATTCTATTTTTGAATAAACAACCCAAAAGAGCTAATGTATATTTCTTTGTCCATATAAATGTTATAGATAAACCTTATAAAAAGAGTACAAAGTTACTAAATTTAGCGACAAAAAAATATTAAAAAAATTACCTTTAATCTAGGATTTAGAGAAAGTCAAAGAGTAAATATGTTTATGCATCAGGTAATTGCAGATTTATTAGAGAATAAAGAATTAGATTTACAGCCTACTAAGTACAACTTGCGAGGAAAAAGCAGAGACAGTAGGAGATTTCAGATTTGTTCTAATAGAAGAAGTGCTAGGAAATAGTAATGGTTTATCTTCATTCGATAACTTTATTATGGGATTAAGATTGAAACTAAAAAAAATAACAGTAACACCAGAAAAAAATGGTTCGGATTGGATACGAGTGTTATAACTAAAGAAGCGGTACCTCTAAATGTAGTGCAAACAAAGGTAAAAAAAGATTAACAAGAATTAAATAAAATAAAACCAGACTTAGAATGAAATAATGTAAATTTTTATTCTAAGTCTGATTTTTCTAATAAGAAAAAGGAAGTGACTTAAAAAAATCACGATTTCGTAGAAATCAATTTTGTCGAATCACTCCCTTTAATGTTTTTTTCCCTACTTTGACGGTTTCAGACACAAGGAATCTTTTATAAAATGCGTACCTATAGCGTTTCAGCAGGGTAAAATTATCATGTTTTTTTCTATATACATTTTTTTATATCAGAAACATAGCCTATAAGAGTAATTTTTGTTCATTTTTTTATAGAATTAATTATATCAAGATACTCTTTTGATTTAGCATCCTTTATATAATAATTTTTCCATCAAATAAATAATAAAAAAATTCTACTAAAACAGAAGAAAAAAATTGCAACAGCTTAAAAAAATATATTATAATTATTTATAGTATAAAAAAATAAATAAAATATACTAAGAAGTGATACCTATGATAGAAGGAATACAAAAAAATTACCAATAGAAATAAATGACAAAGAAGCAATAGAAATTTATAAAAAAATTATCTAATGTCAACAAAAAAATAGGGAAACTAGACACAGTATTAAAAAAATCAATAGTAAATAAATCGATATTAAGTCTATTAATATTAAATGAATCTGTTCAATCTACAAGGATAGAAGGAATACAAGTTACATTTTATGAAATTATGGAAAAATAAAAAGTAAAAATAAATCTTGGCAACAAATAGAAGTATTTAATTATCATAAAGCTATTAAACATGGAGAAAGGTTGATAAAAAAACGGAGATGTGATTTCAACAAGAATGATAAAAGAATTACACTCTATTTTTAATGGAAGATGCTAGAGGAACAGTATCAAATAAAGGAGAATTTAGAAAAAAATACAAAACTTTATAGGTCCAGATAAAAAGATAGAAAAATGCTGTTTATATTCCGATAAAAAGCAAATTTGATAAATGAATATATGACGAACTTAGAATACTTTTATAAATGGAGAATACCACAGAGATTTTTGATAAAAAAACAGAGGAAAATAAAGTATTATTTGATCATAAGATAGATTCACTGTTAAGAATAGCAATAATGCATGCTCAATTTGAATCTATCCATCCATTTTTTTAGATGGTAATGGTAGATTAGGTCGTATACTGATAGCTCTAATGGCAATAAAAAGAAAAAAATAATGGAAGCACCTTTGTTCTTTGTGAGTGAAGAGTTAGAAGCGGAAAAGAATTAGATATTATAATACCTTAAATGAAACTAGAGGAGAAAAAAACCTAGTTGGTTATCTTGGATACTTTTTCTTTTTTAAGTGCAAGTGAAAGAATGGCTGATAAAATTATAGGAAAAAAATAGAAATATCAGAAGAATTAGCATCGAACGGTTTAAAAAAATGTAATACAACTGTTCAATCGGAGGTTTGGTTAGCAACTTTTAGAGAACCAATAGCTACAGCTACAGAGATAGCGGGAGTGTGAATAAAACTCTGTAAATTCTTTATGTTAACCAAAAATTTACTAGTTTATAATATTTAATTTTTATAGATTTAATTATTTTAATGGCTTTCATTCTCTAGAGTCTATTTTTAGATTTTTTTAAGGCTTACTTGTCAAGGATTTTTTTATAGGCGAAGCCCTTGTCCTTGACAAGTAAAGACGTAAAAATCTAGATTCGCCAAGAGAATGAAAGCTAATTTATTTATATCCTATCCTCATACATTATTCTTAACTCTCCATAGATTTGCCCCCAATCTCTTATAGCTCCTGTCCATTTTTTTACTATTCTTTCTATAGCTAGATATAGCGCTTTTTTTCTAATGATACCTTATTCGGAAAGACTGATCGTTTCTTATTCATGCTTCTTAATCTTGAATTTACACTTTCCACTGCATTTGTTGTATATATTACTGTTCTTACTTTTTACACTAAATTTAAATATTGGTATTATTGCATCCCATTCTGAATACCAACTACTCATTAGTTTTGGATATTTACTTTCCCATTTGTCCGCTACTATATCTAGGTTGTTTTTGGGCTTGTTCTTCTGTTGGTGCATTGTATATTGTTTTTTTAAGTCTGCACACAGCTCTTTATAGTCTTTTGTCGCTACAAACTTTGTTGTGTTTCTTATCATATGCACTATACATCTTTGATATTCTGTTTTTTTGGAAAGGCAGCTGCTATGGCTTCTTTTTATCCCTGTTAAGCCATCTGCACACATTACTAATATATCTTTTTACTCCTCGATTTTTTTAAGGTCGTTAAATAGAGATAACCATGTTTTTTTGCACTTTCATTTGTTCCTATATACATCGATAATATGTCTTTCTTACCTTCTTGGTTCACTCCTAATGCGATATAGACAGCTTTTTTTCCCTACAATTCCATTTTTCTTTCACACTAAAAGTGTACTGCATCTATATAAACTACGGCATAGACTTCATCTAGTGCTCTTGTTTTTCCATTCTTCTATCTTTGGAATTATTTTATCAGTAATGTCTGATACTAGCCCTTCTGATATCTCACATCCATACAGTTCTTTTTACCTCTTGTGCAATATCCCTTGTGGTCATTCCTAAGGAATATAGACCTATTATTTTTGTTTTCTATTTCTGAGATATCTTTTTTTCTCTTTTTGGAACTATCATTGGTTCAAATGTAGAATTTCTATCTTGTGGAACTGCTATTTCTAGGTCACCATAATTACTTTGAACTTTTTTCTTTATAGCCATTTCTATAGTTTTTCTTTGTCACCATGTCCATACTTTTTCATATCCTAAGTGATTATTTATTTCTGCTTGTAGTAGCTCTTCTATCGTACCACCTAGTAAGTCTTTTAAGGCGTTTTTGTATATCCGCTATGCTTTCTACTCCGTATTCTGATACTAATTGTTTTTATTAATTCTTGTTTTTTTGGATCTCTTTTTTTCTTGCCATTTTTTTACCCTCCCTAGTTAATTTCAGTTTAACATAGGAAGGGTTATTTTTACAGACTTTTTTTCACAGGCTCGAGATAGCGGAAATAACTGGTTATCATAAACAAACAGTAAAAAAAGCTTTGGATTATCTTGTATTTAATAATTTATTAGATAAAGATAAATCTGCAAAAAAAGAAATGTTAAATATTATAATTATGAATTAATTAGGGTTATAGGATAAAAGGTTCAAATTATAAAAAAATTTGAAAATATAAATTAACTATACTTTGAATATATTATAAGAGAGGTAAAGGTAGATAAATATTTTCTTGTGATATTTAATTTTTTTAATATTTCTATAGAAACAAGATTTTTATAAAAAAATTAAAGAGTATGGAAAGTTTCCTTACTCTTTAATTTTTTTATACACTAATTAACAATTATCTATTTAGTTTACGTCTAATTGCAAACATAGCTAAAGTAATAATACTTAAACCTAAGGCTACTGTATTAGAAGAAGTAGTACCAGTATTAGGTAACACTTTACCATTTTTAACTTCAGCTTTAGATTTTTCAGTAGCTTTTTGTTCTACGTTTGTTGTAGATGTACCTCCTTGAGTACCATTAAGTTTAGATAAATCATACTCAGGAACGTCAAGAGTAGGAGCTTCTTGACCGTTAGTAGCTACTGGACCTGTGTATTCAGGAACATCGTTGACAGCTGGAAGGTTAGCTTCTAAAACATTTAAGTCTTCTAATAGTGCTTCATTATCAGCTATTAATGTTTGTAATTTTTCAGCAGTAGCAGAATCAGCTGTTTTTAGTTGTTCTTTTAATTTAGCTATTTTAGCTTTTACAGTTGCTGAATCTAATTTAGTAACTTCATTAACAGCAGCAGTGTTTATAAGTTTAGTTACAACAAAGTTACTAAAGTGACTTGTATTAAAAGTAATATTTCCATCTTTATATGAACTTGGAACTTCATCTAATGTTGCACCGTTAACATGGTATACTTTTAATTCTTGGTCTTCACCGTTAGCAACTGCAAAGGTAACAGTACGATCGCCTGTAGTTTTTACTTCTTTACCATCTTGTCCAGTAAAGTGAAGTTCTAATATTCTCACTACAGTTAACTCTGGATTTAGTTTTTTCACTAGAGTTTCTATTTCTTTAGCTTCATCACCTGTAACATCATTAGCGACAAAATCTTTAGCTTGTATTTTAGAACTATTATATTCAACAGAAACTTTTACTCCATCAGCTAATGTACGAGAAAGAACAGCTATTTTTTCTGAATTATCAGTAACAGGTTTAGATGGAGAAGTCTCAGTAGGGTTAGTTGGTGTTTCAACACTAGGAGCTTCAGGGTTAGATTCTACTACAGGAGTAGCCTCAGTACCGTTAGTACCTAAAGGCTGAGTATACTCAACAGGAGCATCAGCAGTAGGAGCAGCTTCTTCACCATTAGTACCTAAAGGATTAGTATACTCAACAGGAGCATCAGCAGTAGGAGCAGCTTCTTCACCATTAGTACCTAAAGACTTAGTATACTCAACAGGAGCATCAGTAGTAGGAGCAGCTTCTTCGCCGTTAGTACCTAAAGTTTTAGTATACTCAACAGGAGCATCAGCAGTAGGAGCAGCATCTTCACCGTTAGTACCTAAAGGCTGAGTATACTCAACAGGAGCATCAGTAGTAGGAACAGCATCTTCACCATTAGTACCTAAAGGCTGAGTATACTCAACAGGTCCTTCAGTAGTAGGAGCAGCGCTTAGTACTTTAATAACTTCTGTGTATTCATTATATTCATCAGTTAATTGATTAATTGCTTCAGAATAAGCTTGTAACGGTTCGTTAGATTTATCAAAATCAACTTTCGCTGTATCACGAACTTCCTCAATAGATTTCACGATTTCTGTTAATGAATCGACGATAGTTTTAGAAGAACCATTGTCAATTGCTGCTTTAAGAGCTTCTTTAGCTTTTGTTAAAGTAGTTTCTTGTTTATCTAGAGTTGCAGCCTTTTTCTCAGCATCAGCTTTATCTTTTTCAGCTATTTCACTTAAATCATCAATTTCATCAGCTAAGTCGTCAGCTTTATCTTGAAGTTTTTGTAATTCTGTGCGAGAAGCATCAGCTTTTTTAACAGCATCTAATTTTTTAATATCTTCGTCATCTAGTTTTTTAGTTTCTGTTACAGGAACAGGGGCATCATCTTTAGTTTTATCAGCATTTTCTAAAATTTTAGCCACTTCAGTAGCTGAAATTATTCCTTTTTCAATAGCATTTAGTATGTCTTCCTTACCTATAGCATGCTTAGCTTCTTCAATAGCTTTTTTTCTTTGTTTTTTTAATATCAGTTTTTTTCATTTATTTTTAGCTATTGCTGCTTTTTTTCAAGTTCATCTAAAGCTTTTTTGATAGCTTCTAAGTTAGTAGTTTCTTCATTTTTAAGTTCTTCAACTTTATCTTTAGCTTTTTTAGCTTCTTCTTTAGCGGTAGCTAATTCAGCTTCAGCAGAAGTCTTAGCTTGTTCAGCAGTGATTTTTTCTTGTTCAGCGGTTGTTGAATCATTAGCTTCTTTTTCAGCTTTTTTGATAGCTTCTGTAAGAGTTGTAGTTGCTTCTTCAAGTTTTTTAGTTAATTCAACAACTTTGGCATCAGCTTCTTGTTTTACTTCAGTAGCTTTTTCAACTTCTGTTTTTTCTTTTGGTAAAACAGGAGTAGCCTCAACAGGTTTAGCAGGTTCACTAGCTTCTTTTTCTTTAGCAACTTTTACTGCTTCAAGAGCTGTGTTGTACTCATCTGTTAATTTGTTGATTTCTTCTTCATAAGCTTGTAGAGGTTCATAAGATTTATCAAGATCAGCTTTAGCATTATCACGAGTTACTTCAATCTCTTTTACAACTTTTTCTAGTGAAGAAATAATATCAGTGTTAACTTTGTTGTCTGTAGCTAGTTTAAGAGCTTCTTTAGCTTTTGTTAAAACAGTCTCTTGTTTTTCAAGAATTTCTGCTTTTCTCTCAGCTTCAGCTTTATCTTTTTCTGCAACTGCAGTTAAATCTTCGATTTCTTCTTCTAAGGCGTCAGCTTTTTCTTGAGCTTTTTTTCTGAAGTAGGGCGAGCTGCCTCAGCTTTTTTTCAGCTTTATCAATTTTTAGTTTTTTTAACTCAGCAGGAATATCAGCTTTATTACCAGATTGTGCTGCTTCAGCAGTAAAATCATTTGATTGGGGATTTTTAGCTTCGTCTGCTTTAGCTGTTTCAGCTTGATTATTTAATTCTTTAGCAACTTCATCTAATGTTAATTCTCCATCTTCGATAGCTTTTAATAGTGCAGTTTTACCAATAGTTTCTTTTGCTTTTTCTATAGATTTAGCTTTATTATCGGGTTGAATTCTACTATCTTTATTGATAGCTTCTTCTGCATCTGTTTCAAACTTAGTCAAAGCTGTTTCAATAGCTTTTTTAGTATCAGCAGCTTCTTTTCTAGCAGCTTCTTCTTTAGCGATGGCATCAGTTAAAGTTGTAGCAGCTTGAGTAGCTTTTTGTGTAGCTTCATTCAAAGCATCAGTAGCCTTAGTTTTAGCAGTTTCTGCATCAATTTTAGCTTTATTCGCAGTGGCAGCTTCAGCAGCCGCAGTTTTAGCTTTTTCCGTAGCAGTATTAGCAACTGTAGTTTTTTCAGCTACTTTTGTTTCTAATTCAACAACTTTTGCTTCAGCAGTTTTAGCCTCAGCTTCAGCTTGCTTGATTTCTGGATTTGTAACTTCAATCTTAGTAGAGGTAGTAGATTCGTCACTAGCATGAGCCACAGCAACACCAGTAGTCGCAATACCGATACCTACAAGAACAGATGCGACACCAACTTTAAACTTACGTAATGAATATTTTCTTTCTATTGCCATAATGTTAATTCTCCTTTTTATGAATGTAATAGTAAAAAAATATAACTATTTCCTATATTTCCAATTTTTTTATAATTTTTATCAAAAAAAGAAACGAAGGTATAATTAGTGTATTATTAATACCTATTATAATAGAAGAAAAAAACAAAAAAACAAGGTGTTAACCAGTTTAAAACGTTGATTTAATAAGTTTTTTTATAGGATGAAATATAAAGTGTTAAAAAAATATAACAAAATAAAAAGAGATATAAAAATATAGAAAAATAAAAACAAGAAAAAGTTATAATAAAGTGTTTTTAATTATATTATATTCATATAATAATAAACAAAAAAATTATTATAAATACTAAAATTAAAAAAACATAAAAAAAATAAATTGTAGATTTTTACTGGGAAATTGAAGGGAAAGAGGTATATGTAGTATTGCTTTTAGAGAAAAAGAAGTAATCATAAAAAAATGTAGTTATACTATCAAAGAAAGTAGATAGAGAACATTGAAAAAAAGATGATAAAAAAAGAAAAAGAGCACGGAAATTTCCATACTCTTTAATGTTTTTTTATACACTAATTAACTTAATTATTTAGCAAGTTTACGTCTTACAGCAAGACCTACTAAAGCGATTAATCCTAATCCAGCAACTGTAGTGCTAGTTGAGTTTAATCCAGTGTTTGGTAATGAAGCTGAAGCTTCTTTAACTTCTTCTTTAACTTCAGGAGCTTTTTCTTGTCCGAAGTTGTTTGTGTTTCCAGGAAGTGTAACGTTTCCTAATCCACCGTCTAAGTTTTTAAGATCAAATTCTGGTAATACATCTTGAACTGGAGCAGTTGCTGGTACTTCCCATGCTGGATCAAGTAGGTTAACGATTCTTTCCATTTCTGCAGTAGCTTCATCTAATTTAGCTCTAGCTTCACCATATTTAGCTTCTAAAATTTCTCTTAGGTCTGCTGGAAGATTTTCTGAATTAAGAGCTTCTAAGTAATTTTGTACTTCTTTTTCTAATTCAGCAACTTTAGTAAGGTGAAGTTCACCAAGAGTTACATTGTACTCATCAGTTAAGAAGTCAATATTAGCTTTTATTTTTTCTAAAGTTTCTTTGTCTTTTTTTGCTAGCTTCATCGAATGCAGTAGCTTTTTCTTCAAGTTTTGCTTCTAATTCAGCAACTTTTTTTCGTCTAAAGCGTTGATTATAGCAGCTTTTTTTCTTCATTAGCTTTAGCTTTTTCTAATTCAGCTTTAGCTTTTTCTAATTCAGTTGTTAAAGCATTAATTTCTTTAGTTTTAGCTTCTGCATCAGCTACAATTTTAGCAGCTTTTTTAGTTAATTTATCGATTTGGTTAGTTAAAGAATCAGCATATTCTTGTTTGTCTTCAGAAGAGGCACCATTTTCAGCTTTTTCTTCAGCTTCTTTAGCGTCTTTTTCTTCAGCTTTTTCGATTTTTAGTAAATCTTCTTCACTAATACCACCGTTTAAATCTTTAACATCAGTGATTTCTCCATTTTCATCACGAACTACCTCTGCACCAGGAGCAGGTTTAGCATCTTTAACTACCTGAGGTTTTTTTTCAGGAGTAGTTTCTTCGCTGTCAGTTTTTGAAGCTTCAGCTAAATCAGTTAAAACTTCTTCAGGTGAAATTTCATTGTTATCGATAGCAGCTAGTAAATCTTCTTTCCCAATAGCTTCTTTAGCTTCTTTTTAAAGCAGCATCTTTATCTGTGATTTTATCATTTTTATTTATAGCTTTTTCAGCATCAGTTTCTAAAGAAGTGAAGTATTCAGCTACATCTTCTTTAGTTACTGAACCTGCAGCAGCAGTATTTGGTTGTGCTTCTGCTGCATTAGCTACTGCAGCTCCAGTTGTTGCAACTCCGAATCCTACAAGAACAGATGCAACACCAACTTTTTACTTTTACGTAATGAGTATTTTTTTGTTGTCATAATATTATCTCTCCTTTATCAATAAATTTAATTTTTATATAAAATATGACCATAACCATATTCCTAATTATTTATAAAACTATAACAAATAAGAAATATAGATATAATTAGTGTATTGGCAATTGTTATTATACTATATAGAAATAGATAATACAAGGGCGTTATTAAGAAATTTAACATATATATAGGTGTGTAAACTAATTGTAACAAAAAGTTTTATCAAATATTCTTTTTGAAAAAAACGAATGATTTATTTAGTCTTTTTTTCAGAAAAAAATCCTGAATTAACAATGTTTATCGTGTTTACATAAAATATAAAAAAACAACAAAAAAATAATAATTATATGGAAAGATTTTTATACAATATTATGTTAATGTTACATTTTTTTATTACAAGTGATAATATTATTGATATATTAACTTCTGTAATTAAAGAAAATAGGAATAATTCAATAATTAGATTTTTTTAAAGCACATTTTTTTAAATTATTCCTATATTATTTATATTATATTAATAAAGTAAGTTTAGCTAAATAGCGATAGGTCTACTTATATTTTTTTAATGTATGAATTTCTATACTATGAGTTATTATTAATAGTTTTCTTCTAGTTTTCTAAATTCATCTCTTGTGTGTTGTGGTAGTGAGCGTCCGTAGTCCATCATCAGAACAATATCTTTAAAGGCGGCTTTAGGAATAGCTAAACGTTCGATATCTTTTACACTAACATCGAGATTTATATCCTCTTGGTGATTCGTTTTTAATTTCTCTACGAAATCTGGTTCTGCGACAAAAGGTGATGATAAACCAATCATATCTGCGTATAAAATCGCTTCTTCACATTTCTCGATAGTGTTTATACCACCTGATGCTATTAGTGGAAGTCTTCCGTTTAAGTGTTCATAGACTACTTCATTAACTAGTCGACCGTGATGAGGACCTTCTGCACGTACTGTGTTTAGATAAATGTTTTGTCCCCAACTTGCGATTGCCATGTATGATAGAGGTACTCTTTCTAATAACCAGTCTGTAAGTTGGTTGAATTCTTCAACTGTGTAACCTACTTCTTCTCCGCGTGTTTCTTCGGGTGTAGCACGATAACCGAAGATGAAGTCTTTTGGAGCTTCTTTTTTTATAACCTCATATACTTCTTCGAAAACTTCAAGAATAAAACGAGAGCGATTTTCTAATGAGCCTACGCCGTATTCATCATGACGTTCATTAGAGAAAGTAGAGAAGAATGTTTGTAAAAGAAGGCGTTGCGCACTAGATATTTCTATACCATCAAAACCGGCAGCAATAGCTCGACTTGTAGCACGTTTGTAATCTTCTTTAATTTTTTTGATGTCTTCTATTGAAAGTGGGTGAACAATATGTTCGACAGGAGAGTTAAGTTCCATATAGCTAGGGCCTACAGCGCGTTTATTAGTGGTAACGTAGTGATTAGCAAAGCGTCCGGCGTGAGTTAGTTGAAGGATAGCTTTTGCTCCACCAGAGCTCATAGCTTCTGCCATTTTCTTTAAACCAGGAATACACGCATCATCATGTACGCTAAAACCATATTCAAAAAGCTGACCTTCTAAATTGATATATGCAGCTCCTGTAATTTGAAGAGGTGCTGTGTTTTTTCTGCGTTTTGCATAAAGTAGATCTTCTTCTGTGATAAACCCATCTTTGGTAGATGAATTCGTAGTCATAGGAGACAGGACAAAACGATTTTTCAAGTTCGATACCATTAGCTAATTTTACAGGTGTTAATAATTTAGATTCCATAAAAAAATACCTCATTTAGTAGTTTGCTAACACACATTAAAAATAAAAGATTTTTATGTAATGAAATTTACATATAATATAGAAGAAATTAGAAAAAACACTGTTAAAAAAAATAAAAAAATTAAGTGTTAATCACAAAGATAATTAGGGTAATTTCAGCTATATTGGTTTCAAAAGTAGTGGTGCTAGGAGTGTATACTTTTTACTGAAAGTGTAATAATATAAATTTATAATTTCAGAAAAGGTTTCCTCATAGTTTATTATATCAGATTATTAGTTGGATAAAAAAAGGTATGATATAAAAAAAGAACGAGAAAAAAAGTAGTTAGAACTTTTTGGGTCAGCTTCTTCTAGTTTGTATGTGGTTATTAATCTATATAATAAAAAAAGCCAATTGAACTAGCACTTCAATTGGCTTTTTGTGGTGAAATTTGAGTAACCTTTCTCATTTACTTAACTACATTCTAATACACTTTTTTTATTGTTGTCAAATTTTTTTAAGTTTTTAAAAGAGAGTTTTTTTGATTAATATTAGTCTTATAATTATATGTGTTTACGTAATATTAAAAAAATATAAATTTTTATTTTTAAAGTCACACAAAATTTCTTTTTCTTTACTATTTTTCAGGTGTTATAATAAAAAGTAGGCTACTTGCCCGGAAGGGAGGTGGTGAGATGGAGATAGTCATCTATCAGATTCTTGTGAATCTATTATCTGGAATAATACTCCTTTTTAATAGAATACTATTTGCTAAAAAGATAGTCACAGGAAAAAGTAGCCTTTTTAGCCCACAACGCATACATTTCACTTTGTGTGTGAGTATTATCTGAATAATATAAAAAAAGCCAATTGAAATAGCAGTTCAATTGGCTTTTGTGGTGAAATTTGATAGTCATCTCTCATTCACTTACCTACATTCTAACACACTTCTTTTATTATTGTCAATTTTTTTAAAGTTTTAAATGAGCGTTTTTTTGTTAATAATAATGTTATTATAATTACAAATGTTTACATAATATTAAAAAAATATAAATTTTATTTTTAAAGTCACACAAGATTTCTTTTTCTTTACTATTTTCTAGTGTTATAATAAAAAGTAGGCTACTTGCCCGGAAGGGAGGTGGTGAGATGGAGGGTAATTTTTTTCTCAAATACTTGTGAATCTATTATTTGGAGTTATACTTCTTTTAATAGAATACTATTTGCTAAAAAGATAGTCACAGGAAGTAGCCTTTTTTTAGCCCACAACGCATACAGTTCACTTTGTATGTGATTATTATCTAAATAATATAAAAAAGGGCTGACCCAAAAGACCAGTAAAAAAAGAAGTAACGAGAAAAAAAACTCGGTACTTCTTTTTAAAATTAATAAATAAAAAAATCATCCCCATGATATAATAATAGTATAACCAAAAAAACCAAAAAAATCAAAGGAGATGATATAAATGAGTAACAAAAGTTACCTATAAAAAAATTATAACATGAATCAACTACAAATACCAATGGATATAACTGATTGGATAGAAGAAAATCACATATCAAAACTAATAAATCGAGTAGTAGAAGGAATAGATGAGAAAAATACTAAGACAATCATATAAGGGTGGAGGCAGATGTTCATATCATCCAAAAAAATGATGTTGAAAAATAATAATCTACGCATATATAAATAAAGTAACAAGCGGAAGAAAAAAATAGAAAAAAACTATGTAAGGAAAAACCTTCCAATGATATGGTTAGCCGCAAGACAAACACCAGATTTTCGTACAATAAATAGATTTCGAGTAGAAAAAAAGAATTAATAGAAGAAGTATTTAAAGCGATAGTACTGAGATTGATAGATGCAGAACTTATAGACCCTAGTATATATTATCTAGATGGAACAAAAAAATAGAAGCAAATGCGAATAAATACACATTTGTATGGAAAAAAATCAACACAAAGATACAAAGAAAAAAAATAACAGAAAAAAATAACAGAATTTCTAGAAGAAGCAAGCAACTTGAGTGAAGAAGAATTAAAAACAAGAAGAAACAGTAAAAGGATTATCAGACTTAAAAAGAGTTATCACGAGAAATACTACAAGATATAGACAATCTAGGATCTAAAGAAGTTGAGCAAATAGTAGAAGTATTAGAAGAGATAAAAAGAAGAACAAGAAATACAAGAAATCCCCAAAAAAATAGAAAGCGAGTAATCAATAAGATAACAAAGAAAAATAAAAAGAAGACTATCTGCCAAGGCTACGAAAATACGAAAAATCAGCTAGAAATATTAAAAAGACAGAAATAGTTATTCAAAAAAACAGATAAAGACGCAACATTCATGAGAATGAAAAGAAGACCATATGAAAAAAATGGGCAATTAAAAGCAGGGTACAATATACAAGTAGGCACACACAATCAATATGTATTAGGTTTTACAATACATCAAAATCCAACAGATGTAAGAACATTACAATCACATATAGAAAATATTAAAGAACAAGGAATAATAGAACCAAAAAAACAATAGTAGCTGATGCAGGATACGGAAGTGAAGAAAACTATATTTACTGTGAAGAAAAATAATTATCAGGCACTAATACCATATAATATGATGAGAAAAGAACAGATGAACAAATACAAAAAAAGACATAAAAAAAACTCATCAAACTGGAAATATGATGTATTTAGTGATAGTTTTATATGCGCAAATAATAGATATGTAGATTTTTGAAAAAAATATAAGTAGAACTGATAAATACGGATATAAAAAGAGATTTCAAACAATACAAATGTGAAGACTGTAGTGATTGTCCAATAAAAACACCTATGTACAAAAAGCAAAAAGGTAATAGAACAATACTATATAATCCAACGTATGAAGAGTTGAAAGCGAAACAAAGACATTTACTTTTAGAAAAACGAAGAAACTAAAAAAATATACTCAAAAAGAAAGATAGAAATCGAAAGCTTCTTCGGTAATTTAAAAACAGAACTTGGCGTTCACAAGATTTTTCCCTTCGAGGAATTGAAAATGTGAGGGTCGAATTTGCCCTGCACGCTATTTCCCATAATTTAATAAAATTAGCAAAAATACCTGATAGAACAGGGAGGGTTAGCTGATTTTATTGGGAAATATTTTTTTCATTTTTTTAGAATTTCCATCAAAAATTATTCAAAAAAACCAAGAAAAGAATTTTTTTATCAATCTTTTCTTGGTTTTTTTCTTTTATACTTTTGGGTCAGCCCCTTTTTGTGGTGAAACTTGAGTAACCTTTCTCATTCACTTACCTACATTCTAACACACTTCTTTTATTATTGTCAATTTTTTTAATAACTTCAAGCACTGTATTTTTTTATAAGAATTCAAAGTAGAGGTACTTGAAATATGTACTTTTTACTGAAAAATGTGATATAATAAACTCGTGATTTCAGAAAAGGTTTTTCTCCTAGGTGGGTATATATAGTTATATGCTTAATAAAAGATGAAATTTACTAGGAGAATGGGTAATTCTAATTAATTTTTTTAAGTAATATTAGAAATTAACTATAAATAAGAGGATAATAAATGAGACTTAGTATTTTAGATTATGCTATTGTAGATGAAGGAAAGAGTTCGATAGAGGCTATTGAGGAGAGTGTAGAATTAGCTCGTTTCGCTGAAAGATTGGGGTATAGTCGTTTTTGGATGGCTGAACATCACCAAGTGCCAGCTCTTGCGAGTAGCAGCCCAGAGTTATTAATGTTACATCTTCTTCAAAATACAGAAAAAATACAAATAGGATCTGGTGGAATAATGATTCCTCACTATTCACCGTATAAAATTAGCGAATGGATTAAGCTTTTGAGTGCCTTATATCCTAATAGAGTTAATCTAGGAATTGGCAACAACCCTGGAACGAGAGTAGTTCAAAAACTGATGAACACTACACCTATAACAAGGGAGGAGTATAACGAAAGTTGTAAAGAGTTGGTTGATATTCTTACAGGGACTGGAACATTGGTGCAACCTCCTGAAGCGAAGGTGAGCTCGATGTGGATATTATCAACTAGTGAGAAAAGTGCACACTTAGCTGCGGAGTTAGGTCAAAACTATGTCTATGGTCTATTCTTTAATCAGGCAGTAGATTATGTAGAGACTGCTAAAAGATGTTTACAGGCTTATCGTATTAAGATGCTAGAACAGGATAAAAAACCACAAGATGTACTTGCTGTATTTATTGCGATAGGAGAAGATGAACTGGAAGCGAAAGATTTAGTACGCTGTTTAGATGTCTGGCTTCTTGGTAAAAAAGAATTCACGGAATTCAACAGATTTCCTAGTATCTCTACAGCGAAGGAGTACGAGATTGCGGAGAGCGATATAGAAAAAGTAGAAAAAAATAGAACAAGATTAGTATGGGGTACGAAGGATGTAGTAGTAGAAAAGCTACGAAAACTAGCTACAGAATTGGAATTAGAAGAACTTATGTGCATACCTTTAGTACCTACTATTGAAAAAAGAAAGAGTATTATTGAGATTTTAGCTAAAGAGCTAATGACAAAAGAGGAGAAAAAATAATGATTTGGAAGGCTATAGAGTTAGAAGAAAACAATGCCGAAAAATTGGCTCAGTTGATAGATGAGGCTGAAGCTATAGTTATAGGAATAGGAGCTGGAATGTCAGCTGCGGATGGTTTTACATATATCGGAGAGAGATTTACAAGTAACTTTAAAGATTTTGTGGAAAAGTATAAATTTTTAGACATGTTACAGGCGAGTTTGTTTGATTTTCCGAGTTCGCAGGAATATTGGGCTTTTCAAAGTCGTTTTGTGTTGTTAAATTACTTCGATCAGCCAGTTGGGGCGAGTTATAAGGCGTTGAAAAATATATTACAAGATAAGAACTATCATATTATTACGACAAATGCTGATAATGCCTTTGATGTAGCAGAGTACGATATGGATAAGGTCTTTCACATTCAAGGAAAATATGGTCTTATGCAGTGTAGCAAACATTGTCACGCAAAAACTTACCAAGATGAAGCTTTAATGCGTAGGCTTGCTGTGGAACAGGAAAATATGGAAGTAGACTATAGAGCTATCCCGTTATGTCCAGAGTGTGGGGCACCTTTAGAGGTGAATAAAAGAAATGCTGAAAAAGGTATGGTAGAAGATCCGATTTTCTTCGAACATCTTGATAAGTACAATGAATTTTTAGAAAATAATCGTGATAAGAAGACGTTGTTTATAGAAATCGGAGTAGGATTCACAACGCCTCAGTTTATAAAATATCCATTTTATAGAGAACTTGATAAGAATCCAAAGGCGTTGATGATTACTATGAATCAGAAAAAATACCAATTCCCAGAAAGAATAGCTTCGAGGGTGCTGTGGTTTAATCAAAATAGTAAAGAGTTAACACTAGATGTCGAAGAGTTGTTGAAAAAATAGTGTGGATTAGAAATTCTACTAGAGAAATCTAAACATAGTACAATGCACATAAACTTCGTGCGATATAATTTAAATTAGATAAATAAAATACATTAACAAAAAAATAAAAAAAATAAAGGAGAATAAATTATGTATTTAATAGAACCAATTAGAAACGGAAAATATTTACCAGATGGAGCGCTAGTAATGGCGATGCAAGTTTACGTACTTAACAATATCGATATCGATGAGACTGTAATCTTCCCATATTACTGTGAGCCAAAAGTGGAAATCGGATTATTCCAAAATGCTGAAACAGAAGTAAACCATGAGTACATGAAAGAAAAAGATATTATCTTAGTTCGTCGTGATACTGGTGGTGGAGCTGTTTATGTTGATAATGGAGCAGTTAACGTATGTTTCTTAATGCCTGGTGATACTGATGTATATGGAAACTACAAAAAATTCTACCAACCAGCAGTTGATGTTCTTCACAGCCTAGGTGCTACAGAAGTTGAACAAAAAGGGCGTAATGACCTTACTGCTCGTGGTAAAAAAGTAAGTGGAGCTGCGATGACATTAGTTCGTGGTAAAATCTACGGAGGATATTCATTACTTCTTGATGTAAACTATGAAGCGATGGTTAATGCTTTAACACCAAACCGTAAAAAAATTGAATCAAAAGGTATTGAATCAGTAAGGGCACGTGTAATGGGTATGCGTGAACTATTAAAACCTGAATACCAAAACGTAACAATCGATGAGTTCAAAGATTTAGTTATCTGTGGATTGATGGGGATTGAAGATATTAAAGATGCGAAGAGATATGAGCTTACTGATGAAGATTGGGCAGCTATCGAGAAACTTGCAGATGAAAAATATCGTAACTGGGATTGGAACTACGGAAAATCACCACGTTATAACTACAACCGTGATGCTCACCTTGCAATCGGAACAGTTGATTTTAGCTTAGAAGTTGAAGAAGGACGTATAACAAAAGCGAAAATCTACGGAGATTTCTTCGGAAAAGGTAACGTACGTGACGTAGAAGAAAAACTTATCGGAGTAAGAGTTAAAGAAGAAGATTTACTTGAAGCCCTAGGAAGTATTGATCTATCATTCTACTTCGGTAATGTAGAAGCGAAAGAATTAGTAGACTTAATCTTAAGCTAGTTTTACAAACTATGTAAAAGAGGTGTGAGTTTATGGAAAAATTATTAACTCCCATAAAACTAGCAAACGGTGTGCAGTTAGAAAATAGATTCGTACTATCACCGATGACGACTAATTCTTCTACAAAAGATGGAATTATCACACAAGAGGACTTGGATTATGCATTAAGACGTGCTAAGTCAGCGCCGCTACAGGTAACGGGTGCGGCTTATGTCGATGTTGATGGGCAGTTGTTCGAGTTTGGTTTCGGTGCACATGATGATAGTTGTATTCAAGGGCTTACTAAGATGGCTGAGGCGATGCAAGATGCTGGAGCAAAAGCTATTTTACAACTGACTTATTCAGGTGCGGGTGCTAATTACTACGGCGTGAACCATAAAGTCTATGGTCCTAGTAAACTGAAGTTACATCTTCCATTTGAACACGAAGTAGAAGAACTCTCTCATGAGATGATAGCGGAAATTGTACAAAAATACAAAGATGCGACAAGAAGAGCTATACGTGCAGGATTTGCGGGTGTGGAAATATCGACAGCGCAAAAACTTATGTTGCAGACGTTTTTCTCTACGGTATCGAATAAACGCCATGATGAATATGGTGTAGACTCATTGGAAAATAGAGCTAGATTTATTCTTGAAGTGTTTGAAGCGGTGTATGAAGTTATAAAAAATGAAGCACCTGAAGATTTTATTCTAGGATATAGAGCGACACCAGAAGAAACACGTGGAGCGATAATCGGTTATACTGTTGAAGAGTTTAATCAACTTACAGATTGGATTTTGGAAAAAGTTCCATTATCTTATATTGCGATAGCGAGCTGGGGGCAAAATATTTATCTGAATAAAGTTCGTGCGGAAGGATCTAACGAGGGACGTTTGATTAACGAAGTAGTTCATGAACATCTAGCGGGACGTGTTCCATTAATGGCGACTGGCGGAATTAATAATATAGAAAAAAGTCGTGAGGCGATTATGCATGCGGAGATGGTAGGTTTATCTAGTGTTTTTGTTGCTGAGCCAGACTTTGTGACTAAATTCCAAGAAAATCGCGAGGAAGATATAACGTTAAGTGTTGGAGTAGACGATATTGAACGTTTAGCAATTCCAAAGGCTGCGTTTAAAGATATCGTGCTGATGATGGATTATGGAAAGAGTCTACCAGAAAGCACGAGAGATGAATTTAGGAAACTCGAAGAAAATTACTAAGTTGTTTATCGTTGTTCGGTAGAGGTTAAAAAGTAGTAATTTTTAAGATATAATAGGAAAGTTACTAAGGCGATGTAGCAGCTACGGTTATCTATGGTTTGACCTAGGTAATGGTAGCTGTTAATGCCATAGTGTTTAATAAACAAGGAGTGTGTATGTATTTAATAGAGCCGGTAAGAAATGGAGAATATATTTATGATGGGGCGGTAGCCTTAGCGATACAGGTTCATGTGCTTAATAAGTTGAACTTTGATGAGGATATAATATTTCCTTACTGTTGTAAACCGAAGGTGCAAATTGGTCTTTTTCAAAATGCTGAAAAAGAGATTAATCATGATTACATGAAAGCTAATGATATTACGTTAGTTAGACGGGATACTGGGGGAGGTACTGTATTTTTAGATGAGGGAGCTGTGAACATCTGTCTAATCATGAGTGGAGATAATAATATCTACGGTAATTTTAAGAAATTCTATGAACCTGCGGTAAATATTCTAAAAGATCTTGGTGTGGATAAGGTTGAACAAACAGGTCGTAATGATCTTGTTGTTGATGGTAAGAAGGTAAGTGGAGCTGCGATGACTCTTGTTAATGGCAAGATTTACGGAGGTTATACATTGCTTTTAGATGTAAATTATGAAGCTATGGTAAATGTCCTTACACCTAATCGTAAGAAAATAGAGTCAAAAGGTATAGATTCGGTGAGGAGCAGGGTCACTAGTCTTAGAGAATATTTAAATGAGGAATATAGAAATTTATCTGTAGTAGATTTCAAAGATTTATACCTTTGTCGTTTGTTTGATTGTGAGAGAATAGAAGATATAAAACGTTATGAACTAACAGAAGCTGATTGGTGTGAAATTGATCATTTACTTCGTGAAAAATATCAAAACTGGGATTGGAATTACGGGAAATCTCCACGTTATAACTATAATAGAGATGCACGACTAAGTATAGGGACTGTTGAGTTTAATCTGGAAGTAGAAGCGGGACGTATAACGAAAGCTAAGATTTACGGTGACTTTTTCGGTAAAGGTAATGTCAGTGATATTGAGGAAAGGTTAATCGGAGTAAGGGTGAGAGAAGAAGATTTACTAGAAGTATTAGAAAGCATAGACTTAGCTCACTATTTTGGAAAAGTAGAAGCTAGAGAACTTGTTGAGTTGATATTGAGTTAAGAAGAATTCAAGGGGAGGAAAAGTAGTTTTCTTAATGTTTTGGAAAGTAAACTATTGATAAATCATTTTTGGGAGGCTTGATTTTAAAAAGCTTATATAAAAACTTATAGACGCAATGGTTTACTGATATTTAAATTCACTTTGTGAAAGTTTTTTTCACACATATATTATGCTACTTAAACGCAACCGACTCTCAACTTCAGTTGCATTTTTTTGTAACTTATGTTATATAATATTAGTTTAGCGCAAAAAAATATTGATAAATTAATATTTTGATGCTAGAATTAATTTAAAAAAATATAGAAAGAAGGATGTAAAATGAAAAAAATTAGCAAAAAGCTTTATGGATTGAAAAAAAAGTGAAGGTGTATATATTATCGGACCAACTGCAGAACTTCAAGATGATGTTGGTACTGTAGGATTTGTAGAATTTTCAAGAAAAAGATAAATTAGAAAAAAAGATGATGTTATCTTACGTTTAGAAGCATCAAAAAAACTGTATTAGATATCAACACACCATTAGCAGGTGATGTAGTAGAATACAACAAAAAAAGCTGAAGAAGAGCCAACAGTTCTTAACTCAGCAGATCCAAAAAGAATCATGGATTGTTAAATTAACAAACGTTGATGAAGTGGAATTCAACAAATTTGTAGAATATAAATAATAATATTAGTTATGTACTAGATTCGGAGCTAGGGAAGTCCTAGCTCCGAATTTTTTCTGTTATAGAAGAGGTAATGTATAGAATATCTTCATATATTGAATTATTTAATTAATTAGATTGATGAAAGAGATTGAGATTTAATAATAAATAAAGATTAGTTAATCGTTGATAAAACAGTGAGGACACTTTGTAGAAATAATATATTAAAATATTTGAAAATAGATAAGAAAAAAATGATAAAATATATCGTTAGAGATGTTAAGTTTAAAAAAAATATTGTTAAGTGGGAATTATAGAAGACGGTATAAATTTAGGAGAATAAAGATGATAAATAAACAACACAAGATTAACATTAACCAGAGAGATAATAGGTTTAGTATTAGGAAATTTAATGTTGGAGTTGCTAGTATAGCTGTATCTTCTGTGGCGATAGCAGGGATGATGTTTCTTGGAAACACTACTCTAGCTTATGCAGAAGAGGGAGATTCAGGTTTTAATAGAACGGGAACTGGAAACTCAACGGTAGCAGATACTCAAGAATTTGTAATGGTAACTCATGAGAAACCAGGTGGAGTAGTAGAAGATGTTGCTATTTTAAAATCAAAATTTTCAGAAAATCTTGAACAATTAAAGAAAGAGTATCCAGGATTTACTGCAACAAGCCTACAATCTATTGGAAATAATAAATATAAAATTACATATGTACCTGTTACTGCAACAAATCAACCAAGTTCAACAACAGAATCTGTAACTAATACAGGAGATACTGGTACTTCAAATGGTACATCAGCAACTACTAATCAAACACAACCAACAACTGAAAATAAAGTTAGTTTACAAGGCCATTTAGTAGGAAATCAAACAGAATATAATGTAGGAGAGCAAATTATCTCAACATTTAGATTAGATGTGTCAGCTCCTTCAAAATTAGAAGAAGGTTCTTATATTTTAGTGAATTTACCTGAGAATGAACCTATTACTGATGTACAATTTGGTACAGCTTTAAGGGTGGAAAAAGTAACGAATACACAGTATAAGATTTATACTGGAGAAGTTCCAAGTGGTTCTTATGGTAATTTTAATATTAGTTATAAATTTGATAAATATAGAACTGTACTGTAATTCTCAAACTTCTATTACTTCTCAAGTAATGGATAAAAAAATGGGAATCCAATTTCACCTGAAAAGACTACTAAGTCAGTGGTAGCAAATACAAATAAGAGTGGATATGCTAGTATTCATGTAGACAGTGAAAGTGGTGCAAGAGATTTAGCTTTATTTAACACAAATGCACCCGGCGATTCTATTGATGAGACTAAAAATAAAGAATTAGTTTTAAAATTAACAACATTAAATAAAGAAGTTGCGGCTGTTAATAAAATTCAACATGCTGTTACTTTACCGACTGGAGCTGTAGTGTCTGAAGCATCAATTAATGCAGGATGGACACAGGAAGGTAATATTGCTCGTTATACAAGAACAATAACAGATGCAAAGCCTGTATTTGATCAAGGGAATAATACTAGTGATGATACGCTTCGTATTAATATGCGTCAGGCAGGTACATTAGAAGAGTTTTTAAAAGGAAAAGAATTTACATTTACAGACAATGTAATTTATACAGATAAATCAGGAGAAACAAATACAAGTCAAGGAGCAACTTCGCTAGTAGTAAAAGCTGTTAATCCATATAAAGATAACGGAGGTGGAGAAACACCAAATACAGCAGGATCACAACCTCCATTAGTAATTAATAACTTCACTAATGAACAGAATCATGAAAATAGAGTGAATATTGCAATTCCTGGAATCAATGCTGAAACCGATGATAAAAGAATTATTGTTTTCTGGAGAAGTGTTGACACTCCGACAAAAGTTAAGGAAGTTGAATTAACTATTGATAGTGATTTTGATCAAAAGAGATCAATTGAATTTTATGGAACTTGGAATAAGAATGGAGCATATGCAGCTTGGTATGCGCCAGATAATCTAGGAACAAGCAATACATTTGAAGTATATACTGTAAATGGTACAACGGAAACGAAGTTAGGGGAAATTGCCTTTAAAAAGAATGGAGGTACTTCAATAGATTTACCAGAAGGTACAACCCGAGTTTTATTAAAGCCAAAAGGTGAAATGACACTTACAAATGATACGCTTAGTCAAGCGGGTATTTATTTACATCAAAACTTAAAAGGGTTAGAAAAAGCTAAACAAATGGTAGCGGAAGGAAAAGAAGCTAAGAGTATCGTTACTGCAAAAATTTCAACTCAAGATACAGATGTAGTTAATACAAGTATTTCTAAAACAATTTTAGCAGATGCTAGAACAGCTTTAAAACTGACATCAAGAACTAGGAAGATAGAAACGGTTCTAGCAGGGAATAAAACACAATCATTAAGTTCTGGAATAGAAGCTTATGATTACTCACCTTCAGGTTTAGGAAATCGTGTATATAGTACATATACTTCACATGGTGCTACTACAGATAAAAAATTAGATTATTTAGGTACAAAAAATCCTAAAAATTATTCTAGAGTTACCGGATGGATTTAGTTACGCTGGAAATAGCCCACTTGTAACTAAAGATGATAATTATCAAAATACTGGTAAACGTGTATTGATTATCGATCCGAAGGATTCAAATACTCGTGAGAATGTAACTCCAAATTTAGAGTTTAATGTTGCACAGTGGGTTCAAACAGGTAGTTATCGTTTGAAATACACATTAGTTTGGGATGAAAGTAGATTCCTACATGGATTGAATCCAAATGATGAGTTTGATGGAGATAAAACGATTATTAATACATCAACTTTTACTTATGAAATTCCTGTAAGTAATACATCGGCGACACGATTACACGTAGATGTAACAGATAAAAATGATCAACGAGAAGGCTACACAACATCGTTACAGAATTTATCTCCGAAAACAGATGTAACATACCGTTTTACATTATCGAATACAGATAATTCAAAATTATCAAATAATGAAGTGCTTGTGACATTACCTAAAAAAGACGACAAGAATATTGTTGATACAAGTATAGCTCGTAATTCTGCATTTGATGTGGAAGCTACAGGAGAAGCAATAGCTCCCGCAGGATGGACTACATACTACTTAACTTCTCCAATTAGTGGAAATGCAAATGAAGTTGCTGCAGCAACAACTTTAACAGCTGCTCAAGTGACAGATTGGAGTAAGGTTACAGCAGTTAAGTTTGTTTCTAATCCAGGGACTACTTTAAATCCAGGATTGTCAAATGAATTTTTAGTACCAGCAAGAATTTCTAAAGATGCAAAAGATAAACAGGTGGCTTATATTTCAGCAGCAGCAAAAACAAATGCAGAGGAAATATATAATGAGGCGAATGTAGCTTCTGTTAATATTAAAAATAGAAGATATAAAAAAATGGAGCTGTTAAAAATTGCATATGAAGATATGCAAGGAAATACAATTAAACCAACGATAACAGCTATTGAAAAAAAGAGCTTATACAAAAGATTATAATGTAGATACAGAAGAATATCGTCCTGATGAATTTACATATAATGGAATAGCTTATAGATATATGAGAGTCAAAAGAAACTTCGGCTCCGGTTGAAGGTGTTGTTAACAGTGAAGAAATTACGGTAACTTATGTTTATGATACTTTGTATGAAAAGGGAACAGAAGAAAAAACAGTAACAAGAACAATCAACTACCTAGAAAAAAAGGTACAAATAAAGTCTTGAAAGACCCAACAGTTGAAACAGTGACGTTAACAAGACCGAAGACAACAAACAAAGTCACAAAAGAAGTTACATACGGAGAATGGAGTAAAGGCAACTGGTCGCAAGTAACACCAGAAGCAATAGCAAACTATAAAGCTCCAAGTGTAGCAACAGTAGAAGCGACAGAAGTAATATCAACAACAGACAACAAAACGGTTGATGTATACTATGAAGCAGATACGGAAACTGGAACAGAAGAAAAAACAGTAACAAGAACAATCAACTACCTAGAAAAAGGTACAAATAAAGTCTTGAAAGACCCAACAGTTGAAACAGTGACGTTAACAAGACCGAAGACAACAAACAAAGTCACAAAAGAAGTTACATACGGAGAATGGAGTAAAGGCAACTGGTCGCAAGTAACACCAGAAGCAATAGCAAACTATAAAGCTCCAAGTATAGCAACAGTAGAAAGTTCAGAAGTAACATCAACAACAGACAACAAAACGATAGATGTATACTATGAAGCAGATACAGAAACTGGAACAGAAGAAAAAATAGTAACAAGAACAATCAACTACCTAGAAAAAGGTACAAATAAAGTCTTGAAAGACCCAACAGTTGAAACAGTGACGTTAACAAGACCGAAGACAACAAACAAAGTCACAAAAAGAAGTTACATACGGAGAATGGAGTAAAGGTAACTGGTCAGAAGTAACACCAGAATCAATAGCAAACTACAAAGCTCCAAGTATAGCAACAGTAGAAAGTTCAGAAGTAACATCAACAACAGACAACAAAACGATAGATGTATACTATGAAGCAGATACAGAAACTGGAACAGAAGAAAAAATAGTAACAAGAACAATCAACTACCTAGAAAAAAAGGTACAAATAAAGTCTTGAAAGACCCAACAGTTGAAACAGTGACGTTAACGAGACCGAAGACAACAAACAAAGTCACAAAAGAAGTTACATACGGAGAATGGAGTAAAGGTAACTGGTCAGAAGTAACACCAGAATCAATAGCAAACTACAAAGCTCCAAGTATAGCAACAGTAGAAGCGACAGAAGTAACATCAACAACAGACAACAAAACGATAGATGTATATTATGAAGCAGATACAGAAACTGGAACAGAAGAAAAAACAGTAACAAGAACAATCAACTACCTAGAAAAAGGTACAAACAAAGTCTTGAAAGACCAAACAGTTGAAACAGTGACGTTAACAAGACCGAAGACAACAAATAAAGTTACAAAAGAAGTTACATACGGAGAATGGAGTAAAGGTAACTGGTCACAAGTAACACCAGAAGCAATAGCAAACTATAAAGCTCCAAGTGTAGCAACAGTAGAAGCGACAGAAGTAATATCAACAACAGACAACAAAACGGTTGATGTATACTATGAAGCAGATACGGAAACTGGAACAGAAGAAAAAACAGTAACAAGAACAATCAACTACCTAGAAAAAGGTACAAATAAAGTCTTGAAAGACCCAACAGTTGAAACAGTGACGTTAACAAGACCGAAGACAACAAACAAAGTCACAGGTGATGTTACATACGGAGAATGGAGTAAAGGCAACTGGTCGCAAGTAACACCAGAAGCAATAGCAAACTATAAAGCTCCAAGTGTAGCAACAGTAGAAGCGACAGAAGTAACATCAACAACAGAAAACAAAACGATAGATGTATATTATGAAGCAGATACAAAAACAGAGCCAAAACCGGAGCCGAAGCCGGAACCAAAACCTGAGCCAAAGCCAGAACCAGAACCAAAACCGGAACCAAAACCAGAGCCGAAGCCGGAACTGAAGCCAGAGCCGAAACCAGAGCCAAAAACCGGAGCCGAAACAAGAACAAAAACCGGAGCCGAAACAAGAACAAAAACCGGAGCCAAAGCCGGAACCAAAACCTGAGCTGAAGCCGGAGGAGGACTCTGAAATAAAACTTAAAACAAAAGACGTACCAGAGGTACAAAAATTAAATAAATTGGCTAATACAGGGAAGAAACTACTGATTTTTGGAATGTTAGGATTAATGTCATTAGTAGCTGCGGCTGTAGCTAAACGTAAAAAAAGCAAAACTAGAGTTGTAAAATCTGGAAAGAATGGTTAATATTATGAATTTGAATATTAGCCATTCTTTTTTTATGGTATATATAATTAGATTGAATTTTTATAGTATTTATATATATAGTATTGTATAAGTCGATAAATAGAAAAATACATATTTATTAATCAGTTAAAACTCTGTATACAACTCTTGAAAAAAATGGCTTAAATATAGTAATATAGAGAGGTGTGTAATAACTTTCAGGCTATGAATAGCGAGGGAGTTTTACAAAAATGGAAAATTTTTATAAAAGAAAGAGAGATTAAAAGACTATGGGTCGTAAATGGAATAATATTAAAGAAAAAAAAGCGGCAAAAGACGCTAATACTAGTAAGATTTATGCTAAATTTGGACGTGAAATCTACCAAGCAGCGAAAACTGGAGAACCAGATCCAGAAAGTAACAGAAATCTAAAAGTAGTTTTAGAAAGAGCGAAAACTTACCGTGTTCCTAAAAATATTATTGACCGCGCTATTGAAAAAGCAAAAGGTGGAAGTGAAGAGAACTACGATGAGTTACGTTATGAAGGTTTCGGAATTAGTGGAACTATGGTAATTATCGATACTCTTACAAACAACGTTAACCGTACAGCTGCTGAAGTACGTACAGCATTAGGTAAAAATGGAGGTAACTTAGGTGTTACTGGTTCTGTTAACTATATGTTTGACAATACTGCAGTAATCGGTGTTGAAGGTAAGAGTGCTGATGAATTATTAGAAGTTCTTATGGAAGCTGATATAGATGCACGTGATATCATTGAAGAAGATGAATTAACACTAGTATATGGTGAACCTGAAAACTTCCATGAAATTCAAGAGGCGTTAAAAGCTGCAGGAATCGAAGAGTTTGAGGTTGCTGAAATTTCAATGATTCCTCAAAACGAAGTAACATTAAGTGAAGAAGATAAAGCTAAATTCGAAAGAATGTTAGAAATGTTAGATGATTGTGAAGATGTTCAACAAGTTTATCACAATGTTGACTTAGAAGCCTAGGTGACTTATGGTAAAAAAGATCAAAAAAAATAGCTCGTATAGCTATAATGATAGAAATATAAAACCAACATTAAGTCATGATGTTTCGGCAACAATAGAGACACCACTACTAGATTTGAATGGAGAGGCAGCCTCACCTGTTAAACGTTTCTTAGCGTATTTAATCGATTTAGTGATTTACTTACCGATAGCTCTTGTTTTCCAATATATGACTGTAAACTTAAGAGCTCAAGGTGGAGCAGAAAATGAAAGAAATGCGTTGTATATGACTATTTCGATAGTTATATTTGCAGTTCTTTTATATGGATACCTACCGCAAAAATGGCAAGGACAAACAATAGGGAAAAAACTTTTTAAAATAAGAATTATTCCTACTGATAATAAGAAAATTGAGTTTTCTAGATATTTAATTAGAGAGTTTTTTTAATTAAAGTTACCATTGGTTGGGGAGCTGTTCCGGTTTCTGCGTTATTCTGGGCATATGAAACATATGTACTTAAACGTAAAAATCCGACAATGTTGTATGACAAGCTTCTAAATATGCGTGTAGTTGCAGCAGAAGAACAACAAAAAAAGTTGTAAAAAGAAAAAAAGAAGATAAAGATAAATAATAACTAAAAACTAGTTGCTATAGTATATGTTCTTGTTAGGATATAATATATAGCAACTAGTTTTTTTGTAGTATTGTTAGATTTAATGTTCGTTTTTGATTCGTTTTTTTGTTTTTACTTTTTTTAAGAATAATGTTAAAAATATAGGTGTTATATTTATTATTTAAGAGTGGAGAAGAAATGTTAAAAAAATAGACAGACATAGTTATATTTTTAGGTGAGTTAAAAAGTAAACATTTAGTAAGAGTAAGTAAACTAGCCCATGATATGAAGGTTACGGAAATGACGATACGTCGAGACTTACAAGAGTTGGAGGATTATGGGCATCTTACTAGAATACATGGTGGGGCAAAATTAAAACCAAAAAATTTCTATCAAGAGGATAATTATAATAAGAAGATTTCTGTAAATGTTGATGAGAAAAAGCAAATTGCTAAGAAGGTAGCGGAGTTGATTAAAGATAATGAGACTATTTTTATTGGACCTGGAAGTACTACGAGTTATTTAGCAGAGTATTTGCAAGATAGAGATATTAATATCGTTACTAATTCATTAACGGTGTTTGAGCAGTTTAAGGATAATCCATCTTGTGATCTTATTTTTATAGGGGGAAGATATCGCCAAAAAACTAAAGGGTTTATCGGGTATTTTACACAAGATGCTCTTAGTAAAATTAGTGTCAACAAGGCATTTGTAGGTGTTAATGGTATAGATTTGGAAAAAGTTACAATCTCTGATGAGGAAGAGGGACGTTGTAATGAGACGATACTTAATAATGCGACAGAACGTTATGTACTAGCGGATCATAGTAAATTCTCAACTCACGCATTTTACACATTTTTTCAATTGAAAGACTTAACTGCGATTATTAGTGACGATGTTCTTGACGAAAATATTAAAGATCAATATAGAAAAGAAGTAGAGATAATATAAAAAAGTTTAATTCAGGATTTTAAAAATAGTCTTGAATTTTTCAAGGTTGAGAGGATGAGGTTTACGTAATTTTAACTCTCGAAGAAAGAGCTCTGAAATAAGAAAAAAACCTAGATTTAGAAATTTCTAAATCTAGGTTTTTTTGTTATTCAAATTAATCTTTGAAAAGTTTTTCCAGCAAATCCGTCTGATTTTTTTGAAGAAGTTGTTTATAAACTTTTTCTTTAAGTCTAACAGTGTTATCGAATCCGTTTCCTCGTAAGTCTTTTTCAACAGCTTCGTTGAATAATTCTTTAAGTCTAGCGTAAGTCGAAATTTTCTCACCGTTAATTTCAATTTCTACAAAACCGTTCTGAGCTTTATCGTATATTTCTTTATACCAAGCTTTCTTCCAAGCTTCAAGTGATTTGAATTTACCACCAGAAACTTTATCGATGATGAAGTCATCACCAAGACCTTTATTTCCAGCTTTTTGAGATTCTTGTTTATACTTGTTAGAAGCATATCCGACAAATCCATTGACATATCCAAAGTAACCCCACATACGGAAGGTATTATGTTTGAACGAGATAGAACCAACAGCACTTTGACTTGTATTACCACCGTAAATACCAGTCATCATATTAACTGTTGTATAGGCGCTGTCGAATCCTTCAGCACGGTAATGACCGTTTCCAGGTAGTCCGTGTTTAGTAGCGAAGTTGTTATCTACAAGCTGATCTATGGTTGTAAGTTTAAGGTTTTTCTCTTCATCGTTAAGGTCACGAACTAAATCCCATTGGTGGGGTTGTCCAATAAGACCGTTACGATCAGCTCTTTCACGCCATTTCTTATCAATTCGTTTAAACCACTTATCGTTAGTTCCTGCATTTTTAGCAATAACTGCATCAGCTTCTAAATGGTCAAGCATCATTAAAGCTTCGTTATAGTTCTTCATGTAATGATCGATAGCATCTCTACTATTTAATTTATTTGGATCATAGTTGTACCATTGGTTACCATCGTTTTCACGTTTGTAAGCCATGTTAAGACCTAAAGCACCGTAGTCACCGTTTGGGCTTGATACAGCTGGTGATTGTAACATACCTTGAGCAAAGGCTTCAACGTCAGTTCCTTCACGGTGACGCCATCCACCTAAGTACACCATACGGTCATTAATGTGTGTAGTTTCGTGTGTAAATGCAGATGTACCGAAATCGCTAATCATACTTGACCAAATGTAGTAAACGGCTTCTGAGTTTTGTGGGTTTTCAAAGATATAAGCATAAGCACCCATACCATTATCACCATGCCATTTACCAGTTGGACCATAGAACTCACGAATTGGAGCATAATCACCATTCTTCGTATGACCCATTCTATCAACCCATCCACCTGGAGCACCATGGTTATCCCAAATTGCTGATGGAACCATATTTTCAGATTTAAGTAATCTATCACGTACATTATCAGCAGCAAGTCTTGACCAGAAGTCTAAGTAATTAATTTGTTCTTGTGCACGTAAATCAATTTGTTTTTTGAACTCTTCACGCTGGGCTTCTGTATTCATACCATACTTCTCAAACGCACTAAATGCTAAAGTATTATACGTTGAAATTAAGAACATATGAGCTTTCTTCGTATTAAGAAGTGGTAAAATGTATTTACTATGTTCACCATTATTTAAGTTCTCATATAAGTGATATTTCTTATTAGCAAATAACGGATTTGATGATTGTTTCTCTACTACATAGTTAGTATGTGAAACAGCTTTTTTTATACCACGCATTTATATCAGTTTCATTTGTAAATAAACGCATATTATAATTTAAAAGACCATTTAACTCACCAATTCCAATAGTTCCACCAATAACCTCACGATAAGCTTCTAAAGTTCGATTACCTTTAATATTATGTTCTCTTGAACCAACTTTAATTAAGAAATCCAGTACACCGACATTTTTTTACCATAAAAAAATCAGGTTTAAACATCATAATATCCTTCATAGACTTTTTCATCATATTTGAATCCATAGTAGCGATTTAGATAAGTAAGACCCATCATAATCTTAGCTTTATTATCTTCTACTTTTTTTAAGAAGAGCTTTCATAGCTGCATTATCTCTATTTAACTGATGATCTTCATTTTCCACTAAAGCTTTAACAAGTTTATCAAGATTTCCTCGAACCTCTTCAAAACTTTCTTCAAGGAACAGATTTTTAATGTAATTATTCTTATGATTCTCACTGTTTTCCTCAGCTCTATTACGTTTATCCATAAGATCTCTTACTTCAGGAGAAATTAGATCAAATGATGACAATTTAGCTTTAATATCACTAATTAACTGAGTTCTATCTTTATCAACCATATTTGGTGTGTAGACAATATCGTCTAATCCAGAAATACTATATTCACGAACTTGCGCTACTTTAGAATCCTTAGATGTAACGTCTATTTCTTCTTTTGTACCATCCGCGTAGTGAATCATAATCTTATCGACATCAGATAAATCAGTTACAAATCGACCGTCTTTCATACCTGTAACAGATAATACTTCTTTAGTTAATAGGTTTGATCCCGTTGGAATCTTATTACCTTGATTAACAATCCACTCTTTATTGTAGAATGGTTGAAGTTTCTCAATATTACGATAAGCAAGTTCGCGCTCTGCTTTATATTCTTCTGTATCTTTATAAGTATCAGCTTTTGAGGTAGTATTGTTTAACTTATCTACTAATAATTTTGGAGCTTCAAAATCTTTAGATGTAATATCAAAACTTTCTAATCTCTTATCAGCTTCTTCTTTAGAAATTTCTTTAAGCTTATCGGCATTTTTTTCTTGTTACATTACCAGTAGCTTCACCTGCTACACTGACAACTCTATTCAAGTAAGGGAATCCGAAGTCATCATCTCCAATATCACCTGAACCATAAAGTTTTTTTCAGCATTAGATACTTTTACATAACTAACCACATCTTCTAAATATCCATACGGCCAGTTTTTAGTAATAACTCCACCTGTTTCGACATTATTTTTTAAGTTAATTGAACCTTTAGCTACAGCTTTTTTAATATGCCCATTAGCTCTTACATCCATCGGATCCATACCTCTATCTAACGTTGAAACTAAAGCTGATCCACGAGCTTTTTCGCCAGTAATTTCTACATCTGTATAGACTCTTTCAATGTTTGCTTTTCTTTGATTGTTAACTAAACCAGAAATACTCCAGCCCTTTTTACCTTCTGTATGAAGTTTTTCCAACAACAGAAACATTCTTCATTTTACTACCATTATTTAAATTATTAACAACCCCAGCTACATCATTACCACCGATAATACTACCCGTAATCTTAACATTTTCAATTGTTGTATTTGTTGCATCTTTTGCTAATGTTGCTATTTCGATCCGTATTTGGTTTATTTATATTCACATTAGAGAAAAATTAAGTCTTTAATTGTTGAATTTTTCAATAACATCGAATAAAGGACTACTTAAATTATGTATAGCAAATTTGTTTCCATCAGTACTAGTTAAAGTACCTTTGAATTTTTTTAGTAATATAAGATTTTTCCATTTGGTTTAATGTTAGTAGCATTTAAACTTTGTCCAATTTTTATATTCACCCTCTGGATTATTTTTGAATAGCCTCAACCAATTCAGCAAAAATCATAGTAAACATTACCCACTTTTTTTGTTTTGATTTAGCTATATAATGAACATACTCATTAGCTAACTTAGAAGCATCTGTGTGTTGAACTAAATCAGGAGCTGTTGCAGTAACTTTATAAAAAGTTTCCCCGTCTTTAACTACTTCTTCTATCTTATCAACAGCAAGTCTTGTTACTTTATTATCATAAGTTGTTATACGTAAATATAATGGAGCTAAATTTTCTGGAACAGAATTAAGTAAACTCTTATCTTCTTCTACACCATCCCTCATTAACGCTTATTAAGTTTGTTTCTTTGATATTTTTAATTTCAACTTTTTTAAGGTTTAATTGAATTGGTTGATCAGTTAATGTTTCAGTTTCGTCACCGTTACCTCTATCGTAAACCATAGTTGTAGATAGAGTGTAGCCTTTGAAATACTCTACGTTTTCTAATAAAGCGTTTAGATTATTTTCTGTTAGATTTACAGTCTTAACAACTTGTCCATCTTTTTTTAAAGTAGCTGTGATTGATTTGATTTTTTTGTTTTAGTTGGATTATCTAAAGTATACTTAGCAATAACTTCTTTATCTAGTACTTTTTTTATCAGTGTTTACAAATTTTAATACTGGTTTTTTTCAGTTAATGGAGCTAAGTTTTTGATAGCTTCTTCTAATCTTCTAGTAGCCTCATCTACTTTGCTTTGAGTAGCAGTTTCATTTGTATTTACAGGAGTTACTGCTGCAAGAGCATCTTCTAAAGCTTTCCGTGTTTGAGTAGTGTATTCTTCTTTACGTTTGCTGTTAGCTGTGTTGATAGCATTTTGCAATGCAGTTTTATCTACCGCAAGAGCTTTAATAGCGTCTTGAAGAGCCTTAGTAGTCGCATCTATTTCACTTTGTTTAGGAAGTGGAGTAGTTTTTGTCGTTGATTTCTTTTGCTTTGATTTCAGCTTGTTTGAAGTCGTTCCAAGTTTTTGGACTGTAGTCAGTTTCTTGTTTAGTAGCTGCATTTTTTATTTGTTCTTGTAATTTTGTTTTATCGACATTAAGAGCGGCGATAGCAGCTTTTAAGTTCTTAGCGGCTTCATCGATTTGAGCTTGAGTAGCAGTAGCATTATCTTCTACCTCTTGAGCAGCTCTTTTCGCTTCTTCTAATGTAGACCAAGTTTCAGAGCTGAAGTCGGTAGATACTTTAGAATTAGCGTCAGCAAGTTGTTTTTTTCTAATTCTGTTTTGTCTGTATTTAATCCCTGCAATAGCGGCTTTTAAGTTTTTTTCGTTGATGCGATCAACTTCACTTTGTTTTGCAGTTGGATTGTTTTTTTAACTTTTTTTCAGCATCAGCTAAGACAATTTGAAGATTTGCCCAAGTTGCATCGCTGTAGTGTTCTTTAGTTTTTGATTTCGCATCTACGATAGTTTTGTTTAAGTCTGTTTTATCAACAGTAAGTGCATCGATAGCAGCTTTAAGTTTTGTAGTTTCGCTATCTACTTCTGGTTGTTTTGCAGTTTCAGAAGCGTAAACCTTTTGAGCGGCTTCTAAAACAGGTTTAAGAGCGTCGTAGCTTGCAGTTGAATAGTCTGCGGGTACAAGCGCAAGAGCTCTATCAATTTGAGCTTTTAGTGCGATTTTGTCGATTTTTTCTTCGGGTTTAGTTTCTGCTGGCTGAGTTGGTTTAGTTTCTTCAGGTGCTACAGGTTGAGGAGTTGGAGTAGTATCTTCTTTAGTTCCAACAGCAACAATTTTTTTAGTAGGTTGTTTTGTGATTACATTTTCGATGACTTTGCTAGATTGTTTTCCATCAACTGTAGTTGTTTCAGTTAAAATCGTACGCTCACCGTTAATACCTTCTTGAAGAATTTTTAGTTTGTCCTTTAGGTAAAGCAGCATCATTTTGTGTGATAGTTTCAAAAGGAACAACCTCTTTAGAAATAACAACTCCTGGTCTTTGAACGGCGAGATTTAACTTCTCATCTTCGAATGGTGGTTTATTAACCTCTTCCTTAGTTCCAACAGCAATAATTTTTTTGGTAGGTTGTTTTGTGATTGAAGTTTTAATAACTTTGCTAGTTGCTTTACCTTCGACAGTAGTTACTTCGCTGAACACAATTTGTTCGCCGTTAACGCCTTCTTGAACAACTTTAGTTTGCCCTTTAGGTAAAGCTGCATCTGGCTGTTCTACAGTCTCGAAAGGAACAGTTTCTGTAGTTGATTTAAGTTCGGGTTTATTTACAACTACTGATTTGATATCTTCTTCAGGTGCTGTTTTGTACTCAACCTTTGTTGTTGGCTGCGCAGGTTGTGTTGGTTCGATAGTTGGTTGTTCTAGTTTTGGGAGAACTTTTTGTTCAGGTTGTGGTAAGACGTTTAAGTCGCTATGTGTGAAATATCCAACATATTGATAGCCATCGATATTAATTACTCCGTTAGCAAGCTCAGTAGAATTAGTTACAGTTGTTTGAGTGTTGTGTTGAACTAATTCTTTGTTTTCAAAAGCGAATGTTTGGAACGGTATGATGACACTTTGTCCCATAGCTCCAATTAAAACAACGCTAAGAACTTTATTTCTGTGTTTTTTAGACATTAGTAGAACTACTAATACCGCAGTCCCGATACCTAAACCGGCAACAGGAAGAGAACTTTGTCCTGTGTTAGGTAGTTCTTTGATTTCTGTTGGTCTGTCTGTTGGTTTAGTTGTTTGAATTTCCTTTTTATAAACCATGTAATAAGTTTCGTTGTTTTTGATGTTTTCAGGAATGCTTTTTTTAATTAAACTTTTTTCTGATTCAGTAAGTTCGTTTTCAGTTAGATAAGTATATTTAACGTTAGCGCTACCTTCGTTTGCTAGCGCATCGCTTGGTGCATGGCTTCCAAGAAATAAAGCACCGATGATAACTGGTGCTGCACCAAAAGATAATTTTCTAATTGAAAACTTTAAAATTTTATTATTTTCATTTTGCGTACGCATAAAAATTTCTTTTCTCCTTATTATGTGTTTTTTTGTTGCTATTATATTCTATCAAAAAGCTAAAATATTTCAATTAATCGACATTATGTAATGCTATAAAAAGATTAATAATTTATGATTTAATGTTGTTATAAAAAAATAAAAATTTATTTTACTAAGAGTGATAATAATACAAATATAATACCATAACACAACTGTATTAATACAACTATACATCTGATAGTAAAATATATAAAAACTTAACCTTTGTAGACAAGCGTTATTTTTTTATTTCTCAAAACAGAAAAAAACGCTACCTAGATAAGGTTTATTTAGAATGAGGTGGTAAATAAGGGGTTAAATTACAATGGTAATTTAGTTTGATTACTTTCAAAATTGTTGAAATAGTTGCGAGGATAAAGAAAGTATGGTATAATATATTATGTAAGTTGTAATAGTACAGTTCTATACAAGTGAACTGAAATAATTATATTAAATAAAAAAATTAGAAAGGATGATTTTTTTATGGACGGAGAAATAACCAAGAGTAAGAAGAACAAAAAGAATGTAGTGGTTAAAAAAAGCGATAAGTTTAGAGACTTTTGTTTTCTTAGCAATATTTCTATTAATATTTGGATTTATGGCAAGAAAAATGGGGACACCACTTATGTTTAAAACAATGATGGCTACAGCTCATGATTTATTACTGAACACGGTATTTTTCATTATGGCTATGGCTGTTATTGCGGGGGCTATTAGTGCATTGTTATCAGAGTTTGGGGCAATTGCATTAATAAATAAAATATTCGCACCTCTTATGAAACCATTTTGGGGGATGCCTGGTGCGAGTGTAACAGGGGCAGTAGCGACCTATTTATCAGATAATCCCGCTATTATTCCGTTTGCGAAAGATAGACGCTTTGTATCTTTTTTTAAAAAATATCAAGTACCGGCTTTATGTAATTTAGGGACAGCTTTTGGTATGGGGCTTATCGTAACAATGTTTATGATGGGACAAGGTGAAGGATTTATCAAGGCAGCAATTATAGGGAATGTTGGAGCAATCTTAGGTAGTATTATAAGTGTTCGTTTAATGTTAAGAGAAACGAAAAAATACTATGGAGATGAAGCTGAAGAGCCTGTAATAGAAATGGAAGAAGGCGATGAAACACCGGATAAAGTGAGAATAATACGTGATGGTAATATGTTCCAACGTGTATTAGATACTATTTTGGAAGGTGGAAAAACAGGGGTAGAAATGGGTATGGCTATTATTCCGGGAGTACTTATTGTTTGTACTTTTGTGATGATGCTAACATTTAAGATGCCTGCAGGGGGATATACTGGTGCGGCATATGAGGGAGTTGGATTCCTACCATGGTTAGGAGAAAAATTAACATTCATATTAGAACCGTTGTTTGGATTCCATTCAGCAGAAGCTATTGCTTTCCCAATCACAGCTTTAGGAGCTGTAGGAGGAGCTATTTCATTGGTACCAGAATTCTTGAAAAATGGTCTTATTGGTCCTAATGATATTGCGGTATTTACTGCGATGGGTATGTGTTGGAGTGGATACTTAAGTACACATATCGGTATGATGGATGCTCTTGGAGTGCGTAAATTATCTTCAAAAGCTATTGTATCTCATACATTAGGTGGTATAGCAGCGGGGATTATCGCTCACTACTTATTCCTTTTTATTAGGATAATAAATCGAAATAAAATATAAAAAAAGGTTAAATCAACAGATTAAAAATTTAAAAAAAGGTTTATTTGAGAAAGCATAGAAGTGGTGTTTTTATTGATATCTAAATTTGCTTTTATAAAAACTTTATATATATAATAAAATTTATTGGGAGTGACTTGAAAAAGATTTCTCTGAAATCATGATTTTTTTCGAGTCACACCCTTTTTGATTTATAATTTAATATATATATTATTCTTGCGGAAAAAAAGGTTAAATTTGATATAGTATAAAAAGGTTATTGAATAAAAGAAATAGCGGAGGAAAAGATGACGAAGAAAGAAAAATTTTAGAAGGAAGCAGTATTTTTTTCAATAAGGAAATATAAGATGGGTGCTTGTTCTGTGTTGTTGGGAACAAGTTTGTTTTTTTATCTTTAAGTTATACCGGTGAGGCTAAGGCTACAGAGGAAAAAGAAGTATGTATTCATGCGGTTGATAACAGTAGTTTATCAGAACAAATAAAAAAAGTCAGCTAAAAGTTTTTGAAGAAAACAAAATAACAGTAGAAGAAGGTAAGTCATATTATTTTGTATATAAAAAAAATAATATATTACCAAGTACAGGTGGAGTAACATTGGGAACTACAGTTTTAGGTGGAGCATTGTTGTTGGTGTGTTTAACGTTGATAAAAAAGAAAAAAGGGAAATTGATCTTTTTAGTTAGTATGTTAACTGTCGGTGGCAATTTAAGTCAAGTGATGGCTTTTGAAGATTTTAAAGAAATTCAACCAGTTGTGATAAAAACTTCAATAGGTGGAATGTTACCGAGTCCAGAGGAAATACCTGGATATAGTTTTACGGGTTACTATTTTGAAACAGGGAATACATGTACAAACAAAAGTAGCTCTATCAAGATAGAAGAACGAGGAGGGTTTACTCCTGGGCTAGTAGAGGAGAAAGTTGCAGTAAGTGAAAAAGGAGAGCCATTAGTACAACCAGAGAATCCGGTGGGAGTAGTAAGCGAGAAAGGCGAACCTTTAGTACAATCGGAGAACCCAGAGGGAGTAGTAAGCGAGAAAGGCGAACCTTTAGTACAATCGGAGAACCTGGTGGGAGTAGTAAGCGAGAAAGGCGAACCTTTAGTACAATCGGAGAACCTGGTGGGAGTAGTAAGCGAGAAAGGTGAACCTTTAGTACAATCGGAGAACCCGGTAGGAGTAGTGAGTGAGAAAGGAGAGCCGCTAGTACAACCAGAAAAACCGCTAGCAAGTTGGAATGGACCTACATTAGTACGAGAAGAAAACCCAATAGCATACGTTAGCATAAAAGGAGATAGTTTAGTACAACCAGAAAACCCAGAGTATGAAATAAAACCAACACCGGAACAACCAACGCCGGAGGTAACTCCCAAGCCTGTTAGACCAGCTGAAGAACCGAAATCAAAAATATCAATACCTGATAAAGTAGATATTGACGACACTGATGAACCAGTACCATTAGTGAGACCAAATAGACCGTGCGAGATAAAGGTAATACCAGAACATCTGGCATCTGACGAAAAACTAAATCCATTTGTCTATAAAACAATTTATGAACCAGATCCATATTTAAAATATAAAGAGCAACAAGAAGAACGATCATGTGAAAATATTGTTATTTCATACACTCGTGATGAGTCTACTGGAAAAATAGTAGAAAAAATAACAAAATATCCAGGAGATAGATATATTTCAGTTGGGAATGTTGAGAAAATAGTAAAACCTATAGAAATCACAGAGGAGAGAAAAGACGCCCCTGAACTTCCAAAAAGGAATAGAACTTGTTCGAGAGGGAAAACAGGGTAAAACAACAATAACTAGAACTTATGAAGTTAATCCTGAAACAGGAGAATTAACAAATCCGGTTGAGAAAAACTGAAATAACCAAATATATGATACCAAGGCTAATCTTAGTAGGTACTAAAGAAGACAAACCGCATTTACTATCAGTTAATAGCGGATTAGAAAATGCAGTAAACGTAACGGAAGCTACTGCGGAGATGAGAAATGTAGACTTGTTGACAAATGAAAAGTTAAAAAAACTCAGTTAACTCCATCAGATATAGAAATAAATCGAGATTTATTCTTAAAACGAAAAAGAATTACAAAAAAACTAATCCAGCGATAACTGATGAAGAAGTAAAAAGAAGTTTTACGAAAAGAGTATTTAGAAAAAAATTATCGATTAAAGAAACGTTAGAAGAGACCAAAAACAGATTTAGATGCTAGGTTGAAAAAAAGTTGCGGCGCATACATTGAGCATTATTGGAGACACGCCACAAAAATAGAGAAAAAGTAAAACGTGATATTGAAGCTAATAAAGAAAAAAATATTATTAGGATTATCATATATAAATAGATTTTTATAATATAGACTTTGGAGACACTAATATTCGCGATATACTAGCATATAATCCAAGTTCATTTGGTAAGAAAAATGTTACATCTTTAGATTGGTTAACACATCTTGGATCTATGAGTTATGACGAATTAAAACTAACTAATAGTCCAAAAACATTTGAGAAATACTTCGGGAAAATCACGGATAAACCAACGCTACTAGATTTCCTTGATTACAATAGAACTACATTCACTAATATGGACGGTGATACGTGGTTGAAGAAAGCGACTAAAGCTATCGTAGTTGAAAAAACTTCGAAACAGAAACCTGACGAAAAAGTAGAATTATATACAAAATTAACTACGCCTCCTGAGAAATACGGGGCAGAAGAACTTCAAGTAAAAAATAGAAGACAACAGAATATAGCTACATTATTAGGTTTGGTAAATATTAAAGAACCAAGCGTGTATGCTATAACTAATATGGCGACAGTAACTTATGGAAATGTCGGGACCTATATGGATACTTCTTTAGAGAAAACAAATAAAGCTAAGTATGCCGAAGAGCTTAATAAGGTTAAAGAATTGATAGAATTAACTGCGACAAGACAGGCTGATTATATTGATACTCTATATAGAATAACAAAAGCGGAAAATCGTCCGAAACTAATTACTAATAGAGTAATTGTAGATACGATGAAAAAATATACGCCTAATGAGTTTGCTGGAATAGCGACAACATGGTCTAAAGAGTCAGGACCAACAGCGGATAAAGGGGTTAAAGACTTTATGACACCTCTAGGACTGTATTCACCATGGCAAAATGTTGGTGCAGAAGCGAATGGAGTAGGTGTCCGTTACTTTATAGATAGGGTTCTGGATGATAGAGGTTCAGCGACTTACTCTCATGAAATGACGCACTTATTAGACAGAACAGTGCTGTTTAATAATCATGGTCGACGAGATGGTACAGCTGCAGAATTCTATGCTCGAGGAATCTTCGAGAATTCTTATACACCAGAAAAAAAGATACATATTTCAACTTAAACTTTGTTTTTGACGAAAGTAATAAGAACGGATTTTATAATAAAAAAACAGATAGATTCAAGACGGATGCAGATTTGAAATCTTATATGCACGGAAGTTTTGATGTGCTATATAGTCTAGATTATTTAGAAGCGGAAGCAACAAGGAAGCTTTCAGCAGAAGATAAGACTAAATATTTCAAAAAAATAACACCGATAAAAACAACTGGTGTGAGAACACCTGTAACATACACAAATCCAGCAGTTCAAGCTACGCACAACAGTGAAAAAAATCTCAGCAATCATACTGGCAGAAGCAGAAAAAAATTAAATGATATTAATAGTTTAATTGACAATAATATTTTTAGTAAATCGCTATATCATAAATGGATTCAAATCAACAGGTGATGTTGCAGCTAATGGATATTATCTTGTAGATATGTTTGATACAATTTTTGGAGTAAGTGAAAATGATAAAGGTATGAGTGGAGATATTACATTCAGAAAACAAGCCTTTGAACTTATGGGAGCTTTGGGCTATTATGAAGGATTTGTACCTTATGTATCGAATCAATATAAAAACCAAGCTGAAGCAGCAGGAAAACCATTATCTGATAAGTATATTTTTTTGAAAAATATATTAGGTAAAACATATGCACAGTTCAAAAAAGATCAAATTAATGAACGTGTTGCAAAAATTAGATAGACTGAAATCTATTACGATAAATTATAACGGAAGAGAAGAAGTAATTGATAGTAAAGAAAAAAATTACAATCACTTATGAATGAAGCTGTTTTTAGCTGAAGTAGCTCAAATAAAAAGCAGGAAACACAACAGCTCAGAAATATATGTTTATAGAAACACCAGTGCAAAAAAACTTAAAAAAAGAGATCTATAAAAGCATACTTAAGACAATCACAAGACTTTACAGAGTCTATTTATAGAATATAAAAAAAGTGTGTAGGGTAGTATACAACCTGCTTTTATCGGATGAGGAAGTACTTGATAAAGCAGGTTGTTTTTTTAAGTGCTCTACTTTAATGTGGTTAAAATTTGAATTTTCATCTTTTTACGATAAAAAAACGAAACAAAATGTTCCGTTTTTTTATTATAAAAAAAATTGATTTTTTTAAAAAAATATTATAATTATTTTTGAAATAAAAAGAAAAAGTATGTATTATTATTAAAGAGAGAATAAAGCTATGTTTAACGTAAAGATTAGAGAAATTAAAGTTGTAAATTTTTAAAAAAATACTAAATATGGGGAGTTGCAATTTCCAAGAGTTTTGAATCCTGACAGTAAAGATATTTTAGGTGTATATGGTCAAAAATGGTTCGGGAAAGACTGCTATTATTGATGCTATGGAACTTGTTCAAAAAAATTAATGACAGGTAAACCGTTATTGGAGGATGCTGGACACTATATAATGGCTAACCAAAAATTATATGCAAGTAGCAGTCTCTTTTGATATGGATTATAAGATGATTGAGTATGTTGTTGATTATGAGGTAACTATAAAAAAAAGAGAAAGATAAGTGTCTAATAGACTCAGAGGAGATTAAATATAAGAAAAAAATGAGGATGAATTTAGTAGAAAGAAAAACCTTATTTAAATATTCTGATTCGAAGAAAAAAACCGTTAACCCCTAAAACGAAGGTAGATAAATTATCTAAATACTCGTTTAATGATGTTAGTAATAAGATAAATATAATGGTTATTAATGAATTAATTAGAAAAGAAAGTAAATCTTATTTGTTTAATTCAATGTTTATGGAAATGTTAGGAGAGTATAAGGATGAGTTTAAAGAAGAATATTGTATTTTTGAAGGGGTTGAATAGATATGCTAATATAAACCTATTTATTATTTCTTCCGAAAATAGTGGAGCAATAGAATTTAAATTCTTTATTCCGGTTAATTTTTAAGATTACAGAAAATAACCATGTTTCTAAAGGTGAAATAGCATTGATGTTAGAAAAAAACCTACATTTATGAATGATAGACAACTTGAAATAGTTGAGAAAATCGTAGATTGTATGAATATTGTAATGAAAAAAATAATTCCTGGAATGACAGTTGAAATATTGAACTTAGGTAAAGAAGTTGTTGATGTAAAGGATAATGGAGAGGAAGTAATTTTAAATAAACTAGAGTTATTTTCTAATCGTGATGGGATAAGTATTCCATTAAAATTTGAATCACATGGTATTTTTGAAAATATTATCAATTTTTAAATGTTTTTAATTAATGTATATAACGAAAAAGACATAACTTTATTTGTTGATGAACTAGATGCGGGGATTTTTGAGTATTTACTAGGGGAGTTGCTGGAGGTTTTCTGTATGAGAGCTAAAGGACAATTGCTGTTTACTTCACACAATTTGAGAATTTTAGAAACTATACCAAAAAGGAACTTAATATTTACAACAACAAATCCTGAAAAATCGCTATATAAAATTAACAAGTGTCAAAAAGTAATAATAACTTGAGAGATTTGTATATACGTACTATTATGCTTGGTGGACAAAAAGAGGAGTTATATCAAGAAACAGATAAAATAGAAATTAGTAAGGCTTTTGGAAAAATAGGGAAGGTGTTATCTAATGGGTAAAATGAAGAAGGTTGTTTTTATTTGTAGTAGAAGGATCCCACAGATGAAACAGCATTACAAACCAATTTTGAAAAAAAGTTATTGCAAAATGATAAAGTTAAGTTTGATGTTTTACATAGAGATATTACATCGGATATTAAATGTACTACAAAAAAATATAAAAGAAAAAAATAGGAAGAGAGATTAATGAATACTTAGATGTCTCTAAGTTAAAGAAAAAAAAGACATAAAGGAAATAGTTCATTTGATAGATACAGATGGTTCATTTATAACAGATGACGCTATTGAAGAAAAAAACAAGGGGAGATAGAATATACTGAAGAAAAAAATACTAGTAAAAAAATAAAGAAAAAAATTAGAAGAGAGAAATCAGAGGAAGACTGCAATAGTAAAAGCTTTTTATGTACAACTGAACGAATATTAAGAGATATACCGTATAGAATTTATTATTTTTTTCTAGAAATAGAGAGCATGTTCTTAATAACGTAACTGAAAAATTTGTCCACTGATGAAAAATGGGATTTAGCGGAGGAATTCTCTGATAGATATGAAAATGATGTGGAAGGTTTTTGTGAACTTATGTGCAACTCATCATTTTTCAAAGGGGGATAAGTATAAAGAGTCATGGGAATTTATTTTTAGATGGCACAAATTCACTAAAGAGGTATTGTAATTTTTCATATTTTTTTAAAAAGATTTATATTTTTGTGAGTAGTAAGTTATTAAATATTGAAAAATAACTTATAAATCAGCTTAGCTGACATTAAGAGGATATACGTTAGTGAGGCTGATTCAAAAGTACTAGATTTTTAAAAAAATAGTTTACATGAAAAACTCATAGACGCAGTGGTTTGTTGATATCTAAATTCGTTTCATAAAAAGCTTTTAGATATCTAATAAACTGTACGGGTGACTCGACAAAAATCTATTTCTCCGAAATCACGATTTTTTGAGTCACTCCCTGTGTTTAAAATTATAGAAATGATTAGTTTTTTTATTATTGTCCATGATTTTTTTAAGATTGTATAAATAAATTTTTTTAAACAAATATTATAAAAAGGAGAAACACGTATGGACAGATTTAAGAGTGTTAATTTTTTTATTATACATTAGGTATAATGTTAGTTATTTCGTTAGTTGCGAAATATCTTGCTCAAGTTCCGGCGTTAAAACTTTTTGGGCATTTAGTTATCGCTTTAGTTATAGGTATGGCTTTACAGAGCTCAAAAGGATTGAAGGAACAAGTTATAGCGGATATTCCGTTTATAAGTAATAAATTTTTGCGACTTGGAATAATTTTATTAGGATTTAAGCTAGCGTTGGATAGGCTTCTTGTGGAAGGAAAGAAAACACTGGTGGTAGCATTTTTTATAGTGTTGTTTATGATAACTTTAACTTACTTTATGTGTCGTGCTTTTAAAGTGGATCATGAGCTTGCTTTACTCTCTTCGTGTGGTTGTGGTATTTGTGGAGCTGCGGCTGTTATGGGGGTAAGTGGACAACTTCGTGCAAAAACTGATAACAGTGTTCTTGCTGTTGCTGTTGTTGCGATACTGGGGACGGTGTTTACATTGATAGAGGTAAGTCTGCAGCCTTATTTAGGTCTTGATGCATACAACTACGGAGTGTTTACAGGAGGAAGTCTTCATGAAATAGCTCATGCAGTTGCGGCTGGAGGAGCAGGTGGACAAGTGGCTTTAGATGCAGCGATTTTGACAAAACTGTCACGTGTTCTTATGCTTATCGTAGTTGCGGGAATATTGATTGTTGTTAACAAAAAAACTCAGGATGAAACAAAAGGTAAGGTTCCGATGCCGTACTTTATCCTAGGATTTATCTTTATGAGTATCTTGGGAAGTTACGTTACTTTCTTAAAACCATTAGCTCCATTTTTTGTAGATGCTGCATATGTATTCTTAGGTATGGCTATGGCGGCGTTAGGAATGAGTGTTAATTTCAGAGTTATAAAAGAACGTGGTATAAGAGTATTTACAGCATGTTTCTTATCATCGATCATTTTAATGATAGTGTGTTATGTTATTGCGAAATTTATTTTTTAGAAATATATCGCTAAGTATTATGTGAAAATGTTAGATTGGAAAATTTTAAATAAAATTAGTCCAATGCTAATTGTAATATGAAATAAACAAAGAGGAGAACAATTATGACGATTACTAGTTTATTAGGAATAAAGTATCCAGTTTTTCAAGGAGCAATGGCTCAAATAGCAAGGCACGAACTTGTTTCGGCTGTTTCTAACGCTGGAGCTTTGGGGATTTTAGCTTCTGGAGGTGTAAGTCCTGAGGAGCTTCGCAAAGAGATTCAACAATGTAAAAAACTTACAGATAAACCGTTCGCGGTAAATCTAATGCTTATGATGCCGAATATCGAAGAAATAATTGATGTTGTTATCGAAGAGGGGGTTAAGGTTGTAACAACAGGAGCAGGAACTCCGAGAAAATTTATGCCGTGTTTAAAAGAAGCAGGGATAAAAGTTATACCAGTTATCCCATCTGTTAAGGCTGCGAAGAAAATGGAAGAGCTAGGGTGCGACGCAGTTGTAGTGGAAGGTATGGAAGCAGGAGGGCACGTAGGAACAAGTACTACTATGTCACTACTGCCACAAGTAACAAGTGCGGTGAATATTCCGGTTATCGCAGCTGGGGGTATAGCCGATGGTCGTGGAATGGCTGCAGCTTATTGTCTTGGAGCGAACGGTGTACAAATGGGAACTGTGTTCTTGGCTTCTAAGGAGTGTCCGGTGACAGATGAGTATAAAAACATGATTATAGAAGCGGATGATACATCTACGACATTAACAGGAGAAAAATTCGGAGCACCTGTTCGTGGTATTAAAAATGAACTTACAAAAAGATACCATGAATTGGAAGAACAATCTTCAACACTTATGGAGTTAGAGGAGTTAACACTAGGTTCATTAAGACGTGCGGTTTATGATGGTGATGTTGAAAATGGTTCTGTAATGGCAGGGCAAATCGCAGGATTAGTAAGTGAGATTCGTCCGGTAAAAGTTATAATAGAAAGTGTAATTGAAGAAGCACGAAGAGTGTTAGGGAAGACGAAAATATAGTTGTTGAGAGAATCTAGGTAACCAGTTGATTGCCTAGATTTTTTTATGCAATTTCTTGTATTATTTTTTTAGTAGTGGTGATTTAGAATTTATAATTAATATTGAAATATCTGAGATGTTTTGATAAAATAAATATGTTGATATAATAAGTATAATTTATATTGTTATATTTATTTATTAACGTATATAGAAGGAGGAAAGTTATGTACATTAACAAAAAAATATTAAGAACGATAACGTTGAGTTTATCTGCGGTGGTTCTTGCGTCTTGCGGACAAAACACTACTAGTAACACTTCAGAGAGCAGTGTAAAAACTGAGAAAAAGCAAGAACAAGAAGTATCTAAACCTATAGCTATTTCTGAAGCGTTTAAAACAGAAGGTGTTTGGTATAGAACTAAGATAGAAACAGGATACCAACTAGATAAAAATGCTGAGATATTTGAGGTTGTTGCATTTGATGGTAAAGGGAATGCTACTTTTTATGCAGATGGAGGAAATAATCCAGGGAAGAGATTGACTCTTAAAGATGTTGCAAATAAGAGTGATAGTGAAGTATTAGAGTTGGTTAAAAAGAATAGTTTGAAAAACTATGATGAGAAAAAATTAAGCTATGTTAAATCTCAAGAAAATGCAAGTATGCCGGCGGATAAAAAAGTAATGAGTGATCAAGCTATTAGTAAAATTAAAAATCTTCAATATAAAGAAGCTACGCTAGTTCCGTATAAATTGAAAAACTAAGACAGATAATACTGGAAATAATGTAAAAATCAGAGACTATAGTAGCAGAATATAAAGAAATAAGATTCGATATAGTATGGCAAAAAAATATGAATTTGAATAACATTGAACTTGATGAAAATGGCTATAGTAATAAAAAGTTTGTTGCGATAGCTAAGTCGCTAATCTCTAATCAACGAGTATTCGATTCTCTATTTTCAGGTTTCACAGACGGTTCAGATGCCTTTGTTACTAAGGTGAAAGATGGGCATAAAGGTTTTTGCTTTTTGATAATCCAAAAAAACTGAAGGAATAGAGGTAGACTAATAAAAAAATGGTATATTATAATGTTAACGGAGCAGTGTTTCTTAGTATTTTTTTAGAAAAAAATATAGAAGAACCTAGGTTAATGTTATGTAAATAAAAAAATTTATTTATTTAAAAATATAATAGTAAAAGTAATAAGATAAGGAGTAAAAATTATTGTTCCTTATCTTATTTTTTTAACTGATATATAGATTTAAATACTAAAAAAACAAATAAGAATTCTATATGTTTTATTTATGTTTCAATTGACTATGGTTAGTGTTTATTATATTATAGGTATATGTTTATTTTTATTATTTATAGGAGGGGTTTTATGATAGACCAAAGGTATAAACATGTTACTTATGGTTCTTCTTTTAAAGATTTCTTCAAAGGATTCGTGGATTTTACAGGGTACTCTTCAGTACCTGGACACTGGTTTCCTGTAGGAAGTATTTTAGGAGGATTTATTCTATTAACAGTTTTAGTGTTCCAAGGAGTATTATCTTCATTTTTCTAGTATTGGAAGAAGATCAACAAGTGATTTTGGATACTTATTAGGTGGAAGTGCATTTAGCGATGGAGTGTCTACTCTTCAAACAGGGTTAGCATTCGGAATATTTATGCTGATAGCTGGAATTATTTTAATTTTACCGCTAACTGCAAGCTTCGCAAGAAGACTTCGTGATGTAGGATTTGCTACATGGGGAATTGTTATTTTTAATAGCTTTATATTATATTTTATCTTATTTCACAGTGTATTTATTAACTCCAGTGTACTGTATTGTTTTCGTATTTGTATTAATGTCATTACCATCAAATGCAGTAGAAACTAATTCTAATAGCGAATTTGCTAAATTTTTCTTAAGACAAACTATTCAAGCGCAACAATACTATAGTCAATTTGGAAACCCTTTTGGACAACCTGTTCAATATGATCAGTTTGGAAATCCAATTCCAAACCAACCATATTTTTAATAATGGTATGAACCCAGGATTCCAAGGGCAACCACAAGGGTTTAATCCAAATGCTCAACAAGGACGACCAAACCCAGGATTCCAAGGACACTCACAAGGGTTTAATCCGAATGCTCAACAAGGGCGACCAAATCCAGGATTTCAAGGGCAGCCACAAGGGTTTAATCCAAATGCTCAACAAGGACAACCAGGATTCCAAGGACACTCACAAGGGTTTAATCCAAATGGTCAACAAGGGCGACCAAACCCAGGATTCCAGGGACACTCACAAGGGTTTAATCCAAATGCTCAACAAGGGCGACCAAACCCAGGATTCCAAGGGCAAGCACAAGGGTTTGATCCAAATGCTCAACAAGGGCGACTAAACCCAGGATTCCAAGGGCAACCGCAAGGATTCAACCCACAAGGACACCCAAGATTCCAAGGACAACCGCAAGGCTTCAATCCAAACGCTCCGCAAGGAGGGCAACAAAGTCAGAGTTTTAACCAAAATACTCCAGAAGAAGGGCAACAAAATCAGGGTTTTAACGTAAATAAAGTTCAAGGACACTCACAACAAGTACCAGAAGTGGATGAAGTTGAAGAAGTTGTGGTTGAGCAACAAAATGTAGAAGTAGCACCACAAGTTGAGGTTACTCCAACAGTAGAGGAAGTAGCACCACAAGTAGAAACAACTCCAGAAGTAAAAGTTGAAGTTGCAGGTGGAGCTAGAAGTAAAAGACTTCAAAAAGTTAAATAGAAACGAAGAAGAAGTTGGATTCAAAAAAAGAAGATAAGAATATTATCTAAATAGATAAAAAGCTAAGAGGTTCAGGCGGAAATGTTGAACCTCTTATTTTTTTGATTTGGACATAAGTGCAGATGGTGACTGTAATATTTTTGTTCTTATTTGCTAATTTTACTACTTTAAAGTATAATACTTATAAGTAGTAAAAAGTTAAGTAATGATAAAAAAATAATTTATAATAAGAAGGTGAACTTATGTTTTTTTAGGAAGAGAAAAAGAGTTGAATTCTTTGGAGAAGATGTACAATAAAAAAAGGATTTCAGATGGCTGTTGTCTATGGTAGACGTCGTATAGGAAAGACGTTTTTTTATTAACTGAATTTGTAAAAGATAAGAATTCACTATATTTACCTGCAGAAGAAGTGAACGACATGTTGAATCTTCAAAAATTTTCTCGAATCTTAGGTGAGAAGATGGAAATAACAAATTTTCCAAGTGTGGAAAATTGGAATAATTTCTTTAACTTGATAAAAGAAAAATTTGGAAAGGAGAAGTTGGTTCTTATTATTGATGAGTATCCATATGCAGCAACAGCTAATAAATCTTTAAATTCTATATTGCAACATGTTATCGATCACGAGTTGAAGGATACTAATATCTTCTTAATCCTTTGTGGTTCTTCTATGAGTTTTATGGAAAACCAAGTTTTAGGAGAAAAAAGTCCTTTATTTGGGCGACGAACAGGACAGCTAAAAGTTAATCCATTAGATTACTATGATTCTGCAAAATTCTATCCAAATGCGAGTAATGAAGACAAGGTTAAATATTATGCCTGTGTAGGTGGAACGCCGTACTATTTAACATTAATAGATGAAAAATTATCGTTTGAAGATAATATAAAAGAACTTTATTTTGATATTAATGGATATTTAAATAATGAAGGTGTGCTTCTCATGAAGCAAGAATTTAGAGAACCAGCTAACTATAATGCGGTTTTACAGGCAATAGCTAGTGGATCGAATACTTTGGGAGAAATTGTTAGCTATACTAAACTTGAAACTAATATAATCTCGAAATATTTATTAGTCTTACAAGATTTGAATTATATCGAAAGAGTAATTCCTTTTGGTGCCAATTCGCTGAAAGGGAAAAACTAGCAGGTATATTATTACAGAGAATTTTTTTAGCTTTTTTTGGTATCGTTATGTATTTTCTGTTAGAGCAGAAATAGAGCGAGGATATGGAGATGTTTATGCGGAAGTAGCGCTAAGTGATTTACCGAATTTTGTTGGATCTATTTTTTTGAGGAAATATCAAGACAGTATTTGAGAAGAATGAATATAAATAAACAATTACCATTTGTTGCAAAAAAACTTTTGGTCGTTGGTGGGGAAAAAGATAAAAAGGTAGTGTTCAAGAAATAGACGTTATTGTTGATTCTATTCTTGATAAGAAAATGATAGTAGGCGAATGTAAGTGGCGTAATTCTTTCAAATTACAGAAAACTATAGATTTATTGTCGCAAAGGGCGGAAATTTTTTTGATAAATATATTATATATAAATATTTATTTGTGAAAAAAATAATGATATTTTTGACAGAAGAAGGTGTAACTGTAGTTACGTTAAATGAATTATACGAGTAATTTTACTACTTTAAAGTATAATACTTATAAGTAGTAAAATCCGATATGCAAAAATATAGAAAGTTATGAGTTAAGAGAGTGAAATATGTGATTGAATCGCTCAAGTACAATTGTAAAAAAACTTTCATCGATGAAGTTGATTTTTAAAAATCTGATTGTAGGTGAATGCTTCTATACTATTATGAAATAACTTGAAAATAATATTGAAAAACTATAAATCGCTCGTCATTTAGAAAAACAGTCAAAATAAAGAAATAAAAACACTCAAATTAATCAATAATTTTGATTAATTGTGAGTGTTTTTTTGCTTGAAATTGATTGAATAGCTATATTATATTAGATATAATAATCTTGGGAGTTAGGAGAAGAAAAAAATGGTAAATGAAAGATGGAATAAGATTTTAGATTTGTTAGATAAGGAAGGTTCATTGAGTCTTAAAGACTTAATGGAACATTGTGATGTATCTGAAGCTACAGTTAGACGGGATCTTACGAATCTAGAAGCAAAAAATTTATTATTTAGAACTCATGGGGGTGCGATAAAACGTTCTGCAGCTCGCGGTAGTGAAGAAAGTGTAGAAGTAAAACGTGCTGATTTTCTACAGGAGAAAAGAGAGGTTGCTAAATACATTTGTGATAATATCTTACAGTCTGGACAGACGATTTATCTTGATGCGGGAACGTCGACATATGAAATGATAGAGCATCTTCGAGATAGAAAATTAACGGTAGTGACGAATTCAACGTATCATTTACCAAAACTTATAAATAACAAAATTCATACAATCATCTTAGGTGGAACTATAAAACACTCTACACAAGCGGTTATAGGTTCTGTAGCTATTGAACAGCTTAAAAAGTATAGTTTTGATATGTGTTTTATAGGATGTAATGGAATTGATGAAAATTTTGGAATAACGACTGCCGAAGAGAATGAATCTTTTATGAAAGCAACGGGACTAAAAAAACAGTAAGAAGAAATATATTTTAGCGGATAAGTCGAAGTTTGGTCATAGAAAATTTCAAAAAAATTTGCTGAACTAGATGATGTAATTATAGTATCGTATGAAGTTCCAGAGGGATATAGAAAATATAAAAAAATATAATAGAGGTAAAAATATAAAGGAGGAACAATAGTGTATTATACAATCACTTTAAACCCTGCTGTTGATATGCTGACAACGGCGGAAAATTTTGCACTTGGTAAGTTAAATAGAACCCAAGAAGCGAAGTATGTAGTAGGTGGAAAAGGAATTAATATCTCAATCTTACTAAACAATGTTGGTGTTGATAGTAAGGCTTGGGGATTTGTTGCTGGATTCACAGGATATTTTATAAAATCAGAACTAGATAAGCTAGGTGTAAAACATGATTTTGTAGAAACACGAGGAGCAACTAGAATTAATATGAAATTAACTACAGATACAGAGACTGAAATTAATGGTCAAAGTAGTAGTGTAAACCTAGATAACGTAAGTGATTTCTTTACAAAATTAGAAGTACTGACGAAAGAAGATGTGGTATTCCTATCAGGTAATGTTATCGCCGGAATGGGTGTAGAAGACTTCAAAGCTATTGCGAAGAGAGTATCTGCTTCAGGAGCAACATTAGTAGTAGATAGTAACAAGGACTTAGTTTTAGATACGCTTCAGTACGAGCCGTTCGTAGTTAAACCGAATGAATTTGAGCTTGGAGAAATGTTTGGCGTTACTTTAAATAGTGTAGAAGAAATCTTGCAGTATGCTGAAAAATTACAAGAGCGTGGAGCGAAAAATGTCCTTGTTTCACGTGGAGCAGACGGAGCTTTACTACTGACTGAAGATAAAGAAGTGTTTGAGGTTAATGTAGCTAAAGGTGAGATAGTATCGACAGTTGCGGCGGGAGATAGTATGCTTGCGATGTTTGTTGCAAAATATAACGAAACAAAAGACTACAAAGAAGCTCTGCGTTTTGCGTCGGCTGCAGGTGGTGCGACATCATTCTCAGTAGGTGTAGGAACTAAGAAACTTATTGCGGAATTAATTCCACAAATCAAAGTTAAAAAAATAAAATAAAACGTCTAGATGTTGTTATAGAAGGATTATAAAATATAGTTTGGTTAAAGATAATTATTTCCAAGGAAATATAAAACAAAGGAGAAAGAAATGAAATTAACAGATGTTCTAAATTATGACTTAGTTCAATTCGGATTCAGTGCTACTGATAAAAAAGAAGCTCTGGATAAACTAACAAGTATGTTAGTGGAAAAAAATATTATTGCTAGTAAAGAAAATTTCTTAAACGCATTATTAGCTCGTGAAGCTCAATCAACTACAGGAGTGGGAGAAAATGTAGCTATCCCTCACGCAAAAAGTGTAGACTTTGATAAAGCGATGATTGTTTATGCGAAAAGTGACGAAGGTGTTGAGTGGGAGAGTTTTGACGGACAACCAGCTAAACACATCTTCATGATTTGTGCACCAGACGGTGGAGCAGACGAGCACCTTAAAGCTCTAGCTTCATTATCACAAGCTCTTATGGATACAGATGTAAAAGCAGGATTAGATAAAGCTACAACAAAAGAAGACGTAGAAAAAGTATTCGTAGACTTCGTAGCGAAAGCAGAAGCTCCAAAAGAAGAAAAACAAGAAGCACCAAGTGGAGAAAAACCTTACATCATTGCGGTAACAGCTTGCCCAACAGGTATTGCCCACACATTTATGGCTGCAGAGAAAATCAAAGAAACAGCTAAAGCGATGGGGCTAGATGTTAAAGTAGAAACAAACGGTCAAATCGGTGTAGAAAACAAACTTACAAAAGAAGATATCGAAAGAGCAGCGGGAATTATCGTTGCGGCTGATAAAAAAGTAGAAGTTGCACGTTTTGACGGGCGTCCAACAATTATAACAAAAGTAGCTGACGGAATTAATAAACCAGAAGAACTTATTCAAACAATCTTAGATGGGAAAGCACCTATCTATAAACACGACGGAGCAGCAGATACTTCTGAAGAATCTTCAACAAATGAAAGTATCGGACGTCGAGCTTACAAACATTTAATGGAAGGTGTAAGTAACATGCTACCATTTGTAGTAGCTGGTGGTATTCTTATCGCATTATCGTTTATCTGGGGTATTAACTCATTTGATCCGAAAGATCCATCTTATAACAAGGTTGCAGAAGTGTTATTCTACTTCGGTAAAATTTCATTTAGTATGATGTTACCAATCCTAGCAGGATTCATCGGTCGTTCTATTGCTGACCGTCCTGGGTTCATCGTTGGTATGATCGGTGGTATCTTAGCAGATCCAAGTATTTTAGGTCTGAAAAGTGATTTATTAGCGTATACTCCTTCAGGATTCTTAGGAGCGTTAGTAGCCGGGTTCTTAGCTGGTGGAATTATCCACGTATTAAAAATTGCATTCAGTTGGATGCCACGTTCATTAGATGGTATTAAACCAATTTTCCTATTCCCTATCTTAGGGTCACTTATCATGGGATTATTAATGATTTTCCTAATCAACGCGCCTATGGCAAGTGTTATGGAAGGGCTAAAACACTTTATCGAAAGTCTTAGCGGAAGCGGTAAATTCATCCTTGGATTCGTAGTAGCTGCGATGATGGCTATTGATATGGGTGGTCCGATTAACAAAGCTGCTTACGTAACAGGTACAGCTCTATTAACATCTGCTGGATCAGCAGGGAGTGATGTAATGGCTGCAGTTATGATCGGTGGTATGGTACCTCCATTAGCGATCGCAATCTCAGCAACAATCAACAAAAATATCTGGCCGAAAGCTCAACGTAGTGGAGCATTAGTAAACTACGTAATGGGATTATCATTTATCACAGAAGGGGCTATCCCATTCGCAGCAAGCAACCCAGCGCGTGTTATTCCACCGTTATTTATCTCAAGTGGTATAGCTGGAGCCCTAAGTATGACTTTCGGAATTGTATCGAAAGCTCCTCACGGAGGAATCTTCGCTGTTCTTGCAAGTGCAGTAAGTAACCAACTTATGTATCTATTAGCTTTGGTAATTGGTTCAGTGCTAGGTGCATTACTATTAATCGCATCATTAAGCTTTGGTAAAAAAAGATAGTAAAATAATCTTTTAGTAAGTCATAAAATTATAAGAAAATACCTAAAATAAAAAAGTCGTTGAAGTTTCAAGATTCAGAGCTTGGAACCTTGGCGGCTTATTTATTTGCTAGGTACTGACTTAAAAAGTTTTAAATTTAAAAAAAGTGTATATTATAACTCATAGGCTCAGTGGTTTATTGATATCTAAATTCGTTTTATAAAAGCTTTTTAGATATCTAATAAGCTGTGTGGGGGTGACTCGACAAAAATCTTATTTCTTAAAAAAATCACGGTTTTTGAGTCACTCCTCGGTGAATAAGGGATTAATTCTGGCGATGAATAGTTACCATAATTAATATTAGTTTGACTACCTTATTTTTTTGCGTGATAAAAATTATTTATGATTATTATGTAGTATAAAGGCAGTTTTTTGAGAAGAGAGGAGTGGGTTTATGAATATAATTTTTTGTACCTCACCATTTCAAGTTTTAATAGCGAAAGAGATAGCACGAACAACTGAAGAAAAATTTATAGGAATCTATCAAAGAATGTCTTATGATGATAGACAAAGAATATATGCTGAAAGAATGTCTGAATTTTGTGAAGATACTCTATTTATAGAAGATGAAAGCTGGGGGCGTGAACTTAGAAAAAAATTGGAGAATGTTAAACTAGAAAAGTTCTATCTTGCTAGTTTAGATAATCCGATTGCTTTAGGTATATTAAGTTTTGCTCCTATGCAACTATTTACCTTTGATGACGGCAGTACTTCGCTGATAACTCCGAATATGTATAATGTAAATCCAAGTAGAGTAGTATCACACAACGGTATGACTTTAGAAAATGTTATAGAGTTATCTCAAGGGCATTATACAGTATTTGATAAAAAAACGCAATTTTTTTCCAGATTCAAAACTTATAAAAATGAAATTTAATGTAGAGCCAGTTGGATTTACTCGAGCTAATAATGGTAAAACAATTAAAGTATTTTTAGGTCAAGCGTTAGGATCTTGTATTGATGAAAAGGATATAGCAATTACAAAAAAATTAACTAAAAAAAGCATTGGATAGTTTAGGGGATGTTTTATATTATCATCATCCACGAGTTCCTCTAAGAATAGAAAATGCTACTACTGTAACTACTAATTTTTGCTTTGAAGAAGAAATTTATAGATTGTTAAGTGAATACGAATTTGTCGAAGTCTATGGTTTCTACTCAACGTCATTTGTTTTAATAAAAGATATTCCAGGAGCCAGTGTGAAAAGCTTTAGAACATTTTTGACAACGAATGAAGCACAGATATATAAAGCTCTAGGAATAGAGTATATAGACTTACCCTTATCGGATACTGCTGTAGATATTATTATGCCAGTTTATAATAGCGAGGGAACTGTGGAAGATGCTATAAGATCGGTGTTGAATCAAACTCATACTAATTATAGATTGATTATTGTAGATGACGGTTCGACTGATGAGACGGAAGTCGTATGCAAAAAATATTTAGAAAATAATAGAGTGATATATCATAAAGTTGAACATGGGGGGATTTCAAAGGCTTTAAATACCGGTATTTCTCTAGCAACAGCTGATTATATCGCAAGACAAGACTCTGATGATGAATGGATGTCGTGGCACTTGGATTTTCTTCTTAATGAGTTGGACTCAAATCCGAATTTAGATATTATTGGTTCAAAAGTTATCGAGGATGAAAATAAGATACCAGGTGGTATAAGAAGGAATTATTTTAACACTCTTTCAGGGGAACAATTATGGTTAACTTTAGCCTATAGGAATGTGTTCAATTACTCTACGGTCATTTTCAAAAAGAAAGCCTATGAAGAAGCGGGAAGGTATGATTCGAAATTTGATGGATTTGAAGATTGGCATTTATGGGCTCGTATGGTGACGAAAGATAATGCTTTGGTGCTAAATACAGTTACTGCACATTATAGGTTGTCAGATTTTTATAAAAAAGAGATGCTTTTTAGAAGTAGACTTGCGAGAAGTCGTGGTTTAAGATTGGAAGATGTGATGAGGTAAGCGATGACTAAAGTATTTACGATAAAAGAAGGAGTGCCGTGTAATATTTATGGATTCGAAAGAAGTCAACTGGTACGTCAAGATATTTTTAAACAAATAGGTATTGATCAGCAGATAATTATTACTAATTTATCCGTTTTTGTTCCTAACTTTGTGGAAACTCTTGAGGGATTGGGATTTGAGAATTTTTATCATGTTATTTTTGAAAAATCGGACATAGCAAGAGATAAACCTAGTGTTGATAAAAGTTTTGCTAATACGTTGGAAGATGTCTTGAAAGTTGAATATACTAAAGAAGGTTTTGTTGGGATTGTTCGTTATCGAAATGGCAATGTAGAATGTTATACTTCACAACTATTATATAGGTATATCCCAAAAACAAATGAATTTATTCTTTATGGAAAAGAGGGAGTAGTGCTCGAGGGTGATGTTTCCGAAAATTATCATAAATACCATGTAACGAAAACAGGAGAAATATTATCACAGTGGCAGCTTGTGAGTGAATACTTAGTGGAAAATTCAACGGTAGACGATAGATTTATTATAGACATGGTTAATGAATATCCGTTACAGCTTAGAAAAATTTTTTTCCAAAATACAGGTAGAGAGTTATTTGCATATACGCATTATAATATACTAGCTCCATTTATGAAGTTTGTATTACAGGGATGGTGCAGTAATATTGTAGCGAGTCCTGTTTTAGAAAATCGTTTAGGAAGAGATAAGGTTAGATTTTTACCACCAGTATATGTAGAAGAAGTTATAGAAAAAGTATATACAAGTGTAAAAGATTGGTGCATAGTTGGTAATATGACGATAATAAAAAAATGTGAACTAGCGATAGAAGCGTTTAGGCAAACTCCGGATAGCATGTTAACTATTTATGGTAATTTACCAAAAGGATACAAAGAAGAAGATTTGCCTAAAAATGTTAAGTTCGCGGGGTTTGTAAACGAGGTTCCTTATGAAAATCATGAAGGGTATATTTCTTGTTCGCTTAGTGAATGTTTCGCTAATGCGGTGGTAGAGGCATCATCAAGGGGGTTAGTCTGTCTACTTTCAAACGTTGATTTAGCTCATAAATATTATGCGAGTATATGTGATAATACAAAAACATTCAATTCGTTTGAAGAATTAGTGGAGCTACTTAGCAAATATCAAAAAGAAGGTAAATATTCTTCTTCGATATTTGCAAATGAATATACAAAGCAAAAGGCGGCAGATGCTTATATAGAAGTTTTGAAAGTAAAGTAAAAAAATATCTATAAAACAAATGAATATACATGTTATTAAAATTCCTTATTGTGAAGTTTTTTTGTAGAAGAAGTCTGATAACAGATATGAATTCTCTATAGAAACGCATAATAAGGTTTTTTTCGTGAGTTTTTTTGAAATAGAAGTATTAGAGGGTATATTTAACGAATATTCTTTAATAAGAAAAATATATCGATTATTCATTTAATTAATATTTTTTTGTTGTAGCTTAATTAGAGATGAAGGATAAAAAAATATATTAAAAAAACACAAGATTTCTTGATAAAAAAACCATAGGATATGCTAAACTTTAAAAAGGCAACTATATTTGATATAGAATAGAATTACGATATGAATTTTTTTAATGTTTTTTTAATGGTTTATTTACAAAAAGATTTGCGGTGTGTTTAATACTAGAAAATAATCAAAAAAATTCAAGTGTGCATTAGGGTATTTGAGAGTTTGATATTTAGATAAATTTTATGGAGAAGTTTTTTTGTATCACTGAAACGATAAATAGATGCAGGAAAATAAGTTTTTGGGCGTTTTATCATTAAAAAAATAGCAGAAAAGGATAGGAAAGAGAGCGAAAAATATGTTTTAAAAAAATAATAGGAAAGAGAAGTTTTTCGTTAAGGAAATATAAAGATGGTCGTACTGATTCAAAATTAATCGGCGCTGTGATGATTGTTGGTCTAGGATTACTAGCTAATACTGGAATAGCATCAGCTAATGTAAGTTCAAATGGAACAGATTCAGCTACGGTAGTGACGGATACGTCAAAAGTTTCTTCAAGTTCGGCGACTACTTTTACAGATATTAAAGATTCATCGAAAAACATCACGGTGGATGCAGTATTAGGGAAGGGTGTTGCTGAACCAACAAAAAGCGAATTATAATGGTGCTCCAGACAGCAAGCCGGATGGCAGCGATGTACTTAATTTTAAAAAAAGAGGTTGATGTTAATTATATATTAATTAATGCTAGGAAGACTTTTAAAACAAAAACAGTAGATTTAGGATCGGGGAAAGTAATAACACCTTACGATAAAAAAGGTCTTGCAGCTGATACAGATGGGAAAGATTATCGTGAATCGACTGTAGATAATATAACAGTTTCAGAAGATTTAGGTAAAGAAGATATAGAAAAAGGTATAGAAACAGGTAAATTAGAAGTCGATGGAAAAATCTATGCGTATCAATATTCAAAAGTGTTGGATGGAAATCTTGCTATTTATGATAAGACGAAATTCAATGATATTGAAGTTCCGGTTTCTCCAGAAGGTTTACATAATAATCTAGGAGAGATTGATTATACAAAATTAGAAAGAAGAAGAGTATTTTTAGTAGAAGAACTTTCAGATGGTCATTATGGGAAATTCGTATTAGCAGAAAATGGTGTTACTAGTGATGAAGACGCTGTGACAAAATGGAAAGAAGGACAAGCAAACGCTAAAGACTTTACAAAAGAAAATGTCACACTTCAAGTGAGTGATACGATTCTTGTGATGGATCGAGACACGTATGCAACGGTTGAATCATCTAAGGAAAGAATAACAACTAAGAAAGGTAAGGAGACATATTCTACAGAACAACTAGGAACGTTTTCTTTTGATGATACTGCTGGTAGTTTTCGGGCGTATGCTCACGTGGTATCTGAAGACAGCTACTCTTATAATATTTATAGAAAACCAGGAGAAGATGGTGTGTTTGGGACTCCTGATGATATAGTATATAACTATGAAAAAAATGGAGAATGAAGAAAGAAAAGCAGTAAAAATCTGTCAATATAAAAAAACAGAAAACAGAATGACGTCAGATCCACGGGTTGTTTATGGGACTTCAGTTTTTAATGTAGCAGGACCAATGTTAAGTGGTGAGGCTACTCCTAAAGCAAAAAAACTATGTTGGATGTGTTAAAGGGATATGCAGGAGGGTTCTATCATGCGTTAACTTTTTTTAGATGAAAGAATTGATGAAAAAGCTAAGGAGAATATTTCTGAGGATGATAGAAGGAAAACTCAAGAGAATAAAGATAAAAATAGCTGCAGCAAGAAAAAAAGACTAGATGACTATTTAGAATCATTTTCAGAAAAAAAATAAAAAAAAGAAAATATAGATGTTGGGATAATAGAAAGTAATGATAGTCACAACGGGGAACTTGTTTTTAATGAAATTGTGTATGATTGGAGTGAACATGCCATTGATAACCCTTTGACAGACGTATCTTACGAAAGTTTATATAAACTTACACAGTTTTTTTAAAAAGGAATTTTTAAAAAAATACCTCAGGTGATAGGAGAATTTAGTATTGAAGGAAGGGGACCCTCACGGAGGAATGGATGATTCTATAGACTATGATGAAAATTCTAAAGTGTATAGCGAATATAAATATATTACGACTGGTTACACTTTTGCTCCTGTAATCGATAAAGAAGAAATGAAAGCAACAGAAGATAAGTTTAAACTTATCGAGGAATTATACAGTAAATTGAAAGGTGGAACAATAACTAGAGAAGAACTTCAAAAATTCGCTAGGGAAAAATTTAGCGCTTTTTCGATAAAAAAAGAAGGTCTTGCGAAGATTATATCCAGAGGAACCGATGAGATTACACAGTATAAGGAATACAATGATATCACTGATGTCAGGTTAGATGAAAAAACGACACAGAATAACGAAAAGGATGTGGAAAAATTCCTAGCGAAAGGGACATTAACGATTTTACCTGATGATAGAATAAAAGTGGAAGATGTAGAAGTTACAGATACTCCAGAGTGGGATGAAATAAAAGGGGATTATTGGAATGGGAAGATCACTAACATACAAGTAACTAGAAATCATGTTGAAACAGTAGATGAAACAACATACACGAAAAAAGAAGTCATCACACCAATTCGTGCTTATAGAGTAATGAGTGATGTAAAACCAGAGGTAAATCACTATTTCTATTTGACTAAAGAAGTACGCAGATGGGATCCGACAGTTACTAAACAAGGTAGTGTTGTTATTAAGTATGTGACAACCGATGGGAAACAATTAAAATCAGAAGTTGATAAAGATAAAGTTACGTTAGAAACAACAACTTTAGTAGAAAGATTTCCATATGAGGACAAAGGAGACTATTATAGTCTATATACATTTTTAGGAAAAGTAGATGAGCGTAACGAGGTTAAAGAAGTAGAACAAAACTATGACACAACTGAAAAACCAAAGCAATATCCAATATTAGTAGATGCTGATACAGGATTTACATACGAGTATGTAGGTCTAAAACAAGGTTCTGCAGCAGCTAGTGGTAAAGTAGTAGAAGGAACAACAGAAGTTGTTTACGAATATCGTCTAGTAAGTGAAGAAGAAAAAACACCATCTAGTTCTAGAGTGACAAAAACAGGTTCTGTTGATGTAAAACACGTTGTTATTAATGAAGATGGAAGCCTAAAAATATTAAAATCTGAAATCATCAAAGATAGAGTACCAGTAGAGTATGAAGATACTTATGTGACTTACTCAAATGGTGTGAAGGTGTCTGAACGTAAATCGACACGCACGGTTACAGAAAAATACGACACCACTGATAAACAATATCCAACGTTAAAAGATGAAGCTACAGGTTTAGTTTACAAATATGTAGGAGTGACATCAGATTCAGCTCCGGCAGAAGGAGATATAATTGCAGGAGAAAAACATGTTGTTTACAGTTATGTGTTAGATAAAAAAGAAGATACAAAACCAAAAGTAACAGAGGTGAAAGATAAAAAAGGAACGGTTATAGTTAAATTCGTAGATATAAATGGGAATTCTATCGCTGATGATAAAGTAGTTAAGGATAATGTGATAGTAGGAAAGGCGACAACTACGGTTTCGGGTGGGAAAGAGGAGACTATTTATAAAGTAACTGGAGAGGAGTACACTGTTACACCACCACAAACGATAGAAGTAGATGATCTAACGTTCAAACTTGAAAAGATTGTTCCAGTTTCAGAAAAATGGCATAACTCAACAGTTGAAAAAGGATTGGTAAAAGAAGGAGTAACAACTATTGTTTATCAATATGTTCTTCAACTTATGAAAGCACCAGAGGTAGAAACACCGGAGTATACAGGCGGAGCAGTAGCAATAAATCCACCAATAGTAGAAGTGCCAGAATACGAAGGTGGAGCAGTGTCAATAGAACCACCTGTAGTGGAAATCCCAGAGTTGAAGATTTTAGAAGAACCAACTTCAAATCCACAACCAGAATCTAAATTAGAGATGGAACCCGAATCAAAATCAACACCAAAAGAACCTGAAAGGGTGGTTGAACCGATTAAACAAGTAGGTCAGACACAAATCAAACACTTAGCTAATACAGGTGAAAAAAACAACAGGTGCAACAAATGTGGGATCTGCAACTTTAATAGCGGGAATATTATTAGCTGCAAAAAAAGACGCCAAAGAGAAAATAATTTAAATTAAACAAAAAAACATCCTTAGAGAAAAATCTGAGGATGTTTATTTGTACAGATAAAAATTAATTATGGAAACTGTGAAAAGAAAATCATTAATAAGGAGTTTATTTGTAGTTAAGTTTAAAAGGAGTGACGCGGTAAAATAGATATCTTTGAAATCGTGATTTTTGTGTCAGTCTCATTTAATAAAATTATGAAAAAAATTTTAAGTATATATAAAGAATATGTGGTAGATTTATAGTGTAATTTAGTTATTTAAAAAAATGAAAATAAGAATATCAAGAATATCCTCAGATGATTGTCTCTGAGGGTATTCTTGAGTTGGATATTAATAAAAAAATAAGTGAACTCATAGAGGTAGTGATTTATCGATGTATAAATTCGCTTTAAATAAGCTTTTTAGATATCTACTGAACTTAAAGAGAGCTACTCGATAAAATCAGTTACTCTGATATCTCATCAAAAAAACAGTTATAAATAATAGATTGTTTGAAGGATGAATTATAATGTGATAGAATTATAAGGAAAAATTTATAATTATGTAACAAATGAGTAGTTTAAGAGTACCTTTTATACAAAAAAATAAGGATTTAATATAGGGTGAATATAGTTAGAACATAATAGTGTGATAGAGGTAATGAAGAATGTTTAAAGATAATAGAAAAGAAAAAAATTTTCAATTAGAAAAATATAAAAAAATGGGCGAACTGACTCTAAGGTGGTTGGAGCTGTAGCGATATTAGGGTTAGCTATGCTGGCTGGTGGTGGAACTGCTTTTTGCGAATGTAACTTCAGGGGATAAAAAGCGAAACAACAGTTGTAATGGGAGCAGATAATGAACGTGTTACGGAAAAAAATTCCAGCTAGTAATAAAAACAACTTTTACGGACGATACAAATCCCACTAAGAAAGTGACTGTAGATGCTGTTATTGGAAGAGTAACATTCTTACCAAAAAGTAAATGAACATTTTTGGGGATTCTGATGGAATAGACAGGGTTAATTTTTTTCAAAAAAAGCAACGGTTAACTATTTATTGGAAGAAGATCATTCTAAAATAAAAGAATCTAAAATTTATGAAGAAAAAGGAAATGTTTATACAGACTATGATAAAAAAAGGCATTTCATATGATACAGATGGTAAAAGCTTATAGAGGATCGGGGATAGAAAAAAACTGGTTATGAAATTAATGAAAGCACAGGTAGAGAGTTTAATCTTGAAGCTAATAACAAAGCGTATAGTTTGGTGCGCTCAGAAGTAATAGATGAAGAAAAAAAGTCGTTTATGAAAAAAACTCGTTTTAATGACATCGAAACTCCAGTTTCTCCTGAAGGAATGCATAATTATTTAGGAGAAATTAATTATGGAAAAAAATAACTGGAAAAGTCTACCTAGTAGAAGAAACAACTGATGGACATTACGGAAAGTATGTAGAAGCGACGAATATCACCAGTGATGAAGAAGCGGTGAACGCGTGGAAAAATGGACAGGCAACTGCAAAAGATTTCACGAAAGAAAATGTAACTCTTAAAGAAGGTGATACGATTCTTGTGTTGGATAGAGATACATATGCTCATGGAGACGGAGGAAGAACTGTTAATACGATTAATCATAGAAGAGAAATAGTTCCTGTAGCGCCAGAGTATAATAGAACTGAGCCGTATGTCAGAGAAGGAGAGGTTCAGGGTTATCCATCTTATGCATTTTGGGATCAACCTTTAACTGGAGAGTATCCAACGATAGGAGAGGATAAAAATCTTCGGTACAGCAGATGATGGTAAAGTTACGTTTAATAACGAGACTACTTTATTTTATTCTAATAGTTTAAAACATCTTTCTCCTGGAACAACTAGTTCAAAAGTTCATGACTTTACTAAAGAATCTTTAAGAGAAATTCTGGAGGTTATGCATTCTGAAGTATATAGCATATTAGAATATTTCAATCAAAATGCAAAAAAATGATGAGGAAAAAGAAGATTTAAAAAAACGAGAAAAGCTAAGCTTTGATGAGAATATCGCTAGTACAATAGAGATGATTAAACAAAATAATATTGATATAGCGATAGAATCAGACCGCGGGATTATGTTTTTTTCAACAAAAATAAAGAAGCTCTTAAAAAAATTTAAGAAAGCATATTGAAGAAGGACAAAATGTATTAAATGATTTATCTGTTACTCTGGGCTCTACTCAAAGAAATGTCGATCAGTATGATAATCATACTGATGTCACAGAAACGAAGAAAGATTATTTAAAATTTAGTTTTGATCGAGGTATACAAAAAGGTTATATACTATCTTATCATAAAGATGTAGTACCTGAACATTATAGTGATTGGGAAATAGAGTATCCTGAAGTAGAAATGAGAGATGTTTTTGTGTATGCAAACAAAGGAGTTGTCACTATTTCTGATGATTTAAACAATATAAAAGTTGTCAATAAAAATCAAAAAACAACAGAGACAGAATTTACTAAACAAGTGGTAACAACAAAAGAAGAAACAGATTATGTTGTTACGGAGATTATCGCACCTGTTCGTGCGTATAAGGTAATGGACGAAGGTAGTCCTGTTATAAATCATTACTATAAAATGGTAACAAATCGTCTATGATTCCGTCACGCGTTCGTGATGAAAAAGTAGGAACGCTGACTGTTCAATATGTATCGAATACTGGAGAAAAATTGAGAAGTGACATAGTTTATGAAGTACCTTATGAAATCAGAAAAATATATGATGTTTTTTCTGGGAGAACGAAAGTAGGAGAAGAGAGTGTTGTTGAAAAATTAACACCCGTTTATGATACAACTCCAGAGAGATTCAACACGATTACAGCTGATAAAACAGGTTTTACTTATGAATTTGATGCTATTGCCTTCGGGTCTGCACCTGAAATGAGTGTATTCGATAAACCTCAAACGATTGTTAAATATGTCTATCGTTTAGTAAGTAAAGAAGATCCTAATCCTGTTAAAAAAGAGGTAAAAGGATCGGTAGTTGTTAAATATGTTGATGCCGATGGAAAAGAAATTAAAGATGATGAGAAAGTAGTAACAGATGTAGTTGTGAAAACAACAAAAACATATACTACTAAGTCGGGTGATGTAGTTGTTTCTACTCGTGATGAAGTAGAAAATCATGAAGTACAGTACAATACTGCTGAGAAGAAAGTTGATATAATTACTAAAGATGGTAAGAAATATAACTATCAAGGTATTTACGCACCGTCAGAAAAATTCCATAATGTAACAGCAGAAACAGGAAAAGTAGCAGAAGGACTAACTACTATTGTTTATCGATATGAACTTGAAGTTGAGAAGAAAGTTCAGTGGGGAGTGCCAAAAGATTCTCCAACAAAAGAAGAAACGGAGTATAAAGGAGGAGTTTCTTCGGTAGAACCACCTATACATGAAGTACCAGAGTACGAAGGGGGAGCTGCTCCGATAGAACCGCCTATATATGAAGAACCAGAGTATAAATGGTCAACAATGGTAGCTCCACCAATATTAATAGTACCTGAATATAGAGGACAAGAGGCTTTGATTCTACCGCCGGTATTAACAGATGAGCAACAATCTCAATTGTCTATAAAAGATTATTTCGTAGTACTACCGCAACGACAGCTTCAAGATATACCTACTGTCGAAAAATTAGAAAAAGCGGTTGAGAAACTACAAGAGAAGACTATAGTGAAAGAAAGTCGCCTAGCTAATACAGGAGAAAATTCTACGAATGCTTTATCGGTAGGGGGAATAATGTTGGTTTTAGGTATAATCCTTGGGATTAAGAGAAGAAAAAAAGCAAAGTAATATGTTCCTTAAAAATAACAATATAATAAAAAGTTGATATGTCAGATGTTGCGTAATTATATTTGATGATAGTATATGTCCTTTTTACTGGATAAAGAAATTATTCAGTAAAGAGGACATTTTTTTAATGAATTGTGGTTATAGTTTTTAAAAAAATATACGAAATTATGTATAAAATATTGTTTGAAATTATAAGTTATAAAAAAATATATTCATATAACATATAGGAAATTCGCGAGTTTTTTTAGAACGCTTACGTTTTTGTTTGTGTAGTAGAATATCGCTTTTTGATTCGAATAAAAAAATGTGTTATAATAAATAGAAAAAAATATTATATTAAGTTGTTGTTTAAAAATATAAAAAAATAAAGAAAAAGAGGTTTATCAATGAAAAAGAGATAGAAAAGAAAAGTTTTCTATAAGAAAAATTTAGTTTTGGAGCGGCGTCTTGTTTGATAGGGACGACTATAGCTATGACTAGTTTATCTAGTAAAGAAGTACAAGCAATGTCTACCACAGTTGTGGGAGATAATGGTGGTACGTCTGTAATTTATGCTAACTGGGATGATAATCCATTAAAAACAAATACTAATTCAAAAGTAAGTGTTAATGATGAGATTGTAATCAAAGTTGATACTTCTGGATATACTAAAACTAGACCGATAGTAACTGTAACATATTACTTTAATAAAAATTTCATGCAAAATGCTAATGGAAGTATTACTCCAACGGGAACAAATAATAATATTGTTCGTAGAGGTGAGGTAAGTTGGTTGGGGCACCGCCCGGATTATTGGTTTACAGTGCCTAAAGGATTTAGTGAGCCTACGAGTCTAGTATTAACGAATGCAAGAGGTATAAATCAATATAATAACTGGGCAGCGTGGAGAAATAGTAACTCGCGTGGTGTAGCCTCACGTTATCAAAGTGAAACTGATGCGAAAGCTATGAATAATGGTAGTCCGGATAACTGGAGTCGTTATAATGATCATACACAAGAAGGACCAATTTGGGAACATAATGGAAGTCTTAATTGGTATTTAAATACGCGTGCTGGATATAGATGGGATGAAGGAAGTGATAAAGAAGCCTACGAGCGATTAAGAAACAATACGCGATCTATCTATTCAGACTGGGAAAATACAGGAGCAGCTGGAGCAGAGATTCAGGTGACATATGAGGTGAAAGATCCGGTTAATACACAGTACATTGAATTAGGTGCTGGGGTTCACATAAATGCTGGAGGTATCGATCATATTAAAATTGAGAAAATAGCTCTACCAGACGTGGATGATACTCCTGAAAACCAAAAATACGAACCAAATAAATTACCAGCAAGACAAGGTGTGAAAGATGTTGCTAGCTTGACATCTGAAGAAAAAGCATCTCTTAAAACAGCTCTTAAAGAAAAAAATCCACTGTTAGAAAGAAGACTTAAAGGTGGATTAGAAAATGGTATATCTATAGCTAATGATGGAACGGCGACATTCACTTATACAGATAATACTACAGACACAATCCCAGGGAAAGATTTAGTGTATAAAACGTTTCTATTAGACAAAAATAAACATGCAACAAATAGTCGTTTATATACAGTAGAACAGACACCAGTAGATGACTACAATAATATAACTCCTGATGACAGAAAAAGAGCAGATGCAAAATTAGGCGAACTAAATGGATTTACACCGGATTATAGCAAGAGTAATTATCCAGCTGGACTATTTAACAGAACTAGAGTAAAAGCAGAATCAGATTATAAAATGGTTGATAAAGATTTTGCTAAATGGGACGGTGATAAACTGCGCATCGGAGGAGTTGAATATTTTGGTCGAGGACTTGAAGAAACTAACGGAGTGAAGAATAACTCATTAATACCGAAGGAAGACTTATTCGTGCAAATCCCTAAAGCCGATGATACAAAACAAAAAGGAAAAGATTTAATAAACGGACTACAAAACCTATCTGATGCAGAAAAAGAAGGGTATAAACGAGAAATAGACCAACTTCCAGCTAATACTTTAGAAGAAAAACAAAAACTTCAAAATGAAGTAAATAAAGTTGTTAACAAAGCGTTAGAAAAAGATGCTGCAAACAAGGCGCTAAAAAGAAGCTAAGGAAGAAGCTAAAAAAAGTTGTAGCTGCTTTACCAAACTTAACTAATGAAGAAAAAAGAAGCGGCTAAGAGAGAAATTGACAACGCGACAACAACTGATGCTGTTACTACAGCTAAGAATAATGCAATAGCAAAAGACTTAGAAAAAGAAAAAGACAAAGCGAAAAAACGTATTGATCAAATTAAAGATAATTTAGCAAATCCGGATAATTATAAAAAAATCAAATAGGCGCTGCAACAACAAAAAGATGAGATTGCTACTATAGTAAGAAGAGCAGAAGATGAAGCGGCGAAAAAACAAGTAGAGAAAAATAAAGCTGAGGCTGATAAAGTAAGAGATGAAGCCAAGAGAAAAATTGACGCAATTCCAGGTTTAACAGAAGCAGAGAAAAAACACTTCAAAGATTTAATTGATGGAGCTAATACAAAAGGGCAAATCGATAAAATTGTAGAAGATGCGAAACAATATGCTGACTCGAAAGCTAAAAGAGAAGCTGTTAAAAAGGAAATTGAGAATTTACCGCACTTAAATAAAGCCCAAAAGGCAGACTTTATAGAAAGTGTTGATGCAACGGATGATATTCCAACTATAAGTGATATAGTAACTAAGGCTCATAATCTAGATGCACGTATGGGAAGACTTCAAGATCTTGTGGAGTATGCAAAAGGAAAAGACGTAACAGATAAATATAATCAGTCAGATGAAACTAAAAAAACAGCCTTTGATAAAGCGAGAGCGGCAGCAGAAAAAAATAGCTAATAAAGAAAATGCTACAGACAATGCAGGGGTAGACCTTGTTCAAAAATTATATAAAGATTTAGAAGATGCTATTAAGGTACTAGGAATAGATCCAGTAGTTCTTAAAACTAACAAAGATGCTTTGAGGGCAGAGGTAGCTTTAAATGATAACGATGCTATTAAAAAAGGAAATCCTTACAAGTTAGCTACAAGTAATGAAAAACGTACTGCATATGACGATGCGTTTAAAAAGGCAAAAGAAGTTCTAAATAAAGAACAAGCTACACAGGATAAAATTAATCAAGCGGTACGCGATTTACAAAATGCTCGTTATGCACTAGATGGAAAAGTAGCGGACTTCACTTTAAAAACAACTGGAGCAGCCGAAATAAGTATTACACCACAAGTAGGGGCAACTTTAACGAACGATGTAGATAAAAACTTAGTAAAATCAAAAATAAAAGTTACTCAAAGTGGGACTGAAGGCAATGTTCTTGATACAGATGAGGTGTTCTATGGAAATATTACATCGAAAGATGGTAAATTCTATGTGCCAGTAACAGTAGGTCGTGATAAGGTGTACCATATTGTAGATGTAGAAGTTAAAGAGTTCACATTAGCTGTAAAAGACGCAACAAAACCAGCTGAAATTTCAAAAACACCAGTAGCAGGAGAAAACTTAACAACAGAAGACCAAGCGAAAGTGAAAGAAAAAGTAACAGCGAATGGAGAAGCACTAAAAGCTACAGATACAGTAACATATGGAGCTATTAAAGAAAAAGATGGTAAGAAAGTAGTACCAGTAACAGTAACACGTGATGGTGTGGCAAAAAAACAATAGAAGTAGAAGTAACTAAGAAAGCAGAAGACTTCACATTAGCTGTAAAAGACGCAACAAAACCAGCAGAGATTTCAAAAGCACCAGTAGCAGGAGAAAAACTTAACAGAGGCAGACCAAGCGAAAGTGAAAGAAAAAAAGTAACAGCGAATGGAGAAGCACTAAAAGCTACAGATACAGTAACATATGGAGCTATTAAAGAAAAAGATGGTAAGAAAGTAGTACCAGTAACAGTAACACGTGATGGTGTGGCAAAAACAATAGAAGTAGAAGTAACTAAGAAAGCAGAAGACTTCACATTAGCTGTAAAAGACGCAACAAAACCAGCAGAGATTTCAAAAGCACCAGTAGCAGGAGAAAACTTAACAGAGGCAGACCAAGCGAAAGTGAAAGAAAAAGTAACAGCGAATGGAGAAGCACTAAAAGCTACAGATACAGTAACATATGGAGCTATTAAAGAAAAAGATGGTAAGAAAGTAGTACCAGTAACAGTAACACGTGATGGTGTGGCAAAAACAATAGAAGTAGAAGTAACTAAGAAAGCAGAAGACTTCACATTAGCTGTAAAAAGACGCAACAAAACCAGCTGAAATTTCAAAAACACCAGTAGCAGGTGAAAGCTTAACAGCAGAAGACCAAGCGAAAGTAAAAGAAAAAGTAACAGCGAACGGTGAAGCTCTTAAACCTACAGATACAGTAACATATGGAGCTATTAAAGAAAAAGATGGTAAGAAAGTAGTACCAGTAACAGTAACACGTGATGGTGTGGCAAAAACAATAGAAGTAGAAGTAACTAAGAAAGCAGAAGACTTCACATTAGCTGTAAAAGACGCAACAAAACCAGCTGAAATTTCAAAAACACCAGTAGCAGGTGAAAGCTTAACAGCAGAAGACCAAGCGAAAGTAAAAGAAAAAGTAACAGCGAACGGTGAAGCTCTTAAACCTACAGATACAGTAACATATGGAGCTATTAAAGAAAAAGATGGTAAGAAAGTAGTACCAGTAACAGTAACACGTGATGGTGTGACAAAAACAGTAGAAGTGCTTGTAGTTAAAAAAGAGGATTCTACAGATAGTTCAGGTTCTCAAGGCAACCAAGACGGTCAAGGAGGGCAAGGAGGTTCAGGCTCTCAAGGTAACCAAAATGGTCAAGGAGGGCAAGGAGGTTCAGGCTCTCAAGGTAACCAAAATGGTCAAGGAGGGCAAGGAGGTTCGGGCTCTCAAGGTAACCAAAACGGTCAAGGAGGTTCAGGCTCTCAAGATAAACCAAACGGTCAAGGAGGAAATGCAGATTCAAATACTGAAGGTCCTACTAGTCCAGGCATATCTGCTGACCAATCAGACATAGACAAAGCCAAAGATAAAGCGAAATCAGACTTAACAGAAGCAGCTAACAAAGAAAAAGCAGAAATTGAAGCAGATAAAAACTTAACAGAACAACAAAAAGCAGACAAGAAAGCAGAAGTAGATAAAGTTAAGAAAGAACAAGAAGCAAATATCGATAAAGCACAAACAACTGACGAAGTAGAGAAAGCGACAGAAGAAGGTAAGAAAGTAATCGATGCAGTGCACCAAACAGAGTTAGACAAAGCTAAAGAAAAGGCGAAAGCGGACTTAACAGAAGCAGCGGCAAAAGAAAAAAAGCAGAAATTGATGCAGATAAAAAAACTTAACAGATCAACAAAAAAACTGATAAGAAAAACAGAAGTTGACAATGCTAAGAAAGCTGCAGAAGCTAATATCGATAAAGCGACAACACCAGAAGAAGTAGCAAAAAGCAACAGAAGACGGTAAAAAAGCAATCGATGCAGTTCATCAAATAACACCGGATCAAGCTAAAGCTGACTTAACAGACGCAGCTAACACTGAAAAAAAGGTGAAATCGGCGGAGATGCAACTCTAACTGATAAAGAAAAAAAGGAGATTTGAAAGCTAAAGTAGATGAAGTTAAGAAAGCTGCAGAAGATAAGATTAATAATGCGAAAACACCTGAAGAAATAGCGAAAGCAGCAGAAGAAGGTAAAAAAGCAATCGCAGATGTTTATAATCCACAAACAGGTAAAGGAAAATCAACAAGTATCTTCAAACCAGAGTTAGACCTACAAACTGCTTTTAGTATCAGGAAAAGCAACTGTTGAAAAAAAGGTAAAGATTTAACAGATGAAGAAATCCTAAAACAATTAGCACTAGCTGATGGAGTAACAGCGAAAATCACTTCTAAACCAACTACAACAGAAACAGGAACTAAAGAAGCAGAAGTAGAAGTAACGCTAGCTGACGGAACTAAAGTAACTGTAAAAGTACCAGTAGAGGTAGTAGCTTCATTAGATATAGCTGATAAAGACAACGATCTTGCTAAAGCTAAAGAAGATGCTAAAAAACAAGTAGAAGACGCAGCTAAAGCTAAGATTGATGAAATCAATAAAGCTAAAGATTTAACAGAAAATCAAAAACAAAAAGCTGAAGAGGCAATCAATAAAGCGAAAGAAGAAGCTAACAAAGCTATTGACGAAGCATCATCAGCAGGAACAGCTAAGCAGATTGCAGATGAAGCTAAAGAAAATATTGAAAAATATAATCCAAAAGCAGATACAGAAGTTAAGAAACCAGATGTAACAAACCTTGATGAAGAAAAAGCGAAAGCAAAAGCTGAAATACTAGAAGAAGCTCAAAAACGCATAAACGAAATCAAGAACAATAAAGATGTATCAGATGAAGAAAAACAAAAAAAGCTATCGATGCTATTAATAAAGCAAAAGATAAAGCTATAGAAGACATCAATAAAGGTCAATCTAAAGACGAAATCGATGCAGCTAAAGACAATGGTATTAAGAAAATAAATGAAGTTCAACCAGAGGGATCTATCGCATCTAAATTCGAACCAAAAGTTCCAGAAAACAAAGTGGAAGTGAAAAATCCAACGAAACTTTCAGATGAAGAAAGAGAAAAAGTTCGTCAAAATATTGAAGGAGTAAACACATTCCCAGATGGAACAACAATAGATGTTAAAGCTGATGGAACAGCGGTAATCACATACAAAGACGGTTCAAGCGATACTATTTCTAAAGATAAATTAGTAGCGCCAGCTAAAAAAGATGAAGGCACAATCGCATCAAGAACAGAGCCAGTTATCCCAGGAAAAACACAAGTAGGAAACACTACGAAGTTAACACCAGAAGAACAGGCTGCGGTTAAAAAAGCGGTAGAAGATGCGAACAACTTCCCAGCAGGAACAACAGTAGAAGTAAGACCAGATGGAACAGTAGTAATTACATACCCAGATAAATCTGTAGACACAATAACAGGAGATAAACTTGTTGAAAAAGGAAGTAAACAAGAAACTCCAAAAGTTAAAACAGAAGCAGAGAAAAACCCAGCACAAGTTCCAGGAAGCTTTGTACCCGTTGAAAATACTTATAGCTTAACACCGGCAGAACAATCTGAAGTAGCAGCCAAGGTAAAACAAGACAACCCAACTGCTACAGTTACAGTATCTAAAGATGGAACAGCGACGTTAACATATTCAGATGGTTCAGTAAACACAATACCAGGAACAAGCCTAGTAGTAGCAAAAGATACTGAAAAAGAAGCTGCAACACAAGCTGCACAAAACCCAGCGCAAGTTCCAGGAACTACAGAAGTAGGAAATGCTCACAGCTTAACACCAGCAGAACAATCTGCAGTAGCAGCTAAAGTGAAACAAGACAACCCAACTGCTACAGATGTTAAGGTATCAAAAGATGGAACAGCAACATTAACATATGGCGACGGTTCAGTAAACACAATACCGGGAACAAGTCTAGTAGTTCAAAAAGAAGAAGTTCCAGCGCAAGACCAACCAACAATTGCTGAGAAAACAAAAGTAATCATCCCAGTTAACCCTACAAAAGTAGCAGAAACTACAAGATTAACAGATATAGAAAAAGAAGCTGTTAAAAAAGCTGTAGTAGAAGCTAACGGATTCGGAAGTGATGTGAATGTAGAAGTAGCGGGAGACGGAACAGCGACAATAATCTTCTCAGATGGTTCAGCTATTACAATTCCAGGAAGTCAATTAGTAGCACAAGATTCAAAAGCGCAAGATAGCAACAAAACAGATGCTGAAAAAACAACTGTTAAAGCACCTGCTCAAAGAGTAGAGGTAAAAGATATAACACACTTAACAGATGCAGAAAAAGAAAAAGTTAAGGCTGCTATTTTACAAGCAAATGGATCAGCTTTAGACGGGGTTACAATCGAAGTAGCGGGAGATGGAACAGCAATAATTACATTCCCAGATGGATCAGTAGCGACAATTCTAGGAAAAGATACTATTCAACAGTCAGCAAAAATTGAACCAACAATCGAAGAAAAACCAGAATATACTCCAGAATCAACACCAGGTCAAGATAACGGCGGTAATACTGGAAGATTAGATGATAATGCAAACTCAGGTAACGGAAGTGACGCAGGAGCAGCAAATGCAGGTGACAACAATGCAAGCAAAGAAGATGCTAAAGGAGCATTAGCGCATACTGGATTAGATAACGCTAGTGGTCTAGGATTATCAGGACTAGGATTAGCAATGTTAGGTGGAGTAATTGCAGCAAGACGCCGTAAAGAGAAATAATCGTTAACTAATTATTAGAAATCGATAGCCTATAGCATAAAAAAATGAATTTGGAGTGGGAGAAATCCTACTCCAAATTTGTTATTAAGCAATCCAAACCGTGTGTCTGGAGATGTAATGTTTAGAACAACAGCGTATGAATTATATGTGGAAAAAGGATACCACAAAGGATTCTTACCTTACGTATCTAATCAATACGCAGCAGATGAACTTACAGAAGGAAGTAAAATATACTCAAGGTGGTTCAAACGTGATGTTGCTTTAGTCACAGATGAGCTAGTATTTAGAAAGATATTTAATGATAGCTATACAAACTGGACTGAATTCAAAAAAGATATGTTTAACTAACGTATAGGAAAAACAAAATAAACTTAAAAACCAATAACAATTTAATATGAATTAGGAGTAGTTGGCAGTATGAAAGAAGTAACAATTTTATCGGCACAAGAGATGTAAGATCTAATTAATGCGGCAGTAGTGAGAGATATAACTAATATAGATCGTACAACAAGTCATGTACTAGCAAGTTGGATTTATTTATTAAAAATAAAAAAATCTATAATGCATATCTACGCACTACAGACGATCTTAGAGAATCTATATAAATAAGAGAATTTCTTGAGGAATTAGCAAATTGTTAGAGATAGTCTAAAAAAACAAAAAAATTCTAAGTAATCAATAAAAGTTACTTAGAATTTTTTTGTTTTGTATTATTTTGCTAAATTCACTGTTAGTTTGTTATTCTTGTTATAAGAGATGTAAGTAAGAGTTGTGAATATTATTCCAAGAACAACTAAGATTAATATAGCGCTGTTGTACATTCCGTTAGTTAGACCACCAAGTACTGCATGTCTCACGGCAGTATCACCATAGAATACAGGTGTAAATGGAATCATACCGCTATAAAGTGAAGGTAACATTTCTTTTGGGAATAATGGTGTAGTTAGAACGAATTGTAATGCTACAAATCCGATACTAATACCATGACCAACATTTCCAAATGTGTATGATAAGAAGTGTGTAATTATCATAAACACGATACCTGAGATTATTAATCCGAAGAAGTACATTCCGAAGTTTTGCACTTTAAAGTCGAAGAATAGACTCATTGCTACAACTTCGATGATTACTGCGAAAATAGCGAATGTTGCCATAGAAGCTAAGCGTGTACCGAATAGGCTGTTTACTGATTCTCCATATTCTTGCTTACGAACTGGGAATAGAATGTTGTATGCCGCAGCTGCGATAAGTAGTCCGAATACTAAGAAGAATGGTGCCATTGCGTTACCGTAACTTGTTTCTTCAGAAATATCAGCGATATTAGTTTTAATTGGGTTAGACATCATGTCTACATTTTTGTCGCCAGTTTTAGCTGAACTTAATTTACCAGCTCCACTAGAAAGTTTTTCAGCTAATAGACCAGAACCGTCTTTGGCTTTATCTAATCCAGCAAGAAGTTCTGGAGCTTTAGAGTGCATTATTGATAACCCGCTGTAAAGTTTATCAGAACCCTCTTTGGCACTGTTAAGACCATTGATAAGCTCAGGAGCTTTGGCTTTCATAGAAGAAAGACCGTTAGAAAGTTTTTCAGAACCTTCTTTAGCACTGTTAAGTCCGTTGATAAGCTCAGGAGCTTTAGCTTTCATAGAAGAAAGACCGTTAGAAAGTTTTTCAGAACCTTCTTTAGCACTGTTAAGTCCGTTGATAAGCTCAGGAGCTTTGGCTTTCATAGAAGAAAGACCATTAGAAAGTTTGTCAGCTCCTTCTTTAGCACTGTTAAGTCCATTTATAAGTTCAGGAGCTTTGGCTTTCATAGAAGAAAGACCATTAGAAAGTTTGTCAGCTCCTTCTTTAGCACTGTTAAGTCCATTTATAAGTTCAGGAGCTTTAGCTTGCATATCAGTTAAACCTTGATATAATTTCTTACCTCCGTTGTCAAGCTCTTGAATTCCTATGCTTAATTCTGGAAGTTTTTCTTTTAGTTTGTTAAGACCTGCGTTGATTCTTGCATTACCGTTAACTAAAGCGTCAATACCGCCAGCTAATTCTGGAAGTTTTTCGTGTATTAGACCGATACCGCCAGCTAATCTGTCAAATCCGCTTTGTAATTCAGCTCCTTTACTTGCAAGAGTTCCTACACCTTGAGCTAATTCTCCTGTAGTCATAGATGTAGTAAGCGCGTTAACACCGTTAGTGTAGTTTGTTACTCCTGCTTTTAGTTGTGGAGTTGCGTTAGCTAATAGGTTAAGTCCGTCAGCTAGGGCTCCTCCAGATGTAAGAGATGTTACTGTTGCATCTACTCCACCTTTATATTGATTGAATCCTGCGGCAAGAGTAGGGGCTTTTTCGTTCATTACTGTTAAACCAGCTTTTAATTGGCCGCTACCTGCAGCAAGTTGACCTACAGCAGTTTTAATAGTTGCAAATCCGTCGATTGATTCCGCAAGTTTAGTTGAAAGTTCATTCACATCGAATTTATCAAGTTGAGTTTGAATGTAATTTAATCTTCCTACACGATATTTCATGCTTGAATATTTTGAATTTGCACTAGATAACGCTGAAGTAAGCTTAGCTTTTACTTGACTGTTATTGTTGTTTGCTGTTGTATTAGGTTGTACAGTTGTTGTAGGTTGCGGTGCTGCTGTGGCAGGTTGAGCACTTGCACTAGTTGCAGCATCATTACGAGCAGCAGCAAGAATGCTAGCTTTTTGCTCAGGTTTTAAGTCCATTGATGCTAATGCTTGCTCCAAGTTTGTGAAAGTTGTCGGTGTTGGAGCAGACGTAGGTGCAGGAGTCGCAGCTACAGTAGTTGTCGTTGTAGTAGTTTGTGTGTCTATACTATCTATAAGACCTTTTATAGCTTCTAGTTGAGCACCTAACTCTGTAAAAGCTGTGTTTAGAGGATTAAAATGAGTTCTATAAGTAAGTTTTAATCCTTTTATTTTGTCTAATGTTGAGTTTAGGCTAGATTTTTTAGCAGCTAAATCACGTTCGCTTGGTAATCCTGCATTTAAGGCGTTTAATCCGTCAGTGATTTTACCAGCTCCATCTACTAATTTAGGAGCACTCTCAGAAAGTTTATCAACACCTTCTTTTAGTGCGTTACCACCTGCAGATAATCTATTTAAATCATCTTGTTTAGCAGCTAGTCCAGAGTTGATTTGAGAAATACCATCTGATAATCTGTCGATGCCGTTGTTAAGTGTAGTGCTTCCGGCGCTAAGTTTTTCCAAATCACCTTTTTTAGCTAGTAATTTTTCATTAAGTGTAAGTACACCGTTAGTGTATTTTAAAAGCCCCTCTTTAAATGCTTGGCTTCCGTTATGTAATTTTTCTAATCCTTCAGTAAGCATAATACTCTTAGCTTTAAATGTATCGAATCCGATAGTAAGTTTATCAGATCCTGCAGCAAGCTCGTTTACACCTGAGATTAGAGCATTTTTCTTATCGTTTAAAGTGCTTAAACCGTTTGATAATTTTCCAGCTCCTGCTTGAAGTTGAGAAACACCGTTATTAAGTTTTTGTCCCCCTTCGCTAAGGCGACCAAGTCCAGCAGCAAGACGGCCAGAACCATCAGCAAGTTGGTCAACCCCGTTACTAAGTTTTTGTCCTCCTTCACTAAGACGACCAAGTCCAGCAGCAAGACGACCAGAACCATCAGCAAGTTGGTCAACCCCGTTGCTAAGTTTTTGTCCCCCTTCGCTAAGACGACCAAGTCCAGCAGCAAGACGGCCAGAACCATCAGCAAGTTGGTCAACCCCGTTACTAAGTTTTTGTCCCCCTTCGCTAAGACGACCAAGTCCAGCAGCAAGACGGCTAGAACCATCAGCAAGTTGGTCAACTCCGTTACTAAGTTTTTGTCCTCCTTCGCTAAGACGACCAAGCCCAGCGCTAAGACGACCAGAACCATCAGCAAGTTGATTAATACCGCTACCTAGTTTTTGTCCCCCTTCTCTAAGACGACCAAGCCCGTTGTTTAGTTGGTTTGTAGCGTCTGCAGCTTTTTGAAGAGAACCTCCTATTTCAGAAAATTTACTGTATAGAGTTGCTGTATAAGTCTTTACAACTTGATCTTTAACTGTGTTTGTTAAATTACTCGCTACAGTTTCCATGATTTTTTCACCATTTTTACTCTTTGTAAAGTTAGTAGTAAAATCAATGTTCATTTTCTCTGGGTTTTCGTTTGATAATGAGCTAGCGTTTTTAGAGAAGTTTTCAGGGATTGTAACTACCATGTAGTAATCTCCTTCACGTAATTCTCTTTCAGCTGTATCTTTATCGACGAATTGCCAATTTACTTTTTTTATTTTTCTTTTTAATTTTTTTCAACCATTGAATTTCCGACTTCTAGAGTTTTTCCCATCAAGGTCGACTTTTTTGTCTAGGTTAACAACACCGACTTTCATGTTTCCGGTGTTATTATATGGATTCCAGACTGCTTTTAAGAAAGTTCCTGCATATAAAATTGGTACCAGAAGAACGATAGCCATGGTGATAATTAACCCTTTACTTTTCAAAAAGGCTATTAAATTCTTTTTTTATCATAATTCCTCCTAAGAAATTCTATAGCTAAAATTTAAATATTTAGTTTTTTTATGATGTAGTTATACATCACTGTAGTTATTCTACAACTATTTTTCAATAAAAAGTCAAAATATTTTTTTAATTAATAGTGAAAAAAATAAGTTTTTAAAGATAATGAGTGTTGTTTATATAGGAGATAGTGATTGTAACTATTATGAATAAGTTATACTCAGAAAACTGTTGTTATTGTAGGTTTAACGAGGTTGTGTTATTTATGGAGTAAACTTATAAATAAATATATATTAATTAAAAATAGTTTAGTTAATTTATAGTATTAAAAGTCCTAATTGATGAAAAAAATTACTTCACTATTATAAATTTAGGTGTTGTTACAGGGATGAGTTATTGAATTAGGTTTATGGATATTAGAAAAAGGAAAAAAACGACTAAGAGGAAATGGTTTCGTATAAATCATCTCCTTAAGTCGTCGTTATATTATTATTAGTGAATCATATATTGTTAATGTTTGAGTATATATTAAGAATATTATACTGTCGCGTGAGTTATTTTATAATTTAATAAGTTATCAAAGCAATCTTGGGCATCTGTTAAGTCTTTCATATTTGGATGTGAACGTGATTCTTTAACCATATCAGCAAGGTCTGGTGTCATTTTATGGATGAAGTTAGGATCACGCCAAGTAAGAATTTTAAATACTATTATTACTTTTTGGATCAACTTTACCTTGACACACAAAAAGTTTCGTGGATTCTGTTATTTCTTTCTTCCATAAATGCAATATAGTTGTTTATAGAATCATCGGCATGATAATGCTCGCGAGGCACACCGCAAGTTAAAAATAATGCTACATCCTTATTATGGATTTGTTGTTGATCCATAAAACGTTGCATATTTTTTTGTTGGCGTTAGTTTTATCGGTCCAAGCTCCTAGTATAAAAAAATCATATTCTTTTTTTCAAGTTTTTCTTTGTTTTTTTATATCAAGTAGGTCCACCTCTGCTTGATCTTTTATTTGTTCATAGATAGCTTCAGCTACTTTTTTTGTATTTTTTTGTTTTGCTAGAATAAGCAAGTAAAAATTTTCATAATTAAACCTCCTCTTAGGGTGCGGGAGTAAGATAGGTTAATCCCGTATTAATTAAAATTACATACTCATTATATCAAAAAAATAATAAAGTTTTTAAACAGATAACTGAAAACAATAATCAATTATAAAGTCGAACTTATTATAAAAGAAAAAAATTTAAGGGAAAAGTAATAAATTAAAGTCTTTATATTTATAAAATAGGAAATATTTCTTATTTGTGTTAGAATACTAATTGATAATAAAAAAATGATTAATGAATTTATAGGAGTAGTAATGGATAGGTTGTTTGAAATATCTAGTTATGCATCGTTTATAGTGTATCATATAGAAGCTATGGATAAGATAAAAGTTCCGAAGGTTATGATACGTGAATATATAAATTTACAAAAAACAGTAGGGAGTTTTCCTGAAGAGTTAGAATATGTAGTAAGTTTTTACGATGAGAAGACAGGTAGCAGCGGTGCGTTGTTTAAAAAAATATAGTTGAAGAAAATTATATTCTAGCTTATACAGGGACAAATTTTTATTTTGATAGACAAAAAGATATGTATGCAGATGTTGTTGGGATATGTTTAGGACAGGGGGAGCATTTAACGTCTTGTTATAGGTTTTATACTCGTATGAGGAAGAAGTATGGGGACGATATTATCTTGACGGGGCACTCTTTAGGTGGTAGTATCACACAACGTGTAGCAATTGAATATGATGTGAAAAACAGTGTGGTCTTTAATGCGGCTCCTATATATTTGATAGGTGGAATAGATATTTTTATGGATAAAGAGAAAGATGAGGAGTTGTACATTACTCGTATGAAGAAATATCTTAGAAAATGTTAAGAAGACAGCGATAAAAAGCGGCATTTACTGGAACAATAAAAAGAATAGTTTCTGAGTATGATATATTTACTCGTATAGCGGAGTTGCTTTCTATTGGATATTATGTAGGTGAAGAAATCATAGTAAAAGAGGCAGGACTGCATGGTATTAAGAGTTTCTTAGGAATATATCAAAAAAATCTTTTGGAAGTAGTTTTAAAAAAGGTGAAACAGAAGAAAGCTACTTATCGAATGAGTATAAAGACTTTAGTCTCGCAGAAGTTGGGATTTTGAGTAATTTTTCTGAAGAACGTATAATAGGGCTGGAACAACATCTTAATGAGCTTTTTAGTAAGTGATAAGATAATAGCTAGTTTGAACAAAAAAATCCTTACAATGTTAATTTTGAGTTCTTTATACAGATTATATTAGAAAAACATTGCCAAAAAAAGAGAAATGATATAAAGATTCATAATATAAATAATTTTTCTTATTTAATTTTTTTGGGAGTAATTTTTTTAGTAAAGTAAAAATTCTCAGTTAGTAACTTTTTACGGCTGAGAATTTTTTTATTTTTAATAATGATAGAATTATACTAATAAAGTAATATAAAACAAATTTTTTTAGGATAATCACATTTTTTTGTTTTTGTCTGTTGTCTTTAAGTTATAGGAAGTTAATCGTTTGCTTAAACTTGTAACTTATCAAAAAAATGATATAATATAGATAGCTTTATATATTTATATCTGTGAAGGATGTTTAAAATATAAACTAATTTTTAATAATAAAAGTATACTTTAGGGTGTTTTTTTACAAAATAACAAAAAGTATAGAATTTTTCAATACTTAGTATGGACCTAAGGAGGACAGAGATGGCTGAATATAAAATACTAGTAGTCGATGACGAAGAACCGATTGCTAATATACTAGATTTTTAATTTGAAAAAAAGAAGGCTATGATGTAATTGTGGCTAATGATGGAGAAAAAGGCTGTAGAATTAGCTTTTTAATGAAAAATCCAGATTTAATTTTTATTAGATTTGATGCTGCCTAAGAAAGATGGTATGGAAGTATGTAGAGAGGTACGTGCTAAAAAAAGAATATACCTATTATTATGTTAACGGCGAAAAATAGTGAGATTGATAAGGTTCTTGGGCTTGAATTCGGAGCTGACGATTATGTGACTAAACCTTTCTCAACACGTGAGCTAATGGCTAGGGTTAAGGTGAATTTACGTCGTGTTACTAAACAACAAGAGGAAGTTGTTGAAGAGAAAAATGGTAGTGATCTTGTGATTAAGGATATAGTTATTTATCCTGAAGCGTATGTTATTAAGAAAAACGGTGAAGAGGTGGATTTAACAAGAAGAGAATTTGATTTATTCTACTACTTAGCTCAACATCGTGGTCAAGTATTAACACGTGAGAATTTATTGCAAACAGTATGGGGTTATGATTATTTCGGTGATGTTCGAACAGTTGATGTGACTGTAAGAAGATTACGTGAAAAAGTAGAAGATGATTCATCACAACCTGAATATATTATGACACGTCGTGGTGTTGGTTACTTTATAGGTGAAGAATAATGAGTTTTTTCGAGAAGAAATTTAAGAAAAGATTCTTTTCATCAATTCGAACTAAGTTTGTAATAGTGTATGTATTGGTAAATATAATTTCTTTACAACTTATCGGATTATTCTTTACAACGCAATTAAGAAACAGTAATATAAATACATTTGAACAAAAACATTATTGAACAAGAAAAAAATTCTGAATTATCACGTCCGTGAGGAACTTGATAAAGTAAGCGGCAATAATGACGACAATTCTAAGACTTTAGAAAATAATCTTGAAAGAAGAGAATCAACAAGTGGTACTTATGATTCAAAAAAAGTGGAATAGCGAAACTAGTCAGTGAGTTTAATATTCAAAAAGTTATTATTAGTAAATGTTATAGATAATGATTCGAAAATCTTGGCGACCTCATCGAAAAAAATGGAAATGATGAGTATCTTGCTAAAAGGTCTTTTGATCCTTTGGTAAGTCAGGTTATTAAAAACAGGAGAGAGTACAAAACAGATTCAAAAACAATACGGATAGTAATAAGCGTGTTTGGATTTATGTGAGTCCAGTAAAAAAAGATAATGAAGTAGTAGGTGTTATCTCACTTATGGCTGATATAGAAAGTGTTTATCAAGAGGTAAACAGTATTTCTAAAATCTTTATAGTAGGAACTATTTTATCAATTTTAATTACTACTGTTATAGGGTTTGTAGCTTCGAAAACTGTAACGAGTTCTATAGAAAAAATGAGTTCACAGGTAAAAAAGATGGCTTTAGGAAACTATGGTACGGTGGTTGGGATAGATGCTGATGACGAGATTGGAGATTTAGCAAAAGTATTTAATCAAATTTCTAAAAGGATAGAAGAAGAACAGGCGGTAACGGAGACAGAACGTAGGAAACTAGCGACTATTATCGAGAGTATGATGGATGGGATTATTACAACGGATAATAATGGAAGAATAATTCTAATAAATACTAGTGCTGAGGATATGTTAGGTGGACGTGATGATGAAATTTTTATCGGAAAAGATGTGTTGAAGATTCTTAATATTACAGAGTATGAGAGTATAGAGGAGATACTAGAGGCTGAAGATAGTCTTTTAGTTACAGCTTCTAAAAGTGATGAGGAATTGCTTTTACGTGCAGAGATTTCTAAGATAGAAAAAGAAGATACCGAGGATCTAACTCAGATGTCTACAGAGTTAGAAGGGTATATTATTGTACTTTATGATGTAACAGATCAAGAACGTCAAGAAAAAGAACGCCGCGAGTTTGTATCAACTGTATCTCATGAGCTTCGAACACCATTAACAACGATGAATAGCTATATTGAGGCGTTAGAAGAAGGGGTGCTTGAGGATAAAGAGCTTGCCCCGCAATTTATTGATACTATTCATAAAGAGACTACACGTATGATAAGAATGGTAAATGAGCTTATGCAACTTGGTAAGATGGATATTAAAGAGGAACATTATGAAAAAGAGTTTATTGATATAAACAAACTTCTTGAGCAAATTACAGATAGATTTGCATTGACTCATCCAGAGAAAAACTTTATAAAACATATATCTAAGACACCGATATTTGTAGAAGGAGACCAAGATAAGCTTACACAGGTGTTTGATAATATTGTCAATAATGCGATAAAATATTCACCAAACGGTAAGAATATTACTATAAGAGTTAGACAAAATTATCACCATAACAGGGTTAGTATTTCTATAAAAGATGAAGGGGTAGGAATACCGCTGGTGCATATTGATAAAATTTTTAATAGATTTTATAGAGTTGATAAAAGTAGACAAAGAAGTATGGGTGGAACAGGTTTAGGATTAGCCTTAGCTAAGACTATTGTGGAGGCTCATAAAGGTCGTATTTGGGCGCAAAGTAGAGAAGGGTATGGAAGTATAATATTCGTTACATTGCCTTGTGAACAAATCGATGATGAATGGTTATAGAGGTAAATAGTATGAAAAGTAAAAGGAAAGAAACTGTAAAATCAGTTGTATTAGGTTTACTAGTTTTACTGAGTTTGACGTTATCTTATCTTATTATTACTTATCAACCGGATTATGAAATTTTTCACGAAAAGAGCTACGCAAAAGGCTGTAGATTCAAATAAAAAAATAATCTTTTGAATTTTTTTAATACCTGATAGTATGGTGAAAAAAATTATGCGGGATCTAGAGAAGAGCCGATAGTGCAAAAATTCGATAACGAAGGTTGCAAGTGTCGACGCTGTGAAGAATAAAAAAAAGTCTTGAAAGATTTATTATCTATGCTTTCTGAAAGTGAAAGTGTAGAGTCTAGGGTTAGAAACCGTAATATTGAAGAGATTACAACGAATAATATTGAGAAAAATTTTTAATAAATTATCAGGTGACTTTAGATTCTTCGTTGGTTAAACCGTTGTTCTTTTCTGGAGAAAATTCTAATATTAGCTTAGAGTTTGATACGATAGTGTTATTAAAAGATAGACCCTAATATGATTTATTTGTATAAGAAGGACGATAAAAACTATCTTCAAATCACTTTAAAAGATGAAATATATAGCAAAAATAGATAATAAATTCAATGAGAAGAAGCAGAATTATGCTAAGTATAGTTTGAACAATAGGTTCATATATTTAAAAAGAAGCTGATGAAGATGATATTATAGATGAATATAGCGCAGAAGATGTAAACTTGAATAAAATGGCTAAAGACATTTTTTTGAGAAAAAGATAATCTTAGAATAAGTAATGAAGATGAAGTAACAGATGGTTATGGAATATTAAGGTTAATAAATAATAGATTAGTATATACAAATCCATCGAATGAAGGTGGTCGTGAAGTTGGAGCAACTGTAGCGATAAATAATACAATGAGTTTCTTAGAGTTAGGTTATGTAGGAGATACAAACTATCAACTTACAACTGCGCTAGAAGGGATAACTATTTTTCAAGAAGCGTATAAAGAATCGATAGTCTTTAGTAAAGATGGATATGCGGATATTATATCGGAGGATAATAGTAGTGGTATATATAGATTAACTTCACCGAAAAAAATTAACTAAGACGTATCTTTCGTCGAAAGAAGCGGAAATATATTCTGTAGAAAAAAACAGAGTATGTTATAAATTATCTGTACGACAAAGTGAATCTTAAAGAAATTGGTGATATTGTCTTAGGATATGATAAGGTGTATAACAAGGATAGAAATAGTTTTAGTTATGTTCCTGCATGGTATGTGAAATATAATGATAGATATGTTAGTTTCAAAAAAATAAAAGAAATGATAAATAATGGAGAGAGACTATGAACTGGGGTAAAATGAAGACTTTGTTTATTTACCTGTTTATCGCTTTAAATGCTGTGTTATTAACTTTTTTTATTTCTATACAGTTCAGAAAAAAATAAGACGGAAATAGTGCAAGAAAAAGAAATAATAGAACGTGCTATGAAAAATGATAATATAACTGTAGAGGAAAAATACCACAAAACGTGATAATTTAGGTTATGTTAATGTAACGATTTCTGATCTGAGAGATATAAGGAAAGAGGATAGTAGTCTGAAATATGAAGTTGAGAATATTGATAAAACATCTACGTTAAAAAGTAAATTCAGAAAAATGCTATAACAAATGTTAATAAAAAAATAGCTATAGGGCAGAATTAGATTCGTTTTTACTTGAAAAGATGAAGCTTAGTGCAAATTATATTTTCTCTAGTTATAATTCTACAAAAAAATGAAATAATTTATGAACAACAAATTGATAGTTTTAGAGTGTTTTCTAATAAGAATGCTAGAATTGTGTTTAAGGTCGAAGGTAATGGAGAGATAAAGAGTTTCACCTTAACTGGGGTTTCTAATATAAGAAAAGACAAAAATGAAACATTAGTCTCTTCTAGTCAAGCTATAAATAGATTGTATCATGAGGATTTAGTTCCGAAAAAAATAGTAGGGTTAGAGCGACTCTTGGTTACTATACTTATATTTCGCAAACTGAAAATCAAGTATTAATACCGACATGGGATGTAGAGATAAGTGATAAGGATGGACAGATAAGTAATTATTATGTAGATGCTATAAATCTGAATATCCTTAATAGGAAAGGGCGTAGTACCTAGCAAGGTATTTGAATAAAATAAAAGAGGAGACCGAGTAGCGGAGTAATAAACCCCGCCGCTCGGTCTTAAAATTATTGGGGAGTGACTCAAAAATCGTGATTTCAAAGAAATCGATTTTGTCGAGTCACCCCCGCAAAGTTTATTAGATATCTAAAAAGCTTTATAAAGCGAATTTAGATATCAATAAACCACTGCGTCTATGAGTTTTCATAAACACTTTGTTAAACTTTAGGACTTTTGGGTCAGCCCCTATTCTGCTAAGTAAGCACGTAGCATCCAAGCATTTTTTTCTAATTGAGTTTTTAATCCTAATGCTAAGTCAGAAGTACCTTGATCTCCTTCTTCTTCTGCTACACTCATAAGTTTAGTAAGGTCACCAATTAATAATTCGAAATCGTGGAATACAGCTGCTACCATTTCAGAAGTTGTTTCTTTTTCGGTTGCCTCTTGAATTGTTGCGATTTCTAAAGCTCCTTTTAGAGTAGAAACTGGACGACCACCGATTGCTAATAGTCTTTCAGCAACTTCGTCTAAAGATTCAGTTGTGTGGTTATAGTAGTTTTCAAATACTTCGTGTAGTGTGTAAAAGCTACGTCCAGTTACATACCAGTGGAAGCTGTGTAATTTTGTGTATAATACTGTTAAGTTTGCTACAAGTTTGTTTAATTCTGTTTTACGTGTCATTTAAATTTTCTCCTTTATTTTTTGATTTTATGTCTAAATTATAGCACTGTTATTGCTTGATGTAAAAGCTTATAGCTTTTTTTAATAGTTATTGAGAATTATTCTCTGAAAAAGAAGCTTGATTTAATAATGTTTCCTATAGTGAAAAAAATATAATTGATAATCAATATCTATTGTTAGATAACAAAAATAATTGAAATAAGTTGAAATATAGTTAACAAGTTGATAAAATTAAAGATGAAAGGAGCGAATTTATGGCGAAATTCTGTATTTTTTTAATAAACTTATATAGACGATATATTTCACGTTATACAAAAACCGACGTGTAGATTTTTCTCCTACGTGCTCTACATATGCAGTAGAAAGTTATAAACGATTTGGATTTTTTTCTTGGAACTTATTTAACTGTAAAGAGACTTTTAAAAATGCCATCCTTTTTTACAAGGGAGAATATTTTGATAATGTTCCTTTATTTAAACGAGATATATTTAAATTTAAAAATAAAAATAAAGAGGGAGTGACTCAAAAAAATCGAGATTTCGTAGAAATGAGATTTTGTCGAGTCAGCTCCTTCTTTATATAGGGCGGAATTGTTTATTTGGATAAAAAAATTTGGAACCGTTGATTGAGTTTGCTGGATTTTTAAAGGGGTTATTCCAACAAAAATAACTATTCTAAAATTTTCTAATTATATTATTTGTGAGGTAAATCCTCATTGTTATCCACAAATGTCAATTATATTGCAAGAGTGAGGTAAATCCTCATTATTATCCACAAATGCAAAGTTTTATTGTTATTTATCAATGCTATTTCCAGCATCTAACCATGCGGCAATTCCGCCCGGGAATCTATAGACGTTTTTGTAACCTGCTTCTTTAGCTAGAACAGCTCCGACGTGACTTCTCTCACAAGCGACAAATCCACAGTATATCACAATTTTTTTATCTTTATTATTCCCTAGAGCTTTTAAAAATGCATCTTTTTCTTCTGGTTTCAAATCTTTCATTTCTTTAGGTAAACCAGCGTTAATCGCACCTTTAATTTTTGTGCTTGAAAATCGATCGGCAGGTATAGTGTTAATTAAAATCATATCTTCTTTGTTGTCGATTGATTTTTTCAACTCATCTGCACTAATTAGGTTGTAGTCACCTGTTTTTTTGTTGCTTTTAACAAGTTTGATAGATGCTTTTTTTCAACTTCATTTTCTTTTTCCGTCTTTTGCAGATCGATTTAGCCCATCTCCACTACTACATCCTACAAGAGATGCAGAAAGTAAAATACTTGATAAAATCAAAAGTAGTTTATTATTTTTTTCATAGGTTTATCCCTCCATTTATTTCACTTTTTATTATAACACAAAACAATGGTATTTTTAAACTATTTATAAGAAAAAAATTATTTAATTTAAATTATTTAACAAGGATAGATTTCTTTATTTAATTATATGTAAACATAAAATTATGATTTTTAAACATAATAAAAAAATAATAAAAAAATTATAAATTTATAATTATCATAGAAATATAATCATACTAGAGGATTAAGGTTTTTTTATGTAAAAATAAACTCTATTGCCGAATTCACGGTAATAGAGTTTTTGGTATTTATCTTGAAAAAAATTTATTAGATACTACTATTTATTTATTATTTTTTTATAAACTTGAGAACTTTTAATTTAATAGTAGTATTTTTTTGTGAGATAGTGTTTTTCTTGATTAAACTAGATAACTTAGGTTTATCTCCATTATTTCGATTAGCTAACATTTCTTTAACGAAATCAGGCATTTCAATCTTTTTCACCATCTTTTTTTATTAGCCAATATTTTTTTAACAAAATCAGGCATTTCGGGTTTGTCACCATCTTTTTTTGTTTTTCTAACATTTTTAACGAAATCAGGCATTTCTGCTTTAGATTTATCCATTTCGTTAAATGTTGTTTTCTCAGGATTGTGATAAGTAAAAGAATTATTTTTTTATTAACTTCTATGGTTGATACTAAAGCTCCAATTAAACGTGGATCGTCGTTTGGCATAGGAGGGCGGTGGTAAGTAACTCCAAATTTCTCGCAAAGCTCACGACATTCAATATCATTATCAAAAAGTATTTCAATATGTTCGCTGATAAAACTTATAGGTGCAAATATATAGTGATTTGGATGAATTGTTTGTTCTTTTAAATATTCAAGAACATCAGGTTTAATCCAAGGCATACCTATGTCGCTTTCACTTTGCCAAGTATTTGTATAATTATCTTTGTTTTAAACCTAGTTTTTTTCAACAATAAGTTTAGTCATGTCGAAAATCTGGTCAACATATGGATCATTGTATTTTAGTGCGATTTCAGGAACGCTATGAGCAGAAAAAAATAACTTTAAAACTGTCGTTTTTTTACTTTTTTTCATCAATAATTTTTTTAATTTCATCAGCCCAGAATTCAATAAGTTTTTCTTCTTTATACCAAGATTTGATTATATTGAATTTAATTTTATTACTCTTAATGAATTTTTTTCATATCCCATAATAGAATAGAATGAGTAGTGTGGTTCTAGTATCAAGCATATGCATTCTTCGATGCCATCATTTTCCATATTTGAAATTATATCAGGAATATAAGGGTTTGAGAATTTGTTAGCGAAATATACTTGATAGTCATTTTGAACAACTTGTTTTAGAAGCTCAACTTCTTTAAGAGTTATTTCTTGAAGTGGAGAACCTTCGATGCGAAGGTAATTTTCTAGAAGTGTATTAATTTCTTCGTCATCAGGTCTTACACCTCTTCTAATATTAGTGAAAAAGTTAGCTACTCCTTCGAATGAATATTCTTCAGGTGTCCCATATGTCATAACTAAAATAGCTTTTTTCATTTTTTAACCTCTCTGTATAGTGTAGTATATACGATTATATCATCTTTTGTATTAAAACACACGTATTTGAACACTGGAACAGATAACTATTATCGATTACTAATGTTATATAATTAATATTATAGTTTATGAGTTGTTATAGCGTGAGGGATAAGTTGGTAATTAATGTATTATAAATTAATTTCACTATAAATTATGTGAAATTTTTTTAAAAATACTATTGCAAAAAAACAGCTGAAAAAGGTATAATATAAAAAGATAACTAAAAAGTTTGCTAATGAGAGAGTTTGAAAAACTCTGATAGAGAAGTATAGAATAAGGAGGAAGTATAAATTGAGGAAAAAGAATATTAGGAGCGGTAACATTTCTTGCAGCTATAGGTGGTGTTATTTATATGAAAAAAATAACCCTAAATATAAAGAAATAGTAAGAGTCGTAAAAACAGCGGATGCACGAGGGTTTTTATGAGAAATTAATTTTAGAAAAGGATAAATTGGCTTTTACTGCAAAGGCAAAAATTAATGATTATAAAATTGATTATGAAAGCATTAGGAATGTGGGAGAAAAATTTACGCACGTCTAATAGTCAATAATGATGAGAAGTTAAATATTGATACAGTTCTTAATGAGAAAGATACGAATGTAGAAGAAGTATCACACTCAGAAAAAAACTGGATGAATTATTAAAAAAATAGCAGTTAAGGGGGCAGAAAATGATTTTTTTCATTTTTTTCTGCCCCCTTAACTGGATTTTTGGGATAAGTATGTTAAAAATTTATTTAGAAAACATTTTATTAGGGGTATTGAAATGGAATTATATAGAAGAGAGTTGTATTTGAAAAGAATAAGGAATTTTTTTATGATAGTTCAGATATAATAAAAAGTAATTACAGGTGTTAGGCGTTGTGGGAAATCTTCTTTGTTAGAGGTTGTCAAATTAGAACTTTTTAGAAAGAGGAGTACAAGAAGAAGATATAATTTTTTTATTGATTTAGATAGTAAGAAGTATAGAAAGGTAAAAAGATGCAGATAAATTGGAAGAAGTAATTGATGATTTATCGGTAACTCAAAAATTTAAAATATATATTTATAGATGAGATCCAAAAATGTTGAAAAATTTTTGAAGAAATAATTAATGCATATAGAACAGAAGGACACTATTCTATTTTTTTATTACTGGTTCTAACTCATATTTATTAAGTGGAGAGTTAGTAACCAAGTTAACTGGAAGGTATATAGAGATAGAAATGTTTCCGTTAAATTTTTTTGAATATATGGAGATGAAAAAGATTCTATAATAAAGTTGTTAATGATAATTTGCAATATGAGCTGAATAATTATATTCATGATGGAGGTTTTTCCAAGAAGTATTTTTTTATAAATGAGATTGCAGATAAGAGAATGTATGTGTCATCTATTGTTAGAGAAATATTTGAAAAAAAGATATAAAAACAAAGGGTAAAGGTTAGAAATGTTGAGGCTTTTTAATGTAGTTAGAGAGTTTGTAATAAATAATTATGGAGCAACTTTGAGTGTAGCAAGTATACATAGAGCTTTACAAGGAAATGGATTGATAATAAAGAGAGAAACTATTAGTAGATATATAGATGAATTAGTGAAGTCAAAAATTTTATATCAATGTGATAGGTTTGATATGAAGTCTAAGCGTTCTTTAGCAGGAGAAAAGAAATATTATTTGGCTGATACAGCATTTTATTTCGCTATGAATACGGACAATAGAATTAATTATGGTCCAGTTCTGGAGAATATTGTGTATGTATATGCTAGAAGTAATGGGTATAGTGTTAGTGTTGGGAGAATAGGAAAGTTAGAATGCGATTTCATCTTACGTGATTCAGATATGAATTATTCATATATTCAAGTTGCTTATACTATAAATGAAAGTTTAGAAACGGCAGCTCGAGAATTTAAGCCATTAGAAATGATAAAAGATAATTATCCAAGATATTTAATGACTACAGATTATTTGTTCCAACAAAACAATGGTATAAGACATGTAAATTTATTAGAGTATAAAAAAATAATAATAAGTTTTAAAAATAGCAGTTAAGGGGGCAGAAAATGATTTTTTTCATTTTTTTCTGCCCCCTTAACTTGGATTTTTTGGGATAAGTATGTTAAGTATTTCCTAGAAAATTTATAAAAAGGAATCATCCATTACAGTAAGGTGAATGTAATGGATGATTTTTTTCATGGTTAATTTAATTGGTTTTTATAATATTATGCGAAAACGGCTTCGAATGCTAGCTGGTATAGATTTATAAACACTTTTAGTAACGAAGAATAAAAATAGTTACTAAAATACCTTTTTAGTAGGTTGAATGGAACGATACCAACAGCTACAATAGTTTTTCACATTAGTTACGATATCGGCTAAATTCATAATATATCCGTATGCTGGAAGTAATACGAAGTAGTTAAGTAGAGACATGAATAATGTTATAGCTAAAGTCCCTAAAACACCGCCAATAATAGTTTTTGTAGTACCTTTTTTTGTAGAATAATACGATAATGCTAATAAAAGTAAATTCTACAACGATATTAGCAATTGAACCGATTGGTTCATGTGACAATAAGGCGAAGTGCAGAAAGTTTTTTAAGAATGACACTAAAAGTGCATCTTTATATCCTAATAACAATAACGCCATGAATAGTGGTATAAACGTAAAATCAAATTTTTAGAAATGGTGGCAAGAATGGCACAGCAAAACTAAAAAAAGATAGAAGTAGAGCAATAACTGCAAGCATTCCACTTAAAACAAGTGAATGGACATTTTTTTGTACATATTAAATCCTCTTTTCTATCTTCATAGGCAAAAAAATAACCGCAATATTATTTTTAGAAAGGGTGTGATTTAAAAACGCATTAGAAATAAAAAAACACCACTTTAAAAAAATTAAAGCGGGACTGAAAGGTATGAAAAAAATAAGCGTTGCACAATACATTGTATGACAAATATACATATGCAGTAAGGTTATATGTGCAAGTTTATTAATTCTATATCTTCTATCATCCAGACTATACTGTCGGTTTTGGAATTTCACCAAATCAGCTTTCGCTCGCGGACTTTAACCGCCGGTCGGGAATTTCACCCTGCCCCGAAGATAAATAATTTATTTATTATAGGTTAATTATAAACTGAAGTAAACTAGTTGTAAAGAGAAAAAGTCTTAAAAAAATTTTTTTAACATAGATAAAAACGGGAGTGACTCAAAAATCGTTATTTCCAAAATCTATTTATTGAGGCTCCCGCTTTAATTATTTATTGTTTTATTATTCTACTGTTACTGATTTAGCTAAGTTACGTGGTTTGTCTACGTCTAATCCTTTAGTGTAGGCTGCATAATATGCGAATAATTGTGTAACTACGATACTTGCGATTGGAGCAAGATCTTCATTTACATTTGGAATTGCGTAGTCGCCTTTGCGGGCTAATTTTTCTAATGTAATGATTAGAGTATTAGCACCGCGGCTAGCCACTTCGCTTACGTTACTACGTGTGTTTAAGTCTAATTTAGCACTTGTGATAAGAGCTACTACCGGTGTTCTTTCTTCGATAAGGGCGATTGTACCGTGTTTCAATTCTCCTCCGGCGAATCCTTCTGTTTGAATGTAAGAAACCTCTTTAAGTTTTAAAGCTGCTTCACATGCACTGTAGTAGTCGATTCCGCGTCCGATATAGAATGCATTACGCTCTGTGAATAAGTTTTTAGCTAAGTCTTTGATAGTTTTAGTGTCATCTAAAATTGATTCTATTGCTGAAGTAATTACTGATAATTCTTTCTCGATATTAAATTTTGGTTGTTTAGCAATTTGTTTTGCAACCTCATATGCTAGTATACTTAATGTTGCGATTTGTGCAGTATATGCCTTAGTAGATGCAACGGCGATTTCAACACCTGCATGAAGTAATAATGTATAATCACATTCACGAGATAGAGTTGAAGCATCAACATTAGTAAGTACTAAAAACTTATAATCTTCATTTACGCTGCGTAATTTTGTAAGCACGGCACGAAGGTCGGCTGTTTCTCCTGATTGAGAAAGGAAAATAAACATTGGTTTTTTAGATAATAATGGTACGTTATAAGCAAATTCTGATGCTAAGTGTACTTCTGTAGGGATACCAGCCCATTTTTCAAAATAGTTTCTTCCTACTAAACCTGCATTATAACTAGTACCGCATCCAATAATGTATAATCTATCAGCTTCTTTTACGTTTTTAACAATTTCGTTATTAATATTCACATCATGTCCGTCAAAGTAGTGAGAGATGATATTACGCATTGCTCCTACTTGTTCATGAATTTCTTTAATCATATAGTGTTCGTGGATACCTTTATCAATTTCTCCAGCGTTTAAGTTAGTTGAGAAACTGTCACGTTCTATAGTACTACCTTCTTTATCTTCGATAGTTACGCTATCTTTTTTTACAATAACAAACTCACCATCATTGATTTCTAAGAAGTTGTTAGTATATTTAATCATTGCTAAAGCATCACTACCAACATAGTTTTTGTTTTCTTCTCCTAGTCCGATAAGAAGTGGACTTTTATTTTTTGCTACATATAATGTATTTTTATCTTCTGTGTCGATTAAACAAAGTGCATAAGATCCTTGTAACTTAGATACGGCTTTTTTGAAAGCTTCTTTAGTATCAAGACCACGATCGCTATAAATTTGTACTAACTGAACGATAACTTCGGTATCAGTTTCAGAAACGAGTTTTACACCTTTGAAAAATCTTTCTTTAAGTTCTTGGAAGTTTTCAATAACTCCATTGTGAACTAAAATAAAACGTTTGTTGAAGCTTTGGTGAGGGTGAGAGTTAGTTGTGTTAACTCCACCATGAGTAGCCCAACGTGTATGACCAATACCTAATTCTAGATGAAGTCCTTCAGGTATTAGGGCTTCTAAATTTTTAATACGACCTACAGACTTAGTAACGCTAGCCTCTCCGTTAACGACACCAGCAATACCGGCTGAGTCGTATCCACGATACTCAAGACTGCTAAGTCCATCGATTAAAAATTTAACTCCATTTACTTCTCCAACAAATCCTACAATTCCACACATATAAAAAATTCCTCGCTTTTTTCTTTAATTTACTTTTATAGAAAGTACTATAAAGTTTTATACCTTTGCTCAAATATATTATACTTCTTTAAGTTTATGTAAATCTTGAAAGAAGACATAATGAGCTTATAGAGAGGTGATAATGATTTTGAAGGGCGGGTATTTCACCGTTGTTCCTAAAGATACAAAGGTACACCCCAGCAGTGGCAACTAAAGTTTTTTTGCGTCATACTTCCTTAAAAAAACTAAGTTGCTGTTGCATACGTTATATCTAAATATTTCGTCGTCTCTTCGTTCCTAGAAATATTAAGATCTACCCCAGCAGTGGCAACTAAAGTTTTTTGCGTCATACTTCCTTAAAAACTAAGTTGCTGTTGCATACGCTATATCTAAATATTTCGTCGTCTCTTCGTTCCTAGAAATATTAAGATCTACCCCAGCAGTGGCAACTAAAGTTTTTTGCGTCATACTTCCTTAAAAACTAAGTTGCTGTTGCATACGCTGTACCTAAGTATCTTGTCGTCACTGCGTTCCTAAAGATACAAAAGGTACACCCCATTGTACATTATCTAACGAAACTCTCTGGTTCCGAAAAAGCATCCGCCGAATTTTCGATAACTTTTTTCCTCGTCAACTAAATTCAATTTAACCCTTAGAACTTAGTTCGGGCGCTATAACTATAATGTAAATTTACCTCCTAATTTTATCGTATATACTATTATACTAAATGAAAAGATTGTTGTAAAATCAAAGGATTATTTACATTAATTTACTTATATGGAAAAGGGTGGCGTTTTTAAAAATTTAACCCTAAATTTTATATGTTGAATATAGAGTAAGTTAATATCTCAATAAAAAACCTACTCACCATATTGGTAAGTAGGTTTAGTCTATTATTGTTGTTTTTGAGTATCAGTTGCTACTTCTTTAGCATTTTTTACTTGATTTGGTAGGCTGATTTCTTTAACACTGTTAACATTTGAGTATTTGATGTTTTGTTTAATTTTCATCGTTGTAGGAGTTGGAGTGTTTTTTTAGTTGCAAGCTCCATAGTAACTTCGTTAGTAACAGGAGTGAAGTCTTTAGTAACAACAAGTTTGATTGAAACATTTTTAAACTCTACGTTATTAAATGCTTCAGCATTAACTTCATTTCCTGAAGACGCGTTAGCTACAGCTACCATAAGTTCTTTAAATTGGTCTCCACTTCCAGTGAATGTTAGTACGTAGTTTCCATTTTCTTCTGTTTTCTTGAAATCTTTGCTGATTTTTTTGTAGAAATCTAAAATTTGTTCAGAGTTAGCGATTTTTTTAAGGTTTTCAAATTGAGCCGTAATATTGTTGTTTGCACTTTTTACCCACTCATCTTGTCCTGTTGATTTTGCATAAGCAGTACCGTCTTTAATGTAAAGTTCAAGTGTTTGAGTTTGATCTTGAGCTTTTACTTCTGTAGTAGCTTTCATTGCAAATGGATCGATAATTAGAGAACCTGATACAGTGTTTTCAACTGTTTGAGTTTGTTCACCGACTAAGATTTCAGAGCTGTTAGTTGCTACAAAGTCTGTACTTTTTAGATTTTTAGATGCTTCTATTGATTTATTGATAATCTGTTCAGTAGAAGCGCCTGTGCTACAAGCAGCTAAAGTAACTGACAGGATAACTGTTGCAATAATCAATAGATATTTTTTTAATGATTTTGTCATGTGTCTCTCCTTAACTTTAAGTAAAATAGACGAGAATAGTCTATTTCAATAAATTTTAGTTTTTATAGGATTATTCTACCATATAATAAGGTATATTACTACACTATAAGCATATTTTTTTAAAATATCTGTAATAAATAGAATGTGATAAAGAGGATATTTTTTTGTTTATTATTTTTGTAATATTTTTTTGAGAAAATAATAAATTATCTATTGACTTATATCAATGATGGAAATATAATTATATCAAAGATAGATATATCGATGATTAATATAAATAAAAAAATTATCTCTAATTAAGTTAGGAGGGATAAAATGGCAAAAGGTAAGCCCTTATGAAACGGGCGAATTAACAGATAGTATATTTTTTTACACTTCTAGTTTTTAACAGAACCTATTCATGGATACTTGATAATGCAAAAGGTGGCAGAAATTACTGATAATAATATTATTATCGGACCTGCGACAATGTACACAACTTTAGGTAAAATGGTTTCTGTTGGCTGGATAGAAGATAAGGAAATTGATAATTCGAAAAAAGAATATCGTATTACTCAAAAAGGTATGGAAGTTTTGAAGAAAAATTTAAAACTTCGACAGTTTTTACTAGATATAGCTAAGAAGTTTATAGGTGGTGGAAGTGATGAGTAGATATAAGGTGATACATACCTTTGCTTTAACAAATAAAAGACTCATGAGAAAGTTAGAAAGATATAGTGCAAAGGGCTGGCATTTTAAAAAGTTTCTGGGGTTCTTAATTTTATTAGAAAAAGGAGAAAGAACCGATTATAAATACGAACTGGTATATGATAAAAAGTTTGATGCAGAACGTCAAGATTTTTACAGATTTAACGGTTGGGAAATAGTTAGAAATGGTATTTTTTGGCAGATATTACGTGGTGAACCTACGGCAACTACACTATATACAGATAATTTGAGTGAAGAATACATGTGGCTATATAGAATAAGATTTAATGCGAAAATCATGTTAGGATGCTTTCTTATAGCTTTGGTGGCGCATATAATAAATGAATTTTTTTAATGGCATCTGAAGTAATAGATTTTATTTTAGGAATGTTTTTTTGGATTTGGTCTAGGACTAGGTGCTGTAAATATAGCGTTCTTTATAAAATATTTATTTTTTTGAAGAGAAGAAAGGCTTGAATTTATGAAGTATAAATATGTTCCAGTATTTATAAGCTATGATAAAGTAGCGGATAAAATGAATCTCCTTGCTGCTGAGGGATATGAATATGATAAAGAGGCTATAGTGGCAATTAGAATGAAGAAAGTCTCAGAGACTAGCGATAAGAAATATAAGTTTATCTTTGATAAAAACTTTACACCAGAGATAGAAGAGTATTATAAAGCAAGCGGCTGGAAGCTTTATAAGTTTCAAGTTTATAATTTGTTTAGACTTGCTGAAGGGACTTCGAGTTCTTATCCGATATATACTGATACCGAGACGGAATTAGAAATTGCTAAATATAGATTGTTGAGATTTATAGTTTTATTTATTTTAATAAATATAATAGGAGTGTTGTATTTTAATAATATTAAATGGGTAATTAATAGTGGAATACCTGATGTGTTAGCCATGTTAATAGGTGGATTAATAGGCGGTATATTTGGTTACTGTATAGGAGGACTTGGAATGTTCATACCGAAATATTTCAAGTTAACAAAAAGAAATAAAAAAATAATGATGAATAAAAAGGGGATTTAACTTTTTAATAAGTTAGGAAATGAGGTAAATGCTATGATTTTTAGAATTTAAAAATGTAGAGAAAAAGTTTTGGAAATAAGAAGGTTCTTAAGGGTATTAGCTTCACGGCAAAAAGTGGAGTGGCTAATGGATACCTTGGACGAAATGGTAGCGGTAAGACTACAAGTTTTAGAATACTGTTAGATATATTTAAACCTGATAAAGGTGAGATTTTATTAGATGGGAAAACCTCTAGATCACAGTAAGGTGAAAATTGGGTACCTTCCAGAAGAACGTGGAATGTATGACGGGGTTGGTTTAGTAGATCAGCTTACTTACTTCGGAATGCTAAAAGGTATGAAGAAGAAAGCCGCACAAACAGAAGCGAAAAAAATGGCTAGAATATTTTTGAATTAGAGGATAGTAAACAAGCATTAAAAAAACATTATCTAAAGGGAATGCACAAAAAAATTCAAATTATCCAAAGTGTCATGAATGATCCAGATATTCTTGTTTTTTTGATGAACCATTCAGTGGACTAGACCCGGTGAATGTATCTAAACTAAAAAGAAATAATTACAGATTTTATTAAAAAAAGATAAACTTGTTATTTTTCTCATCTCACCAAATGCCAGTTGTGGAAACATTCTGTGAGGACATTAATATACTAGAAAAAAAGGGAAAAATTACTCTAAGTGGTAATCTAGATTATATTAAAAAAACAATTAGGACATGGAAAAAAATGATTTTTAAGTGTTAGCGGTTTTTGAGAAAGAGGAACTGCTTGCTAATCTTAAAGCTGTGCCACTAGGTATTGAGTATTCATTAGTACCAGAGGGAGTGCTTCTTGATTTTTAAAGATGAAGGAGCTAAAAAAAGAACTTTTAGCAAGATTAGCTGGAAGTACGTTTAATATAGAAGAATTCAAACTTTATAAACCAACGTTAGAAGAGATTTTTCAAAGAACAGGTAGGTAAGTAATTATGAAAAAAATTTTAGTACAGTATTTAATTTTGAATTAAAACAATTTTTTGCCAAAAACATCAACAAAGGTTATTATGGCAGTGTATTTCATTATAGCTATAGGTATAACATTTATACCGTCGATTGCGAACAGTAATCTTTTTAAAGGTGATAGTAACGATAATTTCACGCGTAGCGCATATGTTGTAAAAAGATGCGAATATTAAATTAGATGATCTAAAAAGAAGCTAAAAAAATACGATAGTAAAGAGGCTTTTAGAAAAAAAGATATTAAAGCTAAAAAAATTAGATGAAGGTATCGTTTTAACTAAAGACAGTTATGAATATTTATCTAGACAATCTATTTTTAGTAAAGATAGCAGTGAATTCAAAGAAGCTTTTGGAAAAAATGTAGAAAAATTAGTCTATAAACAAAATGGATTAGATTATGATAAAGTAACTAACGTGAAATCACATCTACCTCAACCTGTACCTGTGAACGTAAGTGGAGATTCTGATGCTCAAACTCAAGTAGTAAACGTTGTAGTAGTTTATGCTCTTACATTTATTGTCTATATGACGGTAATTCAGTTTGGTAGTGTAGTTGCAACAAATGTTGTTAAAGAAAAAAGTAATAGAGCTATGGAATTATTAGTAGTTACTGTAAATCCTAGAACTCTAATTTTAGGAAAAGTATTAGCTTTATCTGTTGCGGTATTTATTCAAATGGGCTTAATCATAGGTGGTTTATTCACAGGTCTAAAAATTAATGGTTCTAGATATAGTGATAATGTTAAACATATTATAGAAAATGTAGATTTGAAAGTTCTTGGTGTCGGATTACTGTTTGCGTTAACTGGCTTTGTAATGTTTATGTTCATGTATGCGGCATTCGCTTCATTAGTTAGTAAGATTGAGGATGTCAACGGAGCGATAACTTTACCGATGTTAACATTTATGGGTGCATTTTTTGCGAACTACTATATTATGGGTTCAAGTGGAGATACTAAAATTGCAGAGATTTTATCATATGTTCCATTTACATCATATTTTGTAATGTTTACGCGTTATGCGATAAGTCACGTTTCTATTCAAGAATTAGGATTATCTTATGGTATATTAGCTGTAACTACATTACTTGTAGCATTTGCAAGTGTTAAAGTATATAGATTAGCTACACTAAGATATGGTCAAAAAAATTAAATTTCTTCAAATTGTTATTTGGGAAATAGGAAGATATACTGAAGAGAAGATTCAAAAAAATTCAAATTTTGAGTCTTTTTCTTTATTTTTTTAGAAAATAAAAGGTTATAATATAGATAAAAAAATTATGAGAAATAAGGAGACTATTTAATGAGTGAACTGAAAAGAACGATAGGGTTTATGCCGGCTTTTATGACGGTAATAGGTTCAGTAATAGGAGCAGGGGTGTTTTTTAAAGCGGCTGTAATTTATAAGACTACAGGGACGATGAGTTTAGGGTTACTTGCTTGGGTGCTTGCTGGTATTATTACTATTTGTGCAGGTCTTACCGTTGCGGAACTTGCGGCATCTATTCCTGAAGTAGGAGGGATGGTTGTTTGGATAGAGAGAACATATGGGAAAACTGCAGCATTCTTATTAGGATGGGCGCAGTCGGTAATTTATTTCCCTGCGATGATAGCAGCACTTGCTGTTATTTTCTCTACACAAGTCTTAAACTTATTAAATTTAGATAAAGCGTGGCATTTGCCTATAGCTTTTGCAGCAGCTGCATCACTAATGTTTTTAAACTTTTTAGGTGGGAAAATTGGTGGGGTAATTCAGACGGTAGCTACTATTTGTAAATTAATACCATTAATAGTAATTATTGCATTTGGATTATTCCAAACTGATTCACAACCATTACAATTATTGCCTATAGAAGCGGGGAAGATATTTCATTTGCTAGTGGACTAGGTGGAGCATTACTTGCTGCGATGTTCGCATATGAGGGCTGGACTAACGTAGGAAGTATGGCAGGAGAGATGAAAAATCCTAAAAAAGATTTACCAAGAGCAATCTTCTTAGGGCTTGCAGTTGTTATGGTTGTATATGTACTTATAAATGTTGCTTACCTTATGACTTTGCCATTAGATCATGTAGCGGGGAATCAAACTGTTGCTAGTGAAGTTGCCGGAAAGTTATTTGGCGGCATTGGTGGTAAAATTATTACAATAGGAATTCTAGTTAGCGTATATGGTGCGATTAATGGTTTCTCAATGGCGGGGCTTAGAGTTCCTTATGCTATGGCGAAAAGTGATCAGATTCCGTTTAAGCATATATGGACGAAGTTAAACAAAGGTGCTGTGCCAGTGAATGCAGGATTATTAATTTTGGTAGTATCTTTTTTAATGATGTTAACTGGTAGTTTCGATATGCTTACTGACTTATTAGTATTCGTAATGTGGTTTTTCTACACAGCAACATTTCTTTCAGTTATTATATTGCGTAAAAAAGAACCAAACTTAGAAAGACCATATAGAGTACCTTTATACCCAATAGTTCCTATAATAGCTATTCTTGGTGGGGTGTATACTTTAGTAAGTACTTTAATCTCACAAACATCATTAGCCATGGGAGGAATAGCCTTAACGTTAATAGGATTATTATTCTATACAGAATTTCATAAAAAAATTCAAAAAAATAATAAAAAGAAACATCGCATATTAGAAAAGCTAGTATGCGATGTTTTTGGTATTATTTATTGCGTTATATATTTTTTTATGTTAGAATAAAAGCTATAAAAGAGAGCCGTTTGCACTGACTTTTACTAATAATTTCTTAACTCACTACGTTCGTAGAAATTATAGTAGTCGTAGTATAAATTATTCGTAATATTTTTTTCTTCAGTCTTTGACTTTGAAAAAAATAAACGACTAACTTAAAAAGACGGTAGCTCGAATAAGATAGTTTTAATAACCATCTAACCGGCTAAAGTTAAAGATGGTTATTTTTTTATTGTCGTTTTTTTGAACGCTGTTAAGCACACCCCAACTATTGTTACAATCAATAGATTTATACCAATAATAGTTTGTACTATTTCGTAAGGTGACAATTTGCTACTCCTTTCTTGTCGGATTTTTAGTGTATGCGGACATAGCACCATCCCCTTTCTAATTGAAGTAGCTACAGCAGTAGGAACTAGAAAAAGGGGCTGACCCAAAAGTATAAAGAAAAAAACCAAGAAAAGATTGATAAAAATTCTTTTCTTGGTTTTTTTGAATAATTTTTGATGGAAATTCTAAAAAAATGAAAAATATTTCCCAATAAAATCAGCTAACCCTCCCTGTTCTATCAGGTATTTTTGCTAATTTTATTAAATTATGGGAAATAGCGTGCAGGGCAAATTCGACCCTCACATTTTCAATTCCTCGAAGGGAAAAATCTTGTGAACGCCAAGTTCTGTTTTTAAATTACCGAAGAAGCTTTTCGATTTCTATCTTTCTTTTTTTGAGTATATTTTTTTAGTTTCTTCGTTTTCTAAAAAGTAAATGTCTTTGTTTCGCTTTCAACTCTTCATACGTTGGATTATATAGTATTGTTCTATTACCTTTTGCTTTTTGTACATAGGGTGTTTTTTATTGGACAATCACTACAGTCTTCACATTTGTATTGTTTGAAATCTCTTTTATATCCGTATTTATCAGTTCTACTTATATTTTTTTCAAAAATCTACATATCTATTATTTGCGCATATAAAACTATCACTAAATACATCATATTTCCAGTTTGATGAGTTTTTTTATGTCTTTTTGTATTTGTTCATCTGTTCTTTTTCTCATCATATTATATGGTATTAGTGCCTGATAATTATTTTTCTTCACAGTAAATATAGTTTTCTTCACTTCCGTATCCTGCATCAGCTACTATTGTTTTTTTGGTTCTATTATTCCTTGTTCTTTAATATTTTCTATATGTGATTGTAATGTTCTTACATCTGTTGGATTTTTGATGTATTGTAAAACCTAATACATATTGATTGTGTGTGCCTACTTGTATATTGTACCCTGCTTTTAATTGCCCATTTTTTTCATATGGTCTTCTTTCATTCTCATGAATGTTGCGTCTTTATCTGTTTTTTTGAATAACTATTTCTGTCTTTTAATATTTCTAGCTGATTTTCGTATTTTTCGTAGCCTTGGCAGATAGTCTTCTTTTATTTTTCTTTGTTATCTTATTGATTACTCGCTTTCTATTTTTTTGGGGATTTCTTGTATTTCTTGTTCTTCTTTTATCTCTTCTAATACTTCTACTATTTGCTCAACTTCTTTAGATCCTAGATTGTCTATATCTTGTAGTATTTCTCGTGATAACTCTTTTTAAGTCTGATAATCCTTTTTACTGTTTCTTCTTGTTTTTAATTCTTCTTCACTCAAGTTGCTTGCTTCTTCTAGAAATTCTGTTATTTTTTTCTGTTATTTTTTTCTTTGTATCTTTGTGTTGATTTTTTTCCATACAAATGTGTATTTATTCGCATTTGCTTCTATTTTTTTGTTCCATCTAGATAATATATACTAGGGTCTATAAGTTCTGCATCTATCAATCTCAGTACTATCGCTTTAAATACTTCTTCTATTAATTCTTTTTTTCTACTCGAAATCTATTTATTGTACGAAAATCTGGTGTTTGTCTTGCGGCTAACCATATCATTGGAAGGTTTTTCCTTACATAGTTTTTTTCTATTTTTTTCTTCCGCTTGTTACTTTATTTATATATGCGTAGATTATTATTTTTCAACATCATTTTTTTGGATGATATGAACATCTGCCTCCACCCTTATATGATTGTCTTAGTATTTTTCTCATCTATTCCTTCTACTACTCGATTTATTAGTTTTTGATATGTGATTTTTCTTCTATCCAATCAGTTATATCCATTGGTATTTGTAGTTGATTCATGTTATAATTTTTTTATAGGTAACTTTGTTACTCATTTATATCATCTCCTTTGATTTTTTTGGTTTTTTTGGTTATACTATTATTATATCATGGGGATGATTTTTTTATTTATTAATTTTTAAAAAAAGAAGTACCGAGTTTTTTTCTCGTTACTTCTTTTTTTACTGGTCTTTTAGGGTCAGCCCCTTTTTTTAAGTTCCTGTTGCATACGCTATTCGTAATATTTTTTTCTTCAGTCTCTGACTTTGAAAAAAATAAACGACTACCAGCAATCCTTATCGAGAGTTGTTACACTTCCTAACTTCTCTCTCCGACTTTGATTATAACAAATTAAATATAGATAATCAACTATTTACAAGGGCTGATATATCAGTGTTTTTTTAACTTGTTAATTATAGTGATTTTTTTACTCATAAATTTAATGTTATAAAGGTGTAATTTTTTTGAAAAAAATATCGCACATTAGAAAATCTAGTATGCGATGTTTTGGTATTATTTATTGCGTTATATATTTTTTTATGTTAAAATGAAGTTATAAAAGAGAGAGCCGTTTTAAAGACGGTGACTTTAATTAAGAATTGTTAAAAGATAATCATCTTAACCGGTCAAAGTATAAAGATGGTTATTTTTTATTGTCTTTTTTAAGTGCTGAGATACATACACCAACTACAGTTGAAATCAAAAAGATTTACACCAATAATAGTTTGTATAATTTCAAACGCAGACAACTTGCTACTCCTTTCTTCCAGATTCTGTTACTTATGAGCATAAGCACCATCTCCTTCCATAGAAAAGTAGCCACCATCCATATCGGAAGCTTTACACTCTCCAACTTCTCTCTCCGACTTTGATTATATCAAATTAAATATAGATAATCAACTATTTACAAGGGTTGATATATCAGTGTTTTTTTAACTTGTTAATTATAGTAATTTTTTTACTTATAAATTTAATGTTATAAAGGTGTAATTTTTGAAAAAAACATCGCATATTAGAAAAGCTAGTATGCGATGTTTTGTTGTTATTTATTTCTATTTTCTAAATAGTCTGCAATTGCGGCTACATCCTTGTCTCCACGTCCAGATACGTTAACGATAATTACTTTATCTTTATCTAGTTTTGGAGCGCGTTTGATTACTTCTGCAAGGGCATGTGAACTTTCGATTGCTGGGATAATTCCTTCTGTTCTAGTTAATAGAAGTAAAGCATCGACAGCCTCATCGTCAGTTGCACTTACGTATTCAGCGCGTTTTGCATCTTTTAGGAATGAGTGTTCAGGCCCGATACCTGGGTAGTCTAATCCTGGAGAGATTGAGTAAACAGGTTTTACTGAACCGTCTTCGTTGAATAGTGCGTAAGTTTTCATACCATCAACAACCCCAACAGTACCAAGTGTTAGTGTTGCTGCGTGACGATCTGTATCAAGACCACGACCAGCAGCTTCAACTCCTAGTAACGCTACTTCTTCATGAGGGATGAACTCAGCGAAAGCACCGATTGCGTTAGATCCACCACCTACACAGGCTACTACTAAGTCAGGTAGACGTCCTTCTTTTTCTAGGATTTGACGTTTTGCTTCTTGACTGATAACTTTTTGGAAATCTTTTACAATAGTAGGATATGGGTGAGGACCAACTGCAGATCCTAGTACGTAGAAAGTATCGTCGATGTTTTCAATCCATGCTTTGAATGCAGCATCAACAGCTTCTTTAAGAGTTTTTTCTCCTTCTTGAGCTGCGTGAACTTTTGCTCCTAGCATTTCCATTCTAAATACATTTAATCTTTGTCTTTCTACATCAAGAGCTCCCATGTAGATTTCACATTCCATACCGAACTTTGCAGCGGCAGCAGCCGTAGCTACACCGTGTTGACCTGCTCCAGTTTCAGCGATGACTTTCTTTTTACCCATACGTTTTGCAAGTAAAATTTGCCCAATAACGTTATTAAGTTTGTGTGCTCCAAGGTGGTTTAAATCTTCACGTTTAAGGTAGATTTTTGCTCCTCCAAGGTGATTTGTTAAACTTTCAGCATAGTATAATGGAGTTTCACGTCCTGAGTAATCCTTTTAAGTAATGAGCATACTCTGCTAAAAAAATTCTTCATCACCTTTATATTTATCATAAGCTGCTTCCAGTTCATCAAGAGCCTTTTGTACAACTTCAGGTACGAAGCTTCCCCCAAATTCTCCAAAGTATCCTTTTAAGTTGTTTAAGTTATTTTCTAAGTTTGTCATAATAATTATTTCCTTTCGAGTTTTTTTAATAAGATTTTTAAAATAAATACACTTGTGTTACTCTAAAAAGGAAAGACCGTATAGAATTATTCTATACTACTTTTTTTACGATTTTAAAACGATTTTTTTCTACAGCCGACATAGACACTTTTTTTAGAGTACACTAAAGTTGCGTCTACGTCATAAAAAAACATACACACAACATTATCTACGCCAGTTTTGCCAAGATTTTTAAAGTTGTTGTTTGTTTCATTTGTAGTTCCTCCTTCTCGTTTTTTTGTAGTTTTTTTATTATACACATTATTATCGGGGAAATCAATAGTTATTTTTTTAAAAAAATGAAAAAAATTATCAGAAAAATTCTTTTTAAAAACAATGATAGTGCTATAATAGGGTGTAGGAACTTGAATGAAATCTATATTATTATAACAGATGTTTTTAGTGAGTATAATACAATATATTTTTTTAAAAAAAAGACTTGTATGGAGAATAGTGTTTTCATTGTTTTTTTCTTATTTAAACAGTTACATTGCAATTTCTAAAACAGGTTAAATGAGTTAAATTTATTATTATTTTAATGATATATTTATTGCTATTTCTTATTATTTATTATAAAATATTGATAGTGATAATTATTATCATAAAATAAAGAAAAGAGGTATGAATAAATGAGTAAAATTGTAGTAGTTGGAGCAAACCATGCAGGAACAGCATGTGTTAATAAAATTTTAGCAACATATGGCGATAAAAATGAAGTGGTAGTTTTTGACCAAAACTCAAATATTTCATTTTTAGGATGTGGAATGGCTTTATGGATTGGAAAGCAAATTTCAGGTCCAGAAGGATTGTTTTATGCTAGTAAAGAATCTTTAGAAGAAGCAGGAGCCAAAGTATATATGAATTCTCCTGTTGAGTCTGTTGACTATGATAAAAAAGAAGTACACGTACTATTAGATGGAAAAACAAAACACGTTGAAAGTTACGATAAACTAATATTTGCGACTGGATCGACACCTATCTTACCTCCAATTAAAGGAGCAGAAATTGTGCCAGGAAACAGAGAGTTTAAAGCTACATTAGAGAATTTACAATTCGTTAAGTTATACCAAAACTCTGAAGAGGTAATTAATAAACTTAATGCTAATCCAGATATCAAACGTGTAGCAGTGGTAGGTGCAGGATATATTGGTGTAGAACTTGCAGAAGCGTTTGAACGTTTAGGAAAAGAAGTAACTGTAGTAGATATAGTAGATACATGTCTTGCTGGATATTATGATCCTGAATTTTCTAATTTAATGAAGAAAAATCTAGAAGATCACGGTATTAAATTAGCGTTTGGACAAAAAGTAGAAGCTATTGAAGGTGATGGAAAAGTTGAAAGATTAATTACAGATAAGGAAACATTCGATGTAGATATGGTTGTATTAGCTGTAGGTTTCCGTCCAAATACTGCATTAGGTGATGGGAAAATTGAATTATTCCGTAATGGAGCATTCTTAGTTAATAAAAAACAAGAAACAAGCATAAAAGATGTATATGCTATTGGAGATTGTGCAACTGTATATGATAACGCAGTTGGAGACACTAACTACATTGCTTTAGCATCTAACGCAGTTCGTACTGGATTAGTTGCAGCTCTAAATGCTGGAGGTAATGGAGATGTAGTTGAATCAGCAGGTGTTCAAGGTTCAAATGGTATTTGTATCTATGACCTAAAAATGGTATCTACTGGTTTAACATTAGAAAAAGCAAAACGTTTTGGTTATAATGCAGCTGTAACAGAATACACAGACTTACAAAAACCAGAATTTATTGAACATGATAACCATGAAGTAAAAATCAAAATAGTATACGATAAAGATAGCCGTGTAATTTTAGGGGCCCAGATTGCATCTAAAGAAGATATTTCAATGGGAATCCACTTATTCTCATTAGCTATCCAAGAGAAAGTAACTATCGAAAAACTTGCTCTTACAGATATTTTCTTCTTACCACACTTTAACAAACCTTATAACTATATAACTATGGCAGCTTTATCAGCAAAAGAATAGTAGATAAAAAAATTTTTTTAAAAAAAATAGAACCGTCTTAGGCTCCTAAATTATAAAAAAAATTTATATAGGATTCATAGATGTAGTGGTTTGTTGATATTTAAATTCGTTTTATAAAAAAACTTTATAGATATTTAATAAACTTTGAGGAAGTGACTCGATAAAATCGATTTCTTTGAAATCGTAATTTTCGAGTTACTTCCATTTTTTTAGAATAGTAGGGATGATTTTTTTCCATGAACTAGAGTTTTTTTATAGAAAAAAATATATAGTAATTATAGAAAGCAAACTTTATATATTCTAAAGTATTTTTTTATCTTAAAAAAATTTTTTTAAAAAAATGATATAATGTAGCAGTATATAGTTAGATATGGAGGTGCAATTTGAAATTATCGGTATTAGCCAGCAGTAGTAGTGGAAATAGTATCTATATAGAGCATAATAATTTTAGATGTTTGGTAGATGCTGGACTGACTGGGAAAAAAGTAATAGAGAACTTAGCTCAGATTGGGCGAGATATTAAAGATATAAATGCAATTTTTGTAACTCATGAGCATATTGATCATATTAAAGGGGTAGGGGTACTAGCAAGAAAGTACAATATCCCTGTATACGCTAATAAACTTACTTGGCAAAATATGACTAAGTGTGGTGAAATTAGCTCAGATCTTAAGTTTCATTTTGAAAAAGAGGAAAGTAAAACTTTTGGTGATGTAGTTGTTAATAGTTTTGGAGTTAGTCATGATGCAATTAATCCGCAATTTTATACTTTCGAATGTGAAGGAAAAAGAGTAAGTATCCTTACAGATACGGGATATGTATCTGATAAGATGATTGATTATGTGAAGGACTCTCATACGATTGTTTATGAGAGTAATCATGAGGAAAATGTTCTGCTTAGTGGACCTTATCCATGGTCAACAAAACAACGTATATTATCAGATATGGGACACTTATCTAATACAGACTCTGCTAATTATTTAACAAAAATAGTAGGAGATAATACAAAAAATGTCTTTTTAGCTCACTTAAGCGAACAGAATAATACTAAAGAACTTGCTCGTATGACAGCGGATATGACGCTTAAGAACAAGGATATAGATTGTGTTTTAGAAGCGGATAAGACTATAGATTGTAATAATAAGATAGTTATAATGGATACTGATCCAGTGATTCCGACAAAAAAATTATAGAAATTTAGAAGAATGTGGCTGACCCGAAAGTCCTAAATTTTTAAAAAAAGTGTATATGATAACTCATAGACGCAGTGGTTTATTGATATCTAAATTCGCTTTATAAAAGCTTTTTTTAGATATTTAATAAGCTTTTGCGGAGGTGACTCGACAAAATCGATTTCTTCAAAATCATGATTTTTTTGAGGCACTCCCATTCTCTAATATTGTTAGTGATAAATTAGTAAATGCTTTGCTTATTAATGGTATGTTTTTATATAGGAAGCTGAAGCAGTATCTCTAAATAGTCAGAAAATTCTAGTTTTTTTACTATGAATTTTTTTCTTTTTTTATTGCTTTTTTTCGAAAAAAATTTTTATAATATAGTATTATGCGTTTTTTTAAAATTATAATTTTTTTAAAAAAAGTTATAATTTATAGAACAATATTAAACACAAGAAATTAAGTTTTGAATTTGTATTTATTTTTTTATATGAAAGTTATTGGAAGGAGATAGGTGAATGGAAAAAAACTATTAGAGATTAAAAAAATCTAGAGACAGCATTTAGAATTAAAGATGATTACTTTAACGCTGTTGATAAAGTTAGTTTGGACCTATATAGAAACGAAGTATTAGCCATCGTTGGTGAGAGTGGTTGTGGTAAGTCTACATTAGCAACTACTATTATGCGTCTTCATAATGAGAATTTAACGAAGTCTACAGGAGAGATTATCTTCAATGGAAAGAATTTGTTAGATCTAACAGAAGATGAAATGAATAAAATTAGAACAAAAGATATTGGAATGATTTTCCAAGATCCTCTTTCTTCATTAAATCCATTACACAGAATTGGAAAACAAATTGAAGAAGCATTAATTTATCACACGGAATTAAGTGCAGAAGAAAGACAAAAAAACGCGTTATCGAGTTATTAATACAAGTTGGTATTCCAAACCCAGAACGTTGTGCAAAACAGTATCCACATGAATTATCAGGGGGTATGCGTCAACGTGTAATGATAGCTATGGCTATGAGTTGTAAGCCAAGTGTTCTTATCGCAGACGAACCAACTACAGCGCTAGATGTTACTATTCAAGCACAAATTTTAGACCTTGTTAAAGGACTTCAGGCAGAAATGCACGCAGGAATTATTTTAATTACTCATGACCTTGGTGTTGTTGCTGAAATGGCTGATAGAGTAGCTGTATTATATGCAGGAGAAGTAGTAGAAATTGGAACTGCTGAACAAATATTTAAAAATCCAAAACATCCATATACTCGTAGTTTATTACGTAGTATTCCTCAAATAGATGATGAGGAAGTAGGAGACGAACTTTATGTTATTCAAGGTATGGTGCCTTCTTTAAAAACTCTAGATAGACAAGGATGCCGTTTTGCTAATCGTATTCCTTGGGTAAAAGAAGAAGAACACGAACACAATCCAACGCTACATGAAGTAGAAGAAGGACATCATGTACGTTGCACATGTTATAAAAACTTTGAATTTGAAAGGGAGGAAAACAATGCTTAAAGTTGAAAATCTAAAAGTACATTATCCTATTCGTGGTGGATTTTTCAATACGATTAAAGATCATGTTTATGCAGTAGATGGTGTTGATCTTGAAATAGAGGCTGGAAAAACTTATGGACTAATTGGAGAAAGTGGTAGTGGAAAGACTACTGTTGGTAAAGTAGTTCTAGGTTTAGAAAAAGCAACAGATGGACAAATTATCTATAAAAAAATGAAGATGTTACTAAAAAAAGCATCTCGTAGTAAAATTAAATATAACCGCGATGTTCAAATGATTTTTCCAAGATGCAATGTCTAGTTTAAATCCTAAGAAGCGTATTATCGATATTATTGCAGAACCAATTAATAACTTTGATAACTTGTCTGAAGAAGAAACTAAAAAAATAGAGTCTTAGAACTTCTTAATATAGTTGGTATGGGAGAAGAGGCACTGTACAAATATCCGTTTGAATTTTCAGGTGGACAACGTCAACGTATAGGTGTTGCTCGTGCGATAGCATGTAATCCTCGTTTAATAGTAGCCGATGAACCGGTATCTGCACTTGACCTTTCAGTTCAAGCTCAGGTTCTAAACTTCATGAAAAAAATCCAAAGAGAATTTAATATAAGTTATCTATTTATTTCTCACGACCTAGGTGTTGTTAAACATATGTGTGATTACATTTATATCATGTACCGTGGTCGTATAGTGGAACGTGGAACACGTGAGGATATATACAACAATCCGCAACACATTTATACAAAACGTCTTATCGCAGCTATCCCAAGTACAAACTTAGATAAAGCTAAAGAAGTAAAAGAAATTAGACAAGCTGTTGAAGAGGAATATCAAAAACATTATAATGATTATTTCGATAAAGATGGTAGAGTATATCAACTTAAAAAATTAACAGATACACACTATGTAGCGATGAAAGGAGGAGAAGTGTAATGTGGAAAGTAGTTTTAAAACGTGTTTTAGTAATGATACCACAATTATTCATCCTTAGTATATTAGTGTTTGGGCTTGCTAAGCTTATGCCTGGGGATCCATTTAGTGGTCTTGCAGAAAATCCAAAGATTTCTCAAGAACAAATTGAGGCTATTCGTCAAGCTAGTGGATTCTATGAGCCTTGGTATCAACAATATCTAACTTGGCTAAAAAATTTCATGCATGGAGATTTTGGTTTGAGTTATACTACTGGTAAATCGGTTGGTACACTTTTAGGAGAAAGAATTTTCAATACATTTAACCTGTCATTATTTACAGCGGTATTAATGTATTCAATCGCTATTCCTATGGGGATGTATGCAGGACGTTATAATGGTTCTAAATTTGATAAATTCGTAAACTTTTATAACTTCTTCTTCCTAGCGATACCTTCATTCGTATTATATTTATTTATGATTGCATTATTCGGTTTTGGTTTAGGATGGTTCCCAACGAGTGGATCTGTAGATGTTAACCTTGATCCAGGGACATTCTCATACTATATCAATAAACTGCAACACTTAGTTTTACCGGGTATCTGTTTAGCGTTATTATCAACGGTATCAACTGTTCAATATTTACGTAATGAAGTTATTGATGCAAAACAAAGTGATTATGTAAAAACAGCGCGTTCTAAAGGTGTGCCAGTTAAGAAAGTTTATTCTGGGCATATCTTCAGAAACTCTATTTTACCAATTGCGGCATTCTTTGGATTCTCTATTACTGGATTATTCAGTGGTGGTATCTTCGTAGAAACGATTTTCGGTTATCCGGGAATGGGACAATTGTTCTATCAAAGTATTCAAGATAGAGACTATAGTGTTGTAACAACATTAATGTTATTCTCTGGATTCTTAACACTACTTGGTAGTACTTTAAGTGATATTATCATGGCAATTGTTGACCCACGTATTAAATTAGACTAGGAGGAAGTTGAACAATGACAAAAGCAAAAGAAGAAAAAGTTATAACTAAGACTCCTTCTGGGTTTTCAGTTGTAGCTCGTGAGTTTAGAAAAGACAAAGGTGCTTTTGCAGCACTAGTTACGTTAAGTGCTATCTTAGTATTCGTAGTACTTTTCAATATTTACATTCGTGTAAGTGGAGTATATAGTACATACTTTGATGTAGATTTATTAAATATTTTCTTAAAACCTGGTGAGGATGGATTCTTATTAGGTACAGACGTTGGAGGGCATTCAGTATTTGGATGGCTTATGATGGGTATGCTTAACTCAATTCTTATCGCAGTAGCAGTAACAGTATTAACTATCGGATTTGGTACTGCTGTAGGTTTAGTTATTGCATACTACGGAGGAAGTGTTGATAATGTAGTAATGCGTTTTGTAGACTTTATGGTAATCATTCCAACACTGATGGTAATCATTGTATTCGTAAGTATCAAACGTGATTATGGTCTTGTACTGTTCATCTTAATTTTATCGGCATTTGCATGGATGAGCTCAACTCGTTTAGTACGTAGTAAAGCTTTATCAGAATCACGTCGTGATTATGTACTTGCTTCAAAAACGATGGGAACACCTGATTGGAAAATCATGTTACAAGGAATCTTACCAAATATTAGCTCTATTATCATTGTAGAAGCTACATTATCATTAGCAGCTAATATGGGTATTGAGGTAGGGTTAACATATCTTGGATTCGGTCTTCCAGCAGGGACACCAAGTATTGGTACTATGTTATCTTATGCAAAAGATGCAGACGTACTTATTAACAAAATGTATATTTGGTTGCCAGCAGCCCTTTCTATCTTAATTATAGTTTTATGTATTAACTCTATTGGTGGTGCATTAAGACGTAGTTTAGATGCTAGACAAAGATTATAATTTTAAAGGTCATGTAGAGATTTTTCTACATGGCTTTTTTTATATATAAATTATAATTTACAAATAATATCTAATTCTATTGTTATAGAAGTATAATTTGAAATATACTAAATAAATAATTTTTAAAATAGAAAAAAATCTTAATTATCAGCATAAAAACAACTTAAATTTTTATGTGTTATTACAGAAATTCTAAGTGTAAGATTTAGATTGCTAATAAATATAAAATCTTATTTCAGTGAAAAATTAAAAAAATGTTGTAAAAATTTTCTGACAATTACTTGACTTGAATATTTTTTTGATATAATTGCTAAAAAAAATAATATTTAAGAAAGGCTGTATTTAATACAGCATGGAGGATAAGATAATGGAAAAGAAAAAAATGTTAAAGGTAGTTAGTTCAGCTATGGCTCTCACAATGTTACTTGCAGGATGCTCAAGCGCAAGTAACAATTCTAAAGGAACAAAAGCGGCTGTTGAATTCAAGACAGCTGTAGACAATGGTGGAAATGCACTAAGTGGTCAACAATTAAGAATTGGTATCGCTTCTTCAGATCCACTAACGGGGATGTTTAACCCAGTGTTCGCTTTACAGGCAACGGATAATGATGTAATGAAGTATACAATGAATGGGGCTTTTCCACTTGACGATGCAAACCGTCTAAAACAAGATGACAAAGAAGCACCGGTTATGTTCCATGTAGATCGTGAGAAAAAGGAAGTTACATTAACTATTCACAAAGATCTTAAATGGAGCAATGGAGAAGATGTTAAGGCAGACGATATCGTTGCAACATATGAGCTAATGGGGAACCCTAAATACACTGAAAATGTTCGTTACAGTGATGAGTACGAAGTAATTGAAGGTATGAAAGATTACCACGATGGAAAAGCAAAAAACATCTCTGGTGTAGTTAAGAAAGATGACAAGACTGTAGTACTTAAGTATACAGAAATCAAGCCGGCATTACTATGGGGTAATGGATTCATCGGAGAATTCTTAAACAAAGCTCAAGTAGAAGCTGCATCAAAAGATTTCACTAAATTTGCCGAAGCTGAATTAAATAAAAAACCATTATCTTATGGACCATATTACTTAGATAAAGTAGTAAATGGGGAAAGTGTATTAGCGAAAGCTAACCCTCATTTCTACAAAAAAGCTGATGTAAAAATTCCAGAAATTCAGTTCAAAGTTGTATCACCAGCACAAGCAAGCGCAGTTCTTAAAAATGGTGATGTAGATCTAATGGACCGCTTAACTACAGGTATTTGGGATGCTACTAAAGACGCGAAAAAAATGGAACAATCTTAGGAGAATCTGACTACTATATTTCATATGTAGGATTTAAATTAGGTAAGTTCAACAAAGAAAAAGGTGAAGTAGAAGTAAATCCTAATGCCAAAGCTGCAGATAAACGTGTACGTCAAGCATTCGGTTATGCAGTAGATTGGGATCAAATCAATGAAAAAATCTATAAAGGATTACGTTTCACACCAACAGGATCTGGATTCTATCCACCAATTGTTAAAATGTTCTACAATGCTGAAGGTGAGAAATATGCTAAGAATGTAGAAAAAGCGAAAAAACTTTTAGATGAAGCCGGTCTTAAAGACAAAGACGGAGATGGTTTAAGAGAAGATAAAAATGGTAACAAACTTACATTTAACTTTGCTATCCGTAACGTAGGGCAAGACTTCGACCAAACATTAGCAGACACATTCATTAAATCTTGGAAAGAAGTAGGATTGGATGTTAAATTAGTAGACGGTAAACTAATGGCACCTAAAGACTGGTCACAACGTACTCAATCAGATGATCCAGGGATCGATATCTTCCAAGGAGCTTGGGGATTAGGAAGTGATCCAAACCCAGGTGGATTAGTAAGTAAAACTTCACCGCTTAACTTACAACGTTACACATCAGAAGAATTAGAAAAAAATCATTAACTGCAATGGGAAGTAGTGATATGTTCGATGATGCTAAACTTAAAGAAGCATATCAAAAATTTGATAAACAATTCAGAGAAGAAGCTGCATGGTTACCATTCAGCTGGCAACAATCAATGACATGGGTTAACAAACGTGTTAAAACATTCGATTTAGCAAAAACTAAAAAAACTGGTGAACAAACAATCTACAAATTAGAATTAACTGCAGATGCACCAGCAAAAAAACTAATCTAGTTTAGGTATGAGATTTAGCTAAGGGTACTTAGTTGAATTCTCCCTAATAAACTTATATTTCATTTTATTTTCAATTAATTTTGGAGGGGACGAAAAGTTAGGACTTTCTTTAAGGTTTTTAATTTCAGTCCTTTCTCCTTTTTGAAAAGGTGAGTATATTGTTTAAATTTATTAGAGGGTTAACCCAAAAAGTACTAAAATTAAAAAAATGTATATGAGAATTCATAGACACAATGATTTATTGATATCTAAATTCTCTTTATAAGAGCTTTTTCGGATATTTAATAAAATTTGCAGGGGGCGACTCGATAATATATTGTTTTTTCTAAAATCATGAGTTTTGAGTTAGTCCTATATCATTAATAAAACATGTAGAGCTACAATTTTACATAGTACTAAGGCGAAGTATCATGCTTTAATGTAGTAAAGATATCTTGTCTTAAATTTTTTATTAATTATTAGTAATTTAAAGTTATATTGGAGGAAAAGATGAAGAAAAATAAACTTTTAAAAGTATTCAGCTCAGCGATGGCGCTATCAATCATTTTGGCAGGATGTTCAACATCATCAAAATCATCAAAAGAAAGTAAACCAGCGGTAGAATTTAAAACATCGGTTGAAAATGGTGGAAGCGCAGTAAGTGGTTCTATATTGAAAATTGGTATTTTAAGTGCGGATCCATTAACTGGTATGTTTAATCCAGTGTTTCACTTACAAGCAACAGATAATGCAGTAATGGAAGACACAATGGCACATACCTTTGCTTTTGATCATTCATACAAATTAAAAGAAGATGACGAAGATGCACCGGTTAAGTTTCATTTAGATAAAGATAAAAAACAAGTAACACTTACAATCCGTAAAGATTTAAAATGGAGTAATAATCAAGATGTAGTTGCAGAAGATATTATTGCAACATATGAGCTTATGGCTAACCCTAAGTATAAAGATAATATTCGTTATAAGAGTGAATTTGAAACGATAGAAGGTCTAAAAAGATTACCATGAAGGTAAAACTGAAAAAAATCTCAGGTATTACTAAAAAAAGATGATAAAACAGTGGTAATTCAATATAAAGATGTAAAAGCCGGCTCTTCTTTGGGGTAGTGGATTTATAACAACATTCCTTAATAAAAGATCAAGTAGCTGCAGCTTCAAAAGACTTTAGCAAATTTGTAGAAGCGGAATTAAATACTAAGCCATTATCTTATGGACTATACTATTTAGACAAAGTAGTAAATGGAGAGAGTGTACTTGCAAAACAAAATCCATATTTCTATAAGAAAGATGCTGTAAAAGTAAAAGAAATCCAATATAAAGTAGTAGCACCAGCTCAAGCGAGCTCTGTAATAAAAAATGGTGAGATTGATTATATGTCACAAGTAACGCCGAATGTATGGAGTGCGGTAAAGGATTATTCAAATGGGACGTTACTAGGACAACCAGATTTTTATATTTCATACGTAGGATTTAAACTAGGTGTATGGGATAAAGATAAAAATGAAGTTAAGGTAAATCCAAATGCAAAAGCAGCCGATAAACGTGTACGTCAAGCATTTGGTTATGCGGTAGATTGGGATCAATTAAATGAAAAAATTTACAAAGGGCTTCGATTCACACCTACAAACTCAGGAATTTATCCGACGCGTTCAGAAGATTATTACGATAAAGATGGATTCAAATTTAAAAAAAATGTAGAAAAAGCGAAAAAACTTCTTGATGAAGCAGGGCTTAAAGATGTTGATGGAGATGGATTGAGAGAAGATAAAGATGGTAAAAAAACTAACATTTAACTTTGCAATTCGTAATACAGGTCAGGACTATGACCAAACTCTTGCTGATGCATTTATAAAATCATGGAAAGAAGTAGGATTAGATGTAAAACTATCTGACGGAAAACTAATGTCATCGAAAGATTGGACACAACGTGTAACAAGTGATGATCCATCTATTGACCTATTCCAAGGAGCATGGAGTTTAGGAACTAATCCTAACCCAGCGCGTTTATTAAGCGATAAAGCTAAAGTTAATTATCAAAGATATATGAGTGATGTACTTAAAAAAAGGATTTAGAAACAATCAATTCAAAAGAAATGCTAGATGATGCTAAGCGAAAAGAAGCATACAAAAAATTTGATAAGGATTTTGCTGAAGAAGCGGCGTGGTTACCATTTAGTTGGAGTACAGACATTACGTGGATAAATAAACGCATCAAAAACTTCGATGTTAAGAAATATGCTTTTTGGTGAACAAAGACTATATGAGTTAGAACTTACTTCTAATGATAGTGCTAAAGGATAATTTTTAAAATTTTTATATTAAGTTTAAAGGGGCTGTCTAAAAAGCCCTAAACTAAAAAAATTTATATGAGAACTAATAGATACGGTGGTTTATTGATGCTTGAATTCTTTTTATAAAAAGTATTTTTTTGAATAGCTAATAAACATTATAAGGGATGACTTGATAAAATCGATTTCTATGGAATCACGATTTTTCGAGTCATTCTCTTTTTATAAAAAAATAAATATACTATTTTAATAAAATACAATTTTGAAGAACAATATATTATACACATTGAATATCCTTGTTGTATATGTAAATAAGAGAATGTATTCATTAATAAATAATAATAAATATGATAGTTGATTGATATTAAATTTATATTTTTTTAAAACAACAAACAGAAATTTAAAAAGAGAATTTTGTTATTTTTTTATATTATTTTTCTGAAAAATTTACTTGACTTATTACTAAAATAATGTTAGAATGATTTCATAAATAATTGAAAATAAGTTTTTTTATATTATGGAGGAAATAAAATGAAAAAGAATAAGTTTTTTAAAAGTATTTAGTTCGGCGATGGCGCTTTCAGTTATTTTTAGCTGGATGTTCAAGTGCTAGCAATACTACTGGAAACAAAAACGCTCCTAAACCAAAAGTTGAATTTAAATCAAGTTTTGATAACGGAGGAAGTGCAGTAGATGGAGCAACATTAAAATATGGTATTCTATCTCCGCAGCCACTAACAGGTCTTTTTAATCCAGTATTCTCAGATAAAGTAGAAGATCAATACGTGAACTTAGCTGTAATGGGTGGAACATTCCCTACTGACGAAGAAGGGCGTGTTGTTCAAGATGATGCAAATGCTGCAGTTAAATTCCACTTAGATCGTGAGAAAAAAGAAGTTACTTTAACTATTCATGATGGAGTAAAATGGAGTAACGGTGAAGCTTTAACAACAAAAGATATCGTGGCTACTTATGAGCTTATGGGTAACCCTAAATTCACTACAAATACTCGTTATAACGCTGCGTTTGAGTTTGTTGAAGGTATGAAAGAGTACCACGCAGGAACAGCAAAAACGATCTCTGGTTTACAAGTTAAAGATGATAAAACTGTAGTAATTAAATATACTCAAGTACGTCCATCATTATTATGGGGTGAAGGTTTTGTTGGTGAATTCTTAAATGCAAAACAAGTTGAAGAAGCATCTAAAGACTTCACTAAATTTGCTGAAGCAGACTTAAATAAAAAACCATTATCATATGGACCTTACCACATCACTAAAGTAGTAAATGGAGAAAGTGTTCTTGCAGAACAAAACCCTCACTACTACGATAAAGATAAAATGAAACTTAAAAAAATCGAGTTCAAAACAGTAGCTCCAGCTCAAGCTAGCCAAGTAATCAAAAATGGAGAAGTAGACATGATTGAAGATGTTACTCCAAGTGTTTATGAAGGAGCTAAAGACATCAAGAACGGAACATTCTTAGGAGAAACTTCTCGCTACATGTCATATGTTGGATTTAAACTTGGTAAATTTGATAAAGCTAAGGGAGAAAACGTAGTTGATCCTAACTCTAAATTAGCTGACAAGAACTTACGTCAAGCATTCTTATATGCAGTTGACCGTGACCAAATCAACGAAAAAATCTTCAAGGGATTACGTTTCACTCCAACAGGATCTGGTATGTACCCAGCAGCTGTAGGTAAATTAGTAAACGAAAATGCTACTGCAGCTAAAAAAGATGTAGAAAAAGCTAAAAAATTATTAGATGACGCTGGATACAAAGATAAAGATGGTGATGGACTACGTGAAGACAAAAATGGAAACAAACTTTCATTTAACTTCGCTATCCGTAACACAGGAGCAGAATATGACCAAGCATTAGCAGATGTATTCTTAAAGTCTTGGAAAGAAGTAGGATTAGATGTTAAATTAGTAGACGGAAAACTTATGTCTCCAAAAGACTTCTCTCAACGTGTACAAGCGGATGATCCATCAATCGATATCTTCCAAGGTGCATGGAAATATGGAACAAACCCTAACCGTCAAGAGTTACTAGGTAAAAAAGCTCCATTAAACTTATACCGCTACACTACTGAAGCATTTGAAAACAGCTTTAAAGCTCAAGCAACTGATGATATGTTCGATGATGCTAAATTAAAAAGCAGCTTACAACAAATTTGATGGAGAAGTAGCTGAAGAATTACCATTCTTCCCATTAAGCTGGGATACTAGCCTTTCATTCTTCAACAAACGTGTTAAAGCATACGATTTAGCTAAAGTTAAGAAAAACCAATTCAAACTTTATGACATTGAGTTAACAGCTAACGAAGGTGCTAAATAATAGAAATTAAAATGCGACATAGATAACTACGGTTATCTATGTCGTTTATTTTGATGAATTAGTATGTCCTAGGAAATATTTAAAAATGTTTAGAATTCTATTAGTAGTTATATGCGATAGATAATAGTTGAAATTTTTTGAGAATAACATATAAAAATTATAAAAAGTGTAATGTATTTATTACTAGGATAGTAAATACTTTTTAGAATTTTTGATATTTATAAAAATAAGTATAGGAAAGGTATATTAATGAGAAAATTTATTTCAGAATTATTATTGATAATCGTAACGATTATTTGGGGTCTGGCTTTTTATTTGGCAAAATATAGCGAGTAAGGTATTAGTACTACTAACAGTTGTAGGTATAAGATCGATAATAGCAGTTGTTTTTTTCTTTGTGCTGTTGCGGTGTTAGTTCCAAGTTTATATAAGAGCCAAGATCCGAAAATGTTAGCCGAGCCAACGACGAAAAAACAAAGTTGGTTATTAGGTGGAGTTTGTGGGATTGTACTATTTTTTTGCAATGTATATTTCGCAAATTGGAATCGGTATGACAACGGCAGGGAAAGCTGGATTTATAACAGTTTTATATATATGCATAGTACCGTTTATCGGGGTTTTCTTAGGGAATAAGCTTAATAAATTCTTTATTATAGGATTAATTTTATCGGTAATTGGTTTTTATTTCTTATCAGTAAAAGAAGAGTTTGCCTTGGAGATGGGAGATATTATAGTTTTAGTTAGTGCTATTTTTATTTGGTATTCATATTATTGTTATTGATTATTCTGCTGTTAGGGTTAATGCTATGTTTTTTTATCAATTGTCCAATTAGTTGTTGTTTCCGCGCTGAGCTTGGTTCTTGCAGTATTTAGGGAAACAATAGTTTTTGCAGATATAATGAGTGTAATTTGGCCATTGCTTGCGATAGGGGTACTTTCTAGTGGAGTAGGATATACTTTACAAATCGTTGGTCAAAAAGATGTTCCACCGCATACAGCATCTTTAATATTGAGTTTAGAGTCTGTTGTAGCTGCAATAGGTGGAGTACTTATTCTTGGTGAACATATAGGTTTACGAGAAGGAATAGGTATGCTTATTGTTTTTTTGTAGGGATTATCGTGTCACAATTACCAGATAATAAGAAAAATTAATAGATTACAATGTAAAGTAATAAGGAGTGACTTGAAAACTGTGATTTTATCGAGGCTCCTTTTTTATGAGGTTAATGATGAAAAAAATATTGAAATTTATAGTAAGTTTGTTGTTAGTAGGGGTATTAGGCTTTTTAGGCTTAGTTGGATACTTGATGGCTACTGAATATAGTCCGAATGGAGTTGAGAGTCTGCCGGTGACTAAACATGGTACTCCAGAAAGTGCAAAGTTAGAGACAGAATATAGTGCTCTTAACTGGAATATAGGATATGCTGGTCTAGATAAAGATGAAGATTTCTTCATGGATGGTGGAAAAAAATGGTACTACCACTAGATAAAAAAATCATGTAGAAGATAATTTAAAAAAATATTACAGAAATAGTTAAAAAAATGAGAATGCGAATGTTAACTTTATTCAAGAAATTGATGAAGATTCGAAGCGTAGTTATAATATTAATCAGGTTACAGCATTCGATGAAAAAAATTGGGCTTAAATAGTATTTTTAGCATATAATTTTAAAGTCAGATATGTACCATATCCATTGCCACCACTAGGAAAGGTGAAGAGTGGTATATACACTGCGACTAATTTTAAAAATAGAGAACGCAAGAAGATTTCAAATGGCAATTCCATTTAGTTTTCCTGAGAGATTAGCAAATTTAAAACGTGGATTTTTCTGTTATTTATACAAAAAAATTGAAAAATAGTAATAAGTATTTAATATTAATTAACGCTCATCTTGATGCTTATGATAAGGGTAATTCTGGGAAAATTGCTCAGACAAAACAACTTCTTGAATTTATCGATTATGAGTATAAAAAAAGGTAATTATGTACTAGTTGGAGCAGATTTCAATCAGTCGTTAAAAACTTTAACAAAAGATGAAATTAATACTGTGCCAAAAGTGCTTTGGCGTGCTGAAAACTTTGATAAGAGCTTATTACCTAGTGGTTTTAAGTTAGTGTATGATGAGAGTAAAAATTCTGCAAGACTTAATAATAAGCCTTATGTGAAAGATAGTGAAGGAACATATGGTTTCATTATCGATGGTTATATTGCTAGTGATAATATCGAGGTACTTGGAGTAGAAACGCTAAATCAAGAGTATAGATATAGTGATCGTAATCCAGTGAAACTAAGATATAAACTTAAATAGAATAATGGAAGTGGCTCGTAGATTAAGTTCAAAGAGTCGCTTTTTTCTATAGACATTTGTTCTTTGATTGTGGTGCGAGACGTCTTCAACCAACTAAAGTTGTTTTTCCGACTAAAAAGAAAGCCTGTAGTCTTTCTTTTCCTCGATAAAATGCATATGCATTCTATTATCACCACTATAAAGAACAAATTAATATCTATTATTTTTTTAATGTGTAAAAGTAATAGAGTTACTATAAACAGTAGGTGAAAAAAACTTCAAAAATTATCAAGAATAAATATATAGTTATTTCTATTTAGTAAAAGTAGATTCAATGTACGCTTGTTCTTTGATTGTGATTATAGTCGTTTACATGAAAAATCCCACAAACTTGTGTTTGTGGGATAATTCCTTATGCTTTTTGATTTAAATCTTCTTTAAAGAAAAGTTTATTTAATTTATCAACGATTGCTGATAAAGCTCCGTCCCCAGAGATGTTACATGCAGTTCCGAAGCTATCTTGAGTAATGTATAATGCAATCATTAGAGATAACATGATTTCATTGAAACCAAGAACTGATTGTAATAATCCAAGAGCTGCCATAACTCCTCCACCAGGAACACCAGGAGCAGCTACCATTGTTACTCCAAGTAGTAAGATGAATTTAATCATTACTGCAGCTGATGGGAATGCAGCACCGTTTTGTAACCAGAATACTGCAGATGCACATGTAGTCAATGTAATAGTACTTCCTGATAAGTGGATAGTCGCAAATAATGGAATAGTGAAGTTTGCGATATTTTTATCAACACCCATGTTTTTAGTACTCTTAAGTGTTACAGGAATCGTAGCGGCTGATGATTGAGTACCGATTGCAGTCATGTATGCAGGTAGGATGTTTATAAGCATCTTGAATGGATTTTTACCGTTAATAGAACCAGCTACTGTGTATTGGATAATAATAATCAAGATGTGCATAATAATGATTATTACGAATACCATAGCAAAGATTTTTAAGATTTTGAATACTTCACCAGAAGCTGTAATATTCATGAATACACCAAGGATGTAGAATGGAAGAAGTGGAATAATTACAGAAGAAAGTAATTTTTCGATAATTTCTCCAAAGTCTGCAAATCCTTGTTTTAATCCTTCTGATTGTGTTGCAGAAATCCCAATTCCTAAGATGAATGAGATGATAAGAGCAGTAGTAACATCAAAAATTGGATTCATTTTAAACTCGATGAAAGGTTTTAATAATAAATCCTCTGGATTTTTGAATGATTGTAATGTAGCATTAGCTAAGATATTTGGTAATACTGCTTGTGCTGTTAAGAATGCAAATGTTCCTGCGATAATAGTAGAAATATATGCAACTCCTGTTGAAAGTCCAAGTAATTTTCCAGCGTTGTTAGATACTTGGCTAATACCTGGTACGATAAATCCTACGATAATAAGTGGAATTGTGAATCCTAAGAATGAGCTGAAAATTGATGAGAAAGTAACGAATACTCTAATAATTGATGTAGAAAGAGTACTTCCTAAAACTATCCCTAAAGTAACAGCTATAATAAGTTTTACTATTAATGGAATTCTTTTATAATAACTCATTGTCTTATCTCCTTTTCGTTGTATTTTTTTAAAAAGACATGTGTTCATTATACAAAAATTATACCTTGTAAAGGGATAAAAGATATATTCTTTTAATAAATTAAAATGGTATTAATTAAAAATACTCTAATTTTTAAAAAGAAGTTTATATGAGAAGTAACAGGCGAAAAAGGTTATTCATATTTAAATTTTTCTTTATAATGACGCTTAGATAACTAATAAACATTGCGGAAGAGATTCGATAAAATCGATTTCTTTAAAATCACACTTTTCAAGGCACTTCTAGTATAAAAAGCTTAAAAACCTCAAATTATTATTGAGATTTTTAAGCTTTTTTTACAGTTATTAGATTAATTTGAATAAATCATTTAAGTTCTCAGCCATTGTTGGGTGAGTGAAGATTTGATCTCTAATGTAAGTGTATGGAATTTTGTTATCAATTGCCATTTTAATTAAGTTGATAATTTCTTCTGAGTTTTTACCGAATAGTGTAGCTCCAAGAATTAAGTTAGTGTCTTTATCTACAGTTACACGGAATAATCCACGTGGGTCTTGGTTAACAGCTCCTCTTGGCATGTTAGCAACTGGTAGTGATGCTACTGCAACGTTAGAATATGCTGCTTCAGCTTCTTCTTTGTGTAACCCAACGTGAGATAATGCTGGAGAGATGAATGTTGAGTAAGGTACGTTTTTACGGTCAGCAGTTGTGTATTCTTTGTTACCGTGTAAGTATCCGTTAACTACTCTGAAGTCATCTAATGATACGTAAGTGAATTGTAATCCACCGTTAACATCACCAACTGCGAATACATTTTCTACAGCTGTTTGACAGAATTCGTCAACTACGATTGTTCCGTTTGGACGTAATTCGATGTCAGTATTTTCTAATCCTAATCCTTCAGTGTTAGCACGACGTCCAGTTGCGTGTAATACTGCCTCGAATTCTAACTCACCATATTTTTCTGTATTAACTACAACAAGTTCTCCATTGTTACGGATTTCTTTTTGTTGCAGTTCCTAATTTGAATTCGATTCCTGCTTCTTCTAAGTATCCTTGAGCAAGTTCAGCGATATCTTTGTCTTCTCTTCCTAAGATTCCAGGAGCGAAGTCGATAACTGTAACTTTAACTCCAAGACGAGCGTATAGGTTTGCGAATTCTAATCCGATGTTACCTCCACCGATAATTCCTAGAGTTTTTAGGGAGCTTTTTTCTAATTGTTGGAATTCAGTGCTATCGTAAACATTTTTTTAGAAGTTGTTAATCCTGGAATTGGTAATACATTGTTTTTAGCTCCAGTGTTAATTACTACGATTTCACCTTCAAGTTGTTTAGTTTCTCCGTTAGCAGAAATTTCTACTACTTTGTTAGAAATGAATTTAGCATGAGCAGTGTAAACATCAATGTTTGGACTACTGTCTAACATAGCAAAGTTTTTAGCGTTAAGTTTAGATACAACAGCATCTCTTGTAGCTTTAGCTTCTGTATAGTCTTTTTTTGTTGTCAGCAGCCACGATTAAAGTTTTAGTTGGAATACATCCGATATTGATACAAGTACCACCGTACATTGCACTGCTTTCTTCAACTACTGCTACTTTTTTTCCTTCTTTAGCGAATGTTGCTGCTAAAGTTTTTCCGGCTTTACCGAATCCTACTACTAATAAATCATATTTAACCATAATTTGATTCCTCTTTTGTTTTTAAATTTTTTTGTTTATATTTTTATATTTTAGAATAATCGCAATAAATATAATGTGATTAACTCTTTAATACATATTTTATTACTTCTTTAAATAAATTTCAACTACTTTTGCCTACAAAAAGTAGACAATTTTTTTAAAAAAATTTTTTTAGGAAGAGAGATTATCTTTGTTAGAATTATTATTGCATCAAGGTTTTTAAAGAGTAAGTTCTTTGATATTATTTTTGACATTATATCTCATTATGGTATAATATCCCTTGTACAAATTTGAAATTTTATGGAGGAAAACAATGACATTACCTAATTGTCCAGAATGTAAAAGTGAATATACTTATGAAGATGGAAATATGCTAGTGTGTCCTATGTGTGCTCATGAATGGTCACCAGAAGATGCTAGTGGAGTAGAAGAGGAGAAAGTTTATCGTGATGCTAACGGTAACGTACTTCAAGATGGAGATACAGTTTCTGTAATTAAAGATTTAAAAGTTAAGGGTAGTTCATCTACATTAAAACAAGGAACTCGTGTTAAAAATATCAGATTAGTTGATGGGGATCACAATATCGATTGCAAAATTGATGGTTTTGGTGCTATGAAACTAAAATCTGAATTCGTTAAAAAAATATAATATAAAAAGAGCTGACTCAATAGTTATGATTTCAATAGAATCACTAAAGAGTACAGCTCTTTTAATTTTTATATAGGGACTTATTTATCTAATACTACTGTTTTTTTAATGTAGCTTAGGGTTTGTAATCTCGAATTTTTTCTAGTGAAACATTAAAGTATTTTTACTTCAGCTACTTTTAAAACAGTAGGAGAAAAAAATAAAAAAACAGAATTTAAAAACTAAATACAAAGTTTTTCTATTGTTTAAAACGGAGACTAATTTTTCTAGCATATTATTATAGAGAATTAACAACTAAATTATAGTAGATAACTAACTATTTTATAATTTATATTTTTTTCATTTGTTCTTTATAGTGGTGGAAATAAAATGCTGTTACATTTTTATCGAGGAAAAGAAAGATTACAAGCTTTCTTTTTAGTCGGAAAACTGTAAATGTCAATATAAAAATGTACAAAAGTGACAAAATAAAAAAATGTACAATTATTCAAAACTAATATGATTTTTTTAGTCGATAAGAATTACCTATAATAGGTACTACATGGGCATGATGAAGTAGCCTGTCAAGTATAGCTGAAGCTACTTTGTCATCACTAAATAATGTAGCCCATTCAGAAAAAGGAATATTAGATGTAGCTATTATGCTCTTCTTTTTCATAACGTCGGTCTATTAGTTGGAATAATAACCGCTCATCACCTTTTTCTAAAGGTAAATAACCAATTTCATCTATTATCAGTAATCTATACTTTGAATAGTGTTTTAATCGCTGTTCTAGCCTATTTTTCGGCTAGAGCGGCTTTTTAAATTCGCTATTAAATCATGACATTTTATAAAGTATGTTGAATATCTAGAACTAGCTGCCAATCTTCCAATTGCTGTTGCTAAATGAGTCTTTCCAACACCACTATTGCCAATAAATATTAAATTTTTTTATTGTTTTTCTATAAAATTTAAACTAGCTAAGTTCCTTATTTCTAATTCATTTATATCAGAATTGAATGAAAAAAATCAAAAATCGTCTAATGATCTATTATAAGGAAAAATTAGCTACTTTTAATCATAGATTCTTTTACATTTTGTTTTTTTCACATCTACTTCATAATCTGTTAGTTTTAATAGAATATCTATTACCGACATTGTTCTATTTTTGAGTTAGTTCTATTATCTCATCTAGTCTATGGTTAAATTGCTTTTAAATTAAGATATTCTAAATTCTCTTTTAATCTAGTATAATTAGATCTATTTGTTATCATTGAATCGTTCTCCTATTATCGCTAGATTTCTTTTTAGTTTGTTCTTTTAATCTTTTTTTCATCTATATCATTCCAAGTGTGTTTAACCAATTTTTTTCATAATGAGCTTCTTTATAATTTAATTTTTTTCTCACTTATTAAAATGACTTACCACCAATTTCATGTCATCATATAGGTATAAATAATTATCTTCTACTTGTAGATTTAGTTTCTTACCTATATATTCAATTGGTACTGAATATTGATTGGACTTGTAAGAAATCATTGCTTGTTTATTTACTTTTTACTTGTAGGGTTGTTATTTTATAGCGATTCCTTATTTTTCTCATGTGGTAATGGTAGTAAGGAATCTTTTTTTCTTTTTGTAAACTTATTATTGGAATCTCTCTTGTTGTTTGATGAACTTGTAGGTTCCATCTCATCATTATTTTATTCACCAATTCTACTAATTCTGTATAATCTAACTTACCATTATAAGCGTATATTTCATCTAGTAATTTTACTATATTTTCTACTTTTACCTTTTGTTTGTGGTCTGTATGCTACACATGGTTTCAATTCAAATCCCATCTCTTTTGCATATTCTTGAAACTTTATATTAATTACTCCAGATGTCTTAACAGTTCGCGCTTTATCCATTGTAGTTTTCATATTATCACATACAATTACTTTTTGGAACTCCTTCAATATGTTCTAAGCATTCAGTTATACATGAAATTAAGACATCTTGACTTCTTGAAAGTGTTACATGAAATATTTTTATATCTTGAGTATGATAAAACCATACAAAAATACATTTAAAGATAATTTTTTTCTCCATATTTAGTTGTGAATTTCACATCTTCTTTCCAATCTATTTGGGCTTGTTCTCCAGGCATGGTTTCTACTCTGAGTATAGCTTTTAGAATTCTTATGTGATTTGTTTTTAAAGTACTCATTGTATTTTTGAATTCTTTAATAAATAGGCTCTAAAATGCGGAATAGCTGATATTTAATTCTGTTTGGTCTACCAAATATTGCCAAAGTATTCTTTTTGGATTTGAATATTTGTATAGATTCTTCTCCTAATAATTTATCTAATAGATCAGTGTATTCATCAATTTTTTTGATGGCTTATTTCTTGTTTGTTTTGTTATTCCTTGGTAATAATGTCTTTTTTTATTGTACGTCTATCTTTCTTTAAAACTCTAGCTAATTCACTAAAGTTAGGGTTTCAAGTTAAACACCTCCATTTGTTTTTCTTAGATTTTCTAAATCTGATAGTTGAGTTATTTTTTTATATTTTTTTGTTTATTTTTTTAGATTTACGTACATATATTTCTCTCTTTCTTTTTATATGCACTATTATAACCTATTTGTACATTTTTTTATTTTTATCAAAACTGTACATTCTTATTTTTATCATTTTCAGGAAAACAATCTTTTCTTTGAAAGTTGGTTGAAGACGTCTCGCCCCACAGTCAAAAAGAACAAATGTTTAAAAAAATATACAATGAGTAGATTAAAACAAACAGTCTGTAAACCATAATGATTTACAGACTTAGTTTTTTTATCTTTTGATTAGTTTTTAATACTTTTTCTTCTTAGTGGTAAGCCGTAGTTGTACATTAAATTGAATACGTGAGAGATTACTAAATCGAACTCTCCGTAGTATTCTACGATATTTGGAGCGAATTTTTGATTTAAAACCAAGTAGACTATCGTTTAAATCCCCTCAATACCGCCCATTGATACCTCACTAACACCCATTTCTTGAGCTTTTTTTCATAGTATCAGAAAAAGACTTTATATTGGGCAGGAAGTTTCGCGAAATCTTCATTCATACCAGCGTAAATAATTTCTGCATGATTGCCATAAGCGATAGTAATCGCAGCGCTTATAACCTGATCCTTATTTTTATCTTCTATATCTAAACTATCAAATAGTACGATTAACTTGTCAATTCCAGCTACTTGTTCAAGAAGTGTACGTTTTTTTCTTCGGTGATTTTTTTCGCCAAGAGCTTTAATTTCATCTTCAAGAGCTTCTTTTTCTAGAATGACATTCTTTTACAGCTTTTTCTACGTTTATATATGAAATATATAATAAGGCGTTATCTCCAAAAGTATCCAACAAGTTTTCGAAATACTCACGTCCACGCAATGAGATATTTTTTCTTTTCTCAGTACAAGCTAAGGCGAAAAGGAAGTCATCAAGATTTTCTTTACCACAGCGTTTAACTTCAACAAATTTCTTCTCAGCATCGCGAATTAAACGACGTGTATCTTTTGAGAAAAGATCAGGAACTTCTTCTTCAAGTTTTGTGACTGTGTTAAAACGTGGTTGAATAGTACTACTCATGTCAAGGCTAAAACCTTTGTGCTTATAACCATTATTCTTGAATATTTTTAATAAGACTATTGTTTTCTCTATCTATTTCAACATTTTTAAAAAAATCGCTAACTTTTTCATCTTTTTATAGCTGTGGGAATATCTAGTTTAACCATTTTAGCACCTTTTTTTCTTTAGCGAATTTTTTTAAGGTTAGTTAAAAAGAAATTTAGTAGGTCGGTATTGCTGTAATCAAGAATAGTACCATGCGGAGCATACCATAATCCTTGACGAGTAAGAATTTGCACTGCAGCTATAATATTATTGTCTTCATCTTGAACACCTACTCTTACAGCGCCCCAAGTATTTTTTTATGCGAGACCACTCGATAGCTTGCATCATATTACCGTGTTTGTGATTTTTTTATAAATTCAGTATATTTTTTTCGTCGTTAATATTTGTTAAAAAAATTTCATTATTCAATAATCCTTTAACTAAAGTACACTTTATCATAACAAATTATAGTAGAAAAAAATCAATTTTTTTAGAAGGGGTTAAGAAGAAATAAGTTAATTAAAAATATTTACAATCGCATATAAAACTTATATAATGTGTATATAGAATAAAACAAAGGAAGTAATTGCGATGAACATGAATACATTATATATTATGCTAGGATTTATATTTGTCTATGCGATGATTTCTAATGCAAGAGATAAGATAAAAAAAAGCGTGATGAAAAGAGTAAAGAAGCATTTGAAAGACTTCAAACACCAGCATATAAAAAAAGAATTAGAAAAAGTTATAAACTTAAGTCAAGAGGATGCATTTAATATTGCAGCATTAAGAAAAAGCATACTTTTTTTAAATGGAAAAGATGCAAAAAAACTAATAGAGATTTTCAAAAAAAATAGATAGGAAAAACAAGAAACTCAATGAATCGACTTTTATGAATCGGATTGTTGAGTTTCTTCTATTAATTAATTATTTTCCTTCGATTGTAATCATCCACACTTCACTACGAGCTGAAGTTTTGAAAGGTGGTCCCCAGAAACCGTAACCTGCAGAAGTGAAGAAATGTTTACCATTAATCTTCGCGTAGCCATGATCTAGTGTATAAACTATATCTGTGATGAAGTTTAATGGCTATAGTTGTCCGCGGTGAGTATGCCCAGAGAGTTGAACATCTATAGGTAAGGTAGCGTGATAATCAATAGCATCAGGTTGATGATCCACAAGGACGATAGTTTTGCTCAAATCAACGTTCTTAAGAAGATCGGCAGTATCAAGTCTATCGCGACTGATACTCTTATCTTTACGACCGACTAGAGTTATATCATTATTAAGTGTAATACTCTCGTCAAATAGTGGTATTATTCCTGTTTTCTTAACCTCGTTTACTATTTCTAGCGCGTCACGGTCGTGATTTCCCATTGTAGTATAAACACCTAGTGGAGCTTTCAGTTTACTTAGGTTTTCTTGCATATTACGCTTTTTGTATATAACCATATCATCATCCATAAGGTCTCCTGCTATAACTACAGCATCTGGTTTCTCCTTATCAACAATATTGTTCAGTTTTTCAAGTTGAGGATTTGAGAAAAATGTTCCAAGATGAAGATCAGAGACCATAGCAATTTTAATAGGTTTATCAAGATGTTTGTCTACTTTAATAGTCTTATTAATCACAGTAGGCGAGTATGCCCAAAATAAACCAAGAGCAGTCATACCTATTAAGTATAGAGTAGTTATGCTTAGACTAATTCCTTGAGTAAGGTTTAACTTAAAGATTTTTCAGTAAAAAAATTTAATGATTAATAAAACTATACCTATGACAGCACCATTTAAGAAATAAAAAGTACCAAATGTTTCCATAATTTATCCATGGTGCACCTAATCTTAGCATATAAGCTAAGATAGAAAAAGTTAGCAATGATAAATAGGGCTATACCAATAGCTAATTTAACCTTAGGGGGAACGAAAAGGTGAGATCATCCATTTTAAACCTAGCCATATCAGAAATACGAGTATTTCATATACTGCGAATACCCCTGATAAAACCAGCGATAAATTTCCAATTATTCAATATCAATTCTCCTTCAAACTATTTAATAACAAATGTAAAGGAGTGACTCAAAAAAATCATGATTTCTTAAGAAACAAGATTTTTGTTGAGTCACTCCTCAAAAGTTTATTAGATATCTAAAAAAAGCTTTTATAAAGCGAATTTAGATATCAATAAAACCACTGCGTCTATAAGTTATCATATACACTTTTTTTAAATTTAGGACTTTTTGGGTTAACCCTAAATAGATTGCTTTTTCATTATACAATATGTAGTTTAAATTGTCATTAAATTAGGTTGGATAGGGTGATTCTTTTTAAGTGTTGTAACTTCTTAATCTTAAAAGTTATTGGTGTCATTGCTGCTGGAATGATGTTGAGCGTAACCTTATCTATCTGTGGTATCTTTGTTCTTAGAATAAGGAGACTGGAATTTTTGTCAGTTCTCTATCTTAGAAAGGATATAAAAAAATCTTTTTAAACTGATGGGTTTTCCTTAGTGAAAGACTGTGAAATTTTTTTGATATAATATAAAGAATCAATTGATAGATGTTTTTTTATTTGTCTAGAAAAAAAGAGATATTTTTTTAAAAAGACTTACAGGTGAGAACTAAGGAAATTAAAATACATATGTAATATTTGATAGAAAATCACTCTATCCTTATCAATAGATAAATAGAAATAAATTAAATAAAAAGGAGAAACAGATGCCTGAAATTATTCAACACGTGAATACCGTGAAAAATTATACGATGATCTTCATGTTAGATCGAGAGATACAGTGATTTTGATGTGTGCAATTTTTATTGCCTCTATCGGATTAAATATGAATTCAACAGCTGTTATTATAGGAGCCATGTTAATTTCACCTCTCATGACACCGATTGTTGGACTAGGGTTAGGTTTAGCCATTTTTGACACTCGTTTAGTCAAGCAAGCTCTATGGGTTTTACTTACTCAAGTATTGGTCAGTTTACTTGTATCGACTCTATATTTCTGGATTACTCCCTTATCTTATGCAAGTAGCGAGTTGATTGCACGAACTTCTCCAACGATTTGGGATGTCCTAATTGCTATTGCCGGTGGGATTGTTGGTGTGATCGGTTCAAGGGAAAAAGAAGCAAACAATATTGTGCCAGGAGTAGCCATTGCTACAGCTCTAATGCCGCCTATTTGCACTGCCGGCTATGGTTTAGCTAATGGAAATGTACGATTTTTATTTGGAGCTCTCTATCTTTTCTTGATTAACTGTGTCTTTATAATGCTAGCCAACATTATTGGAGCAAAAATTTTAATGAGAAAGTCTCCCTTAACTTCATTCAAAGAGTTAAACATTAAAATGAAAATTGGGTTGATATCTTTGATTGTATTATTGGTTGTTCCAGCCAGCTATTCAGCAGTTACTCTGACGATAGAACAAGCGCGAAAAGAAGGAATCAAACAGTTTGTAGGAAAAGAGTTTACAAATTATACGGTCATCAATCAAGTCTACAAGTCAAGGAACAATGAATTGGTATTGACGATTGTCGGTAATCCGATTTCAGAAGAAGAATTAGAAAGAATCCATAAAAAACAAGCATCTTACGGACTTCAATCTGTTCAATTGAAAGTCAATCAAGTCAATAATTCAACAAAATTAGATAGTGAGACGACCAAGGAGTTTTTATGAAACTATTAACAAGTATATCGATCAAAAACTCTCTGAAAAAGATTCACAAAAAGATCTCGTAAAAGAAAACGAAGCAGATAAAGATTGATTTCTTTAGAAATAGTAGTTGGGTTTTTTAGTATAAATTGTTCAATAGCTTTTAAGGTCTCACCACGTTCTACGCCTAATTGGGTTTAAAAGGCTAAGGTGTTTATGCTTTATCATAGTGGACCTCATTTCTAACTCAAACGCCTCACGCTAAATTTCACTGTAAAAAAACAATTTTAGACTAATTTTCATTTTTGATTAGGTGCTAGTGCAATTAACTTTGATTTTTTTACAAAGAGAATTTGCTAAAAAAATAAGAGGGAAAAATCTTATTTTTATGAGATTTAGAAGAGTTAATACAGCAGAAATTAGGAAGTATGTTGTATAATAATCCTGACAGGATTAATTATTATGAGAGATACAAACAGATTATAAGTAACTATAATAATGAACAAGATAGAACCATAATCAAGAAAAACATTCATGGTACTTTTTATCACTAGCTAATCAAATGAGTGATTAAGAGTTAGTTTTTATGATATATTATTCCGTGAGGATTTAAATAAGAATGAGATTAAAAAAATTAAAAAGAAGTAGCATAATTTACTTTAGAAACTACCAAAAAGCATCCAGGAAACTAGATTTCCTAGATGCTTTTTTTATCTATGTAATTATTTACCTAATTTTTTTCTAAGTGTTTAGCTAGACGTTCATTAACGAAATCCCAGTTTACAACACGGAAGAATTCTTTAATGTAGTCTGGACGACGGTTTTGGTAGTTTAGGTAATATGCGTGCTCCCAAACGTCTAATCCAAGGATTGGAGTAAGACCTGTTAAGTATGGAGAGTCTTGGTTAGCTGTTGAAGTAACAACTAGTTTACCTTCTTTATCTAAAGCAAGCCAAGCCCATCCGCTACCGAATCTTGTAGCAGCTGCAGCTGAGAAGCTCTTAACGAATTCTTCGTATCCACCAAGTTCAGCTTCAACTTTTTCTTTAACTAATCCAGCGAATTCAGAAGAATCTGCTTTAGTCATAGACTTCCAGAATAGGCTGTGATTGTGGTGCCCACCACCGTTATTGATAACAGCTTGACGGATGTCAGCAGGTACGTTATCAATGTTTTTTAATAACCCACAAATGCAGTTAGCTTCGAATTCTGGGTGTTTTTCTAAAGCTGCGTTTAGGTTGTTAACGTAAGCTGCGTGGTGTCTGTCGTGGTGAATTTCCATAGTTTTAGCATCGATAACTGGCTCTAAGAAATCGAATCCATAAGGTAATTCAGGTAATTTAAATGTCATAGTAATAATCCTCCCGGGGGTTTTTTTAATATATTACCATTATAAGAAAAAAATATTAAAAAAATAAACAACAAAAAAATGCTTACAAAAAAATTTTTTTATTAAAAAGAAACTATTTTTTTCAGTCTGAAAATGCTAGTAAAATCGAGTTTATACAAGAGGTTCACCTAAAATTCTAAATTTTTAAAAAAATTATAAATTAATATCGTGATTGCTCGAGATATATTTTTGTTTGAATTTTATATTAGTTAGAGCACAAGATTTGTAATTTTTAATGGCTATCTATGGACTAATTCGTGAAAAATTTTTATACAATAGTATTTGCATGAAATATTTTAATTTGAATTGAAAGTTTATATTTGTTAAACTTTAATTTTTTAAATGTTTAATAGTATAATATAGTTGGAAAAATTGTATAGATAAATAAATCGAATCTAATCGAAAGGAATTTGATAATGAAAATAGGAATTGATAAGTTTGGCTTTGCAATGCCAAGTTATTATTTAGATATTCGTGATTTAGCAACAGCGCGTGGAATAGAACCTGATAAATTCACTAAAGGTCTATTACAACTTGAAATGAGTATTCCTCCTGTATCTCAAGATATTGTAACTCTTGGAGCGCAGGCAGCTTTTGAAATACTTGATAAAGATGATTTAGAAAAAATTGATATGATTATCGTAGGAACAGAATCAGGAATTGATCAGAGTAAAGCTTCTGCGGTATTTATCCATGGACTTTTGGATATTCAACCATTTGTACGTGCTATTGAAGTGAAAGAAGCATGTTATGGTGCAACAGCAGCCTTAGATTTTGCTAAAAATCATGTTATGAATAATCCGGAATCAAAAGTATTGGTTATTGCTAGTGATATTGCAAAATATGGAATTAAATCATCTGGAGAGTCTACACAAGGTGCTGGTAGCTGTGCGATGGTAGTGAGTAGTAATCCAAGAATTTTGGAATTTAATAATGATAATGTTTGTTTAACTCGTGATGTTATGGATTTTTGGCGTCCAAATTACTCTCATTATGCATTTGTAGAGGGAAGATTTTCTACTGAACAATATCTTGACTGTTTAACAACTACGTGGGATAGATTCATCGAAAAATCTAATAGTGATCTTGAGAATTTTTCAGCGGTATGTTTACATTTACCATATCCTAAGTTAGGATTAAAAGGTTTAAACTTGTTATTAGAACAAGCTAAAGAGAATAAGAAAGAAGAACTACTAGCTCGTTTTAATGAATCAATCTTATATAGCCAACGAGTAGGTAATATATACACAGGATCTTTATTCTTAGGACTATTATCACTTCTTGAAAATAACACCACTTTAAAAGCTGGAGATAAGATTGCTTTTATATAGTTACGGTAGTGGAGCAGTTGCTGAAGTATTTAGTCTAACTTTAGTGGATGGTTATAAGGAGCAATTAAGAGATAATCGCTTTGAGGACTTCGCTAGTAGAACACGTATTTCAATAGAAGAATATGAGAATATGTTCTTTAGAGATACTACTGTCGATGAAGAGGGTAACTTAGATATTTCTGATATTCAAGATAAAAAGTAAATTTATTTTTAGAAAAAAATAGAAAATCATAAGAGAATATAAAAAAACAAGTTTAAAAGAGGGAACTATGGAAAAAATTTGGAGTGGATTTTATAAAAAAAATATTAATGAACGCTTAGAGGTTGTAGAGAAAACTGATATTTTAAGTGAAGAGCATTTTCAATTTCTTAAAAATAATGAAGTCCTAGACTTTAGTATGGCTAATAACATGGTAGAAAAATGTTATTGGAACTTTTTCTCTACCGTTTAGCGTTGTGCCAAATTTTATTGTTGATGGAAAACAATACGTAGTACCGTTTGTTACAGAAGAACCATCGGTAGTTGCAGCTTGTAGTAATGCTGGGAAAATAGTAGCGAAATCAGGTGGTTTTAAGACAGAAGGTCTAGACAGAAAAATGATTGGTCATGTAGCATTATATAATATACCTGATACTGGTGAAGCTGTAAAATGTATTTTACAAAGTAAAGAGTTACTTTTAAAAACAGCTAATGAAGCATATCCATCTATCGTAGCACGTGGTGGGGGAGCTTATGATATTGAGGTTAAAGTTTTATCAGAAGATGGAACGGATTTTGTAGTTGTCTATCTTGTCGTTGATACTCTGGAGGCGATGGGGGCAAATATGTTAAATACTATGCTAGAGGCACTTAAAGTTTCGTTAGAATCATTAACTGAAGGTGTTGCATTGATGGCAATATTATCGAATTATGCGACACGTTCACTAGTTACTGCAAAATGTGCTATTCCATTTGAAAACTTAGGTGAAGATGGGGAGTATCTTGCAAAAAGAATTGAGCTTGCTAGTAAATTCGCAAAAGCTGATGTTTATAGAGCTGCTACTCACAATAAAGGTATCTTTAACGGTATAGATAGTATTGTTATAGCGAGTGGAAATGACTGGAGAGCTATAGAAGCGGCGTGTCAGAGCTATGCAGCTAAAGATGGTAAGTATCAAGGTCTGTCTAGATGGTACTGTGATAAAAAAAATAGTGTGCTTATTGGAGAGATTACTTTACCGATGCCAGTCGCAAGTGTAGGAGGATCTATTGGAATTAATCCTACAGTGAAAATCGCAAGAGGATTATTAAACAATCCGGACGCTAAAACTTTGGCGAGTATAATCGTTTCTGTAGGTTTAGCTCAAAATCTAGCGGCCTTAAAAGCGTTAGTAGGTGATGGAATCCAAAAAGGGCATATGAAGTTACATGCAAAATCTTTAGCGATATTGGCTGGAGCTTCTAATGATAATATAGAGTTAATCGTTGAAGAACTTAGAAATGAAAAAAACATATGAATTTAGCTAGTGCTAAGAAAATAGTAGAAAAAAATACAAAAATAATGCGTAAGAGAGATTAGGATTCCTAGTCTCTCTTATTTAATAATTTTAATAAAATCTATACTCAAAGAATAAATAAAAAAATCACCATTGATATAAGAATTTTTTTATCGTCGGATGAATACTGTGAAAATGCTATTCCTAGTAGCTTTTAACGCTGTTCCGTTATAAATAATAAAAACTATTTTTTTAATTTTTGTGAGCAGTTTCATTGATTGATAATTTAAAAATGATATATTATATAAAAGCATAGAAATTAACAAATTAATATCTATAAAAAAATATCTAAAAGTATATTTAATTTCAATTCATAGAAGATTGATATGTAGTATACAGGAGGCAAAAATTATGCTATTAGAATCAAATTCAACGAAATCAAAGGATCAGTTAAAGAAGGATTAGGAAATTAACTGAAGATAAATAATAAGAAGGTGGAAGATTAGCAGAACGCGTAGCTTCTAAAGTAAAAAGAAGTTGCAGAATGTGCTATTAACAGTGTTAAAGATAAATTAAAATAAGATTTTTTGTGGAAAAATTTGTAAATATGAGTAATATTGAATAGGAGAAAGAAAAATGGCAATTATAATAAGTGATGAAGCGAAAAAAATTATTAAAAAGATAAAAAAATAAAAAAACTATGTATTAGTATCACTATTTAAACAAACTTGTTGAGGTGGTAAAAGTAACTAAAGTTATCGAGGTTTTCGATAGCAAGCAAATTCGATAAAGAATTATATTCAAAATATGTGGTCGATGGAATAGATGTCTATATTGACCATAGATTAAATATAGGAGAAAATGTAGAAATAGGTGTAGGAAAAATTCCTATTTAAGAAATATTTTAACCAAGTGGGAATTACCGCTTTATAAATAAAGAAAAAAACGGTTTTTTGTCAAATTCGGTTGATTTTGAAAAATACGGCTGATATTTATTATCAACTGTATTTATTATGGACCCTTAAATAGGAATCTGTATAGGTAACTGGCAAAAAGTAAAAACTTAGATCGGCTACCTATTTTTTTATATTATTTCAAAAAAAGGGGCTCCTCTGGATATCGATTTTAACTTTAATCGCAAAAGAACATCGCCATATAAATGACAATGTTCTTTGTTCTTTTAGTATATCTCGAATTTTTTTCAATGTAGTACATTGTTCTATTTACTCCGCTCTCATAGTTTTTATTGTTTAAACGAAGTGTCATCATGCCTACAGGTTTTCTAGTAGCGATATTTTCGTATGGAATAAGAACTCTGTCTCCTTTAACTTCCCATTTTTCTACCGGCATGAAGATTGGGTCAGTAGCACCACCGTAACCAATATCACTTTTTAGCTAAGAAAAACTTCATCTTTAACGAAGTATACTACTTTATTTTTTTATGATTCATTAATTTTTCTAAGTTTTTGTTTGCTGAAATCAGTAACCTTATTATTTAATTGAACAAATTCAATTTCTTTATCATTTTGTAATCTTTGTAGTACGTCTTGTCTATGGAATGTTTGTGCATTGTATGTATTTAGTAAGTCCAATACTTTAGTCATGTTCATTTGTTTTACTATATTGTTGCTTCCATCGTTACTAGCGATAAATCTCACTACATTAGCAGTGCTGCTGCCTTGTAGATTTAACATTCCGTATGCCATAGGTTGTAAAATTTCTCCGGTTTTAGCTAGGTCATGTTTTCTAGTTTGAGTAGTTTGTTGGCTTGCAGTGTTTTTTCTAGTAGGAGTTGCTATCTGGGCTTTAGGTTTGTTATTTATAATATTTGTACTAACGTTAGTATCTGTTTGTTTAATATGTTCAACTCCTGTTTGTAGGTTGGTTAAAGAAGTTGGTGTTTCTTTGGTAGTCGTTACTTCGCTAGCTACATTATTATTGTTATTATCTATTTTTTTGAGCCATCTTATCTGTACAACCAGTCATAAGCCCTATTCCTAAAAATGAATATACCTGTTGTTTTTTTAGAAGTTTGTTCATATTATCCACCTTCTTTTGTATAACTTCTTTATACTTATATTATACACCTATAAATTATGAAAAACAACATTTTTTTATTACAAATGCATTACATTAATATTACAAAAATGTAAAATAAATGTTACATTAGTGTTTTTTTACTCCTTGTCGGTTATATACATTATTTGAACAAGTGCAGTATTTATAGTAAAATATACTAGTAAATCAAATTAGGAGAATTAAAAACATGAATAGAGTTGCAATTGTAAGTGCTAAAAGAACTGCTATAGGGAGTTTTGGTGGAAGTTTAAAAGATGTTCCAGCAGCTAGACTTGGTGGAGAGCTAGTAAAACAAGCATTAGAAAGTATAAATCTTGATCCAAATCTTGTTGATGAGATAATATTTGGTAATGTGTTACAAACTGGTTTGGGGCAAAATGTTGCACGACAAATTGCAGTAAATGCTGGTATTCCAAAAGAAAAGAGTGCCTTTGTCGTGAATAAGGTATGTGGTTCTGGTTTGAAAAGTGTTGTATTAGGAGCTCAGTCAATTATGCTGGGCGATAATGACATAGTAATTTGTGGTGGAGTAGAGAATATGAGTGCAGCACCTCATTATACGAAGAATGCACGTTTTGGTCAAAAGTTAGGTAGTTTTGAATTAGAAGATACTATCATAAATGATGGGTTAACTGATGCTTTTGAAAATTATCATATGGGTATCACGGCTGAGAACATAGCTCAGCAATATAATATAACGAGAGAGGAACAAGATGAGTTCGCTCTTAATAGTCAGAAAAAAGCTGCTTTGGCAATTGAAAATAACTTATTTGCAGAAGAAATAGCTCCGATATTTGTTAGAACTAGACGAGAGGAAATTAGTTTTAACACCGACGAATTTGTTCGTGCCAATACTACTTTTGAAAGTTTAGCCCAATTACGCCCGGCTTTTAAGAAAGATGGAACAGTAACGGCAGGGAATGCTTCAGGTATAAATGATGGAGCTGCCTGTGTAATATTAATGAGTGAAAATCGTGCAAAAGAGTTAGGGTTAGACGTTCTAGGTTATATTGAAGGCTATGCATCAGCAGGCTTAGATAATAAGGTAATGGGCTTAGGACCTGTTCCGGCAACAAAGAAAGTGCTAGAAAAACTAAATTTAAATATAGAAGATATAGACTTATTTGAGATGAATGAAGCTTTTGCTGCACAATCAATAGCTGTAATGCGCTTATTAAATCTTGACGAAAGTAAGGTTAATACTCGTGGTGGAGCAATTTCACTAGGACATCCGATAGGAGCTAGCGGCTGTCGTATTTTGGTTACTTTGGTGCATGCGCTAATTAAAGACAACAAGGAAAAAGGAGTATGTTCACTTTGTATAGGTGGAGGGCAAGGGATTGCTATGGTTATTTCGAGAAAATAATTATAGACTTTATACAAATATATTCCTGGTAATCCTTTTTATATTTCGCTAAAATAAAAGTTATTTATAAAAAAATAATTGTTTATTGGAAAAAGAAAAGTGTTAAAATAGATAAGTGATTATTTTTTTAAGGAGAAATATTGTGAATAAATTCATAAGAGAACATGGACAAGTTATTTTGTGGTTTATCTTCTTAGTATTTATGATAATATCGCTTAGTATGGTATTTACTCATGGTATAGGTTATGCTAGTATTGTATTCATATTAAGCTTTGTATTATTGTGCCCACCTATTGTAAAACTTATTCAACGAAAAACACGTTTGAAAAAAGTAGTTTTAGGAGCTGTGAGTGCACTAGTAATGACGTTAACAATGTTAATGACGAATCACTTTAGTGATGCTAAAAAAGAAGAACAAAGAAAAACTTTCCAAGAGAAAAAAAGAAGAACGCGATAAAAAAATAGAAGAACAGTCATCAGCGGATAATGACTCTGAAAAGAAAGAACAACAAGTAGCGCCACCTCCGCCACCTAAAAAAAGAATTGATGAGCAGGATGTGGAAAAAAATGAGACTGTTCAAATAGCTCAAAAGAAAGAGGCACAAACACAATTACAACAATCCAAGAAAGTAATAGTGAGAGCAAGTAAAAAGAATGGATATTATTATACACCAACACATCCTTCTTATAACAATATCGCAGCAAAAAAATCTATTAGTTTTCAACTCAGAAGAGGCTGCTCAAAAAGCGGGCTATAGAAGAGCTGCATAATAAAAAAAGGATTGACTCAAAAAAATCGTGATTTCGTAGAAACAAGATTTTTATCAAGTCGATCCTTTTTTTATTACTTTAATATGATAAAATAAAGAGGTATATATTGTAGAGCAGAGTAGTTTTTCAAAAAAATAAAAAAACGTGTTTGGGGAACACGTTTTTTTATGAACTAAATTAAGTTCTAAGCAATTTATTGCTTGTTTATATCTAATCTTATATACAAATAACAAAAGAGTTTTACAACTCTTTAAAAGGGAGAATGGCTTGCCTAGGGAGCGACAAGCCACATTATGAAAAAAATTAAAAAGTTTTATTATCTGTTAATTTCATAAAGAATTAACCGAAATATTGGTTTAAACAAAAAAATAATTTCAAACTTAAAAGGGAGAAACGACAAGTGTCGTTAAGAATGAAATATCATTACTTTTTGTTTAGATAATTATTATATACCTCTTACTTAAAATATACTTAAAATTTTTCTAAGTTTTTTTAAAAAAATGAAATTTGTTCATTGGTTTTCATATTTAATTCAAAAATTTATAGTTTCCCTACCATTTTCAGCTAAATAGCTGTTAATTTGAGAGAAGTACTTTACTCCCAAAAAGCCACGGTATGCGGATAGCGGACTTGGATGAGCTGACTCTATAATTTTATGTTTTGAAGAATCTATTAGTTTGTTTTTGCTTCTGGCATAGCTTCCCCATAAAACAAAAACTACATTTTCATTTTTCAGAAATATTTTTCAATTATGTAATCTGTGAAATTTTCCCAGCCCATTTTTACTATGACTTGCTGGAGAATTTTTTCTACTGTTAGAACAGCGTTAAGTAAAAACGCCTTGTTTAAACCAACTTTCAAGGTTTCCTGTTTTTGCTGGTTTAATACCTAAGTCATCATGTAGTTCTTTATAGATGTTTATTAAGCTTTTTAGGTAGAGGACATCATCATTTACCGAAAAAAACTTAGACCACATGCTCGATCAGGGATTATGATAAGGGTCTTGTCCTAAAATCACAACCTTAATGTCTTCTAACGCTAAATCAAAAACTCTAAAAACCTGTTCTTTTGGTGGATAGATAGTTTTAGTAAGACGTTGTTCGTCAATTTCTTTCATCATGTTATTTAGTTCATTTATTTTTGGATAATTATCAAATATTTCTTCCCAACTTTTTGTGCATATAAATCTCCTTTTAAAAATTAGATTATTATGATTCTTGTTAAAGTATAACATAGTTAAATATATATTAAAATAGTTGCGATAGAAATCACATGGTTGTAACATAAGTGTTAGTAGTGTGGTATAATGATATTGATAAATACTTAGGAGGAATATGTATGAAATTAGGTTTTTATTGGTGTAGGAAATATGGGAAAAAGCTATCTTAGAAGGATTACTTCGTAGTGGTAAAGTTAGTAGTACTGATATTTTTGTAAGGAACTCTTCTGATAAAAGTACTAAAAATATTTCAGAAGAAACAGGTGCAGTATTTTGTGGAGATTTAGAGGAGGTTGTGAAAAAAAGTGATATAGTATTTTTAGGAGTAAAACCATATTTAGTGGCGACAGTTCTCGAGAAAGTGGCGGATAGTTTAAAAAATAAGATTGTTATTTCGATGGCTGCAGCTGTAGAAATAAAAGATTTAGAAAAGGTACTTCCAGAGACTAAAATAGTTAGAATTATGCCGAATACGCCCGTGAAAGTAGGAGATGGTGTAATAGGTGTTACGTTTAATTTGTTAGTAGATGACTCTAAGAAATTATTAGTACTAGATTTGCTAAATAATCTAGGTATTGCCGAGGAAATACTGGAAAAAGATATGGCTGTTTTAACAGCTTTAAGTGGTTCAGGTCCTGCTTATGTGTATTTATTTATAGAGGCTTTAGCTGATGGCGCTGTTCTAAATGGTTTAAAACGTGATGTCGCCTATAGACTTGCAGCAAGTACTGTTTTAGGTGCAGCGAAGATGGTGTTAGAAACTAAAGAACATCCAGGTAAGTTAAAAGATGATGTATGTTCACCAAGCGGAAGTACTATTGAAGCTGTAAGAGTTTTGGAAGAAAAAAATTTCCGTAGTGCGGTTATTGAATGTGAAAAGGCTTGTTTTGATAAACTAGATAGAATGAGATAGAATATAAGAGTAATATTAAAGGCTGCTCCAAAAGTCCTGAAATTTAACAAAGTTCATATGAGAACTCATAGACGCAGTGGTTTATTGATATCTAAATTCGCTTTATAGAAGCTATTTAGATATCTAATAAACTGTGCGAGGGTGACTCGACAAAATCGATTTCTACGAAATAACGATTTTTGAGTCACTCCTTTTTATTTATTTAATTCATCTGTTAAGTTGTAAAGTTCATCTACTAGATGACCGACATAAGCAATAGCTTCTTTAAGCGGTTCATCAGTGCTTACATCACAACCTGCAAGTTTTGAAAGATCTAAAGCTGACATACTGCTTCCTTTAGAAAGAACATTTAACCAAGTATCGGCATATGAGCTGTCATTATCAATTTTATTAGCGATAGCTGTACCGATTGTTAATCCTGCAGAGTAAGTGTATGGATATAATCCCATGTAGTAGTGAGGTTGTCTCATCCAAGTAAGCTCTGCACCTTTGTTAACTACTAAACTATCTCCGAAGAATTCCTCCATAACATCACGTTTAACTTTAGACAGAACGTCAGCAGTTAACATTTCGTTGTTATCTACCATTTTGTAGATTCTATCTTGATAAACAGCTTCTAAGTAGTGTGTTACCATATTGTGGAAGTACGTTCTACTAATCATGTTGCTGATAACCCAACGTTTGAAACGAGTATCAGTGTTAGTTTTTAATAGGTAGTTAGATACGATAACTTCGTTACATGTTGATGGTGCTTCAACGAAGTAAAGTGGGCAATCGTTATTTAACATTGTTTGGTGTTTTCCTGTACTCATGAAGTGATATGCATGTCCAAGTTCGTGAGCAAGAACAAAAACTTCATTCATTTTTCCAGTCCAAGAAAGTAGAATAAATCCTGCTACATTAGGAACGGTTGCACAGAATCCACCAGTACTTTTCCCGATATTTTGCGGGAAGTCAGTCCAACGTTTGTCATAACTTTCATCAATCATTTTAACGTAGTCTTCACCAAGAACACCCAATGCTTTTTTAAGGTAAGAACGAGATTCATCGATAGTCATATCAACTTCAAAATCTGGATCAAGATTGATTTTACAGTCTGCAAACTGCATATCTTCAATTTTGTGTTCACGAGCTAGAAGTTTAATGTAACGTCGAATATGCGGTGCTAAATCTGTCATAAGAGTACGGATTTGACGATCATATAGTTCACGATTACCATCTTGTCCGGCTAGTAAGTAGTTGATAACACTGTCGTAACCACGCATCGTAGCTAACATTTTTTCTTTTTTAATTTGAGAAATATATTCATTAGCTGAAGTGTTTTTATAAGAGTTTAGAGTTTTATAAAAACTTTTCGCAGCATTACGGCGTACTTCAGTGTCGTTATCCATTTCATGTAAGTTTTCGTATAAAACAAAACTATTCTCGAAAGTTTTTCCGTTTGCTTCAAAGCTGTCGAATTGCATATCTTCATGTTTTGTTACTTCATATAAGTTGAAGTATCCAGGTAGGCTCTCGTAATTCGCAATTACCTGTTCAGCTTCTTTTGATAAAGTATGTTTTTTCTCCTGAACAATTTTTTCGAAGTAATATTCTAAATCGGGACGATAGTTTTTCACAAAATCTTTAATGAATTGTTCTTCTAGTTCTACAAGTTCAGTATCAAAGAAGCTTAGATTTCCAGCCCATATAGTAGAAACATCTTCGAAAAGTGTCATGTTTTGCACTACGTTGTCGTTGAATCTATCTACTGCCATTGGTAATTCTGCATAGTGAGATAGTTTGTAATATTCTTCATAAAGTTCTTCGTACTTTTTAACAGCAATATCTAAAGTAGAGTAATCTGCTAATTTTTCCTTCGTAAGTAGCCTTGAAATCTAAGATTTCTTTTTTAATATTCTCAAGACTAGCTTTGTAATCTTCATCAGTTTTATATAAAAGAGTCATATCCCAAGTATACTTCTCTTCAACTTCATTTCTTGGTATTAATTTCATTTTAGTCATAGTTTACCACCTGTAAATTATAATTTTAAAGTCATTTGACTTAAGTTATATTATAATATGTTATGCTATATAAGTCTATAAAATAATTCCGGAAGAAAAAAATTTCGTATTACGTATAAAAATTAGACAGGGTGAAATTTTTTTAGTTTAATTTATTTATGAGAAAGTTAGGTTTCAGAGATATTTTTAAAGTTAAAGTCAAATTTTTACAGAGAATAAATTCCAATTTATTTTTATTATTTTTTTCTTTTTCTCACTCCGGAAAGATTTTTATATGTTTTATAAAAAAATCTGTGTTTTTTTGGAAAAATTCTTGAAATCTCTTTTTATATCAAAGTTTTTAACTTGTTTGTTATCTCATGGATACGCCTCCATTCTAAGCCTTTACTTTCTTATTTTTTTATGATATGATTATAAAAAAATAAATATTTATTTTTTTAATTTTAAATATGTAGTTGTAAATACATATCAATTTTTAGGAGGACAAAATAATGAATAATATCGAATATATTTTTAATGATTTCAATAAGAATAATTATAATAATTTTTTTCATATATTCTTCTATAAAACCAAAAAGAGGCGGGTATAGCAATAAAAAAATCAATAAAAACCTGTTGCAATAATTACAGTAATAACTTTTTTTACAATTTTTTTATTTTTAAAAAATATCAAATATTAGATCCTAATAAACATTATGAAGTAGTATCCCCATTGTTATTAATTTTTTTATAATTAATACAATATTTAATATAATAAGAAATGAAAAAAGGGGAATGACTCAAAAATCGTGATTTCATAGAAATGATATGTACTCCTTTTACTGGTTTGCCCAGTAAAAAGGAGTGCATATCAAAAATCGATTTTGTCGAGTCAGCCCTTTTTATAATACTCTTTACTTTCTAAATAAGTATTAGCTTGCCACTTATTTGTTATTAACCAATACCATTTAGTTTCATCTTTTAACTAATATTCCTCAAGTTCTCCATTTTTTTAATTTTTCCTTTGACTACTTTTAGATTGTAATCTTAAATTGGGTTCATTCGATGTAATTTTAAATTTTTGTTTTTTTCTACCTTTTCCGTAATAATTTTTACTATATCATTTTAAAAGTTAAAGTTTACTCTGAAATTTTTGAGTTATAATTTTTAATTAATAGATCTAATAAAACAAAAAGTGAGGTATCTTATGAAAATAGCAGTAGTAGGTGGGGGAATAGTAGGAGCTACATGTACTTATTATTTGTCAAAAAGAACAAAAAAATGAAATAGTAGTTTTTTTGATTATGGCTTAGGTCAAGCTACCAAAGTATCAGCTGGGATTATAAGTCCATGGTTTTTCTAAAAGACGTAATAAACCTTGGTATAAGATGGCGAGACTAGGTGCTGATTTTTATTTGAAATTAGTAAAAGATTTAGAGATTGATGGTTATAATACTGACTTTTATTCACAATGCGGTGTATATCTATTGAAAAAAAATGAAGACAAGCTACCGGAGTTAAAAGAACTTGCAGAAAGTCGTAAAGAATTATCACCTATGATAGGAGATATAGAGATAATCTCAAAAGAAGAGGTTCGAAAAATTATTCCTAGCTTCGATAATAATGGAGGTGTACTGTATGCAAGCGGTGGTGGACGTGTAGAGGGAGAGAGATTCGTTAATACTTTACTTACTGCCTCGAAAGTTAATGTCGTTAAAGAAAAAGTTAGTCTAAAGGTTGTGGGAGATAAATACGAGATTAATGGACAGGTTTTTGATATTGTTGTTCTCGCGACTGGCGCGTGGTTAAAAGATATACTAGAGCCTCTTGGTTTTGACGTTGATGTTCGTCCGCAAAAAGGTCAATTAAGGGATTATAGGGTTATGGATAAAAATACTGGTGCTTATCCGGTTATTATGCCTGAAGGAGAGCTTGACATTATTCCATTTGAAAATGGTGTTGTTAGCGTAGGAGCAACACATGAAAATGATATGGGATTTGATTTAACCGTTGATAAAAAGCAACTTGACGCATTTGGTGAAGAAGCAGAGAGCTTTTTAGGTGAATTGAAAAATTCAGAAATAATAAATGAGCGTGTCGGAATTAGAGCCTATACTAGTGATTATTCTCCGTTTTTTGGAGAAGTTCCAACACTAAAAAATGTTTATGCGATAAGTGGACTTGGGTCTTCTGGTTTAACTACAGGTCCGATAATTGGTTATAGTATAGCGAATATAATTTTAGGAAATGATATAGAATTAGATCCACGAGATTACAACATCGAAAACTACATAACACGTAAGTAAGAAGATTAATGAAGAAATTAATATAACAATAAGAAAGCACTGAACGATTTTTGTTCAGTGCTTTTTGTTAAAGGCTTTTAGCCAGTTGAGGAGGCGAAGTCTCCGAAACAAAAACCACCCTGCTATGCGGGTGAGAGGCAAGAGTTAAACAATTGAAAAATCATCCTTTCTTGATAAAAATAAGAGTAGTTCAAGCTCTAAAAAGAAAGGATGATTTTAATTATGGCAAATAAACATAATAGTTTATCGCATACAAAGTGGTAATGTAAATACCATATTGTATTTACATCTAAGTATAGACGAAAAAAATAGAATTTAATCAATATAAACGAGATATAGTAAATATAATACAAAGATTATGTAAGTATAAAGGTGTAGAAATAATAGAGGGCATATAATGCCAGACCATATACATTTGCTACTATCAATACCACCAAAATACAGTGTTTCAAGTTTCATGGGATATCTGAAAGGGAAAAGTTCACTGATGATATTTGATATGAACTCAAACTTGAAATATAAGTATGAAAATAGAAAGTTTTGGGCAGAAGGATATTATGTAAATACTGTAGGATTAAATGAAAGTACAATAAGAAAAATATATCAGAGAACAAGAATTGCATAATATTGCAATAGATAAATTGACAACAAAAGAATATACAAATCCATTTGGAAATAAGAAAAAAATAAATAAACCCGTTTAACGGGTAGCGGGCGTTAAAATACAATAGGGCTTGAACGAATGTGAAAGCCAGCGCCTTGAGGTGCGTGTTAGTAACAAAGGGTTATACCCACAGAGAAAACCACCCCTTTTCAGGGGTGGTCATTATTTGTTTTCAATTGTTAATTATTTATGTGCTAATTCTTTAGCTCCGCGGTGACTTAATACTGCGAATACGATACAAAGAACTGCAGATGATAGAAGTACGTAAAGCCCTCCAGACCATCCTACACGGTCAACAACGAATCCGATGAACCAAGTACCGAATGAAGCACCCACGATGTAACTCATGAATCCTCTTAGACCAACTGCGTTACCAACAGCAAATGATGGAACAACTTCCATAGTTTGAACTGATGCTAAGAATTGTGGTACGTAGATTAGACATCCAGAAAGGCTGGCAAATACGATTACCCATACTAGAGAAGTACTTTCCCAATATCCGATTAGACAGAAGAAAATGATAACCATTGCACCGATTGCTGGAGGCATACGATAACCTTTGAATACTTTATCAGATAGGTATCCAGCAAGAAGTGTTGATGGAATAGCAGCCCACTCGAATAATGTGAAGGCGATACCCATTTGTCCTTTTGTGAATCCTTTAGTTTCTAATAAGTAAATTGGAAGCCAAGAAATTAATCCAAAACGGATTAAGTATACGAATGTATCAACTAGAGATACATACCAAGCATGTTTATTTTTTAATACGTAGTTTATGAAGATTTGCCCTGCGCTTAAGTTTGCAGCTTCTTCTGGTACGTGTTTTAGTTCTACTTTTTGTGTTTCACCAGTGATTTCTTCCATAGTTGGTAGACCTTCATTTTCTGGTTTTCCTTTAACTAAAACAAGGATAATAATAACGAAGATAATAGCGATAATCGCTGGGAATACATAGTATGCTAATTTCCAGTGTTCTTTACCAAAGATGAAGAATCCTAATGTAACGATACTTGCTACGATTCCTCCACCAATGTTGTGAGAAATATTCCAAAGGGCAGTCATACGACCACGTTCTTTTTTAGGATACCAGCTTGCAAGTGTGATGAATGCTGGTCCAACCCCCATACCTTGGAAAAGTCCTAGTAAGATTACTAAGATTGATACTAAGAATACAGTGTGACTAACTCCAAGTGCTAAGTTTACAGATGCACAAAGGAAAAGTCCAAGAGCCATATATTTTTTCGGATCTGCTTTATCCGATAAACTACTCATAAATCCTTTACTTAATCCGTATGCAAGTAACATATAACTCATGATTGCACCCATTTGAGTTTTAGAAATTCCTAAAGATGCTTTAAGGTCACTACTCGATAAACTGATGTTATTTCTAACAATGTAGAATGCCATGTATCCAAGGAATACTCCAAGGAAAGAAATAAATCTTAATTTTTTATAAGTTGGCATAACTTTATCGGCAGGAACTGTATGTGATTTAGCTTTAGGCTTTAAAAATGATAACATAAAAAAATGTTCCTCCTAAATTATTAAGTATATAAATTTTAATAACTGAAAACTATGTGTTATATCAGTATGTAAAATTATATACTACAGAATGAATGTTGTCAATAGTTTTTAAAATATTATATAATATTATTTTTTTATAGTCTCAATTTTTAGAGAAGCTACTATGTTCTTTAAATAACACTTATAAGTAAATAAACTTTATAAATATTTTTTTCATAATTATCTCTAAAAAAACAACTACAAATGTAAGTTATTTTGTAAGAAAAAAACCTTACAAACAAGGTAAGATTTTTTTCTTTTTATTTAATAAATTTAAACTCTTTTTTAAAAGTGATATATGTAGTTATATTTTTTTATAGTTTATATTAAGTTAATATGTTAATAAGAATAGGATTTACCTAAATAAAAAGAAGTTTAATATAGTTAAGTGTTTCGCATTTAATAATAATATTTAACTACTTAATAATAAAGTGTAAGAACTGTTCTAATTTTTTTATAGTATAGTATGTTATATTTTACTGTGCTATAATAAAAATATGAAATAATGATATGGATAGGTGAAGAATTATGATTAGAAATTCTAAAAATAATAGCTACTATAGGTGATGCTACAGATAAAAGTATTACGAAAAAAATAGTGGAAGGTGCAGCGGATGCTGTATTGATAGATTCTTACTATGGGAGTAGTGAACAAAATGTAGAAAGAATAGAGAAGGTTAAAGCTCTAAGAGAAGAAGTGGAAAGAGATTTAGCTATAATATATGATGTGGATCACATTTATGCGAAAAATAAATATAAACTTATAAGAATAGATGAGGAGAATGTAGATTTTGCCTGCGCAAATGATGTAGATTTCGTTGCGTGTCCTTTTGTAGGAAACCTAGAAGAGATTACGAAGGTGAAAGAGCTTGTTAAGTCACATGGAAAAAATATAGGAATTATTGTTAAGATAGATTGTAAAGATGGTTATGACAATCTTGATGCAATACTAGCAGTTGCGGATGCGATTATGATTAATCGTGACGAACTTGGGGTAGATATTTCGTATGAAGATCTACCTGGAATTCAAAAGGAAATAGTAAGAAGAGCTAATGAAGCTGCGAAAGTAGTTATTTTAACTACTCAAATGTTATATTCTATGGTTTACAATCCAAGACCGACTAGAGCTGAAGTGTCTGATGTTGCGAACGCAATTTTCGACGGTGTTGATGCGGTAATGTTAACAGAGGAGACTGCGATTGGTGATTATCCATGTGAAGCCCTAGAAACAGTAGATAGAATTATAAGAACTGTTGAAAAAAATAATGCTGTTGATGCTGAAAGATTCGAAGTGGAAGGATACAAAATGAGTATCTCTCATGCTGTTTCTATGACGACAAAACATCTTTTAGAAGTAGTAGATGTAAAAAGTATTGTAACTTATACGAAATCAGGAACAACAGCTCGTTTTATCGCGAGATATCGTCCAAATGTACCTGTGCTAGCGGTTTTACCTGATAGAGAAAGTGCTAGAAAGTTAGTGATTACTAGAGGAATAGTACCGTATATCGAACCTAAGATATTAAGTATGGAAGAGATGCTAAGTAATGCTTCTGCATATTCTAAAAAAGTTGGATTAGTGGAAGTTGGTGATCTTATCTTGATAACAGCAGGTCAACCGGATACAGGAAAAGGTACCGTACCACCTACAGATTTCGTATATATAAGTAAGGTTGATTAGTGAACTAATGATAGTTTATACGGAGAAAACCCAGAAATACATGGGTTACAAGCTACTATTTAGTGAAGTATAACTAAAAAGTTAAAAAAATATAAAAAGTATATTGAAGATATTTTTGCATATGTTAATTGTAAAATATCTTTTTTTCTTTTTATAAAAAAATAGCACAGCGCCTTTATTTTATGATATAATTGAAAGTGGAATGTTATACTCATAAAAAAAGTTGATTATTGTGTATTACAACGACATTATTAATTTAAGGAAGGAGATTTTTTTATGATAGCTGAATACTTATCAGGAGTAAGTACACTGACGCTGATTATTCATTTATTGGATATATTATTAGTGTGGTTATTAGTTTATAAACTATTAAGTCTACTGCAAAGGTACTCGTGGTATGCAACTTATTAAAGGTATTTTTAATCGTCATAGGTTTAAAAAAATATTCTTTAATTTTATCGGATTTAAAACTATGACGTACATCTTTGAACAAGTAGTGACTTGGGGAGTGTTAGGGATAATGATTATATTCCAACCAGAATTAAGACGAGCTCTTGAGTATATAGGAAGGGTACAGCTGTCTAATATCTTCAACATTAATTATAAGGATGTTGAAAAAGATTCTACAGAACAAATTATTAAATCTGTCGTTGATTCATCAAGGCACATGGCTCGTCGAAGAATAGGGGCTCTTATTGTTTTAGAAAATAACACTGGACTTGATGAGTATGTAGAAAGTGGTATCACTGTTAATGCTGAGGTAACGAATGAACTTATAATTAATATATTTATTCCTAATACACCACTGCATGATGGAGCAATGATAATAGATAAAAATAAAATTCGTGCAGCTAGTTGTGTGCTTCCTTTATCAGATAATAGATCAATTGCGAGTAGTTATGGAACACGACACCGTGCAGCCTTAGGTTTATCAGAGTTGACAGATGCTATTGTTATTGCTGTTTCAGAAGAAACTGGGAAAATCAGTGTTTGCCAAAATGGTGTGTTAACTTCTGATTATTCAACAGAGCCTTTAACTAAATATCTGACTAAAAATTGGCAACAACAAGAAAAGAATTATTAAATAAGAGGTGATATTATGAAACTAAAAAGAAAATAATAAGTTAAAGTTAATATCATTTTTAATTGCGATATTATTATTTATATCTGTTAATGAAAATTTCAAAAACTTCTCAGTTTTAGGTGGAAACAATAGCGATAATGCCACTGCATGGGTGAGTGATGTACCATTAGAAGTTGAATATGATAGAGATAAGCTTTATGTTGTAGGTATTCCTAATACTATTTCTGTGAAATTATCAGGAACGCAGACAAAAGTTCAAAAGGAAAGTATCGCAAAGAATTTCAAAGCTAGACTAAATTTAAAAAATGCTCAGATTGGTGATGATCAAAAAAAGTTAGAATAGAGATTGAAGGTTTAGAAAAGAGGTGTTGATGGTACAGCAGAACCTTCTACAATAACTATTTCAATAAGAGAAAAAGCGACAAAAGAATTTAGAGTGACTCCTGTAGTTAAGAAAGAAAGACTATTAATAGGATACGAAGTCGAGAAACTTAGTGTAACAAATGAAACTGTTAAGATTTCTGGGGCGATTGAGAGCCTTAATAGAATTAATGAAGTTCGTGCTGAAAGTGATACACGTACAAAAATTAATAGAAATACTAGAGAAGAAGCTAAATTGGTTGCTTATGACAGTGATTATAACAAGATAGAAGATATTCAAATAGAACCTAATTCAACGGTCATGAGTATCGAATTAAAGAATATTGAAAAAGAAGTTCCATTAGAAGTAAACACTATAGGTAGTTTACCATCAGGATTTGAGCTTGTCAGTGCTACTGCCGATGTTACAAAAAGTAACGATTAGAGCGGAGGATGCTGATAATCTTGCAAAAAAATAAGTGAAATGTTCGTTGATGTCGATTTGAGTGATATTAAAGAGGAAACAGAAGAGCGTAGTAATCTGAAGATTTATCCAAAAAGAAAAACATTCGAATAGCGACGGATACGCCGATTGTTAAAGTAACAATTAAGATAAGGAAAAAAATAATTATGACAGATAAAAAAATTGATATTTTTGGCTATTAATATGCTTATAACGGTTTTTAGTTTGGCTATAATAATAGGAACTATGTTTATAGAAAATCAAAGAGTAAAAACAACTGCAATTTTTTTGTAGCGATAACGATATTAATAGTTCAAAAAAATAGTGGAGATAAAAAGTAATCAAAGAAACAAGGAAAGTTAGTATTGTAATATTACTTATTATAATAGCAGTTACGGGATATTTTGGTTATAGATTACTTTAAAATATCTAGGTGAATAGTAAGGAGACTTTAAAGTTTCCCTATAGGATTTATTAGGTAATTTTACGATTTCAAAAGACACTTTTTATTGCTTATGGATTGTTACATGAAGTATTGTTATTTAAATTTTTATATGGGATTGACCTGCTAGGTCAGCCCCTTAGTTTTTAATAAATTTTTCAGGAGATGTTATGAATAGGTTATTTTTCATCAAAAATTTATATAAATCACAGATTTAAACTTATAATGTTATTGGATTTATTTATAGTAGCATTAGGGATAATAGCATCGATATTTTTTTAGGTAAGGCATCAGATCCATTTGCTATGCTTAATGGACACTATACAGAAATATTTGAATTTCTAGTGATTTCACTTGTTGTATATATAGTCAGTTTTTTATTTATTTGGTACTAATAAATCTCTATGGTCATATCTAGGAGTAACAGAGATAGTTAATATTTGTATTTCTGTAGTTCTAGGGGATTTGATTACTAGTATTTTATACCAGTATATGTTGCCAGATACATTCTCAAATGTTAGGGTTTGCAATTTTTCACCGTTATTAATAATAGCGGGGATGATGTTTACAAGAATGTTATATCGTGCCTTACGTGAAAGAGAAGCTGGTAAGTATGGAGCTAGTACTTATAAAAAAATACATTCATAATCGGTGCAGGAGATGCGGGATATATATTATTAAAAAGAACTATCAAAAAAATAATATTTTTCCGAGCTAATGTAGTTGGTCTTATAGATGATAATCGAAAAAAAATTCTGTAATCAGCGGGGTTACGGTAGTTGGAACAACTTATGAAATACTAAAACTTATTCCAAAATATGAAGTAGAACAAGTTTTTTTAGCTATTCCTTCGATTAGTGCTTATAATAAAAATAGAATATTAAATGTTCTGAAAGAAGCGAATGTTACTGTTAAGGTAATGAGTTCTGGTGTTGCTGTAGAAGATGGAGAGAGTATTTCTAAACACTTAAAAGATGTATCGATTGAGGACTTATTAGGACGTGGAGAGGTGAAACTTTCTCAAGGAGAGATTCGTTCTTATATTAAAGGAAAGAGTATCCTTGTTACAGGTGCTGGTGGTTCGATTGGAAGCCAGATTGTTCGAGAAATATTTAAATTCAAACCGAGTCAACTTGTCTTAGTTGATGTTAATGAAAATGCCTTGTACATGTTAGAACGTGATTTAGATTTTGAAAAATCACATAGTAAGGAATACGAGGATATAAATTATATTTCTGAAATAGTAAGTATTCGTGAAAAAGAGGCTCTAGCTGAGGTGTTCGATAAATATAAACCGAGCGTAGTGTTCCATGCAGCAGCACATAAACATGTACCGCTAATGGAACGTCGTCCACAAGAAGCTATAAAAAATAATGTCTTTGGGACAAAAAATGTTATGGATGTAGCAATTGAAAAAGAAGTAGAAAGATTTATTATGATTTCTACTGACAAGGCGGTAAATCCTACGAATGCGATGGGTGCTTCGAAACGTTTAACAGAGATTATTTTACAATCAAAAGGTAATAAGTATAAAACGAAATTTGCTGCGGTTAGATTTGGTAATGTACTAGGTTCTAATGGATCTGTAATTCCTATCTTTAAAGAACAGATTAAAAAAGGTGGACCTATCACAATCACGCATAGAAATATTATTCGTTACTTTATGACGATTCCAGAAGCGGCACAATTAGTGCTACAAGCTGGGTATTATGCAAGTGAAGGGGAGATTTTCCTATTAGACATGGGAGAACCTGTAAAAAAATAATAGATCTTTGCGACAAACTTAATCAAACTATCAGGATTAGAACCATATAAAGATATTGATATCGAAGAGATTGGTCTAAGACCTGGTGAGAAAAATGTATGAAGAGTTATCGCTTGATTACGAAAGCAGTGAGAAAACTGATAACCAAATGATCTATAAAAAAATACAACTTTAGACATTGATGTAGATGAATTAGATAAAAAAATTAAATGAATTAAAAATCAATGCTAGGACATTCAACAAATGAAGAAATACGTAGCAAAGTTATTTGAAATAATAAATTGTTATAATGGATAAAAAAAGAAGGGCGATTCAAAAAGTTATTTTTGAGTCGCTCTTTTAGCTATAAGAATGACGCGGGAATCTTGGTTTTTTAAAAAAACAAGATTTTATCGAATCATTCGCTAGCTAGTTTTAGAGAGTGTTATTTTTTTATTTTTTTCTACGTTTTTTTAGTTTTTTTAGCTATATAGTTATTTATAATCAAAGCTAACAACATAGGTAAATTCATAAAAAAAAACTTCAATCACAAATAATATGATTTTGTATTTTTTTGTTTGAAATCTGAACTAAGTTCTCTATCTAATATTGATGATAGCGCGATACCAAATAAAACATAGAATACTAGAAATATGTAAAAATCTTTTTTTATTTTTTTCTGTGTTTAACATAGCAACCTCCCTGAAATCGCGTATTGCGTATTTACTATGAATAGGAAGTGGCTCAAAAAGTATGATCTTTTTAAGAAACAAGATTTTTGTCGAGTCAGTCCCTTTTTGTAACTTTAACATAACATAAAAAAACTTTAAAAAAATTAAAGACTGATAAAATACTTATTTTTTTATGGTATAATAAAAAGTGAATTGTGTTATTTGTAGATATAGTTAACATAACATTATTTAGAAGAAGATTTAATAATTGAGCGCTGATTTCAGAAGAATAACTTTTTTTGAAGTTAGTATTTTTTTATAATGTCGCTTCTATGTATTATTTGAAGGATGTAATATTGTGTTGTAGTTGTTAAATTAATGCACTTTAAGTTATAATAATATTATAAGAGATTGAGAGGATGGGGGAGTATTTATGGAGTTTAGACAGTTAAATTATTTTTATCGCTGTTGCTAATAAACAAAGTTATTCTTTAGCGGCAAAGGAATTATTTGTTACACAGCCTACGTTGACTTTAGCAATAAAGAAATTGGAAAAAGGAATTTAATACTACTTTATTTGAACAAAAATAACAGACGTTTAGAGTTAACAGAAAGTGGGCAAATACTTTATGAAAAAAAGGTATTGTTTTATTGAAATCATACAATAATTTAATTGATGAAATGAATGCATCTAGTGAAGAAAGTAGAGAAGTGCTGAAGGTAGGTTTAACAGTATTATTTGCGATTCAATACATGGAAGAAATATCGAGTTTTATAGCTAGACATCCTAAAGTTGAGTTGAGTTTAATTCAACATGGTTCTAAACAACTGCAAAGGATGGTTGCTAATGGAGATCTAGATTTAGGATTACTTTCTTTTCCACAGTATGAGAGAGGCATTGTTATGAAACCTATTGAAAGAAAAAAGGCTTCGTATGTTGCTGCGATTGTGGTTCCTTCTAATCATCCTTTGGAAAATAAAGAAGAGATTACTATTGAGGATTTAAAAGATGTGCGAATAAGTTCGCTTACAAAAAATTATGTCCTAGGAAATGAAATTTATGTGAAGTGTAGGGAGAGAGGTTTTGAACCGAATATTGTTTTTGCCGATGATAATTGGACTGTTCTTGTTAAGAGTATAGAGATATTTGATAGTGTTGCTGTATTGCCTGCTGAGTTCGAAGATATTAGTCAATTTCAAAATACGAAGTGGATACCGTTAGCGGAAAAGATGGAGTACAAGGTAGGAATTGCTCATAAAAAAGATGAAGATATTTCTGAAATAGGAAAATTGTTTATAGACTACATACTTTCGGAAAAAAATTAAGAAAAAGTAAAAATATAGAAAGAGGGAATGACTCGAAAAAAATTGATTTTGAGTCATTCCCTTTTTATATGCTATACCATCAATGATAATATTAGTTTAGAGTATAGTAGTTCTATTTTTCGAAAATATTATATTTTTCTTCGTTATTAAGAACTCTCAGTGCGCCTGATGCTAGTGCCTGCATTTCTTTTTCACCAGGGATAATGAATAGTGGAGCGATGAATTCAACTCTTTCTCTAACTTTATCTGAGATAAAATTAGAACGCGCTATTCCACCGGTAAGTATTATAGCATTCACTTGTCCTTTTAATACTGTAGCTAATTCACCTATAGCTTTTGATATTTGATAAGCCATTGCTTCTAATACAAGTTTTGCTTTTTCATCACCGTTATCCATAAGTTCATGGATTTTTCTTGCATCATTTGTTCCGAAGTACGAGACAAGCCCGCCTTTTTTTACGAGTCAGTTCTGTCACTTCCGATTTAGTTTTTTCATAGCATAAGTTAATATATTGTTTAAGTGGAATACCTCCGGTGCGTTCACTAGAGAACATTACTTCGTCATCAGAAATAACATCGACCATGCGTCCATTTTTATGTGCACTAGCACTAGAACCACCACCAACGTGAACGACTATAAAGTTCCCAGATTCATATGGGATATTTAACTTATTAGCTACATCATAGGCTACAGCTCGCATATTAAGTGCGTGGCTGACACTTTTTCTATCGATTAGGCTTGAACCGGAGATACGAGCAACATCATTCATTTGATCAACGGTAACAGGATCATATATGAAAGAAGGCGCAGACTCAACACCAAATTTTTTTCCGCAACACTTTTAGCAAGTGATGCTCCTAGGTTGGAGGCGTGTTCTAATAAGGGCCTATTTTTTAAACAATCTATAAGATTCTCATCTACAAGAATAGCCCCAGCATCTACTGGTGGAAGAAGCCCCCCACGACCTACAACTGCATCAAACTTGTGATTAGGTATCTTTTCTTTAATTAGTGATTCAATATCAGTTAATCTAAGTGACAATTGATCAAAGATATTATTGAATGGCTTTAGTTGTTCTAATGAATAGGTAATCTCATGTGAGAAAATTTCTGTAGTATTTTCATAGTATGCAACCTTGGTAGAAGTTGCACCTGGATTAATAACGAATATTTTTTTCATATTAATTCTCCTTGTCTGCTAGTAGTGCTAGAATTAACGAGTATTTTTTTTCGGTATCAGAAGCAGAGCGTGATGTTAGTACGATTGGAACAGTTGCTCCAAGTATCAATCCAGCCATTTTGGCTTCTGCCATTAGTATTAGTGATTTAGAAATACCGTTACCAGAAACTATGTCAGGAACTACTAGAACATCAGCGTCTCCTTGGATATTCCCTGCATATTTTTTCTCTTGTGCAATATTTTTATCAAGAGATATATCCAAAGATAATGGTCCCTCAACAATTAGTGTTTTATTATTTTTGAAGTGTTTTTGAGATTTCATCAGCTTCTACCGAAGATTTTTGTTTAGGATTAACCATCTCTGCAGCAGATAATAGGCTGAATTTTATTTTTTCATAACCAAGAGATGTGAAAATCTTAGAAGTTTCTTCGATTATTTTTATTTTCTGCTCTTCAGAAGGTTCAAGAATCATGCCGCCATCGGTTATACCTAAAAGTTTATTATATTTTTGGAATATCTAATAATGCTAGGTGAAAAAGAACAGAACTTTTTTTAATTCCTGTTTCTTTTATTTACTACTTCTCTTAAAAAGTGTTGAAGTAGGAAGGTTTCCTTTCATGATAAAGTCAGCTTTACCCTCTCTAACTAACTCTATACCTTTTTTTGCAGCAGATACATCATCTTCTATATCTACAATTTCAAAATCACTGTTTTTTTAGTATTTATATCTAGTAATAATTCATCTATTTTTTTCTTTAGAATCTATTAGAATAGGTATTAAATAACCTTTATTAGCAAACTCAAAAAAACACTATGAAGTGCATGGTCTTGAGCAGCTTTTACAACGACAATTGTTTTTGGTTTAGTTATTTTTTTGTTTTTAAAAATGTCATCTAGTTGATTAAAAACTTTCTAACATAATTTTTCTCCTTTCTTTTTTTGAAGAAAGAAACAGAGAAGTTGAACATCCCTGTTCTTTCTTTTAAAAAGTTAAATTTTAGGAATGAATTGCTTTTTTTAGAATAATATCGGCGGCTTCAACCACGACCTCATTAAGAGAAGGGTGTCCATGGATGGTTAGAGAAATATCATCAACTGTCAGTCCTTGTTCTACGGCAAGTGCTAATTCCGCAATTAGGTCACTGGCACCAGATCCAACGATGGCTGCACCGATAATTTTATTAGTATTTTTTATTGCGACTATACGGACGAATCCTTTACTTTGAGAAATCGATAAAGCTCTTCCGTTATGTCCAAATGAATATTGTCCAGTTACTACTTCATAACCTTTTTCTTGTGCTTGAGCTTTTGTATATCCTACGAGTGCTATTTCAGGTGTAGTAAAGCAGACTGTTGGGATGGCAAAGTAGTCAACTATTGCAGCTTTATCCCCATTTAATGCTTCAGCAGCAATTTTTGCTTCATACATTGCTTTATGAGCTAATGTAGGACCTTCTACGATATCACCAATAGCGAATATATGTTCTTTAGTCGTTCTACGTTGTTCATCAACTTTAATTAACCCACGATCTGTAACTTCAACGCCCGCGTATTCTAAGCCAAGTTCATCGAATTTTGCTTTTCTACCAACTGATACTAAAACATAATCTGATTCTATAGTAAATTCTTTTCCATCAACAGTGTAGTTCGTGATGACAGAATTGTCAGTGTTTTTTGCGTTGTTGGCAGTGGCATTCGTGATAATTTCTACACCTTTATTTTTTAGTTCTTCAATTACTACATTGGCTATATCATCTTCAAAAACTCGTAAAATTTTTTCTGTTCCTTCAATGATAGTAACTTTTGAACCAAGCGAAGCATATGCTCCAGCTAATTCAATGCCAATATAGCCACCACCGATAACAACTAGTGATTTGGGTACTTCAGTAAGATTTAAAACTTCAGTAGAACTAAGTATGCGATCTTTAAATTTAAACCCTTTAATTTCTATCGGTTGTGTTCCGGTTGCGATAATAGCTTCTTTAAAATGATATGTATTATTGTGGAATTCGTCTAAAATTACGCTGATAGTTTTATCGTCTATAAAGTTAACCTCGCCATAAATTACATTAACACCATTTTTTTTCAATAATCCTTGAACACCTTTGTGTAAAGTTTCTACAACTTCTTCGTTTTTCCAACGTTGCGTCTCAACAAAGTCTATTTCTGCATTATCAACTTTTATTCCACGAGTTGATTTTTTTATTTCTTCAAATTGATGACCTACAGATATAAGTGCTTTTGAAGGGATACAACCATGATGTAAACAAGTTCCGCCCACTTTTTCTTTCTCAAATAGGGTAACTTTTTTACCTAGTTGAGCTAATTTAATAGCTGCGACATAACCACCAGGGCCACCACCAATGACAATAGTATCTAGTTCTTGAATAAAATTTCCTACTACCATAATTATCCCTCCACTAACAATAAATCAGGATCTGCTAAATACTCTTTGACTGTATTTAGTGCGCGTTGTGCTGTACCACCATCTACAATTCTGTGGTCGAATGAGAATGAAAGTTTAAGCATTGGAACAAGTTTTGGTTGTTTGTTTTCATCTGGGATAAACGTTTCTTCGAAACGTCCAAATCCTAGTATAGCCACTTCAGGTTGATTGATAATTGGAGTAGCCCAAACACCGCTAGTAGCAATTGCTCCGACATTTGTAATAGTCATAGAACCATCTGTTTGTTTATCTCTTCCTAATTTACCAGCATGAGCAAGAGCTGTGTTCTCATCTAGTTCACGAGCTATTTTGAATAGACTCTTGAAGTTAGCATCCTTAATGTTTGGTACGAATAAACCATGTTCAGTATCGGTTGCAACACCAATATTAATGTAATTTTTATATATTATCTCTAATTTTTCGTTATCTACAGAGGCATTTAACTCTGGGAATTTTGCAAGAGTAGCTGCCACAGCTTTTATGAAATATGCTGTGTATGTAAGTTTAATATCTCTGTCTTTTGCTATTTGTTTCATTCTATTTCTATGTTCAACAAGTTTTTCAACATTTACTTGATCTAGAACTGTTACGTGAGGTGAAATAGCTTTACTATTAACCATTGCACGTGCAATAGCTTTTCTAATATTAGTCATCGGTACTCTTGTAATATTGTTAGTACTATTTGAAGGAGTAGGTTCAAATTTAGGAACTGCTGTCACCTCAGTTTTTTCATTAATAACTTCGTTTGTAACTTGTGGCTGCTGCACTGGTGAAACTTCTTTAACAGTACTGTTATTAAGGTAATTTTCAATATCTTTGATTGTAACTAGGCCGCGTTTACCAGTGGCAGGTACTAGTCTAAGATCGACCCCTTTATCTCTAGCGTATTTTCTTACTCTAGGGATGGCTAATAATCTAATATCAACATCAGATGAATTATTTTGTTTTTCTATAGGTTTAATAGTCTCAGTAGCAGTATTATCTTCAACTTCGGCAGATTCTTGTTCCTCGTGTTTTTCTACATTTTGATCTGTTTCAATATCAACAATAACTGAACCAACCTTAGCCATTTCCCCAACTTTTGCATAAATTGTTTTAATTGTTCCAGAAACAGGAGACGGCAGGGCAACAACAGCTTTATCACTTTGAATTTCTACTAAAATATCATCTTCTTTCACTGCTTCTCCAACTTTAAATCCCCATTGAATAATTTCACTTTCATGAAGTCCTTCTCCACTATCTGGTAAAATAAATGAATAAATCATATTAAGTCCCTCCATTCATTAAAAGTCATAGACTTCTTTAACTTTATTAACGATGTCTGCTGGAGTAGGTAGCCAATATTCTTCAGCTAAACCAAATGAAAATGTAGTATCAGGAGAAGTAACTCGTCCAACAGGTGCATCTAGATACATAAATGCACGTTCAGAAATTTCCGATAGAAGTTGTCCAGCAACCCCAGCTTGACGTTGAGATTCTTGAACTACTATCACACGTCCTGTTTTCTTAACAGAAGATATAATAGTATCCATATCGACAGGAGAGATAGTTCTAAGGTCAACAACTTCAACAGAGATACCTTCTTTTTCTAATTGTTCAGCAGCTTTTAAGCTATAGTGAACCATAAGACCGTATGTAATGATTGAAACATCTGTTCCTTCTCTAACAACGCTTGCTTTGTCTAATGGTACACGATATCCTTCGTCTGGAACTTCACCTTTAATTGAACGATACATTCTAAGATGTTCTAGGAATATAACTGGGTCGTTACTTTCGATAGAAGAAATTAATAATCCTTTTGCATCATAGGGATTACTAGGAATTACTACACGTAGTCCAGGAATTTGAGCTAAAATTCCGTCTAAGCTATCTGAGTGCAATTCAGGAGTATGGACAGGCCCTCCGAATGTAGAGCGTATAGTAACTGCCATGTTTCGAGTATTTCCTGAACGATATCTAAAACGAGCTAATTGAGAGTATACCGCATCGAAACCTTCTAAAATAAAACTTAAAAATTGAATTTCAGGGATAGGTCTAAATCCTTCAGCTGCTAGTCCAATAGCAAGGCCCAAGATACCTGATTCTGCTAAAGGAGTATCTAATACTCTTTTATCTCCGTATTTTGCTTGTAAACCATCTGTAATTCTAAAAACTCCACCGTTTACCCCGACATCTTCACCGAATATTATAGTTTTTTTCATCAGTTTTTTTAATTTGTAATCAAGTGCTTCTGTAACTGCTTGCGCAATAGTTTTTTTCAGACATATTAGTTCGCCTCCCTTTGTTTGTATATTTCGATTTGTTCTTTAATGTTTTGGGTAGGAATTTCAAACATATTTTCTAAAAAAATATTGAAACTTTTTTTGTTTTTTTCAGCTTTGTTTATTGCAACCATTGCTTCTTTAATTTGACGTTTTACATCATCGATTGTTTCTTCTTCTATTTCGCTATTCCATAATCCTTTTTTTCTCAAGATATTTTTCTTAATCGAATTAGTGGATCTTTTTTTCTGCCATGATGATACTTCTTCATCAGTACGATAACGAGTTGGATCATCTGACATAGTGTGTGGTCCTAGACGATAAGTAAATGCTTCGATTAGAACAGTACCCATGTTCAATTGCATATTCACGGGCTTTATTTACAGCGGCATACATCGCTAATGGATCCATACCGTCTACTTTTATACTAGCGATACCAGCAGCAACACCTTTTTGTGCTAGTGTTATTGACTTAGTTTGTTTAGATATTGGTGTAGAGATACCATAACCGTTGTTTTGTAAAATAGTAATTAAAGGAGCGTTATACACTCCAGCAAAGTTTAATCCTTCATAGAAGTCCCCCTGAGAAGATCCACCATCTCCACAAAATGCTAGTACAACATTTTTTTCACCTTTTAGACGTTTTCCAAAAGCAACACCAGCAGCATGGGGCATCTGTCCACCTACAATAACTTGAGGAGAGAAGGCGCATAATGATTCAGGATATTGATTGGCTTTTAAATGACCTTTATACCATAAAAAAGCTTGTTCTATTGTTAAGCCGTGAATAAGTAGTGGTGGGATATCACGATAGGTAGGAACAAGAAAATCATTTTTTTCAAGAGCAAACGTTGTCGCTAATTGACTTGCTTCTTGCCCACCAGCAGGAGGATAGTTACCTAACGCTCCCTGTCTATTTAAAATAATCACTCTTTCGTCATATGTTCTACCGAAAACTAGTACTTTCATTAATTCCACTAGTTTTTCATCACTAATGTCAGGAAATAAATCTGGATTGGTAACTTCGCCATCTTCGTTTAGAACCTGGTACATAGGGAATAATTCAGCAGGTTTCTTTATAGAATCTTCGAATGCAAAGGGACCTTGTTTAATAATTTTCATAATTTATCACTCCTTAAACTTTGTATTATTGAAAACGATTTCTATACTTTTTATTATAATGTATTTACACAAAATTTACTAATTGTATTTTTTTATAGTAATATTAAAAAAATTTATATTAATTAATGATTATTTAATGAGATGGGTTAATTTTTTTAGTATTTATCTTCGAATTGTTTTTGATATTTCAATAGATGAATATAGTGTGGTATAATATTTAAGTGAAATAAATAGGAATGATTTAAGAGGTTAAAACTATAAAAAAATATGTAGTTTATACTAGGGGATAGTGAGGTGATTAAATGAGTAAAGTTGCAGGTAAGGTAACGAAAGTTGAAAGCAAAGGATTATATATAAAACTAGAAAATGGCAAGGATGCATTTTTTTACCAAAGGAAAATATGTTTATAGGTAAAAAGAAGAAGCTAGAAGAGATTTTTTTCTGTTGGTTTTTGTTATTAAAGCTGAGGAGAAGGGTACAAAGGATTCTTTAGTGATTTTTAACACAAAAAAAGAGTTAAGGCAAGCTGAAGGTGATAAGAAAAAAAGTAGAGAAAAAAACCCTAAAGAAAAAAACAGAATAAAAAAAGAAAAAAATAAATCCAAGGTACCTGAAAAAAAAGAAATTAAAGAACAACCTGAGATTCAGAAAAAACAAGAAGTGAAGGAAGAGATGCAGGAGCCTAAGCAAGAGACAAAAACTCTAAAAGACTTGAAAAAACTTCAATTTATAGGGAATATGAAGATTTCTGTAGGAAAAGGTAAGAAGAGTAATATTACCGAGCTATCTGAGGAGAAAGAAGAGAAAAAAAGAAATTCCTCCAGCACCAGAAGGGTTACTAGAAGATATTATTGCGACTACAAAGCAAGCTAAAGGTAAGTTTGAAAAAATTAAGAAAGGTCTTCAGGAGAGAGGTTATCTAGATGGACATTAATATTTTATGGAGAAAAACTGATAAAATAGCACTAGGTCTGTCAGGAGGAGTAGATTCTATAGTTTTATTTCATCTGCTTGTTACAAAGTACAAAGATAGTTATAAAGAACTAGTAGCGTTTCATATAAACCATGGTCTAAGAGAGCAGTCTTATGAAGAAGCCGAGTTCGTAGAGAATTTTGTAAAAAACTACAATGTTAAGTTCTACAAAAAAGAGCTGAATATGAAAGGTTTAGTAAGAGATAGTCACATATCAGAGGAAATGCTCGCAAGAAAACTACGTTACGATGCTTTTGAGGAGATGTCTTCATTAGAAGGTGGTGTGAAGTTAATAACTGCTCACCATAAAAATGATCAGGTAGAAAATATCCTTATGAGACTACTTAGTGGGCGAAGTATGGATTATAACTTGATGATAGAAGAGAAGACGACCATTGGAAGATTAGAAGTTTATCGTCCATTATTAAATATATTAAAAGCAGACCTTGAGCAATATGCTGATAAAAATGACTTAAAATACTATGTAGATTCAACAAACTTCGACACTGATTATACAAGAAATAATATAAGGCATAACATAGTACCGTTGTTAAATGATGTAAATGTGGCGAGTTTTGATAATTTGATTAATTTTTTTCTAGTTATTATCAAAATATTAATACTGAATTAAAAAAATAAAGTATTAGAAGCTAAAAAAATGACTATGTGATTTCCCTAGAAGAAGATAAAGTTGAATTAGATAAGAAAAAAATTATTGAAAAAAATACCAAAGAAGAAATTTATTTCTTATTAAGAGATATATTAGCAAATAATTTTCGGTATTTTTTTGATGTGAAACAAAGAGCGCTTTTTACAATAATAGACGACTTGAAAAAAATAGAAATAACAATAAAAGTTATGATTTGAAAAAAATAATTTAAAAAAATTATTAGCGAATATAATAGTATTTATGTTCATAAAAATCGAAAAATGTTATAATGATAAGATAGAATTAATTATAGATGAAGTGGATATTAATAAAGTTTATACATTTCATCAGAGTAATTTTCTAATAACGACAACTAATAACTCATCTGAAGTCGGATTTAATAAAGAGGATTTGCCTTTTGATAGTTACGACTAAGAGGGATGGCGATAGAATTCAAAGAGGTAAGGTTAGCAAAAAAACTTTCACGTCTTTTTTTATCGATGAAAAAGATTCCTAAAGGAACTTAGAGACAAACTTCCAGTAATCCGCAACAAAGATGGAATTTTAGGAGTTTTTAGGAATAAATACTAAAGTTAACAAAAATAAAAAAATATGATTATTACATAAATACGAAAGGATAAAACAGTGGAAAATTTATTAAAAGATATTGAGAAAGTTCTATTTACACATGAGGACATCGTAGTCGCTAGTAAGAGAATTGCTAAGCAAATTGAAGCGGATTATAAAGATAAATGTCCTGTTCTAATTTGTACATTAAAAGGGGCAGTGCCTTTTATGGGGGAGCTTTTAAAACATATTGATATTCATGTGGTTACTGACTTTATGGATGTATCTAGTTATCACGGAGGAACTGAATCTTCTGGTGTAATCAAAATCAAAAAAGATTGTGGAATGGATATTGAAGGTCGTCATGTAATTATCGTTGAAGATATCGTAGATACAGGAAGAACTCTGAAAGCACTTATCGAAAATTTAAAAGAAAGAAAAGTTGCTTCTGTAGCGTGTGCTTCACTAGTAGATAAACCAGAAACTCGTGTAGTTGATGTTGAGGCAGATTACATCGGTATGGTTTCACCAAATGAATTCTTAGTAGGATTTGGTTTAGACTATGATGAAAGATATAGAAACTTACCTTATATCGGTGTTCTAAAAGAAGAGATTTACTCATAATGATATTTTTAATCAAAAAAAGGTCAAAATATTAGGCAAACTTTAGTTAAATATGATAAAATAAATTATGTTTAGAAAAAAATGATAGGAGGAAGATTGTCTATATGAATAATAAAAAAAGACAAAACCCTATCCTTGGTATGCTTGCGTTAATCGTAATCGCGATTGGATTATTTGCATATTGGCAGCAAGATTTACCTGGGACAACTGAAAAAATAGACTATGCTAAACTTGTTCAAACTATTAAAGACGACAAGGTTAAAGAAATAAGTCTACAAAGAAAAGATGAGAACTACAATGTTAAAGGTACTTATACAGATGGTAATAAGAACTTCGAGAGTGTAGTAGCGGCATCTGATTCTGAAGTACAAAAACAAATTAACGAAAAAGCTAAAGATGGAAAATTAAGTGTAGTAGAATATAAACCAGCTGAAAAAACTGGAGCAATTCTATCATTCTTAGGTAACATTATTCCACTTATCTTGTTTATGGGTGTTTTAGTTTTCTTTATGTCACAAATGCAAGGTGGCGGTGGAGGTAAAGTAATGAGCTTCCAAAAATCTAAAGCCAAAAAAATCGATGGTGGAGAAGCGAAAGTTACATTCAAAGATGTAGCTGGAGCTGATGAAGAAAAACAAGAACTTGCAGAAATGGTTGAGTTCTTAAAAGATCACCGTAAATTCACTAAGATGGGTGCTAGAATCCCTAAAGGTGTCCTACTTGAGGGACCTCCGGGGACTGGTAAAACTTTACTAGCCCGTGCTGTAGCTGGAGAGGCGAAAGTACCATTTTTCTCAATCTCAGGATCTGACTTCGTTGAGATGTTCGTAGGGGTTGGAGCTAGTCGTGTTCGTGACCTATTCAAAGAAGCTGAAAAGAATGCGCCATGTATCATTTTTATTGATGAGATTGATGCTGTAGGACGTAAACGTGGAAGCGGAGTAGGTGGAGGAAATGATGAACGTGAACAAACTCTTAACCAACTTCTTGTTGAAATGGATGGATTCGATGGTGAAAAAGGTATTATCGTAATTGCAGCTACTAACCGTGCTGACGTATTAGATAACGCCCTTAGAAGACCAGGTCGTTTCGACAGACAAATTAAAGTTTCTACACCTGATGTAAAAGGTCGTGAAGCTATTCTTAAAGTACATGCTAAAAATAAACCACTTGCTAAAGGTGTTGACCTTCGTTCATTAGCAGAAAAAACTCCAGGATTCTCTGGTGCGGATCTTGCTAACATCCTTAACGAAGCGGCATTATTAGCAGCTCGTGAAAATAAATCTAATATCGAAAAAGAAGACTTAGATGAAGCGATGGACAGAGTAATCGGGGGTCCAGCTAAACGTAGCAGAGTATATACTCCAAAAGAAAAACGTTTAGTAGCTTACCACGAAGCAGGACACGCAATCGTAGGTATGGTGCTTGATAGTGCTGATAAAGTGCAAAAAGTTACTATTATCCCACGTGGTGATGCTGGTGGATATAACCTTATGATTCCGGAAGAAGAAAAATACTTCCAAACTCGTACAGATTTAATCGACAAAATCTGTGGATTACTTGGTGGACGTGCTGCAGAGCAAATCTTCTTTAACGAAGTATCTACAGGGGCTCATAATGACTTCGAACGAGTAACAGCTATCGCTCGTGCGATGGTTACAGAATATGGTATGAGTGATGTTGTAGGACCAATGCAAGCTCCATTCCACGATCCATATGGTGGACGTCAACTTTCAAGTATCGGTAACTATTCAGAAGAAATGCTGAAAGAAATCGATAAAGAAGTTCGTAAAATTATTAATGAATGTTACGCTAAAGTTCTTCACATTATTGAAACTCACAGAGAACAATTAGAACTTATTGCACAAACACTTATCGAAGTTGAAACAATCGATAGAAAAAGAAATCGTTGCTCTTTACCAATTTGGAAAAAAATGCCAAAAGATCTAGACGAAAGAGAAGCAGAACAACTTGATAAAGTAGTTAATAAGAAATATTACGAAGAACAAGCTCGTAAAGCCAAAGAAGAAGCTGAGAAAAAAAGCTCAAGAAGAGGCTAAAAAAACGAAGAAGATAAAGTTGAAAAAGGTTGAGGAAAAAGACCTAGAAGACGAAGAATCAAAAAGAAAAAAACAGAAGAAAAAAACTTCTGAAGAAGAATAAAAAAATAAACCCTAGATTTGGAACTAACCAAGTCTAGGGTTTTTGTTATACTCTTCTGAAGCGCTATTATAGCAACATTTAGTAAATACTTATAATCAAAAAAATGAGCGATAAGTGAGCGATAAATGAGCGATAAAAAAATTTTTTTATGGTATAATAATTAAAAAGAAGTTGATAGGAGAAAGCTATGAAACCACCATTTACCATTACAAGTACTATTCTTAATTATCTTATAGAGATTTCTAAAGCATTAGGAAATCTTGAAATAGAAACAAAGAAAAAAACTTACATTTAAGAAAAGAAAATAGAATAAAATCTATCCACTCATCTTTAGCGATAGAGAATAATAGTTTATCAATAGAACAAATTACAGCGATTATCGATGGAAAGAGAGTTTTAGGAGATCCAAAAGAAATAAGAGAAGTAAAGAATGCATACGAGGCTTATGAAAAAATATTGAATTTAGATCCCTATAGTGAGAAGGATTTTCTACTTGCTCATAAACTATTAACTACAGAAATTTTAGGGAAATCGGGGGAATATAGAAACTCAGACGTAGGAATTTTTGATGAAGAGGGGAATATGGTTCATCTAGGAGCGAGACCTCAGTTTATTGGTGATTTAATGGGAGAATTATTTGAATGGGGACGTAAAGATGACACTCCAGCACTTGTGAAGAGTTGCGTATTTCATTATGAAATAGAGATGATTCACCCATTTGAAGATGGAAATGGAAGAATGGGAAGGTTATGGCAAAATGTTATATTAGCTAATTGGAATCCGTTGTTTAGTTGGATACCGATTGAAACGATAATATATGAAAATCAACAGCAGTATTATAAGGCTTTAGCACAGGCAGATAGAAACAATAACTCAACAGTGTTTATTGAATTTATGCTAGGTGTTATATTAGAGACTCTACAGGCGTATAAGGAGTCTGATGATAAGACAAAAGAATTGTCTAAAAGCAGAACAAGATATTTTTTTGAAAAGATAAAAGAGTATTTGAAAAAAATGAGAAATATATTACTGTAGCAACAGTTTGTGAACTAATAGAAAAATCTAAACCAAGTACAAGAAGATATATTGCGAAATTTGTTGAGTATGAGCTATTGGAATCTCATGGAGAAAATAGGGATAGAAGATATTCATTGAAAAAAATAAATAAAAAAAGATATCAGAGAGAAACATGAAACTATCCCAAAAAGCTCAAAAAGATAAAAAAAATTTATATGATAACTCATAGACGCAGTGGTTTATTGATATCTAAATTCGCTTTACAAAAGCTTTTTAGATATCTAATAAACTTTGCGGGGGTGACTCAACAAAATCGATTTCTTAAGAAATCACGATAAGAAATCACGATCTTTGAGTCACTCCCTTCTGATATCTTTTATTTTTTATCTTGTTTTCCTTCTCGTAAAGAAGTGAACTGTTGAGATTACTAGCCCGAGAATAATTATATAAATCGCTTGAGAAAATACCAATGGTGTAAAGTGATTATTCAGGAAAAATATATTAACTCCCACACCTATAATTGTAGCGATACTTAACATAGAGAGTAGTGCAACTTTATATTTGTTAAGAGGTAGGCTGACCTTCGCAACCATGCATAATCCATTTATTAACGCAAGAAGGAAACAGATGAATTTCACTTGTGAATTGTCTGTGATGGTAAAGTTTGTCAGTAGTACTGTAGCTACTAAAATACCACCACCGATTGTAGCATTTTTTAGTATGTCTTTCATGAAGTTATTACTTACTTTGTCCTTATTTGCTTCAAAAGTTAGGAAGAAGGATGGAATACCGATTGTTATCGCTGAAATTATCGTAAATTGAATCGGTATAAATGCAAACTCCAGGGCGAAGATCACACTAAGTATTGAGAAGACTATCGAGAAGAATGTCTTTGTTAGGAATAGTGAAGCTACCTTTTGAATGTTATTAATAACACGACGACCTTCCATAAGTATATCGTAGAATACTCCGAAGTCATCTGTTAAGAATACAATGTTCGATACGCTTTTTGCAGCACTAGTAGCACCATTCATCGCAAAACTAATATCAGCTTTTTTAAGGGCAAGAACATCGTTAACACCGTCACCGCTCATTGCAACAGTCTTTCCAGCTTTTTGTAATACGGCTACCATTTTCTGTTTTTGTTCAGGGGTAACACGTCCGAAAATGTCATTCTCAAGAACAGTTTTTTCAAAGTCCTCTTCAGTCACTTTAGTCATATCGATAGCCTTAGCATCTTCTTTGAAACCAGCTTTTTTAGCAACACCGTACACGGCTATATGATTATCTCCACTGATTATTTTCACTTCAACACCTTGTGATTCGAAGTATTTGAATGTTTCTTTTGTGTTTTCTTTTATTTCATCTGATAGAACTACATGTCCTACAAGTTTCATATTAGTAGGGATGTTTGTACTATCTTCAGTATAGGCTAGCGATAATATTCTATAACCTTCTTTTTTTCAGATTCTCATAATATTCATCCATTTCGAAAGAAAAGCCTAAAAATTCATATGCCCCGAAGAAATATGTTCCACCGTTTTTTTAGCTTTTATAAATGAGTATTTATTTTTACTAGAAAAGGCTCCTAATTCCTCTATATCCCATTGTTTTTTACACGTTAGATGATTCTTTAAAGCTCTAGATGTTGCATTTTCATCATCGAAATATGCAAGATAACTTGATAATTTTTCTGCAACTTTATCATCAATTTCTACAACATTCATGTTACCTGTAGTGATAGTTCCTGTTTTATCAAAACAAAGGACATCTACTCTAGCAAGAGTTTCCACGCAGTATAATTCTTGAACTAGAACTTTCTTTTTAGCAAGTTTCATCGCAGCAACTGCAAGAGAAACGCTGACAAGAAGGATCAAACCTTCTGGAATCATACCTACTAAAGCTCCAGCACTACGCAAGACTATTTCTACATAACCACGCCCAAGACTAGCACCACGCATGTACAGCATAATTGCGACAGGAACTAATAGAATAGATATAACTTTTAAGATTTTATCCATATAGTCACGAAGTTTAGATGGATATTTTTTAAATTCTTTAGTACTTTTAGCAAGCTTATTAATATAGCTATCCTCTCCAACAGCAACAGCTCGTACTAAACAACTACCACTAACTACGTTACTACCACTCATTACTTTATCACCAGTAGTCTTAAAGATATTGTCACTTTCACCAGTTAATAGTGATTCATCGACCTCGATACTACCTTCGATGATTTGGGCATCAACAGGAATTTGATCTCCAAGATTTAAGTGTAGATATTCTTCAAGGACGATTTCTTCGGAATCTATATTTATTATTTCATTATCACGATTTACACGGTATTTACTTCTACCTAGCAAACTTAACTTCTCAAGAGCATTTTTTTCGAACGAACTTCTTGAAAAAAATACCAATTGCAGTATTTATAGTAATTACACCTAAAAAAATAACATATTTTTCAAATCTAAGTGTTGTAGCTATGAATGCTGCTAAGACTAAGTTCATAGCATTGAAAAAAAGTAAAAAAATATTAGAAAAGATAATCTCTTTTAGTAGTTTTTATAGGGTTTTTATATCACTAATATTTTTCGCTTTAGTTACTTCTTCACTAGTTAAATATTTCATTCTACCTTCCGCCATAACTATATTTTTTTAATTAGTTTCTATTTTATCACACTTTAGTATAGTTTGGAAAAATTAAAGGATGGAGGGTAGGATTTCAAAACTTTTAATTGCTAGTTTATTTATAAAGTAGTATTATAGTATTGACTAAATAATATAATAAGTGAGAACAACATGGAAAAAAACTAGATTTTTTTAATAAAAAAACACTAAATTCAGAAATAGAAATACCAGAAACGGAACAAGAAAAGAAAGATTTATTTAGAACATTGATGAATACATGGAAAGTATCGGAGTTACCAAGTGAATTTTACGAAGTTCAAGATGGATACTTACAAGAAGTCCTAAATGCTAAAGGAATAACAAGAGTAGAAGATTTAACAGAAATTGAAAATAATATTTACCTATGGCAAGGTGATATTACAACATTGGAAGTAGATGCTATAGTTAATGCAGCGAACAAGGCTTTATTAGGATGTTTTATTCCACATCATAGATGTATCGATAATGCTATTCACACTCAAGCAGGTCTGCAACTTAGAAAAGAATGTGATGATATTATGAAAGCGCAAGGATGTTTTGAAAAAACAGGGCAAGCTAAGATAACAGCAGGATACAATTTGCCTGCTAAACACGTTATTCATACAGTTGGACCAATAATATATCGTGTTGTTGAAGATGATGATAAGGAATTACTTGTATCATGTTATAGAAATTCTTTAAAACTTGCTTTAGAGAAAAATCTTAAGAGTATTGCTTTTTGCTGTATAAGTACGGGAGAATTTAGATTCCCGAATGATCTTGCTGCTGAAATAGCGGTAGCTGAGGTTAAGAAATTCTTTAGAGAAAACCCTACTGCTGACTTAAAAGTAGTATTCAATGTGTTTAAAGATTTAGATAAGAGGTTATATAAGGAATTATTAGGTTAAGAGAATTGAGAGCTAGCAAGTTTATATCTAACTAGGTATCGAATTTGTGATATCTAGAAAACTAAATAATAAGTAATTAAAAAAATAGAGTTTCGATTATATGATTTAAATTATCGTCTTAACTTGTAAAATGATAATAGCCCTCCAAAAATTTGTCTGAATTCTGGGGGCTATTACCAAATTATTGATTTATATATTTACTTGTGTTAAAAATAGATTTATAAAGAGGGCACCGTTTTAAAGACGGCGACCCAAGAAAATAATTTTTTTTAAAATAACTATCTTACTCGGTCAAAGCAAAGATGGTTATTTTTTGTCTTTAAGTACGATTATAGATACAACTAAAGCCAATACTGCGACAATAAGTCCTGAAAAATTAATCATTAGTTGTAACGCCTCAAATACTGACAAAAGTCTACCCCTTTCTTCAAGATTGTGATACTTATGAGCATAAGAATCATCCCCTTTCATAAAGTTGTAGTCGCCACCTTTAACGAGATTATTACTATCTCTAACTTCACCCTTCATCTTTGATTATATCAGAAAATTAAATGGGTTACAAAGGGAAATGAGGAAATTTAAAAATTATTTTAATGCTACTTATATGTTACAAGTAACCACCTATATAATTTCTCGAAGCTCCTAAATAATTGAGTTTAAATTTTTACTTGTGATAAAATGAATTTATAAAAGAGAGCTATTTGTACTAATTTCTTAACTCACTACGTTCGTAGAAATTATAGTAGTCGTAGTATAAATTATTCGTAATATTTTTTTCTTCAGTCTTCGACTTTGAAAAAAATAAACGACTAACTTAAGAGATGGTGATTCGATAAAATTATGATTAAAAAAATAACCATCTTAAACCGGTCAAAAGTATAAGGATGGTTATTTTTTTATTGTCTTTTTGTTTTCTGATATGAATATATAAATCACAGTTATAATCAAAAAAATTTATTTCAACAATTATTTATAACACTTTATGAACAAGTATTTATTTTCTATTCCTCCGCAAAAATCTGTGTAGCTTTTACTGCACGTTTCCAACCTTTGTAAAGTTTTTCGCGTTCTGCTTTTTCCATTGTAGGAACAAATAGTTTGCCTGCAGTATTTAGGTTCTTAAGTTCATCTAAATTTTCCCAATATCCAGTGGCTAATCCTGCTAGGAATGCAGCACCTAGAGCTGTAGTTTCTAAGTTTTCAGCTCGTGCGACTTTAACGCCTAGGATGTTTGCTTGGAATTCTAGTAGATAATCATTGTTTGCAGCACCTCCATCGACTTTAAGAAGAGGAATTTCTACTTTTGCATCAATTTTCATAGTATCGATAATGTCGCGTACTTGATAAGCGATAGATTGTAACGTAGCTTTAACTAGATCTTCTTTAGTAGTAGCACGCGTTAAGCCGAAAATAGTTCCACGAGCATTTGGATTCCAATAAGGAGCACCTAATCCTGTAAAGGCAGGCACTAGATATACTTCGTTGTTATTTTTAGAATTATAAGCTAATGATTCTGTTTCGGATGATTTTTTTATTAATCGTAAACCGTCTCTTAACCATTGAATAGCACTACCTGCGATAAAAATAGATCCTTCTAAAGCATAATAAACTTTTTCCATTTATACCAAAACCAATAGTAGTCAGCAGGTTGTTTTTAGAAAGTTCCATATTTTCTCCAGTATTCATGATAATGAATGAACCTGTACCGTATGTATTTTTTATCATCCCTTTATCAAAGGCAAGTTGTCCGAAAAGAGCAGCTTGTTGGTCTCCAGCAAGTCCACTAATCGTAACTTCCCCACCGTAGAAATGATAGTCTATAGTTTTTTTCCATATACTTCTGAATTTGATTTAACTTCAGGTAGTAGAGATTCTGGTATATTTAGAATTTCTAAAATTTCTTTATCCCAAGTTAAATCTTTGATGTTAAATAGCATCGTTCTAGCCGCATTTGTGTAGTCGGTAACGTGAGTTTTTCTACCTGTAAGCTTCCATACTAACCATGTATCGATAGTTCCAAACAGTAGTTCTCCATTTTCAGCTCGTTGTTGAGCTCCAGGAACATTATCTAAAATCCAACGTATCTTAGTAGCTGAGAAATATGCATCAACTACTAACCCAGTCTTTTGATGTATCATGTCTTTATAACCATCGTTAACAAGTTTATTAGCTATATCGGCACTTTGTCTACTTTGCCAGACTATTGCATTATAAATAGGTAGACCAGTGTTTTTATCCCAAATTACAGTAGTTTCGCGTTGATTTGTAATACCGATACTGTCTATTTGATTCGGTTTTATACCACTTTCGATAAATGCTTCTGCAATCACTGATTGTATAGAATTCCAAATTGCGTTAGCATCATGTTCAACCCACCCAGACTGAGGGAAAATTTGTGGGAATTCCTTTTGACTGCTTGCTATTATCTCTGCTTTCTTATTAAAAATTATCGCTCTAGAACTTGTAGTGCCTTGATCTATTGCCATTATATATTTTTTCATACTCCACCTCGAAATATTTATGTCACTAATATTATATCATTTTCTAATAGTGTTTAAAAGATGAAGACAATGGAGAATTGTATATTGAAAGTAGGGGGCTTAGTGCAAAAGAGAATAGATTATTACATAGCGTATTATTAGCGTTTTTTTCGTATTTTTTATAAAATAGATAATGATAGTTTTTTTAGAAAAATTTATTATAAAAATAAAGGAGAAATATAATGAACAGTTTACATAAATCATTAACAGCATTACTAGAAAAAAATTAGAGGAAAATGGTATTTTTACAAAAAGAAAAAGGTTAATACAGTGGCACTTAAAAACAGAGGAACTTGCGAAATATATTCGCGATCGTTTCGCAAAAAGAATACGCTGATTTAGAAATTCGTAGACTTTTTAGAAAAAGTACACTATGCGAATACCTATGAGGATAAAGTGCTGAAAGAAACAGCGTTTTTTTAGTCGATGAAATTAGTGAATATATGTTTAGACTTGAAGTTGCTAATCGTGATTTTTGTAGTTGGATACTTTAATACTTTAATTATTAATCCAGCTATTGAAGCAACAGAGTATAACTTCGTATTAATGGAAGTAGATAGTTTAATTGAAAATAGCTTCTTAGAATTACCTGAAGAAGAGGAATAATGATGAAAATCTTAATACCGACAGCCAAAGAACTAAATAGAAAAGCAATACCGCAAGAAGGGTTGAAACTTAGTGAAAAAAAGCCTGGAAATAGTTGCTGAATTTGCTAAATTTAGCACCCTAGATTTGGCTAAAGTTTATAAAATCAAAGAAGATAAGGCGATGGAAGAATTTTCTCGTTGGCAAGATATAAATAACAATACAGCAAAAAGTTATAAAGCATTAGAATTGTTCAATGGTCTAATGTATAGAAATATAAATCGCGATAATTTTGATGAGGCTGATAAGAAATATGTAGAGGAAAATGTATTTATTACAACATCTTTATATGGTGTAATAGGTGCTTATGATTTAATCCAAGAACATAGACTAGATTTTTTTACAAAATGTAAAAAAATCTCAGGAGAATCTTTTGAAGAATTTCTGGCGAGCTAGTTATGATGAAAGTATTAAAGATGAAGATTTTTGTTGTTTCATTATTATCTAGTGAATTTGAAGAAGTTTTTTTCAAAAGAATCAAAAAGAGAAATTTATTAAAATTAACTTCATGGAAGAAAAAAAGATGGAGTGCTAAAAAGTGCATTCTACAATATCAAAAAGCAAGAGGTAAGTTCTTAACTGAACTTGTAAAAAAACAAAGTCTCATCAATAGAAGAAATGAAGAAGATACAGTTTGATGATTTTAAATTTAGCGCAGAAAATTCAGATGGAAGAACATTAGCTTTTTATAGCTAAGAGATAATTAAAAATAAGGTAGAGTTTATATAAAAAGGAAAAACAATAAAAAGGACAGAAGAAGATGAAATTAGAAACTAAAACCAGTAAATTATATTACGGATTTCCAGTAATATTAATAGGTTATAAGGACAAAAAATGGAGATACAATGTGACGGCTTGTAGTTCATCATATTCTTTAGGTGATATGATTACAGTTGGACTTACAACAGAGAGTAATGCTGTAGATAATATTAAAGAATATGGAGAATTTACAGTAAATATTCCGTGTCAGCAAATTCTGAGTAAGGTTGAAATCGCAGGATTTCATTCAGGTCAAAACAAAATTGGAATGGCTGATATGACATATGATCCGGCAAAATATATTGATGCACCAATAATGGATGAGTGTATAATGTCTCTTGAATGTAAAGTGGAAAGTATTACTGAATATGGAAAATTTACGAATTTTGTGGCATCGATAAAACGAAGAGTTGTCTGTGAGTATCTTTTTAGATGAAGAAGGAAACCTTAAATATACACAGTTTAACCCGATTTACTTTATGGGTGATGATAATAAGAGAGTTTATCGATATTTTTAATGAAGAGAGTAAAAATCACGGAGAAAAACATGGGATGTTCTTCGGAAGATGATTATAATCCACTTTGCGGATAATATAAATCCGTATAGATAAAAAAATAATTAAGAAAGGAGGATATTAGTATGTATTACAATTTACAAGTGCACAGTGCTTACGATTTATTAAATAGTACGATAAAGTATGAGAGTCTATTTTTCGAAACTTATTAAGGATAATCAAAAAAATCAGTTGTTATAGTTGATCCAAATATGTATGGAGCAATAAAAGCATATAAAGAAGCTAAGAAATCAGGTGTTAATTTGATTCAAGGTTTAGAAGTGAGTTTGGGATATGGTATAGGACTGCTTAAATTCAACATATTGTGTAAATCAGAAAAGATGTTCTATAGATTGTTAGAGATCTCTACTAAGTTTATGAATGAAGAAGAGTGGACTGTAGAAAAATTTCGCCAATGAAATAATAGACTATAAGGATGATTGTGTCTTAATAGTTGTTGATGAACTTAGAGATAGTATGGAATTTTCATATTTAAATAATTTACTTAGTAAGTATAATTTTTTTATTTCGGATTTAACGAAAGTTTTTCAAGTAAGTACTTATAGTTTTTTTATGAAAATATAGTTTATACAAAACCAAGTTATTATTTAAATAAAGAACACTATCAGCAAGTCATTGTTAGTCGAGCTATTCGCGATAATAAAAAAAGCTTAATATACAGGAACTTACGACTATTTCAGGAGATGAATTTGTCAGAGAACAAAAAAACTTTGAAGAGATTTTTTTACATTTGATGATGAACAACTACACTCAGTTTTTTTGAAAAAAATCATTTAAGAATCAAAAAGAAATAATTGATAATTGCCAATATGACCTGAATTTTTTTCTGGATATCATTTGCCAAAAGTATATTTACGGAGAAAAAGAAGAGATATTCTCTAACTTATCTTCTAAGGAATATTTGCTTTTATTTGGTTCAAAAAAAGGTGTTAAAGAAAAACTAGTGGGTAGAGATTTATATCATTATAAAAAAACGTTATAGTTATGAACTTAAAATCATCGATGAAATGGGCTTTAACGACTACTTTTTTTAATAGTTTATGATTTTTGTGAAATATGCAAAAGATAATGATATATTAGTTGGAGCAGGACGTGGTAGTGCTGCTGGAAGTTTAGTTTGTTACTTACTCGATATAACAGAAGCGGATCCATTGGAATATAATTTGCTGTTTGAAAGGTTTTTAAATAAAGAACGTATCTCTATGCCTGATATCGATATAGACTTCCAAGATACTAGACGTGATGAAGTAATAAAAATATGTAGAAGAAAAGTATGGTTCTGATAAAGTAGCTCAGATTATTACCTTTACAACATTTCAGTCGAAAAGTGCAGCAAGAGAATCAGCGAGAATATTCCAGTTTGATGAAAAAAACATTAAAAATTCATTAGTAGTAATATTAGTTCTACAAGAACATTGAAAGAATGTTATGAAATGTCAGAAGAACTGAGAACATTTATTAATCAGAGTAATATTAATAAACGTTGGTTTAGTATAGCTCTTAGTTTAGAGAATTTACCGAAGAATCCATCTGTACACGCAGCTGGGATAGTAATAAGTGATGATAAGTCACTTGTTAACTATGCTCCACTCGCCAAATCAAATATGACGAAATATTTAACGCAGTGGACGATGGATGATGTAGAGAGTGTCGGCTTATTAAATAGATTTTCTAGGTATTAGATACCTTACAATGGTGTCAAGTATTGTAGAGGAGATAAAAAAAGAAAATCCAACGTTCGATATAACAAAGATAAATTATCAAGATCCTAAGGTTTATGAACTGTTTGCTAGAGGTAAGACAGAGGGTATCTTCCAGTTCGAATCGAGTGGTATGAAGGAAAAGTTAAATCTCTTAAAGCCTACGGAATTTAATGATATCGTTGCGATGAACGCTCTTTATAGACCTGGTCCTATGGCTCAAATAGAAGTCTATGTTCGTAGGAAAAACAAAGAAGAGCAAGTAGTATATCCACATCCTCATTTAGAAAAAATATTAAAAGATACTTATGGGGTAATTGTTTACCAAGAGCAGATTATGCTGATTGCGGTGAATTTTGCCCATATGAGTCTTAATGAAGCGGATAATATGAGAAGAGCTGTAAGTAAGAAGAAAAAAGAAGATTTGGAATACTATGGTCGTATATTCGTAGAGAAGAGTGTTGCAGCTGGGTATGATATAAAAGTCGCTGAGAAACTTTTTGAGCTTATCGTTACCTTTGCAAATTATGGTTTTAATAAGAGTCATGCGGTTGTGTACAGTATGTTAGCTTATCGCTTAGCGTATTTGAAAGTCTATTATACTAAGTACTTTTATGACAGCTTTATTAAATAACGTAATAAGTAGTGAAAAGAAAATAAATGAGTATAAACAAGAACTTAATAATCTAGGAATAAACCTTGTTAAACCTGATGTTAATAGGAGTTTATCTAATTTTAGAGTTTTTAAAAATGATATCGTATTTGCCTTAACTGCAATAAAGAATGTTGGTTATAGGAGTAGTTATGAAATAGTCCAAGATAGAATTAATTTCGGATTATATCTAGATATAGATGATTTCTTAAAACGAATGAATAAGAAGGTTGACTATCAAGCAGCAGTTTCACTGGTTAAAGCTGGTGCGCTAGATACTTTTGGATATAATAGAGCTACTTTGATGAAAAAAGTAAATGACTACTATTCTGATAATAGACAGTATATTAATAATGTACGTGTTGCTTTATCTGCGGAAAGTGGGCTTACGTTGAAAGTTGAAGAAGTGGAAGATTATCCAATTACAGAAAAAATCCAAATGGAAAAAGAAGTAACAGGAACGTACTTTTTAAAACATCCAGTGCAGGTAGAAAAAGAGAAATACTCTTATTTACCACTTCAATATGTTGGCGGTGAAATAAGTGATAGTTATGTAGAAATAATAACGAAAAAAGAAATCAAAACTAAAAACGGTGACTATATGGCGTTTTTAACAGTTAACGATGGGAAGAACGACTATGATGTTACAGTATTTCCAAGTGTTTATAAGTATGCAAATGTCTTTATAAAAGTAGGAAGCTTTGCGGTTATGACATTGAAAAAAACAATTACGCAATGGCAGAGAACAGTTTATATTAGAAAAAGATAGCAAGTTTGAAAAAAATTATAGTGACTATTGTATGAGTAATATGAAAATTATCTATACAATTATTGATGATGATATATTGGACTTACTAAATCAATATAAAGTTGAAAGTAGCGGAGTTAAGGTGATTGCGCTATTAAATAATGATTCGACAAAAAGGAAGAACATTTTTTTGTAGAAAAAGAACATATTTTTTTGTTCAGAAATTTTTTTGGAAAAGTTCCCTGGAAAACGTATTAAAAATCGCATACATGTAAATAATCAAAAAAATCGAACAAAAAAATAAAACAAAAATTCTGTTTTTTTAGTAGAAAAAAAGTTCGAAAATATGTTATTGTTTATAAGTGAATTTAAAAAAATAATTAATAACAAAGTACGAGGAAGGTAATAGTACATGAAAAAAATAGCAGTTTTAACAAGTGGTGGAGATGCACCAGGAATGAACGCAGCAGTGCGTGCCGTTGTAAGAACAGCAATCTATAATGGATTAGAAGTCTATGGAATATATCAAGGATATAAAGGATTAATAGAAAACAACATCAAAAAAACTTGAAGTAGGAGATGTTGGAAATATTATTAACCGTGGTGGAACAATGCTTTATTCAGCACGTCTACCAGAATTTGCTAACCCAGAAGTTAGAAAAATAGCTATTAAGAACTTAGAAGCTTTAGGAATCGATGGATTAGTAGTAATCGGTGGAGATGGTTCATATCGTGGAGCTATGGCTTTAAGTAATGAAATGAATATTAAAACTGTCGGTGTTCCTGGAACAATCGATAATGATATCTGTTGTACTGATTTCACAATTGGATTTGATACTGCACTTAATACAATTGTTGATGCGATTGATAAAGTGCGTGATACAGCATCAAGCCATGAGCGTGCATTTATTATCGAGGTAATGGGACGTAATGCAGGTGACTTAGCACTATTTGCAGGTGTTGCTGGAGGAAGTGAAAGTCTACTAATTCCAGAGAAAAAAGAAGATATCGAAGAAGTTGTTGCACGTATTAAAGCTGGAGAAAATCGTGGTAAAAAGCACTCAATCATCGTATTAGCAGAAGGTGTAATGGGTGGTCAAGAATTAGCAGATAAACTTACAGAACTTACTGGTGAGAAAGTAAGAGCTACAATTCTAGGGCACATCCAACGAGGAGGGACTCCAACTGCTCAAGATAGAGTATTGGCTTCTCGTTTAGGAAACTATGCTGTACAATTATTATTAGCTGGTGAATCAGGTCGTGCAGTAGGTATTCAAAATAACAAACTTGTTAGTACAAAATTCCAAGATGTATTCAGTGATGCGCACAATGTTGATTTAACAATTTATGATGTATCTAAACAACTTTCAATCTAACAATAAAAAAACGTTTTTCTTAACATGAAAATGTTTGTTTTTTTAGGAAAATGTTTGAAAACAAGTTGAAAAATAGGTTAAAAATAGTAATAGTAAAGATAAAAAAACTTAAGAGGTATGTAATATTATGATACAGAAAAAAACTAAAAATAATTTGTACAATTGGACCTAAGTCTGAAGCAAAAAGAAAGACTTACTGAAATGGTTGAGCTAGGGATGAACGTTTGTCGTCTTAACTTCTCTCACGGAGATTATGCAGAACACGGTGCAAGAATCCAAACAATTAAAGAAGTTAGAGAAGCTACAGGAACAAACTTAGCAATCCTTCTAGATACAAAAAGGACCAGAAATTAGAACTAACAACATGGAAAAATGATGCAATCATGTTAGAAACAGGAAAAGATGTTATCGTTTCTATGACTGAAGTTTTAGGAACACCTGAAAAAAATTCTCTATTACATATGCAGAATTAGTACATGATGTTAAAGCTGGAGACACTATTTTATTAGATGATGGACTAATCGGATTAACTGTAAATAGTGTTGATGTAGAAGGTGGATTAATCTATACTACTATCCAAAATGGTGGAGTACTTAAAAACAAAAAAGGAGTTAACGTTCCAGGTGTATCTACAAAATTACCAGGTATTACTCCAAAAGATGAAGAAGATATTCGTTTCGGATGTAAAAATGATATTGACTTCGTTGCTGCTTCATTTGTTCGTACAAAAGAAAACGTACTAGAAGTTAGACGTATTCTAAAAGAAGAAGGATGTGAACATGTTCAAATCATCCCTAAAATCGAATGCCAAGAAGCTATTGATAATATCGATGAAATTATCGAAGTATCTGATGGTATCATGATTGCTCGTGGGGACCTTGGGGTTGAAGTACCAGCAGAAGAAGTGCCAATCATGCAAAAAGATATTATTGCTAAATGTAATGCAGCTGGTAAATTCGTAATTACAGCTACTCAGATGTTGGACTCAATGCAAAAAAATCCACGTCCAACACGTGCTGAAGTATCTGACGTAGCAAACGCAATTTATGATGGAACTGATGCAATTATGTTATCAGGAGAATCAGCAGCGGGAGCATATCCAATTGAATCAGTTCGTACAATGGCTATAATAGCTAAACGTACTGAAGAAATGCAAGATTACTCTCGTATCTTAAAAGCACGTTCTAAAAAAATCGTTTCTAAAGATATTACAAATGCAATCGGAGTATCTGTAGGATATACAGCTTTAAACTTGGATTTACACACAATCGTAACATACACCGAATCAGGACAAACTGCAAGATTAATTTCTAAATACCGTCCAAATGCGGCTATCTTAGCTGTAACACCGAGTGAAAAAGTTGCTCGTGGATTAAGTTTAGTATGGGGAGTAGATGCTCAAATCTCTAACCAAGTTAAATCAACTGACGAGATGTTAGAAACAGCTAAAGCTATCGCAGAAACTTCAGGATACGCTAAAAAAGGTGATGCTATTGTAATCACTGGAGGTATCCCAGTTAATACTTCAAGAAGTAATGTTGGATCAACTAACTTCTTAAAAGTTTCTGTAATTGACTAATAAGAAAATAAAATAAAGGGACAGAATCCAAAAGTCCTAGATTAAAAAAAAGTTTATGAAAAAAATCGTAGAAGTAGAGCTCTATTGATATTTAATAAACTTTTATGGAGTGATTCGACAAAAATTAATTTTGCCGAATTACTCCTTTTTTTATTGGAAATAATATTAGTAAATGCCTGTTATATCAACATCTATTTGTAATATAAAAGTTTGTACAAGAAAATACATTATAACAAAAAAACAGCCCTTAAAGGACTGTTTTTTTCGTTATATGAACACAAAATAAAAAAATTTAGGATAAATAGTTATTTTTGTAGTAACCAGGTAAAACCCTGAAATTAAATTAAAAAGTTTATTGTTAAAAAAATTTTAACAACCGAAAGGAAAGTTATGACTATATATGGTATAGTCGATTAAATGAAAGTTAAATAACTTCCACAGTTCTAAGAACAATCCAAAAGGATTGTATGAGGTATATAGATATATCCTCTTACCTATTAACTCATGTAACAATATCACATATTGTTTGGGAAAACGATCAACTCTTGAAATATTGGATAATTTATTTAATTTGAATTATTCCCACAATATAGATATTTCAGAAATAATTAATGTCAAATGCAACAAATAGTATAATTGGAAAGAAATAAAATAATATTAATTATACCAAAATATTTTAATGATAAAATTATCTTACTAACTGTTTACATCTTTATTGTATCAAAATATGCATTGTTGTCAAATAAAAGATAACTTTACAGTTGGTATTACTGCAAAATATTTTTAATATATTTAATCATGTATATACAAATTGAAGTATTTTTAATATAGGTTATGATTAAAAAAATATTTTTTTATTATGCAAACTGACAAATAGTGTCATTTATAAAATTAAAAAAATTATAAAAAAAATAAGAACTATTGGTAACTCTCTAAAGTAAGTTTCAGGAAGGAATCATAGTGGAAGTTAACTTTTGAAAAAAATACAGATAATAAGAACTATTTAGAAATTTTTTTCTAAATAGCTCTTGACTTTAATATAAGGTAGAGTTATAATCTATTTAGAAAGATATCTAAATAGAATTACAGTCTGTAATATAAAGGAGTGATATACATGGGATGAGTGAAACTTTAAAAGCAATATCTGATCCGGTAAGAAGAAATATACTAGAAATGTTGAAAGAAGAGAAGAAAAGTGCTGGAGAACTAGCTTCGGAATTTCATTTAACAGGGGCTACTGTCTCTTATCATTTAACTCAGTTAAAAAAAGCTGGATTGATATTAGAAACTAGGCATAAAAATTTTATATATTATGAGTTGAATGTCAGTGTATTCGAAGAAGTACTGGTGTGGATTTATGGTTTGGGAGGAAAAGACGATGAGAGTAGATAAAAAGAGTTTGTTTTTAAGTGTTGGTATTTGTTTATTGCCGATATTGATTGGAGTTTATTATTATGATGTATTACCTGAACAAATAGCTGTACATTTCAATTTTAATGGAGAGCCTAACAGTTTTGTGAGTAAAACTCGTGCGATTATCGATGTTCCGATATTTTTAGCGGTAGTTCAGGTTATAATTTCGCTAGTAGTGGATTTTGATAAAACTCCTAAAAAAGGTGCGCTAATAATTAAGGGAATTATACCTTTGATAAGTGTTTTAGTTCAAGGTGGCATAGTAGCATATGCTTTAGATAATAATTTCAATGTATCACAATTAGCAGTGTTTATTATCGGAATAGTGTTTATTATACTTGGTAACTATCTGCCTAAAAAAGAATTTTGGGGAAAATACAATTTTAATCTTTTTGGTTTAGAAAAAGGTGTCAATGAGCAAAAAGTGATTAGAGCTTACGCACTGCATATGACTTTTTAGTGGAGTTGCTATATTCATTAGTGGATTCTTTAGCTCTATAGTGGCGTTAGTTTTAATAGTTATTTTTTTGCAATTGACTCTGCAGTTCTACCTTTTTACTTAGTTAAAAAAAATATAAAGGGTAGTAACTTATTCTATTTTTAAACTCTTAAAGTAGCTTATAGTAGAAAAATTATTCTTAGGTTAAATTCCAGTTCTTTTCTTTGAACTGGAATTTATTTTTGGAGATTAACTTAAGACTAATTTTTAGATTTAATTATTTAGGGTATTACTTTTATCGATTAGAAGTTTATGGTATAATTGAAACTATGAAAATTATTTATGTAAACTAATTGTTATTTTTCAATAAAAATTAAATTAGGAGGATATATAGTGTTAGAACTTAAAAAAATATAGTTAAGAAGTATAATACTGGTGGTAGTGAAGTAGAAGTACTAAAATCTGTGAATATTCATTTTAGAGAAAATGAGTTTGTATCGATTTTAGGAGTAAGTGGAAGTGGAAAAACGACGTTATTAAATATTATAGGTGGTTTAGATAAATACACATCTGGGGATATGGCTCTTATGGGGCGTTCTACTAAAGAGTTTAAAGATAGAGATTGGGATAGTTATAGAAATGGGACTATAGGTTTTGTATTTCAAAGTTATAACTTAATATCTCATTTAAGTGTTATTGAGAATGTAAAATTAGCTTTGTCTATCTCAGGGCATTCTAATTCAGAAAATCATGAAAAGGCTAAGAAAGTATTAGAAGATGTTGGGTTAGCGGAGCATCTGTATAAAAAACCTAACCAACTTTCTGGAGGTCAGATGCAAAGGGTGGCAATTGCTCGTGCATTAGTAACTGATCCAAAGATTATTCTTGCTGATGAGCCTACAGGAGCGTTAGACAGTAAGACTAGTGTTCAAATTATGGAACTTATTAAAGAAATAAGCAAGACGAAGTTAGTTATAATGGTAACGCATAATCCAGAAATAGCGAAAAAATATAGTGATAGAATAGTAAGGGTTAAAGATGGAGAGATTCAAGAAGATACAAATCCATACGTAATTAATGAAATTACTGACAATGGTTTTTCTTTGAAGAAAACTGCGATGGCATTTGGTAGTGCGATTAAATCAAGTTTTAAGAACCTTCTTACGAAGAAATTCCGTACATTTATGACGGTTGCCGCTAGTAGTATAGGTATTATTAGTATAGGTCTAGTATTGTCTATTTCATCGGGAATGGATAAATATATTCAAACGATGCAAAATGAAAACTTATCATCTATGCCGATTATGATTAGTGCAAATCAGGTAAACTTCGGACTTAGTGTTGATGATGACAATTCAGAAAAAGACTCTAATGGCTCAGAATTAGTACCGAAGTCTAGCCGTGATATACATAGAAACTTGTATTCGGTGGACGCATTAGGAAATGGAGAAACATTTATAAACTATATTCAAAATAATGCAAAGGATTATTATTCTGCGATTGAATTTACTCAAGGATATACAATACAGGCATTGACTAAAAATGTAAAAGGTGATGTAGTTGCTGTAAAACAAGATCAAGATGCATTAGGTGAGGGTATTTTTGGAGTATTACCAGAAGATAAGAATATGATTATGAATCAATATGAAGTGGTAAAATCATCTAAAAGATAATTTTGAATATCCTAGTGAAAATGAAGTTGTATTATTTACTGCGAAAAAAATAACGAAATCGACAAAAGCTACGTTGAAAGCATTAGGTTTTGATGAAAAATTCAAAAGTTAAGTATGAAGATATTATTGGAAAAGAATTTAGCGTTATAGATAATAATAACTATTATAGAAAAAAATCGGTGATGGTTTTGTTCCACGTGATGTTGATACTAAGATGTATGATTCAGGAACTAAGGTTAAAGTAGTGGCTATATTAAAAGCTAAAGATAGTTTTACTAGACCTCAGATGACAATCGGATATACAAAATTATTACAAAATAAGATGTTGGAAAAAGAGGCTAAATCTGATATTGTAGTTGCTCAAGAAAAGGATAAAACTGTAAATGTGGCGACGCGTCAGAAGATTGATGCGGATATGGCAGATCAGATTCTTGCGACAATAGGTGGAAAATCTACACCAAGCGCAATTATGCTTTATCCAAAATCTTTCAATGATCGTGATAAAATAGCTGAGGTTATTAATAATTTTAATAAAAAAGTGGCTGACAAATATGGATCAGACAGCTCAGATTATCATAAATATAGTATTACATATGCTGATATGGCGAAGCAGATGACAACAATTATGTCACAGATGATTAATACAATTTCGTTAATCCTATCGGCATTTGCGGGGATTTCATTAATTGTATCATCTATTATGATAGGGATACTAACGTATGTATCTGTAGTAGAAAGAACGAAGGAAATTGGTATTCTTCGTGCAATCGGTGCTCGCAAAAAAGATATTACAAGAATCTTTATCGCAGAAGCAGGATTAATCGGATTTATTTCAGGAACTGTAGGTGTAGTGGTGACTATGCTTCTATCTATTCCTATTAGTAGAGCTGTTGCTAAGGGATTAGAAGTGGAAAGTTTCACAGCGTCATTAAATGCTCAAGCATCAATAGGGTTAATAGCTCTTAGTTTAGTACTAACGCTTATCGCTAGTATTATTCCATCGAGAATAGCTGCGAAGAAAAATCCAGTAGAAGCGTTGAGAACAGAATAATAATCTATCTGCTATTTATTCTATAAGAAAAAAGACAGCACGCCATAGTCCTGGGTGTGCTGACATCTTTGTTTATAGTAGCTGTCCTAGTGGAAGTATTTTTATTAGACTAATAATTAGGAAAGTTAATGAATAAAATAAAAATACATTAAAAAAACTCAAGAAAACCAACTTAATTAAGATTGGAATTTTTCGAGTTTTTTTATTATTTTGAAGTAATATGACGGTTTTCTGTGTAATACTGTCCTTCTATAGATAAGTTTTGTATAAAAGTATTCCCATCTATTTCAGTATTCAACAGCATATTTAGTTTATTTGCAATTTCATGAGCGGAACTTAGACCTAATCCTCTATTAGTACCTTTTGTAGAGAATCCTTCTTTGTTAAAATCTGTTATAGGTGTTCCAGTGTTATTAAAGGTATTAGATATTTGAATATCGGTAGTTTTATCGATTTGAATAATATTCATCTCGATTTTTTTATTGTCAGTAAGTTCAAGGGCTGCTTCTATAGCGTTGTCTAATAGAATTCCTAAAATTCTACTTAGGTGCATTTCGTCTGTATAGAAGTCATGTATCTCACTTTGAATATTAATATCAACATCGATGTTATTATTTTGTGCCATTAATACTTTATTTGTAATTAAACTTTTTAAGTGAACTCACTTTTATTGAGTTAAGTTTGGCTATAACGATATCATTGAGTTCTATATTATTGTTGAAGGTCATAATAGTGCTATTGAAGTATTTTTTAGTTTTTTTCTTTATCAAAGTCATCGTTATTGATGTAGCCATCTAATCCCAAAAATGATATTATTGAAATCATGTTTGAATTTCCCTAATTTCATTATTATTTTTCTCTAGTGCTAAAAATATACTTCTTTTGCTGTTCAAGTTTCTGATTTTTCGCTTTTGACTTCCGACTTAATTTTAGTATTTTTTTACTAGATTATATGTGATAGAAGAAAAATAATATAAAAAAATACTGAAATGGTTATAATAGACATATAATATAACGGAATATCTTCTTTTCCTAATAGAGAATATATACTCAAGTAATTATAGAATATAAGTATAAATATTATTATTGATAGTAGAAATATATGAATTTTTTTCTATATTCTTTTATAAATATCATATCTAAATTTATTTTTTTACTTTTTTTAGTGATAATCACAGTTAAAATACAGTATACAAGTAGATCTACGAAGTTGATAAGTTCTGGTTTAATATGTATAAATATGTATAAAAAGTCCTGTTACCATCTCAGAGATTTTTTTATTAAAACTGTGATATATAAAATGATTATTAAAATATTGAAAATACGTACACGTATCTTGTTATATATAAATGCAAACGTAATTGGTATCGCGGCAAACATTATAATAAAGTATCCCAGGATAGAGAAAGATGCCAGATAGATTGAAGAAAAATATTGTAATGAACAGTATATATGATTTGTTGTTGAATTTTAGAGAAAATTGGTTTTCTAATATATATAATATAGGGATTGATAATAATAGTATTTTTAATAATACGTTCACCTAAAAAGTACATAATGATTTTTCCATGTTTTTTTCTCCTTTATAATTATAAGTAAAATTTTATCATTATTTACATGGATAATCAATAAAAAAATCAGTTTTAGGTATAGAAAAATATCAGTTTAGGTAATAAATGAACTAAACTAAGAAATCTTTGATATAATAAGAATGTAAACAACGTTGAGTACAAGTTTTTATAGAAATTTCGAAAAAAATAATTAAATATTAGTATTTACTTTTATAGTTTATCGATCTCAATTACAGAATTAGGTAAATTAATTACCTTAGAGATAGATAGCTACATAGTAGATTTGGAGTTGGAGGAGAAATTATGTTTAAAAACTATTATAGAATTAGCTTTAAGGTTTGTGGTGTTCTTTATACTTATATACTTCCCTAACATTCGGTTTTTACAGAGGTTAATCCAGGTATTATTCTTACGTTACTAGCAATATTTGTGATGACAGTATTTGTTCAGGTGTTTGCTTTGGTTAGGAAACTTCCTGCTATACATCGTGTAAAAATCGAAAGTGATAGGAAATACAAGTACATTAGTAGTAATATTATTTTTTTGCATATATTAATCAAAAATTTTGCAGAAGCCAATTTAAAAATTATTTATGCTAAGTTTAGGTGTATTGGCTATTATTGCTACAAAGAATATTATTGAATATAAAACGTTAACTAAATAAAACTAAAAAAACATGGTGCCGGCATAATTCGTATCATTATGAAGTCGCCATGTTTTATTTTAATTATTGGGGTTTTTCTTTAATAGTTTTTTTGATTTTTTTCGTATTGTATTTTTCTGATAATAGTAATTCGACATTATTTGTAAATACTATTTTATATTTTTTTCTATTTCTAATAAGTTGTCTATATTCATGATGTATGATTTATGACAGTATATAAGTTTTTTTATTAAGTTGTGCAATTTCTGATAGTTTTCCATAGAACGAGTAGTTTTTTTGTTATCTTTTAATACGATTGATATTTTTGTGATTTCCGAAAGTTTCGAAGTACAGTATGTCATCTATATGGAAAAAAATAATTGTCTTGTACCTATTTTTTTATAGGTATTTTTGTTAGTAGTTGGATTTGTGATTATTTCTTTTTTTATATTGACTATAAACAGCTTCTAAAACGGAGTGTATTTCTTGTTCTAAACTGTCTTTATTTTTTAGGATATATGCAAAAGGTGAAATCATTTTTTGTAGGATAATGTTTTGCATGTTATCATGAGATGTGATGTAGATAAGTTTAGCAAAAAGGATCCATATCACGAATTTTTTTCTACCTAACTCAATACCATTGATTTCATTATTTCCAAGTTCAATATCAAGGAAAAAGAAATCTATTTTTTCGCTATTAATAATCTCTAGTGTCTCCGTAGCAGTATTAGTAGGGAATATAGAAACATTATCCCAATTATGAATCATAGTGTAGTTTGCGACAGTTTTTATATATAATATCGAGCATTATTTTGTTATCTTCACATATTAAGATTTTCATACATTTCTCCTTCGATAGTTAATATTTGTATAAAAGTATTCCCATCTGTTTCAGTATTCAACAATATATTTAGTTTATTTGCAATTTCATGAGCGGAACTTAGACCTAATCCTCTATTAGTTCCTTTTGTTGAGAATCCTTCTTTGTTAAAATCTGCTATAGGTGTTCCGATGTTGTTAAAGGTATTAGATATTTGGATGTCAGTAGTTTTTACCGATTTGAATAATATTTATCTCGATTTTTTTATCGTGAGTAAGTTCAAGGGATGCTTCTATAGCGTTGTCTAATAGAATCCCTAAAATTCTACTTAGTTGCATTTCATCTGTATAGAAGTCAGTTATCTCACCTTCAATATTGATATCAACATCAATGTTATTATTTTTGTGCCACTAATACTTTGTTTGTAATTAGACTTTTAAGTGAACTTACTTTTTATCGAATTCAGTTTGGCTATAACGATATCATTAAGTTCTATATTATTATTGTAGTTCATAATAGTACTGTTAAAGTATTTTTTTAGTTTTTTTCTTTATCGAAGTCATCGTTATTGATGTAGCCATCTAATCCCAAAAATGATATTATTGAAATCGTGTTTGAATTTCCTGATTTCATTATTGTTTTTTTCTCTAAGTCTAAAATGTACTTTTTCTGTTGTTCTAGTTTTGCAGATTCTATTTTATTATTAGTTTCTAATTTTATATTTTTTTAATACACTTACTGTAATATATGTACATAATAAAATGAATATTAGCCCTGTTATTACAGATAAGAGGCGTATATAAGAAGACCCTTTAAAGATTGAGTACATAAGGAAAAATATAATAAGTAGTCAATGTGCATAATGCACAAAAAGTAAAGTATATACTTGTATTTTTTTCAGAAGGGATAATATTCTTTACAACGCTATTTAATATAATATTAATTCTTTTGGTAATATAGAATAACAAGAACAAAAATAAAATATTCTGTAAAAAAATAGAGTAATTATATTCTATTTTTTTATTATTACTGCTGAAAATAGAGATGAAATAATTTTTGAACTTTGTGCCAAAAATAATTAAATATAGAACTAAAAAAAGTAAATTTTATAACTAAATATTGTATGTTTTTTTCTTGAAAAGATAAAAGAAAAAAACGGGATGACAAGCAATGCTATGGGTACAAAGTTAAATATACCAATGGAAATAATAAAAATTAATGAAGACGATAGCAATAGTATCAGAAGTTCCCATTTTTTTAAAGGTATATGATAAGAAAAATGTTAATACAATAGACAATAGATACAATTAGTGTCATAAATGTCAATAAAATATTTAAATTATAAATAAGTGAATTATGCATATTTTTAGTTCCTTGATTTTTTTAATTTTTTTCTTATAAGAATTGATCTACAAAGTTAGTTATATGAATAATTCTAACATTTTACAGTAAAGTTATCAATGATTTTTATAAGAGAAATATGTAGTATGTAGATTTGAAATTTCAAGGATAAAGAGAGTGATGTAAGTTTTGAAATTAATCGGTTATGACATTTATGAAAATTGATTAATATACTTAAATTCTAGGAGTAGGATAAGGATGCTTATGTGTAGAATTGTATAGATTTGAATCTGTTTCTTTCTAGGTTGTTATATACAATTTTACAACTTACCACCCCCAATGATTTCTAAATATGATATAATAAAATGGACATAATATTTGCGGAAGGATGTAGTGGTGTGGAAGATCATTCTTATTATATGGAGTTGGCATTAGAAGAAGCGCGGAGAGCTTATGCTAAAGGGGAAGTACCTATTGGAGCTGTGTTGGTTATTGATGATAAGGTCGTTGCGAAGGCTCATAATACTCGCGAAGAAAATCAACAGGCGTTAAATCATGCAGAAATGCTAGTTATAAAAGAAGGCTGTGAGAAGCAAGGTTTTTGGAGGCTTGATAATAGTTATTTATATACTACTGTTGAACCTTGTGTTATGTGTAGTGGGGCAATTGTTCAAGCTAGAGTTGAAAATGTTATTTTTGGTGCGAGCGATCCTAAATATGGTTGCTGTGGTAGTTGCATTGATTTAGTAGGTGAGAATAAATTTAATCATCAGGCTAAGGTTATCTCTGGAGTGTTAGCAGAAGAGTGCTCTATGCTTATGAAGAGCTTCTTTAAAGAACTTAGAGAGAAGAAAAAGAAATAAACATTCAATATATTTATAAATTTAAATTTTTTTAAAGTATAAATATAAAATAATTAAAGATAATAATATATAAACATAATGACGATAAAAAAATATTCCAAAGAATTGTGTCGTCATTTTTTTGTTTTTAATATATAGTAATAAAATAAATAGTTACTTATTAAAAAAATAAACTAAAGAAGAAATCTAAAAAAAGACGAAAAATTTCTAATTTTTTTCAACTGTTTTTTTCGCTATCATTATTTTTAAAAAAATTTGATACAATAATCATAGAAAGTATAGAGGAGTTCTAATGAAAATAGAAAATGTAATAAAGAAGTTTAATCGGAAGAAAAATATACTTGTGTCCTAAGTGTTTATCCGAATCATATATAGAAAATGTTAGTTTAGTTTGTGATGATAACCACCGCTATGATTTTTTTCTAAAAAGGATATATTCATTTGATTAATAACTACAAACCGACAAAAATACAGTGAAGAGCTATTTATTGCTCGTAACGAGGTTTTTAGTAATGGTTTTTTTACACAAATGTATTAAAAAAACATTCAAAATTTAGTAGGAAAAATATTCTAAAGATGTTGTGCTAGATATAGGATGTGGAGAAGGATATTACATCAAGGAATTAAAAACAGTATTTCCTGAGAAATATTTTTACGGTTTAGATAATAGTAAGGATGCGATTGAGCTTGCTGTTAAAGAGGATAAATTAAACCCTTATATGATAGCTAACTTAGCTAATCTACCTTTTAAAGATGGTAGTGTCTCGTGTATTCTTAACATATTAACGCCAGCTAATTATGAGGAGTTCTTCAGAGTGTTAGGTGATAATGGATACTTGATAAAAATTATTCCGAACGCAAACTACCTTAGAGAGATTAGAGAGTTGATTGGCGGTAAGGAATATACTAATAGTGATACCGTGAAGTTAATTGAGGATAATTGTACAGTCGTGGATAGAATTACTGTGAGCGATATATTTAAGCTGACTAAGGAACAAGCGCAGAATTTTCTTAAGATGACCCCTTTAACATTTTCAAAAGTTATTGCAGCAGATGATATTAACAAACTGAAAGAAATTACGATAGATTTGGAACTTTTAGTTTGTAAAAAAAGTAGAGTATTTAGTAAGGGGAAATAATAAAAGAGGAGGGTTATGATATGAATACTACAAAAATATGATCATGTTGTTGAGGTTAAAAAAACATGCAAAGAGTCCATGGTACAAGAAGTGTCTTGATTTTTTTCATTAAATGAAGAAGATACATATCTTATGAGAGAGGCTAGTATTCGTCAAACTAATTATTATCTTTGTGAAAGAGATGGAAGAATATATTTAGTGGATAGTGATAATGAGGTGAAAGAAATTTTTGGAGTGGATCTTACGAATTTTGTGGAGATAGAAATTGATGGATTCATTTATCGAAAATATAGATATATAAAGTGATTTGACAATTGAATAGTGGGCGTTAGTAGTTTGGTAGTGTAGTACAAAAAAGGAGAAATATTATGTACGTAGCATACGATAGTGAGGATGAAGTTTTTAATGCGTTGGATAATGATATAGAAAAAAATAAGGAGTATCATTGTCCGATATGTGGGGGCAAGGTTATATTCAAAAAAGGAGTAAAGATTCAATCGCATTTTGCACATGCTAAAAACTGCTCTTGTGAGTTTGAAACATATAAGAAAGAAAGCAGTGAGCATTTAGAGGCGAAGAAGGATCTTTATGAGCATTTCAGAAAGAAATATCGTAATGTAGAAGTCGAACATATTTTTAAAACAGGGGAAAAAAATGATATTCAAATAGCAGATGTTTTTATTAAAGATAATAGTATTGCTTTTGAGTATCAAAGGTCGGTTATTCCTTTTGAACTTATCAAAGCTAGAACTAAAGGGTACATGAAGGCAGGATTAAAATTAATTTGGTTAATAGACACAAAACAAATTCATAAAAAGAGTTAAAGAGTTATGATGGTATAAGCTATATTAGGTATGCGCCATTTGTGGATAATTTTTTTGAATTATTATCAAGGTAAGGTATTCTTTTATGGCTGGGATAATATAAATAAAAAAATTTGAGTTTTATCAAATTTGGGCTCATAATTTGAAGAAAAGAAATGCTGTTTGTATAAAGACTTCATTAAGTATTGATGAGTTTGATGTACCGCTAGACTTGAAACTATTAGATAAAGACTTAACGTCAAAAAAATATCCATCTGATGTTGAAAATTATGTATATGAACAAATTAAATATGATAAGACAGTAAAAAAATAAAGTTTTGAGTATGTTTTATAATCAGCATATTGAGCTGAATAACATACCAGAAATTATAGGTGTTAATATGCTGGAGCAAGTCCTTATAAGAACACCGCTTATTTACTGGCAAGGTTTGATGTATAGGTTCTATAATGAAGGTAAAAAGTTACTCGGAACTTATAAGAATAATGAGCAATATTATAGAATTTAAAGATAGTATTTATATTAATAATGTTCAACAAGGGAAATTTTTCTTAAAAGTATTTAAAGAGTATTATGCTCTATTAGTTGAAAAATGTCAAATAAGAGGATAAAATTATGGGGAGTATATTGAAAGTTTTACAGATGAACAAAAAAAGAGTGTTGCTTTCTTTAATAGCTATAGAGAAAGTTACGACTTTAAAGATGCACAGGGTATTTAAAGATTTAAATAGTATAGAAAAGATTTTTGAAATTATCTATACCGGAGCTAGCTATATATTTTGGAGATAATGCTGAAGAGATTTATACTAAGCTTCATAATAATATGGACTTTGATTTTTGAGAGTTATTTCGAATTTTTATAATGTGAAATATATGTTTTGTGATGATGTGTATTATCCGAAGGAATTATTTAGGGTTTATGATTATCCGTTTGTTATATTTTTATAGAGGTAATAAAGATATATTGCTTTTTTTAGAAGAAAGATTTCTATAGTAGGAAGCAGAAATAACACATCATATTCTAATGATGCTCTCAATAAAAATAGTGCCATATTTAACGATGAATAATTTTGTAATAGTAAGTGGTCTTGCGACTGGGGTTGATAGTCTTGCTCATGAGGGGGCTATAAATAGTAAAGGATACACTATAGGTGTAATAGCTCATGGGCACAATATTATTTATCCAGAACAAAGTTATAAACTCTATAAAGAGTTAGAAAGAAACCATCTTATTATATCTGAGTATTTCCCAACTTCTCCTATTAGAAAATATAAGTTTTTAGAAAGAAATAGGATTGTCGCTGGATTGTCATGTGCACTTTTAGTGACGGAAGCAGCGAAGAGAAGCGGAACGCAAAGAACGATAGATTTCGCCTTGGATATAGGTTCTGATGTATTCTGCCTACCGGGGAAATTTGGCGATAAGATGAGTTATGCGATGAATGAGTACATTAAAGAGGGGGCGATACTTGTAAATAAATTAGAGGATTTTGGTAATGAATTAGGATTTTAGTGTAGATATTTGAAAGGATGATTAGAGTGACAGATATCTTATTTATTAATCCACTAGGTTGGGATAGATATATTTGGGCGAGAGTCTTAGAAAATATACCAGACCAAACCTTTGATTTTATTGAATTTACCGAAGAGAGTTTTAAATCTATATCAAAAAAGGAAATTGAGAAGGTACTATTAAATAAAATGACGAATGTAAGAAGAGGAGGTTATATAGTAACTGCTTCTTATGGTACGGTCGTTTTACTTAACGGTTTAGAGATTTTTAGTGAGTACCTTGATGGTGTTAATCTAATTATCATCGAGGGCTTAGAACCTATACCTCCTGAATCGGTGTTAAAAACATATTTTGAACCAGAGATAAAGTTCACTAGTAAAGAAGAATATCTATCAAAGACACTTAGTGTAGAAGAGAGGCAAGATGAGTTTTTAGTGGAGTTAATCCTAAGAAAACTTAGAAAAGAAGGTAGTGAATATATGGTAAGACCGAACTCGCAGATAGAGTATGATTATTTATCTTTATATGCGGGGGTAGATAATTTACAACTATTGAAAAGAAGTAGGAATGTATTTAATAAACTTATAGTTTTTTCTTACTTTAAATTGGTAGGGATGAATTATACACAAATAGAGGAGTCGATCATCTTCTTATGGTTACTAAACCAAAGATGATTGTGGATGTATTATTAGGGAAATAGAGAATTATGATAAATTTTATAATAGAAAAATTTGATGATGTGGGGAAGAAACACATTGTTATTACGATATAAATTTATTGTTTAATACAAGTAGCTGATTGGAATAATATTAGCTACTTGTTATTATTTGGAATAGGAAATCTTATTTAGTAGGAAGTAGAAGTTTTGAGGAAAGTATTGTTGTATATGTTAGGGATACTTAGTATTTGTGGTATATTTTTTGGTATATATTATCTAAGTTTAGCGGATAAAGAGGGGGATTTTTTTAAAAGGATACTGATGTGAAAACCGCGCGTGTAGTTGCAAATGGAGATATTCTTGTTCATGCTGCGTTGTATTACACTGCTAAGAAGGAAGATGGAGGATGTGATTTTAATCCTTATTTTGAGTATGTTAAACCTTGGATAGAAGGTGCGGATTTGGCGATAGAAGACTTTGAAGGGACTATTAATGACCGTCATCAGATTGGTGGATATCCGATAATTAACGGTAAGGTAATGAATGGACAGGAGTTGCATGACTACAAAATTATGGTGCTTGAAGATTTTATCGAAGGAGGGAAACTTCGAGATAAATTGGATGATAAGATGAAGAGAAAAGTGGATCTATCGTATAAAGAAATAACAGCTCTTGTTGATTTAAAGTGGTAGTATTTTTTTAAAAAGAATTATATGTTGATGTTATGCTAAGTATTTTTTTGTCGAAGCCTATTGTTTGATAATACTTCTCAAGTATAGTAAAAATTATTTAGTTAATTACTTGTAGAAGGAGAAAATCTAGTGAGAGAATTTTTTTAGAACTCTATTAGGAAAGAAAAGTCCAGAGTTTTTTTGATGTGATAAAAAGGAAGAAAAATCGGTTAAGTATTTTTCGATCCGAATAGTAAAATAAAGCGTGAAGAAATATTAGAAATGCTGAATGAAGCGAATACAGCTCCTTCATCTTGCAATTTGCAACCGTGGAGATATATTGTTGTAGATACTCCGGAAGGAAAAAGAGAAATTAGGTAGTGCTAATTTTAATAAAATTCAAAAATGATACTTCTGCAGCAATGATTATCGTATTAGGTGATTTGAATTATTATAGCAAGTTTGATGAAATATATGGAGAAGCTGTAGAAAAAGGCTACATGACAAAAGAAGTTAAAGATGATTTTGAGGAAGGGATGGGTCCTCAGTTAGAAAGTTTACCACTCGATAAGAATAGAGAAGGTGTATATTTTGATTGTGGGCTTTGGACTATGCAGTTTGCAAATATTGCCCGAGCTAAAGGTTATGACACTAATATTATAGGTGGCTTCATAAGAGAGCAAGTAGCAGAATTATTTGAACTAGAAGAGAATTTGATTCCAGTAATGCTTATAGCGATAGGAAAAAAAGAAAAAGATGGGAGACCTACAGTAAGATTAAGAGCGGAAAAATTGGTTAGATTTGAATAAACAAAGTGAAAGTGCTAGATTTATGTAGTTTTTTTAAATATATTTCTTAGAAGTAATAAAAAGATTAATAAAGAGTAGTTTGATAGTGTTGATATTGAAGATGTTGATGCTTTCTAGCTACTCTTTTGTTTTGAGTACATATTATTTTTGATTTTTTTGGTTACATTATAAAAATAGTAAGTATATGTATAGATGATAAAAAGGAGATTTTTTAGTGGATAAATTAGAAGCGGTAATTTTTGATTTTGATGGAACAATAGTAGATACAGAAAAAGGTATATTATGAAAATATGCGTGATTTAACAGAGGAAGTGTTAGGTCAAAAACTTGATAAAATGGATTATATACAAAATGTTTCTGGAACAAATGAAGAAACTAGTAAAAGGTATTATAACCAAAAGTATGGTATGCCTAGTGAGGAGTATGATAAATTCGAAGAAGAAATAACAAAACGTATATTGGATAATTACCACAATGCTCCTGTCTTGCCAGGAATTGCTGAAGTGATGGAGTACCTTCATGATAAAGATATTAAGATGGCTGTAGCTTCAAACGGGAAAAGAGAACATATTGAAACTGGGCTTCAAAGAAAAGGTTTTGATAAATATATTTCTGCTATTGCTACTAAGGAAGATGTAGTTAATCCTAAACCTGCTCCAGATATTTATTTGTTGGCTGCAGAAAAGTTAGGTGCTGATATAAAAAATACGATAGCTATAGAAGATTCGCGTCCAGGGGCGTTAGGAGCTGCATCATCAGGTGCGACACTTATAGTTCAAACGAATGATATAACAAAGTACATGGATTTTTCAGGTGTAAATTATAAATACAAGGATGTGGATCTTGTTCAAACGATAAAGTCAATTGTTGAGAGGGATTAGTATACAAAAACTATTTAGCGGAGTATAATAAGATTATTAAGAGTAATCTTAAAATCAAATATATACAGGGAGACAGTTATGTATACGTCTAATTTAAAAATTAAAGAAGGTTTTACTTCGCATGCAACAACACCGCTTGGTGGAGAATATAAAATGTTTATAGAAGAAAGTAAAGATGGTCCGATGGATTTATTTGCTACTGCATACAATGGTTGTGTTAGTATGTGTGCAAAAGGATATTTCTTCAGAGCATACGAATTAGTAGATTTAGTAATTGAAACTGAATTGGTGGTAGATTACGATAATAGAAAAATTGTAGTTAATGTTCATGTTGATAGAACAGAGGAACAACTAGCGGCAGGAGATAGACAAGGTGTACTAGATAATATTAAATTACGTTGTAAAGTATCTCATTTATTATCATCTGATCTAGAAATTCAATATAATATTTTACCGTTAAAATAAAAATAAGATTTTTAAAAAGAACTTAGGGTGTAAAAAAACTCTGAGTTTTTTTATTTTTTTAAAGAGGAAAAATAATTTTTTTCTTCTATATAATATAGTATATATTGGATAAAGAAAAATAATCCTAAAAAAAGAAAAACATATTCATAAAAATTTTTTTAAATTTTTTTCAACAAAAACACTTGCAATATATGCTTTTACCATGTATAATAATTAATGTTGGTCTTGAAAAAGACTTGCGTTGAAGCGAAAGGTTACTGACACGCCCGACCGCTTTGCCATGGCGTGGCGTGCTGGAGAACTTTCGTGGAGAAGTCGCTACTAGATAGCGGCGAATAAATGTATAGGAGGAGAAATGATGGCAAAACAAAAAAATTCGTATTCGTCTTAAAGGATATGATCACAGATTAGTAGATCAAAGTGCAGAGAAAAATTGTTGAAACTGCAAAAACGTTCTGGAGCGAAAAGTTTCTGGACCAATTCCATTACCAACGGAAAAAAAGCAGTATACACAATCTTACGTTCAGTTCACATTTACAAAGATAGCCGTGAACAATTCGAACAACGTACACACAAACGCCTAATCGATATTATTGAACCAACACAAAAAAACAGTTGACGCTTTAATCAGCTTAAACTTACCATCAGGTGTTGACATCGAATTAAAAATTATAATTATAGGAGGTGACTTTCGATGACCAAAGGTATCTTAGGAAGAAAAGTAGGTATGACTCAAATCTTCGCTGAAAATGGAGAATTAATCCCAGTAACAGTAGTTGAAGCGAAAGGTAACGTCGTATTACAAAAAGAAAAACAGAAGAAGTTGAAGGATACAACGCAATCCAATTAGGGATTCGACGATAAACGTCCTTACGATAAAGAACGTAAAGACCGTTTAGTAAAAAGTTGCGAACAAACCTGAACAAGGTCACGCAGATAAAGCTAACACTGCTCCAAAAACGTTTCGTACGCGAAATCAGAGATGCAGAAGTTGCTAATTATGAAGTAGGTCAAGAAGTCCAAGTTGATATTTTTTTGCAGCAGGGGACTTAGTTGACGTAACAGGAGTAAGTAAAGGTAAAAAGGATTCCAAGGGGCAATCAAGCGTCATGGACAAAGCCGCGGACCAATGGCTCACGGTTCTCGTTACCACCGTCGTCCTGGGTCAATGGGACCTGTAGCACCTAACCGTGTATTCAAAGGTAAAAGCATTACCAGGTCAAATGGGTGGAGTTACAGTTACTACTCAAAACTTAGAAATCGTAAGCGTAGATGTAGAAAATGGATTAATCCTAGTTAAAGGATGTATTCCAGGATCTAAGAAAAGCTTCGTAAAAAAATCCAATCAGCAGTTAAATCTGGTAAATAATCGGAAAATATACGGAAGGAGGAAATTAGATAATGCCACAATTAGATTTATTTAAACAAGACGGTACTAAAGTTGGTGCAGTTGAAGCTAATGAAGCAGTATTCGGAATTGAACCAAATCAACACGTTTTTATTCCAAGCTGTAACTTTACAAAGAGCATCACTTCGTCAAGGTACACACAAAAACAAAAAGGACGTTCTGAAGTTTCAGGTGGTGGTCGCAAACCATGGCGTCAAAAAGGAACAGGTCGTGCTCGTCAAGGATCTATCCGTTCACCACAATGGCGTGGAGGTGGAATTGTATTCGGACCTACACCACGTAGCTACAGCTTCAAAATGCCACGTAAAATGCGTCGTTTAGCATTACGTTCTGCTTTATCATCTAAAGTAGCAGCTAACGAAGTATTTGCATTAGAAAGCTTATCATTTGATACAATTAAAACTAAAAACTTTAAAGAAATGTTATCAAACCTTAGCCTAGAGAAAAAAGTATTATTCGTAGTTACTGAACTAGAAGAAAATACTGTTTTATCAGGAAGAAATATTCCAGGAGTTGAATTCGTAGAAACAACTGGTCTTAACGTATTAGACATCTTAGGAAGCAACAAAGTTGTATTCACTAAAGATGCAGTAGAAAAAGTTGGGGAGGTATTAGCATAATGGAAGCACGCGATATTATCAAACGCCCAGTACTAACTGAAAAAAGTTATTTATTAATGCAAGAAAATAAATACACTTTCCTAGTAGACACACGCGCTCACAAAACTCAAATTAAACAAGCTATCGAAGAAATCTTCGGAGTTAAAGTTGAGAAAGTAAACGTAATGAACTACAAACCAAAATTCCGTCGTGTTGGAAGATACGGTGGATACACTAACAAACGTAGAAAAGCAATCGTTAAGTTAGCAGAAGGACAAACAATCGAAGGATTATTCGCTTAAGAATAACAAAAACCACTAAGGAGGAAAAATGACAAATGGCAATTAAAGTATATAAAGCTATAACTAACGGTCGTCGTAACATGACATCATTAGATTTCGCAGAAATTACAACTAACAAACCAGAAAAGTCATTATTAGCGCCGCTACCGAAAAAAGCGGGAAGAAATAACCAAGGTAAAATTACAGTTCGTCACCACGGTGGAGGACACAAAAAACAATACCGTATTATTGACTTCAAGAGAAATAAAGACAACGTACCAGCAAAAGTTGCTACAATCGAGTACGATCCAAACCGTTCAGCGAACATCGCTCTATTACACTATGTAGATGGAGAAAAAAGATACATCATCGCTCCTAAAGAATTACAAGTAGGACAAATCTTAGTATCTGGTGAAACTGCTGATATTAAAGTTGGTAATGCATTACCACTAGCAAACATCCCTGTAGGGACATTAATTCACAACATCGAACTTAAACCTGGTAAAGGTGGACAATTAGTACGTTCTGCTGGAGCAAGTGCTCAAGTACTTGGTAAAGAAGGTAAATACGTATTAGTACGTCTTAAATCAGGAGAAGTAAGAATGATCTTAGCAACTTGCCGTGCTACAATCGGTGAAGTTGGTAACGAACAACACGGACTAGTAAATATCGGTAAAGCTGGTAGAACTCGTTGGTTAGGTAAAAGACCAACTGTACGTGGATCTGTTATGAACCCGAACGATCACCCACACGGTGGTGGTGAAGGACGTACTTCAATCGGACGTAAATCACCAATGTCACCATGGGGTAAACCTACTCTTGGTAAGAAAACTCGTTCTAAAAAAGCTCGTTCAAACAAATTTATCGTACGTGCTAGAACTAAATAATAAAATTAAACAAAGGTCAGTTGGTGAGGAGCAAGTGCTCTTTACCAAAACCTTAAGTATGCAAAGTATCGGAAAGGAGATAACACAATGGCTCGTAGTTTAAAAAAAGGACCATTCGCTGATCACCACTTATTAGCAAAAGTTGAAAAAATGAACGAACAAGAAAAGAAACAAGTAATTAAAACTTGGTCTCGTCGTTCAACAATCTTCCCAACATTCATAGGACTTACTTTTGCAGTATATGACGGAAGAAAACATGTACCTGTATATGTGACTGAAGATATGGTAGGACACAAATTAGGTGAGTTTGCACCAACAAGAACTTACAAAGGTCACGTAGCAGACGACAGAAAAACAAGAAGATAATTATAGAAATTAGTAAAATCAAGGAGGCACATTCATGGAGTCAAAAGCAATGGCTAAGACAGTCCGCATTGCTCCTCGTAAAGTAAGACTAGTATTAGACTTAGTACGTGGAAAAAAAGTGGGCGAAGCATTAGGAATTTTAGAATTCACAACTAAATCAGCTTCTTTACCAGTAGCTAAAGTAATCAAATCAGCTGCTGCTAACGCTGAACACAACTATGGAATGAATGTAGAAGACTTAGTAGTATCACAAGCATTTGCAAATGAAGGACCAACTCTTAAAAGATTCCGTCCAAGAGCAAAAGGTGCTGCAAGTTCAATCAACAAAAGAACAAGTCACATCACTATCGTTTTTAAGTGATAACAAATAATAAAAAAATTAAGAAATTATAAAAAGCTAAACTAGTTAAAGGAGGCTACAAACTGTGGGTCAAAAAGTACATCCAATAGGCTTACGTGTTGGAGTTATTCGTGATTGGGATTCAAAATGGTATGCGGAAAAAGATTTCGCTGCTAACTTACACGAAGATTTCAAAATCCGTGAGTTCATCAGTAAACAATTAAAAGACGCTTCAGTTTCTAAAGTAGAAATTGAAAGATTTGATAAGAAAGTAAACATTTCAGTACACACTGGTAAACCAGGTATGGTTATCGGTAAAGGTGGTGCTGAGATCGATAAATTAAGATTAGAATTAAACAAATTAACTGGAAAAAGAGTACACATTAATGTAGTTGAAATCAAAAAAGTTGATATCGACGCTAAATTAGTAGCTGAAAACATTGCTCGTCAATTAGAAGCTCGTGTATCATTCCGTCGTGCTCAAAAACAAGCTATCCAAAGAGCTATGAGAGCAGGAGCTAAAGGAATTAAAACTCAAGTATCAGGACGTCTTGGTGGAGCAGATATTGCTCGTGCAGAACACTACTCAGAAGGTTCAGTGCCACTACACACATTAAGAGCAGACATCGACTACGCTCACGAAGAAGCAGATACAACTTATGGTAAACTTGGAGTTAAAGTTTGGATTAACCGTGGTGAAGTATTACCAACTAGAAAATCTGAAAAAGGAGGTAACTAATTTATGTTAATGCCTAAACGTGTTAAATATCGTCGTCAACACAGACAATCAACAAAAGGTAAATCTAAAGGCGGAAATGTAGTAGATTTCGGTGAATTTGGATTACAAGCAACTACTGCAGCAAGAGTTACTTCTCGTCAAATAGAAGCTGCTCGTATAGCGATGACTCGTTATATGAAACGTGGTGGTAAAGTTTGGATTAAGATCTTCCCTCACATGCCTTACACTAAAAAACCATTAGAAGTACGTATGGGATCTGGTAAAGGTGCAGTAGAAGGATGGGTTGCAATCGTTAAACCAGGTAGAGTGATGTTCGAAGTTGCTGGAGTAAGTGAAGAAGTTGCACGTGAAGCTCTAAGACTTGCATCTCACAAGTTACCTGTTAAATGTAAATTTGTAAAACGTGAAGAAACAGGTGGTGAAGCATAATGAAAACAAATGAATTCAAATCAATGATTAGAGAATTAACTTCACAAGAGTTAGAAGCAAAAAAATCAAAGAATTAAAAAGAAGAGCTTTTTCAACTTACGCTTCCAATTGGCAACTGGTCAATTAGAAAAATACAGCTCGTATTAGTCAAGTTAGAAAAATCAATCGCTCGTATGAAAACTGTTATTCGCGAAAGAGAATTAGCGAATAAATAATAATAGGAGGCAAACATGACTGAGAGAAATGATAGAAAAAGTTTACGTTGGAAAAAGTAGTTTCTGATAAAATGGATAAAAACAATCACAGTTTTAGTAGAAACTTACAAAAAAACATCCTCTATACGGTAAACGTGTAAAATATTCTAAAAAATTCAAAGCACATGATGAAAACAATGTTGCTAAATTAAATGATATCGTTAAAATAATGGAAACTCGTCCATTATCTGCAACTAAAAACTTCCGTTTAGTAGAAGTAGTAGAAGAAGCAGTTATAATCTAATAAAACTAGGATAAACCCTAAGAAGGAGGCAAAAAGCGCATGATTCAACAAGAAACACGCTTAAAAGTGGCTGATAACTCAGGAGCAAAAAGAAGTTTTAACAATTAAAGTTCTAGGTGGTTCAGGACGTAAAGTTGCTAACATTGGTGACGTAATTGTATGTTCTGTTAAAAAAGCAACACCAGGTGGAGTTGTTAAAAAAGGTGAAGTAGTTAAAGCCGTAATCGTTCGTACAAAAACAGGAGCTCGTCGTAACGACGGTTCATATATTAAATTTGATGAAAATGCTTGTGTAATTATCCGTGATGATAAGAGCCCACGTGGTACACGTATTTTCGGACCAGTTGCTCGTGAATTAAGAGACGGTAACTACATGAAAATCGTATCACTAGCTCCAGAAGTATTATAATAAAAAAAGTACAGTAAAGAAGGAGGTTAACAAGAAATGTTCATTAAAAAAGGTGATAAAGTTGTAGTAATTACTGGTAAAGACAAAGGTAAAGTTGGTACAGTAATCGAAGCACAACCTAAAAAAGATCGTGTTGTTGTAGAAGGTGTTAACATCATTAAAAAACACGTTAAAAATTCTCAAGATGCTCCACAAGGTGGAATCGTTGAAAAAGAAGCAGCAATTCACGTATCAAACGTAATGTTACAAGATCCTGAAACTGGAAAAGCAACAAGAGTACGTTTCGAAACAAAAGATGGTAAGAAAGTACGTATCGCTGTAAAATCAGGAAAAGAAATATAATAATAGTTGAAGAAAGGAGGCACTATTTTAGATGGCTCGTTTAGAAGATAAATTTAAATCTGAGATAACAAAAGAATTAATGACAAAATTTGAGTACAGCAGTGTAATGCAAGTACCAAAAATTGAAAAAATCGTAATAAACATGGGTGTAGGTGATGCAGTGCAAAACTCTAAAGCCCTAGACAACGCAGTAGCAGAATTAGCTTTAATTTCTGGTCAAAAACCATTAGTAACAAGAGCTAAAAAATCAATCGCTACTTACAGACTTCGTGAAGGTATGCCTATCAGGGGCTAAAGTTACTTTACGTGGAGAAAGAATGTATGAATTCTTCGATAAATTAGTAACTGTAGCACTTCCACGTGTACGTGACTTCCACGGTGTTTCTAAAAAAGCATTCGATGGTCGTGGTAACTACACACTAGGTGTTAAAGAACAATTAATTTTCCCTGAAATTGATTACGATAAAGTAAGTAAAGTACGTGGTATGGACATCGTTATAGTAACAACAGCTAACACAGATGAAGAAGCTCGTGAGTTATTAACACTATGTGGTATGCCATTCGCAAAATAAGAAAGGTGAGGTAAAAGACACATGGCTAAAAAAGCAATGGTAGAGCGTGAATTAAAACGCCAAAAAAATTAGTTGACAAGTATGCAGCTAAAAGAGCGGAATTAAAAGCTAAAAGGTGATTACATCGGACTTAGCAAACTTCCAAAAAAACTCAGCTCCAGCTCGTTTACACAATCGTTGTAGCATAACTGGACGTCCTCACGGATACATTGGAAAATTTGGAATCAGCCGTATTAAATTCCGTGAATTAGCTTATAAAGGACAAATTCCTGGAGTTAAAAAAGCAAGTTGGTAATATATTAGTAGAAGAAAGGAGGATTTATCCTAATGACAATGACAGATCCTATCGCAGATATGCTAACACGTATTCGTAATGCTAACATGGTTAAACACGAAACATTAGAATTACCTGCGTCAAATATTAAAAAAAGCAAATTGCAGAAATATTAAAAACAAGAAGGTTTTATCAGTGATGTAGAATACATTGAAGATAACAAACAAGGAAAAACTTAAACTTACTCTTAAATACTCAAAAGGTGAAAAGAGTAATTAAAGGAATTAAAAAGAATTTCAAAAACCTGGTTTTACGTGTTTACGCTAAAAGCAGATGAACTGCCAAGAGTATTAAACGGACTAGGAATAGCAATCGTATCAACTTCAAATGGAGTTGTAACAGATAAAGTTGCTCGTAAAAATAACACAGGTGGAGAAGTATTAGCTTACATCTGGTAATATTATAAGGAGGTGCCAATTAAATGTCACGTATAGGTAATAAAAGTTATTACAGTACCTGCAGGGGTTGAAGTTAACATCGTTGATAACTTCGCAACAGTTAAAGGACCCTAAAGGTGAATTAAAACAACAATTTGATAAAGACATGACTTTCAACATTGAAGGAAGTGAAATCACAGTAGTACGTCCATCAGACTCTAAAACGTCACCGTACAGTACACGGAACAACTCGTGCTATTTTAGCAAACATGGTTGAAGGTGTATCTGCTGGATTCAAAAAAGAACTTGAATTAATCGGGGTTGGATACCGTGCTCAAATGCAAGGTAAAAAACTAGTACTAAGTGTTGGATATTCTCACCCAGTTGAATTCGAAGAAATCGATGGAATTACATTAGGTGTTGAAGGAAACACTAAAAGTTAGTATCGAAGGTATTAACAAAAGAAGTAGTAGGACAATACGCAGCTAAAGTTCGTGCAGTACGTCCTCCAGAACCTTATAAAGGTAAAGGTATTCGCTACGTTGGTGAATATGTTCGCCGTAAAGAAGGAAAAACTGGTAAATAATAGATAACAGAAAGGAGTGTTTCAAATATGATTACGAAACTTGACAAAAATAAAGTTCGTAAAAAAAGACACGCAAGAGTACGTGTTAAAGTTCAAGGGACTACAGAAGTTCCACGTTTAAACGTATACCGTTCAAACACAAACATTTACGCACAAATTATTGATGACACTAAAGGTGTTACATTAGCACAAGCTTCTTCATTAAAACTTGAAAATGTTTCAAAATCAAGTGTAGAAGCAGCTAAAGAAGTTGGAAAATTAATCGCAGAAGTAGCTAAAACTAAAGGAATTGAAAAAGTTGTTTTCGACCGTGGAGGATACTTATATCACGGACGTGTTAAAGCATTAGCTGAAGCAGCACGTGAAAACGGACTTGTATTCTAATAAGGAGGGAAATAAGTAGATGCGTCAAGAAGAAATCAAAAAAGAATTTGAAGAACGCGTAGTTGCCATTCGCCGTGTAGCTAAAGTTGTTAAAGGTGGACGTCGTTTCCGTTTCTCTGCTTTAGTAGTAGTAGGTGACAAAAATGGTCGCGTAGGATTTGGTACAGGTAAAGCTCAAGAAGTACCAGATGCAATCAAAAAAGCAGTTGAAGCTGCAAAACATAACTTAATTACTGTACCAGTAGTTAATGGAACAATACCTCACGAAATCATCGGGCAATTTGGAGCAGGTTCAGTATTAATTAAACCAGCTGCACCTGGTACAGGGGTTATCGCTGGTGGACCAGTTCGTGCCGTATTAGAATTATCAGGTATTTCAAATATCTTATCAAAATCTCTAGGTTCAAACACACCAGTTAACATGGTTCGTGCTACAATCGAAGGATTAACAAGATTACAAACAGTAGAACACGTAGCAGCTTTACGTGGTAAATCTGTGGAAGAATTATTAGGATAAGAGGAGGGAAAAGAACATGACATTAAAAGTAACCCTAACTCGTAGTACTATTGGTCGTCCAAAGAATCAAAGAAAAGTTGTTGAAGCTCTTGGTCTTAAAAAAATGCACCAAACAGTAGAACACAAAGATAACGCTGCGATTCGTGGAATGATCAACAAAGTTTCACACTTAGTAACAGTAGAAGAAAAATAAGAATTATTAATACAAGGAGGTGCTAGTCTAAATGAAATTACATGAATTACAACCAGTTGAAGGTTCTCGTAAAGAGCGTAACAGAGTAGGTCGTGGGATTGGATCAGGAAATGGTAAAACTTCAGGACGTGGTCAAAAAGGACAAAAAGCACGTAGTGGAGGTGGAGTTCGCCCAGGATTTGAAGGTGGACAAAACCCATTATTCAGACGTATTCCAAAACGTGGATTTAACAATGTAAATAGAAAAGAATTTGCAGTTATAAATCTTGACGACTTAAACAAATTTGAAGATGGTACTGTAGTATCACCTGCTCTATTATTAGAAACTAAAGTTATTAAAAAAGAACTTTCAGGTGTTAAAGTATTAGCTAACGGTAAATTAGAGAAAAAATTAACTGTTCAAGCGCACAAATTCTCATCTTCAGCAAAAGAAGCTATCGAAGCAGCTGGAGGAGTTTGCGAGGTGCTATAATATATGTTTAGTGCATCACTAAATCTATTTAAAGTTAAAGAAACTCGTAACAAAATTTTATTTACCTTATTCGGTATATTCCTATTCCGTATCGGTTCATATTTACCGATACCTGGAGTAGATGCTGATGTTCTTAAAAGTCAAGACGCAGCAGGATTATTCGGAATTTTTAACACATTTGCAGGAGGAGCTTTACAACAGTTTTCTGTGTTTGCGATGGGTATCATGCCATATATCACAGCCTCTATCGTAATTCAACTTATGCAAATGGATGTTATTCCTACATTAACTGAGTGGTCAAAACAAGGTGAAGTAGGTCAGAAGAAAACACAAAAATTAACAAGAGTCTTAGCAATTATCTTAGCTTTTATCCAATCGCTTATTATGTCGTATGGATTTAATAATGCCTATCATGGATTAATTAAAGATACTTCAATTCTAGGATTCATTACAGTAGCTGTAGTTTTAACTGCTGGTACAGCATTATTACTATGGTTAGGTGATCAGATATCTCAATACGGTGTTGGTAATGGTGTTTCTATCATTATCTTAGCGGGAATTATTGCTCGTTTACCAATGGAATTCATTCAAGTATATGAATCTCAAATTAAAGATGCTGAAAACCTTACATTAGCAATCTTAAAAGTTGTTATTGTAGCAATTATTGTAATAGGTATCGTTGCTGCGGTTGTATATATGCAAGAAGCAATACGTAAAATTCCTATTCAATACTCTCAACAGAGAGCAGGTCGTAGAATGTTAGGAGCAAGATCAACTTACTTGCCTCTTAAAGTGAACAGTGCCGGGGTTATCCCAGTAATCTTCGCAATCGCATTCTTACAATTACCTAGAACTATTGCGATATTCGCACCTAATAACGAAAAGTTACAAAAAATTGTATCATATTTCGATTTCAGTCATGTTCTAGGATTAACATTATACGTAGTATTAATTATTGCGTTCTGTTACTTCTATGTAATGGTTCAAGTTAACCCAGAAAAAATGGCTGATAATTTAAGAAAACAAGGAAGTTTTGTTCCAGGGGTTAGACCAGGTAAAAAAACTGAACAATACATTACAGGTATTTTATACAGACTAACGTTTGTAGGTTCAATATTCCTAGCAGCTGTTTCGGTTCTTCCAACAATATTCACAAGCATTGCTAAATTACCAGCATCTGTTCAAATTGGTGGTACAAGTTTAATAATTGTTGTCAGTGTTGCACTAGAGACAGTTAAACAACTTAATTCTCAATTAACAGAGAAGAACTATAGAAGTTTTATTACAGGACGAAAAGGTGGTAAATAATTATGATGAATATTATTTTAATGGGATTACCAGGAGCGGGTAAAGGTACTCAAGCAGAGCAAATTAAAGCGAATTATCCAATTCCGCATATTTCTACTGGAGATATGTTTAGAGCTGCTATTAAAAATGAGACTCCGCTTGGAAAAGAAGCAAAAAGTTATATTGATAAAGGACAACTTGTTCCTGACAGTGTAACTATAGGATTAGTTGAAGAAAGATTGAATCAAGAAGATGCAAAAGAAGGCTTTTTACTTGACGGTTTTCCAAGAACAGTAGAACAAGCTGAAGCCCTTGATCAAATTTTAGCAAAAACTAATAGAAAAATCGATAAAGTATTAAATATCGATGTAGATCCAACTATTCTGTTACCTCGATTAACAGGTAGAAGAATCTGTAAACAATGTGGAAATACTTATCACTTAATTTTCAACCCTACAAAAGTTGATGGTGTTTGTGATAATGATGGTGGTGAACTATACCAAAGAAGTGATGACAACGAAGAAACAGTTGGTAATCGCTTAGAAGTTAACATTAAACAAACAAAACCACTTTTAGACTTCTATAGTCAAAAAGAAGGTGTAGTCGAAAATGTTAATGGTGACCAAGACATCAAAGTAGTTTTCCAAGATGTACAAAATATATTAGACAAACTGAAATAGTCAGGGAGGAAAAGTATGGCAAAAGATGTCATTGAAGTAGAAGGTTTAGTAGTAGAAAACTTGCCGAATGCAATGTTTAAAGTAGAATTAGAAAATGGTCATATTATTTTAGCTCATGTTTCTGGAAAAATCAGAATGAATTATATAAGAATTTTACCAGGTGATAAAGTTACAGTAGAAATGAGTCCGTATGACCTGACAAAAGGTAGAATAACTTATAGATTCAAGTAAGTTATAAACTCAAGGAGGAAATAACGATGAAAGTAAGACCATCAGTAAAAAAAATCTGTGACAAATGTAAAGTAATTCGTCGTGGTGGTAAAGTATTAGTGATTTGCGAAAACGCAAAACATAAACAAAAACAAGGATAATTAATTAGGAGGTGCAAACTTAATGGCACGTATAGCAGGAGTCGATATTCCACGTGAAAAACGCGTTGTTATATCACTAACTTATGTATATGGTATAGGTTTAAAAACTTCTCAAAAAATCTTAAAAGAAGCTGGAGTTTCTGAAGATGTGAGAGTTAAAGACTTAACAGGTGAACAACTAGATAAAATTCGTGAAATCGTAGATAACTACAAAACAGAAGGTGACTTACGTCGTGAAGTTTCATTAAACATCAAACGTCTAATGGAAATCGGATGTTACAGAGGAATCCGTCACCGTCGTGGACTTCCAGTAAGAGGGCAAAATACTAAGAACAACTCTCGTACTCGTAAAGGTCCTAAGAAAACAGTTGCGAACAAGAAAAAATAATTAGGATAGGAGGAGAAACACAACTATGGCTCGTAAACAACAATCACGTAAACGTCGTGTGAAAAAAAATATACAAAATGGTGTTGCACACATTCGTTCTACATTCAACAACTCAATAGTAACAATTACAGATGAACATGGTAATGCAGTATCATGGTCAAGTGCAGGAGCGTTAGGATTCAAAGGTTCTAGAAAATCTACTCCATTCGCAGCACAAATGGCAAGTGAAGCAGCAGCTAAACAAGCTATGGAACACGGAATGAAATATGTAGATGTAACAGTTAAAGGTCCAGGTGCAGGACGTGAAGCAGCTATTCGTGCTTTACAATCAGCTGGATTAGAAGTTACATCAATCAAAGACGTAACTCCAGTTCCTCACAATGGATGTCGCCCACCTAAACGTCGTCGTGTATAATATTAACATAGACAAAATTTAGGAGGTTTAACATAATGTTAGCAATAGAAAAAAACCAAAAAAATTCAAATCATTGAAGAATCATTAGATAAAAAGATTTGGTCGCTTTGTAGTTGAACCACTTGAACGTGGATATGGAACTACATTAGGTAATTCATTGAGAAGAATGTTAATCTCATCATTACCAGGAGCAGCAGCAAGAAGCATCGATATTGAAGGAGTTCAACACGAATTCCAAGCAATTAAAGGTGTTGTAGAAGATGTTACTGAAATCATTATGAACGTTAAAAACATTGCGTTTGTAGTTCATTCTGAAGAAGAAAAACAAGTATCAATCAGTGTTAAAGGACCTGCAGTTGTTACAGCAGCAGATATCGCTATCGATTCTGATATCGAAGTAGTAAATACTGATCAACACATTGCAACAGTATCTGAAGGTGGACAATTTGAAATGATTATTTACGTTGGAAAAGGACGTGGATTTGTACCAGCTGATGGAAACAAAAAACGTGACTTACCAATCGGAGTTATTCCAATCGATTCAATTTACACACCAGTATCAAAAGTTAACTATACAGTAGAAAAAACAAGGGTAGGTCAAAGTACTGACTTTGATAAACTTATCTTAGATGTTACTACTAATGGTTCAATTACAGCTAACGACGCTTTAGCATTAGCATCAAAAATTCTAATTTCACACTTAGAATTATTTATGGAAATGTCTGAAGAAGCAAAAGCTGCTGAAATATTGGTAGCTAAAGAAGAAGATAACAAAGTTCAAATGTTAGAAATGACAATTGAAGAGTTAGATTTATCAGTACGTAGTTACAACTGCTTAAAACGTGCAGGAATTAACACAGTACAAGAATTAGCTAACAAAACAGAACAAGAAATGATTAAAGTAAGAAACTTAGGTCGTAAATCTCTAGAAGAAGTTAAAATTAAACTTCAAGAGTTAGAACTAGGATTCAAAGAAGAATAATACTAACAAGGAGGCACACTAATGGGTTACAGAAAATTAGGACGTACATCAGCTCACCGTAAAGCGATGTTAAGAAACTTAGTAACTGCTCTACTAGTACACGGTAGAATTGAAACAACTGTTACAAGAGCGAAAGAAGTTCGTTCATTAGCAGAAAAAATGATTACATTAGGTAAAAAAGGTGATCTAGCAGCAAGACGTAATGCAGCTAAATTCATCCAACCTGTTGCAGTAGCAACTGAAGAAGGTAAGAGTCAATTAGCTCTTAAAAAATTATTTGAAGAAGTAGCACCTAAATATGCAGACCGTAATGGTGGATACACTCGTATTCTACGTGTTGGACCACGTAAAGGTGACGGTGCAGAAACAGCTATTATAGAATTAGTTTAATATAAATTTTTCATACAACAATAACATACTACATACACACACAACTAAACAACACATACAACAAGAATTTAAACTAATTTTTTTGGCAAAAGAGTGCTTGAAATGCGTAGGAAAAGGCTACGTCGTCTAGCTCTAATGTATCCTAGCATACAGCTAGGATACCCTTTTGTCCCTTTAAAAATTAAATCTAATTATACTTTAAAAGATTACCAGGCAAGGTAGTCTTTTTTATTTTGCATGTTTGGATTTCTAGTGCCAAAGGCACGACGAAATCCTTACGTGCAAAATACGCACAGTTGCTCCAAGAACGCAGTGATTGGTAAGCAACCACTGCGAAGTGGCAATGTAGAATTTTAAATTATGAAATAGAATACGTTAGGTACAACGTACGCAAGGACGTACCAAGAAGCAAGGCGATAGCTGAAGGTGATTGGAATACGTCTACTGCGAAGTTACAAAGTAATATAGTAAATTATAATGAGATTTCTAGTGCCACAGGCACGCCGAAATCCTTACGTACAAAATACGCACAGTTGCTCCAAGAACGCAGTGATTGGTAAGCAACCACTGCGAAGTGGCAATGTAGAATTTTAAATTATGAAATAGAATACGTTAGGTACAACGTACGCAAGGACGTACCAAGAAGCAAGGCGATAGCTGAAGGTGATTGGAATACGTCTACTGCGAAGTGACAAAGTAATATAGTAAATTATAATGAGATTTCTAGTGCCTAAGGCACGTTGAAATCCTTACGTACAACGTACGCAACGAAGACTTACTTTTAGAGGAACAAAGAGACGAATAAAAAGTAGCAGTGATAACTACTAATCATCTTAGTCGCGTTGCTTCTGATGATTAGAGTTATTGTTGCATAAGTTACTCGATAAAATTTCTCTGCATCCTTTGGATTTGTGAAATTTAACGATTAACTTATAGTCAAGACTGCGAGGCAGCGTTAAGATTTTTAGAATCTTCAATTCGTAAAAATCATTACGTGCAAAATACGCAACTAAGACTTACTATACAGATAAATAAAGTAAAATTAAAGAACCATATGGTATTAGACCACATGGTTCTCTTTTTAAAATCTATGCATCGATCTTGCGAATTTATTTCTCATATTACAGCTTGCAGTATATAAAAGCTTTTATTTAATAAATCATTTGTTTGTACTTTTAAGCTCTCTAGCAATAATATTGTTAGCTTTTTCAAGATAATCTTTAGCAGCTTCTTTAGAAACTTTAGTTTCTATAAACTCTTCATCATATTTATTAAGAAGTTCTCTTGATCTAGATTGCACTTTTAATTGATAACGTTCAATATGTGAAGCAGTATCAGAGAAATGAGCATCACAAAGAGCAGCTATTAAACGATTAGTCCAGTAGAAGTTTTCAGTTGTTACTTGGTTAGTAGTATTAGCTAAGTATTCTGGTGTGTGATTAATGTTAGTGTAGAATGGAACAATAGCATTAAATACACAAGATCCAACAGCCAACCATTGAATACATTTTAACTCATCAGGCATATATGGTCTAATTTGTACTAAACCTAAGAAATTTGTACGATTTATACCAATTGGACGTAGAGTCCCTTTTTTAACTGAGTGGATGTTTTTAGAATATGAATCATATTCTGTTCCTTGATAGTGATGTGATAGAGCATATTTTATATCTTCTACAGTAATTTTTTTCTCAGGAATTCTAGCCCAAGGAAGATTGTCAGAATCTGGACGATAGTCAGCATTTATTCCATCGTATGTATTTGATGTAGGATTGAAATAACGTTGAAGGATCCATGTACGTGGTGTGTTATATGTGTGATCAGCATCACTACGGCTACCAAAAGCGTGACGTGGATTAAAATTACCATCGATTGATAAATCTAAATGATATTTATCTACAAATTCTTTTAAATCAGCAGAGCACATGTACTCTTTTTTTGCTCCAAAAGCATCTTCAAAATCAAAAGCGTCTATACCTAGTTGGTTCGGCATGATAACATAACTGTCATCAGGTACACGACGTGCCATCCAGTGATGACCACCAATAGTTTCAAACCACCAAATTTCATCTTCATCTTGGAATGCAATGCCGTTCATTTCATAAGTCCCGTATTTTTCAAGTAAACTTCCTAAGAATGTTACCCCTTCACGAGCACTTGCAATATAAGGTATTACAATCGTATAAATATCTTCTTCCCCAATTCCTCCTACTTTTTCAGGAATATAATCAGCATCACCTGGTTTTCCTACAGCAGGCTCGTATTCTACTAAGGGATCAGCTCCAAGGACACGTTCATTAGATGTTATAGTCTCTGTAGCACTCATAGAAACATTAAATTCATTGGCACCGCATTGCCCCCAAACACCATTGTCTAAAATAGCGTTTGGCACTGCTGTATAACGAACAGGATTATCAGGTAAGTCTATTTCAACCTTAGAAATAACAGATTTATATTTTCTCGGTTGTTCTTCTGGACTTACATTGATAAATCTTTTTGCTCTAAATACTCCAGATGGTGAATCTTCAGTACGTGCCACCATAGTTGAACCATCAAAACTAGCATTTTTACCTACAAGAATAGTTGTACATCCCATAATAATTTCCTCCTAATTTGCAAATAATTGATTATATATATGATATGTAAAGATGTTTATTCTCGTAGAGTTTTTTTAAAAATATAACTTTCATAATATTTCCCCTTGCTTGAAATATTCTTTAATTTTTATTGTAGTACTTATAAATATTTTTATTCAAGCAATATGAGGAAATATCATAAAAAAATAATTTTTTTAAAGAAAATAAAGATTTTTATTAAAAGGAAAAAGATTAATAATAAATTAAAAAAACATTATAGAAAAATAAAATTATTGAAGATGAAAAAAATAGAAAAAAATAAAAATTATAAAAAAAGTATATTTTTTTATTATAATATTTATGATATAATAACCATGGAAACGATTTAAGAAAGGTTGGGAGATCAGAAAGTAGTATAGATAATCCTAAAAAAACGATATTTATTAAAAACTGTGTAATAATATATAGTTTTTTTATTTTTTTACTATCTTGCTCGATCTTAATTGGGAAAAAGTGATGTATGAGAAATTATTAATGAAAACAGCCTTACTTGCGGGAAAAAAATCCTAATGGAAAAACGGCGCTGAAGTTTATAGAACAGAGGATACACTGGAGAGAATTATTAGAAAAGGTGTAGGAGAAGTTAGGACGGATGAATATTATACACACGTAACTTTAACGGGTATTTTTATAAGAATAGAAGGGATAGGGACAGATTTTAGAAGGGTTAATGATAGAACATATAACTTAACTAAAACAACAGCCGTAAACACTTTATCAAGGGCCTATACAGCAGGTCAAATTTCTCTAATTGACATGTATGATGCGTTAAAGAGAGTTCAAGCAGAAAAAAGTCCAATTAAAGATTGGTTCAAAGTACTTTGCTCAGGTGTTCTTAGCGGTAGTATTGTGTTGATTTTTGAAGGTAGTTTTTGGGATGTGATTCCGGGTAGTATAGCAGGAGCAGTTGCTTTTTATGTTTATATAAAGGTTATTAGTTATCTAAAGGCACCGTTTATATCAGAGTATATTAGCACCTTCGTAGGAGGAATAGCGGGATATTTAGGCTTTATCTTATTAAATGGTCAGTCGCTTAGGCTTGCTATGATCGGTGCAGTAGTTCCACTTGTACCCGGTATTACAATAACGAACTCCATGAGGGACATTATAGCTAAGCAGTTTATTTCAGGAACTATACGTTTTATTGAAACGTTCTGTGTGGCTTTTGCCTTAGGTGCAGGAATTGTAACAGTTTATTATCTTGTTAGATTGCTAGGAGGTACATTATAATGATTGCAGTATTAAGTCATGGTTTACTATTACTATATCATTTTATCTTTAGTTTTATATCATCGGTGTCGTTTGCGATTATTTGTGATGTTCCTAGAAAAACTTTAGTAACAGGTGGGATAATAGGTGCAATAGGTTGGTGTGGATATTGGGAAATGTGGAGTCATGGACATAGTGTTTTTTTATGTCTCAGCTTAGTGTGTTCACTACTTTTTAGCTAACATAAGCCAAGTTTGTGCTATTAAATTTAAGAATCCATTAACGGTTTATTTTTGTGCCTGGCTTAGTTCCAGTAGTACCTGGGGTTACTATTTACGATGCTTTTAGAACATTATTATTAGATGAATACGGAAATTCTGCTAAAAATCTTCTTAAATAGTTTTTTTATGGAGCGGTAGGATTAGCAGTAGGAATTATTATAGCTGATTCTATTTTTTTAGAGTAGTACTAAATCCATTGTTACAAAAAAACATAAATAAAAAAATTTAGACATAATAATTTATTAAAAAAATTTATTATTATGTCTTTTTACTTGTAATGTATGGTGATATGTGGTACACTTTTAAGTAAAAGGTGTATGGTGAAGAGTGATACACTTAGAAAGGAGGTTACTATGTTTCAAATTGATTCATTATCAGATAAGCCAATTTATAAACAAATAGTAGATCAAATTAAATCTATGATAAGTAAAAAAACTTATTGCAAGAGGGAGATAAATTACCATCGGTAAGAGAATTTTCTAAAATGCTGGGTGTTAATGTTAGTACAGTTCAAAAAGCTTTTCAACAGTTGGAAAGTGAAAAGATAATTACAACAATCGTAGGGAAAGGTACTTTTATTACTAATAATTTTGACAATATCGTTCCAAATTATGAATTAATAGATTCTATAATTAAGGATTTAGTTAGGGAAGTAAAAAAATAAGGGGAATCTCGGAAGAAGATTTATTAGAAAAAAATTAAGTTAGAATTTCGAAAGGATGATTAATTATGGATAATGAGAAAAAGATTGATGGAAAGTTAAAAGAATTAATCATGGAATGGAAATTTCTAGGGTTATCGATGGAAAAAAATTATGCGAAGTCATATCAGAAAAGATAAAGGAGAAAAAAATTATGAAACTTACGATAGATAATATTAATAAAAAAATTTTTCAAAAAGATAGTATTAAACAATGTTAGTTTCACCGTAAGTTCTGGAGAAATTGTAGCACTTATTGGTAGGAATGGAAGTGGGAAAACAACATTATTAAAGATTTTATCAGGAATATATAGTCAAGATTCTGGGGAAATAGGGATTGAAGGTGTAGATAATAAAAAAATATAAAAAAACAACTGATTTATATACCGGATAGATTCGATTATTTCAAAAAAATTCTAAAATCAAGAAGGTTTGCGAATTTTACAAGTTAGCTTATGAAAAATTTTTGATGAACAATATTTTTAAAACGGAATTAGAAAAATATTAAATTATCACAGACCAACAGATTATCTGAATTATCAAAAAGGACAACTGACTATTTTTTTAGTTTAATTTTTGGGGATTTCTTGTCGAACTAAGTTTATCCTCTTAGATGAACCATTGGATGGGATAGATGTAATAAATACTAAAGTAATAACTAACTATATTTTTAGATGCTCAAAGTGATGGGATTGGATTATTAATTAGTAGTCATCAATTAAATGCTTTTAGAAAATATAAGTGATAAGGTTGTCTATTTAGATGATGGAGTTGGAGTTAGCGAGGAAGTTAATAAGGATGAGTATAGTAAATATCAATTAGTGTACCAAGAAAAAAATATCAGAGGAGTTACGTCGTAATCCTGATGTAAGAATTATTAGTAATATTGGAAGAGTTTATGTTGTTATTATGAGGGGAAGTTATGAAGTTACGCAGGAGATTATCCAAGATAAAGATCTTCTTCAATATGATAAACTGCCTATTGCATTAGAGGATATCTTTTTATTAAATAGTAAAGGGAAGATGAAAATGTGTAAAGATATTTTTAAAAAAATTATGCGCATATATTTGAAACAATATTCAATAATGTTAATTATACTATTAATTGCTTTTTTTCGACATTTGCCGCTACAACTACTAATAAACAATTAGATAAATTAAAAAAAATGGAGTTGCAGTTTATGATTTTCAATTAACAACAGGAATAGCAAAAGAAATTGGAAATTAGAAAAAGACACATCTAATGACGAATTAAATAAAAAAACACATGAATTGTATAAGTCAAAAAGAAGAATATCAAAAAAAATTATAAGGAAAAAAATTATCAAAAGAAAAGTTAAATGAGATGAAACATTCTTATGCAGTTGGAGCATATTTACATAATTTTTCCAAGTTCTCCAATAAGGACATTTTATACTAACAATGAGGATCAAAATGTACTTGTAGGTAGTGAGAGTGAAAAAAATACAAACAATATTTAACAGAAGAAGAACTAAATAACGTTCCTAAGTATAAAGAATGGTCGCGAATGCAGTCGGGTAGTAAGGAGTACTTTGATAAACAAGAGGAATTAGATAAAGTATATCCACCAGCACTAGATATTAGTAATGTAAAAACATTAACTTTCTTAAAAAGAAAATCTAGATGCTAGTAAAGTTAAGTTGAAAGAAACTATGTTTAACGAGGGAATTAATATTGGTTATTATATTTTTGATAACTTTAATCCCGTTGTTAATCTTTTGGAGTCGAATATCACACTAATTTCGGTAAATTTGTAGCGAGTTTACCTTATGAAAAAGAGAAAGTATATTTTTGCCAAGGTAATTTTTATCATTATTAACTTTAATAGTTACTTATATTCTAACAGGACTAGCTAATATAGCGGTTATAAGTAATAGTTTGTTAGGGGATATTTATAACTTGTCAGCTGTACTCGAAATAAACAATAAAAATATATATACTGGGAATAGGTCTAGTATTATTAGGAGCTATCTTATCGAGTTTTTTTGTGGAAGTATATTGAGCATAGGTGTAATGTATATTCCTGCTCTCACATTAATATATTATCCATTGGGAGTGTGGGTTGTTATAGGGAAATTGTTCGTTGTAGATTATTTTTTTCAAATGAGCCGTTTCTTGATAAACTACCAAGGATGCCAATATTTTTATTATTTCGGCTACACTCCCTGGAAGAATATTATTATTTATCTAGTTATTTTAACAATAATTATGCTGTTAGCAAGTAAGGTTTATAAAAAAATCATAATGTAGAAAAAGAAGGTGGATTTTTTTCATAATAGAAAGAGTTTCATTAGTGGGATATTTAATATTATTAATGGGAGTATTCGCTTTTTGTTTTACTAGTACTAGTAGATATATTTGGTATTAATCAAGTCGTTGCTTTAGTGCTAACAATATTATTAGTGCCTGTTATTCTTTGGAAGTTAGTTCGAACAAAAAAATTAGAATATAAGGTTCTACAAAAGTTTAGAAAAAAATAATAAGGGGACTGACCCAAAAAGCCCCTAAATTTTAACAAGGTTTATATGAAAAACTCATAGACGCAGTGGTTTATTGATATCTAAATTCGCTTTATAAAAAGCTTTTTAGATATCTAATAAACTTTTATGGGGGTGACTCGACAAAATCGATTTCTATGAAATCACGATTTTTTTGAGTCACTCCCGTTTTCTGACAATTACTCAAAATTATAAATAGTTTTTTTAGATAAAAAAATACATAATTATTCAAAAAAACTATTGACATACTAAAAAAATTAATTGTTATACTAATTAACAAGTTAATGATTCACACGTTGATAAGATAAGTAAAAAGTGAAAGATGGTAAAGAGAGTCTCGGATGGTGAAAAGAGATCGTATTGGAAACTTTGAAAATGGTCTTTGAGTGTTAATGGTCGAATAATTAGACCTTTACGGGTGAGCCCGTTATAGCTTCAGGGTATAACACCATTCTATTTTGGTGCGTACTTTTTGAGTTGATATTTGTGAGAATATCATAAAGTAAGGTGGTAACACGTAAATTATTAGACGTCCTTGCAGAAGCATACGCTTCTGTGAGGACTTTTTTATTTCTCAAAATAATCACAAGGATACTTAACTTAATCTAATATTACAAACACTTTGGAGGGACAAAAAAACATGTCAGAATTACTAAATATTTATAGAACTTTAAAAAAACAAAAAAATGGGTTAACTTAAGCCATAAAATTGATGAAAATTCACCTAAATTCCCAGCGCTACCTGCTTTAGAAAAAGAAAATGTCTTTACTTTAAAAGATGGATTCTATGTTCAAAAATTCTCAGTTGTTGGTCAATATGGAACACACATCGATGCGCCTATTCACTTCGTTGAGGGTGGTCGCTGGTTAGATGAAATTGAACTTAAAGATTTACTATTACCTTTATATGTAATCGATAAAAGTAAAGAAGTAGCAGAAAATAATGACTATGTAATTTCTAAACAAGATATCCTTGATTTTGAAGCTGAACATGGAGAAATATTACCAGAATCATTCGTAGCATTCAGAAGTGATTGGTCTAAACGTTGGCCTAGCTATGATGAGATTAGAAATCTAGATGAAAATGAAGTTCAACACACTCCAGGATGGGGAAGAGATGCCTTAGAATTCTTAATTAAAGAAAGAAAAGTTAAAGCTGTGGGGCATGAAACTCTAGACACTGACTCAGGAGTTACAGCAGCTGCTGAAGGGCTAATCCAAGAATATTATTTATTAGAACAAGATATTTATCAAATCGAAGTTTTAGCAAATCTTGATCAAGTACCTGCGACTGGAGCATTAATATCAATTGCTTATCCAAACTGGACAGAAGCAACTGGATCTCCAGTAAGAGTAGTAGCAATATTACCAGAAGACGAATAGTACGGTCTTTATGTGAAAGTTTTAGTTTATGAAAAAAATAGATATAGAAAAATAAGTTCGAAGACAAAAAGTAACTAGATGTTAATAATATAGTCATAATAATAAAGTCAGGAGAGTAAAGTTAAAAGATAAAGTAAATTAGTTAAAACAAAAAGGAGAAAAAAATATTATGTGTCAAGGATGTCAAAATAAAGTGGTTAAAAATGTAGCCTATAGAGTAGATCATGTAGGATCATTTTTAAGACCTAAGGAGTTAGTAGAGGCTCGTGAGAAATTCTCAAAAGGTGAATTATCACAAGAAGAATTAACTAAAGTAGAAGATAAAGTAATTGTAGAATTAGTTGAAAAACAAATTGCAAATGGATTAAAAGGAGTAACAGACGGAGAGTTCCGCCGTGCATATTGGCACCTTGATTTCTTCTGGGGACTTAACGGTGTAGAACACGTACAAGGAGAAAAAGGGTATCCATTTAAAGGTATTGAAACTAACCAGATACAGCAAAAGTATCAGGGAAAATTAGCGGAGAAAATCATCCGTTTGTAGCACACTACAAATTCTTAAGAGACTTAGTAGCTGATAAAAAAGATGTAACAGTAAAACTAACAATTCCATCACCATCACAACTATACTTCGAGTTAATTCGTACAGAAGATCACATCAAAGGATATGAAAAATTCTACCCAACATTCGAAGAATTAAAAGCTGCGATTGTAGCAGCTTATAAACAAGTAATAGCAGACCTTTACAATGAAGGGCTACGCGTATTACAATTTGACGATTGTACATGGGGAGCATTAGCTGACGATGGATTTGCAAATCGTTTCCGTGACGAGCGCCCATTAGAAGAAGTTCGTAGAGAATATGCAGCACGTTGTTTAGCTCTTAATAACGAAACAATAGAAGGGAAGCCAGAAGATTTAGCAATCAATACTCACGTATGTCGCGGTAACTTCGCTTCTAAATGGATCTCTCAAGGTGGATACCAAAACGTTGAAGACGAGCTACTAGCTGGAGAAAATGTAGATGCATACTACTTAGAATACGATACAGATCGTGCAGGAGATTTCAAGCCGCTAGTAAAAGTTGGAAAAGATAAAAAAGTTGTTTTAGGATTAATCACTTCTAAATTTGCAGATTTAGAAGATAAAGAAGAAGTAATCGCAAGAATTAAAGAGGCTAGTGAGTATGTTCCATTAGAAAATATTTACTTAAGTACTCAATGTGGTTTCGCCTCTACAGAAGAAGGAAATGTCATTACAGAAGAAGACCAATGGAAAAAAATCGCCCTAATTAAAGAAATTGTTGAAGAAGTATGGGGAACAGAAAAAAATAAAAATAATATTTTTAGTAACAACTAAAAATCACTGATAAAAGAGTTATATAATTAATGTAAATGGCAAAAAAATAAGCACTTAAATTGACATTCTGATTAATAATACAGTAAACTATATTAACATTGATTTCATTCGTTCAATGTAAATAATATCTGGTTTTATTATTCTTATTATGAAATATAGTCTATTTAATCAATACATGAGTAGCAATGTAAGTCTCTCGCTGCCAAATAGGCAAAATGTATTTAACCATTATTAAATAGGGGAAACCAAAAATAATTTTGTAGTTAGAAAAATAGGACTTAAAAATCAAGGAGGAAAAAAAGAATGAAAAAAAGAACAAATTGTTTATAGGAGCACTAGCGTTAGTAATGAGTGTTGTAACAGCATGTAGTTCAAAAAAACGCAAAAACACAATTACCACTTCTCAAGATAAAGATACTTTTTACGTATGCTATTAATGATGATCCATCATCAACTAACCCAATTAAGGTAAGTGACCGTTGGGGATTAACAATGACTAATATTATTTACTCACCATTAATTAAAGTTAATGGAGATGGTTCAAAAGAATACGCCTTAGCGGAATCTACTGAACTTGCAAAAGATGGTCTTAGCTTAAAAGTTAACTTAAGAAAAGACGTAAAATGGTCTGATGGACAAAAATTCACAGCTGATGATGTAGTCTTCACTTATCAAACAAAAAGCTAAAAAAAGAAAAATGGAAACTTCAAAAAAACTTATGGATTGGTGATAAACCGATAACTGTTGAGAAAATAGATGACAACACTGTAGTATTTAAGTTCCCAGAACCAAGCGCGGCTGCAGCAAATAACATTGCGAATGAAACTTACATTATTCCAAAACACGTTTATGGAAATGTATCTGACTTCTCAGTTAAAGAATTAAAAGAAACACCAGTAGGAACTGGACCATACAAATTAGTAGAAAACAAACGTGGAGAATACATTAAATTTGAAGCGAATGAAAATTATTACAATGGAAAACCAAAAGTTAAAAATGTAGTACTACGTATTATTAAAAAAATGCTGATACTACAAAAAGTAGCATTACAAAAAGGTGAGGTAGATGCAGCATATGTATTACCAGCTAGTATTAAAGATTTAGATTCTAAAAATATCGATACTTACGCTTATAGTGAAAATCGTATCGGATACTTAGGATTAAACACAAACACAGATGAATTAAAAGATGTTAAAGTTAGACAAGCTATTTTTATACGCATTAAATAAAGAAGATATGAATAAAGCAGCTTACCCTAGACAGTAAATACTACCAAAACCCTTATTCATTCTTACCGCCGAACAATCCGTTTAAAACAGATGACGTAGAGAAATATACTAAAAATGTTGAAAAAGCAAAAGAGTTATTAAAAGAAGCGGGAGTTTCTAACTTGAAACTTAACTTAGGATATGCAAGTAATGACCCTGCAATGACTATTCAAGCAACATTCATCCAACAGCAATTACAAGCAGTAGAAATTAATGTTGAGTTACGTGGTGGAGATGAGACAGCTATTTTTACAGAGTTAAGAAAAGTTGGTTCTAAAGCCTATAACCTATTCTTAGGTGGATATATCATGGGTAACGATCCTGATTTATACTCGAAGCTATTCGGATCAAATGGTACTTCAAATTACTTCCAATTCAGAAGTGAAAAAATTGATGGATTATTCAAACAAGGTGCAGCTGAATTAGATGAAACTAAACGTAAAGAAGTGTACAAAAACCTTCAACAAGAAATTGCTAATCAAGCATATCTTTACCCAATCGTAGATAACCAAAAAGTTTTAGCGGTTAATAAACGTGTTGGAAATGTTAATGATGCTAAGTTAGTACCAATCTACACATTTGATGATTTATCAAAAATTACTCTTAAATAGTGGAAAATAAAATATAGTGTTAGGGGGAGTACGATAAAATCCTATTTATAATAAGATTTTTATAGTATCTCCCTCGCTTTGTTAGTTTTATGAGATGATTAATTTATAATTTTCGACAAAGGAGTTTGTGATAAATTATAAATGAATTTCATAAAAAAATATTGTAATTAAAATTTAAAGGAGATCGTATGATTCGATATATTTTTGAAACGCATATTACAAGCAGTACCATTGCTTTTTAGTAATATCGTTTATAGTATTTACTTTAATACATTTAGCGCCATATGATGCTATTGATGCACAGATAACATCGAATATGTCACAAGAAGAAATTAATATTCTTCGTGAACAAAGTGGACTTAATAAACCATTCTTAATTCAGTATGTAGATTGGTTAGGACAAATATTAAGTGGAAACTTTGGGCACTCATTAGTAACTCATAATAGTGTAGGAGAAGAAATTCTAGCGAAAATACCTAATACAATATCATTAGTATTACCAGCATATGTAACAGCATTAGTGATTGCGATAGTATTAGGATTACTAGCTGCAGCCAATAAAGGTAAATGGCAAGATAAACTTATCGATGCTGTGGCTTCACTAGGAATAGCTACTCCATCATTTTGGATAGCTATGATATTCATCTATGTTTTAGGATATCAATTAAACCTATTCCCAATAATAGGAATGCACACAATTGGTAAAGAGGGCGACTTTGGTGATTTTTTATCACACTTTGTTATGCCTTATCTAACTTTAACGATTGTATTTTTTGCTGAGCTTACACGTTATGTAAGATCTTCAGCTTTAAGTCAAACAAATGAAGAATATGTAGTAGTTCAACAAGCTTTTCAAGCGACAAAAACTCAAATATTCACAAGACATATTATAAAAAATGTATTAATACCGGTAATAACTCAAGTAGGTATGTCACTGCCGATGTTAGTAACTGGAGCGATTATTACAGAAACAGTATTTAGTTGGCCAGGTATTGGACCATATATAACACAAGCAACTAGAGCGTTAGATTATCCTATAATAATGGCTGTAATGTTATTATCAGCTACATTAGTAATAGTAGGTAATTTAATTTCAGACATACTGTATTCAATAGTGGATCCTAGAATTAGAAGAGGAGGTAAGTAAGATGAAAAAGATTTATTAAAACTGCTAAAAGTTCAAAAGATTTATATTTTTTCACTTATTTTTATAGCGATATTAGTTTTTGTTTCGTTAATAGCTCCTTTAATTCCTATTGATCCAGCGGCTACTGATGTAGCGAATCTATCTCAATCACCAAGTTTACAACATTTATTTGGAACTGATGAGGTAGGTCGTGATTACTTCATTCGTGTAATCTATGGAGGTCGTATTTCTCTTATAGTAGGGTTACTAGCAATGGTAACAGCCGTAACAATTGGAACGATAGTAGGCCTTATCTCAGGTTATGTTGGTGGGGTTGTCGATAATGTTCTTATGCGTTTAGTTGATGTGTTGTCATCTATTCCATGGTTAGTATTAGTAATTGTGCTAAGTGTGTTTTTAAAACCAGGAATTGGTTCAATTATCATAGTAATAGGATGTTTTTCTTGGATGCGTCTTGCGAGACTAGTTCGAGCAGAAACTTTATCAGCAAAAGAATATGACTATGTAGTATATAGTAGATTTAGTGGTGTAAGAACTATCTCTATCCTAAAGAAACATATTATTCCAGCAATAATACCAACTCTAGTAGTAGCAGCAAGTGCTTCAATAGCAAATGCAATAATGACAGAGGCGGCACTTAGTTTCTTAGGTCTTGGTATTCAGCAGCCTATGACTTCTTGGGGAACACTGCTGCAAAATGCACAACAAAGTCTACAACGTGCACCTCACATGGCAATTATCCCTGGATTATTTGTAATGTTAACAATTTATTCGTTTAATAATATTGGTAACCTACTTACAAAATATATTCAAAAGGAGGGGGAGTAGTATGACAAACATAGTAGAATTAGAAAATTTAACGGTTAATTATATACCAAATAAAGAAGTAGATAAACAGTTAATACACGGAATCGATATTAATCTTAAAAAAAGGTCATATCACAGGTGTTGTCGGTGAATCAGGTAGTGGAAAAAAAGTATCCTAATGCGTAGCATAATGTCTATTCTTCCTAACAATATTTTTTTGATAAAAAAATGATAAGTTTATCTTTGATGGGAAAAGAAGTTAAGAAGGGTGAAAAGTTACCAATCTCTATGATTTTTTTCAAAACCCTATGACCTCACTTGATCCAGTAAGAACAATTGGTTTTCACTTAATAGAAGTAATAGAAAGATTTCAAAATAAGTCTAAAGAAGAGGCAAAAAAATTAGCAATAGAACAACTTGAAAAAGTAGGTATTGTTAATGCGCCTCTTAGAATGGAGCAATATCCACATGAATTATCTGGTGGTATGCGCCAAAGAATACTAATAGCTATGGCATTACTTGCTAATCCTAAATTATTGGTAGCAGATGAACCTACAACAGCTTTAGACGTTACAGTACAAGCACAGATTTTATCTCTTATTAAAAAATTACAAAAAGATACAGAGCTTAGTGTTGCACTAGTTAACCATGACTTCGGTGTAATAGCTGGAATGTGTGACTATGTGTATATTATGTATAGAGGTAGAGTTGTAGAAAAAGGTAATGTTGAAGAAATCTTCAGCAATGCGCAACATCCATATACAAAACAACTTCTTGCAGCAGCAAGATTAGAAAATATTAATAATGAACTTCTGACTGTTGATTATAAGGAAGATGATAAACACTATACTTGGCAAAAACTTAGCGATACTCATGAGTATCTGAAAGAGGTGGAGTAATGGGTAAAGAGTATTTAAAACTAAAAAATGTACGAAAAGTTTATAAGTCTAAAGGAATGGGTAAGGAAATCAAAGAAACTATAGCTGTTAATGATATTAGTTTAAATATTTATAAGGCAGAGACGTTAGCAGTTGTAGGTGAATCTGGAAGTGGAAAAACTACTCTTGGTAAGGGGATTTTAAATATTGATCCATTCACATCAGGAGAAGTTTTTGTAGAAGGTAATGAAAAGTCTTTAACAAAAATGTCAAAAAAAGAGCTTGCAGAAGTATATAGCAAGATGCAAATTATATTCCAAGACCCTTATTCATCACTAAATCCGCGAATGAGTGCTTTAGATATAGTTATGGAAGCTTTACATAAAGAGGATAAAGAAACAGCGAAGAAAAAATCGTTAGAAATTTTAGAGTTTGTAGGGATTTCTAATGAGGATGCGTTAAAATTATCAAATGCTTTTAGTGGAGGGCAACGTCAACGTATTGGTATTGCTCGCGCAGTTGTAACGAGACCAGATTTCATTTTATGTGATGAACCGACTTCTGCTTTAGATGCTTCAACACAAGCACAGGTAATTAATTTATTAAAAGATTTACAAGAAAAATTCTCTCTAACATATCTTTTCATTTCACATAACTTAGGTGTAGTAGAGTATATCGCAGATAGAATAGCTGTAATGTATAGAGGAAATCTAGTAGAGCTAGGAACAACAGAGCAGATTATGAGAAATCCACAGCACATTTATACAAAACGTCTTCTAAGTTCTATGCCGATAATTGATCCGATTAGAGCTAGAAAGATGTTCGAAGAATTTGAAGTTAGTACAGAAGAAATAGTAATAAATGGCACAGAAAAAAATTCGAAGAAATTGAAGAAGGACACTTTGTGTTAAAAATAAGAATAGGAATACTAATCAAGTAGATAAGTAAGAGAATCTGAATTTTGTGATTGGTATTTTTTAAAAATTATTTAAAACAGTTTTTGACAGTAAGCAAAGTTTGGAGTAAAATATTAGTTATAATTTATAACTAATGAAGAAGTTAAATAATGAGGTACAGATATGAGTAAGAAAAAGACTTAAAAACCAATGCGATGAGATTTTTTTAGATGAGAATGGTATAGAATATAATCATTTTGAATTTGATGCAGAAAGTGATGCTGCGAAAACGGGAGTGGGAGTAGCTGATATTATCGGTCGCGATCATAACCAGGTATTCAAAACAATAATGACTACAGATGGCAAAGGTAACTACGTTGTAGGAGTACTTATGAGTGAAGACAGCATAAACTTTAAAAAACTTGCCAAAGCAGCAGGAGTGAAAAGTTTATCAATGTTACCACTTAAAGACTTGACAAAAATTACAGGATATGTAAAAGGTGGATGTTCACCATTTGCTATGAAAAAACTATTCCCGACTTTTGTAGATGAAAAATGTCGTGAAGTTGAAACGATTATTATCTCTGCAGGTAAAGTAGGTCACCAAGTGGAAGTAAAACCAGAAGTTTTAGAGCAACTTATTGGTGCTCAAGTAGTAGACTTCAAAGCTGAATAATTTAAGAAGAACGACTTTAAATAATGAGGTGCTTTCCTAAAATTTAGGGCAGATTCATTTTGGAAGTCGTTTTTTATATAATTGTTATAAAAAGGCTTGCAATGTAAAAAAAGGAGTATAATATTAGTAAAATAAGTAGTTGGGGAGGTGCATACTTATGAAAAAAATATTAAAATAGTAGTAATGAGTTTTTCATTAGTACTGCTACCAGGAAGCTTAGGAGTTGGTACAGTCTATTCTTCATCAGGTGGAAATACTAATGTAAATGAAGAAAATACAACATATCAAGAAAACACTGTAGTTGTAACAGATAAAAGTTCAAGTGTGAATAATTCTGAGAATATTACAGCGAAGATTTCTAAAAATATTCCTTATGACTATCCTGTAGGTTCAGCGTATCCAACAAGTGTAAATTATAGTCAATTTTATGATGAGCACGGTTGGATGTCGGGCGAGTTATATTTTAGTGATATTTACCCTATAGGGAATGGTAAAGTACGTGTTTGGTATCACGGAGATCTAAATTAAACATAATAAACTCATTTAACAGAGGTGTCTTAGAGCGTTTAAATGCTCTAAGACATTTTTCTAGATAGCTCCTTAAAAAAATAATAAATTATTATTGGAAAAAAAGACAATAATTCTCCCTAAACCTTTATGAAAACGTATAAAGTAACAATTTTTTTCTGTTAATTGAAAAAGTATTGTAACATAATTGAAACAGTTTAGATATTCTAATGAAACGTTGTTTTGATATAATCATTACAGTAAGGAGGCGTGGTATGTTATTTGATACACATGCGCATCTAAATGATGATGCTTATTTAGAAGACTTAGAAGAAACCATTGCTCGTGCAAAAGAAGCGGGAGTTAAATTAATAAATATAGTTGGTTTCGATGATAAAAGTATACAAAAAGCACTGGAAATCACAGCTAAATATGACTTTTTATATTTAACAGTTGGTTGGCACCCAGTAGAAGCAATAGATTTCACTGATGAAAAATATGAAATGATTAAGAATATTGTTTTAACAAATGATAAGGTAGTAGCAATCGGAGAGATTGGATTGGATTATCATTGGGATAAAAGTCCAAAAGATGTTCAAAAAGAAGTATTTAGAAGACAAATTCAACTAGCAAAAGAAGTAAACAAACCAATTGTAATTCACACACGTGATGCTATGGCAGATACAATACAAATACTTCAAGAAGAAAAAGCTAGTGAAATAGGTGGAATAATGCATAGTTTCTCAGGCTCAGTTGAAAGTATGAATATTATGCTAAAAGAGAACTTTTATATTTCATTAGGTGGCCCAGTAACATTTAAAAATGCTAAAACACCAAAAGAAGTTGCAAAAGCTTGTCCACTAGATAGGTTGTTAATTGAGACAGATTGTCCGTATTTAACACCGACACCATATAGAGGTAAGAGAAATGAGCCAGCATATGTGCACTATGTAGCACAGGAAATTGCAGATTTAAAAGAAATGTCATATGAACAACTAACAAAACAAACATTTAACAATGCATGTACGTTGTTCGGATTAGAAGAAAAAAAGGAGATTGATTAATAGAATGAAATTAGGTAGGATTATAGCCGCAGCGGCAACGTCGGGATTATTATTATCAGGAGCTTTCGTAGTAGCGGAAGAATATACAGGGCACAATGTTTTTGCCGTAAATTTAGATAATAGCAGTAAAATTGAGCTTAAAACTAAAAAAGGAACAGTAAGAGAAATTCTTATTGCTAACGATATTCCTTTTGGAGCAGATGATAGAGTAGAACCAGGTTTAGATACAAAAGTTAACGGTGGAGAAACTATTAACATCTACAAAGCTCATGAAGTAACAATCGTTGATGGAGATACAACTACGGTAAGAAAAACTACTTACAAAAAAGTTGAAGATATCTTAAAAAGAATTAAATATTACTCTAGGAGAAAAAGATCAAGTTGCACCAGGTCTAAAAAAACTGAAGTAGCAACAGTTGATACAATCAAAAATTTTAAGAACTGGAAAAAAACTACTGAAACTAAAAAAAGAAGTAATCAAATTTGAAACAAAAGAAGAAAAAAAGATGATTCTAAATATGTAGATGAAAAAGTTACAAAAGTTGAAGGTAAAAAAACGGTGAAAAAGAAGTTACTTACAATGTTGTAAGAGAAAATGGTAAAGAAGTATCTAGAGAAGTTGCTTCTGAAAAAGTACTTACAGAAGCTACAGCTAAAGTAGTGGTTGTTGGTACTAAACAACGTCCAGTAGCTGAACAATCATACGCAGCGCCGGCTCAATCATATTCAGCACCAGGTGGTTCACTTGTGTTAGCTAATGGGAACACAGCAGGAGCGGATGGAGTAGCAGCAGCTCAAGAGATGGCTCGTCGTACTGGAGTGCCAGCGTCAACTTGGGAACACATCATCGCTCGTGAATCAAATGGTCAAGTAGGAGCTAGAAATGCTTCAGGAGCTAGCGGATTATTCCAAACTATGCCAGGATGGGGATCTACAGCAACAGTTCAAGATCAAATCGAAGCGGCAACTCGTGCTTACAATGCACAAGGGTTATCTGCTTGGGGAATGTAATAAATAAGTAAAAGAAGACGATTAATCGTCTTCTTTATTTTTTTCTATTCTTTTTTGTAAGACAATAGCCTAGACTTCCCCTATAGCGCCACATACCATACAAATTATTACTACTATTGGAATATACATTTTTATGCCCCTTTTTATTTGGTTGACTCAACAAAATTGATTTTTTTGAAATCACGATTTTTTTGAGTCACTCCTAAAAACATATGCTATTATTTTTCACTTACAGCTTATCATAAATAAAGCAGAAAACAAGACTAAAAGTAATCTTAAATGATTAATTTTAGTCTTGTTTATTTTTACATCGAAATCGACAGAATCGATATTTGCGATTAATTTATTTTTTTATAAACCAAATTAATGATAATACATAAACTGTATATGTGAAAAAAATAAAAAGCTAGAAAAAAAGAGTGATTTTAGGGTTTTTTTAATAGTAAAAAAATTTATAAGAATAATTACTATATAAGCTATAAAAAGTAACTACTAATCTAAGTGTATTCTTTTTAATCCAGTTATTGTATTTCGTTTGTAATTCGGCTCTTTTTATTTCTATATCCATAAAAAAATCCTCCGAAGTATATATATAAAATTATAACAAAATAAAAAGTAAAGGTGCAATAAAATGAGAAAAAGTGTAAAATAGTGAATAATATTTGTATATATTGCTTAATTGTGTTGATTGAATGCGAATAAATATGGTATAATTAAGTTGCCATATTATACACAAAAATAGGAGGCAATATGTCTTATTCAAGAGATTATATATTTGAAAAAAATAATAGAAAAAAACTACCCACTTTAAAAAAATACATGAGAGGCGAGAAAAAGAAAATAGTGTTTTTTTATTCTAGAATATGAAAAATCGCCGTGCTAAGATTGATATAGATAGTTTTGTAAGGAAGCTAGGAGATAAGAAAAACTAGCAAAAAGTGACAAGAAGATAGAGGAATTTGTTTACTACATAGTAGGAAACTTCAATGCACAAAAAAACTTTCTATAGATGATGTAACTGAGGATGAATTATTGGAAAATATTTATCCGGTAGTGCGATCTAGTAGTTTTAATAAAGATAATAAGAAAAAAATCTTGTTAGCTTTGATCATACAAATGAAACTAGAATATATTTAGCTTATGATTTTTAAAGATGGCTATAAATTACTAGATGGTAGTTTTCTAAGTAAATTTTTCTAAAACGGAAGAAGAATTTTTTTAGAATTTGCTAAAGGTAATCTAGAAAAAAACTACCACTTAAGTATAATATGGATGAAGTTGCAGGAAATAAATTTTATTTTTCTAAATGCTAAAGATGGCTATGATGGGGCAAGGATATTTGATAAGAACGTTCTGAATTACTTTCATAACAAAATAGGTAGTTCATTTTATGTAGGTTTACCTCATCAAGATACATTGATTATTGCAGATGTACAGAATAAACAAGGCTTAGAGATTTTTGCAGAAGATGATGGTGCATTTCTTTACAGAAGGTCTTGTACCAATAACGACAATAACGTTTAAATACGATGGAAAAGAACTAGAGAGTTATTTTTATTTTTTTGTAGAATAACTTTAAAATTAAAAAAATTATTATAGGAGAGAGATTCATGTTATTTTTTTACAATAAGAAAATGTTAGGAGAAACATTATTAATTACTATTCAGAGTAAAGAAGAGGTAACATACGAAGATAAGAAGAATATTACTCTAATTAAAGACGAAAATGGTGCTTTAGTGGGGCTAAATATTTTTAATGTTGAGAACTTAAAATTAGATGGAGAAGGTAGTATTGATTTAACAGGAGAACAAAAAGAAATTCTCCAAAAACGATTAGAAAAAAATGGGATTAAAATTGACCTAGAAGGTAATAATGATGAGTTCTTTGTAGTTGGGGAAGTTCTAAGTTGTGAAAAACACCCTGATGCTGATAAATTAAAAGTAACCCAAGTAAAAGTTAGTGAAGAAGAGACATTACAAATTGTATGTGGTGCTCCGAACGTAGAAGCAGGACAAAAGGTTGTAGTAGCTCTAAGTGGAGCAATGATGCCAAGTGGTCTATTAATAAAAAAATCAAAATTACGTGGAGTAGAATCAAATGGTATGCTATGTTCAAAAACGTGAACTAGGGTTACCGCAAGAAGAAGCAAGAGGTATTTTAGTATTAGAAGCAGATACTAAAGTAGGAACTCGTGTGAAAGATTTAAATCTTAAATAAAAAATCTAACTAGGAGGTGTGAAATATGGTTAATTGGAAAAAATGGTTTTTAGAAGAAGATGAAGATGAAGTATTCGAAGGAAATGCAGCTAAAAAAGAGAAGAAAGATGAATTAGCTGAACGTAGGGAAAAAAAGAGCAGAAAAATAGGAAAAAGAGAAAGAGTTTATTATGAAGATGAAGAAGATTTTTGAAATAGACTTCAGTTCTAATAAAAAAATAGAAAATCATTTGATGATGAATTATCTCCTGAGTTTAGCGAAAACTACGAAAAAAACTATCCAAAAAAATTAGATGACTATGAAGAAGTTGATTTAGACGGTTTTTGAAATCGATGATTATGAAGACGAGGATTTCGAAGAAGAATTCCAAAAAGATAAAAAACATAAAAAAGAAAATGGATTTATGTCTAAAATAAAAGGATTATTTGCTTCAAATAAACAAGATGAAGAATTTTTTTAGACGAAGAAGATGATGAAGCTGAGGATTACAAAACATATCTAGAGCGCCAAAAAAACGTGAGCAGGAAGAAAGAGCTAAGCGTGAAGAAAAAGAGAAATCTAGAGTAGTTAAAGAAAGATACGAAGATGAATCTGATTACGAAGACGATTCTGATTATGAACAAGACTATGAAGAAGAGGGTAGTAAGAAAAAAAGTAGGCTTCTTCTCTAGACTTAAAGATAAATTATTTAATGTTAGTGATGATGAAATAGATCAAGAGGAATTAGATGCAGTCTTAGATGATTTCGAAGAAGAATTAGAAAATGAAAAAGATGTTACTAAGAAAAAAATCAGAAATAACAGATAAAAAAACTAAGTAAGCAATCTAATGACGAATTAGAAATTGAGTTTGTAGAAGAACAAAAAAAGCAACTCCTAAATATGAAGAAATCGATATTACAGAATATGAAGAAAAAGAAGAAGTTGTATCGACTGGTAAGGTTACAGACTTGGGAGATGCGTTGAAAAAAACTTGGTGTAAGTGGTACTGAAATACGTGATGTGGATATTTTTTTGATGAAAATCCATCAAGAAGAGCACATCCAACATTAGCCGCGGTTAGAACTAAGAGATTAAAACAAGATCATAAGATAGATGCTTTGGGAGACAGTGTAGTACTTGGTAAAAGATAGTAGCGAATTAAAAAGAAGAAGTAGCAAGTTCATTTAAAGGACAAGTTCAAGAAGATGAAGTAGTTCAAGATGAAAAGAGTTACTAAAAAAACAAAGATGCACGAAAAAGAATTCGAAGAAAAACTTTAACACACTTGAAAGAAGAAGTGATAAGATAGAAAAAAATAATCCTTTATATGCTAAGAAAAAAACGACAAACTAGATGGAATTTTTGATGAAATTCGTGAGAAAGAGAGTAAAACTCATGAGCAAGAAACACCAGAACTAGAAGTTAGAGAATTAGATGCTGAAGGAAGTCGTCGTGAGAAATTAAGATATACTTCTGTGAATGATGTACTAGAAGGATCTGAAGATTTATTTGAAGATGATATTGATAGAGTGAGTAAAAAAACTTGTAGGTGAAAGATTCGAAGAAGGTCAAGAAGTTACTGAGGATGTAGAAAACTTTAGAAAAAGGTTTATACGAAGGTAAAAAAATTGGATGAATCTCAAGAGAAGACAGCACTTGATGAGTTAATAGAATCAGCGAATGTAGATGTTTCACCGAAGAAAGAAGAAACTTTACCTGAAATCGAAGAGTTGAATGAAAATCTAGAAGATTTAAGAAAAGATAAGCAAGAAGAAGTTTATGTTGATTTAGTGCAAGAAGCTGCTAAAATAGAAGACATCGAAATCGAGGATTACGAAGAGATTAAAGAAGTCAAAAAAGATATATTATCAGGCTATAGCGACTATCATTTAGACGAAGATGAAATCGAAGAATTAGAAGAGAAAAATTATTTGGATGAAACAACAGATTCTGTAGATATAGATAGTTTATTAAGAGAAGTTTCACCTAATAATAAGGTTATCAAAGCTTCTAATGATGTTGATAAATTTACTGATGAGAAAGTTGTTCCAAAAGAAGTAGCCCAAATGAGAGTAGAAGGAAATGAGACTCCTAAGAAAGATTTCAAAGAAGAAGTAGAACGTGGAATAGAATATACAGAAAAAAACTATACACTAATGATGTTTCTGAATACTTTGATAAAGGTCAAGGTTCTAAATTAGGTGAATACAAAACTGTTGATTATGGGTATAGACCTGTAAGTAAAGAAAAAATTGAAAACAATCAAAAAATACTTGATGCTATTTTTGAAAAATATTCTTCAACAGGATTGTCTACAGCTACAAGATCAGCAACGGGACAAATGATGAACTCGAATACAATAACACCAAAACCTCGTAGTGTAGGTAAGTTCAAACCTTCACCTGTTTATTCTTCTGTATATGGTTCAGCACCTAGAAATGTTGCTTCTGATACAAATAAGCAAGTAGGGATTTCAACAACAGGACTTTCAATTAATACCCCTGAGAAAAAGTCTGAAACGCAGATAAAAAAATCAGAACCTAAAGTAGAAGAAAAAAAGGTTTTAAGTTCTAAAAAAGATGCTAGTATAGAAAAAGATAATGCAAATATCTATAAAGAAATAGCAGCTCAAGAGGAAACAGTTTGGAATATAGGAACAGCAAAAAGAGTTCCAAAAAACAAAGTGAAAAACAAGAAAAACTAGTTAGACATACGTCAAACAGGGAGTGACTCAAAATCACAATTTTTGAGTCACTCCCTTAGTTATTAATCAATTACATATTGACCAGGGCTTATTGTATTAACGATAGTTTCAAATAATATAATACCGACTACATTTAGCATAAGACGAGAGCGAATTTTCTTCCTATTTTTCGGAGCATCATAGACTTTTATTAAATGGTCACTCATTTTAGCTAGAGGGCTGTTTGCAAGACTTGTAATAGACAGAATTGTAGTACCGTTTTGCTTTGCTTCTAAAATGCAATCATTAATAACAGCGGTATTACCACTAAGAGAAAACACTAAAATTACATCATCTTTTGTACAGATGTCAGGAATTCTTTTAATAGAATAGTGCTCAAAATAATCGTTTGCCCATAAGTTGATAAGTTTAAGCTTCCTATTAAAATCACTCATAACCATATAACTAGAACCACTACCTAGACAAAAAATACGTCGTGCATTGATTATCTTATCAGCAAAAATATCAAAGTCATCTTGGTTAAGAATTGATATTGTTCTAGAAAATTCAACACTTAGCTGTTCTTTCAGAGTGATAAAAGTAGATGAAGTAGAGTGATTACTATTTTTAGCCAATTCTTTACTTATTTTCAGATCGTATTTTAGATCGATAAAAGTTTTGTAACCTAGTTTTTTGCAAGCGCGAATTACGGTAGAAGAAGAAACGAGAACAGCCTGCTTAATTTCTTTTAAAGTGGTATGTTCAATATTTTCCTGTTTCATAAGATAATCGATGGCTTGTTGTTCAGAGATAGACAGTTTATCATAATTGTCTTTTAGATTGTCAAAAAAACATAATTTGCCTCCAAGAGTAAAAATTTATTAATGAATTTCCTTTTTCTTTACTCAGTATTATGTATCATAACATAAAAAAATCTAGAAAATAAAAAGCTATTTTTATCAATGATTTACATAGTCTAGTAAAATTTTACTAAAATAGTAATAAATTACAAATGAAGGAACTTTTTAGACAAAAATAGGAAAAAAATCGTTTTCAAATCTGTTATAATATGGATATACAAAAATTATAAAAGGAGAAAAGGTAATGGCAAAGAAAAAAAATAAATTTGTCTCTGCTTTCGAGCAATTCGGACGTTCGTTCTTATTACCAGTATCTGTACTACCTGGTGCAGGTATTATCAAAGGGATCGGGACAGCCTTCAGTAATTCAAACACTCTAAAAAAATGTTCCCAGTTTTAAAAAATGACATTATTCAATTTATTATGAAATTCCTAATTGTATTAGGAGACACAGCATTCAACAACTTACCAATTATTTTCGCGGTTGGGGTAGCTGTAGGGTTAGCAAAACGTGAAAAAGGTTCTGCTGCTCTTTCAGGTTTATTAGGATTTATCGTATTACACTACGTACTTAACTTCTTATTAGTACAAAGTCACAAGTTAGTAGATACTAGTAAATTATCAAGTAATGAAGCAAAATTAGCATTATCAAATGCCATGCAGACAAAAGTACTTGGTATTCAAACAATGGACCTTAGTGTATTCGGGGGTATTATCGTAGGTATAGTTGTATACTTCGTTCATAAGTGGGCTGTTAAAGTTCAATTACCAACAGTAATCGGATTCTTCAGTGGACCACGTTTTGTACCGATTGCAACTATCGTAATTATGTCAGCTGTAGCTACTGGATTATTCTTCGTATGGCCTCCAGTACAAAAAGGTATCAGTGTGTTATCAGTATTTATTCTTAAGTCTGGACCTATTGGAACGTTCCTTTATGGTTTAGTAGAGAGAGCATTATTACCATTCGGTCTTCACCACGGTTTAAACTGGCCAGTTCGTACAACTGAATTAGGTGGAGCTTGGGAAATTGGTGACCACCGTGTAGTTGGTACAATCAACGCTTACTTAGCTTCATTAGCTGATCCAAACGTACAACACGTAGATCCAAGTATTACAAGATTCAACGGTGGTAAATTCGTTTACTTCATGTTCGGTCTTTCTGGTGCAGCTTATGCAATGTACAAAACAGCTGATGAGAAAAAACGTAAAGTTGTAGGTTCATTATTATTTGCAGCTGCAGGTACTTCATTCTTAACAGGTATCACAGAACCAATCGAATTCACATTCTTATTCGTAGCACCAATCCTTTATGTAGTACACGCATTCCTAGCTGGTTCAGCATTATTTGTAATGCACATGTTAGGAGCTGGGGTAGCAACTCCAACTGGACACGGATTTATTAACTGGGTAATTTACGGAGTACTTCAAGGGCCTAAAACAGCTTGGTGGCTAGTACCAATCGTTGGTGTAGTTTACTTCTTTATCTACTACATCGTATTTAGATTTATGATTGTTAAATTCGATCTTAAAACGCCTGGTCGTGAAGACGGAGATGATGTTAAATTATCTAATAAAAACGAAGCTCGTGCTAAACTTGGTGTAGAAATTGCTACAATTGGAAGAGAAGAAGCACCAAAATCAGTAGACGTAGCTGCTGGTGATGATGAAGTAATGGAAACAGTACAAAAAACACCAGAAGGAATTAGAAAACAAGCTACAGAGTTAATTAAAGCACATGGTGGTCCAGATAACATCGAAGCGGTAGATGCTTGTATTACTCGTTTAAGAATCAATGTAAAAGATAAAAGTGTAGTTGATCAAGAACGTATTACAACAAAACTTGGAGCTATGGGATTTGCGGAAAGTGATATGCAAATGCAATCAATCTACGGTTCTCATGCCAATGTATTAAAAATGGAAATCCAAGAAATGCTTGGTATGGAGGAATAATTTCATGAAGAATTTGTTTGTTACAGACTTAGACGGGACATATGTTAAAAATTCAGTGTTCGTCGAACAAGAAGATTTAAAAGCGTATCATGATGCGAAAAAATACGGGGATTTCTCAGTTGCAACTGGGCGTTCTGTTGAAGAAATCAAATATATTGTAGAAGGCAATGATATGGATGTTACACACATGATAGGGTTTAACGGAGCGGTCGTAACAAGGCAAGATGAAGTTCTTTTTGAAAAATATATTCCTACTAAAGACTTAACTGAAATATTTGAATATCTAAAGGAGAGCAAATTAGTATTTGATGCTTTAGATGGAAAAACAACGTATCGGTAATTTTGATCATGAGAAAAAAAGATAGATTGTGGAATATGGAATTAATTTGTGTTGAAAAATCCTTTTTGAAATACTAAAAGGAAAAAAACAATCTATAAAAATTAATGTAAGACCAACAAAAAGAACAATTAGATTATCATTACGGTATAATGAAAGATAAATTTCCAGAAGTAGAGATTTATAAATCAGGTTCAACACGTATGGAGATCACAGCAAAAAAATATTTCTAAAGCAAGTGGTATAGAAACTATTAAGTCAGGATATGATAGGGTAATAGCTTTAGGAGATTCAGGAAATGACGTGGATATGTTTAAAGTAGCAGATATTTCATACTGTATGAATCGAGCGCCACAAGAAGTAAAAAAATCAAGCTACACATGTAGTAGAAGATTTTTGCAGCGGCGATAAAAACATTTTTGTAGAAAACTATGAATAGTAAAACAAAGAACCAGCTGAGATGCTGGTTCTTTTTTTATGTATTTAGTATTTCTCTAGTATTTCACCTCTTACCGCTGAGATAAGATAAAGTGAACCTGTAATTAGAAGAATTTCATCGTTTTGTAAATTTGGAATAATATTGTTTAAAAGCAACTTTATAATTCTCATATTTAGTGACATGAGTATCACCAAAAACTTTGAACTAGATTATCAAGGTTTGATTCTTTAATTTCAATTGAACTTCTGTAGCTGAAAAATTCAGCAGAGATAGTTTTTTAATTTTTTTCAATCATATCTTTATAGTCTTTATCTTCAAGAATACCAAGTAGCATCTTCAATTTAGGGAATTTTTTTGTTTATCTAAGTAAGCTACTAAACTATTTATTCCATCATTGTTGTGGGCACCGTCTAGAAGAATATTTTCACGAATCCATTCTAAACGACCTACCCAGACTGATTTACTTAGAGCTTCTTTTATAACGACATCTTCTATATCGATAATATCACGTTTTTTTAGATTAGATAATGCTTCTAAAGCTAAAGATGCATTAAAAGTTTGGTGAGCACCGACCATTTTAGTAGTATAATCTACACCTTTATATGAAAACTTGTTACCTCTAGCTTCGACTTTCTTTACAACAATATCTTCTTTGTTTAGTATGCTTAAGTTAGCATTTTTTTCCTGACAGATGTCTTTTATCACATTTACAACACCTTCGCCAGCAGGATATATTAAGACATTATCATTTTTCTTGGATAATTCCACCTTTTTTTCATAGGCGATTTTTTTCAAGAGTATCGCCAAGAATCGCAGTGTGATCTAGACCGATTTTTTTGCAATTATAGATAATACTTTTTCTTTAAAAAAATATTTGTTCCGTCATATCTTCCACCAAGACCAACTTCCATAATTACGAAGTCTGTTTTTTGATCTCTAAAGTATAATAAAGCTACACCAGTGATGATTTCGAAGAATGACAGTTTATCACTAGGATCGGGATTATTTTTTTGTTGTAAGTTTCTTGAACTAGTTTGAATAAACGATAAGCTTCTTTATACGAAATAAAAATCATCATTAATACGAATTCTATCGTTAAAACTCAGCATACCAGGACTTGTGTATAATCCAACTCTATACTTAGTTTTTTTAAGACATCTTTTAAATAAGAACAAGTAGAACCTTTACCATTAGTACCAGCAACATGAATTACTTTAAGATCTTTTTTTCAGGATGGTCGAAAAGTTCAAGAATATGTTCCATTCTGTGAAGACCAAGTTTCATTCCAGTACGTTCTATTTTTATACGATGAAGTAATAAGAAGTTCTTCGCAAGTACATTCAATTGCATAGTTCACAATTTTATCTTCATCTAAATTCAGAAGTTTTTTTCAGCAAGTTGCTCTAAACTTAACTGATTGAAAAGTTCTAATATGTTATTTTTATCTTCTAAATTATTTTCTTTTTAAATATTTCTCAAATTTTATTTTTACAATTCAAATTCATAAATAAACACCAACATTTCTAATAATATACACTTAATTTTTATAATGTTAAAGGTGAATTGTAAAGGATATAATTTTGATGAAGGGATTTAAGTTAAAAGCTAAAAAAATCATGATTTCTTAAGAAACAATATTTTTGTCGAGTTCCCCTGCACAGTTTATTAGATATCTAGAAGTTTTTTTATAAAGCGAATTTAGATATCAATAAACCACTATGTCTATGAGTTTTTCATATGAACTTTGTTAAATTTTTAGGACTTTTGGGTCAGCCCCGGTTATATTGATTAGTAGATCTGAAATTAACTATGAAAAATAATAACTTTAGTTTCATTTTAATTATAGTTTTAAGTTTACATAAGGTTTGGGTTATATAATATAAACAGACCAAAACTTAATAATATTTTTTTCATAATATATGGGACTGATTATTTTATTAGTCCCTTTCTCCATTTCTAGAGCGATTTTTGAGTTTTTGAATAACTAGATAATAGATATTTTTTTAACATTAGTTGAAAGTCTATTTAAAAAAATAAAAGTTTTTTTGAAACTTTTTTTAACTTTTAGTTTTATTTTAACTATAGTTTTAAGTTTACATAAGGTTTGAGTTATATAATATAAACATACCAAAAACTTAATAATATTTTTTCATAATACATGGGACTGATTATTTTATCAGTCCCTTTCTCCATTTCTGGGTAATTTTTGATTTTTGAGTTTAAGCTATTTAGATAATAGATATTTTTTTCATTGGTTAGTCGTAATTCTATCAAATCTACAGGATGCAGATAGAATATACGAATAACACATGTTGCAGAAACTAGAATTTTTTTAGAACGAAAGGACGAGAAAATTCTTAGTTTCGAATCAGTGTAATATACGGCTCATTGAAAGGTCGACCTTTCTCCATTTTTTTGGAGATTTGACAAGTAATAATTTTTTATAATATTATTAGGGTGTATCAAGAGCCTTACTAGTTAAGGAGAGATACTTGAAGAAGAGAAAGCCTTATTAGTTAAGGTTAAATAAAAGGTATATCTATTTGATATGTCTAATTTATTTAGATAGAATGAATTAGAATTACTATTACTATTTTTAAAAAAACTTTGTGAATGTTCATACTGCTAAGGAATTAGTAAAAGAAAAAAATCTAAATTTTTTTAGAAATTAAGCTAGAACAATTCTATAAAGAATGCAATAGTGTGTAAATATTTAGTATAGGTGATATTTGCGAAGGTGTAGATATGGATATTAGATTTGAAAAAGGTATAAGCAAAAAAACAATTCTCTAGTGATCTGTGAATGGTCGAATGAGAAAGGTGAAGAATTTCAAAAAGCAATGGATGGGATTAAAGGTTTCTTATCCTTTAAATTTAAATAAGATACAGAATTTAGAGAATATATTTTCTATTTTTTTCATGAAGAAGAATTTCTTGGGATAATACAAATTATAAAAAAATCGAGGGAGATAATGTGCATTTAGGGAGATTTATTTTAAATCCACAAAAAAAGTAGGACAAGGGCTTGGGAAGAATGCATTAGGGGTATTTGTTCAGCAGATTTTTTTGAAGATGAAAATATTGATAGTATAACTCTAACCGTATTTGATTCTAATACAATCGCTAAGAAGCTGTATGAGAAATTAGGTTTTAAAAATTGATAAAGTGATAGAATGTCCAAATTTAAAGTATATTATGAAAAAGAACTAGATAATTATTATTTTTCAAAAACTTTTTCAACTTTAATTTTATTTTTAATTATAGTATAAAGTTCATATAAGGTAAATGAGATAATATAAACATACCAAAAACTTAATAATATTTTTTTCATCGGTTAGTCGTAATTCTATCAAGTCCAAAGGATGCAGATAGAATGTACGAATAACACATGCTACAGAAACTAGAATTTTTTTAGGACGAAAGGACGAGAAAAATTCTTAGTTTCGAATCAGTATAATATTATGGTTCATCGAAAGATGGACCTTTCTCCATTTTCAGAATAGTTTTTCAGGTTAATTCTTGAAATTTTAAATCAAAGTGCTATAATATTATTTATGAAAAAAACATCAGTAAATTTATTAGAAGGTCCGATTTTACGGGCGATGATTACTTTTGCAATACCGATTATGATAGCAAATATTTTTCAGCAACTCTATAATACGGTGGATATTATGATTGTTGGTAGATTCCTTGGAGAAGAATCCCTTGCTGCTGTTGGAGCTACTGTTGCGATATTTGAGCTTCTAGTTGGTTTTGCATTAGGTACAGGAAATGGTATGGGTATAGTTATTGCCCGTTATTATGGTGCAGGAAACTATGAAAAGTTAAAGAGTGCTGTAGCAGCTATGTTTGTTATAGGTGGGGTGTTGAGTATTATAATTGCCGTATTAGGTAATTTCACCTTATATCCCTTGCTGGAATTACTTGGAACACCTAGTAATGTTATTGCTCAGTCTTATGAGTATATTTATCTTATAGTAGTATTTGTAGGTGTTACTCTTGCGTATAATTTATGTGCGGGACTACTTCGGGCAGTTGGAGATAGTAAGGCTGCATTATATTTTTTTAATTTTTTTGCAGCAATTATTAACACTGTATTAGATATATATTTCATTGCATATTTACACATGGGTGTGCGCTCGGCAGGGGTAGCAACTATTATTTCACAAGGTATTTCTGCAGTATTATGTTTTATTTATATTCGTAGAAAAACTCCGTTTTTAATCCCATCTAAAAAACATTTTACGTGGAATAAAAAACTTTATGTTGATCTATTGGGGCAGGGTATTTCTATGGGGCTTATGTTTTCTGTTGTTTCAATTGGAACTGTAATTTTACAAACATCGATTAATGCCTTAGGTTCAACGATTATCAGTGCTCAGACGAGTGCTAGAAGAATAATGATGCTTTCACTTCTTCCAATAATAGCTATGAACGCGACTGTCACAACTTTTACATCGCAGAATTTTGGTGCGAGACAATATAGACGTATTGTTGAAGGGCTTCGACAAGCGACGATTATTGCGATTACTTGGTCAATTTTTATTAGTATTGTATTATTTTTTGCTAGTCCATATCTAAATGAACTTATTACAGGAAGCAATGATGAGGAATTAATTTATCAAGCTTCATTATATCTAAAAATTAGTTCTGCTTTTTATCCTGCATTAAGTATACTAGTAATACTAAGACATGCCTTGCAAGGTTTAGGTCAAAAAGATGATGCCACTTCTTTCTAGTATTATCGAAATGCTTTGGGAAAATATTCTTTGTGATATTTATAATACCAAGTACAGGATACCTAGGTGTAATACTTGTAGAACCTATTCTATGGTGTATAATGGCTATTCAGTTATATTATGCATTTAGAAAAAGAACCAGTTATTCGTTCGTTGAAGAAAAATCTCAGATTAAGAAGACTTAGAGAGTTAAACAATAAATAAAAATTAAAGATTGTTTAACTGGAAGTACTATATAAACTAAAAAGAGTAATAGCGACTCTAAAAATTTTTGATTTCAAGAGAAATCTTAGTTTTTGGAGTCGCTATTTATTGTTATTGATTTATATTCATTGTTTTTAAAAAAATTTATCTGCATCTTGTTCGCTATGAGAAAATCTGATTATTATAATTCTTTTATTTACAGAATCTACTGAATAATATAGAATATATTGCATTATCAGAGCTTTTTCTTATAGCTATGTTGTTAATATATTTATTTTGAATTAGTTTATAGCTACAAGGGAATAGACATATATTCTCCATAGTTAGTCGAAGTTCTTCTAAAAAGTTTCTTACAGCTGTATCGCTTACTAGATTATGTTCAAGGTAAGATAAGATATTATCAAGGTCTTTTTCTGCATGCGAAGTAAATTGATATTTATACTCCATATTTTTTTCTAAATTCAAAAAGAACTTTTTTCTCCATCAATAAGATTATTATTTTTTTATATCTTCAATACCTTCTAATAATAATTTAGCTTCTGATAATTCTTTATCAGCTGTTAATTTTTAAATCAAATGGAATACCATTTGCTCTGATAGTAGCACGTAAAAAAATAAGTTAACGGCTGTTGTCATACTTAATCCCAATTCCGAATATATTTTATCGGCATTTTCTTTTACAATTTTATCTGTACGTATATTTAAATTTGTTGTTGGCATATTATCACCTCTTTTCTTGATTATAACATTTCTTCGTTTATTGTCAATACAAACACCGAAAAAAATGAGAAGTTAAATTGAGAATAATTTTAAGTAATCTAATATATGTAAATGTAAATCTTAATATATCAAAAAAATCAAAGGGAGTAGCTTTTTTTCGTAGAAATCGATTTTTTTGTCGAGTCATCCTCACACAGTTTATTAGATATCTAAAAAAACTTTCATAAAGTGAATTTAGATATTAATAAACCACTGCGTCTATGAGTTATCATATACATTTTTTTAAAAAAATTTAGAACTTTTTGGCTCATCTCCTTTTTTTCTGTAAATTTTAGAAGTTAAATATTTTTTTCTTAAATAATACTTTTTATCTTTTTATGTAAATAATGTTGATGATAAAATGGTCAAAAGAAGTGATTAAACTAACATAAATTTCAAAAAAATTATCACTAAAAATTTTTATAGGAGAAGATATAATTATGAAGCAAAAAAACAAAGATTTTTCTTTGAGAAAAAAATAAAATCGGAACAGCCTCGGTATTATTAGGTTTAACGATAGTAGGAGCTAGTTACACTGGAACACAAGTTCAAGCTGCGGATGTCCCTGTGGAAACAAGTGTTAAACAAGATAAAAACATACACTGTTTCTGATGAACAAGTATTAGAAGCAAAGAAAAATGTTGATAACAAAAAAATCGAAATTGATAATAAAACTAAAAGAAGTAGACGTTAATAAAAATGAAATTGCAACTACTCAGAATGAAAAAAATGAATTAGAAAAGAAAGTTGATTCTTTAGTAAAAAGATATTGACGAAGGTAAAAAGATAACACCAGATGTAATTGAAGGTGTGAAAAATGATATAAAAAAAGCTGAAACAGATAAAGCTACTAAAGAGCAAGAATTTGACCAAGCTCAAAGAGATAAAGCGGCTAAACTAAGTGCTAAAAAAATGCTGCAGGTGAAAAAAAGTTAAAGACGCTCAAAAAAAGCAGCAGATGAAGCAGATAAAGATGTAGATCTTAAGAAAAAAGCATTTGACCCTGCACAAAAAGATATAGCGAAAAATAAATTAACAGAAGCTGAGAAAATCGTAAATGAAAAACAAAAACAAAAAGATAACGCTCAAAAAGAACTAGACGATGCTAAAGAACACGACAAAGATTTATCAAATCGTAGAAATGACGCAAACTCTGATTTAAACAGCAAAAAACAAAATAGAGACGAAAAACAACGTCTTTTAGACGAAGCTAAACGCAAACAAAAAGAAGCTGACGACGCGCTTAAAAAAGCATTTCCATACCCAACAAAATTCTTAGCAACACAAGAATGGTTAGATGCATTTAACAAATTCAAAAAGTATTCATAATGAAGAGTTTGATTTAGATGCTTGGAAAGCTAAAAACCCACGCAATATGTATAATGCACGAGAAGAATACTATAACCAACTGGACAAAGCTATGGATGAGTTTTATACGGACAAAAATAGCCGAGAACTTGAAATGATCAAAAAATTACAAGTTATTGAAGACAGTCAACCGTCGCCAAATAAATTAAAATACGGTAACAAAACTGATGATAAAATCACGTATGAAATCAACAACTTACCACAAGATGTACTTCTTGAGTTATCTCAATACTTTGCGCATTTAGTAAATGACGCACGTTCTCAATTAGGTATTTCAGATAAAATCAAAGTTCACTTAGATGCTATTGAATTCGCTAAAGAAGTCGCTAAATCAGTTGTAGACAACAATGCAACAGTTGACGGACACTTCGGGCGTGGTATCAACGATGCTGCTCGTAAACGTGGACTAGCTACATCAGCTGATCCAGGCGTTGATACAACAAACCAATATTATGAAAATTTAATGGCTTCGAAAAGATCTGACAACACAGTAACACGCTCTGAACTATTCACTTACTTATACAAATACTTCGATGTTTTTATGCACGAAGGGCAATTGACTGGGCATTATAACCACGCCTTATCACTTATTAGCTCTAAGAACGTTGGGGTTTCATTCTCACACCTACAAGATGGAACATTTAAACTACACGCAATCTCAATCAACCCGGGATTTGTTAAAAATGATACGAATAATGTAGAATACGAAAAACGTTATGGTGTAGCTACATTACTTGATAATGTTGACTATCCAGACAGAGACGTATTACAAAAAGCATACGACGATGCAATAAAAAAACGTTGAAAAAGCTACACAAGAATTAGATAAAAGCTACTAAAGACGTTACTGATGCTCAAAAATAAAGTTGATGAGTTAAGTAAAAATTAAAGAAAAAAACACAAGACGCACAAAAATAAATTTAATAAAGCTGCAAAAGATTTACAAGATGTAGAAAAAGAAAAGCAAAAAGCTGAAGAAAATTTAAGAAATGTAACAGCAGATCAAGCTTCTAAACAAAAAAAGCACTAAATGATGCTTTAAATGTTCAAAAACAAAAAAACATGATGAATTAAACAAAGCTAAAGCTGATGCAAATAAAGCACAAAAAGAATATGATGATGCTCTAAAAGCTTCTAAAGATAAACACGAAGATCTGAATAAAATTATAGATAAAATCCAATCTTTAAATAAAAAAAGAAAAAAAGATATGGAAGATAAAGTAGCTAAACTTGCAGAAAATGAAAAAGAACTAGGTAAAGTAAAAAGCTCTACTTCAAGATATAGTGAATAAGCTAACAAATCTTTTACAAACTCAAACAAAATTAAACGATCAATTACAAAAAAATTAATATCTGAATTAAAAGATTTAGAAAAAAAGAATATAATCGTTTATTAGAAATCTATACAAATGAACGTAAACAAGAGCCACCTATGGATCCAAAACCTATTATAAATATTAAAGAAGAAGTAAAAAGAAGAAGATGTTAATTATAAAACTATTGAACAAAAACGATCCAACATTAGAAGAAGGAAAACGTATCGTTAAAGTAAAAGGTAAAAAAGGTCGTAAATCAATTAAAACAATAACACTATCAGAAAATGGAAAAGTATTAGATGTAGTAACTCAAGAAACGATACTTGAAGAAGTAGTAGATGAAATCGTCTTAGTTGGAACTAAGAAAACCAGATGATAACTCAGGTGGTAATTCAGGAAAAAATCCGGGAGGAAATCTAGGAGATAAACCGGGAGATAAACCAGGAGATAATCCTGGCGACAACCCAGGGAAAAATCCAGGAGACAATCCAGGAAAAAATCCGGGAGGAAACCCAGGTGATAAACCCGGAGAAAAATCCAGGTTCATCAAATTACCAACCTAACTTACAACGTCCAAGCGTTAATCCAAATGGATTAAATACTTTTACCTAATACAGGACAAAAGTCAAACTGGAATGGCAACTGTAGCAGGATTAGTAGCATTAGCAGTAGCTGCGAGACTACGTCAAAGAAAAGAAAAAAATAATTAAATAGTTTATTAACTAGTAATAACCTCATTTCTCAAAATAGAGAGATGAGGTTATTTTTTTGAACTATATAAGAATGTCTATAATTGTATGTTGATGTATAAGATAATTTTATAACTTCTTTTTTTACTGCAAACCCCATAATCACGTGATATAATAGTAAGGTATGCAAAAATAAAAACGATAAGGTGATAGAATGAATAAATTAAAACAATTATTAAATGAAAAATATTTAATTATGGGGATATTGAACTTTACTCCAGATTCTTTTTTTCGGATGGAGGCGATTTTTACGATGTGGAAGCTGCGATAGAAGGTGTTCGTAAGATGGTAGCTGAAGGTGCGGATATTATTGATATCGGTGCGGAATCAACTCGTCCAGGTTCGACTGTAGTTAGTGAGGAAGACGAACTTGCTAGATTACAAAGCGTATTTCCAACTTTAAGAAAAACATTCCCTGATGTGTGCTTTAGTGTCGACACGTATAAGCCTAATGTTGCTGAATACATGATTGAGGCAGGGGTAGATGTACTAAATGATGTAAATGGTGCTAAAGGAAGTAATATGGCAGAAGTAGCTGCTAAACGTGATATTCCTATCTTTATTATGCATAATGGTGGAGTAGAAGAAGGGAAAGAGATTGAGCAAGTTGTACGTGAACTAGGTGAGAGTGTTGATATTTGCTTAAATGCAGGTGTTAAGAAAGAAAATATAATCGTTGATCCTGGAATGGGATTTGGTAAAACTGCAGAAGCTAATTTAGAAATCACACGAAAATTAGAGTTACTTAATTCGCTAGGCTGTGAAATCTTATATGCGGTGAGTAGAAAGAGAACTACAGATTATGTACTAGGTGGTAATAGTAATCCGAAAGATAGAGATATAGTAAGTGCGACTTTATCATTAGAAGCGGTGAAACGAGGAGCTAGAATGGTACGTGTTCATAATGTAAAAGTTATGAAAGAAGCCCTAATAACTTATGAAATAATTAATGGCTAATCTAACATAAGGAGGTTAAAATGAAGAATACATTTGTTTATAATAATCATTTAGAAGCGAAGAAAGTTCTTAGTACGCTTGAGAGTGAATTAGAAATGTGCGATGAATTTATTTTTAGCGTGGCATTTATTTCAGAAAGTGGTTTAACTAGTTTACTTCAGACTTTGAAAAAAATTTAGAAGAAAAAAATATCCGTGGAAAGATTTTAACGACGAATTATTTATATTTTAATACTCCCAAAGTGTTAGAGAAATTGTCTAATTTTAAAAAAATATCTCTAAAGGTTTATGATTGTGTAGAAAATAAACATGGCTTTCATACTAAAGGTTATTTATTTAGACGCGGTGATTCATGGAAAGTGCTGATGGGAAGTTCAAACTTAACGAGTGCTGCACTGACTATAAATAAAGAATGGAATACTTTTTGTTGAGGATGATAGGGCTCTAACGGATAATATTTTATATGAGTTTAATAGCTTATGGATGAAATCTAAGCCTTATTTTGAAATAAAAAGGTAAGTATGTTGAAGAATTCGCTACTAATAATATTGAAACTATTACTAAGAAAAATTATTTCGAGGAAATTAAACCGAATAAGATGCAAAGGAGTTTTATAGAAAACTTCGAAAAACTTCGTAATCAAGATAATAAGGGGCTTCTTATTTCCGCGACAGGAACTGGTAAGACATTTGCGGCTGCTTTTGCGATGAAGAGTATAGGTGCTAAGAGATTGTTGTTTATAGTCCATAGAGAACAGATTGCTCGTCAGGCGTTGGAGACATTTAAGACTATTTTTTTGGAACTAGTCGTAGCTATGGTTTACTTACAGGTAAAGAGAAAAATATAGAAGCGGATTTTATTTTTTCTACTGTTCAAACTATGTCTAAAGAAGATGTTTTTAAGAGTTTTAACGAGACTCATTTTGATGAAATTATAATAGATGAGGTACATAGGGCAGGAGCTGACAGTTATCTTAGATTGATGAATTATTTCAAATCGACATTTTATCTAGGGATGACGGCAAGCCCTGATAGAACAGATAGTTTTAATATTTATGAATTATTTAACAATAATATCGTTTATGAAGTTCGCTTAAAAGAAGCGATGGAAAATTCATTATTATGTCCGTTTCATTACTTCGGGATTAGTGATCTAGAAGTTGATGGTAAGGTTATTGACGAACTTAGTGATTTTTCAAATTTAGTGTCTAGTGAACGTGTAGAGCATATTATAAGTAAGATTGATTATTATGGTTATTCAGGAAATAGGGTAAAGGGTCTAGTTTTCTGTTCGTCAAAACAAGAAGCTAAGGTGCTTAGTGAAGAGTTTAATGCACGTGGTTACAATACTACTAGCTTAACAGGTGAAGATAGTCAGGAGCGACGTGAACAGGAGATTGCTAAGTTAGTTGCGAATGATGGCGATATGCTAGATTATATATTTACTGTAGATATTTTCAATGAAGGTGTAGATATACCAGAGGTTAATCAGGTAATTATGTTAAGACCTACGCAAAGTTCTATTATCTTTATTCAACAGCTAGGTCGAGGCTTGCGAAAAATCTGCGAATAAAGATTTTTGTGGTAATAATAGATTTTATAGCCAATTATAAAAAAATAACTTTTTAATCCCTGTGGCTCTATCTGGAGACAATAGTTATGATAAAGATACTGTAAGGAAATTTTTATCTCAAGGGACTAGGTATATTCCGGGGATGTCGACTATTCATTTTGATGAAATCTCTAAACAAAGAATTTATAGCGCGATAGACAATGTGAAGTTAAATACGTGGATATTCGTTACTGATGAATATAATAAACTAAAAAAATAAACTAGGAAGAATACCTACGTATTCAGACTTTTGAGAACTATGATGCCATAGATGTTAGAAAGATTTTTTTGAAGTAGCTGGAAATTATTATTCATTTTTATCTAAGAAGGAAAAAAACAGTTTGAATATAGTGGAAGACTGACAAAGACTGCAGAGAATATGTTGAATTTTGTCTCTACTAATTTAATCTTGAGTAAAAAGATAGAAGAACTTATAATTTTACGTTTGTTATTAGATGATAAGAAGCATAATATTCTTACAGCTTTTTGAAGAAAATTATGTTGAAAGATTATAATAAATTTATCGCAGATTATGAGTTGGATGTTAGTAGAAAGATACTTACTAATAATTTTTGTAACTAGTAGCGTTACTAAGAAGAAGTTTCAAGATTGTATATTTTTTTAGATGAGAATGCATCAGAGATAAAAAGCGTCTAAAGGAATTTCAAGAACAGCTACAATCAGAGATTTTTTTAGGGAATTATTACTAGATTTGGTAGACTATGGGATTTACAGATTTAATAAATATTACAAAGATAATTTATACAAAGATACTAATTTTTATATTGTATGAAAAAAATATAGTTTCGAAGATATTTGTAAATTATTCTCGTGGGGGATAAACTACGTACCACTAGCTATAGGTGGTTATAAATACGATGAAAGAACAAAGACTTTACCAGTGTTTATTAATTACGACATTGATGAAAATTCATTTAACCGTGATTATACACATGGATTTTTTTACCGGATAATGGTTTTACTTCGATGTCGAAGCCTAGAAGGAATTTAGAATCAAAAGAGTGTGACTATTTCTATAATGATGAAACGAAAAATTTATCTATTTATGAGAAAAAAATAAAGATGATAAAGATGGAGCGCGAATATTTTATTTCCTAGGTGAGATGAAGACGACAGGAGAGCCTAAATTAGTAGCTAGAGAAAGAAGCAGAGATACTGTAATTCAATTTTTTTCTATAAAATACAGACTTCAATTCGAGAAGATATGTACGAATATTTTACGAGGATAGGATATAAAATAGAGAGTAACTAAAATGAATTTGAGTTCATGGGAATTAGAATTTCATTTAGTTGCTCTTTTTAGTTTTTATTGTGGAAAAATGTATTGGGGATATTTTGGTTATTGAAAACTTTACAGTTTGATTGTAAAATATAAAAATAATATAGGAGGTGGTATTCGATGAATATTTTCTTGAAAAAAATAAACTCTATAGGCTATTCACTATTTCATTGGCTTTTTGGAAATGCTGGTAGAACGCTATTTGACATTGCGTTTATTATTTATGCAACGAGTTTACCGAATCCAGAATTAGCGGTGAGTATAGTTTCAATAGCTACAACATTACCTTATATTATCTCATTCATCTTAGGATATTTTTGCAGATCAGACAAAAGATAAGTATGATAGAATACTATCTACGAGATTTTATCAGTTTTTATTATTTTCGTTATTTGCCTTAGTGTGTATTTACGGTGTACAATGGTGGATTTTTATTGTATTAGTATTTGTAAATATAGTTGCGGATATTCTAGGTGGTTATAATAGCTATTTATCAATGTCGATAAACACTAGATTGGTACGTAAAGAACAACTTAGTGAAGCACTGGCATTTATCAGTTCTATAAATAATACAATCTCACTTGGTGGAAAGGCTGTTGGAGTATTCGTTTTAGGGCTCTTAAGTTATAACTATTCATATTTTTGGAATGCTGAATGCAGCGTTATTCTTGATAGCATTTTTTTAATACTGGCAAAAATATAAAAAAATGAGATGAAAGATGAGATTGGTAGTTTTAAAGTTGAGAATAAAGAGAAGGTAAGTACTAAAAAGATTTTTTTAAAGGATACTATTGAAAAACTTTTAAAATACTTCGTGAAATAAAGAAAATATATAACTTCATTTTACTATTTCTAGGCATGAATTTTTTTATTCATCTGCGATGTTCGCCTTACTTTTTAGTAATTTTTAGTAAAAAAATGATAGCTTATTATTTGGGAATGTAGCATACACTATCACTTTATTAGAAATTGTGGAGGTACTTAGTACAATTGCCGGAGGAGTTTACCAAATTAGTTTTTTTATAAAAAAATATGAGTTTGAGAAATAATGCTATATTAGAAATAATTTTATTCATTATGTATGTAGGGAATCTATTGATACTTCAAAAATAAATTTATACTTGTTATTTTAACTGTAATGATAGGTTACTTCGCAGGAATATCGAATCCAAAATTAGATGCGCTGATTTTTACAATCAGTTCCTGAGGAAAAACAAACGTCAATATATAGTATTTTTTTAGTACTATTATTACTATTTCTGTTCCAATAGGAACAACAGTAATATTATTTTTTTCGCCAACGCTATTAGTGCATCATTTGCATTATATAGTTTGTTAATATTATTAATAGTTGTTTTGATGTATTCGTTTAAAGTTAGACAATAATAAATAAAACAAGCCCCTTAGATTTTTTCTAAGGGGCTGTCTCTATTCATTACTTCTAGGATGAAAGGAAGTATGAGTCTAATGTTTAGTTATTTGAATGAATAGCTTATTGATTTTCTACGAATTTTTTCTCGTCGAATCCGAACCAAGCTGCTTCCATGATACCTTCCATATCTTTGATTAGAGCTAATCTTGGGTTAGCTGGAGTACATTGATCTTCATATGCATCCATTGCTAGAGTAGGTAGAGCTGCTTTGAATGCTTCGTAATCTACACCGTGATCTCTGAAGCACATTGGAGTTCCTACACGTTTACCAAGTTCGAATACTGCTTGAGCATAAGAATCAACTGCTTGTTCAGGAGTATCAGCTTTTAGCCCTAGTATACGAGCGATATCTTGGAATCTTTCATCAGCTTGATAGTGTTCGTATTTAGGCCATAGAGCCACTTTACCTGGACGAGTACCGTTGTATTTGATTACGTATGGTAATAATGTTGCGTTTGTTTCACCGTGAATAGTGTGGAATTTACCACCGATTTTGTGAGCCATTGAGTGAGAAATTCCTAAGAATGCGTTAGCGAAAGCCATACCTGCTAAGCAAGAAGCATTGTGCATTTTTCCTCTAGCGTCTTTGTCGAATTCTTTAACAGATTTTTCTAAGTTTTCGAATACAAGTTTGATTGCTCGAAGTGCTAAACCATCAGTATAGTCGTTAGCAAGGATAGAAGTATATGCTTCGGTTGCGTGTGTCAATACGTCCATACCTGTTGCAGCAGTTGATCTAGCTGGTACTGTTTGAACTAGTACTGGGTCAACGATTGCTACGTGTGGAGTGATAGCATAGTCTGCTAACGGATATTTTTTATCATTTTCTTTATCAGAAATTACTGCGAATGGTGTAACTTCACTACCAGTACCTGATGTAGTTGGTACAGCGATGAATGTAGCTTTTTGTCCTAAGTGAGGATATTTAACAGTACGTTTTCTAATATCTGCGAATTTTTGAACTAGTTCAGTGAAGTCAGCGTCTGGTCTTTCGTAGAATAACCACATGATTTTAGCTGCGTCCATTGGAGAACCACCACCTAGAGCTACGATAGAGTTAGGTTTGAAAGTATTCATGATTTCTAATCCACGTTTTACAGTTGTGATGTCTGGGTTTGGTTCTACTCCAGCGAACACCTCGTATTGAACTTTGTTTTTACGACGATTTAGTTGATCGATGATACGTCCTGCAAATCCAAGTTTAACCATAGATTCATCAGTTACGATCATTACTCTTTCTAAACCCTCCATTTCACTAAGGTACTTAATTGCATTTGGTTCAAAATAAACTTTTGGAGGTAATTTGAACCATTGCATATTGTTGTTTCTACGTCCGATTAATTTGATGTTAAGTAAATTGATTGCGTTAACGTTACCTGATACTGAGTTGCGACCATAACTACCACATCCAAGAGTTAGAGATGGGATAAATGCGTTGTAAACATCCCCGATTCCTCCGAATGTAGAAGGAGAGTTCCAAACTACACGGCATGCACGAACAACTTTACCGAATACTTCAGCAACTTCTTCATCTTGAGTGTGGATTGCTGCAGTATGTCCTAAACCGTTAAACTCAACCATTTGTCTAGCTTTTTCGATACCATCTTCAGTGCTAGTAGATTTTAATACAGCTAAAACTGGAGATAATTTTTCACGAGTAAGTGGTTCTTTAACTCCAACTTCACTACATTCAGCAGCTAGGATTACAGTTCCTTTTGGTACTTCAAATCCCTGCTAATCTAGCGATTTCTGTAGCAGTTTTACCTACGATAACAGAGTTTAGTTTAGCACCAGCGCAGTTTTTCAGAATTTGCTTCAACACCAAATAGTAAGTTTTTCTAATTTAGCTTTTTTTCTTCTTTAGATACGAAGTGTACTCGATGTGATTTCATGATTTTTAACGAATTCATCGTATAATTCTTTATCAACGATTGCTGCTTGTTCACTTGCACAAATCATACCATTGTCGAATGCTTTACTTAATACGATGTCGTTAACTGCTTGTTTAAGTTTAGCGTCTTTGTGAACATAAGCAGGTACGTTACCAGCACCAACACCTAGAGCAGGTTTTCCGCAAGAGTATGCTGCGCGAACCATTGCGTTACCACCAGTAGCAAGGATAGTAGCTACTCCATCGTGGTTCATAAGTGCGTGAGTTCCTTCCATTGAAGGTTTTTCGATAAATTGAATACAGTTTTCAGGAGCCCCTGCTTTAACTGCAGCATCACGAACGATACGTGCAGCTTGTTTAGAACACTCATTAGCAGATGGGTGGAAACTGAATACGATTGGGTTACGTGTTTTTAAACAAATTAATGATTTGAAAATTGTTGTTGAAGTTGGGTTAGTTGTTGGAACAACACCGCAAACAACACCAACAGGTTCAGCTATAGCTGTAAGTCCATCTACATCGTCTTTATCGATTACTCCAACAGTTTTAAGGTCACGCATATAGTTTACGATATACTCACATGCATATAAGTTTTTAATAGCTTTATCTTCAACAACTCCACGACCAGTTTCTTCAACTGCAGCTACAGCTAAAGGACCATGTGCTTCAAGTGCAGCTACAGCAGCAGCCTGAACTATTGCGTCTATTTTTTCTTGATCCTCAATTTTTTTGAATTCATCTAAAGCAACTAGCGCTTTAGATACTAGTGTATTTACTTCCTCAACTGGGTCTACAGTTTGTAATTTTTCTTTTGCCATAATATTTAACTCCTTTGACTAGGGAATTTATAACTGAAAGAGAGTATGTGTTACTTAAAAATCTATAAGATTCAAAAAGTCAATCTATGTTGTTATAAACACCTTTTTATTTGATTACAATAATATTTTACCATTAAAAATTAAACGAGTAAATATCTGTGTTATAACTGATTTCTATATAAAATATATATATTTTTATTCGATTTGAATGTACAAATATTTATTCGTGAAGAAAGTTTCTTCATGTTAAAAAAATCTGTTCTACAAATAAAATACTTTATAAAAGTAAGCTTTTTCAGTTTATTATATAATATTTATTTTTATCTATTATATAACAGAATATAAGGTCATAAGTATTGCTAAAGAGTGAAATATTATAGTAAAAAAATAAAGATTCTATAATTGATAAAGGCTATCAATGGAATTGGAAGTAAATTCTATTATATAATAGAAGAAAAAAAGTAAAAGTATGTTTACTAAGTAGTTGGACTAATATTTGTGAACATGAAAAAAATAGTGTAATATCAAAAGTCTAACTTGAACAAGGGAAACATTTTTTTAATTGTTAGAAATATTAAAATGTTAATTTTTAGTTTTTTAGGTAAGATGGATAAGTTTAATATTAAAAAAATGGTAAATTTCTAAAGTAAGTTCCAGTAACATTAAAAAAATTAAAAAAATATTATAGTTATTAGTTGCTTTTTATTTCTATAGTTGATATAATAATCGCTAGAGTAATTTTATTACTCCTTACTCTTTAGAAAGCTAGAGAGTCGCAAAGACCAAAAGGAGGTAACACACATGAGAAAATATGAAGTAATGTTTGCTGTTCAACCACGTATCGAAGAAGAAGCTAAAAAAGCTGTGGTTGATAGATTCGTAAATATTCTTTCAGAAGGTGCAGAAGCAGTAGAAGTTAAAGATTTAGGTAAAAAACGCCTAGCTTATGAAATCGAAGACTTCAGTGATGCTTACTACTATGTAGTAGAATTAACTTCAGAAACAGATGCGTCTACAAAAGAATTCGATCGTTTAGCAAAAATTAGCGATGACATTATTCGTCACATGGTAGTAAGATTAGAAAAATAAGGGGTGAAATACTATGGTAAATCGTGTAGTATTAGTAGGTAGATTAACTAAAGATCCAGAATTGAGATATTCTAGTTCGAATATTCCAATGCTTTATTTCTCAGTAGCTGTAAACAGAACATTCACTGACCAAAATGGTCAAAGACAAGCGGACTTTATTAACTGTGTAAGTTTTAGAAAGCAAGCAGAAAATATGGCACGTTTCTTAGGACGTGGAAGTCTGATTTCTGTTGAAGGTAGAATACAGACTAGAAATTATCAAGGTAAAGATGGAAACACAGTTTATGTTACTGAAGTAGTAGCAGAAAGTGTTCAATTCCTTGAATCTAAAAATAGCTCACATAGTAGACAAAACAATGGTTTTGACTCAATGAGTTTTAATCAACCTCAATCACAACCAGCGTATAATAACAATAATCAAAATTATTATAACAATACTAATCAAAACTTTGGACAAGCTAATTCAGCTATGCAAGATTTTTATTAATGATAGTTCATCATTCTCTGACTTTGGGGAAAAATTTCCCGAGTAACTTAGATGATGACTTCATGCAGGATGTAGTAAATCCGTTTAAAGAAGACTAAAATTACATAGGAGGACATGCACAATGGCAGTAACTAACAATCGTCGTAACAACATGCGTCGTCGTAAAAAAGTATGTTATTTCACTAAAAATAACGTAGAATTTATCGACTACAAAGATGTAGAATTACTTAAAAAATTCATCTCAGAACGTGGAAAAATTTTACCACGTCGTGTAACAGGTACTTCAGCTAAGTACCAAAGAATGTTAACTACAGCAATTAAAAGAGCTAGACACATGGCGCTTTTACCATATGTAGTAGACGAAAAAAATAAAAATAATGATTAAAAAGATGAGCTAAGGCTTGTCTTTTTTTATGCTCTGATATAATAAAAGTGAAATATAGTAAAGAAAATTATTATTACAGGGGAAAAGTGATGGAATTAAGAAGATTAGATGAGACAAAGGTACTAAAAGATCCAGTGCATAGTTATATACATATTCATTATAAAGTTATCTGGGATTGCCTTGATAGTAGAGAATTTCAAAGATTACGTAGGATAAGACAACTTGGTGGAGATTTCCAAGTATATCCAACGGCGGAACATTCGAGGTTTTCTCATTCACTTGGTGTGTATGAGATAGTTAGAAGAATGGTGACTGAAATTAAAACTTTGAGCGCAGAGTTAACTGAATATGAAAAAGTATGTGTAATGCTAGCCGGCTTACTACATGATGTAGGGCATGGTCCATTTTCTCATGCATTTGAACATGTTACTAGGCATAGTCATGAGGAATATACAGCAAAAATTATACTAGGAAACACAGAATTAAATTCTATCTTAAAGTCCGTTTCAAAAGCCTTACCTGAAGATGTCGTATCGATAATTCAGCATACTCATAGTAACGATATATTGAATCAGATTGTGTCGGGGCAGCTTGATGCAGATAGGATGGACTATTTATTACGAGATTCTTATTTTACAGCAACAAGTTATGGTCAATTTGATCTCGAAAGAATATTACGAACTATGCGTGTTAGGAAAACTGATGAAGGTAGAAAAGTAATTGTTGTAAAACATACTGGTATCCATAGCGTAGAGGATTATATTATGGCTAGATATCAGATGTACTGGCAAGTTTATTATCATCCTGTAGCTAGAAGTTATGAGGCGGTATTTATTCAATTATTTAATAGATTAAAGGATATTTTTGTCGAAAATAAATCTTACTTTGATGATATGAGGGTGTTGGTACCATTCTTAGAAAAGTCAGAAGTAACAGAAGAAGAGTATTTTAAATTAGATGAAAATGCTTTGTTATATTTCTGTACGTTAATACAAGAAAAAGGGGATAGTGTTGCTGCAGATCTTGCTAAAAGATTACAAAATAGAAAACTGTTTGAGTATGTGGATTATAGTGAGGAAAATCTAGCTCAGATTAGAAATATGTTGATAAAAGATGGTTTTGAAGAACGTTATTATTTAAGAATTGAGAATGTAGAAGCAAGTGTATATAGCCCGTATAAGGGAAGAAAAATTTTAATTGAGAAGCTTAATGGTGAAATAGTGGCGTTAGAGAAAGCTAGTAATATAGTAGAATCTATAACAAAAGGACAGACTAAAAAGAGGGGACTATATTTTTTTCCCTAGATAATAATATAAAAATTAAGGTAATAGAGGGGCTGTCGATCATGATATGATAATGCTTCGGTTATTATCTTAATTTTTTTAAGTATAGATGAAATCTTCCTATAAAAAAAGGTTTGAAACTTCTTTTTAATTGTCAGAAAATGATTTATTTTTTTAACTTACTATTGATTTTAGTTTTTCGGAAATGTTATAATCATAATTACATATTAAAGAAATTATAAATTTTAACAACAAAGGAGAGATTTAAAAATGTTTGAATTAGCGAATGTAGCGAGACCAGGGGTAAGTGAATATATTTCAGGAAGTGGGGCGTTGTCTGCACTTGATAATAGATTAGAAGGATTTAAAACTCCTTTGATTGTTACTGGAGAAAAATCTTACGCAGCGTTTACGAAATTTTATAAAGGAAATAGAGAGTTTAGAGTAGCGAAATATGATGGATCGGCATCTTTTGAAGATATGCAGCGTATTGCTGATGAGTACGGTGAAGGTGTTGATGTAGTTCTTGGAGTAGGTGGAGGTCGTGTTATCGACACTGCCAAAGGTGTAGCACAAAACTTAAATGTTGAGTACATGACAGTACCAACGGTAATCGCAACTTGCGCACCTTATGCACCGGTAGCAGCAGTTTATCATCCAGATCATACATTTAGAGAGGTTGCGTATTTTAAACGTACAGCATATGCTTGTGTAGCAGACTTAGATTTATTATTAGAATCTCCAAAAGAGTACTTTGTAGCTGGAATTGGGGATACTCTAGCGAAATGGTATGAAGCAGTAGTTTTAGTTGAAAGAAATAATAAATTTAATGATCCTTTTGTAAGAATGGGATTAGAAGCAGCTAAAATCACTCGTGATGTACTTTTACGTGATGCTAATGGCGCGTTAGAAGCTATGGAAAAAGGTGAAGTAACAGAAAGTTTTAAAAATGCTGTAGATACAGTATTTGCTATCTCAGGATGTGTTGGATGCTTCGGTGTTCACTATGGACGTATGGCAGGAGCTCACGCAGTACACAACGGTATGAGTTTAGTTAAAGAAACGCACTCTGTGCTACATGGTACAAAAGTATCTTATGGTATCTTAGTGCAATTACTTGCTGAAGGTAAGAGAGAAGAAGTTGAAAAACTTGTTCCATTCTATAAAGCTAATGATTTAGCTTATAACCTAGCTTGTGTTAATGTAACAGAAGATGTAGAAGAGAAAATGCAAAAAATTGCGGAGTTTGCAGCTAGTGAGAAAGAAACATTTAAACTTGCGGTTGATGTTTGTACATCTGAAGTTGTTGTAGCTGCGATGAAAGAATTAGAAGAATTAACTAAATAATATAACGTAAAAAAAGACCTCGGATATTTTAATCTGGGGTCTTAAGTTTTACGTTTTATAAGTTGTTTTTTAAAATTGGTACTAACATAGCGTTACTAATGTTTTGAGCAGTGTCATCTTGTAGCAAATAATTAACTATTTCATAACCGAATAGAATAGCTACGGCTGGGCCTTGGGCAGTGATGACGTTTTTATCAATGATTACTGCTTTTTCATTATTGTATGATTTACAGTTGATTTCTTTATCAAACCCTGGGTATGAAGTGACTTCTTTGTCGGCTAGTACACCTGCTTTGCTTAAAACGATAGGTGCGGCACAGATAGCTGCAACAAGTTTTCCAGCGTTATGCATATCTTGGTAGAATGTGATTATTTTATCGTTGTCACGAAGTAATGTACTTCCAGGCATTCCACCGGGGATTACTATAGCATCGTAGTCTAAGATATTGTCGATATCGCTAATCTTTTTGTCTACTATTATTTTCACATCATGAGAGCTTGTTATATAATCTTCATTGTTGGCAGAAATTAGATCAACATGAATATTTGCACGGCGCAGTATATCAAGTGGAGCAATAAGCTCTAATTCTTCACTTCCATTCTCAACGAATAAAAGCAACTTTTTTTGTCATAAAAAAATCCTCCGAATATTTTTTTGTAATTGCGTAAAAGAAAATTATTATATTTTTTTATTTTTCTGATTTATTATTTTTTTATGCAACTTGAAACACCTTCATATCTTTTTGTAATATAAAAAGGATATTCCCGGTTAAAAAAATAAGCCTTTAATCTTATTCTTCTGAAGTAAAGCATAAAGGTGTTTTTACTTCAGTTACTAGAAAAAAATATAAGATATATTCTATACTTATTTTCTTTCTTTTAATTTTTATTGTATTTTTCAAAGAAAAAAATCAACCATCTACGGAAGATGGTTGATTAAGTTTAAACTCATTATTAATTATTTAGAAATTTCTAAAACTCCGTATCCAGTATCACGGCGTTTGTAAACGACAGAAATTTCATTTGTGTTATGGTCTAAGAATGCGAAGAAATCGTGACCTAGAAGTTCCATTTGGAAAACAGCTTCTTCTCTTGTCATAACTTCCACTTTAAGTTGTTTAACTTTACCGAAGTCTAAAGTAGTTTCTTCAGTTTCTTCTAGCTCGTTAGTAAGAATATTTTCTTCAACAAATCCTTTTTTTCGCGACCTTTTCTATTGATTTTTTTGTTTTGTGTTTTTCTCATTTGGCGTTCAAGTTTATCCACAACTAAATCAACAGCGGCGTATAAGTCGTCGTTAGTTTCTTCTGCACGAAGGGTTACCCCTTTAAGTGGTACAGTGATTTCTATTTTTTTCTTATTATTTTTGTATACTTTAGCATTAGCATAAACGTTTGCTTCTAAACTGTCAGCAAAGTATTTTTTTCTAATTTAGAAACTTTATTTTTCAACATACTCTCTAATTGCTTGAGTAATTTCTAAATTTTCTCCTCGTACTTGATATCTTAACATTTTTAAAGCACTCCTTTCATAAAGTAGCCTAGCTACTTTATAGGGGATTCCCCTCTTTTATAGTTTTATTATACCACTTTTTGGTAACGTTAGCAATACAGTTTGCATAAAAATGTTACTTTTTATAAAATATACATTTATTTTTGCTTTTATAAATATATTTTTGTTAAAAATAAAATTAAACATGGATAGTATGAAGTTAGAAGGATATATAAAAACTTAAAATGTTAATAAAAATGAGGAAAAAAATACTGAAAAAAATTTATTGAAAATTTACAGATAAGGGGTAATGAAAAAAATGATTTTTAGGGAGTACTGTGAATTTATAGAAGCGCTGTATGTAGTTTATTATTCAAAAATGAGTAGTGAAGAAAAAAAGTGTAAATTATAGAAATATTAAAGAAAGCTATGATAGTTTTGGGAAAAATTAATGAGGATTTTTGAAGAAATTTATAATGAGATAATGACGGGAGCAGTCTGTACTTTAGGAGAAGAGGATTTATCTATTTTTAAGAAAGTACAATGGGCTGCTTTTTGTCTATTTCTAGGTTATTAAAACTAAATATAAAGATTCATTATTTAGATAATTGTCCTTATGTTGAAAAAGATATATTCACTAAGGTCGAATGGTGATAGATTTCATTGCTTACAGTGTGATAACAAAGATAAAAAAATTTATTTTTTTAGTTTTTATAAGTAGAGATCAAAAATTACGTATTGTAAAAGATGTATAGATTTTTGGAAGAAGTGATGATTATTTTATAAAATTTCACATAAATATACCGATGTTTGATTTAAAAATGCCAAAGTTGCCAAGTGTAAAGTTAAGTGACATTCAAGAAGAAGCAAGTGTTTCTTTAGTTCGTAACATTAAAAAAATGGCAACAGCACTCTAATATGGGCGGTTTGTGGTGCTGGTAAGACAGAAATAGTGTATGCTGCGATATATCAAGCACTCTTATCTAATAAGCGAATTTGTCTAGCTATTCCGAGAAGAGATGTAGTAAAAGAACTGATTGAAAGATTTATGCGTGATTTTTAGAGGATATCCGATAAGTGTATTACATGGTGAAGAAAAAACATTAGAGGATTCGAATTTCTATATTATGACTACTCATCAGCTTGTTAAATACTATAATTACTTCGATGTTATTATTATTGATGAGGTTGATGCTTTTCCATATTCTGGGGATGAATGTTTGGAAAATGGAGCTAGGACCAGCTTAAAGAGAGGAGGAGTATTTGTGTTTTTATCTGCAACGCCGTCTGATAAAGTTAAATCTAGTGTTGAAGAAATCGTGAAAATACCTATACGATACCATAGATACCTGTTGCCTGTGCCGAAAATAAAAATTGAAAAAGCTGAGGTGTTTGAATTTTCAAAGAAATCTAAGTTCATCAAAGAATTTATAACGAGTAGTCTAGAGAAAAAACGCCGTGTATTAATATTTATGCCGGAGATAGGAATGTGTGAGCCTGCGGTTTTTATATTTTTAAGAAGATTTTACCGGAAAAAAAGTATTAATAGATTTTTGTTTATAGTGAAGATAAGCAGAGAAGCGAGAAAATTCAAAGATTTTTATAATAGAGAAATAGATATTCTTGTAACTACTACAATATTGGAACGTGGGGTAACTTTTTGATTATTTGGATGTTTTTGGTTTTTGATGCGAATCATATAAATTTTACGAAAGCTGCTTTTGGTCCAAATATCGGGAAGAGTAGGTAGAAAAGATTATGATAATTCTGGTGATATTGTATTTTTTTAGCTGATAAGATAAGTAAGGATATGAAAGCAGCGGTTAAAGAAATTGAGTATATGAATAATTTGGCTAAATATAGAAAATTAAATAGAGGTAGAATATGAAATGTAGTTTTTTGCGGATTAGAAATTAGAGAAAAATTGGGGTTTGATACATTATTTGAGAAAAAAAGAGAAATTTCAACTTTGTACTACATGTAAAGAACATATTGATATAAATGTTACAGAAGTGGGATGTTATTCGTTATATTATTTTTTTCAGATTATGAATTTGTAAAAGATGTTATTTATTCAATAAAAATATTTTGGAGAAATAGAGTGCTCTATAAAGTTCAAAAAAATCTTTTTGAGAAATTTTTTTCTTTTTAATGAATTTGACTTAGTTACTATTGTTCCAGCTAATAGTATTCGAGAGATTATTCGTGGATTCGATCATATTGAACAGATTTGCAAGGTATGTGATGTGGAATTTGTAAAACTTCTTGGTTGCGAATATAGAGAAAAACAATCGAAATTGCATAAAGAAAGAATTGAGAATAAATATTATTTTTTTATCTGATACACACAGTTTAGAGAATATTAAGAGTATTTTTGATTGTAGATGATATATATACGAGTGGAACGACATTATTTGGATGTGCTAAAAATTATTAATGAGCTATACCCTAATATAAAAAAATAAGTTTCTTGACACTTTCGAAAGTAATATAATGAGATATTTTTTTATTATACAAGTTTTATTTTTTTATGATATAATGTTAGGGTTGAATTTTAAAAATATTAGTTCGGCAATTCGCAAAAAAATTACTTATATTACATAGTTAGGAGATGGTTAAAACAAAAATTTTTATTTTCGTTTATTATGATCGCATTAATTTTAATTTTGGTGATTTTTCTTATCTAAGAAATTCGAATTAAATAGAGATCAAGTAGTAATATTTTGGATATTAGTTTTTATTCTGGTCTGCGATAAGTATTATACGTGCTTATAGGAAGTTATATGCAATCACGCCGATTGATCAAGGTGGACTTTCTTTAACACCAGTACTTGCAGCCCAAATAGCAGCAGGATATGGGCTTACAAGTTTAATCATAAGGTTACCGATGTTTTTAGCAAGTGATATATTTAAAAGACGTAAAATATTTGTGCAAATTTCACTATTTTTTTACTAATAGTGACTTCATTTTTAGTTGCATTTAATGGTAATTACGTAACTTTATACTTATCTTCATTGTCTCTGGGTATTAGTGCAACTATGCTTGCATTATTTAATGTTATTTTCTCGGAGACATTTTCTAAAGACAAAGCGGCAGTTTCAGTTTCGATATTATCTGTGGCCCCATTATTAGCTGAGTTTATTGCAGCACCTATACAATATGTTTTTACAATGAACACTTATAAGCATTTTGATTATATGTGGTTAGTTACAGGTGGTATTGCAGTAGTAACCTTTATATTATCGTTTATGATGAAAGATTATCGTCCTGTTGATAGTGATTTTTCATTCGATAAGGTAAAAGTGGTAATTAAACATAAGAGTTTTATTTATATTTGTTTATTAGCTTTATTACTTTCGTTTATAAAAATTCTCAACGAGTGGAGCTAATATGATTGCTTATGGTAAAAACAGAGTTAAACATGACGCCTCTTATGCTTGCGTATATGGATGCTGTTTTTGCAGTGCCACAGCTTATTGCGGGAGTTCTTGTAGGGGTATACTTCACGAGAAAATGGGGTATACAAAAAACCTTATTATTCCTATTAGGATGTTCGTTAGCATTCTATGTAATAGCATTATATGTTAATAATCCATATGTTATTTATTTTAGTTATATCTTAAATGGTTTAGGATATGGTGGAGCTTATAATGCATTGATTTCTTTAGCAATGCAATATTTTTGATAGAGAATATCGTAATGTAAGTATGGGAATATATCAAGCGTTCTTTGCTTTAGGTATTTATTATGGTGACTATATTTATGTGTGGATAGCTAAACATGTTAAAAAAATGGGTTATTTGGTTTCACACAAAGTAAAAGCTATTTTTCCTTATTGTAATAGGTATAACTTTATTAAGTATGCTTATGGTTAAGGTTAAAGTTAGAGATAATTAAAAAAAGTTGATTCACAATTTTGTGAGTCAACTTTTTTTATCTATAAAAAAATTTATCCAATTAAATCTGCTCTTATCCAACCATCACGACTACCGTATGAAACATACGCCCAAGCTTCACCTTTGTGAGTTGATTTCGATATAGTGTTGATACACAGAGCTCCAACTTTAATTGAGGCAATAATACTACTTGAATCGTTTGAAGAACTTCTTAAGTTAACTCCGGCTGATGGTTTAACATATACAGTACGTTCATCGTTACGGCGACTAGAAGAATTTGATGAACTAGAAGAACTTTCCTTCACAATTATAGTTTCTTTTTCTTTAGCTTTTTCATTTAGTCCGTTAACAGTAAATGTACGTTTAAATTCTCCAGTTGCTTTTTAATTTCAATTTATTTAATGTATTTTTTTATTTAAAGTGATAGTAACTTCAACTTTATCACCATTTTTTTAAGTTGCTTTTGCTTATCAAATGAAACATCTGGATTTGATAGTAGGTTTGAGATTTCAGCATTTGTTTTTTTGCAACCTCAGGAACTTTTTTTAATGTCAACTTCAGGTTTACCTTCACCTTGAGCACCGTATGTAACAAAGTTTATCTCATATGTTGATAAATCAATTACATTATCTTTTTTTCAAGAATTTATTATATCCGAAGTACAGTACAACGACTAATACTACGAAAGTAATAATTGCTGTTAATACAACTGGAATTATACTTTTTTCTTTTTGGTTCTTCTGTGTAAATTGGTGGAACGTTATAATTTTGTTGGTTATTATAATGTTGTTGATGATTGTTGTAATTTTGTTGTCGATCGAAGTTTTTGGTATTGAGTATTTTTGATATTGTTGATTATATCCTTGGTTATTGTATTGATTATTATCAAAGTTTTCGATCATATCCCTGATTATTATATTGATTGTTGTCAAAGTTTTGATCGTAACTTTGATTGTTATAGTGTGTATTATCAAAAATTTGGGTTATTATAATTTTGATTATTTTGTCCTTGATTATTTCTATTCATTTAATTCTCCTTTTATTAATAATATTTTAATTTGCATAGTCTCCACCGGGAGCATTAAGATATTCTTCTAGCGAAATATTTTTTTCGTAAATAGTTTTAGCTACGTCTTCACCAACATAACGAATATGCCAACTTTCTTCCATATATCCGGTTTTTTCTACAAATTCCGGTTTATATCTAATGATAAATCCATATTTATGAGCATTTTTTCCTAACCATTCTGCAGCTTTTTTACTACTCTCACTAGTGCCTTCTGCTCCTAAAAGTTGACCTTGGTTGTCGATAAGATCAAAAACTAATCCTGTTTGATGTTCGCTATAACCAGGACGAGCAGAGAATCTATCGGCTTCTTGTTTCCCATGAGCAGCTACATAATTATTGTATAATCCTGCTTGAGTACCATAAGCTCTAAAACCAGAAACCTGATTAGATACATTTAACCCTAGAGATTGTGCATCGCTTATTAATTTATTTACTTTTTGGCGCGCTGTAGGGTTTTCTCCAGGATTGTAGTTTGCAGGAAGAGGATGTTTTTTGTTAGCTAATATAATACCATTAATAATTGTTGGTTGAGTAACCGTCTCTGGAGTTTTTTTCCATTGGTAGATGGAGTGTTTTTCTTTATTGTTATCAGTTTTTGTGTTTTTCATTTGAAGGAGAAGATTTTTTTAATATCTTTTTGATTAGTTGTATTAGATGGTGTTTGATTATCATCTTTATTTAGGGTGATAATAACCACCTAATGCTAATATTAAAACTGCTAATGTAACTGTAACAATAGTAATTACATATTTTTTTCATGAAAATATCCCTTTCTATAAAAATATAATAAATGTTTTTAATCTAAAAAAATTAATACAAAGTTTGTTGTAACCTTTACTAAATATCATAAGTTGAATAATACTTTTTGTCAATTATAAACAGTGTTTAGTATGGAAATTTATAAAAACTAATTTTTAAAGTTCGATTTGAAGTTGATTTTAAAGGAACTCAATCTGAAGAGTGGAAGTAGAGTCTAGGTGAGATTTGTTTTTTATTTTCCTTTAAAAAAAGCATCGAAATTTGGTATAATAATAAAAGATACCTATATAGCGTGAAATATATATAGTGGTATTATTAAAATGAAAAAGGAGTGTTAATTTGGATAATAACATTTCAGAACTTTTGAGTAAAGAAATTAAAGAATTAATGAAAAATAAATTTTTTTCTTTAGAACGCCTAGTGATATTAAAATATTGGCTTATTCGGTAAGTTATTTGTTATTAATATTAGTTGGAATATTCTTGAATATAGAAATTGTGATTACCTTTTCTTTCTGTTTTTCCCACTTACATATGTATTAGGAGCAAAAAGGACTTAAGTATTACATTCCATTAATTGGTTCGGGAGGATTAATACTATCATTATTAGCTTCTCCTAATATAATAACTTGGTTTGGAATACATATGATTATATCTTATGTAGTGTATAGGACCATATATGTAAGAGTGATCAAAAGTATTCTTAGTAGTTGCAGTTAGTTCTTTAATATTTTTTTAGCTGTATCAATGTATATTTTTTTATCAATAAGATTGGGGCATATAACAATTGATAGTAAACAAATACTAGATTTTATTAATTCTTATGTGAATTCTATGGCGGAAATGAATCAAAAGCGTTGATAAGAACTTAGTACTAGAAAGTTTTTTTCTAATCTTCAAAAAAATCATTCCCTGTAACGATCTTTTATAGTATTGTTTGCATATAGTCTTTTGTTGGTTCAGTACACATTATCGTTATTAAGTAGAGAATATGTGATTATACCAGTATTTCCAAAAATTTAGTAGAATAATGTTGAGTCCTAGAAGTGGATATATATATATTGGGGTTACATTATTAACTTTTTCTTGTTGAAATGGAAACTGGTAGTGATATTTATAGTTTTTTGGAATATTTTATTCCAAAATTTAACGGGAGTGCTATCATTGGCGTTTGTTTTGAATGGATTATTTACAGCATTTTTTTCTTTATAGAACAAAAAAATCTAATTCGAAAATACCGATAGGTAAGCCTGTTGTATTTGCCTTGATGTTTATTTTTAGTCCTATTTTTTTGAATTACTAGGATTTGTTGACAGTATATTTAAATTAAGAGAAGGATATATTGTTATGAAGAGGGGAGATAAGCATGAGTGATAAGAAAAAAATATGAATTAATTATCTCTATTATTTTTTTCTAATAGGTGCAATTCTAAGTGGTATATTTAATATTTATAGTTTAGTAATTTATCTGTTGATGGGCTTATTTATTTTCATTCTTTTATAGTCTGCAGAAGAAAAAAAGCTGGTGAACAAATGGAGCGTTATATTAGTAAGTTGACTAATAGAATCAAAGATTCATCAGAAAAAGGTATAAATAAATTCCCTATAGGTATAGTTGTAATCGACAAAGATAAAAAAATATAGAATGGGCGAATAACTTTATTTATAAAAAAATATCAAAGTTGAAGAAATAAAAGGTTTAAATATTTTAGATCTTATGCCTGAAATTAAAGATCTATTTGATTTAGAAACTCCGGTTGATAATCAGTTTGAAATTTTTTTGGTAAAACATTATAAAGTTAATTACCAAAGAGATAGTGGTTATATTTACTTCTTTGATATTACTGAAAGTAAAGTTGTAATGCAAAGATTTAGAGATACTAGACCAATCATACTTAATTTGAGTCTTGATAACTATGAAGATGTGTATGATTCTCTAGATGATGAAGTAGCAAGTAGACTAGATGCTACTATAGTTATTACTTTAACGGATTGGGCTAAAAAGAATAGTATCTACCTTAAAAGAATTGATGAAGATAGATTTATCGGATTGTTAAATGTAAAAGATTTAAAGAAAATAGAAAAAGATAAATTCCAAATTTTGGATACTATTAGAAGTTTGAAAGAAGAGTTCGGTGCACCGATTACACTAAGTATAGGAGTAGGGATGGGTACGGATTTCTTACCAGAGCTAGGTGAACTAGCTAAAAGCTCACTAGACTTAGCTTTAGGGCGTGGTGGAGATCAGGTTGCTATGAAAGATGTTGATGGTACAATAAGATTTTATGGTGGTAGAACTAATCCACAAGAAAAACGTACTAGAATTAAGGCGCGTGTTGTCTCTAATGCGTTAGCTGACATAGTAAGTGACAGCGATAAGATCATTGTAATGGGGCATAGACGTCCTGACTTTGATGCTATTGGGGCTTGTGTTGGTATTTATACTTTTGCCAAGTTTTTAAATAAAGAGTGTTATATTATCTTAAATGAAAGCGATCAAGATGAAACTATACAAAAAGTAATGTTTGAAATTGATAGTCAAGATGAACAATTATCAAAAGTATTTGTAGATAGTGACGAAGCATGGGAGCTTATGACCCCGCAAACGACATTAATAGTTGTAGATACTTCAGATGCTTCTCGTGTTATCGATGCAGCAATTTTATCAAAAGCAAATAGGAAGGTAATAATTGACCACCATAGACGAGGTGAAGATATAATTACTAACCCATTACTAACGTATATCGAACCTTATGCTTCATCGGCATCGGAATTAATCGCAGAATTAATAGAGTACCAAACTAAGATAGAGAAAATCTCACCTATTGCGGCAACGATAATGCTTGGGGGATAGTAGTTGATACTCAAAACTTTTCGATAAGAACGTGATCTAGAACTTTTGATGCGGCAGCATATCTAAGAAGTAATGGTGCTGATCCGACAAAAGTTAAAACAATTTTAAAAGAACCGTTTGAAAACTTTATGAATAGGGTAGAAATCATTAATAATTCTATTCAGAAATCCCCAGAAATTATTATGGCGAAAGCACCAGAAAATAAATATTACACTAATGTCATGTTAGCTCAAAGTGCGGATTTACTGCTTACTTTTAAAAAGGAATTGAATGTAGTTTTGCTATAGGATATTTAGATGAAGGTAAAGTGGGTATTTCGTCAAGATCGTTAGGTAATATAAATGTTCAGTTGATTATGGAAGAGCTTGGTGGTGGTGACCATCTTGCTAATGCGGCAACACAAATAGAGGGAATCAACTTGGATGAGGCGCTTGAGCGATTAAATGATGCGATTGATAAGGTATTAGGATAATAAGATAAAAATAGATTAAAAAGGAGAAATTGTAATGAAAGTTATATTTGTAGAAGATGTAAAAAGGAAAAGGTAAAAAGGAGATGTTAAGGAAATTGCTGATGGATATGCAAAAATTCTTAATAACTAATAAGAAAGCTGTAGCGGCAACAAATGCTAATATGGCAACACTTAAAGGACAACAAAAAAACGTGTTGAAAAAGATAAACAAGAAGAATTAGTACAAGCTAACTTACTTGCTAAAACAATTAGAAGGATTAGAAGTGAAAATTAAAGTTAAAGCTGGTGAAGGTGGAAGATTATTCGGATCAGTGTCTTCTAAAACAAATTGTTGAAGAACTTAAAAAAACAACATGATTTAAAAAGTTGATAAGAAGAAAATCGATTTACCACATGGTATTCAATCTTTAGGTTATACGAATGTAAAAAAATTAAATTACACAATCAAGTAGAGGGAACTATTAAGGTTCATGTAGTGGAACAATAGTAGATAAAATGTAGGTGATAATATGAAATATCATATAGATTCTGTCATAATGGCAGAGCAGTCGTTACTAGGGGCTCTAATGCAGGAGCCAGAGAAATTAGTAGAAGTAAAAGCAACAGTTGATTCAGAAGACTTTTATGATGAACGAAATAAAGATATTTATAGTGCTATTTTGCGTTTAGATGAAATGGAAATAATACCTGACACCACTACGATTTTTTTGAAGAAATAAATAATAGTGGGGCATTCAGAAATGTGGATGCCTCATTATATATAGTGGATTTATATGATGTTACTCCAAGTTCTAGAAATATTATGCATTATGCGAATCTAGTAAAAAGATATTCAATTTACAGAGAAATTCGCTTAGCACTTTTAAATAGTACTGAGGAAATGAATCAAGGTAATGCTGACATAGATTCATTAACTGCAACATTATTTCGATCAAGTAGAACGTGCCATGGAGCGTGCTAAAAAAATTCTCAGTTTAAAAATATGAAAGATATTACGGAAGAAGTTTTTTAAAGAGATATTAGCGCGTATGGCAGGAGAAGGACAAAATGTGGCTATTCCAACTGGATACGGAGCATTGGATAGGATAGTAGGCTTTGGTAAAGGGGATTTAATAATTCTTGCTGCTCGTCCTGCAATGGGGAAAACAGCTTTTGCTCTAAATATCGCGCTTAATATTGCAGGGAAAAATCCTCGTTCTGAAGAAGAAAAAAGAACAGTTGCGCTATTCTCTTTAGAGATGGGTGCTGATCAACTGGTATCTAGGATGATTTGTAGTGAAGGAATGATAGATTCTGAAAAGATTAAAAAAGGTAATCTTGATAATGACGATCTTATGAAACTAGAGACAGCTGTTCATTTCTTAAATCAAAAATGTTTTTATTGAAGATAGTGCATTTATTAAAGTTAATGAAGTAAAAGCAAAATGTAAGTTATTAAAAGCTGAACACGGTTTAGACTTAGTTGTGATTGATTATCTTCAACTTCTTCAGGGTAGTAAGAGAACTGATAATAGACAACAAGAAGTATCTGAAATATCTCGTAGTTTAAAACAAATGGCAAGGGAATTGGAATGTCCTGTAATTGCCTTATCTCAGCTCTCACGTAGTGTTGAATCTAGACAGGATAAACGACCTATGATGAGTGACCTTAGAGAATCTGGAAGTATTGAGCAAGATGCTGATATAGTTTCATTTTTATATCGAGGAGATTACTACAGAAGTGAAGATGCCGATGAAAAAGAAGTTCAAGAAGCTAGCGATGTATCAACAATAGAAGTAATTATAGCTAAGAATAGGCATGGACAAACTGGTACGGCAGAACTTGCATTCATGAAACGATATAACAAGTTCGTATCGAAAAGTTATAGTGAATAGGAGAGGAAGTTATGAATAATAAAGGTAATGATTCGCAAAATAATCAACCTAATAATGTAAATGGCTATTATGATCAAAATGGTAATTACATACAAGATGGTTACTATGATGAAAAATGGTAACTTTATACAAAATGGATATTACAATCAGAATGGTAATTTTTGCTCCTGGCGGCTATTATGACCAGAATGGTAATTTTGTTTCGGAGAATACCTATTATTTAGATGATAATTTAACACCCGCAGGATATTATGATCAACATGGCTTCTTTATTATAACTGGTTATTATGATAAAGATGGAAATTATGTGGAAGATAATCGCTATTTAAGTAATAATGTAGCTGATAATCAATTTGAAAATTTCCCAAAGTATGATAACCAAAAATAATAATTTCCAAGGCAATAATTATAATGGAAATAGGGATTCTAAATCAACGAATATTAAGAAGAAAAATGAAAAGATCCTGAAAAAGAAATCTAAATTAGGTTATTTAGTAGCTTTTTATCTTAGTGTGTCTTATTGCAGCGGTTATTTATTATTTCAAGTTTTATAATAAGGATTCGAAAGTAGTGCATCTTGATCAATATAAGGTTGAATTAGCCGTTTATGGAGCTAATAGACAAGGCAAGGTTGATGTTAACATCAAGGAGATTCCAGAAATCAAAGATGCTGATGAAAATATTAAGAAGTTCCTTAGAAAACCGGAGATTAAATATTCTCCTAAGGAGAACTTGGAAAATGGAAGTAAGGTTGATGTAGAGATAACTCTTAATAAAGAAGAAGCTGAGAAGAAAGGTCTAAAACTTAGCGGAAGCTTTAAGCGAACATTGACAGTAACTGGCTTATCGGATGAAAATAGTTCGAAAAAAGAAGATAAAAAATCTGCAGGTACATCATATTGGAATAAAAATAAAAGGGAGAAGTTATACCAATTTGTAAAAGGTTGGGAAAAATCTCTAAATCAAAATTATAAGGAATATTCAATAGATAAAAAAAGTTAATTATAATGGACTGCAACTTCCTGGTGAGAGTGAGACTGTTGGTCAAACACGTTTGGTACTTGAAGGTGATAAATTAGTCAATATGAAATGGTCATCTGAAGGAAGTTACAAGGATGTTTATAATATAGTTGCGGTATATTCTGATATAGAGAATGTTTCAGGACCAGCTTCTCACTTATATTACTTTGTAATATTTAATGGTGAGCCGATTGTATTGGTAACTGAACAAAAATCAAGGTAATGATAAGAAATATGTATACTTCAAGAAAAACAGCGAACATTTACCTACAAGAAGGATTTGAAAAAAATAGTAAAAAGGTGAATAAATTAAAAAGCTAGGGGTAGATAGCGAAATTATTGTCTATCACTGGCTTTTTTTACAAAAAAAT